>Ga0209941_1000085_pt1 | contig 197552 bp, 149 predicted proteins | sample ThiBiot_300_plan_FD_183945 | JGI IMG/M metagenome (GOLD analysis project Ga0209941, IMG submission 183945) | Wastewater bioreactor microbial communities from Cape Town, South Africa - Thiocy_solids_1 (SPAdes) | ecosystem: Engineered > Bioremediation > Thiocyanate > Unclassified | place: South... | reverse complement strand
GCTCACATATTGTGGAGTGGATGCACGCTTTTTGATGCGGCTTTTTAAATTACCTTGCATTTGGGTTTGCTGTTTTTTGCGATAACTCAAATGTAGCCAAGGTTACGCAGTTATTTAGCAGACCCTACTTAGGGTATTAAATCCACTAATCACCAGGTTCTAATTTAAAATTATCTGTATGTGTTCTTTCGATCATTTCTTTAAATAGCGATCCAGGAAATCATACGCCCAATTTCGAACTTCCTGGGGGAAATCATGCCCGCCCGCTCCAATAGCAAACTGAAATTTATTTCCGTATCCAAGCCATTCGTAGAGAGAATGAATATCTTTAAATGTCTCCCCTATACTTATCCACTGGGGAAAAATCTTATCATTCTGTGCGGAATAAAAAAACATTGGCGTTGGCGCAGAAAGCGCTACTATTTCATTCATCTCAAATGGTACGCTATCCCTATTCAGGTATCTCGTCATAACAGGGAAATGAGTGTACCAATCGCGGATTCCCCACCGGGCAGGATTAGGGTCTCCGGTAAATGGGCTCAGTCCGCAACTTGATATAACCACTTTTATTCTTGGATCCACAGAAGATTGAAAAAAAACATTGTACCCGCCAAAAGAATGTCCGATAACACCAATTTTATCTTTATCAACAAAATCCAGATGCTGAAGTAAATCTATAGCTTGCATGTGATCTACTATAGTTTTTGCTATTATTGTCCATTCCGGATGCTTTTCATAAAAAGGAGCGCTATGAAAATATTTCTCCCCGGGATATATTCTCTCTCCTGAAGTCAGATCATCGGGGGCCAGCACCACATATCCCCGCAACACAAGATCAAGCCCATAATGGCGATTTGTTCCATTTTCTTCATAGAGTGTAGCAACTGCTGATTTCCCTGATTCATTGGTAGGTTGCATCGCCAGAATTGCCGGATATTTTTTCTTGCCTGCTTTCCCTGTATTGGGGATCAGTAAAAAAGCTGTTACAGAATCCCCATCAATCGTATTAAAGATGATCTTCTTTCTAATGTAGCTGCTTTCGCGGGTTTCAGCAATAATCTTATATCCTACTCCCGGCCTTGTAACAGGCAATCCACCTAATACATCAAGCCATATCTTGCGTATTTCTTCCTTTTTAAAATCCCACTGTTGTTTTGTTTTTATTTCTTTCAGAAGAGGGGGAATACCTTCTTTGTTGAGTTTTGAAAGTTGATAGGGACCAATAGATTGGCAAAGCGCTTCCGATACAGTAAGAGATAAAAATACTGTCAGGATCAAAAAATATTTATAATGTCTCATTAATCTATTTGGTTTTTATTGTTTTCAAATTACACCATAGCCTATTGTTTATTGATCGTTTAGATAGACTGTAATTTTTTTCTATTTTCATAAACTTTCATGATGGCGTCGTAAATATTGTCCATCTCACTTCGGTCTGCCAATAACGGGCCCGCCCCGCCGAACGATACCATCGTCTCTTTGATTACCTTCTCGTTATTCTTCAAATCCATTCCTTCCTTGTATTCCTTCAGCCGCGATGCCGAATACATCTTCTTATAACTCTTTAATCCCAAGATATAATCTATCCACGGCTCTTTATTCAATTGATATGGAATATAGGATCCAAGGCCTACTCCTTCTGCCTGTATTGCCTTCAAAAACTTGCTTCTATCCACTCCCCACATTTCCTTATTATATGTCATTCCAAAATGATAATAAGCGCTGCTTTCACTTCCAGGGTAAAATCGCTGTGGCTGTAATGGCGCAAAATCCTTTAATTTTTCTCTCAGATAGTTCGCATTATTATTACGCTTTTCGAATCGTTCCCTGACCCCTGGTAACTGACCTTCAAGAATAGCTGTCTGAAATTCTGTTATTCTGTATTTAGGGCCTATTAAATCAAAAGTACCCTTCCGTGAGTTTCCACGGTTCTGCACTGTGTAGCATTTATCCATCAAACCTTCGTCATTACCTACTACTGCGCCGCCTTCTCCTGATGCTATGGCTTTACTTGCCTGAAAACTGAAACATCCCACATCACCTATTGTGCCCAATGCTTTCCCCTGATATTTTGCCAAAACGGCCTGGCAAGCATCCTCTATTACTTTCAAATTATGACGCCTGGCTATAGACATGATCCGTTCCATATTGCATGCTACTCCGAAGATATGCACCGGCATAATCGCTGCTGTGTTCTCATTGATCCTCTTTTCTACTTCATCCGGATCAAGCTGATAGGTATCAGGTTCTATATCTACTAAAACGGGTAAGGCATGGGCTGATATAATAGAAGAAATAGTTCCAAAATCTGTATATGGCGAGGTAATCACTTCATCGCCCGGACCTATATCCATAGCATATACGCAGGTACTCAATGCCTGGGTCCCTGACCCGGTGGCTACGCTATACCCCGCTCCTATTAAAGAAGCGAAATCTTTCTCAAACGAAGGCGTTTTCGCTCCTTGTTGTATGCGGCTCCATACTCCGCTCTGTGTTGTTTTTACTATGCCATCTACCATTCGCCCATCCACATAGGGCCAGCTCGGCCCCATGGGCCCGGCCGGGCGAACAGGTTTGCCACCAAGAATAGCCAACTTGCCTCTATCAACATTGTGTATCTCAAATGGACTAAAAGCGCTTAGCGAAGTTGCTGCAACCGTAACTAATGATGCCGCTGCTGCATCTTTTAAGAATTTACGCCGGGATAAATCAGACTTTTTCATTGATAATCTTTTTTATATATAGAATTAATGATTATTTCCACCCTGGATTCTGCGTTAAAGCAGAATTTAAAATAATTTCAGTCTTAGGAATTGGATCCAGGTAATCTCTGTCCAATTTGAACCCGAAACCATTCGGTAGGGATGCTTTAAGAGGGTCAAGAAACCCATCTGCATCAACTGCAAAAGGATTGGTTGCCGGAGAATGAATTTGAGAGGCCTTAAACCCTTTTGGACGCTTATCTATTATTAGCTCATCGGCAGCTGCCCAGCGCCTGATATCATCATAACGAAAACGTTCAGTCGCCAGTTCTACTCTCCGTTCCCGCCTGATCTCATTAATTATCGGAGATAACCCCGGGAAATCCCAATTGGGATCAGCCGTAATGTTGCTTATATCCAGGTTAGGCATACCAACTCTATCTCTTAATTTTTTAATTGATATATCTATATCGTTTTGTGTTAAAGTATTTAATTCTGCTTTAGCCTCAGCATAATTCAGAAGAACCTCGGCATATCTAAAAACTATAATGGGGCTTCCTTCTACTGTAGGAATTTGATATATTCTTCTTGCGTCATACCTTTTCCTGATAACGTAGCCCGTCGGAGTGTTATAATTATCTCCGTTATTCAACAATTTATTATAAAGATCATCATAATAAGATTCGATAGAACCATCTTGCTTTATAAACCATACATCTCCGGGTGTAGCAATAGTTTGCCTAAATCTGAGATCCCTGTTCTTCGCTTCATCTGTGATCGAGTTGTGACCCATAAATACCGGGCTGACTGAAATAGGTTTACCATCCGTACACAGATATGAATCGGCAAGCCCTTTTGTTATTGTGATCCCTCTGGGAAACGCAGCATAGTAGTTTGGCGCATTCGCAAAACCGGCGTTACCTTTACCTACTGCATTATCATAATTTTTCCAAAGCATAACCTCCGGATTGGTTGAGTAGTCTCTCATAATAAACAGATCATAATAGTCCGATACAGGGTGTCCGGTATTATAAATACTATACACTCCGGAACTTATTATCTGAGCAGCAGCATCCGCTGCCTTATTAAAATATTTATTTGCCTGGCTGTTGGCAACACCAAAAGGATCTCCTGCATGATACTTCTCCCAGGTTCCTTCAAAAAGAGCTACTCTGCTCTGTACCAGAAGCGCTACCCATTTGTTAATGCGTGATGCACCGGAAGTCTTATTTGGGGTAAGGAGCGTAACAGCGTTATCCAGGCAGGCAATAATGCTGTCTGCAACAAGTGATCTCGAATCTCTTGGCTTATTCAATAAAGGAGATGACGTACCGGGAACTTCGTTAATCCATGGGATATCGCCATAGCTCCTTAGAAGATTGAAATATATTACTGCTTTGAAAAAATAAGCTTCTCCCAGATATTGTTTATAATCATTAAGGGAATAGTTCTCTTGTACCTTCTTGTACTTTTCGAAAAAATAGTTAATACTCCTAACTGCGCTAAATGGGATCCCACCTGCATTATCCAGAACTCTTAAGCCCCAAAATATTGGTTCCTGATTTGCCGCAGCAATATTATCTGTAGGGTAAGGCGCTGAATTAAAGCCTGTAAGTACAAAAGATAATGGCAGATTGCTCGTATTATAAAACTGGTTCACATAAATTCTTAAATCACCGGGTGTTTTAAAAAACTGAGATTCGCCTATAGCATCAAGTGGCGGCCTGTTAAGAATGTCTTTTTTACACGAGTTAATAAAAACAAAACCAGATATGAGGATGATGTTTATCAGAATATTTTTCATGATGACGATTTTAATCATTTAAAATGTTATACTTAAACCAACTGTATATGACCTCCCTACGGGGTAAAACATACCAGGCGAATTGCTCTTAACACTTGCTACCGGAGTTTGAACAGGATCCATAGCTTTAGGTAAACCCGTGATCGTAAAAAGGTTTGAACCGGCTAAAAATATCCTGAGTTTGTTAATAAAGGCCCTTTTTGAAATTTCTTGTGGAATGGTGTAGCCTAATTGTAAAAATCTCAACCGCATGTAAGCTCCATTTAAAACATACCTTGATTGATATTCTCTGTTTTTTTGTGTTTCATTACTAAGATAAGGCTTCGGAAGATAAGCGTTTGTGTTCGGGCCAAGAATATTCGTCTCATTTGCCGGGCGCCAGTAATCCAAAGCGGGGGAGCCTTTAAATATCCCGGTTACTGCGTAAGAAGTACCTAATCCCCAAAAAATCTCCCTGGTAGCGGTTCCAAAAGGAAGTTGTTGCCTAAGCAATCCGTGAAATTGTAAATAAAGGTCAAACCCTTTCCATTGAGCGCCTCCTGTAATTCCAAATTCATACTGTGGCGTAGTATTTCCTATAACAGTTAAATCTCCATGATCATTCAAAGTTTGAGACCCTTTAGTAATCTTTCCATCGCCCGTTAAATCTTTATATTTCATATCACCCGGCCCCCACCTGGTGTCTATTGCACTTTGATCAGGCATCTTTTCGCCTATTTCCTGAATCAATCCATCTGAGATAAAGCCCCAAATTTCCCCGACATTCTTTCCATCATACCACGTATTGATAAGCCCTTTATCATTCTTATATTTAAGTATTTTAGACTTATTATTACCCAATATTATCCCTACGTTATAAGTCAAACCATTTGAAAGCCGATCGTGCCAATTTGCAGATAATTCAAATCCTGTTGTCCGCATAGATGCGTTATTGGTTGGCGGAGAGCCAGCGCCCAAAATATAGGGAAGCGTCTCTGTTGGCCCTATCATATCAACCGTTTCTCTTTTAAATAAATCCAGTGACGCATTTAAATGGCTGTTCAAAAACTCTGCATCTAAACCAATATTGGAGGTTCTTACCGTTTCCCAGGTTAAGTTATCACTTATAATGTTAGGAATTCCTGCCATCGGTTCACGAACACCATCTATAATCCAATTGGGATGTTCGGATGTAATATTCAGAACAGGAATATATAAATAATCGGCTACATTCTGGTTACCTAATGATCCATAAGAACCTCTTATTTTGAAGAAGTTCACATATTTGTTCAGAGGCTCCCAAAAGCTTTCATTAGAGATAACATATCCTGCAGAGGCAGAAGGGAAGAAACCCCATCTTCTATTAGAGGCAAATTTCGACGATCCATTATACCTGCCACTGATCCCCAGCAAATACTTGTCTCTGTAACTGTAGTTTAACCTGCCGAACACCCCTTGCGTACCCCAATCCGACTTCCTGTCAGAAGTGGTTTTATTTCCTATTGTGGTTGTAAGAGAAAGAACTTCATCAGTAATCAAACCTACTCCTTCAGAATGTAATGACGAGTAGAAATTGTATTCTTCTTCATATCCGACCAAGGCATTTAATTTGTGATCTCCCAGGGTTTTATCATAGCCGGTGGTTACATTAAATAAAGAATATCGGGAAAAACTAAAATCACTCTTGTATTGAGAAGAAGGTTTACCAATATTACCAATAGTGCCATTGCCCACCTCTACTAAAACAGGTTTAGGATTATCAGTACCATTTACATTTGCAGGATTATAAGTGTATGATATATTAGTTTTCCAGCCTTTTATCGGCTCTAATTCCCCTTTTAAAGTCATTACAAGATCATCCGGGTTTGACTTTACTCTTCCTGCTCTTTCAAGATTATTTAATAAAGGGTTGTATAATGTTCCATTAATATTATACATAGGTGTATTGGGGCCATAAACAAAAAAACTCTGATCAAAAAAATAGTTTTTATCCACGCTTGTTATCCCTTCGGGATAATCTGTTTTCGAATTGGTATATTTAGTATTTACGCCAAGACGAAGCCAATTGGTGGCTTTAATTTCCAGGTTCGCCAATACATCATATCTAAGGTATTGATCATATCCGTAATTATAGAATCCACCCTGATCAAACCGTCCTGCAGAAACATAATATTGAACTCTTTCATTTCCTCCCGAAACATTGATATTATGCCTGCTGTCTATTTTATGGTTCTTCAAATAAATGTAAGGATAATCCCTATTATCATTCCCCAACGTTCTGCCATTAAAAACGCTGGTTGGAGGATTAGCAGGGTCGTACGGATAGGGATAAGTCCCATTAATATATCCCTTAATTCTTTCCATAAATGCAGCATTAAAGAAATCGGGCTGGTGGGCATTCGCACTCGCCTGGTTTAAGGCTGTTCCATAAATGAGAGAGTTTTCATAATGAGGAACTCCCAGCAAACTACCCATAATCATTTCTCCATTGTACTGGACAGAAACAGAGCCATCTCTTCTTCCCTTCTTAGTTGTAATAAGAATAACTCCAAAAGGGGCCCGTGATCCATAAATTGCAGATGCAGCCGCATCTTTCAGAACCGATACAGTTGCTATATCTTGCGGATCAATATTATTGATATTTGATGCCACACCATCAACCAGGATCAGTGGAGAACTCTTACCGTTAATTGACCCCATACCTCTGATACTAAAATCGTAGCCATGCCCGGGTTCTCCTCCCATCAGGCCATCAAGGCTTATGTTTAAATTGGGCGAAAGCCCTGTTAAAGCAGCGCCGACGTTTGGCAACGGCCTGTTCTCCAACTGTTTTGCATCTACCGTAGCAACAGATCCTGTTAAATCGGCTCTTCTCTGTGTCCCATATCCAACTACCACTATATCACTTAACCCTGAAACTGCCAATTCTAACGTAACATTAATCTCAGTTTGTTTCCCTACCGTCACACTCTTTTTCTGATATCCGACTATTGTAAACTCCAGTACATCACCCACATTGGCATCAATTTTAAAACTACCGTTTACGCCAGTACTTGTTCCTTTGGCGCTCCCTTTGATAACGACAGAAACCCCTGCCAAAGGATTTCCCTTATCATCTTTTACTGTTCCATTAATAATATTCAGGGGGGCTTCAGGAAGAATTGTTATGGCAGGCTTCACAATATCGGTTCGTTCTTTAGCCTTGATAACAATGATCTTACCGACTATCTTATAAGACAATGGTTCGTTTTTTAAGCACGCATCAAGCACTTCTTCAACAGAAGCGCCTGTTACATTGATACTAACATCCTCCGTATTTTTTAATAGCTTATCCTTATACAGGAAAAGGTAAGCGCTTTGCTTCTCTATCTCTCTGAAAATCTTTTTCAAAGAAACATTGTTTTGCGACAGGGTGATCTGTGAATAGCCGGTTGCGCTTACCTGCAACCCGGCGGCAAAAAGAAAAATGATAATGAATTTCATGGCCAGGAATGTTTCGGAGAAATTCTTCCCCTTACTAAAAAGGGGGTTGCACAAAAGTTTTAAAAGCATAACTTTGGTTTGTCCCGGATACCCCGGGACAGGTTTAAGTGAAAAATAGCAGTTTCCGACTTGCTTTTTATTGACGCCTTTTCAGGCTGAATTGAACCTGAATATCAGCCAGCAGTGTTTGCCCACTACTGGCTTTTCTTTATCAGGAACTTTCTTATTTTAATATTTGTTCAAAAATTTTCATGGTATTATATTAATTTTTCGTCCTTCCATACTTGCATGCAAACCATTCAATTGAAGCGCTTCCAAAAGTTTTGAAAGCGGCACGTCATTTGAAATTTTTCCTGTATATCCCTCTGCCGGTATATCGCCTTCAAAATTTACATCTACGTCATACCATCTTGCTACCTGCCGCATCAACGTATGTATATCAATATTATTAAACAGGAAAAAACCCTCTTTCCACGCCATTACCTGTGATATATCTACATCTTTTTCCAGCTCTATTCCGCTCTTAGTAAACACTGCCTGCTGACCCGGAGAAAGCATTTGCACGGCGTTTGATTTTTTTACCTTCACGGAGCCTTCTAACAAAGTAGTCTTAATGTTCCTCTCTTCCGGATAAGCGTTCACATCAAAGTGGGTACCCAATACTTCTATTTCACCTGCACCTCCGGTTTGAGTTTCAACATTAACTAAAAATGGTTTTGCAGGATTTTTGGCTACTTCAAAATAGGCCTCTCCTGTTATAGAAACTTTTCTTTTATCACCGGCAAATACTATCGGGTAAACCAATGAAGACCCGGCATTAAGCCAAACTTTTGTACCATCAATTAGTGCCATGTTTATCACTTTACTGCCTTTTGGATTTTCCAGAGTATTATATTGCAATTGCCCGCTTATCTCCCCGGACGGTTGATATACAATTTCTCCACTTGCCAGTTTCACCAGCTTTACATTGCCTTGCAAAGCTAGTGCACCATTATTGATACTATCCAAATAAACCTTTTGCCCGTTTGCCAAAGTGATCATGGCTTTGTTGGATTGCGGGGCCAATACTTCATCCGGTAATATTTCTGCTTTTACAATCTGCGGAGATTGTACCGTTTTTTTTAAAAAGAAAAACCAGACAGCTCCCCCCAATAGAATAGTAACAGAGGCAGCGATCCACCAGCTTCTCCGGCCTAATAAATGAATCCCCGATGGTTTGGGAGAGCTATGTATCTTTTTTAAGATACGGCGCTCAATTGTTTTCTGTAACTGCTCTTTTTCTCCTTCACCCCATTCCCATTCCCCTGTTTCTATCAATTGCCGGTACCAATTCTCTATCAATTCCTTTTCTGATTGATTGACGTTACCCGCCTGGTATCGTTGCAATAATTCTTTAGCTTGTTTAATGTTCATTTAAAAGGGATGGCTTATATTATAGTACGTTGAGAAAGAGGTAAGGGGTAAAAAAATAAAAAAAAATTTACCACAGCCAGGAAGCCAATAAATAAATAATAAAAACAGAAGTATATTGAATGGCCGTCTTTATTAACTGCAAAGCATGTTGTATATGCTTTTTTACTGTTTCTGCAGAAACACTTAGCCGTTCAGCAATTTCTTTATGGCTAAGCTGTTCCTGGCGGCTTAATTTATATACCTGCTGCATTTTAGGAGGCATGCTGGCAATCGTATTATTGATTGTTTTTTGAAGTTCTTCTACCTGTAAATTAATCTCGGCGTTTGGAGGCAAAGTATTTACAGAAACATCCGCCAATAAAGCAAGATAATCACGACGGGTAATATTTTTTTCTATATACTGAATGGCTTTGTAACGCACGCTGGTGTGAAGGTAGGCAACAAGCGACTCTTGAATATTTAATTCATGCCGCCGGTTCCACAAAGAAAGAAAAACATCCTGCACTACATCTTCTGCTTCAGTCTTTTCGCGAAGCGCTTTTGCAGCAGTAACAAATAGCTCCTCCCAATAACGGCGATACAACATAGTAAAAGCCATACTATCGTCTTCTGCTATTTGCTGCAGCAATTCTTTATCTGTATAAGTAGATTGGAAAAGCAATTTTAACCAGTTTTAGTAAATCTTAAGATCATGCAAATTTCAATTTTTTTTCGCAAATTTATTATTCTTTTGTATAAGTATTTAAATACGGCGTTTGGCGTTCTTTTCCGTAACTTGCTATCCTTTCAATTCTCCAGGACTATGCAATATGTTACTATTAAAGATGTGGCCAGAGCGTTGTTTGTTTCCGTAGCAACTGTGTCAAGAGCTTTTAATGATAAATATGATGTGAAGAAAGAAACCCGCGAATTGATTCTCCGTAAAGCAAAGGAGATGGGATACAAGCCAAACCCTATTGCAAGAAAGTTATTACAAAAACATTCGTTCAATATTGGGGTGATCGTTCCTGAATTCATTAATTCTTTTTTTCCTGAAGTGATCATGGGTATTCAAGAGGTTTTTCTCGAAAGAGGTTACCAGGTCATCATCATGCAATCGAACGAATGCGCCCAAACAGAACTGGAAAATATGCTTTTCATGGAAGACAATATGGTGGACGGCATACTGCTATCTCTTACGAAAGAAACCACCAATATTACCCATTTTGAGCATTTGATTCAAGATAGATTTCCCATAGTACTTTTCAATCGTATCAATGAATCATTACCCATTTCAAAAGTGATTTTTAATGATTATAAATGGGCTTTATTTGCTACAGAACATTTGATAGAGCAGGGTTGTAAAAAAATATTTCATTTTTCAGGCCCCAGGCATCTTACACTCACCAGGAACAGGATCAGGGGTTTTGAAAGAGCACTGGAAAAACACAAACTGTCTTTTGATGAGAGCCAGGTCATTGAAACAGGGTTTTTTATTGAAGATGGAGAACGTGTTATGGAACACCTCATAAAAACCGACAATATTCCTGATGGCATCTTTGCTACCAATGACCCTACGGCAATTGGCGCTTTGAAAGTTTTAAAAAAATACGGCTATAAAATTCCTGATGATGTAGCTATAGTAGGATTCTCTAACACAAAAATAGCTGAGTTAATAGAGCCGGCTCTGACTAGTGTGGAACAGCCAACCATCCAGATGGGAAAGGTTGCTGCGGGGCTTTTATTGGACCAGTTAACATCTGAAGTAGCCTATAAACCGGAAACAATAGTAATGGAAGGAAAATTAATTATAAGAGATTCCTCACTAAAAATTAAAAATTCACGGTGCAAAATACCAATAACCCGAAATGATTTTTTGCCAAACCAGATTTAACAACACTGAATATTTTTTGTTTATTTTTTTTAAGAAACAAAAACTATCGCCATTTTTTAATCGTAAACCTGATCTCTTTATAATCATCAGCTTCATATAATACGACGATTGTTTTCTTTGATAGTTTTACAATGTCAGCGTAGCCCGTATTCTTTGCTTCAATCAAAAACTTTTTCCTCCAGGTTTTTCCTTCGTCAAAACTAACTTGTAACGTCAGGCTGTCACGTTTCTGTTGAGACACATTATTACAGAAAGCTAAAATGGATTTGCTTTTTTTTCTTCCGATATTCAGTAAACTTCCTTCACAAACAGGATCGGATAAATTATGATCAACAAAAGTAGTATCCCATGTTTCTCCTCCATCTTTACTTAATGAAACGATCCGGTATTTACCTGTTTGGTTGCGGCTGTTCATCATTAATGAATTATTGGTTAATGGTGCGGCAGTGCTTTCGTTGGAACCTTCAAAAGGAACCGTTTCACTCAGATGAAAAGTAGCGCCATGATCGTCAGTGTAATATCCATGCGCATTATAATCTCTTAACTCAGGTTTGGGATTGCCTGAAGAATGATTAGCGGCAACATAAATTCTCCCCTTGTATTTTCCCTCATCAAATTGCATGGCATGCCCCGGTGTGTTGGCATAAGAACGCCAGTCTTCTTTAAAATCCCAGGAAGCATTTACCTGTGGCTGATTGATCCTGTTTACCTGCAAAGTAATATCTGTAACTTCGCTCCAGGTTTTGCCATTATCAATGCTTGTTTTATACAATACATCACGATGTCCTTTGCCTTTGCGCAATTCCATTTCATGATCATTGCCGGTATTATAAAACAGGAATATTCTTCCCTGTGGAAACCGTGGGTCAGTCAAATCCACAACCGGTGCGGGATTGCCGGCCTGTAGAGTGTCATTGCTTGCCACTACTTGCAGCGTACTCCAGGTTTTGCCATTATCAGCGCTTCTTTTTAAAACGATCTTAATATCGCCAAAATCATTACTTCCATGTACTCTTCCCTCGCAGAAAGCCAGCAGATCACCATTCTTAGCTTTTACAATTGCAGGAATACGAAAAGATTTATAACCTTCCGTACCTGATATAAAAACAGGAATTGATTTTGATTGGGAAAATAGTTTTGCAGAAGCAAAAAGGAAGAGCAAAAAGAAGATAAGGCTCCTGCATCTTCTAAAGGAGGGCTTTCGGAGTTCAAAAGAATATAATGCCTTTTTAAAATGCATGATCTATAATTTTGTATTTCCTATTTTTATTTTAATTAATTGCTATCACTTAATCCGTTCAATCCGTAATAAATTAATCCGCGTGAAAATCTGAGTAATCTGTAGCAAAAAGAATTCGTGAAAATTTGAGTAATTAGTGGCTACCTTTCAGCAACTGCCAGCAATACCATTCCTGGCGTGGCAAATGAAACGGCCCTTTGAATAAATTTCCCTTTGCTGTTTGCGCCACTGTTCCATCACGATGCAGGTAACCAAACCATTCTCCATATTCCTTATCATGAAAATGCGTATATGCATAACCGTGAGCCTGCTGATGCCATTGTTTATACTTTTCATCACCAGTGATCGTATAGGCTAAAAGCGTTGCGATGATCGCTTCATTTTGCGGCCACCAGAATTTCATATCCTGCCAGTATTCCTGAACGGGTTTATTATAAACATCTCTGAAATATAAAATACCTCCAAACTCTTTATCCCAGCCGCGTTCCCACATATAATCCAGCATCCTGCAACCCAGGTTAATTAAATGCGGATCATTATTTCTATACTTTGCTTCGTGCAGAATAAACCATGCGCCTTCAATGGCGTGTCCGGGATTCAACGTTCTGCCATCAATATGATCAATGATGCTTCCATCGGGCGCTACCTGTTCCATTACGCACTTAATATCATCTTTTACAAAATCGGTTTCAATTTCTTTGATCCACTTTTCAATCCATTCATCACAACGCGAATCGCCGATGGTTTCACGAAGCTGCTGTGCCGTATTCATCATGATCATTGGAACGCCAATCCCTTTTGAAGGCCGTGTATCTGCAAACTTGGGTTGCAGCTTAATTTCTCCTGTTGAATAGGCAATACATTTTCCAAAAATGGCTCTTGCTTTTTCAGCAATTTCTTCATCACCGCTCGCTTTTGCATAAGCGGATAATGCAATCACAGCAAAGGTTTCAGAAAAATAATATCGTCTCTTACGGATTGGCTTTCCATCGCGTGCTACATGAAAAAACATTTGCCCATCTGTATCAAAACAATGGTCTAATAAAAATTCAATTCCTGTTTTCGATCCGTCAAGCCATTCCTGTTTTTTTTCAACTGTATTATATAAGGTCGCTAAAAGCCAGGTAGCACGCCCTTGTATCCAAACGGCTTTATCATCGTCAAGTAAACTTCCATCTCTGTCGCGCATCAATAAAAATCCACCAAATTCTTCATCAATACTTTTGGGAAACCAGAAAGGAATCGTGTCGTTGAGTAATTGATTTTTGTAAAAACCGGATAGTTGTTGAAGATAGTTTTTATCAATAGGCATGTTTCAAATTTAAATCGTTAAAAATCATTTTTAGCTAATAAAAAAGAATTGGTTTTATTGCTGCTCAACATACCATATATGTCCACATCAATATCCTATGATCTATTTTTTATGTTTCACTAATTCATTGAAAGCAACGTCAATAGTAGGATATAAAAAAGTAAAGCCGGCAGATGTTATTTTTTTACTGCTGACTGTAGCGCTTTTTAATATTTCTATGCTCCGTTTTCCAAAACGCAATTTTAAAAGAAAGGAAGGTATATGCACAGCAGTAAAAAAATTATTCCTCAACTTTTCTGCTAAAGAAAGGATCAAAGTTTTTTGAGGAACCGGGTGGGGAGCGACGGCATTATAACTTCCGTTCAGGTAAATATTTTCAATGGCCTCGCAGTACATTCTGCAAAGGTCATCAATATGTATCCAGCTAATAGTTTGTTTTCCGTTTCCCAAAATAGGGGCAATACCAAAACGCAAAGGCATTTTATATTCTTTTAAAACACCGCCATCATTACTTAAAACGATTCCTGTTCTTAATTTTATCAGCCGGATGCCAAGAAATACAACAGGGTCGGCGCTTGCTTCCCAAAGCAATGTGGTCTTACCCAAAAAGTCATCCGCTGCCAGGTCTGTTTCTGTAAAGCCTTTCTTGTTCTTTAATTTTTTATCGTCTTCTCCGTACCATCCGATCGCTGAAGCAGACACGAAAGATCTTACGTGATGGACATGATCCTTTAAGCAACTAATAATTAATTCAGCGCTTTTTGTACGGCTTGAAAGGATTACATTTTTATAGGCCTCAGTCCATTTCTTATCCATTACACCTACTCCGGCAAGATGAATGATATGATCCGATTTCCTGACTATCTCACTATCTATTATATTTTTTTCTACATTCCAATAACTATAAAATATATTTGGGTTTTGTGAAGATTTATTTTTGTCTCTGGTTAAAATAATCACTTCATAACCTCTTTCAACTAAATGTTGTGACAAACAGTTTCCTATCATTCCTGTACCTCCCGAGATCAGAACTATTGCCATAATGAACTTCTTAACAATTTTGAATTGATTTCAAAAATAAATGATTTACGCATAGATGCTGAAGTATCTTTTACTGCCACTATTTCTATGCAGTTTCTAAGACCTGATTTCACAAAGGAGAAGTTAAATTTCAATAAACAAGATAACCTTCTTATGTATAAAAATTTCAGCACCAGATTTTATCGTAAATTAGTATAGCTTTAAGCAAAAGTATTATTGAATAAACATTCAACCGGCCATCAAAAAACAATTTAGAACCACTATGAAATCTTTCTTTTTATTTTTTATTTTATTGTCTGCTTACTTTTCATCTTTCTCCCAGCAGATCACCTATACACAGCCTGAGCCGCAGGATTCAAAGAACCTTGACTTTGAAATAATCGGGAAGATCCACGATAATTTTTTGATCTATAAAAACATCAGGAATAATTATGCCATCTGCGCCTACGATAATTCTATGCGGCTTATAGACCGCACTGATCTTCGTTTTATGCCTGATAAAATATTGAATATTGATTTTATCAGCTATCCTGATTTTGCCTTTCTTATTTATCAATATCAAAAAAAGAATATCGTGCATTGCATGGCCGCAAGAGTAAACGCTGAAGGAAAACTATTAACTGATCCGGTAGAGTTGGATACTACTTACATCAATTTCTTTGCAGATAATAAAATATACAGTACGATCAGCAGTGAGGACAAATCAAAGATCATGATCTATAAAATTCAAAGGAAGAATGGGAAATATGATTTTACAACCTTATTGCTTAATGATAGTTTAGAGTTGATGCACAAATCAAGAATACCTACTGCTTTTGACGACAAGAAAGATATGTTCAGTGATTTCTTTGTAGATAATAATGGCAATTTTGTTTTTACAAAAGGAAATAAATCAAATACCAGGGATTACATTCAGGACTTATCTATCATTACCAAATCTCCTCAATCCGATTCATTTGAATCAAGTTCATTCGATCTCGCAGGAAATTATCTTGATGCAATAAAGCTAAAAATAGACAATGTCAATAAGCATTATGTGATCAATTCACTATACTATGAAAAAAAGAGAGGAAATGTTGAAGGCCTGTTTACTGCTGTATGGGATGTTGATGGCAAAAAATTAATTTCTCAATTTTTGCAGCCCCTTGGCGATTCCGTGCGCACGGTTGCTAAAAATGACGGCCCTAATAAAACTGCTCTCAATGACTTTTTTATAAGAGATGTGATCCTCAAAAAAGATGGAGGATTTATATTAACTGCAGAAGATTTTTATTCACAATCGCGCTCATCTCCCTGGAACCGTTATGATTACCTGTACGGCTATCCGTCGTTTTCACCTTATAATTATTATTTGTATTCTCCTTACTCCTATGGCTATTATGGGCGATACCCTTATTATTACAACAATTCCAACCAACAGAGATATTACTACAATAACATCCTGGTATTGAGCATGGACAAAACCGGGAAGACCAAATGGGCCAGTGTAGTCAATAAATCTCAGTATGACGATGAGACCGATAACTTTCTTTCTTACCTGATCACTATTAGTGGCGGAAAGCTCCATTTTTTATTTAATGAATTGCAAAGGCGCACGCTGCTTCTTACCGATCAAAGTGTAGCCCCTTCAGGAAAAGTGACCCGCAATCCTCCCTTGAAAAGCCTTGACAGGGGATATGAATTTATGCCACGCTACGCAAAGCAGGTAAGCGCTACGCAAATTATAATTCCATGCACTTACAGAAATTATATTTGTTTTGCTAAGGTAGAGTTTCCATAAATGCAACGGACTAAAGTCCATTGTTACAAAATCGGTCGTTCCTACGGAACTGGCTTCTTTAGAGCCATAGGCTTCCTGAAACTAATACCCTGCTGCGGTTGGCGAAGACGCCAACCGCAAGACAACGAAACAAAATTTCATTTCTATACAGTTCCTAAACTATCGAATTAATTTGCATTTCTATCTGCGATTGATAATCGTTTTTAATTTTTTATTTTTGTTTTTCAATTAACTTTTATTTCCGTGACAGGAATTTTCAGGTCCAATAATCCGCTCAATAGTTTTCTGCTTCTTATATATGGCCTGCTTCTAAAATTTATATGGCTTCTCCATCCCAGCATTCCTATTATTCAAAAATCAAATGGATTTCTCTTCAATGATATCCTTAATCTGATTAAGCCATATTTAGATCCTTATCCTTCTTTTTATTTCATCATTGCTTATTTACTTATTTATACGCAGGCAATAAGTTTCAATCAATTAATTATAAGGCGCCGCCTGATGCAAAAGCCCAATTATCTGCCGGCTATGAGCTATTTACTGGTTACCTCTTTTTTTAGCGAATGGAACCAGCTAAGCGCCCCGCTGGTCATCAACACGCTGCTGATATGGGTATGGGCCAAAATGAGCAATCTTAATAATAGCCAGCATCCTAAATCAACGATATACAACGCAGGTATTGTAATTGGCATTTGTACCTTTTTCTATCTTCCTTCTTTTTCATTTACAATGTTTGCTATTGTTTCATTGATCATCTTAAGGCCTCTTAAGGCAGCAGAAATATTTATCGCTATAATTGGAATTATTACTCCCTGGTATTTTTTAGCGTCCTGGCTTTTTCTTACTAATAAACTTTATTCTTTTTACCCTTCAGGCTTAGGCATTACATATCCTTCCTTTCAGCTAATGAGCATTACTTTAACAGGATTGATACTAATACTTGTAATGATAATAATTGGCGGCTTTTTTGTGCAGTCTGTTTCTTCCAAACAAGTGGTACAGGTGCGTAAAAACTGGGGATTAATGCTTTTATATTTATTAATTGCGCTGGCCACTCCTTTTTTTGACAGCATACACCAAATAGAATATTGGTTATTAGCGCTGGTACCGGCTGCCGCCTTTATAAGTTGCGCATTTTATTATCCACGCATCAGGTGGATTCCCGCTATGCTTCATTGGGTGTTGGTGGCATTCGTTTTGTATGCCCAGTATTTTCATAAATAATTACGGATGGTTTACCTTTGCTGATACTAAAATAGTATAAAATGAAATTTGGCGTAGTGGTATTCCCTGGTTCTAATTGTGACAGAGATATGATTGATGCATTACAAAATGACCTGGGGCAAGAGGTGATCACTTTATGGCACAAAGACAAAGACCTTTCCATGTTTGCTACCAGTGATTGCATTGTATTGCCGGGAGGTTTTAGCTATGGCGATTATCTCAGATGTGGCGCTATTGCAAGGTTTAGCCCTATGATGCAAAGTGTGATAGAATTTGCCAACAAAGGCGGAAAAGTTTTTGGAGTTTGCAATGGCTTTCAAATTTTGTGTGAAAGCGGGTTACTGCCCGGGGTTCTGCTGCAAAATGCCCACATGCAATTCACCTGTAAAAATATTTTTCTAACCAACTGTCAAGCTACTTCCCGAACGGTTTATAAAATACCGGTAGCGCATGGAGAAGGAAGGTATTTTGCCAATGAAAAAGAAATTGAGGAGTTGGAAAAGAATAAACAGGTAATCTACAGCTATTGTAATGAAAGTGGAAACATTCATATTGATCATTCGCCTAACGGCTCTACTAACGGCATAGCGGGAATATGCAATAAAGAAAGAAATGTTTTTGGTATGATGCCTCATCCTGAAAGAGCCTGCAGCCCGATGCTTGGTAATACTGACGGCAGGAAGATATTCAAGGAATTGTTTTCGATCAATTAAATTATTTGCTCTTTTAATAAAGCCCCTTTCAAATATTCTTTGAAGGGGGCTTTATGTTGAGAATTTACAAAGCATGTTTTACAAAGCAATTTGCCTTTCTATTTTCATTTTTCTTAAGTTAATAAGCCCATAGCGCATACGGCCCAATGCAGTATTAATGCTGCAATCAGTTAGTTTTGCAATTTCTTTAAAACTCAGGTCTGCGTAATGTCTCATTATAATTACTTCTCTTTGATCGTCAGGTAACATATCAAGCATTTTGCTTACCCTTCCATGGCTTTCCCCCTGCATTATTTTTTCATCTACACCCGGTTCATAGAAGCTAATGGTTTCAAAAATATCACGATCATCACTTGTTTTAATAGAGGGGCTGCGCTTTACCTTTCTGAAATGATCCACACACAGGTTATGGGCAATGCGCATTACCCAGGGTAAAAATTTGCCTTCTTCCGTATAACGTCCGGCGTTTACTGTGTCAATCACTTTGATGAAAGTATCTTGAAAAAGATCTTCAGCAAGATACCTGTCCTTAACTAATAAATAAATGGAAGTGTAGATCTTGTCTTTATGACGTTCTATAAGACTTGAGAGTGCATCAGAATTCCCTTCAATAAACAGATGGATGAGTTGCTGATCAGTCAGGTTGTTCATGGTTTTCATAACCGTATTTTCAATTTTGGTTTAAGATATTGTGTAAGTTCCAATTTTAGAGAAAAAGATGCAGTAACTTTTCCGTCCGGAAGGATAAGGCTCTTCATTTTTTCAGGAAAATTGGATTGCTAAGATTATAGAAATAATTTATAACTCCAAATGATTTAAATTTTATTTTTTTAGAATATTAAAATTGAGTAATATCACCTTCAAACAACGTCAGTAAAATTACTATTCGTTATTTTTGCATTGAACCTAATGACTACAAGTAAAACTTTAAACAAGCATACCCTTATAAGCCCGGCAAATAATATTTTTATAAAAGGCGCAAGAGTTCACAATCTTAAGAATATAGATGTAGAATTTCCACGCAATAAATTTATTGTGGTAACAGGCGTTTCAGGGTCCGGAAAATCTTCCTTAACTATTGATACGCTTTTCGCGGAAGGCCAGCGGCGCTATGCCGAGAGCATGAGCGCTTACGCCAGGCAATTCATGGCGCGAATGAATAAGCCTGATGTGGATTACATCAAAGGACTTTGCCCGGCCATTGCTATCGAACAAAAGGTAACTACACGGACTCCCCGCTCTACCGTGGGAAGCATGACAGAGATCTATGATTATTTAAGGCTTTTATTCGCGAGGATTGGTAAAACTATTTCACCAATATCAGGCCGGGAAGTAAAAAAAGATGATGTAACTGATGTGGTAAAAGCAATCAATAACTTGAATACAGGAGATAAAGTATTGCTGTTAGTGCCCTTTAAGCAAATGCACCACCGCGATATAAAAGAAGAATTGCACATCCTGATGCAGAAAGGATTTTCAAGAATTTACCTGGATAAAAAAATTATACGCATAGAAGATATCCAGGAAGAAGAGAATCTTGCTTCATTCATGGCCCATAAAACCGCCTATGTACTAATAGACCGGCTGGTAGTAAAAGCCCCAATGGCTATCAGGGTTGATGAAGAAGACAATCACCGCATTGCAGATTCTGTAAATACAGCTTTTTATGAAGGAGAAGGAGAGGTCATTCTTGAAATAAATGGAAAAGAAGTTTTACATTTTTCAAATAAATATGAGCTGGATGGAATAAAATTTGAAGAACCCGTTCCGAATCTTTTTTCATTTAATAATCCTTATGGAGCCTGCCCTGTATGCGGAGGTTTTTCTTTGGTGCTTGGTATTGATCCTGACCTTGTAATTCCTGATAAAAGATTAAGCGTTTATGAAAATGCTATTGCACCCTGGCGTGGTGAAAAATTAGGAAAGTGGAAAGAGCGGTTGATAAAAGTAGCCGGTAAATTTGATTTTCCTGTGCATAAGCCCATCATGGATCTGAGCACTGCTCAATACAATTTATTATGGACAGGCAATGAATACTTTGGTGGCATCAATGAATTTTTTAAAGAGGTAGAACAAAATTTATATAAGATCCAATACCGTGTTTTGCTGAGTCGCTATCGCGGAAAAACACTGTGTCCTGAATGTCATGGTTACCGGCTGAGAAAAGAAGCTTTGTATGTACATGTGGCTTCAAAAAATATAGGCGAGCTGTGCGAAATGCCGGTAAAAGATTTAAAGGAATGGTTTGCTAATATTGAATTATCTGATTTTGATAAATCAGTTGCAAAAAGGATCTTATCAGAAATCAATAACCGCCTGGCCACGTTACACGATGTAGGGCTTGGCTATCTTACGCTTAACCGTCTTGCCAATTCACTGAGTGGCGGCGAGAGTCAGCGCATTCAGCTCACCAGGAGCCTGGGAAGTAATCTTACCGATTCATTGTATATACTTGACGAGCCTTCTATCGGTTTACATTCGAGAGATACAGAAAATTTAATTGAAGTTTTACAAAATTTACAATCGCTTGGCAACACAGTGGTAGTAGTAGAGCATGATGAAATGATGATGCGCAAGGCTGATCACATCATAGATATGGGGCCGCTTGCAAGCCTCCTGGGAGGAGAAATAATTGCCGAAGGAAATTATGATGGAATAGTGAATAACCCCGATAGCCTTACAGGTAAATATCTGAATAAGGAATTAATAATAGAGCCGCCAAAAAATGTACGTAAATGGAACCGCTCTATAAAAGTAGAAGGAGCCAGACAAAATAACCTGAAAAATATAGATGTGGTTTTTCCATTAAATGTTTTGTGTGTGGTAAGCGGAGTAAGCGGAAGCGGAAAGACGACCTTAGTAAAACAAATCTTATATCCGGCATTAAAAAAATTAAAAGAAGAATTTGCTGAGAGAGTTGGCCTGAACAAAGGCATTTCAGGTGATGTTGATTTTATTTCTCAGGTAGAAATGATTGATCAAAATCCAATAGGTAAATCATCGCGAAGCAACCCGGTTACTTACATTAAAGCTTACGATGAAATAAGAGAACTGTTCAGCAAACAGCCTCTGAGTAAAATACGCGGATATCAACCCAAACATTTTTCCTTTAATGTAGATGGTGGAAGATGCGATACCTGTAAGGGCGAAGGCGAGCAGGTAGTGGAAATGCAGTTTCTTGCAGACGTGCATTTAGTGTGCGATGTATGCCATGGCAAAAGATTTAAAGAAGAAATACTGGAAGTAAAATACAATGATAAAAATATTTTTGATGTACTTGACATGAGCGTGGATGATGCAATCAATTTTTTTGCGAGTGGAAAAACAACAGCGAAGAAAAATGAAATAACCGGCGGGGAGATAGCGAAAAGGATCCAACCATTAAGTAATGTGGGATTGGGATATATTAAATTAGGGCAATCTTCTGATACGCTTTCCGGTGGCGAGGCGCAGCGTGTAAAGCTTGCTTCATTTCTCGGTAAGGGAAAAGGACAGGGGCATATTCTTTTTATATTTGATGAACCTACTACCGGGCTTCACTTTCACGATATAAAAAAATTGCTTGCTTCATTTAATGCCCTGATAGAAAAAGGACATTCCATCATTGTAATTGAGCATAATACCGATGTAATTAAATCCGCAGACTGGGTAATTGACCTTGGCCCCGAAGCTGGCGATGAAGGAGGAAACCTGGTATATGCCGGAGTGCCCGCCGGATTAAAAAAGGTGAAAGAAAGCTGGACGGGGAAATATATTTAGCTTCTTCTTAATTCTTTTTCATGTCTCAACTGGCATCACGAATAAGACTATTTTATTTACTGAACTTTTGAAAAACCATAAAGTATTTGTCTCTGTTAGCAATTGCTTCATTGTGATACTTTTGGTAATAGGCGTTTGTCATTAGGTTTACCTGGTAGTTATAATTAACGTTCGCTTTTGCCGCACCATAAAGTTTACTTATCATCACCTGTGAAAAGTCTGTATTGACATAATTATTCAAAGTAGCATTATTTACTTTCTTTTCATTGATCCAAACCCCATAAACATCAGGCTTTTTAAAATCTTCCAGTTGCTTTTTAGTAGGAGTAATTTTGGGTAAAGGAGGAGGTGTTCTCAAAAACGCAACGGTTTGCTCCATTTGCTGCTCCTTACTCATTTGTTTATATATTATTTCAAGCCTGGTTTTATCTTCATCTGAAATAACTCTTCGAAATTCAGACCATGACATGTTATCAGTTTTATATTTATGGATTATATCTCTATACTCATGCATTAATTCCTGTGGCACACCTTTCCCGGTAGGTTCTGGTAACCCTAATCGGGTATCTGGCAAAGTATCTTTCTGTATTTGTTGTTCCTTCACTGTAGGCGCTTGTGCAATTACATTTTTACTAAAAACAAATGCAATCAGGGCAAAGAGTGGAATCAAGGCAACTTTTTTAAAAAAAGCTACCTCGCTGGAAGTTGGTTTTGTTATCATGATTAATCTTTTTTTTGTTGCTAAATAATTAAAAGAGCTGGTAAAAGGCGAACCATTTATATGCCTGGCTTCGTTCAATAAAAGAAACTGGTAAGCTTTTACATCATGAAAAATTTTTACCACATTTTGATCTGCTAAAAATTCATAATTGAGTTTTATCGCTTTTTTATATAAATAGAGGAATGGGTTAAACCAGGCAAAAACCAATATCATTTCGATAATTAAATTATCTATTGTATGCTTCTGTATGGGTAATCACCTCAGCCTGTTGCTTTCTTTAATCAGTTTGGAATCCCTGTAAATTCCCCTGCCTGCAAAAATGAGAAACAATACAATGAGTATGTGGAGTGCAGACCAGATATTAAAATTTCCTGCAGAATATTTATTGGTTTCCCGTATGTATAAATAGACGATAAGGCATTCCAATAAAATAGCAACAATGATGATCCGCATCTGAATGTTTCTGTGCCTGAATAAAAAAATATTGATAATGATCCCTGTGCCGAGCGCGCTGGTAAGAATCAGTATTAAAAAATTATCCGTTGCCATTAATACATGGTAAGAGCCATCAGTAGCAAGGCTGTTTACTACGCCGGATGTATTACCCAGGATAAGCGTACCGCTGTAAAAGGAAAATTTTATGGTCAGAAAAACAAGAATAGCTGCCAATATCATCCATAAAGTTTGTACACGTTGTATCATGATAAATATTATTACTATTGTATTACGAAAGTAAACTCTACCAATGAAATAGCGATGATATTCTTAAAAAAATTTTTGTTCTAATCGGTACTGCCTGCACTTTTATTTAATCAGGAAAAGGCGTAAAGCATAAATTTGCCAAATGAATATTGAAAACATTTATAAGATCTATCAGCAATTTCCTTCCATTCAAACCGACTCAAGAAAGTTGGAAAAAGGAGATATATTCTTTGCATTGAAAGGCCCCAATTTCAATGGCAATCATTTTGCAAAACAGGCTCTCGACCTGGGCGCAGTCTATGTGGTAGCAGATGAACCTTTATCTTTTAAAGATGAAAAAATTATAGAGGTTGACGATGTATTAACGACGCTGCAGCAATTGGCAAAGCTTCACCGCAATCAATTTAAAATTCCATTTATAGCCATCACCGGCAGCAATGGTAAAACAACCACCAAAGAATTATTGCATGAAGTACTTTCTTCTTCTTTTAAAACTTATACCACAAAAGGTAATCTGAATAACCATATAGGCGTCCCTCTCACACTTTTAAAAATAAAAGCTGATGCGGAAATAGCTGTAATAGAAATGGGCGCAAACCACCTGAATGAAATTGCAGGGTATTGTGAATACGCACAGCCCACGCATGGATTGATCACCAACATTGGCAAAGCTCACCTGGAAGGATTTGGAGGCGTAGAAAATGTGAAGAAAGGGAAAGGCGAGCTTTTTGATTACCTACGCAAACATAAAGGAACCGCCTTTATAAATGCAGATGACCCCGCAGTAGTAGAAATAAGTAAAGGAATAGATAAGGCTATATTTTATGGAAGAGCAGGAAAAGATTTCAATGGTAAATTAATTAAAAGCGATCCGTTTGCAGAAGTACTCGTGAGTGGCGCTGAAGAACTAAATATCAAAACCAATCTGACAGGCGGATATAATTTTTCAAATGTTATGGCTGCTGTTGCTGTTGGCAGGTATTTTAATGTTGAAGATGAAAAAATAAAAAAAGCAATTGAAAATTATAAACCTGTAAATAGCCGCTCACAGTTAATCGAACAAGGCAGCAACACAATTATTTTAGATGCTTACAATGCCAACCCCGGAAGCATGAAGGCTGCTATTGAAAATTTTGCTTCTATGAAGGCGGATAAAAAAATATTATTGCTGGGCTCTATGATGGAGTTAGGCGCTGACAGCAGAAATGAACATGCTTATATAATATCATTGCTCGAAAAATATCCCTGGGATGCCGTTGTATTAGTAGGCAAAAACTTCGGCGAGCTTAATCATCCCTATTTAAACTTTGATACTTCCTTGCAGGCTAAGGTGTGGCTGCAAAACCAACATTTTGAAAATACCCATATACTCATCAAGGGCTCCCGAAGTATGCAAATGGAAAAAGTTTTGGAATGATGTTGTAGATTTGCACTCTTTTTTGGAGACTTGTCCGAGTGGTTGAAGGAGCACGCCTGGAAAGTGTGTATACGGGAAACTGTATCAAGGGTTCGAATCCCTTAGTCTCCGCATAGGATAAAGATGTTTTTTTGTCAAATGAGCTACATTTTTCCGTCTTTTTTCTACTGTAACAATTCTTTAATATTCTCTTTCCTTTACCTGGCATTCCTTTTGAACAATAATATTTTTCTCATAGTACGCTACTTCATTCATCAGCCTGGCTTTGACTTCGATCCAACTGACAGATTTTAATAATTCTGGTTGTTCATCATTATCGGCTGCCGAATAAGAACTGAGAGCTACAATAACATTTTTGCTGCTATTATAGGGATATTTCTTTTTGTAAGCTTTTATCATTTCATCTAAAGAGAATCTATCCAACAGAAAATATAAATCGTAATAATCTTTTTTTGTTTTTCTTGTTGTAATAGCATCCAGCTTAAACGCTGCAATATCTTTTAATGAAGCTAATCGTAACCCATCATTTATATAAAGTTCCTCGATAAACGGTACAGCCCAGTTATATAAATCAACTTTGAGATTTTCTATAGTAAGCTGCATACCGTTTGGCCTGCTCATATTGAGCTCCACTTTCATAGTTTTCCTTAGGACTTCTAAAATTTCTCTTGAATCAAAGTAATGATCAGTGAAAAGGTCAATATCTACGGAAATTCTATGTCCTATTTGCAGAGCCAAAGCTGTGCCTCCAACAAGGGCAAAATCACTTAACTTATCTTCTTTCATTAGAAGGTTAAGTATTTCTAAAAGATTTTCCGGTACTGCCTGGTAGAATAACATAAAAATTCCTTTAAGGGTATTTCAAGTATTGCTGAAGCAAGATAAAGGATATCCTCATCTAAATGCAATGAAGCCGTCATTACTTCCTTTACCTTTTCTTTACCATAGAAAATAATAATCTCAGCAATATCTTCCATACTTCCCCGATCAAACACCCGTTTAATAACCCATTCAGGACGATTCTTAAAATCCGGCGCCTGGCCCGGAATGTCCCAAAAAAGCGCTTTGGGGAGATCAGGTAAACGTTCCTGGTATTTTGTTGTTCCTGTCATTTCATATTAAATCTTTCATGTACTAAAGATAAAACATAACAAGAGAAATACCTGATCGGTATATAGTTTAATTTCAAGAGTAAACAAGAAAAAGTTATTATCCTCTACTTTAAAGATCATCGTCGCCTGTAATATCTCCGGTTTATTTTCCTGCTTTAATGTTCCGTTCCTGCATATTTATTTTAACTTTAGCATACATAGAATGCAAACTCGTATGAATAATCTTAGGAAAGAAGATAGCAAACGGGAAGTGTTTGATCTTTAATTTACCTGTAAAATAATTTTTATGAATAACACAAAATCGAAAGACTTTCTTAACGAACTTAATCTTGAATACCGGGCCACCAAAGCCTGTCTTGAAAGAATTCCTGAATCGTTATTTGAGTATAAGCCCCATCCAAAATCTATGACGATGGGATACCTGGCTTTGCTGGTTGCTGAAATCCCTTTATGGATCAAACACATGGTCACAGATGGAGAGATAGATTTTGCGACTTTCAACCATGCTTCTCCTAAAACCAATAAAGAATTGGTAGATCACTTTGAAGAAAATATGGAAGCAGCAAGAAAAGCGCTTGAGTCTTCGGATGATGAAGCATTGCAAGGGGATTTTATCCTGAAGGCAAACGGGCAGGTGCTATACACATCAAAAAAAGTGGTTGATATTGGTGTTACACTCAATCATTGGGTACATCACCGCGGGCAACTTACAGTATATATGCGTTTGAATGATATTCCCGTTCCTTCTATTTACGGCCCTTCTGCTGATGACAGAAATTTTACAGTGCCTAAATAAGGATCATTGAAATTTAAAAAATTTATCAACAGAGCGAAACCGATTATAAAATCTTCTGTAGGCACTGTGCTAAAACCAGCATTGAAAAGTGACTTGTGTCTCTCAACAAAATGATCCATACTTATTATGATAAAGCGCGAAACAACCAACCTTCTCAAAAATTAATTGAAGATTTTATTTTTTTCTTACAAGAAAAGGCAATATTAGCCCCTGCCCCAATATAGTAAACAGCACTACTAAAATTGTAATGAAAATGATAGCATTCCTCATAGGAAATGGTTCGCCGTCTTCTAAAGTTTTAGGAAGGCCGATGGCAATAGCAAGCGATACGATTCCCCGCATACCCGACCAGATAATAATTACGCTTTCCTGGAAACTTAACAATACAGATTCAGAGATTTCCCTCCTGGTTCCTTTCAGCTTAGAACTTTTAAAAGCATGCTGCAGGCTTTGTCTTTTTAATAATACCCGTAACATACGGATAGCTAATGCGGCTACCGTAATTAAAAAAGCATAGCCGGTATAAGGCAATAAAAGACTTGTATCAATTTCACGCAGCACGACCGGAAACTCAAGGCCTATCAATATAAAGATTAAACCATTCAGTAAAAAGACAATAATATCCCATATCGTTTTTGATTGTTGCCTCAGAACTTTTGGAAATTTTACAGCGCTCAAACGGGAAATACTAAACCCCAGCGCCACCACGGCGATCACACCGGACAAATGTAATTCTTCTGCCAGCAGGTAAGTGGCAAACGGAGCTAAAAGCGTAAAGCTCAGGACAGCCATTTCATTGGCCCGCACGGCTCTCAGCACAAAGCCAAGCAATTTACCCATTATTATTCCTGTTAAAAAACCGCCAGCCATTAATCCCAGGAAAGTAAGTGAGGCTTTCCAAAATACAAAGGTGGCGCCAGTAACTGATGCCACAGCAAAGCGATAAGCAACCAGCGCTGACGCATCATTTATTAAACTCTCTCCTTCAAGGATAATGTTGATGTTTCCCGGCAATCCTATATTTTTGGTAATGCTTATCGCAGCAACCGCATCTGTCGCTGCAAGAATGGCCCCGAGTACAAAAGAAAGCGGCCAACTCATACCCGGAATTATATAGTGGGCAATTACAGCAATACCCATAGTTGTAAGAAATACTAACCCCACCGCCAGGGAGCTTATAATACTGAGATTATCTCTAAAACTTTTAAAAGAAATATTGAATGCGGCATCATAGAGTAGCGGAGGCAAAAACAGTAAAAAAATGACTTCAGGATTTAGCTCAAAATCAGACCGGCCGGGAATAAAACCAATAGCGATGCCCGTGCATATAAGCAGTATAGGCGCCGAGACCCTGATCTTATCAGCCAGTGCGCTCAGCAATATCATAATGCCCAGCACAAATAAAATGATCGTATAATTTTCCATTAAGAATACTTTTGAGTGCAGTGGTTCGAATTTCTAAGATAGCATTTCCGGCAGAACGATAATCTTCTGAAAATTCAATTTGAATAAACAAGATTAAAACACTTTGTTCACTCAATGAAAAATAGATTTTTTATACGAAAAAATACAGTATGTGGAATTTGTTTAGGTCTTGCCGACTCATGTATTTTCAAAATTAAATTTATGTATTTTCAAAATATAATCCATGTATTTTCAAAATAAGATCATGAAATAGATCTTTTGATCAAAACAGCTAAAGGGTTCAATATTTTCGAAATAAAAGCTACCCAAACAATTAAGCCATCGCTTTTTAAGGGGATTACTTTGAAGCGATTGCGGACAATGCAGCAATTAAAAAAACACTCATTTACGGAGGTGACGAAGATCAGGAGCGCTCTAAATATACCGTGTTAGGGTGGCCGAATATTAATCCGTGATTTAAAGCCCTATTGCCTTATGTTGATCTGGCCTGTGTTTCGGATGATTTGCTTAATTTTATTGAGTAAAAACATAAAAAGATGAAAGCATTTTTAGGAATAGGGCTATTAGGCAACGGTTTTGTAAGGGCCATGATCAGCAAAGGCGAACAGGTGCAGGTATGGAACCGCACTGTGTCTAAAGCAAAAGAACTGGAGCAATATGGAGCCAAAGCATTCGATAATATTGAAGATGCAGTACGTGATGCAGATATGGTCCATCTCGCATTGAAAGACGATGCAACAGTGGATAATGCATTAGCAAAGGCAGAAGCAGGGCTCAAACGGGGAGCCATTATCGCAGATCATACAACTACCTCAGTAGAAGGAGCTAAAAAAAGAACCGAAGAATGGAAAAGTAAAGGCTTTTATTATCAGCATGCTCCGGTGTTTATGGGGCCGGCGAATGCGCTCGAAAGTACAGGCCACATGCTGGTTTCAGGCAATCAGGATCTTATAAAGAAAATAGAGTCCCAACTTGCTGCAATGACAGGGAAGTTAGTAAACTTTGGAGAAGAAGTGGGCAAAGCTGCCGCTATGAAGCTGACAGGAAATCTTTTTTTAGTAGGCCTGAACGGAGCTCTTGCTGATACCATTACATTTTCACATTCTTTGGGTATCTCCATCAATGAACTCTCTCAGTTATTTAATCAATGGAATCCTGGCAACTCAGTACCGGCAAGACTAAAACGCATGACAGGCGACGATTTCAGTGATCCTTCGTGGAGGCTGGAGATGGCCAGGAAAGATACCGGCCTCTTCTTAAAGGAAGCAGAACAAAAAGGCGTAAGCTTACATGTAATTCCGGGTATAGCAACGCTGATGGATGAATGGATCAAAAAAGGGCATAGCAAAGAGGACTGGACCATTATTGGAAAGGTAGAATAAAAGCATCACTCTTCCTCGATCAATTCGCCTGTTTGGTTTTTACTTTTTCTCTCCTTTGGCTTTAGTTGTTTTTGTTTTCGTGCCGGCCTTTTTGGGTGTCTTTACGGCCACAGGCTCTGTGCTTGCATCTGTCGCCGCCTGATCTTGTTTTACTTTTGCTGCCTTCTTTCTAACTTTTTTAGGTGCAACTGTCGCTTCATTTCTATTTTCTTCGGCAGGCGATTCCGGCACAGTAATCACACAATTATCTACATTAAGGCCGGGAACAGCTTCATATCCCTGGGCATTATAATCATTTACCCATATTTCGTTATCTAATAAAAAACGATAGTGATAAGTTTCCCCTTCTTCCAATGGTATCATAACACTAAAGGAGCCATCCTTTTGTTTTACCAGTTTGGATGCATGTTCAGGGTCCCAATTATTAAAATCTCCTAAAATTACCGCTTCGCTTGCTCCCTGCATAGCTTCGGCCGGCAATGAAAATGTAATATCTTTTGTCATAAAATTTTTATTTAGAATAATAATATTTTTCGCTTTTCTATTTTCTTACGAAACACAAAACCTGGTAATCAAAAGAGTTTTAGGCTGCCAGGCGTTAAGTTCAAACTTATAAAGAATAGCTTCGGAAGCGTCTGGAAACTTATAAAGAGCCAGCTTCATATTTTACATAAGAGATGCGCAAAACTAAAAGGAATCGTTTAAAATAGGAGTATTAAAATATTTTTTTAACTTTCTCTATAAGCCCTTTTACTTCTCCCATTCAAAACCTTTTTAAGCAAAAAACATAACCATATCTTTGCAGCCGTTTTAAAATAATAAAAAAATGTACAGAACATCTACCTGCGGCGAGCTAAGAATTACAGACGTAGCCAAAGAAGTAACTCTTGCCGGCTGGGTACAAACCATTCGCAAATTTGGAAGCATTACTTTCGTTGACCTGCGCGACAGATATGGAATTACTCAATTATTGTTCAATGAAAAACTTACTGAGCAATTGAATGAAAATCCTTTAGGGCGCGAGTTTGTGATACAGGTAAAAGGTAATGTGAGTGAGCGCAGTAATAAAAATACACATATTCCCACAGGCGATATTGAAATAAATGTTGCTGAATTTAAAGTATTGAACAAATCCACCGTACCTCCTTTTACCATTCAGGATGATACGGATGGTGGTGATGACATCAGGATGAAATACCGCTTTTTAGATTTGAGAAGAAACGAAGTGAAGAAAAATCTTGAACTGCGTTATGCTGTAAACCGCGCAACAAGAAACTATCTTCACCAGAATGGTTTCATGGATATTGAAACACCTTTTCTAATTAAATCCACTCCCGAAGGCGCAAGGGATTTTGTAGTGCCAAGCCGCATGAATGCAGGCGAATTTTATGCTTTGCCTCAATCTCCTCAAACGTTCAAGCAATTATTAATGGTAAGCGGCTATGACCGTTATTACCAGATCGTAAAGTGCTTTCGTGATGAAGACCTGCGGGCAGACAGGCAACCGGAATTTACACAAATAGATTGTGAAATGTCCTTTGTAGAACAGGAAGATATTTTGCAAATGTTTGAAGGATTGATCAAATATATTTTTAAAGAGGTAAAAAACATAGACTATACAGAACCGGTTCAGAGAATGAGCTGGGAAGATGCCATGTGGAATTATGGAAATGATAAGCCTGATATCCGGTTTGGCATGAAGGTGAAAAATCTTAAATCTGAAAACAAAGTTTTTTTTGAAACATTGAATCATAGCGAATTTGCAGTATTCAATGAGGCAGAAACCATTGTAGCCATTTCTGTTCCCGGTTGCAGTGATTATACAAGAAAACAAACCGACGAACTGGTAGAATGGGTAAAACGTCCGCAAATTGGAATGCGCGGCTTAGCTTTTATAAAAGTGAATAACGATGAAACTTTCAAAAGCAGCTTCGATAAATTTTTCAATGAAGGTCAATTAAAAGAATTTGCTGCTTTCTGCGATTCAAAAACAGGCGATCTCATTTTAATTCTGGCTGGTAAAGAAGAGCGCACCAGGAAAGCCATCAGCGATTTACGTTTATACATGGCTGATAGATTGGGAATGAGAAAACCGGAAGAGTTTAAGCTATTGTGGGTTACTGATTTTCCACTGTTTGAATATGATGAAGAAAGTAACCGCTGGGTAGCACGCCATCATCCGTTTACTTCACCTAAGCCGGAAGACATTGAAGTAATGATCAATAATAATCCCTTGATAGAAAATGCAGAAAAATACCTGGAGCATCCGTATTCAAAAATTAAAGCCAACGCGTATGACATGGTTTTGAACGGCAACGAAATTGGCGGAGGCTCTATCAGGATCTTCCAAAGAGGCCTGCAGGAAAAAATGTTTGCAGCCCTGGGAATGAGCAAGGAAGAAGCGCAACATAAGTTCGGATTTTTATTAGGAGCCTTTGAATACGGCGCGCCGCCACACGGCGGTATTGCCTTTGGCTTCGACAGGCTTTGCGCTATTTTGGGCGGCAGCGAATCCATTCGCGATTTTATTGCTTTCCCAAAAAATAACAGTGGAAGAGACGTGATGATAGATGCCCCATCCACCATTGATGAAAAGCAGTTGGAAGAATTACAGATCAGGCTGGATTTGAAATGAGCAAAATTGTTTTATCTTTAATGATATAAAATTTTAAATAACGCTGATTTCTGAATTAACGGTTTACGATTCTTTAAAGGACAAGATCAAACTTTCTGATAGCGATGCTAAACGCTATACTAAAGAAATGTTTCTGGTTGGAGAGAAAATATATACTGAAATTAATTTAAAATTGAAAGAGGTAGATTATGTTACCAAAACCTATTTAGATGCTCGTATTTCTCAGCTTGAAACAAGAATTGAAAAAGGCTTTAAAGAAATAATTATTTGGGTAATTAGTTTTATGGTAGGAATAGCAGGGATAGCGGTTGCCATAATTAAACTTTTTTAATTATCCTTAAATAATCTAATTTATAGAATTGATTTATTCCCTGTTCTTTGTATCTATCCAAATAGTTACCGGCCCGTCATTAATAAGCGCCACTTTCATATCTGCGCCAAATTCGCCGGTAAATATTTTTTTGCCAAGATCTTTTTCTAACTGATCTATAAATCTCTCATACAACGGAATGGCAACTTCGGCTTTGCTCGCCTTTAAGTAAGAGGGACGATTCCCCTTTTTGGTGGAAGCATGCAGAGTGAACTGGCTCACCACTAATATATCCCCGCCTGTATCTTTTACCGAAATATTAGGGATTTTATTTTCATCGTCAAAAATCCGCAAATTTACAACCTTGTTACTAAGCCATTTGACATCTTCCTCATTATCTTCATCTTCAATTCCAACCAAAATCAACAAACCATTTTTAATTGCTGATTTAATAACTCCGTCAATAGTTACACTTGCCTGTAATACACGTTGAATAACGGTTCTCATATTTTTTCTTTATAGCTGGCCTTAGAAGAAAGTTAAATTATGGGCAATAGGCTTTGCCCAAATTTACTATAACCGGGGCCGACCACCAAGAAGAACCAACCAAGCCTTACCAAAAGTTGTGCCTTCATTTGATTTTATACTATTTTCAAATCAATAAAATCCTTTGAATACAATACCCGCCTGACTTAATTTTTTTTAACAATTCTTATCCACACGCTGTTAATATTTTAAGCCGTACTTTATGGATAAGAAAAAATATTTTCGATCATTAATCCCCAATAAATAACTTACAATAAGCAACTAATTATTATACTATGAAAGAAAAAAAACAATCTTCCGGCCTTCATTTTCCACGTCATTTTACAAAAGATGGCATAGCCCCGTTTGATATGTTCGAGTATGATTACCGCACATCGGTAATAAAAAATACTACGGGCGAAGTAGTTTTTCAAATGGACAATGTGGAAGTGCCCAGGCAATGGAGTCAGATAGCTACCGATATATTAGCGCAAAAATATTTTAGAAAAGCCGGTGTTCCCCAACCGGATGGCAGTACGGGGCGGGAAACATCTATCAGGCAGGTGGCTCACCGCATGGCGCACTGCTGGCGTGTATGGGGTGAGAGAAATGATTATTTTGCCAGCAAAGAAGATGCTCAGATCTTTTATGATGAATTGGTTTATTGTATTTTGAATCAATCCTGCGTGCCTAATTCGCCTCAATGGTTCAACACGGGTTTGCATGAAGTATATGGCATTACAGGGAAGCCCCAGGGACACTATTATGTAGATGCGAAGGATGGTATTTTAAAAAAATCAACTTCCGCCTATGAGAGGCCGCAACCTCACGCGTGCTTTATCCTAAGTGTGGAAGATGACCTCGTAAATGATGGCGGTATCATGGATCTATGGGTTCGCGAAGCACGAATATTTAAATATGGAAGCGGTGTAGGGACTAACTTCAGCAGCATTCGCGGAGAAGGTGAAAAGCTCAGTGGCGGCGGCACTTCCAGCGGATTGATGAGTTTTCTTAAAATTGGCGACAGGGCGGCGGGAGCTATTAAGAGCGGCGGCACTACCCGGCGCGCAGCCAAGATGGTTTGCCTTGATATAGACCACCCTGAAATTGAAGCCTTTGTAAACTGGAAGGTAGGGGAAGAAAAGAAAGTTGCGGCTTTAATTGCGGCTGGTTATCCGAGCGATTATGAAGGCGAAGCCTACAAAACAGTGAGTGGCCAAAACAGTAATAACTCTGTCCGTATCTCCAATGAATTTCTTCACGCAGTAGAAAGAGACGGGGATTGGGCTTTGAAGGCAAGGAGCGACGGCCACACCATGAAAACAATTAAAGCAAAAAAATTATGGGATGAAATTAATTATGCGGCCTGGCGCTGTGCAGATCCCGGCACCCAGTATGATACTACTATCAACGAATGGCACACTTGCCCCGAAGGCGGAAGAATAAGGGCCAGCAACCCCTGTGTGACGGCAGATACTATGGTTACAACCGATCGCGGATTGGAGCGGATTGGAAATTTACTCGGTAAGTCGCGTGCTATTAAAAGTATTGATGGCAATATGCATTGGGTTGAAAATATTTTTCCTACCGGCTATAAAGAAGTTTTTAAATTAAAAACCAAAAGCGGCTATAGCCTTAAGCTTACAGCAGACCATAAAATTTTTACTTTAAACCGGGGAGATGTACAAGCCAAAGACCTGACAAAGGATGATATTGTAATGCTGGTTAAAGGCCAATTTGGTAACGAGTGTTTGCATTCGGCAGATGCAGCGCAACTGGCAGGCTTGCTTATAGGCGATGGATGCATTACCAGCCTAAATGAACAAAATGCACAGGGAGATACAAGACGGGTGGCATTTTTAAATATGAACAAAAATGAAGAATCTGTATTAACATGGGCAAATGATTTTATAAATGAGAGGCTTCGCCCTAAGTTAGGCGAACATAATAAACAGGGTAATTTGCAAATTACCGCAACCGCCAGCCGCATTTCAGTCGGCTCTCCTAAAATAGTAGATCTTCTGGAACAGTATGCTGTTTTAAACGAGGGTAGCGAAAATAAAAGACTGAAGGATATATGTTTTTTACTCAATCGTGATTCTCAAGCTTCTCTGATCCGCGGACTTTTCACAGCCGATGGCTGTGTTGCCAACTACGGTGATAAATCGCAATACGTGGCATTAGATTCCTGCTCTTTACAGTTGTTGGAACAGGTTCAATTGATGCTCTTAAACTTTGGCATAAAAGCTAAAATATATACTAACAGGAGAGCGGGCAAATTAAATGCAATATTGCCAGACGGAAAAGGAGGTGATAAAGTATATCCGGTAAAAGAGATGCATTCTCTTCGGATTAGTAAAAACAGCCGCATACTATTTGAGGAATACATTGGCTTCATGCCACAAAGTATAAAGAATTATCAATTAAAGCAGCTTAACCTTTCAGTAGCCACCTATTCAGAATCACTATGTGACCGGGTAGCCTCACTCGAATCAATAGGTGCAGAAAATGTTTATGATTTAACTGAACCCGAAACAAATCATTTCACCGCCAATGGCATTGCTGTTCACAACTGCAGTGAGTACATGTTCTTAGATAACACTGCATGTAATCTTGCTTCAGTAAATCTTAGAAAATTCTTCAATGAAAATAATAATTCATTTGATGTTCCCGGTTTTGAATACACCGTTCGCTTATGGACAGTAGTTTTGGAAATCTCTGTTTTAATGGCTCAGTTTCCGAGCAAAGAAGTAGCACAACTAAGTTACGATTACCGCACACTTGGTTTAGGCTTTGCCAACCTGGGAAGCATGCTAATGCTAAGTGGAATACCTTACGACAGCGATAAAGCACGTGGCATTGCCGGCGCCATCACCGCTATCATGACAGGGATTTCCTATAAAACATCCGCAGAGCTTGCCATGAGCCTCGGGGCATTTTCTATGTATGAAAAAAACAAGCAACACATGCTGCGCGTAATGCGCAACCATCGTGCAGCAGCCTACGATGCCTCAGATGCTTATGAAGGCCTTGAAATAAAACCACAAGGTATCAATGCAAAATATTGCCCTGATTACTTATTAAAAGCGGCTACCAAGGCATGGGACGATGCTGTGATAATGGGAGAAAAATATGGCTACCGGAATGCGCAAACCACTGTAATCGCGCCCACAGGTACTATTGGCCTCGTGATGGATTGTGATACAACCGGCGTAGAACCTGATTTTGCCCTGGTAAAATTCAAAAAATTAAGTGGCGGCGGTTATTTTAAAATAATCAACCAAAGCGTGCCACAGGCTCTAAGGAATTTAAAATATGCCGAAAATGAAATTGAAGAAATTGTAAATTATGCCAAAGGGCATGCTACTTTAAAAAACGCGCCGCATATCAATATTGAATCTCTTTCAAAAAAAGGATTTACTAAAAAAGATATTCAAAAGATTGAAGCGGCTTTACCATCTGCATTTGAAATAGACTTTGTATTCAATGCTTTTAATTTAGGAGAAGAATGTATGCAACGGTTAGGCTTCAAGGCAGAGGATTATAATAATTTTGAATGGAGCCTGCTGAACGCATTAGGATTTACCGATGAGCAAATTGAAGAAGCCAATACTTACATCTGTGGTACCATGACCGTAGAGGGTGCGCCTTATCTGAAAGAAGAACATCTACCGGTATTTGATTGTGCTAATAAATGTGGTAATATTGGAGAAAGATACATTCATTACAGCGGGCACATCAGAATGATGGCTGCAGCACAACCATTTTTAAGCGGCGCTATTTCCAAAACGATTAATCTTCCCAATGAAGCTACTGTAGAAGAGATCGCAGAAGCTTACCTGTTAAGCTGGAAGCTTGGATTAAAAGCCTGTGCACTTTACCGTGACGGCTCCAAACTATCTCAGCCATTAAGTAACAAAAGCGATAAGAAAAAGAAAAGCCAGGAAGAAACCGGGCCTGAAGCTTCCGAAAAGCAACATGAATCTGCTCTTGTGAATATGGGACAATTGACAATTGATGAGCTCCTGGATGAAGTAAATAAAAGAGTTCAAAACAGCGAGGATACTTCATTAAAGCGCCAGCTTGCCATGATCGTTGAACGCAGAACGCTACCTGCAAAACGAAGAGGCTTTACACAGAAAGCAAAAATAAATGGCCAGGCTTTGTTCCTGAGAACAGGTGAATACAGTGATGGTACATTGGGAGAAATATTTATAGATATGGCCAAGGAAGGCGCAACAATGCGTAGCATGCTCAACTGTTTTGCTATTGCTATTTCTATTGGATTACAATATGGCGTTCCTTTAGAAGAATTTGTAGAAAAGTTTGTGTTTACCCGCTTTGAACCATCAGGAATGGTAGAACATCCTAATATCAAAACCACTACTTCCATCATTGATTTTATGTTCCGTTCATTGGCTTATGAATACCTCGGAAGAAATGACCTGGTGCATGTATTAGATAAACCTGAAGTAGAAAACCTTGGAAATGCCCCCTGGGATGCAGATACCCCAACGATTGGGGAACGGGTTCCTGAACTAAGTGAAATAAGGGTTACCGGCAATAAACCGCAGGTACAAAAACCTTACAGGCAAGATCGCGTTAAAAATGAAAACCAAAGCCTGGATGCTGTAAACCGCGCAGCTAAAAGCATGCAGGGCGACGCCCCTGCATGCAATACGTGCGGCCATATTACCATCCGCAATGGTACTTGTTATAAATGCCTGAATTGTGGAAATAGTATGGGCTGCAGTTAATGCTCTTTTATTTGAGTATAAAAGGCCATCTTGTAAAGGTGGCTTTTTTTATCACTCTATGCTGCCAATTATTCTTCGATGATAACTGGTAATTTGAAAAATATTTGGCTGATAGGCCTTCTCATCCCAACTTTGCGCCGGTACATAATTTTTTATAAAAGACACAATTGATATAATAATAAAAAATGGAAACTCATAAAAAGCTCGTGTTGGGAATATTTGGTTTTGGCGTAGTAGGTGAAGGGCTTTATAAAGTGTTAAGTCTCACTCCTTCGTTAAATGCTACCATAAAAAAATTTGGTATAAAGCACAGTAATAAAAAAAGAAATGCCCCATTGTCATTATTTACTACTGATAAGAATTTATTACTGAACGATCCTGAAATCAATGTCATTGTAGAATTGATAGACGATGCAGATGCAGCTTACGACATTGTAAAAACAGCTTTTCTAAATAGTAAATCTGTAGTAAGCGCCAATAAAAAAATGATAGCGGAGCATTTGCCCGAATTATTAAAGCTGCAACAGGAAACGGGGCAATCATTTCTTTATGAAGCTGCTTGTTGCGCCTCTATTCCTGTAATTCGTAATCTTGAAGAATATTATGATAATGACTTGCTGCATTCTATTAATGCGGTGATCAATGGCTCTACAAATTATATTCTTACCAGGATGTTTGAAGAAAAACTTTCTTTGAAGAATGCATTAGTGCAGGCGCAGCAATTAGGTTTTGCAGAAAGTAATCCTGTACTGGATGTAGAAGGATTTGACGCATTGAATAAGTGGACCTTTCTATTGACACATGCTTACGGTATTTTACCGGAAAAAGGAGAGCTGGTATTTACCGGTATCCAAAATATAAGTAGCGATGATGCTTTGCAGGCTGCTAAAATGGAATGTATAATTAAGCTGGTAGCCTCTGCCAAAAAATTAGACAATGGAAAAGTAGCGGCTTTTGTATTACCTCAATTTGTAAAAAAAGAAGATCAGCTTGCTTTTGTTAAAAATGAATATAACGGAGTGGTTATAGAAAGCTCATTTGCCGATAAGCAATTTTTTTATGGCAAAGGCGCCGGAAGCCTGCCAACAGCATCAGCCGTACTCAGTGATATCTCGGCATTGCGTTATGAATATAAGTATGAATATAAGAAACTATATCATCACCAACCCAATGAGCTCACTGATGATTTTTATGTGAAGGCCTATATTGGTTTTACTGATTGGAGTTTCATCCGCAAAGACGATATTGAAACCGTAGAGGAATTTTATTCTCACGAAAAGACCAATTACCTGGCAGGATTTATTCACTTTAAAAAACTGAAAGAAAGCGATTGGTGGAAAAAAAATAATGTATCCTTAGTCCTCTACCCCAATCCGATCATTGAACCGCAGGATGTATTAAAATTAAAAAAAGGTAAACTAAATAAAAAGTTGCCTGAAGGATTTGGTTCACCTCAGTAAGTTACCGGGTTAAAGCATTATAGAAGATCAGGCAGCAGAGAAGAAGGATAGAAAGGCGTAGATTATTTATTCCTCCTCAAAGAAATGGCTTGTTGTTACCGGCATATCTGATAGCAATATTTCCTAAATTTGATGAACAAAAATCTTTAGTTATGAGCGTAGCAGAAATGAAAAAAGAAATTAATGATAAGATCAATAAGCTTGATGAACCTCAATTGAAAATGGTAGAAAAGTTTATAGAAAAAATTAATTCGCAAACTTCTGAATGGGATTTACAGAAGTATGTAAATGAAATTTTAAATGAAAGAGCAGAGGTTTTGCAAAAACTTGCGCAATGATCAGTGTTAATGAGGCTATACAAATCCATGAAATGGTTGTAAAGGCTTTTGGCGGATCAGTGGGAGTAAGAGATTTAGGAGCATTGGAATCGGTAATGGCACGACCTTTTCAAACTTTTGGCGGTAAAGATCTATATCCTGATTTCTTTGCAAAAGCTGCTGCCTTAGGTGAAAGCATTATAATTAATCATCCGTTTATTGATGGGAATAAACGTACAGGATATGTTTTAATGGAAGCTATTTTACGGGTTGGAAATCTTAAAATTACAGCGGCAAATGACAATCTCTATGACTTTGTGATTTCCATTTCCACAGGAGAAAAAAAATTTGAGGCGATTGTTGAATGGCTTAAAGAAAATACAGTTTAAAATGGTTTCTAATCTCTCAACATAAAATTCATAATCGCTAAAACTGAACCCACAATAGCTAAAAATTGAACAATGCCAACAATATAAATAGAGCGCATAATATCTATTTTGTCTTCTTTTGTAAGAAATGTAATACGGAAAGAAAAAACAATTTGTATAAAGCGCTTGATGAAGTAAAAAACAGATTTGGAAAAAACAGTATTGTACGCGCGTCAGGAAGATAATGTTTACTCTTGTATTATCTCGCCTTTAATAATGTCATCCAGAGTTTTCTTTTCTAAAACCTTTAGGGTAGCGTCTCTCGCTATTAGCATCATTTTTCTCATTCCACAGGTACGCTCATCACAATCCTTGCACTTCTCATAAAAGTTCAAACTAACACATGGCAGTAAAGCAATGGGCCCGTTAATGATCCTTATTATAGTAGCAAGGTTTATTTTTTTAGGCGAAGTTTTTAAAACATAGCCGCCGCCTTTTCCTTTCTTGCTTTCAAGCATTCCTGCATTTTTCAATTCAACAAGAATATTTTCAAGAAATTTTAATGGAATCTTTTGCTCGATAGAAATACTTGAAATCCTTACGGGCCCATTGCCATATTGAAGGGCAAGATGAGCAAGCGCTCTAAAGGCATATTGTGTCTTTTTTGAAAGCATTTATCTTTAATTGATTGGTCAGTGATGATTTGCAGGTCAAAAAACTTTTACAAAGTTATAAAATAAATTCCTACCAATTTTGTAGGATACTTATATTTGCAGAATCTTTTAATAAAAAATACAAAATTATGAGTTTACAATTAGGCGACACAGCCCCTGATTTTACGGCGGAAACTACTGAAGGTAAAATCAATTTTTACGAATTTCTTGGTAACAACTGGGGAGTGATTTTTTCCCATCCTGCAGATTATACTCCGGTTTGCACTACCGAGTTAGGAAGAACGGCTGCTTTGCAAAAAGAATTTGACAAACGCGGAGTGAAAGTTATTGCAGTAAGCGTAGATCCTCTTGATAAGCATCTTGGATGGAGAGAAGATATCAATAAAACACAAAGTGTAAATGTTGAATTTCCGATTATTGCAGACGAAGACAGAACTGTTGCCAATCTTTACGGAATGATTCATCCAAATGCTTCCACTACAGCTACAGTGCGTTCATTGTTTGTGATAGGGCCAGATAAAAAAATAAAATTAACACTTACTTATCCTGCATCTACCGGTAGGAATTTTACTGAAGTTTTACGTGTAATTGATTCACTTCAGCTCACTGCAAAACATACGGTTTCTACTCCTGCAGATTGGAATTACGAAGAAGATGTGATCATCCCTGTTGCACTTAGCCTGGAAGAAGCCAATCAAAAATTCCCGAAAGGAATAAAGGTGGTAAACTCCTACCTGCGCTATACGCCACAGCCTGAATTGTCTTAAAAATATCTATCGTATGATACTTGATTTATTTGTAAAAAATAAAGCGCTGATTTCAACGAGAGGCAAAGATCATCTCATCAGTTTTACAAAAGGTATTTCCTGGAGATTGATAGGTACGGTTGATACAATAATCATTTCTTTTTTTATCACCGGGCAATGGAAATTTGCGTTAAGCATTGGAACGGTTGAGGTTTTTACTAAAATAATCTTATACTATTTTCATGAAAGGGCATGGAAATTTTTTTCAAATAGATCATGAAAGATATAAAAGAGTTAGAGGAGTTTTTAGTGAACGCTTCTGTTGAAGAAGGGTTAAAAGAAGTGGCGCGGTTGTATCCGGGAAAAGTAAAATTATCTTCCTCATTAGGACAGGAAGACCAGGTTTTGACGGATATGATTTCGCGCCACTTTATTGATATTTCTATTTTTACTCTCGATACCGGAAGGCTATTTAATGAAACTTACGAGTTGATAGAAAAAACAGAAGCGCGTTATAAGAAGAAGATCGAAGTTTATTTTCCTAAGGCAAAAGCAGTGGAAGATATGGTAAATGAACGCGGTATTAATTTGTTTTATAACTCTGTAGAAGAAAGAAAACTCTGTTGTAACATACGGAAAGTTGAACCTCTGAATCGTGCGCTCACCGGGGCTTCAGTTTGGATCACCGGGTTGCGGGCATCTCAAACCGTTGTAAGGCATGAATTGCCTTTGATAGAATGGTTGCCTGAAAAGCAATTGTATAAATACAATCCTTTGCTAAACTGGAGTTATGATGAAGTGATGGATTATATAAAAGCTAATTTTGTACCTTATAATCCTTTGCACGATAAAGGCTTTGTAAGTATTGGCTGCGCGCCATGCACGCGTGCTATAGAACCCGGCGAAGACCCAAGAGCCGGGCGCTGGTGGTGGGAAACTTCACAAAAGGAATGCGGATTGCATATTAATAAATAGTTCCCCTGAACCGATTTGAAAGAAAGAAGCTGCTTTAATAGAGCCGCTTTTTCTACCCACACTAATATTTGCGTTGCCTGATTCCATTCAGATCAACCACGGTTAATGAGTCATCGAAATTAAGTTGTGCATTTGAAAGAAGTTTTTCAATTAGCTGTCCCGATTGTTCCGGCAGAAATTTCTTTTATTCGAAGATATATAACTCCTTTTTGGGGACGATAGTTATGCTTGAAAATCAGTTCTCCATAATCCCGGTCAAAGGTTAGAATTAGTCTTTCCTCCCGGATTGCTATATCCATCACTTCTTCATCCATTATGCCTGAATTGTCTATACCTATTGCTTTAACATCATAGCCTTTTTCCTTTAAATAAATGACACTTTTAAGAGGGAAATTCTCGTTTGCCAGCAGTCTCATTTTAATTATGCAGTCTTTTTGGAAGGAGTGAACAATAAACCATCATGGATGCACTCCTGTAAATAGGAAAAAACCGCTTTTAATGATTCTTTGGTTAGCCTTGGATAGTTTTCAATTATTTGATTTTCTGTCCACTCCTGAGCAAGCAGCCCGATAACAAATTCAACAGAGATCCTTGTCCCTTTGATTACCGGCTTGCCGATCAGGACGCCTTTGTCAGAAACAATATGTTCTTGCCATTTCATGGGTACAAAAGTAATAAAAATTAATGCTTGCGAATGCGCCTGGTTGGGTAGGTGAATAATGGTTATCTTTCTTCTTTTCTGAATAAAGCCCGTAACTCATATTTTGCTTTTTCCAAAATTTCTTTTTGTTCCCGGAGTAAATTGTTTAATCTGCTTCCCTTTACTATTCAAATTTTTGTCTATAAAATTTTATTTATAATGGTTTGAATCTTCAATTATTATTACCCTCTGTTTTTCTTCAATTGCTGCAAAAGCGCTTTCATATCTTTTGGCAAAGGCGCTTCAATAAAAAATTCTTTCTGATGAATATCTCTGAAGTATAAGCTGTGAGAATGCAATGCCAGCCTGCTTATGATTGGCCTTTCTTCCAGATCATTCTGACTGAGTTTGTATTTCTTCTTGAACGAAGAAAGTAAAACCGGTTTGCCATCTCCATACACTACATCACAAGCGATCGGGTGTCCAACTGATTTTGTATGTACTCTGATCTGGTGAGTTCTCCCGCTTTGAATATCAAACTGAACCAACGAATAAATTCCATAATCTTCCAATACCTTATAATTAGTTAAGGAAGGTTTACCTTTTTTGCTGATCACCATCACCCCTTTTTTTATGGGATGTTCAGTTAGCGGTTCATTAATAGCGCCTTCTTTTTCAGGCATACTTCCACGAACAATTCCGAGGTAATTTTTTTTGATATTTCTTTGTTCAAATAGTTGGGAAAGATATTTGTGAGTGGCTTCAGTTTTTGCAAAAAGAATTAATCCGCTTGTATCGCGGTCCAGGCGGTGCACGATAAATATTTTCCCGTATTTCTGATTTAGTATTTTATACAATGACAATTGCGTATCATCATGCCTGTCGGGAATAGTGAGCAGGCCGGCTTCTTTATTTATCGCAATAAAATCTTCGTTTTCAAAAATGATAGATCCTTTCACTGTCAGTTATTTAATCTTGGTAGTTACCGGCTTTATTGTTCCTGACCCCACTAATGTTCTTTTGCTTGTTCATATATTTTAATAAGCGAATCTCCTTTTCACTAAGATACCTCCATTTACCACGCTCTACATTTTTCTTGGTTAGATTGGCATACATTACCCTGTCCAAAGCTTTTACCTCGTAGCCCAAATGCTCAAAAATTCTGCGCACAATTCTATTGCGTCCGCTATGTAATTCTATTCCAATTACAGACTTATCTTTTGAATCAGCATAAGCCAGGGCGTCTGCAAAAATTTCTCCATCTTCTAATTTTATTCCATTCAATACTTTTTCAAAATCAGCTTTGGTTAAGGGTTTGTCCAATTTTACTTCATACACTTTCTTTACATTAAAACTTGGATGGGTTAACTCTTGTGTGAGCGCCCCGTCGTTGGTAAGAAGCAATACTCCTGAAGTGTTTCTGTCTAATCTTCCTACAGGGTAGATGCGTTGATCCGTAGCATTTTTAGTAAGTTGCAAAACTGTTTTTCTGTTTTGCGGATCATCAGTTGTGGTGATATAATCTTTCGGCTTATTCAATAAAATATAAACCAGGTTTTTAGTAACGTACAATTTTTTACCATTATAAAATACATCGTCTTTCTCATTTACCTTAAATGCAGGCTGGGTGATTACTTTCTTATTTACAGAAACCTTCCCTTCAATGATTAAATTCACTGCGTCTCTTCTTGAAGTGATTCCGCAATGTGCAATAAACTTATTTAAAGGCATTTCAGCAAGTACACTATTCTTTTTGATCGGGGTTACTAATGAAGGATTTTTTTCAGAGGTTGTTTCTTTCTTTTGAGGATATTTTTGCCTCTTATTAATTTTTTTCTCTTCAGGCTTATTTTCAAAACCTCTTGTACGTGCAGCGCGTCTTTCTTCAAAATGTTTTTCAATGTCTGCGGCTTTTTGCTTTTTGGCTTTTCTTTTATCCTGCTTATGCTTTTCTTTTATAGCAGCATTATTTTTAGGATTAATGAATTTCTGGAAGGGTTGCTGGCTCATGGAAAATTGATTTGCTGTTTTTCAACAGTAGTGAGCAGCGAAGATAAAATAAAAGAAAGTAACCGTGTTATTTATTGATGTGATGACCTACTTTTGAAGGATAGCTATTTTAAAGGATGATAACTTGCGATTGATTTTTTTGTACAGTGCCTACGGCGCTGCTTTCAGCCACGAAATACACGAATTAGCACGAATAAATTCGTGGCCATTTTGTGAAATTCGTGGCAAATAGATTAGTGGTTATTCAAAAAATTAATTTTAAACAGCTCCTTAAAACCAAATTATGCAGACGGCTTTCATTAATGCTTCCATTTATACGGGTAAAGAAAAAATTACAGGTAAAGCGCTTCTTATCGAAAATGATAAGATAAAAGCAATTATTAAAGAAGAATTAATTTCTGAAAGCGCAATAAAAATTGATTGTGAAAATGGCATTATTGCGCCAGGCTTAATTGACCTGCAGATATATGGCGGTGGTGGTTACCTGTTTTCTGATGACCCGTCTGCGATTGCTTTAGAGGCAATGACTGATGGCCTTTTAAAAACCGGCACTACCGGGTTTTATATTACGCTGGCCACTAATTCAATGGAGATTTTTCATAAGGCAATAAAGGTGGTTAAAGAAAATCCTCATCCTGCCGTTATGGGATTACATTTGGAAGGCCCTTACATTAATCCGGTAAAACGCGGCGCTCATTTGATACAATACATTAAACAGCCTGAGAGAAAGGAAGTAGAAGAATTATTAAAAGAGGCGGATGGAGTAATAAAAATGATGACGCTGGCTCCGGAAATGTGTGACCCTGAAATTATTAAATTGCTAAAAGATAATGGCGTGGTTGTTTCTGCAGGACATAGCAATGCCACATTTGATGAAGCTACTTTAGGTTTTAAGAATGGTATTACAACTGCTACGCATTTATTCAATGCAATGTCTCCATTTCATCACCGGGATACAGGCCTGCCAGGTGCGGCCTATCTTACAGAAAATATTTTTGCAAGCATTATTGCAGATGGAATTCATGTGGACTTTAATGCTTTATCTATCAGTAAAAAAATAATGAAGGAAAGATTGTTTTTAATTACAGATGCAGTGGAAGAAAGTAAAGAGGGCGCTTATGTTCATGTGAAGCAAGAAGACAGGTTTACTTTGCCGGATGGTACTTTATCCGGTTCGAGGATTACGCTTTTACAGGCGGTAAAAAATTGTGTAGAACACGTAGGGATTCCTCTGGATGAAGCATTGCGTATGGCATCTGCTTATCCCGCTCAATTAATTAACGCTATGGATATAGGAAGAATAGAAAAAAGCTATAAAGCAAACCTGGCTGTATTTTCAGAAGATTTTAAAATAAAACATACGGTTCTTGAAGGAAAAATATTTAATGGGTTTGATGAGATATGATTTTTTGCAAGCCTGTTTATTCTAAATTCATGTTCATGGCTACATTGTTATCTTTGAAAGATGGAAACGGTTCATTTATTAATAAGTGGAAAAGTGCAGGGTGTTTTTTTCAGACAAACAGCAGCACGAATGGCTGAAAGGTTTCATATAAAAGGCTGGATAAAAAACAGGGCTGACTCAAAAGTAGAAGCATTGATTACCGGTATGCCTGACGATGTAACCAATTTTATAAACTGGTGTAAAACGGGCCCTGAAAAGGCAAGCGTTGAAAATGTTGCTATTTCAAAAAAGCCTGAAATTATTTTTGAAAAATTTGAAATAATTCGTGGATAGCTGTCTGACCTTCGGTACCAACAGCAAGCTAACATTATCTTTTACAATTTCAATTTATAAAAAATGAATAAAAAAATAGCTGCACTAAAAATTCCATTGATCTTTTCTTCTCTGTTTTTATTTATGTCTTGTTCTTCACAAAAATATTATTTGTTGATTGGTACTTATACCAAAACCGGCAGCAAAGGAATTTATGTTTACAGTTTCAATGCAAAAGATGGAACAGTAAAATGGATAAGTAATACTGATAGTTGTACTAATCCTTCTTTTGTTATCATGTCAAAAGACCAAAAATACCTGTATGCGGTCAATGAAACCAATGGCCCGGATCCAGGCAGGGTAAGCGCTTATTCATTCGATAAAAAAAATGGCCGGCTTCATTTTCTCAATACTACGTTATCCGGCGGCGATGATCCTTGTCATCTGGCTATTTCCGATGATAATAAATGGCTTACCGTTGCCAATTACTCAAGCGGCACCAGTACTGTATTTCCATTGAATGATGATGGCTCAATAAAGCCTTATTCTCAAATCATTTATGACTCAATTTATCGCAAGCCTGGTGACAATGCTACACCGCATGTTCATGAAACTATCTTTTCTCCTGATGAAAAGTTTCTGTTCACTCCTGATCTGGGGTTAGATAAAGTGATGATCTATAAATTTGATCATGAATCTCAGCAGCCGCTTGTATTATCTTCTTCTGTTGAGTCGCCTAAGGGAAGCGGCCCGCGGCATATTACTTTTCATCCCAATAAAAAGTTCGTTTATCTTATGCATGAGATGGGTGGCATCGTGACCGCGTATCACTACGATGACGGAAAATTGGAACAAGTGCAAGAACTTCCAACCTTCCCCGAAGGGTTTGAAGGAAAAAAAGATGGAGCGGAAGTTTGCGTCTCGCCTGATGGCAAATTTTTGTATGTTTCTAACCGTGGCGACCTGAATTCAATTACCATTTTCTCCATTGATCCTTCAGATGGCAAATTAACTTTAAAAGGCTATCAATCCACATTAGGTAAAGGCCCCAGGAGTTTTATTATTGACCCGGACGGCAATTTTTTACTGGTGGCGCATCAATACACCAACGATGTAATTATTTTTAAAAGAGATAAAAATTCAGGATTGTTAACCAGAATTAACAATGAGATTCAAGTGCCCATTCCTGTGTGTTTGCAATTGATTCCAAAGGAATAAAATAATAAAATCTGTTTGATTCCCGCAAGACTATAATAACGAAGGAATTTTTTTAATTCAATATGTTAATTTTTCTATAATAGTTGGTTAGCGAATAAACTTTTTTAGAACTATTCTATCTTTAAAACAGGATTAAAAAAAGTTTTTAACATCATAAATTTTAGCGCTTCAGTTGAGTTGAAATAAATTAATTTTCTTAAACGATTATTTTAAATAATAACATTATGAATCAGGCACTAAAGCTTCTTTGTATGTCTCTCACAGTCCTTATCATTGCTACCGGGGCTGATGCTCAAAGAAGTCGTGAATTTAACAATACCAGTGGGAGAGGTTCAGGCTATAATAATTCTTCTACCAGGTCAGCTCCTGTACGAACATTTAATAATAATGACAGGAGTGTTACCTATAGAAATGAAGAAAGAAATTCTGTGCGAAGAATGCCTCCGGATAACAGGGTTACAGAAGCCAGGGGATATAATTCCGGATATTATCCTTCTGTAAGAAATACTTCGCGCACTACAACATACAGAGATAATAGTATTCATAACAGCTATCGCTACAGCACTACGAGCTACCACTATGGCAATGTATATGGAAGGCATACTGTATTTATGTATGGCCCGCGCTATAGGGTAATACCTTCTGCTTTTGTTTCAATCAATTTTGGAGGCCATCCTTATTATTATCATAATGGGTATTATTATGGATACTATTATGGCTATTACCAACCTATTTTTCCTCCATTTGGCCTTCGCATCAGTGTAGTTCCTTTTGGATACACCAGGTTTTTTATAGGGATAAATCCTTTCTTTTATTACAATGGAATTTATTACCGGCAATATGATGATAACAGTTATGAAGTAATAGATGCTCCAATGGGCGCTACTGTTTCTTCATTGCCTAAGGGATCAAGATCTGTGGTTATCAACGGTGAGAAATTATATGAGCTGAATGGTACCTATTACAAAGCTGACAGGGACTCAAAAGGAAATGATGTGTTTATCGTAGTAGGTAAAAATGGAGTGATCAATAACTCTGAAAACAACGCGAATGAATTAGATACTACGTTGCCACTGCAAATAGGAGATATGGTATCTCAATTACCTGAAGGTTCGAAGGTAGTTACTATTAATGGCCAGCAATTGTATAAAACGCCTGATAATGTTTATCTCCAGGAGCAATCTGACAATGGAGTAACAGAGTATAAAGTAATTGGTAAATGAATAAAAGTATTTAAAAAATGATCTAATAAAAATGAGACCGGCGTATGCCGGTTTTTTATTACTCACGATCTTACAGATAATGTTAAATTTTTTTAGATAACAATGTGAATTTACAGACGGTAAAAAATTACTTCTTTCCTATTTGTAGTTTTGTAAGGATCACTATTTATCATTTCACATCAACTGTATGTTGCATTGACGAATCCTTATTTTCATGAGATATATATTTTTACTTTGCCTTTCTTTTTTTATTACTAACGTTTTACCTGCTCAAATTGATAAAGAACCCATTCCCTCTGCTGATGTTGATGAAATGCAACTGAAATCGGATAACAGTATTTTAGGGAAAGTAACAGATATTCAAAACAATAAAGGAATAGAAGCGGCATCAGTACAGTTATTTGCTCATATTACAGATCCGGCTTCGCACCAGGTTAAAGATTCTCTTATTGCCGCTATGTTGAGCAAGGCGAATGGTGATTTTCATTTTACTAATATTTTTCCTTTCAGAGATTTACAGATCAGGATCTCTGCGGTTGGCTACGGTTCGTATTCTAACGTATTTCAGTTTTTACAAACAAAAGATAGCACAAGAAAATCTATAGTTCATAAAGACCTGGGAAATATCGTGATGTCGCGTGAAAATGAAAGATTAGAAGGAGTGACCATTATGGCTTCACGGCCTGCTATGAAAATGGGAATTGATAAAAAAGTATTCGACGTGGACAAAACCCTTAGCGCCAAAGGAGGTACGGCAGTAGATGTGATGAAGAATATCCCATCTGTTTCAGTAGATGTAGATGGCAATATAGAATTAAGGAACTCAAGCCCTACCATTTTTATTGATGGCAGGCCTACCATTCTTACGCTCGATCAAATTGCTTCTGATGATATTGACCGTATCGAATTAATTACCAATCCATCTGCAAAGTATGATGCATCAAGCACCGGAGGTATTATCAATATTATTCTTAAGAAAAATAAGCGTCATGGCATTAATGGAATAGTATCTGTAAGCGGCGGCCTGCCGGAAAGGTATTCGGGAAATGCTAATCTGAATTTACGCCAGGGAAAATTTAATTTCTTCGTAAGTGGCAACTATCATTATTCTGATAACGAAGCTAATGGCAATAGCCACAGGCAGAATAAAAATAATGGAATAGTTGAAAATTATTTTGATCAATATTCTAAAAGTAACCGGGACAGGAAATTTTCATCTGTGAGATTTGGAGTGGATTATTTTTTGGATAACAGGAATACTTTTACGCTGTCACAGGGATTTGTAAAAGGGCGTTTTAATACAGAGGAAACTCAAAACCAGCAATACCTGAAAAGTAATAAAGTGTTGGATCACTCTGGTAATCGTATTTCAGATAGCTACTTTGAATTTAACCGGGATTACACTCAATTACTTTACACCCATAAATTTCCAAAGGAAGGAAAACAACTTGATGTGACTGTAAATGCCAATTATGGAAATGTAAAATATAATTCACTTATAAAGAATAGTTTTTACAATCCTGACGGCACTGTGTATGATGATGTAAACCGGGTTCGTAACGATGGAGCTAATGATAACAACCAGATAACTTCAAAAATTGATTTTGTAAATCCTTTGGGCGATGATAAGAAACTTGAAATGGGGCTTCGTAGTTACATCAATAATTATACAAGCTATTTCAATTCATTCTCTGTACAAGGTAATACAGAAACCAGGCTTCCATTAAGCAATCATTATAAATACACGGAAAGCATACAAGCTGCCTATATTACCTATACAGGAAAATTAGGAAGTATTGGCTACCAGGCAGGTTTACGGGGAGAATATTCAAAGTTTACAGGAACACTTATTGACAGTGCAAAAAAATTCGGTTATGAATATCCTTCGGCAATTAAAAATATCTGGGATGCCTTATTTCCCAGCCTGTATCTTTCAAAGAAAGTAAATGAAACTGATGAAGTACAATTAAATTATTCCAGGAGGGTGCGCAGGCCTGATTTCTGGGAGCTCAATCCATTTATTGATATCAATGATCCACTGAACATCCAACAGGGAAACCCTAAGCTAAAACCTGAATTTACCAACTCATTTGAATTTAATTATAGCAAGACTTTTAAAAATAACAGTAACTTCCTTGGAACGATTTATTACCGCAATACACTTGGAGATATTACACGATACAGTGATACGCTTAGTGATGTTCAATTTCAACAATTACATAATGCCGCCGTAGATCCCAATGCGATATTAAATACATACATTAATTCCACCAGTGTAAACAGGATGGGGATAGAGCTTACTTTACAACAGAAGATCGCCAAAAATTTCGATATCACACCGTCTTTAAATATAGGCTATCGAAAAGTAAATGCCAATGCCAATGCGCTGAACTTAAGTAATGAAGGCTTTAACTGGAGCTCTAAACTTACTGCCAATTATAAAACGGATTTAGAGAATGCATCATCGTTTTTTAATAAACTTGGTTTTCAACTAACAGCGCAATATGAGTCTCCGAGGGTGATACCGCAAGGTAAAATGTTACGGCAATACAGCGCTGACTTTGCCTTACGTAAAGATCTGTTTAAAAAAGATAAAGGTTCTGTTACATTCAGCGTAAACGATATTTTTGATTCACAGCGCTACGGGGTAATATATGATACAGAAACATTTTACCAGGAAGCATACCGCCGCAGAAAGACGAGAGATTTTCGTATTACGTTCAGTTATAAATTTGGCAATTCAGAATTTTCTCTATTCAAAAGAAGCGGCGATAATCAAAATAGCAACAATGATTAGCAATAGTCAATTATGCCATATACTATTCATGCTTAACTTAGTGTCCTAATTTACTGCCTGCGCTGATAAGAATGAATAGGGGTCTATAGAAAATCCTTTCTCCATTTCATCCGGCGCTTCACCAAGAATAATTTCTATGCCCGATTTATTTTGCTTTATTTCCCAGAGGTATAGCATCGTATCACCATCAAAGGATTTGTAAATTTCAGGAAGCATTTCCCCGAGTTGCCCATTCCAGCAGGCCTCCTGTAATTGCTCGGCTTCAGCCACATATTCCTGGCTATCGCTGTCATTCTTTTGCAGGCATTGCCTTAATGAAAAGGAAGTACCTGTTATTAATAAAATTTCCTGGTGTAGAAGTGTATTCATGATTGACAATTTTTATGGATTGATATCAATAAGACTATGAACTGTTATAAAAAATTTAATACAATAAGATAAAACATCTGTTAAAAACCAGGTATTGGCAAAGACGATAATTATATAGGATGGATGGAAACGGGCCTTTAAGGGCAGGATATTTGGTAAAACGAAAAAACGTGAGAATTATTTTATAAGCTTCCTGAATTTTTTTAATTCAGCGAGGTCAGTAGCAGTAAGTATTTCATTACTATCATATCTGGCTTTTAAAAACAAAACCCGTTTATGTTGCGGATACTTTGCAAGAATTTCATTAATGAGGTTTCCTGCTTCTTCATTCTTTACGATCATGGGTTTGTTTTCCGGCAGTTCAGACCGTTCCCTTGTCGGCATCTTTTTAATAATAGATTCCAGGGCAGCAAGCCGCCCGGGAGGTACGCCACTGATTTTAGAAGCTTTATCATACAATCCCTGCAATTGTTTTTTGCCCAGCCATCCTCTGCGTTGATACTGTTGATAAATACTTATTACAAAAGAAGAAACGGGAAACGCAATGATGCAATCCTCCAGCAACATATTGATGATATCGAGCTTTGGTTTGTTGTGTTGTTGCATACGGGATCAAAATAAAATCAAACACCGGAATTAATTCCATCAAAAATAATCTATACCCGGGAAACGTAATAGAAAATCAATGACAGTTTTCTACATGATGGGTAGCAAGTGAAGGGCTGAGGTAAGGAATATTTAAATTCATGCCACGCAGAATGAGTAAAATACCCATAAAAGCTAAAACATAAGGAGCTGTTTTTTTTATATTGTTCCTTAGTTTAAGAGAAATGATCCCGCCGGCAAAGGAAAGTATTGCCATCGCCGGCATGGTGCCCAGTCCGAATGATGCCATAAATAAGCCGCTGTACAGAACATTCCCTGTAGCCAACCCGCCAGCAATGGCCATATATACAAGCCCACAGGGAAGAAGGCCGTTCAGAGATCCGATAAGGAATAATGCCTTGAAATTTTTTTTGCCGAACAATGGCGTCAATAGCCGGATAATAAAAGGATTCCACTTCTTCTGAATAAATGAATTCCTGAGTATTCTTTTATGAAATAAAGTGGCAAAAAAGATCAACAGTAAAATAATACCCAGAATGATCGAGAAATATTGTTGCCATCCAAATAAAGAAAAGCTCATTCCTGCAAAACCCAAAATAAACCCCAGCAAAGTATAGGTAAATATTCTTCCGGAATTATAAGTAATGATTCCCATAAACCGGTAAAACCCTTGCAGATGCTGAACAGGAAGAGACAGCGCCAATGGCCCGCACATGCCTACACAATGAAAGCTTCCAAGTATCCCCAATACAAGCCCGGAAAGAATAAATCCAATGATCATTATTGAAAAATTAATAAGTCAGGAAAACCTTACAAAAAGATCCTTTTCTACATTATACAGTTTGCCACTCATTTCCCAGTTGGCTTTTAGTTGATACAGCCCTTTCAGCAGATTGCTTTTTGCTATAACGATCTTTCCTTCCTTATCCGGCATAAGTGGCAAACTGATGTCGCTATCTTTTGCCGAGGGGCGGTAGAGCATTAGTGTGCCTTCAAGTTTTTGCCCGATACATTCTGCGGGGAATTTTATTATAATAGAGTCTGCCGTTTCATTGACCGTTAGCGGCGATGAAAGCTCCGATGCATTCCTGGACGCTTTCATTTTATCATCAAATTTTAATTCTTCGGCATAGTAATCTTTTTCAACCATGTCAAATGATACATGCATACTCTTATATACCAGGAAGATCATTAATGAGGCTGCTATCACAATAGCAATAGTAATACCTGTGCCCCAGTTCCAGAATCCGTAAGGCTTTGCAGCTTTTTCAATTCCTTTTTTCATTTTAATATTTTTATAAAATTTTTACACGATTCATTCATCATCCGTTCTGCTTACAGGCCCCATGAAAGTGGAGCTCATGGTATTTACTTTTTCAGCTTTATCATATAATCCTATTTTTAGCTTCTGCTTCCTTTCTTTGATCGCTTTCTTTGGCATAATGATGAAGAAGGTAGCGGAGATCTGTTGTTCGGGCATTATTTCAATTTCATTTTTTCCTACCAGTTCAATCTTTCCTTTGAAATTTTCCGGTTTCAGGTCAATGATATAAGAATGCATGGTTTTGTTGGTAAGCTTAATATTATACAGGTTGGAAATGCTGTCTGCGCCTCTTTCCTGGTAAAGCATTCCTGATGTTCTCATCAGGGTGCCATCTACATTTTTTCTTGTGATAAGTAATCCTGTTATTGCGATCAGGATCAAGGCTAATACTGCAGAATAGGCTTTTAGCTTGGTGGTAAATTTAAAACGGATACCATCAGCGATATTACTTTCAGAGTCAAAGCGGATCAACCCCTTCGGCCTGTCAATTTTTTCCATTATAAAGTTGCAGGCATCTATACATGCAGTACAGTTAATGCATTCCAACTGCGTGCCATTGCGAATGTCAATACCGGTGGGGCACACGTTCACACATTGATTGCAATCAATACAGTCTCCTGATCCTTCATGGTCTCCTTTTTTGTATTTGGTTCTTGGCTCGCCGCGTTTATAATCGTAAGCGACTACTACAGAATTTTTATCAAGAAGTACTCCCTGCAAGCGGCCATAAGGGCAAATATTGGTGCAAACCTGTTCTCTTAAAAAGGCATACACACTAAAAAAAACGAGTGTAAAAACAATAATGGCCGAAAAGCCGCCAATGTGCATGCTTATCGGATCGGTAACAATTTTTCCCAGCTCTTTTACACCAATGATGTATGATAAAAATGTGTTGGCAATAATAAAAGACAGAATAAAATAGATGGCATATCGAAGAGTATATTTTTTGATTTTTTCATTCGTCCATTTTGATTTTCCCAGTAATCTTTGTTGTTGCGCATTGCCAAGCACTAAATAATCCACTCTGCGGAAAAGCATTTCCATAAAAATAGTTTGCGGGCATATCCATCCGCAAAAGATCCTGCCGAATGCGTTGGTGAAAATGGCAATGAATAAAATTCCTGCCATCATGATTAATCCGAAAATAAAAAAATCCTGTGGCCAGAAGGCGAATCCGAAAATAATAAACTTACCTTCCGGTATATTAAAAAGAAATAACGGCCTTCCTTTTATATAAATGAAAGGAAGAATAAAAAAAATGGCATAGAAAAACAGGGCTACCGCAGTTCTCTTCTTAAACCATTTTCCTTTTGGCTTGGTAGGATAAATCCATTTTCGTTTCCCATCCTCTGCTACAGTAGATAAATGGTCCCTAAAAGAGTCATGTTCCATCCATTTTAAGTCCGGTTCATTTATTCCACTCATACTTATGTATTTTTATTTTACAACCGCACTGTCCCCAACATACTTCTCACCTTGAGGTTCTTTAGGCGCTGCTACTTTGGTTCCTTGTATTGAGTGAATGTAGCTGGCGATCTGCGCGATCTTTTTTGGGGAATAATCATCTTTCCAGCTTTTCATTCCTTTTTCAGGTACACCGTATTTAATGGTTTTAAAAATATCTTTAATACTACCGCCATGCAGCCAATATTCATCAGTAAGATTTGGCCCCACGATTCCGCCACCATCTGCTCCATGGCATGCAGCGCAGACTGATGTGAAAACAGCTTTGCCTTCTGCAAGGTCAGCGGGATCTCCCAAATAGGTAACTGTATTTTCATCAATCTTATTGGCTGAACTGGCGAGATAAGCCTTTTGTTGCTCTTCCGCTTTGGCATTGGCCATTGCAAATTCCTGGAATTGAGTAGGGGCAGAGTGCGATACATGATGTGTGTATAAATAAACGCCTGCAAAAATTATAGATATTGCAAAACCCCATTGCCACCATGGCGGTGTGGGATTATCCAGTTCTCCTATACCATCATAATCATGCCCCAGATTTACCTTTGCTTCTGCTTCTGCATCTACACTTTTTGTATTGTTGAATTTCTCAAACCATGAAAATATTTTTTTCTTCTCTTTTACTGCTCCTGCAGCCACGATGGCTTTCTCTTTTTTCAATCCGGCAAATAATCTGAAAGCTCTTACAAGAAAGACCACGATGATCAGTTCCAGGATGATTATGGAAAGCATCAGGTAAAAAGAAGTGTGGGAAATACCGCCTATCAATTGTGATCCGCTTTTAACTGTTTGTACTGCTTCCTGCGCCCGTGCAGGAAAAGAAAGAAATAATAAACCGCCAATTAAAAGAGTAATATTGCCGGCTGATTTTTTAAGCCGCTCTTTGTATATTCCATACGTTGTAAAAACAATATTCGACAAAACGATTATCACGAATACCAATAACAACATGATGATGAGCATAATAATAGCTGCTGGTTGCGTTGCTTCCTGTTTTGCCCTGGCTACCGTATCTCCGGCATAGATAATAGAAGGGACGAAAAAGAATAATAACCCGCCAAATAATAATTTAAAATGCTTTTTCATAAATGACATAAATAAAGTGTTTGTTTTTAACAGAGACATTTTTAATCTTCTAAAGGAAGATTCTTGATCATGTTGATCGTTTTTTTATCTTTTGAAAAAACAAGTATCACGGCTAAAATAAAAATGGTTACAAAAATCACCAGTGTTATTATTGGATAGATACTTACCCCTTCGATGCTTTTTAAATAATTAATGAATTTCATATTGCCTGTTTTTTAAGAAAAAGCTGTAGCACATTTATTCAAATATCCCTGAAGATGCTACTCCGTTAAATGCCCGGCTTTTTCATATTTTTATTGCTTTTGTTCTTTTTTTATATCGGTTCCCAATCTTTGTAAATAAGCAATGAGAGCCACAATTTCATCGGTCTTCTTTACCTGTATTTTATCCTTTGCCAGGCTTTTCTGAATTTTTTCAGCCTGCTTGTCAAGATCATTATTTGCCTGGTTTTCATATCCGGATCCATAAGGCACTCCTAATTTCTTCATTGCCTTGATCATATCATAAGTTTTCGTTTTGTCAATCCTGTCTGTAAAAAGCCAGGGGTAGGTTGGCATTAAAGAGCCGGAAGTCATGGAAGTAGGATCCATCATGTGGTTATAATGCCAGCTATCAGGATATTTGCCGCCCACTCTTGCGAGGTCAGGCCCCGTTCTCTTAGAACCCCATTGAAATGGATGATCATATACAAATTCACCGGCTTTGGAATAATCGCCATAGCGCGCCACTTCATCCCGGAAAGGACGTATCATTTGTGAGTGGCAGGTATAGCAACCTTCTCTTACATAAATATTTCTTCCATGCAATTCCAATGGTGTATAGGGTTTTACGCTGCTGATGGTGGGGATATTCGATTTCACCAGGAAGGTGGGGATCATTTCTGTTATGCCGCCGATACCTACTACTATCAAGGCAAGTATAGCCATCTGAACCGGCCTCTTTTCCACCCAGCCATGCCAGTGTTCTTTACCATTAGAAACGATCTTCTTTGGCAATGCCGGCGCTGTAGCTTCTTCGTTAGCTACTAATTTTCCGGATTTAACTGTTTTGTAAAGATTGATGATCATCAGGGTTAACCCGGTAAGATACAGGCTACCGCCTACTGCACGCAATACGTACATGGGCTGTATGGTGGTAACGGTTTCCATAAACTGGTACTGAAGAATACCTTCTGCGGTAAATTGCTTCCACATCATACTCTGTGTAAATGCAGCCCAGTAAAGTGGGATCACATAAAATACTATTCCTAAAGTGCCGATCCAGAAATGAGTATTGGCCCATTTTTGAGAATACAACCGGGTATTGAACAGTCGCGGGATCAGCCAGTAAAGTATGCCGAAAGCAAGGAAACCATTCCAGCCGAGGGCGCCCACATGTACATGAGCAATAGTCCAGTCAGTGTAGTGGCTTATTGCATTTACACTCTTTAACGAAAGCATAGGTCCTTCAAAGGTTGACATGCCATAGCAGGTAAGCGCCACTACAAAAAATTTCAAAATAGGATCTTCACGCACTCTGTCCCATGCGCCTCTTAATGTTAACAGGCCATTGAGCATACCGCCCCATGATGGCGCAATCAACATAATGGAAAAAACCGTTCCCAGGCTCTGCGCCCATTCAGGAAGGGCAGTGTATAAAAGATGATGAGGGCCGGCCCAGATGTATAAAAATATCAATGCCCAAAAATGTATGATTGACCAGCGATATGAATATACCGGGCGATTTGCAGCTTTCGGAACGAAGTAATACATTAATCCTAAAAAAGGCGTGGTAAGGAAAAATGCAACGGCATTATGCCCGTACCACCATTGCACCAAGGCATCCTGTACGCCTGCATACCAGGAGTAACTGTGCATAAATGAAACAGGGATCGAAATTGAATTTACAATATGCAACATGGCAACAGCCACCCACGTACCGATATAAAACCAGATAGCCACGTATAAATGCGATACTCTTCTTTTGAGAATAGTGCCCATCATATTGATACCAAAGACTACCCATAGCAAAGTAATAGCGATATCAAAAGGCCATTCCAATTCCGCATATTCTTTACCCTGCGTAAAACCCATCCAAAGGCTCAATGCGCCAAGAAGAATAAGGGTTTGCCATCCCCAGAAATGTATTTTACTAAGCTTATCTGACCACATGCGGGCTTTGGTAAGCCTTTGTAAGGAATAATAAACGCCGCAGAAAATAGCGTTGCCCACAAAAGCGAAAATTACGGCATTGGTATGTACAGGCCGCATACGCCCAAAAGAGGTGGGCGCCCATCCCAGGTTTACAGCAGGGAATGCCAGCGAAAATGCCGCCCAAAGGCCGGCCAGCATTCCTATTGACCCCCAGAAAACGCAGGCATAGGCGAAGTTTCTTACAATCTTATTGTCGTAAAAAAAAGTTTCTACTTGCACACCTTCACTTGTACCAGAGAACGGAATTCTTGCATCAGATTCTATAGAATTATAACTCATTGCATGACAATTTTTAAAAAATGTTATTTATCTGTTTGGCTTGGTTTATCTTCAAATAAGACTTTGTGTGCGGGAGAAAAATCATCATCGTATTGCCCGTTTTTTACAGACCAGATAAAGGCGGCTAAAAATATCAATGCCACTATAAGGCTGGCCCCTAAAAGAACGATCATTACACTCATTTTGGAAAGTTAATGCACAAAAATATTTTGCCTTTTCTATCTTTTTTATGATTAGAGTCAATACGGGATATGAGCATAATCAGTTCATTGTAACTTTAATTTCTTTGCAGTTCCATTACTTACCAGGTAAGTAAGTAATACAATAGTTAAGGTGCTGGACGGCATTAGTATTGCGGCTATCAAAGGAGATAATATTCCCTGTACTGCAAAGTATATCCCCGCTATGTTATAAATGACTGAAAAGCCAAAACATAGTTTTATGATATTTTTTCCTTTGGCACACAGCAGGATCAGCTTATCGAGATCACTCAATTTTCCACCTTCCAGGATAGCATCCCCGGCAGGTGTAAAACTATTAGTATCTTCTGCAATGCATATCCCTACGTCGCTTTGCTGTAAAGCCCCTGCATCATTTAATCCATCGCCCACCATGCCTACAGTTTTTCCGGATAATTGCAGCTCTTTGATATGATTTAGTTTGTCTATAGGCTTTTGTTTAAAACGGATATCTGCTTTACCACCCGTCATTTCGAGAAAATACTTCTTTTGATAAGGTTCATCCCCGGATAACAAAGAGATAGAAACTTTTTTTTGTAACCGGGCCAGCATCTCTTTGACCCCGCTGCGCAGGTTTTGTTGCAATACAAAACATCCTTTCTCCTTACCATCAATTTCTACATACAAAACGGTTCCTTTCATTGACAGGTCTGCCGGCTTTTTATTCATAAAAGAGGGCACACCAATTTTTACAAAATGATTTTTTACCCATCCTTCCACACCCATTCCCGCATATTCTTTAAAATGCTGAACAGGAAAGGTCTCATCCGCAGATAACAGATTCTTTACCGGCTTACTTAAAGCATGGGTAGTGGGAACAGCGAGAGAAGCTACCAGGCTTTTTTCTTCTTCACTTAGTTCAATTCCTTTATAAGTGACCGTAATGCTGCCGGCAGAAGTAAGAGTACCTGTCTTGTCAAACACAAGGTGGCTAAGCTTTCCAAAAGGTTCTATCACATTTGCATTTCGAAGAAATAAACCGTTTCTTCCTAATATCCGCATTAAATATCCATTAGTGAAAGTTGCGGAAAGCAGCAGCCCACAGGGACATGCGATAATTAAAACTGCAGTTACCGCCGGCCATATTTTACTTACATCCTTCTGCCACCAATAGACAGCGGCGATGAATGCAATGCCTAATACGATCCATGTAAAATTGCGTGCCAGCTTATGGACAAATGAATTCCTTTCATCATTTTTTTTCTTCTCCCGCGTGTCTGCTCCTTTATTCCATAATCCGGTAAGGTAGCTTTGTGCCACTTCTTTCAGAGACAGTATTTCTATTATTCCGCCCAATTGCTTTCCCCCGGCATAAATAATTTCTCCCATTTCTTTTTCTACAGGAACAGATTCTCCCGTAACAAAACTGTAATCAATATGTGCTTTTCCTTTTACTAAAATTCCATCGGCGACTACCAATTCATTATTATGAACCCTTATCGTATCGCCAGGTTTTAGTTTGGGCAAAGGCGTAGGAACCTCTTCGTTATCTTTTGTAATTAAAGTAGCAGCGATAGGGAAATAGTCCGTATAATTTCTCTCAAAGGAAAGCTGGGCATAAGTTCTATCCTGCAGTACACGCCCTGCCAGCATAAAAAAAACGATTCCCGCCATACTGTCGAAATAGCCGCCACCCGTGCCCGAAAATACCTCTGCCACGCTTCTTGTAAAAGTGACGGATATGGCCAATGCCACCGGAAAATCAATATTAAGATGCCTGTGCCTGATACCCTTCCATGCAGAAGTGAAAAACAGGCCTGCGCTGTAAAAGAAAACAGGGATAGCCAGGACCACATTCAAATACCGGAAAATATTTCCCAAATACTGTACGGTGTTGGCATCGGCAGAAAAATATTCCGGGAAACTCAGCAGCATTATATTACCAAAGCAAAATCCCGCTACACCCAGCCGGTAGATCAGCGAACGGTCAACAACGGGTACTTTTTTATCTAAATGGTTCAGGCTAATATGGGGTTCATAGCCAATAGATGCCAGTACTTCCACCACTTTGCGCAAGCTGATCTTCTTATCAAAAATGATCCTTACTTCTTTTTTCAGAAACTGGATATCGGACCTTACAATTCCGGGAGCTATGCGATGGAGATTTTCTAACAGGTACACACAGGAGCTGCAATGAATGAAGGGAATATAAAATGTTACATGCGCCTGCCCTTCCTGCCTGAATTGAATAAGAGATTGTATGATAGCAGCATCTTCCAGGAAAGCGAATTTATTAAAGCGCTCTACTTCTCTTCGGCTAATTCCTGCATATTCGTTCAGGTCATAATAAGTGCACAGCCCCGTTTTATTCAAAAGCTGATATACTGTTTGGCAGCCATGGCAACAAAAATATTTTTCATCAAAATACAAATCCCTGTCCGGGCAATCTTCTCCGCAATGAAAACATTTTTCATGAACATATCTCTGTTGTTCATCGGAAGGAATAATATTTTTATTGCTTTTCAATGCCGGAGAAGTAGTTGATATATTCTTATTAAAGATACCTGCGAAAATATTCCTGTTCGGCAAGTGTGGGTATGACGAAGATCAGCCTGAGAACTGAAGGAGATCAGTTTGTTTTTTCCGAATAAGGTTGGGTGTATTCAATCCGGAAATTATTTCCAGCAACATATTAATGATGCCTGGCTTTGAGCTGGTTCTGTTGTATTAATGCGATATAAATTAGCGCTGCTATTATTTGTTATGCAGATCTTTTATATGCATTAGCGGCCAACTTATTAAACAGGATAAGTTGTTCTTTTAATGCAATGATCTTATCAGGCGGGGTTGAGGTTTCTTCAAGAAGGATCCAACCGTTATATTTTATCTCTGCAAACAGATTAAAAAGTTCCTGGAAGGGATATTCTTTGCCGCCGATGTTATGTACATGAACTGTATCGCCTAACCACTTTCTTACCATATTAAAGTTTCCTTCAAGGCCGGGAGGTAATAAGTCCTGGGGGTTACTATTCCAGCACATCTTTACATTGGGTTCTGTAACCTGGTCAAAAATGGCTTTCATATTGGGTAGTTCAGGAGTATGATGTCCATGAATTTCAACTCTGATCAACTGGCAGTAGTCCTGTGCAAATTTGCCTATTTCATTAAGTGAAGCGGCGATCTGGGCAATGGTTTTCTCTCTCGGAACTCCATCAGGAAGATCATTAGGTTTTACTTTAATACCGGATGCGCCAATATCTTTACAGAGCTTGATATAGGCCTTTGTCTGTTCAATGTTCTCCCGAAGCTTTGCAGGATCAGGACTATGAAACTCGAAATTGGAACCGTAGCCTATACAGGTAACAGGGCTGTCGGCAAATCGTTTTTTTACTTCAGCCCGCTGGCTGGCAGTAAGACTGGTCTCAACTCCATGGGCATGTTGTGTACGAAGCTCAACACCCATGATGCCTGTCTTTTCACAGTTGGCAATTATAGTAGGTAAATCCCAGTCTTTTGCCCATTGATAAGTTACCAGGCCTAATCTCATTCCCTGGTTTCCTTTAAGAGAATGAGCTGATAAAAATGAAGGTATTGCTGCCATGCCGACACCGGTAACAATACTTTTTTGGATAAACAGCCGCCGTGATAATTGGTTACTCATGCTACTATATTTTTATTAAAGAACGAATTTAGTTGTAATATATGGAAATTAATATCTCCCAATTTAATCCGATTTTAATTCCGGTAACGTTTCCGGTGTTTTTTTTTATCAGCTCAATTAAATGTTTAATTTTATAGCTACGTACCTTATCAAAACAGATAGTTCTCTGGGCAATTATTTCATGCTTGGTGTTCAGGAAATGAGTTCCTGTGTTAATAAATCTTTAGTGTAATCTTATTAATCATTATAAAAAAAATCAAATGACAGAAAGACGGGATTTTATTAAACAAAGTTTGATGGGAGTCGCTGGTGTAGCCATGGGAGGCGTGGGCATGAGCGCAAAATCCTATGCGTCTATAATGGGAGCCAATGACCGGATCACTATAGCGGTCGCCGGTATCAATGGCCGGGGAGTATCCCATATTGATGCATGGTGCAGCATTAAAAAGAGCCATAACGTTCGTTTGAAAACGCTGTGTGATACGGATGAGCGGCTTTTTCCTTCACGCTCAAAGACCGTTGTGGATAAAACCGGTGAAAAGCCACTAACCGAATGGGACCTGCGAAAAGTATTAGATGATAAAGAACTGGATGCGGTTTCGATGGCCATACCCAACCATTGGCATGCGCTTGCTACTATCTGGGCCTGCCAGGCAGGCAAACATGTATATGTGGAAAAACCTGCTATGCATAATATCTGGGAAGGCCGTAAAATGATTGAGGCCGCCCGTAAGTATGACCGGCGTGTGCAGGTAGGTTTCCAGAACCGCTCTATACCGGAAGTGATGGCAGCAATGAAATTTCTGCATGATGGCGGTATCGGCAAAGTATATATGGCCCGCGGGATGTGTATCAAACCACGTGATTCATTTGGTATTGCTAAAGACGGAACTCCCCCTGAAGGTTTTCATTATAACCGTTGGTTAGGCCCGGCTACCTGGCGTGCGTACAATGAAAAGCGCAGCCATTATAACTGGCATTGGTTCTGGGATACAGGTAATGGAGATACAGGCAACCAGGGCCCTCACCAGTTTGATGTGGCCCGTTGGGGATTAAATAAAAATGAACATCCTGTTTCTGTTTATTCTAATGGCGGCATTTATGGCTGGGGCCCGGATGAATGCGCCCAGGAAACTCCTGACACACAAATGACGATTGCTAAATATAAAGACGGTACCATACTTGAATTTGAAACCCGTGGAAGGCCTTCTAATGGTGAATCAAGCTTAGATACCCGCATCGGAAATATATTTTACGGTACGGATGGGTATCTTGAGCTGAACGGCAGTATCTGGAAGGCTTTTCGTAAACGGGAAAAAACACCGTTTGCAGGATCAAAATCCGGAACGGGTAATGAAACTATTTCTCTCAGTGGCCCCAGTGAACCTGAGCATTTTGTCAACTTTATTGATGGCTTACGTTCGGGAAAAGATGAAACATTGCACTGCGACATTAATGAAGGTTTTTATTCCACTACTGTTCCTCTTTTGGCAAATATTTCTTACCGCTTAGGCAGAGAGGTACGTTTTATGGGGGCAGATATGGATAATGAAATGGTGATTAATGACCCCGAAGCAAATGCCATGCTTACAAGGATATATCGCCCTCCTTATGTTGTTCCTAATGAAGTATAATGGCCCCAACCCTTCCCTGAAGGGGAAGGATGCGCTCATTGAAAGTTGCCAACCTTTTAAAGGTTGGCAACTTTCATCTAAATTTTATTTTTCAAATAATCAATAAATTATGCAGATGAAAATTAATTCAATAGCCCTTATTTTATTGCCGGTTATATTCTGTATCTCGTGCAGCTCAGGATCGCAGGAAAAAAAGGAAGAAAAGATGGCTAACAATCAGAAAGTTGAATTGATCAATGATACCTCCGGCCAGAAAGTAGATGTGATGGTAGATGGAAAACTATTTACCTCTTATTGCTATTCAGATACTTTAATGAAGCAAATACTTTATCCGATACTTACTTCCGCAGGTACGCCCATTACACGTGGATGGCCCATAAAGCCAAGGCCAGGCGAACGTGCCGATCATCCCCATCAACGGGGTATGTGGCTTAATTATGGTGATGTTAACGGTTATGATTTTTGGGGCAACTCTTACCAGATCCCTGCTGAGATAAGAAAGGTACACGATGGAAGAATTAAATATATAAAAATTGACAGCCTGGCTTCAGGCGAGGGCGAGGGCACCCTGGTTACCAATGCAAGCTGGAATGATCCTTTTGGTAAAGAACTTATAGCTGAGAAAACGACCTATCATTTTATTGCTAAAGATTCCCTGCGTATTATAGACAGGATAACTACTTTAACCGCTATGAATGGCCCCGTAACTATGAAAGATACCAAAGAAGGTATGTTTGGTATAAGAGTAGCCCGCCAACTGGAATTACCATCAAAAGGAGCTGCCACTTTTATAGATGCGGAAGGAAATGCTACCAAAGTTGACCAGATGTCTAATGAGGGCATCAGCGGAAATTACAGGAGTAGTGAAGGAATTACCGGCGACTCAGTGTGGAGTACACGTGCCAAATGGATGGACTTGTATGGGAAGGTTGGCAATGAAGATATTTCACTGGTTATTTGTGATCATCCTAAAAACTTAAGCTACCCTACTTATTGGCATGCACGCGGGTACGGATTATTTGCAGCCAATCCATTTGGCGTAAAAGATTTTACCAAAGGAAAGGATTCTTTGAACTATAGCCTTACAGCAGAAAAGCCTTTAACCTTTAGATACAGGGTTATCATTAGTTCAGGACATCATTTGACAGATGGAGAGATCAATGATCTTGCGGCGGCCTTTGCCAAAAAATATGAATAGGCTTTGGCACATTGGTTCATCTTCATGGTATTTAATTAAAACAATTGTTCTAATACAATTCCTCAATATGAAGAAACGCTTTTTCAGCTTGCTTAAAAAACCTTTCATTGCAGCACTTATATTATTGCCATTGGTAAATAATGTAAGCGCCCAGAACAGCAAAGACTTCAATGTAATTACCAACCATTGGTTACAATACAGCGATGCGCCTAACTCATTGTATCATTATCTCACAGGCGAGGCTTATAAAATGCTGGACGAAAGATCTGAAAAATTAAAGCAGATTCATACAATTGATGGCTGGAGAAAGTACCAGGCAGATATGCGGCAAACTTTATGGAACAGCATAGGGCCATTTGGTAAAAAAACCAGTTTAAATGCAAAGACAACCAGTGTTATAAAGAAGGATGGTTATCGTATTGAAAATGTGATCTATGAATCTCTTCCGGGTTTTTATGTAACCGCTTCTCTTTTTATTCCTGACAATATTGTTAAACCTGCACCGGCTATTCTTTTTTGTACCGGGCATAGTGATATAGCTTACAGGCGGGAACTCTATCAACTGCCTCTGCTCAATCTTGTAAAGAAAGGATTTATTGTTCTGGCATTTGACCCTATTGGCCAGGGCGAGCGCCTGCAATATTTTGATCCGGTAAAAGGAGCCTCCACTATTGGTAGTTCTACCCTGGAACATTCTTACCCATCCGTCCAGGTTTCACTCCTTGGCAAATCCGTTGCGAGATACTTTATTTGGGATGGAATAAGAGGCATTGACTACCTCGTCAGCCGTAAAGAAGTAGATCCTAAGCGAATCGGTGTCCATGGCTTATCCGGCGGCGGCACCCAAACTGCTTACATCTCAGCATTAGATGACCGGGTAGTAGCCTCCGCCCCTGCGGGTTATATCACCAGCTTTCAGCGGCTGCTGGAGTCAATTGGCGTTCAGGATGGAGAGCAAAATCTGTATCATGAAATATCGAATGGAATAGACCATCCCGACTTTATTATAGCAAGAGCGCCAAAGCCAACACTCATCATGGCCACTACGGAAGATTTTTTCAGCATCCAGGGAGCACGGGAAACTTATTCTAAATTAAAGAACATATATACCTTATTTGGCAAACCGGATAATATTAAAATAACCGAAGATGGTGGCGGCCATGGATATACGAAAAAGAATCGTGAAGCTATGTACGCATTTTTCCAGAAATACCTGAACTTACCCGGCTCACCGGCGGAAGAAGAGGTTGACCTGGCTTCTGTACAGGAATTGCAGAAAACCGCCACAGGACAGGTTTCAACTTCTATGAGTAGTGAAACCGTATTCAGCCTTAATAAAAAGGAAGCAGAAAAATATGTTCATCAATTAGAAATCTCACGAACACATTTTCCGGAATATCTTACCGGGGTAGTAAGTTCAGCTAAAAAACTTTCAGGATACGAAGAACCTAAAGTAATTCAAAGCCCTGTATTTACGGGGCGTATCCAAAGAGATGGTTATGTGATCGAAAAATATTTTGTAAAAGGTGAAGGTAATTACATCATTCCTTACCTGTTGATGGTTCCTGATAAACCCAACGGCAAAGCGATCATTTATCTGCATCCGGCAGGTAAAGCTGCTGAAGCCTCTGAGGGTGGTGAGATAGAGATGTTCGTTAAAAAAGGATTTACAGTGCTCGCCCCCGATCTTATCGGCGTGGGAGAAATGGGGCCCGGTATATTTAAAGGCGATTCCAATATCTCCCTGGTTTCCTACAATATGTGGTTTACATCTTTAGTAGTAGATAAAAGTATAGCGGGTATCCGCGCTTCGGATGTGGTAAGGCTTATGCGTTTACTTAAGAAAAGAAATGATGTAAAGGGAGTATATGGCATTGCAAGAAAAGAGATGGCACCGGTAATGCTATATGCTGCGGCCTTTGATAAAGGTATTGAAAGAGTAGCTCTCATAGACGCTTACTTATCTTACAAGTCTATTGTAATGAATCAATTTTATTGTCCATGCTTTGTTCAGAACCTTGTGCCCGGAGCCCTTACTGCGTATGACCTGCCAGACCTGGCTGCCAGCCTCGCTCCCAGGAAATTAATAATGGAAGGCACAACCGATGGCAATGACAAAAGTACCGATGAGCAAAGCATCAATAAAGACCTTGAGGTAATTAAAAATGCTTATCATTTGAGAAACGCGGATAAGCAATTAATAATTTCTGAAGGCGAAGGGAATTTATCCGGTGTGTTGTCTGAATGGAATAAATAGCTTTAGATTATTTCGAAACATTACGATTTATATGGCCTTCTTATTTCAATTAATAAAATAGTTTGTTATGCAGCCTGATACGCTTTTTGCCCCAAAACAATCCCGCCTCGTATCCATAGATGCCCTCAGAGGTTTTGATATGTTGCTGATAGCAGGAGGAGGAGCATTTATCGAAAGGCTCGAAGGCAAAACCAACATAGCATGGATAGACGAACTGGCGCGGCAATTTCATCATATACCCTGGAATGGGTTCAGCTTTTATGATTTTATTTTTCCCCTGTTCCTGTTTATTGCAGGAGTGTCTCTTCCTTTTTCATTGAATAAAGGATTGAGCACAGGATTGACCAAACGGGATTTATACCGCAAAGCTTTTCGTAGATTCATTATTCTCGCTTTGTTGAGTATCCTGGATAAAAATATTCCCATTACTTTTTTTGAGCCTCATAATATACGGATCGCAGGAGTGCTGATCAGGATTGGCTTTGCAGGGTTGGTGGCTACGATTTTGTACTTAAACTTTTCGTGGCAGAAGAGATTGATGTGGGTTGCAGGCATCTTGCTTTTGTATTATGCGGCATTATTTCTTATTCCTGTGCCGGGCTATGGCGCCGGTGACCTTTCGCGTGAAGGCAACCTGGTAGGCTGGTTTGACCGTAATTTTTTACCGGGACGCCTTATTGATAAAACCTATGATGAAAATGGCATACTTACCCAGTTTCCTGCGTTATGCCTTTGTGTATTGGGATCTATAGCTGGCGATATTTTGCGCTCTGCACAAAAAGAAAGCAGAAAGATACAATTACTTATCCTCGCAGGAGTTATTGGAATAGGTTTGGGGCTTTTGTGGAATCAATCCTTTCCAATCAATAAACACCTTTGGTCAAGTTCCTTCATTTTATTGACAGCCGGAATTGCATTTCTCTGCCTTTGCCTTTTTTATTTCATTATTGATGTGATGAAATATAAGAAATGGGCTTTCTTTTTCCAGGTCATTGGCCTTAACTCTCTTACTACTTACCTGGCCTTTCGCTTTGTTGACTTTTTTCACAGTTCACGAATGATCTTTTCCGGGCTGTATGCTCCTACACCTGAGCCCTGGCACGAAGTATTTGAAGCAGTGGGAGCTGTGATCCTACTGTGGGCGTTCCTGTATTTTTTGTATAAGAAAAAAATATTTTTCAAGGTTTAAATTTCTTTTTGAAGAGAAAACTTATTTATATCACAGGATCATAAAACGTGGCAGGCATTACTTAACAACAGTCATCTTTATGCGGGATGTCAATTCAACCATATTTTCTACAAAGTAAATGATGCCATAATGCTGAAAAGAAAATTGTATTTTTATTTCCAACTAACAACTTCATATAGAACGAGATCCGGCTATGATTTCCTCAACAATTGTTTTCAATAATAAAAAGTAATTCAACAATTTATACATGGATATCCACGAAAAGAAAAGTAGTATGTGGAGAGTAGTTGCTGCTTCGGCATCGGGTACTCTTATAGAATGGTACGATTTCTTCATTTTCGGAAGCATGGCTTCCATTCTTTCTGCAAAGTTTTTTCCTCATACCAATCCGTCAGCCGCCTTTTTATCCATCCTTGCAACGTTTGGTGCTGGCTTTGTCGTGCGGCCATTTGGGGGTATCATCTTCGGCAGGCTGGGAGATATGATAGGCCGTAAATATACCTTCATGGTCACCTTGCTGCTGATGGGGGTTTCAACCTGCCTGATCGGGCTTGTGCCCGAATATGAAACGATAGGTTACCTGGCTCCCTTACTTGTACTGCTTTTACGTTTGCTGCAGGGACTGGCTTTGGGTGGGGAATACGGAGGCGCCGCAACTTATGTTGCCGAGCATTCAAAAAAAGGTACCCGTGGCTTTTGGACTTCCTGGATACAAACCTCCGCATCAATCGGCATGCTTATTTCTCTCGCTGTGATCTTTATTACCAGGAACTCCATGACCCCTGAGAACTTTGATGCATGGGGTTGGAGAATTCCCTTTCTGGCTTCTGTCTTTATGATCTATATCTCTTACATTATCCGGAAAAGGATGAGTGAATCACCGGCATTTGCCAAAGCAAAAAAAGAAGGGGCTACTTCTAAAAACCCTTTGAAAGAAAGCTTTGGTAATCGTTACAATCTCAAGTTCGTATTGCTTGCATTATTCGGCCCGGTTATAGCCCAGGGCGTTGTCTGGTACACAGGACATTTTTATGCTATGAATTTTCTGGAAAATACTATGGTGGTAGATTCGGAACAGGTCATTACCATCATGGTGGTAGCATTGTTGTTGGGGTCTCCTTTTTACACACTATTTGGTTGGCTAAGCGATAAGATAGGAAGAAAATTAGTTCTGATGAGCGGCATGCTACTCGCCATTCTTTTCTTCCGGCCTATCTATAGAAGCATGTACCAAACGGTTGATTTAACAAAGAAGACGGAATTAACTTCAAAGGCCATTTCCTCTTCTCAACTATATCAAACAGGGTCTGCCATTGACTCAATATATACAACCCAAAAGTTTTACGATGATGGTACTATCTTAAAAGAAGTTTCCACAGTACATTTGAGCCAAACAAGAGCTTCGAAGATCGAAGAAGATAAAAAAAATATTTCCACGACGAGAGCCATCACTGTACCATCATCTGCCAAATGGAAACTTATTTTCCTGGTGTTTATCCAGATCGTATTCGGCACGTTAACTTATAGCCCTCTTGCGGCGTTTTTGGTAGAATTATTTCCTGTCAGGATTCGTTATACTTCTTTCTCTGTTCCCTATAATGTTGGGATCGGCATTATGGGTGGACTGTTACCGGCAGTATCTGTTTTTCTGGTGACTAATGCTAAGAAAATGGGAGACACAGCATTTTATCTACAGGGACTGTGGTATCCCATTGTGCTTGCGGCTATAAGTTTACTGATAACGATGATCTATATCACTAAAAAAATGACAGCTTTGCATACAGAGTAAGAAAGAAATTGTTTTAGCCCCTCTCCTTCGCGAGAGGGGTTGGGGTGAGGCTTTCAAATCTGGTAAAGGCTTTGATTAGTTTAATCCGACAATAATTATTTAAATAAAGAATAGACAACTTCAAAATTTAAAATAATGAATACAGTAAGAAAAATATTTGGTGTCTTATGGATTTTGTTTGCCATAGTCTGTGCTTATTTCTTAATTACTTTCGGGATACCCAAGCTTGTCTCCGGTACGCAGGAAGGGGTTGTTTTTGGAATCATCATCTTATTTATACTGATGCCACTGATAGTTGCAGGATTGGGTGTGTTTGGTTATTACTCGGTAATCGGCGAGTATGATGAAAATAAAATGATAGAAAAATAATTCAAGAAGTTTCCAAAGTTGTATCCGGTAAAAGACATGACAGATGAAAGAAGTGTAGGATTACAAATCATCCTTCGTAAATTTTTTCAAAGCAAAGAAATAATAGCCCAAAATATAGATGATGCCTGCAATGGTAAGAATCCATGTATCGGATGCATTTTTATAAATTACCTTAGTGCCAAATGGAATGGGAAGCATTACATCTGTCACCTGCAATGGTAAAAAATATCCTACCGGTTCTAAGTTTAATTTAAAATTTATTAGAACAGTAAGCAGCCATTCAAAGATCAATCCGTATAAAAAGAATACAGCAATTGCCGCTCCGCTCTTCCTTAACAGAATAGCGAGAAACATGGCAAACATAATGTAGGCAGTAGTTTGGATAAATATATAACCGACGTTTTCGATTCCTTCAAAAGAGAAATGAGAGCCTGTGGTGATGAGCCCGAATAACAAAGCAACTAAAAAATTGAAGAGAGTAGCTATCAGGGAAAACAGTAAAGCAAAAACAAATTTTACATCAATGAATTCTTTTCGCTCCCATCCGTCAATAATATTTTGCCGGTGAGTTTTAAAATTAAATTCATTGGTCAGGAGCATAATAAAAAGGATGCCCGGGAAATAAAGAAGCCAGCTACTCATGAAACCCACTGTTTGCCATACTTTAGGAAATGAGTAAGGGCTTCCTAATACAATCTGGCTTGCAGGTAAATTTTGTACGGTAAGGCTGTTAGTGTAAAAACCCGTATAGTTAATGCCAAGAATTGCTACTAAATAAAGAATGGTAAATATCCAGAAGGCTTTATAATTTTTTACTTTAAGCCATTCAATCTTTAATAGTTGTAGCATGAGATTTTTAATTGTTGGTTAGTTCAAAAAACCTGGCTTCCAGACTTTTTCTTTTCAGCATAAGATGGTTTAGAATAATGCCGTTATTAAAACAGTAACTATTAACGACTGCGAGGTCAGCCTTACCTGGTGGAAAAAATATTTTTATCGCAGGGCTTTCATCAATTACTTTAATGCCAGCATTCATCTTTAAAAGTATTTCAAATAATTTCTTATTGTCTGAAGCAGCTACTTCTATGATATCTTCACCCGAAAGGATTTCATTTACTTTCCCTGAAGTTATCAATTCTCCATTTTTTAAAATTGCTACATGCGTGCAAACTTTCTCTACTTCATCAAGTAAGTGGCTTGCCATGATAATCGTTTTTCCCTGGTGGTGAAGTTCTTTCATCAATTCCCTTATTTCAGCGATACCCACGGGGTCAAGGCCATTAGTAGGTTCATCAAAAATTAATACGTTAGGATTTCCTAATAAGCAGGAAGCAATGGCGAGGCGCTGTTTCATACCCAATGAGTAAGTGCTGAATTTTGAATTTTTTCTTTGAGTAAGATCTACTGTTTCCAAAACACGGTCTATATCTTCTTTGCCATGTTGCTTAATTGCGGCTGCTATTTCCAGGTTTTTTTTGCCGGATAAATAATGATAAAAATTAGGCGTTTCCAATAAGCTTCCTATTCTTCGGCGACTGGCTGCTGATGCAGGTTCATCAAAGAGCCGGTAACTTCCTGAAGTTGGTTTTAAAATATCGGTAATAGTTCCAAGCGTAGTAGTTTTTCCACTTCCGTTTGGGCCAAGTATGCCAAACACAGTTCCTTCGGGCACAGAAAAGCTCACATTTTTAAGCGCGTGAACAGGGCCATAGAATTTAGATAAATTTTCTACAGTAAGTATGGGCATGAGGACTAATTAAAAATAGAATGTTGCAATATTGTTTATTATGGTTCAAGATATCCATAATGTGAAATTTTTTGAGTATTGCTTAATAGATGCAAAACTGTAAAGTTTCATAAAACTAAGTCATCTATTGTGGGCTACGCTATTATATACCCCTTTTCGTTAGTCCAATCATAGTTGACTCAATGTTGGGAAGAAGCACATTCTTTGCAAACTTTGATCTATATTGGCATATACGATTGGTTGTGAATTGGGTCAAGTTGTCGGAAGATTAAGTTTTTCAAATAAAATCTTGTTTCGCTTCTTAGAATCTTTTATTAGTTTGTCAAAGCTGATAATCTCAATGTAAAGGTTGTAGTTTTTGTTGAAACTGAAATAACCGTCATTGTCAGGTAATAGGGTAAAACTATGTTCTTCCGCAAAGTCTCTCATTTTTTGAGTTAAATCGCAAACGATATACGCATATAAAGGTGTTCCTTGTCGCAAGTCAAATGGTCGCCCGTTTTTGTCTAATGCTTTGTTTTCTAAAAGTTCTCTTGCGTATTTATTTACTTGTGATATTGGATTTTCTTTGTCTGTATAATCATCTCTCATTGGTCGTTTAAATTCAACAATTACGATGGATGAATACGGTTTTTCATCTTCATTCAAAATGTGCGGTTTGTTGAAAACAATGATGTCGGTTTCTTTCGTAGAGTTTGAAGAAGTCTGTTTTATCGCTTTAAAAGTCGTGTCCGATGCTAAATAATCGTGAAACGATAATCTTTCGTCAATTACCCACAAATTATGTTCTTCTAAACTAATATCGTCTGATGTTTTTCGTAAAGGAAAAATTAACTGATGAACAGCGTCTTCTTTTGAGTATTTGCCTTCGTTTGATTTTCGTAATTGCAAGTCAAGCAATTCCAAAATCTTTTTTCTGTGTAAAACGTATTCGGCTAATTTCGCACTACCAACCTCTGTGATTTTGTTATACAACTCATCACTAAATATTTTTTCGGAATCTGCATTTTCAATATCACTTAATCTCGTTTCGGCTTCTGATAAGATTTCTAATTCTAACTTTTGTTGAATTTTAAAAAGCTCTATTTCCAACTTGGAATCTGTCAAAGCACTTGAAATATGGCGTAGTTCATCATATTTGTATTTCAACAAATATCTGTATCGTGGGTGGTCTTTGACAAACTCTTTAACTCTGGTTACTCTTCCTGCTGAAAATTCATCAATATATGTTTTAAAACTGTCTTTAACTTCATCAATAATTTTATTGGTTATTTCTTCTTCTGTTACTTCATCAGGAAATATGCTATGTTGTTTAGAAAAACTAATCTCTGTTCTTTCCTCGTTTACTTTGTCATCTAAAAACTGCCCTGATACATAAACACAAATAGAAAATTCCTCGTTGTTTTCATCTTTGAAAAACTTCTGAATTTCTGGAATGTGGTCGCTGATTTTTTGACTGTAAACTTCTCGTTTGTGTGCCCTAAAATGTATTTTGTTGTCAGGTTTTGGACTATACAATTTCACAATATCCAATTGAAATTTATTATTGTTTACTTCAATATCTTTCTTGATTACTGATTGTTTTGTGTATATGCCAAATAAATCATCAACAACTAATTGCTTGCCCTCATCATTGATAATAATTCTTGGACAATTATCATCTAAAAAATACGAAAAACAATGTTCTATAATTTTCAATGCAATGTCCTCACTTTTGCTGTTACACCATTTTTGATAATCCTCTTTTAAGTTATTCAGATGAACTTTCGTGTATCTTTTAGGATTTGCTTCTGCTAAGGTTTCTAATTTGTGATTTTCAATTCCTTTTTTTGTTTGTTCAAATGAAAAAGTTCTTTTTTGAAAAGTGCCGTTATGCCTAAAAACACTTTCAATTTTAGCTCTTTCAAAAGCCCGAAGCCAAGTAATTCTACCAATACCTTTTCCGCCTTTATCAATTTTATAAGTTGAATGTGCAAAATTGAACGATTCATAATTTTCGTCATTAAAGCCAATTCCATTGTCGGTAATAGTAAAGTTTGTAATTGGATAAAGTGTTTCCTTATCTTCAAAAGATATTTCTTTTTGCTTTGAACGAATGAGTTCAACTTCTATTAGTCCCAGTTTGGTTGCACTATCTTCTTCAATAGCGTGAATTGAATTTATTATTGCCTCAAACAATGGCAAAAGCGTATTGTTATAGCTGAGTTTTTTCTCACGGACTTTTCCAAGAATATCTATTTGCATTGAACGATATTTTTTAGTATTTGATAATACTTTTATTTGAATTACGCTTTCTTTATTTATATCTGGCTCTCCTACTCTTCAAAAAAGCTGTAGTTGTGGTTCTGGCAACCGATAAATTCCGTTGTCGTTTATTCTGTTTTCTGTCATTCCTGTTGTTCGTGCCGCTGCCGTTACTTCTCCCCAACTGATGAAATAATTTTCAAAATATTTAAGCGGAAATTTGCTCAACTCTTTTACTTCTTCTTTTGTCGGAATATGTCCAAGCTGCTTTGAAATGTTCTTGATTTCAAGTTGCAGAACTTTTTTGCTCACTTCGTATTTCTGTTTTTTTAAACGTTCAACAGGACTGTTTTTCGCTTTGGGTTTATCGTCATTCACTTTTCTGAATGGGTCAAGTCCTTCGGAAAGCTCATTTTGTCTTTGCGTTGTGATGTTGTGATAATATTCCGAAAGTTCAATGCCAACATATTTTCTGTTTAATTGTTGTGCCGTCAAAGTTGTTGTTCCTGCTCCATTAAATGGGTCTAACACAAATTCTCCTTCGTTTGTGAAAAGAGAAATTAAACGATACATAAACATTGGCGGAAGTTGGCAAGGGTGGTCAACTCTGCGACTGTTGTGTTTTAAACGATGAACGTCATACCAAACATTTGAAACAAATTCAGTGTCCTGAATTTTCAGGCGTTTGCGTTTTGTCATACAGTTTGGACGTATGCAATAATTTTCTTTAAGCGTATTGTTTGCTTGTTGTTCTAAGAATGAATTTCTATTTCTTTCAATGGCTGGTAATGTTCTTGGTTTTCCTTTGCTGAAACAAAGAATAGAATAATGTGCAGGCATTATCATTCTCACGGGCATTGACAAACCTTCCCAAACAATCCAATCCTGATAATCTAAAATTGTATTTAAGTGTTTGAAATGTCTGATACACCATTGCGGAATATTTAAAACCGCTAATGTTCTACCCGGTTTCAAAACTCTTGCTAATTCGCTTAACCATTGGTCGCACCAATCAAAGTATTCCTGTATATCAATTCCGTCATTCCAACTTTCATATTTCTTTTTCAAGTTGTATGGTGGGTCTGCGAAACAAAAGTCAATGCTATTGTCAGGAATTGTTTTTAATTGTTCAATACAATCGCCATTCAACAAAACAGAATTGTCGGAATAGAAATTTTCTGTTTCAGAAAAAGTCAAAAACGTGTGTTTTTTATTTAGCGGTTTGTAAAACGCTCGTTGGTCGTAAACATTTAGTTGCGTGTATTCGGAAATACCAAACAAATCAGCCAAACGATTTTCAATTTCTTGTGGATATTCTTCAAAATTTACGGTTATATCACGCCAAACGTCAGACATTAAAGTTCCAAATTCGTGATACAGATGTTTTTTACCGCCATAATCTTTTGTCGTCTTGTCGCAACAAGGACAATAAGTATAACCTATGCGGGTTTTTGTATGGTTCAAACTTTCTTTGTATTTCGTGAATACAAGTAAGGCGGAATGTTCCTCTGTTAAATATCCTTCGTGAACAATTGGATTTTCAAGTTTTACAGTAATCCAAAGTTTTAAATGAATGTCATTGTTTACCTGTGAACAAAAGTCTGTTGCGAAAATTGGCGAAGTCAAAACCGCTATTGTAGCGTTACTGTCGGCTGAATAAAGGAATTTATTTAGTTCCGAATAAAGTTTTTCCTTTTCAAGAATTGCTTCAAGAGATTGGAAATAGGGTAGAATGATAAATTCTACATTTCCTGAAACGTGTTTTGCTTTGGAAATTTTTCCGTCAATCTTTTTGACCTTTAACCGTGTTGCATTTTCGCTTTGGTGCATAACTTACTTATTTGTCTAAGGTTAATAGAAATTTAGACAGCTTTTCAAGTTCGCTGTCTTTGAATGTAACTGTGCAATCGCTGAATTGACAAATAGCTTTTAGTGCAGAACTTCTTTCAAAATTTCCAGCACCATCAATGATGTAAGCTATTTTGTGTCCTGCTTTTTTGAGTTGATTTTGTCGGGCTTGCGCCTGTCCCGCTTTGCGTTCTATTGTGCTGTTAGTTGTAACCTGAAAGCTAACTTCAATTGCACAATAATTTCCTTTTGGTGATTTAGCAACGATGTCATAAGAAAGCGGTGTTCGTTGATTTTGGCTGATTTTCGGAATTTGCTTTTTGCTGAAATCCCATTTTGGAAGTCGTTCCTGTAAAAAATCAACAACATATTTTTGAGCAAGATTACCTAATGAATTTGCTGTTGCGCCACCTGTAATTCGGCTAACCCAAATGTAGCGTTGTCTTACAAATGCGTCTAATTCCTTTTTGTGTCCAATGAGCATTCCAATGTTGCACTTTTCTAAAATATCATTGGGGATATTGTCTGCAGTAGAGGAACCGCCAAACAAAATTAAGTTGGTAATATCTTCAATAACAGATGTAAGATTTTCAGCTTTTGCAAGTCCAACCCCGTCAACTTTCAAGTGTGTGTTGTTCCAAGTTTTCTTTCCGGAAAGTGTTTGAAATTCGTAATCGTATTTTTTTCCATTCCAAGAAAACTCCATTGTATCATTTTCAAACACCTTTGGAAGTTCTGTTTTAAATCGCATTAGTTTTTCTCCGCCAATGTCGGAAAGCACCATAAGGTGTTTCAGGAAAATATTTGCAGAAAGTTGTTTTGAATTTGCTAAAACTTTTTGCCAAGCAAAAGGTTCTGCGTCTGCAATGTTGAGCAAACTGATAAACTTGTCTTGTGTTTCAATTAATTTTGGAATAATACTGGAATTGCGTTCCATTTCGGCAATCCTCTCTGGCCAAAACTTCAATGCGTTTACTTCTAAATCTTCTATCTTTCTTATCATCTCCTCTGATTTGCTTTTAGATACTTTACTTTCTCTCAACGCTTCTTTTATTTTTTGTTCTGAATTGATTATCTGCGTCACTTTCTGTTGACAATTAATATCGAAAATAATGAAAGATTTCCTGTTGCCAAAAAATTTAGCGAAAGAAATGTAGTGTTGTGGTAAATTTAATTTTACATTAATTGAGCATCATGCCACACGCTCGAAAATTCTCCAAGTATGGCAAAATTATTTTTATTATAGCTAAGTTTATGTAACCGAAGATCGTCAATATCTTCCCGGAAAACCCTTCGGGTAAAGGGATTCATAGTGCCACCCGTCAGCCCGGCCTGTATGCGTGGGTCATACTGAAATTCAGGGTCAACCAAAGTGCCGCGTGGATACATAATACGGGGTTGTCCCTGTCCACGAATATCTAAATTTTGAGGATGATCTAAGCCAAGCGTGTGGCCATATTCATGCGCAGCGGTTGTTGAGTTGTTCAATAAATTTTCCAGTTTAAAATATCCTGTATTGGATCCTAATCCATCCACAAAAGAAATGTTGCCACGAGCATATTCTTCAATCCTGAAGTAGTTATTGCGCGGATTGGTATTTTCAAAAACAGTTTGAGGACTGAGTGATGGTTCATAAATTCCTTTGATATTAAAAAATACTTCGTAGATAGTTCTCCTGATATTTACTTTTCCTTTCGGCTCATTCCAATGATCGGCTATGTCTTTTGCAACCTGCTTACTGAGAACGTCATTGGCGGCATTACCATAAAAATAAATGACAGAGTGAATAACTAACAAACTATTTTCCGGCTGTAATTCTGCTTCACCCATAGAATAAATAAGTAGAAGAAAATTAAACGAATTGAGAAAGGAAGTTTTGCAAAAAACTTTAACTGTAATAATTCAAGGGACTGTCTCAAAAGTACCAGCGATAGTCATTGAACTTGTCGAAATATACAATCATCGTAAAACCAAATTGTGCACTTAGACAAGTTGTTGTTTACAGTTATAACCATTAAGGGATTAAGGGTAGTTAAGGACGCTGTTTTGCAGCATTTCCTCTTAGCGCTCCTTAATTTCCCTGCCTGTCCGGTAGGCAGGTTAATGGTTAGACTGAACAATTAAAATTATATATTGCCTGCTTTATAAATCACAAATCTATTTTTATAAAGATTTCAACTTGTTGACAGATTTGTTTTTGAGACAGGCCCTCGAATTATTAAGCTTAGCTTAATGTAGCATCCATTGAAATCTCAATATTCGGACTTAGTGATTTAGAAATAGGGCAATTTTCTTTTGCATCTTTTGCGCACTCATCAAATTTTTCTTTGCTGATGCCGGGTACTTTAGCATTTACCGTAAGATGCGATTTGGAAATAGCGCCTGCGCCAAAAGTAATGTCGCATTTTGTTTCGATCTTATCGGCCGTAAAACCTGCTTCGCTTAATACAATGGCAAACTTCATAGAGAAACATCCCGCATGTGCCGCAGCTATTAATTCTTCGGGATTAGTGCCATCTTTGGCATCTCCAAACCGCGTTGCAAATGTAAAGGGCGCATTATCCAGCGCTTTGGTTTCGGTTGTAATTTTTCCTTTGCCTTCTTTGGCGCCGATCCATTCGGCGTTCGCGTATTTACTCATGATCTTATGGGTTTTATATGATTAAAAAATTATTTGAACAGTAACATTTTTTCGGGGCTTATACCTGGCCTGTTTTCCATTTTGTTGAAAGATATGAAGAAGAATTTACGACTTTAGTAAAAAATGATAGCTGATGAACTGTAAGTGATAGATCAACCAGTAAACTAATAAACTAATTAACCAACAAACCACTTATTTACTCAGGAAATTCTGACGAACTTACTCTTACAATTCCCCTGCCATTTATTAAGTGCCAGTTGCTAAAGTCCTGGGGGGCATCTAATCCGTCTCCATCTAAAATTTGGGTAGGAGTGCGAATCCTTACAGGCTTGTCTGTATAGAATTCATGATCTTTTCTATTTCTATCCCAGTAGAGTTCGTTACAATATAAGGTGTCGCCTTTCACATTCATTACTACTACACTGTCTTTTAAAAAGACCTTACTTTCTCTTTCCTCGTATTTGGCATAATGCGCATCCAGCCGGCTTTCTATGCGCAAGCTGTCATCGAAGAAATTGGCATGTATGGTTTTGGTAAATTCAATAAAAGGTACAGTTTCCTGGTGGCGAAGCATTAAAGGCGCAGTGATTTCTGCACTGGTTTTTTCGCCTATTGAATAAATGATCCTTACCTCTTTACCTTCTTCTACTCCTATCCTTTTTGAAGTAAGCTTATTAATATCTTCCAGTGAATTTTCGCACGATGAAACAAAAAAGCAGCCTGTAACAAGGGCTGCTTTGATCAAAGGCGATATGTAAGATTTAAGAAAGGTCATTTTTCATGAGTAATATATTACATGAAGATAGTAAAGCTTATAATATAAAGGCTGATTGTCCCTATTGGTATTTTGACCTACGGAACCATACGTCGCTCAATGAGAAGCCGAGGCTTACCTTGTATATATTTTCAGTGAGATTGTTATTGTTGTTTCCCCGGTTGCTATACTCAAATGTAAAATTCATCACACTGTATTGCAGGTCATAAAAACTATGCTTTAATTTTAGAGGAAATGCTCCGCCCAGGCTGATCGTATAGACAGGAAGCGTGTTTTGCACGGCAATGTAATCGTTACCAAAAGAGAAGCCAGCCCTGTACTTTACAAAATTGAAATATCCTGTGGTACCAATGGTAGCGGGAAAATATTGCATTCCTATTCTCGCAGTCCAGTTATTTTTTACCAGGTCTTTTTGTCCATAGAAACGATAGTCGCCCCAGTTGGTAGCTTCATAATCAGCGCCAATTAAAAAATGTTCTTTTTCAAGGGTAAAACCCACGCCTAATGTTGCCGGTAACTGAACCTTTCCTTTTTGATTTCCTTTTTCAAATACGCTGTCAATTCTCTGGGTGGCGCCTGATGAGCTCTCCTGGTAAGTTTCTACCACATCATCTTTAGAACCGTTATATTGCTGTTTAAGGCTGCTGTATGCGCCTATTCTGAATTCCCCATTCTTTTTCCCGTTCTTTTTTATTGAAATGCCATACTGTATGCCCACATTATAGAAAAGGCCTCCAAAGCGTGTTTGAGTGCCATAGTGCGCTTTATGATAAGTAATAGTATCATTGCTAAATGATAACCGGGTATCATAATCTTTTTCTCCAAAAAGATAACCTGTATTAAATCCAAAGCTTAAATTTTTTAATTTCAAGCCTGTGCCGATAAAGGCTTCATTGATACCGCCGTTTCCTTCATATACTGTGTTGGTGCTATCAAACGAGGCGCGCGCATTTGTTTGAATTTTATAATTGATCTTCGTAATTGGTTTAAGCCCAAAAGCCATGCCCCAGGTGGTTTTGCTTTTGGCGGCTTTTTTATTGCCATTTAATAAAGGAAGCCCTAACTGCAGATAAGAAATGGTAGCATTATTGGATTGATAGTTTCCTTCGGGATTTTTACTTTTTATTTTCCTTCCATCGTATTCGAGGCCAACGTCAAGGGTGGTATAGATTAAGCCGCTATAAGTTGCAGGGTTTAAGGTATTCACTGCCGTAGGATCCAAAAAACCCGCAGAAATGCCTCCCATAGCCCGGTTGGAAATATTTGAAAGAGGAACTGTATTCCCTACACCGTATCTTGAATAAGGAGAATTTTCCTGGGCAAAACAAAATAGCGGCAAGGCCCCTAATAGCAAGCAGGTAAGTTTAATTGTTGATGTCATGATTGTATTTGCTGATAGCATATAATCCCTTAAGAATCAAATAGGGGTCGGCAAATATCTTATTTTTAAGATGCTGCGCAAAATTGTGCGTATCTCCACCGGTTAAAAGCACGTTAAAGTTCTCGAACTTTTCCTTGTATTCATTAATGATCCCATCTATTTCCGCAGCCATTCCCTGTAAAACTCCGCTTAATATATTTGTATTGGTGTCATACCCGATCAGTGGAAAATTCCATCCGATAGCCATCGGATCAGCTTTAACTAAGGGAAGCTTTGCGGTAAAAGCGTTTAACGATTTAAAGCGCATTTCCATACCGGGCGAAATGCTTCCGCCTATAAAATTATTGTACTTATTAATAAAGTTATAAGTGATGCACGACCCAAGTGAAATAACCAGATTATTCTGGTTTTTATTAAAATGAACAGCAAAGGCGGCAAGCGCTAATCTGTCGGCGCCGATCGTTTCCGGCTTTGTAACCGGGGTAGTAAATGGCAACGGAGTAGTAGCATCCAGCTTTATAAATAAAGACCTGCCTGATAATAATTTTTCAATTTCTGTATTATGGTTTATCACGGAAGAAAGTATCGTGCTTTCAGGTTTATATTTATCAAGGAGCCCAATAATTGTTTCACTATTTTCATTTTCTAAAGTCAGGACTTCTGTTAAACGGTCAATAACAAATACGCCGCATTTAAGCCTTGTATTTCCGAAATCAAAACAAAGGGTAGTGTTACTCAAATGTTGAATGGTTTTATAGTTGAATGGTTTTGCTTTTTACCTTCCGCCTTAAGCCTGTTATGAAGGATTGAATCCTGATATATTTTTGAAATGGCCATTTAATTTTATCTTTTCTTTCAATGATTCCATTTCAGTAACTATGGGTATTACTTTTGCCAAATGCCTTTTTAAATATTCCTGGCGGTGGAGTTCATTCATAAACGTGAGTAGCTCATATTCTTCTTCAAGGGTTAAGCCTACAGAATGTGCAAGGTCATAGCTCCATAATTCATCTTCATTTTTATCCAGAGGCTTATTTACTTTCAGCGTTTCGTGAAGCTGTTGGGTAGCGCTGATTATTTTTTTCATTAGGATCCTTTTTCCGTGTTCGTGATTCTGGGGATAATTCACGATTGCCCCGCTGTATAACTTTTCCGGCACGTTGGTAATAGTTTCCAAAATCCTGAAGACTTTCTGCCCTCTTGTTTTTATATCCATTTCACCGGTAGGATATGTTTTAGATATTTCAATGATTTCAAGTAAGGTTCCCCATTCAGATATTTTATTGTCAATAACTACCGGCATTCCAAAAGATTTCTTTTGATCAAAACATTCTTTAATGAGCTGTTTATATTTTGGTTCAAAAATATGCAGGTTTAGGTCTTCATGCGGGTAAACGACGATTGATAAAGGAAATATGGGTATAAAGTTGGTCACAGATAATATGTATTAAATGCAAAAGTATTGAAGCAAAAATAAAACACTATTCGCACGGGAGTCTTTCTCTTTTAAAGCATAAAACCATTAAGAAGTGAAGAATAGTTAAGTTTTCTCTTAATGTACCTTAACTTCTTAATGGTTAAACGGACCAACTCAAGTAAAAATATTTCAGATCTTGGTGATAAAAAGAATTAAATAGCTTCATCAGTAAGATGAACTTTGGTCATTGCAGCGTAATGGTTTTGCAATACATGTATGGGTATAGGTTGTGTAATAATTCTTCTTTCATCTCTATACCAAATCTCGAAGTTTGAAAAATCATCCTGCTTCGAAGTTTGAATACGGAAAGCGCCTTTCATATATTTCACTGACCCGTCTTCATTTACATGCTTTGTAAATTTTAGTTTAAACAATTCGTTTTCGTCAACCGGTAAAGGATAGAGGTCTTCACATTTGAAATACATATCCTGAACGCCATTGTTCACACTAACTTCTTTCTCATCATGATTGAAGTCGGTTACTTCGCCACGCCAGGCCTGGCCATCACTTTCTGCAAGTACATAATCTCCGGATTTTAATTCGCTGAATTTTATCATACTGAAGAATTTTTGCTCAATTTAAGAAAAATGGCTGAATTGTTTTTGTTTTTTGTAGCGGCTGGCGCCGAAGGCCAGACTGCTGTGTTTTGTAAATTTGCAACAAAACAAAACCTTGACACGAATAGGCCTGATTTCTGACACACACAATTACCTGGATCCATCTGTTTTAGCACATTTCAAAAACTGTAATGAGATATGGCATGCGGGCGATTTTGGAACATCAGTTATTGCCAATCAGTTAAGCTCTTTCAAACCACTTCGTGGCGTGTATGGCAACATTGATGGCTATGATATAAAAAGCGTTTATCCTGAACAGTTAGTCTTTATGTGCGAAGAAGTAAAAGTGATGATGCGCCATATTGGTGGTTATCCGCCGCGATATAATCCCGAAACGAAAAAAGAGATCTTGATCCACAAGCCGCAACTCTTCATAAGCGGACATTCTCATATTTTAAAGATCATGTATGATAATAAGTTAAATTGCCTTCATATCAATCCCGGCGCAGCGGGTAAACATGGCTGGCATAAAGTAAGAACGCTTATCCGCTTTGTAATTGATGGAAAGAATATTAAAGATTGTGAGGTGATAGAATTGGAGTAATTCTTTATTACTTACCTTCATAGTTTATGCTTTTTTGCAAAAATGGACTCTAATTCCAGATTTACAATTTTTTGCAAAATCGGGTAATTCCTTTAGCATCTTTAAACCTCTGTTTTAAATATTAAATTTGCAACATGATGCTATCAAGATTATTGAGTTTTATTATCCTAACAATTTTATTTACGGCCTCCTGTACATCTGATGATGAGGATAATAAACAAATAGCTCATCATCGCAACTCTATAGAAGCGATAAAAAAAGAAGTGCAACAACATCCCGATTCTTTGATGTTGAAAGTGAATTTGATAGAAGCATACAGAAACGAAGGTTATTATGATTCTGCTGTCGCCATTGCAAGCCAGGAGCTGGAGAAAGACAGTGGCAGCGCTTACCTGTGGAATATTAAAGCTACTTTATATTTTGAGAATAGCGATACCGCTAACGCAATCAATTCGCTTGAACACGCCATCAATATTTATCCTCTTCCGGACTACCTGGTTGCACTTGGCACTGTGTATGCTGAAACCAAAAGCAAAAAAGCATTAAGGGTCGCAGATGAGCTTCTAAGTTCCAATAAGACCAAATCCGGCAAAGACGCCTATTTTATAAAAGGGATTTATTATAATTATATCAACGAGCCTCAAAAAGCAATTGTTTATTTAGATAGCTGCCTTAACCTGGATTTTACTTATATGTATGCATACCGCGAAAAAGCCATAGCGTTATATACTGAAAAGAAATACAATGATGCAATTAAGGTTTTGAAACGCGCTGTTACTATTCAAAATAATTTTGATGAAGGTTATTTTTGGATGGGTAAATGTTATGAAAAATTAAACAGGAAAAATGATGCCATCGAGAGTTATCAAACAACTTTATTGTATGATAAAGATTATACAGAAGCAAGGGATGCCTTAAATAGAATTGAAGCAGAGGAAAGGCAAGGTTATAAGAAGTAGGTTATATGTTATTAGCTGTCACTCCATTTGGCAGCATGACTCAAATCTCTAAATGTCACGAGTATAGTTCATATTTGGGGGCCCATTCTAAAATAACATGCTGTTTAATCGGTATATTTTTAGCAATTTTGCAAGGCTATGGCAAAACTCAATGTAGAAGACAAGGAGATTACGATTATATCAGTTGAAGAAAAAGATTATATTTCACTTACCGATATGGCTAACGCAAAAGGAAACGAAAGCCGTGCAGCCGATATAATAAAAAATTGGATAAGGACTCGTTATACACTTGAGTTTCTGGGGACTTGGGAACAAATAAACAATCCGAATTTTAAAGTGGTCGAATTTGACCACTTTAAAATACAGGCAGGATTACCAAGTTTTGTACTTAGCGTTTCGGAATGGATTGAAAAAACCAATGCCATAGGCATAATTGTAAAGAAAGGGAAATATGGAGGAACGTATGCACACAAAGACATTGCTTTTGAATTTGGCTCTGCCATCAGCGTTCCGTTTAAGCTATATTTGATAACCGAATTTCAACGACTTAAAGAGGAGGAGCAAAGACAACTTGGTTGGACAGCTAAACGGGAATTGGCAAAACTGAATTACCATATTCATACAGATGCCATTAAACACAATTTAATCCCACAAGAACTATCATCGGCTCAGACATCGGTTATTTACGCAAATGAAGCGGATATATTGAACGTGGCCTTGTTTGGAATAACAGCCAAACAATGGAGGGAAGCCAATCCTGGCCTAAAAGGAAATATCCGTGATTATGGTACAATCAATGAACTGATATGCCTGGCAAATATGGAAAATCTGAATGCAGTTTTTATTAATGAGAAAATGCTACAAAAAGACAGACTGATAAAACTGAATAAAATAGCCATTCAACAAATGAGCATATTGCAAGATGTAGAAAAAAGAAAATTGTTGAAATAACAAAACAAAATTACCAGCACATTTGGAGCTACTTGCATTTGCCAACCGCATCAAACCAAATGAAATATAAAAAGAACGGCAAAATGAATTGGCAAACAAACATATTGAGAAAAAAGTAAAGACAATAAAAATTATTCCCTATTCACAATCATTCACCATGCCCCTTATTGCACCATCCCTTTTATCCGCTGATTTTTTAAATCTTCAATCTGATTGTAAGATGCTTAATGAAAGTAAAGCCGATTGGTTTCACCTGGATGTAATGGATGGAAGATTTGTACCAAACATCAGCTTTGGGATGCCTGTTATCAAACAGATAAGAAAAGCAACAAGCAAATTTTTTGATGTGCATTTAATGATTGCAGAACCCGAAAAATATGCAGAGGAATTTAAAGATGCAGGAGCGGATAATTTAACGGTCCATCTTGAAGCATGCCCTCATTTACACCGGAATATCCAGCAAATAAAATCACTTGGAATGAAGGCTGGCGTGGCTATTAACCCTTCCACACCGGTTTTTCTTTTACAGGATATTATTGCTGATATTGACCTGGTGTGCCTGATGAGCGTCAATCCTGGCTTCGGAGGACAATCTTTTATTCCTCATTCCATTCAAAAAATAAAAGAGTTAAAAAAGTTGATTAACCAAACCGGATCTTCTGCGAAGATAGAAGTAGATGGCGGCGTTACGTTAAAGAATGCTGCTGAGATCCTCTCCGCAGGCGCAGATGTATTAGTAGCCGGCAGCACGGTATTTAACTCTGCGAACCCTGAAGAAACTATCGAGCAGTTGAAAGGGTTGTGATCTCACTCCATTTTTTTTAATAAACAAAAGTACGGAATAGCAGAGCCGTGTATTATCTCATCAAGGATAGATCTTTCCTCGCCTTATCAAACATCAAACTGTACTTACAGTGTTTCATGTTGGTAGCCTTGCAATTCCAGGGAAGCCTGCTTTAATAAAGAAATATCCATATCATGCACCTCTTCGCCATGTCCTATATCAGCAAGTAGCATAATGGTTAATTGTCCTCCCAGGTGCTCACGAAATTCCTGCAGCCCTTGCAGTATCTCGCTGTTTTCTTCCCTGATTTGCAATAGTGGATCAGTGATCTCAAAACCGAGGTTTATTAACAGGTCAATGATCCTTTCTGCTTTTTGCATAGATAAACGTCCTGATAAAGCAGAATAAAGAGTATCCAAAGCTATGCCCATAGCTACAGCCTCTCCATGCAATATTTTAAAATCAGACAATTGCTCAAGCTTATGCGCACTCCAATGCCCAAAATCCAACGGCCTTGAAGATCCAAGCTCAAACGGATCTCCGGAAGCAATATGTTGTAAATGTAATTGTGCACAACGCCTTATAAGGTAATTCATTGTTGCCGGGTTCCTGTTCACTAATTCTCCGGCATTTGTTTCAATCCAGCAGTAAAAATCAGCGTCCTTAATAAGAGCCACTTTTATAGCTTCGGCTATACCTGAGCGCCAATCCCGTTCACTTAAAGTTGATAAAAACGTATCATCATTAAAAACTGCGACAGGCGGAGCAAAAGTGCCAAGGAAATTTTTTTTACCCTTATAATTAATCCCATTCTTTACTCCTATGCCGGAATCATTTTGAGATAAAACAGTAGTTGGTATGCGAATATGCCTGATACCTCTATGAGAGATGGCTGTAACAAACCCCACAAGGTCAAGTACAGATCCTCCACCAATTGCAGCAATATAAGAGTGGCGATCAATTCCATAAGTATCTACCGCTTCAATAATCGCATCAAAGTATCTGGAATTGTTTTTAGCCGCCTCGCCGCCGGGTATTATAAGTATCTTCTCAATGAAAGAAACAGAATTATAAGTTCTAAAATAAGCCCTTATCTGATCCTGCAATTGAGGATGAGTATTTACAACACCTTCATCAATTACAAATAAAATTTTCTGATGCGTGCCGGACTCAACATGTTCTCTCAAAAAAAAATCAAAATCTTTATTGGAAGGATAAAAAATACCAGAGGTGAAATATACCTTATAATTAAAATTGATACGAAATGATTGCTCCAGATAATCCATAAAATAAATACTTAAAAAAGAATAAAAAATTTATTGAAACATTTTCTTATGTAACTGCAAATAATTTGGCCAGCCATAAAGATAACGGCAACAAAAGTACGATTAAGAAAGCAAGGGTAATAACTCCAAATGCTGCGGCCCAGGCAGCATTCATCAGAATGAGAGCAATAACTCCCGCTTTTACAGCTTTACCAATATTTTGAGGAAGTGTAAAGCGAATAGCTTTTGCCAGGGCAGTAAAAATCATCCACGCAAATGGCAGTAAAAAAATAATCGTCCACAAGAGCATTCCTTTATTATAGGATAATAAAAAAATGGCCGCAATCACAATGCTATAAAGAAAAACAGAGAAATACAAAGCGCTTTTATTTCCTCCATGAACTTCCCCCCGGCTGATCATGGTAATGGCAGCTATATAAATAACAGGCACAAAAGCTACAAACCACCATTGGCCAAGCGCGGCAGTTACGATACTGATACCTAATAATAAATTCAGCCCACGGCACAAGCCCATATTCAAAGGCCCTGCAAGCATATAATGCTTTGACCATTTATTATAAACAAGCGCGGCAACTGCAATGAGCAGGGCAAGTAAACCGGAAATGTTATTTACCATTATCGCTGCTACTATTCCTGTTAATAATAAAGTACTACCAAGTATGCCTGCTTCCTTTATCGTCACAATTCCTCTTGGAATAGGCCTTTCGGGCCTTTCCACTTTATCCAGCGCCGCATCAAACACATCATTAAAAACCACCCCACCACCATACAAACCAATAGTGGAAATACACAAAAGTATGATGGGTAAAAAATTGATTTCGGTAAAATTAGAAGACACCAGGAAACCGGAGATAGCAATTCCTGCGAGTACATCTGATACGGAAGTAATGATATTAGCTGGCCGCATTAGCTGTAGGAAACCGGTTATTTTTTTCAATTCAGGAAGGTTAACTGATGATGAGCGATGATTTATCAACACGCGGAGCCTGCCCGCCCCGAAGAACCGTATTACCCTGGAATTTTTCTGATTGATCAATAGTCTTAACGGCTGTAAAATCAGATTCCTGGATCTGGCCGCTCTGGCCAAAAGCCGTTATTGCATTGCGATAGCAAACCAGTTCAATATCTTTTGTATCAATACCGCGCAATTTCATTAAAGATGCAGTTTTAGGAACAGCCAATGGATCGCTGATACCCCAATCGGCTGCGGAATTAATCATGATGCGTTCCGTGCCAAACTGTTTTACTATTTCTACCATTCGCTCATTGCCCATTTTTGTAAATGGATAGATCGTAAAGGCCGCCCAAAAACCACGGTCAAGTACTTCTTTCATTGTCTCCTCATTATTATGATCCACAATAACCGAATAAGGATCCAGGCCATGCTCAATAGCAATGTCCATGCTGCGCTGGGTTCCTCTTTTTTTATCGCGGTGAGGAGTGTGAATCTGCACAGGAAGCTCCGCTTCTTTAGCAAGATCCAATTGTAAGCGATAATATTTTTCTTCGGCAGGAGTCTGATCATCAAAACCAATTTCACCAATGCCTACTACTCCTTCTTTATAGGCAAACAACGGGAGGATCTCCATTACCTGTTCAGCCAGTTTTTCATTATTAGCTTCTCTCGAATTAAGGCCAATAGTGCAATAGTGTTTGATGCCAAACTGGGAAGCACGGAATCTTTCCCATCCTACAAGGCTGTTGTAATAATCACGAAAACTGTCAACGCCGGTGCGTGGCTGCCCCAACCAAAAAGCCGGTTCTATAACAGCTACAATTCCCGCATCGGCCATTGCCTGGTAATCATCCGTAGTTCTCGATACCATGTGAATATGCGGATCAAAAAAATGCATTCCCTTTATATTATCTAAATTGAGCGGTGCTAATTTTTTTACCTCCATCTCCGCCCTGTCTTTAGCGCTGGTACACATAATCGTTATTTTATTTTTATATTTTTTCTTCCAAAGCATCCCAGCTTATGGAATTATTATCAATCACTTTTTTATATTGAGGATATTGATCCAACAATAATTTTGATCTTTCAAATGAAGAATTGGCGCATACAAGGGCAGCCGCCTGCTGGTCTGTTTCGCTGTCTTCTTTAAATAACCTTTCTATCATATAAAAATGGGGCTCATCAATGAACGGGCCGGCCAGCCGCCATATCTGCGGATTCACCGTACGCTGTGCTGCCCATCGCTCCTCTACATAATCAAAAAGTATATTTGCCAGATCTTTATTGGCTCTCTTATCCAGGCCTGTAATGTTTCTTACATCTTTTCCTGTAAAAAATGCTCTCATTACCAATTGATTCCACGCAGGCTCATCCAGGTAGGCTGCAGGATATGGATTATGATACATAATAGCTTCCATTACGGTGCCCATATTACTACGAACCCCTTCAGCACAACGTAATTGCCATGACTCAGGATAAGCCAGGAAAGGTAAAGAAGAATAAAGCGCTGCCAGCTCATTCATTTCACCCTGTAAGAACAGGTTCTCGATTTTGCTAATATAGTTTTCTTTGTTTCCTGTTTCCAACTGCATCAGTAACCATACTCTGCTTAGCCGGTCAATGGTCCATTGGCTGATAGAAAATCCCGGCAAAAGGTTGTTGATCTTAGTTGCATCTGATTCTTCTATTGCGATCTCTTTCTTTCCCGTCTTGCGCGGAATAGCAGTGAAGCCAATATTTAGCTGGTAATTATCAGACACCTGATCCGCTTTATCGCAAAGCCATTTATAGGTATCAGGATTTACATTTTTTTCAATAATTGTTGTAAACAATTCTTTTATTGCTGTGGTAGTTTGTGTATCCATTATAATCCATTTTCACCGTTTACTTTGCTACAAAATAATTCATAGCCAAAGCAGCGCTAATAATTAATAAACCAAAAAATTCCCTCGCCTGCTCAATATAAGGTTTGGTAGCTTTCATACTTTCTACAAGGCTGGGAGTGCGGTATTTCATAATCCAGTCTTTTACTCCGTCTTTAATGAAAAAGAGACGGATAGCATATATCAGGTAAAAAGCAATAGCCACAAGGTACACAATTGGGAAGTACTTTTCAAATGCAGCTAACCCGCAGCAAACAGACGCGACCATGTAAATAGGTACCCACAACCAGGAATCTATATCATTCAGATTCACGTATGCAAAACCTGCAAAAGCAAGGCAAAAAAAGACATTAAGAATGATTAATAACATGATCAAAAATTTGATAACAATATTAAAACAACTAAACTACTATTTTGAAATAAATATGTAAAATTCTCTTTGCTTAGATTACTTAACAGCATCCGGAATATTAATTATCCAATAATTAACATTTGCTAAAAAGGAAAAGTGATTAGCCGGGCTCAAAAATTTATGATGTTTTGGCTGCCCATTGTACGCAATGCCCTTCTGCTTTTACAGGCCCTTTGAATAATAAGCATCCTCCGCAGTCACCTTCTTTTGCAGGCGGAATATACAGAGCACAATTCCCACAATAATTTTCAGGATCAGGGGATTTCGTTACATATCCCAGGCTTTGGCGTTTCTTAAGTTCTCCCTCACTTACACCAGATAAATCATTACAAGGATCTTCCGAGGTGCTTTGCTTTTTAGTCTCACCTGCCTTATTATCTTCCCCTTCTTTACCGGACGATTCATTGGTATTACAACTATTCAAAAACAAAGCGCTTCCCAAAAGCGCACTGCCTGTGCCCAAAACTTTATTGAGAAATTTTCTCCTGGAATAATCTTTACTTTCCATTTTTAAAAAAATTTTTAATGAATATGATTTAATGATTTTAAATATTGTTTGGTTTTAATGATTAGTACAAGCAGCCATCAGTTCACTTTTGATGTAGCCATTGGCACTCCCGCCTGTTCTGCAACTTTCAAAACCTCCCCAACTATTAACGTCTCAATATCAGGTTTCCAGGTGGATGGTAATCCATAAACCATTTGAGAACTGGCTCCTTCATATCCGCCTTCCTGCACTATTCTTGCAGAAGGAATGTAGCTCATCACATCATTGGAATATCCTAAGACAAATAAATCGGGGCCAAAAATATGCTTGAGGGAAATTGAATAATCTATTACAGTTTCTCCGGCTAAAATAACTATGGGTTGCTCGCCAACCTTCCATACCTGCACCGGGTAAGGATAAGATGTCCTGAGCGATTCGCCGCCATCAATTTGCTGAATCAGGTTTTGTGCCCACCGCTTCTGATAGCCTGTACTTTCCTGCGCCTTCTTTAATAATTCTTCCTTGGTTGGCGGAGTATTTAATGGTAATTCCACTTCGCCATAGGCGGTAGATAAGTTCGAAGACAATGGTTGCATATCTTCCGTAAGCACCCTGTTTACAGCGGCTGCCAATTCCTGGCCGTATTGCTGTGCCAATTGCACTGTTCTCCTGGGCAAAGGATTTTGATCTGCACCACACCCCTGCACAAATAACGCAGTGATACCCGGATGATCTTTTTCAAGTTCTATTTGCGCAAATCCTGCCCAATCACCCGACCACTTATAGCCTGCAAGAACCGTGTTGTGACAGGCATAACCAAACATTACTGCTATTAATTCGCCTTTTTTATTTTCCACTTTTATCACGGGCACTGCATAATCATTCGGCCCTTTTAAGTCACTTTGCAAAGCCAATGTTGATTCAACATTATTTCTCCTGTTTACCTGGAACCGGGTAACCCCATTACCTGAATATAATTTTGCCGGTTCCATAGAGCTTAAAGCCTTACCTACTAACGCTATAATTTTTTCTCCTAACTGAACAGTATATTGGTCAATGTCCTTTTGCTGGCTGGCATTTACCGGGTAAATGCTAACCAAAGCATCTGACAAAACGGGGCCTGTATGAGTATGGGAAGTATTGATAGCAATCTGCGATCTTGATAAATTGTATTTTATCTTTACCTGGTCCCGGATGTGATCCGAAAGCTTCTTTGGAATTCCTACCAGGTCGGCTGTTACCAACACACTTTGTTTTCCATTTTCATCTTGTATGGCCAATGCCTTAGCCCATATATCCACTATCTTTCCTTCTGAAGGCCTGGTTCTGTCACCATAGCCTGCCATCCATTGCGGGCGTTCAGGTGTGATGATCATACGGGCAACCCCTGCTTTCCAGTTTTTGGAATTGCCTGCCTGTCCATACCCGCTTATACTAAAAAGTACAATCAATAAAAAAGACGAGATGCTAAAAAGTAAATGCTTCATTCCTGGTTGATTTATAAACGTTTTATTTTAATGTTTCTGAAATAGACTTTGTCTCCGTGATCTGTAAGCAAAATATGGCCGCTTGCCAATTCGCCATAATTATCATCGTCTTTGAACTTGGTCTCCGCTTTTCTTTTAAGAAAATCTGCACTTCCTCTTTCATAGCTCAACACCTTCACGCCATTGAGCCAATGCTCCACATGCTTTCCCCTGGCAATGATCCTGATGTGATTCCATTGGCCTGCAGGAAGCAAGTGCACATTTTTGGGCACATAGAGCAAGTAGCAGGATGCAGTTGCGGCTATATCATGTTTATGATCTTTCACTTCCGGATGGTTATAATCATCTATGATCTGGTACTCAGGGCCATTGATCGCCACCTTGCCGGTTTTTTCATTTTTCACTTCACCAACAAAATATTTCACACCGCTGTTGGCGCCATAGGTTAAATTAAATTCCAGGTCGAGTTCAAAGCTGCTGAATTTTTCTCGTGTAATAATATCACCGGCTCCTTTTTTATTCAAGACTAAAGACCCATTCTCTACAGCCCATCCATCCGATGGGAAAGTTTCGCTGTTTTTTGATCTCCATTTATCAGTATTCTTTCCATCAAATAATATCTCCCAACCATTCTTTCCTTTGCGGGCAGAAGCCGGCAATGAGTCAGAAAAAGCCCAATCCTTGCAGGATTGGACTTTTGTTTCAGCTTTATTGGCAGGAATTATATCTCCAATAGTTTTAAATGAAACCAATCCGTAAAATGGCATTAAACATAGCAATACTAATATTCTATACTTTTTCAAATTATAATTTTTAAAGTTAATGCTCATATTTACGCCTTATGCGGCCTTCATTATATTATTTATTTGGCAAACAATTCTTTTAAATCCTTTACGGCCTTATTGACATCGCTGCCTGCTTCTGATGAAATAGGTTTCAATTTCTCTTTTAAAGAAGCATCTAAGTCTTTAATCCTTTCCAAACCTTTAATCAATCCTTTAATACCTGCCGCCTGCATACCTGCTGCATTTACAATGGAAGGTTGAGACAAGGCATTCAATAAACCGGTGATCTGCCCTTTATCATTACGATTCCCGATTACATTGGCATAAGTTTCAAAAAAGCCGGTTTTCCAGGACGAAATATCCTTAAAGAAACCGGTACTTTCCAATGTCTTTGAGAAAGCGGTTCCTGATCCAACCTCAGAACTTAATACTGCATTTCTGAACCAGGAGCTTGTTCCATGAAGCTCCAGCGATTTTTCCAGCGCAGGCGCTATGGAATTATCTTTAAACTGGCCCAGGCTCAACGTAGCCTGGTAAGCCACCCTGATATCAGAATCTTTAACCATTTCCTCTAATTGGGATAAACATGCAGGGAAACGTTCAGAAAGAATTGCAGCGTTCTCACGCACGCCTGGCGAAGGGTCTTTCATGGCAGCCTTTACAATGTCCGCATCAAGGGCATCCATACCTTCCAGCACATAAAGCGCATGTAGCCTGAATCTCGGATCTTCATTTTTAGCAAATAAATCTTTTACCGCCGGTATCACACTTTTATCCTGACGCTCCAAAAGAAGCCGCTGAGCAGTAAGGCGCCACCAGCGATTTTGATGAGTAAGCGTGGTAACCAATTCTGCAGATGTTGCTTTTCCGAGGTTAGGCGTCACCGGCTTGTAAGGGCCGGCGTTACCGGGCACTATCCTGTAAATACGTCCCATAGTATGTCCGGCATTGAAATCCATACCTTTTTGTAAGTCTTCAGGAATGGACAGAGGAGTTTCGATATGTTGCCGGTACATGTCTATCACATACAGATAACCATCAGGGGCTGATGTAAAGCTCGCAGGCCGGAACCATGAATCCGTAGTTGCCATAAATTCTTTATCCTTCTCATTTGCTCCTCTCTGTGCGATATAATAAGGAACTGAATCGTTAGACCGAAGAATATCCCGGTGAACCAGGCTACCTGACACATCGCCTGTAAATATATTACCATAATATTCTTTAGGGTAGGCATCTCCCTCATAGATAGTACCTCCGGAAGCCCCGGTAAAATGATCCCTTGCATATTCCACCCTGTCAAGGTGGTGCTCCTGAAAGTCTTTATTACGACGATCTGTACGTACCTGACGCCAGTAGGGTGTTTTTGTTAACTGGTACATGATCGGGTCATGGTCTGAAATATTTTCTATAGAAGATTTAGCTGACGAAGGCAAATAAGGATTTCTTTCCAAATACCTCAACGGTGTCACTACCTGCCGGATGTGCAAAGAATTGGCGGTAAAAAAGCGATGTCCCCAATCATCTATTGCAAGGCCATATTGCCCGGGGCCGGTGCTACGTTCAAACTGATCCCTGTCAAGACGAAAACGAAAATCAGCGCCCTGAAGATTTAACTTTGGAGCATCAGGCTTCCGGTTATAAGTTATCTCACCGTTCCGCCCGGTATTATTAGCATATATCCAGTTGTCAATACCAAAAGTAAGGTTGGTAATCTGGGCTTCTTCGTTCCCGGTAGCGAACCCCGTAAAAAGGATTTCTTTTGAATCCGCACGACCATCACCATTAGTGTCTCTATAATACATGATATTAGGCGCTGCCGCAATGAGCAATCCACCTTTCCACGGCAACACACTGGTCACTTCCCTGAGGCCATCTGCAAAGACTATAGCGGAATCGGCTCTTCCATCACCATTCACATCTTTTAGCATAACAATTTTATCTTCATGTTTCTCCTTTACAGAGTCCGGTTTGTAGGCATCCACCATTCCTACCACATAGGCGTTTCCTTCTTCATCGTATTGCATGGATACCGGATCTATGACCAAAGGTTCTGCTGCAAAAATTTCGGCCTTAAAATCTCCTGCAAACTTAAAAGTCTTCATAGACTCTTCAGGGGTGAGCGGATCGTCATAAAGTGATTTGCTTTTACAGGAAGCTAAGATAATTACCAATAATAGCAGTAATTGGGCATTGACAGCCAAACGCCTGTTCAATGTATTGCATTTGTTTTTGATCTGCATAAATTTGTTATTAGAGAAATTTATAATTGTTATTTGTTTTCTGATTTGATTGAGTTAATTGATATGCTATATTTTTATTTTCGTATTGCCTCCTTTATCCAATAATATATCCACAGGCGCATTGGTTATCCATGAACCACCGGTAAAATCCGGCACATTGATAGAATTGGAATTATTAGCCACAGACCATTCACTTAAAGGCGCTATAGAGCTCCAAAGTGCGGCATCATATACATCCTGGTCGAGAGCCAGGCCATTGTGCAGGCAATCTATCAACCGCCAATCCATTATAAAATCCATGCCGCCGTGGCCGCCTACCTGCTTAGCCAATTCTCCTACTTTCTTCACAATAGCAGGCTGGTATTTTTCTTCCAAAGCCTTCATTTCCTGCTCTGATAACCAGTCTTCCCCACCATTAGATATCCGGCCGGGAAGCGGGTACTTTAAAGCAGAGCCTTTTGTCCCTTCTATCTTGTGAATACGGGAATACACATTGGGTGAAGTAACATCATGTTGCAGCATAATCGTGCGCCCACTGTGCGTATGAATCGTAGTCGTATTCATACTTCCACGGTAAGTCTGATTCACATAAGGTTTATAAAAATCATCTTTTGCCGCTAATTCCTTTGCCTTTGCCCCCATCAGAAAATCTTTACCTGAACTTGAAACCAAAGAGTCCATCCTATCGCCACGGTTTATATTCATGATCTGGCATACAGGGCCTAAGCCATGGGTGGGATAAAGATTTCCATTACGTTTTATATTTTCCTTCAGCCGCCACATCTCCCAATAGCCATCTTTATTAAAATTAGATTCCAACAGGTTATGGATGTAAGCTCCTTCTCCATGAATCACTTCTCCAAAGAATCCCTGCCTCGCCATATTCAGAGTAAGAAGCTCAAAGAAATCATAGCAGCAATTTTCAAGCATCATACAGTGTTCGCGTGTGCGCTCTGATGTTTCAACCAATTGCCAGCATTCTTCTAAAGTAACTGCCGCAGGCACTTCTATGGCTACATGTTTTCCCTGCTCCATGGCATACACAGCCATTGGTGTGTGCATATCCCACGGTGTGGCAATATATATCAGGTCAATATCCTTACGGTCGCATAATTTTTTCCAGGCTTCACTATTACCGGAATACAATTCAGGATTATGCCCTGAACCCTGTATACGTTTTTTAGCGCGTTCAGCATATTCAGGCCTTACATCGCAAAGCGCTTTTATCTCTACATTTCCCAGCTTGGTCATATTGTTCAGGTGAGAAGGCCCTCTGTGCCCCAGCCCGATAAAGCCCACTCTGACTGTCTCGATCTTAGGCGCAGCATAGCCAGACATATTAAACCTCTGGGCATACGGCGTTTCATTATTGGGTTTAGCGGCCGTAGTAGCAAAAGTTTTTAAAATACCGCCAGCCATCCCCAGCCCCGTAAGCCCGGTCAGCTTCAAAAAATTTCTACGATTTTCTTTCATGATAAATTTTGTATTAGACGTGATTGAAGTTGTTAATTAGAGGCGGAATAATTTTTTAGCATTTTCATATAACAATTTACGTTCGATTGTTTTATTAGCTGCCAGCTTACGTACCTCCGCAATATCAAGAGCGCCGGTACAGCCATCCGAAGCCAATCCTGTGTCATCGTTACAGTCGCTACCATATACCAATTTGTCCTGGTGCCTTTCTAAAAATGCTTTAGCATGTCCTTCATCGCGGGTAAGGGCATTCAAGCCTGAACCGGCAGAAAGATCGCCATACATATTTGCATAATCACTGAGATAGCGATCAGTAATTCCTCCTTCAGTAACAGGGCCTTTCGGATACAAATTAGACTGATCTGTATGATTCTTATCTATGTTTGCCCAAAAGGTTTGTGCATGGCCAATGAAATTTACTTTAGGGTACTTCTCTAACATTTTATAAAAACGTTCATATCCGTAATTATACATTTCGTGCTGAAAGTGCAGAAGGACCGGAACATTGTAAGCCTGCGCCAGTTGATAAATTTTTTGCATCTCCGGCGAATCACATTCTACTCCAAATTTTAATTCCCCAATAATTACCGCACCCAATTTCAAATATTTTTCAAGCTCATACAGGCCATCCTTTATATCAGGAACCGTGCAGGCGCCAAAGCGGAATTCTTTTTTGTGCTGGCAGGCAAAGAGGTAACACTCGGCATTTCCGCCGGCTTCTACCTGTAGCCCATTGGAAACCCCCATGTGGGTAGATGGTAAATTGATAGGCCGCCCGGCCGGCAAAAGAAAAGTAGTTGTAACCCCCATTGCCTTTTGATGAGCAAGCATCCGTTCATCTCTGCGCTCGTGATAATGGATATGCTGATGAATATCAATTACCGGTTCCTTTTTAGCGTCAGCAAGTTCAGCAACGCCGTTTAATTTTAAAGAAGTGCCAATAGCAAGAAGGCCAGCGCCCGCTAAAAATTGGCGGCGGGAATAACCTTTTTTTGAATGAGTCATAAGTAACAAAATTAATGAGGAAATAAAGAAAACAATCTTTTAATTTATGAGTTAGGTTTTAAAATTTTATCAACAAAGTTATATGCTTCAAAGCGAACTTTTGTTGGAAAATCATGTTGTGATTCGGGATAACGTACCTCCAGCTTATCTTTTGCTTTAAGAAAACGATATACTTCCGACACTTCAGCAATTCCTTTCTTTACTCCATCCACGCTAAAGTTGCCATCATTCAAAGGTGAATTTGAAAAAAATGCACGTGGTGCAATAGCGGCTATCACCTCATCGAAATCGAAAGGTATTTGTTTAATATCCAAATGATACTTATCACGCAATAAAGGCATATACCGGTCCTGCGCCCACGGGCCTAATGCGCCTCCGTATTTTTTTGCAGCGGCCTCTCCGATATCATAATAACTGAATAACGTCCATCCGCAACTGGATACCACTACCTTTAAACGCTTATCAAAAGCGCCGGTAAATATAGCGGTATGGCCTCCTAATGAATGGCCGATGACACCTATGCGGTTCCGGTCCACATCTGCCCGTGCCTGCAACAGATCAACACAACGCATATTATCAAATATGCTCTTCATCATCCCGGATTGATACCTGTCTGTATTAAAGTCATAATCTTTCAGATCGCCAAAGCTGGGATAGTCCGGCGCTATTACTACATATCCTCTTTGTGCCAGCTCTTTGGCATAGCCAAGATTGATATTATGCCCTTCGCCATCTACACTCTTTTTCCCGATGGGGTCTGTTTCATGAAGCGCCAGCATCGCAGGAAATTTTTCTTTTTTATTCTTTTTAGCAGGAACATACAAATAGGCAGGAACTTTTTCATTTTTAGCTACTGTAAAATTGATAGTCTGCCGGATATAATTTTCTTCTTTTAGCTCATCAATGACCTGAATATTCATTGAAGGCAAATTTGAAAATTCCGGTAACTTACCCATTGCCTGTTGCATCCCATCCAATATCTGTTTTTGTTTTATTTTCCATTCAGCTAAGGTAGTAACCGGTTTTATTTTACCATTTGGATCTTTATAGAAGAGAAGGCCGGATCTTTGAAAACCATTTAATTGCTTACTTATATTTCCAAAAGAAGAAAAAGGATCTATAAACATCAATCCTGCTGCACTCACTGCCATTGAAGTGATGAATTGGCGCCTGCTACAATTATTTTTATTCATACTTTTTTATGATTTTATTTTATTCAAGTGAAACCTGTTCAATATTTTCAAAATTTCTTTTTCCCATAATGAATAAGTATCCGCTGTGTAATGGATTCCATCTGCAATTGTATATTTCTTCAAAAGATATTTTCCATCAGTGATCTTTCCATTCAGATCAATCAATATTACTTTCTTCTCTTTCGCCAAAGCTCTGATAGCATGATTCAGATTTTTAATGCTGCTGTTAAATGCTTTGGGATCAAGCGCCTTGTAATTATCGGCAACATAGGTTACTGCATCCAACACCGGTATAATGTTTTCGCTTCGCAAAGTATCTATCAGTATGGCAAGATTTCTAATAATAGTCTCTTGTGGAATGTAGCGGGCCAGGTCATTTACACCTCCTTCAATAAAACAGATTTTTGGCTTCAGGTCAAAAACATCATTGATCCTGTGGATATAGCCTTCAGTGACATCACTTCCGATACCCCTGTTGGCAACATCGCTTCTCTTTAATATTGCATCCCATTGCCCTCCCTCTGTCAGTGAATTTCCCAGCATTACAATATTTTTCTGATCCTTTTGGGTAGCAAATAATTCCATCCTTTTAAAATAATGAGGATTCTCTGAATAAGAATAGGCCTTCTTTGGCGGCAAGCTATCTGTTTTTCCTTTTATGTTTCCGAAAGACAGAGCAGGTATTAATAATATCATTCCAAGTGAACCTATCAGAGAGCTAATTAGGCTCCATCTCTTACAATTGTTTTTACTCATTTTTTTGAAAATTTAACTACAGTTTTTAATCCATCAAACCTACAGTTTCAAAAAAAACTGACAGGCCTTTCTAATTTAAATTTTGACTTCTATTACCTCATAATCTCCAATAACCGGCAGCACAAAGGAAATTGAATTTCCTTTCTGTGCAAATTCTAAATTCTTTTCAAGCCACAGGGCTTTTATGCCTTTCACTTTTCCCTCTACAAATAAGCTAATCTTAATGTTCTTACAAGAGATAATTTCCTGTATAGGCCTTCTCATATCGGAAGTAAAATTGATTAAATAAAGAAAAACAGAATTTCCTTTTGTTCTTACATTTACTTCTATGGAAGAAGGCGCGCCTTCCAATCTGACAATTGGCTTACTTAATTCAGCAACAAGATTAAAAATGATCTGATAATATTCCGGGAAATGAAATTTATCCAAAGAGCCGCCGAATGTGCCGGCAAAATAAATTGACCTTCCTTTTCCATAATTATTTTCAATGGCAAAAGGAAGGTCCGATTTTTCTGGTTTTCCTGCATAGCTTCCCGCCAGGGGCTTACAGAAAAAAGCGGGGACTTTTGCTTTCTCCTGCGCCTTCAATTTCAAGCCAAAGGTGGGAGCATACATAATTTTTTGTTTGATTTCTTTAAGCGAAAAGTGCTCCCCATCTTTCAGGGAGATATAATCATAATTAAGAGGCCCAAAAACATCTCCTGTATTTTCAATCCCGAAAACATCTTTCAATTGGAAATCATCAAGCTTCTCTCCATTTTCGTTATACAGAGATGTTTCAAAAGTAGCAATAATGTTTCCGCCATTCTTCACAAAATCTTTTATTTTATCTATCTCTTCTTTTTTAAAACAAGGAGCGTTGGGTAAAATAATCAGATCATATTTATCCAGGCCATCATTAAGGGATGCTTCATCCAGCACATCAAAAGGAAATTGTTCTCTCGAAAGGCCATCATAAAATCCATAAAACTCCTCCGACAAGTTTCCTCCTTTTTCGGCGCCCATCGCTTTAGTGAAATCTGTTAATGGAACAGAGGATCCCTTATAATAATTGCTTGCTTCCTGCGGCCACAGGAGAGCGATTCTTGCTATTGATCTTGTTTTTAAAAACGGATCAGGGTTGCGCTTAATAAAGCTGTTATATTTTTTGATTACCTCCATTTCTTTCTTATGAAAACGAGGCTCATCGCATACGGCAAGCCATACGTTTGACTGGTGGGTGATCGTCTGGCTATAAAGAATGCTGATCTCTCCACGGGCAATAGTTGATACCGCCCATGGCCCCTGTTTTGCCGCATTAAATATAACGGTTGGCTTTCCTGTCGCCTGAGTTTCCAGTAGCTTTGCTACTGCCCCCGGCTTGTAAATTGACTCAGTTAATGCCCCGTATAAAAATCCTCCTTCCGCGCCTAAGATATCCGTCTCTTTAATAATTTTACGATTATCTCTTCCCGTAGGCCAACTGGCAGCAAGGGTATTTCCATTCATATAAAGAAGAAGCTGCGGATTAGCTTCCTTTAATATTTTATTGGAATCTTTTAAAAAGCGCGCGATGCTGTCTGATTGGAATTCAATGAAATCTTTCCAGTCGGCGCCGGTGCGAATGGAAGATAATTTTGTTTTTGAAGGGATCTCTTTTTTATATTTTTCTTTGAATAATTTTTTGCAGTTAGCACAATAACAGGTGTTGGAAAAAAATATCGGGCCGTCATAAAAAACTCCATCAATTTTATAGGAAGCCATTTTTTTTAAAGTCCCGAACACTTCTTCACGCCAGGGGCTGTTGATACAAAAAGAAGAATCTATTCCGTAAACGTGCTCAATGGATTTTCCATCATCCTGAATTTGCTGCCACTCCGGATGCTGGTGTGCATACGAAGATGCTATGGCATGTACATTATAATAAATAACTACTTTAATGTTCTTTTTATGCGCTTCAGCGAGATAACTTTTTAAAGAATCAAAGTCAACATTTTTACCGGTAAAAAGATCGTGGTTAGATAAGAATGATGTACCCGGCGAAGTATCAGTAAATGTAGTAAGGTGCTCCATATTGGCGCCTAAATCATTTAATAATGCCGCCTTCTCTTCAAACCCGTATCCTTCTTCCAGTTCAACAATTCTTAAAGGCTCTTTCTCCCACCATTTTCCATCAAGTAATTTTGCAGCGTCAACCGTATTTTCATTCAGTCTATCATCATAAGATTTTGAAGTAAATCTATTAATAACAGAACCCGGAAGAATAGTCCATCCTGCCGCTGCAAGACCGGTCGTTCCTATAAACGAACGACGGTTGATATTTTTTAAGTTCTTTTTCATTTTCAGGTTTAATGAGTCCGCTATGAAAAGTAATAATTAATTATTTTTTTTCTTTTGCTTCGCAAAAGTTTTTTTGCCGCGAAGACATGAAGATCACGAAGAGAAAATACTTCGCACTTTTTTATTTCGAAGAGAATAAATTCTTAGTACTCTTTGTGTCCTTCGTGGTCAAATTCTTTTTTTTATTCTTTACTTTTTCCTTTATACCAAAGGAGTAAATCCTAATATCTTATCAATAAAACGATACGATTCGAAGCGGACTTCCTGCGGAAAATCGTGTGTAGATTCCGGATACCGGACTTCTATCTTATCTTTTGCCTTAAGGAAACTATACACTTTTGATATTTCTGCTATTCCCTTTCTTACTCCATCCACATTAAAGTTGCTATCATTCAAAGGCGAGTTGGAAAAGAATGCACGCGGAGCAATCGTGGCTATCACTTCATCAAAATCGAAAGGTATTTGTTTAATATCCAAATGATACTTATCGCGTATCAAAGGCATGTAACGTTCCTGCGCCCACGGGCCTAAAGCGCCACCATATTTTTCAGTAACCGCTTTGCCTGCATTATAATAACCCATTAATGTCCATCCGCAACTGGATACAATTACTTTCAACCGTTTGTCAAAAGCGCCTGTAAATATTGCGTTATGGCCTCCCAATGAATGACCGATAACTCCAATTCTACCTGCATCTACATCATTACGTGACTGTAACAAATCAACGCAACGCATGTTATCAAATATGCTTTTCATAGTGCCTGACTGATAGCGGTCGGTTTTAAAATCATAATCTTCCATATCCCCGAAACTGGGATAGTCGGGCGCTATCACTACATAACCACGCTGCGCCAATTCTTTTGCATAAGCACGATTGGCTAATGGCCCCTGGCCATCAGTAATTTTTTTGCCAAGGTCGCCGGTTGGATGTAAAGCGAGCATGGCGGGAAGCTTCTTTGGTTTTCCTTTTTGAAAAGGAACATATAAGTAGGCCGGAACTTTTTCATTTTCAGCAACTGTAAAAACTATATTCTGACGTGCGTAGTTTTCTTCCTTTAGCTCATCAACGACCTGAATATTCATACCAGGCAAATTGCGCATAGATGGCAGTTTGCCCATTACCTGCTGCATTCCTTCAAGTATTTGCCGACGTTTTATTTCCCATTCAGCTAAAGTAGTAACCGGCTTTTCTTTACCTCTTGAGTCTTTATAGAAAAGTAAACCGGGTTTTTGAAAACCATGTAATTTTTCAATTGTATTCCCATAAGAAAAAACAGGGTCAAGAAGTAATAGCCCTATAGAGCCCATAGCTAATGAGCCAATGAATTGCCGTCTGTTGAATTTGTCTCTAGTCATATTGATATTTTTATTGGGTTATTGTTATTCTTATATCATCCGGATCAACATAGAGGCGGGATACATAACTGCTTATTTTATCAATCGTAACATTCCTTTGTTCATTACTCTATTCCCCGCTTGCCAATTAATTTACTCAAAAGCCCCTTTGATTATATCGTACTTATCTTTATTCTTAACAGGATCCTGGTGCGTATAAATCATAACACCCTCTGCCCGTTTTCTGGCAGCAGTTATCACTTGCTGAACATACTCAGGCGTGGTACTTCCAAGCTGAGAATGAGCGGAAGCATACACGTCAACAATAACCGGAATATCAGCCCCAAGCCGATCCTTAAGTTTGTCAATTTCATTAGCTACCAATGCCGGATCCTTTAAGTTGGCATTGCCTGATGATTCAGCGCGATAAGGAAATAAAATTCCATCAACCAGGTGCCCATAGTCAGCGGCAAAAGAATCAGTGACGTATTTAAAATAACAGCAAGGTACAAATGCAAACCTGGGATTAATGGCCCGCGCATGTAATAAAAATCTTTCCACATAGCCAGGCGTAAAAAATTTAAGATTATGCACAAAGTCGTCTATACTCCATGCTACCAGGTTCGGCTCACTCTTACTCAACGTTGCCAGTTCAGTAGCCCATTTATCATAATCCTGTCCGAAAGGCTGGGGCATAGGAGGCTCGGAAGGTGGAACAAGCGTTACCCACACTTTCAGTCCGGCTCTGCGGGCCGCAGGCAGGAAATGCTTTAAGCCATCATAATCATCTTTACCTCCTCTCCATATAAGCCAGTTATAAGTATTTGCGTGGATGTCTCTGAGCTCATCAATCAACTTCTGCTCATCTACCATTCCATTTGAAAGCCGGGGAGGAGTTGCATAAGTGCCTAAAGATCCTCTTACCATCCGATAAACGCTGTCCCGTATATTTTCAGTTTCCTGGCCATTGCCAGAATTATCATGCGGCTTATTACAGCCGGAACTCCACAAGGCAAATGCCGCTACTATTAACATGGAAGTTAATCTCATTTCCCGCAATGCCACCGCCACAGCTTGCGCACGCCCGGCCTTCAGGCAGTTTTTAAAAAATCCGTGGTGATTATTCTCTTTCTTATCCATTCCACTCAGGTTTAAAATCTGCTGATCCTCTTTTTATTCATTTTTATTTTTTTTAAATACATTTATTTTGTCTCCTTTGCATCCCACATAGCATGAGAAGCAATCTTAAATGAAGCTCCTTCCTCAAAATCATAAATATATCCCTGGGAGTAGCTTTTAGGTACCGTTGCCTTTCTTACCACCATATTTCCACCCTTAAATCTGGTTACAAATGATACCTGCCCGCAAAGGACTTTAGTCAAATTGCCCTCTCTTTTAACATCGTGTACCGTATAACTTGCATCCCGCTCTCCTTTCGTTTCAATAATGATTTGCCGCCCTGTAAGGCTGCCATCTACGGGAAGTTTCGTATCTACCAGCAACCAGCCTTTGCCATCTATTTCCTTATCCATTTTCACTATTTTGCCAGTAAATGCTCCTGTGGATTTTAGCTCCATCTTACCATATTTGAGCGATGAGCCATTGATCAAAATTCCTTTATCAGCTTTATTGTTTTTCACTTGCACATAACCGATAGCGCCATTCATTGAAATACCATCAGGCAATTGTGTAATCTTCCCTTCTAAAGGATTGTATAATAAATAGTCCACGTCACCATTTACTTTTTCCACTTTAATCACCACCTGGCCTTCACTTCCCTCATTGAGGCGCTGAACAGATTTAATAAAAGGCTTATTGCGATACGGTTCAAAAACAGAAACGAAAGTACTATTCAGGTCAGTACTACTACGATGCATCAACACATAGCCAAGCGTTTTAGGGTTACCGGGTTTATTTTGTGGCGGATCGCCGTCTGCAAGCGCTACGTCATCGGATGGAGTCACCGCATACATACGAAGATGAATATCGTCCTTATCCGTTATTCCCCGGTATCCTGCTTCAGCTTTCCAATCTACCATAAAGTTAGCTGGTGGGCGCTCATCTTTCTTTACATTGTAGAGAAAAGAATACCCGATGGGAAAACCTTTTGCTTTTGTACCTTTTAGGATATTTTCGCCCGCATAAGTGCCTTTCTCCTGGGCCTGTAACTGAAGGCCATTGCTGGTAACAATACCCGGTGGGCCATGAAAACTGTAAACATGGTCATACCCGCCCTTTATACGAAAGATATCTACGACATAAGCATTACTATCTATGTTGCTGCCGGAACCACCTACCAGGAACATAGTGCGTGTATATTCCTCTAAACCAGGATAAGCTTCTTTGCCATCCAATTCAAACACTCCGAAACCTTTGAGTTGGGTAAAGAGCCTGGTGTGCCCGCCCCAAATTTCTTTCTGGGGTTGCTTATTAACAAAGACCGTATTATGAGAAATGGTACTTCCCGTCCAGTCAGTGTTACTCGGAATACTGGTAGCAAACTCCGGATAACCATGATCAGGCGCCAGCCACTGCCCAAAAGCAAATAAATCAAAATTAAGCAGGTCAGGATGAGCATGCATTTTCGTACGTCCATAGTTGTTAGCCAAAGCAATGCCGGATGAAGAGGCGCCTGATTCAAGTAAAGCAAGGCCAAAGCCACTCATAAGATATCCTCCTTTTGGCCGGGGGCCTGCCTTCTCACCAATTCTTTGTATCTCACGATTCGCAGCTTCCGGATCTTTAGAAAAAATATCTATACCAAGCCCTTTTGCAGAATTACCATTTGCACGATAGGCTGCGATGGCAATGGCAGGATCGCGGGTATAAAGATACCCTGTTGCCATCAACTCCGGATTTGCCAGTTGCTTGCTTATTAATCCTGTAGCGCCATTATCACCAATATTAGGAATAGCGATACCTAATACCGCCATACGATATGCCACTGAAAAGAATGCTTTGAACTGCGGATAATCCCGGAAAATATCATGTTTTGTATAAGCAGGATAATCTTTAAGAAGACGAGCCAGTTGGGTAATCTGGCCTCCCCATATAGTCGCATAGCCAGGCGCTCCCTCATCAGATGTGCCATCCCTGTCAAGGTGATCAAGCATTAATCCGGGAATAGCTCCTCCACCTGGCTCAAACAGCCAATCGAGCCATTGAGTAGTGAGAGGATCCGTATTGAGCGCAATAGCGCACGTTGCCACAGTAAGTTGGTGCATACCCTGGTTTCCACGAATCTGCATAGAGAGCACCGCATTAAAAGCTGTTTTCAGTATGCCATTGTCAACATTTGTAACAAAAAGATCACGGGTACCTTTTGGTGCAGGTAATTTATATTTTTCTGACTGATGCTTCAAAAATGCATAAAGCGCCGGGTCACTTTGTGTGCCACTTAAAATCTTATCATAAGAATCTGCCAACGCTTGTACTACGCCTGTCTCCCAAATTGATCCTTCTATTTTACCACGCCCCGATCCGCCATCCGAATGATACCATCCACGGTCAGCATAAGCCTTCCAATCCATAGAGGGATATACATCGGCTATCCGGTCCAATAGAATTGCTGCTTTGTGCGCATACCGTTGATCCCCGGTATAAAGAAAGGCATTAGCAAGGGCAGCTAGTCCATCATTAATATATATCCAGTATTTCCACGTATAATAGCCAATGAACTTGTAAGCGCGCCCGTTTGCAGCAACGTATCCAAAACCATTGTCCACGCCCCACTTATGAAGCGGATCTTTAGGATCAGGATGGGCCGTATTGAATAATAAATTGGTATCCCCTTTAGCAGGATTAAACAACCCATGCTCATCTATAGCGCTTTCATAATATTTACCAAAATCATTGGTTGGAAAAACGGTTCCACAAGAAGGGCAGGTTATTTTCCACGGCTTGTTTTGAAAGTCGGTAGTATATGGATAGTTGCCGTACTTAAAAACCTTATCTCCACAAACAAGGCATCCGATAAATTTGGGGCCGGTGGCAAACTTGTCATAAGTTACGTCTATAGTTCTTGGTAAATCCTGCCCGGGAACCATGTTCCATAATTCTTCATCACTTTTGGCCAGCCATGGCTTTGCATTTATCACAGCCGCATCTGATTGCTTTCTGGCCCAGTCATATTTCCGGCAGTTATTTCTAAGATTGGCAATTCGTTCTTTTGAGTAGTGGCCTCCATAATCGCGGGCAGCATATACTACTGCCGTAAGGGATACAGACAACAATAAAGCCATAAGCAATGGTAATAACCGGACTCTTAGAAGATGTCTGTAAATAGAATTTCGTTTTTCCATCTTGCAGTTGGCAGGAGCGCCAACCGCAACAGGTGGCAATAATAATTTCGATACAGAATTTTTAATATTCATTATTCAGTTGAGGATTTTTTTGAAACAAATAATGTATAACGCAATGGCCCGTCATGCTGATCTTGCGGAAAGGTATAAAACTGAACTTTACCATTCTCTAAAGTAAACCCGGGATCTTCCTTTAATTCAAGCCCGTTTCCATGAACTGCAGCAACAGGGCAATAATAGGTTCCACCATCTGGAAAATCCAACCGTACATAGTGTACTTCAGGCGCTTCTTTATCTAACAATAAAACCCACTTTCCTTCTTTATGATCCAATGCTTTCACTTCTCCTGAAAACGCTTTTCCTGATTCATATTTCCACCCTGCCGATGAACTGACCGTTACCCCATTATTATCATTTAAGGCAATACGATCTTCAACTTTATTTCCATTCAGTGTATAGTTTACCACTATCGCCTTACCTTCCATTTTTACAGACTCTATCCAGGGATCATCCCGAAAAGGTTCATGAACCGCTATAAAGGTTGAAGCCCCACCTGAATGTCGTTGCATGATCCCATTACTCATATAATTATCCAGTTTATTATCATCTTCATTAGCTCGCCGTATAGATGGCGAACGGAACCGGAATACTTCAGTACCCGGTTGGGAAAGGATATGGGAACGCAAGCCTGCGCTATCATAACGCCATGTGGCTGTCCATGATCCGATAGCCGTACCTTTCTCTATATCACGAAGGAATGTATAAGCATGAAAGCGCTTTCCTGTTAAATCCGCATCATATTGGGTTTTCGGCAGGTTATTTCCACCCCATTCGGGCACAAGCGTCTTCAACGGCTGATCAAGTGGGATACTTGTTTGCAGTGTTCCTTCCTGCTCGCACATTCCATGTAAGAACCAGTCATGTACTTTTCCTCCCTTTACATCAAAGCGATCTACTACATAGTCAAAACCTGCCCCTGCATGTACCATTACCAATCTTCTTCTGTATAAATCCGCTACGGAATATGCCGGTGAAGCATCTACATCCACTACTTTTACATGAGCGTTTTTGTCATCGTAAAAATTCAGCCTTCCTGTTACAGGATGGTTGATCGTACCTTCATCCTGCCCTTTTTGGTCAATTACCACCGTATTATGGGAGGCCGTATGAATGGTCCATCCCCTATATTTTGAATGAGTATATCCAATATCTGAAAGCAACTCCTGCCCTTCAGCATATAGAATGATTGAGCCGTTATCATAATGCGAATGCCCATAGTTGCCACTCCAGTTTACATTCAACATTACCTGATTATCGCCCTGGCCGGTACCGACAGCAGCATTGCCTAATGCAGGCCACAGCCGAGATACAGTACTATCTGTTTTTTCACCACGATCAAATCCCCAGGTATCATTAATAGGAATTTTTCGCCCATTGGGCAATACAGCTTCGCGGCTAACCAGCAGCGCTTTGCCATATAAAGATGTTTCTTTGGCCAAATCAAGATGGTCAAAACGTTCTCCTTTCCATCCGGCAGGATCCACATAACCTTCAAGAACATCCACTACCATTTTTAAGCTTCCTATCGTCTGGTCATGATAAGATGTTGTTCCTTCCTTCCACCATCCATCGGCAAAAAATCCTTTCGGAAAAAATTCCCTGAATCGCTTTACCGCTTCATGCACTATGGAAGGGTCACCCAGAATACGGCCTACACGGATCATATCCGCATACATTCCGCAAGACATGTTTGAATATGTTTCGGGGTTAGATATAGTAAACTCATAACCCAGGCGTAGCAGATCACGGACTATCTTATTATTGGTTTCCGGGCCAATCCATCTATCCATTCTACGCCAATCATATCCGCTCATCAAAATATCGTAAGTATTTGCAAGCTTAGCAGGAATGCCCATGTATGCCCACCAACTCCATTTCGCGCCACGATATGGAGTTAATCCTTCGTAAGGCCACTTTTGATCAGCAGGAAAAAATTGTACAGGTTTGCTCGGATAATCATAACGGATTGCATAGCCAGGAAATACCTGGGCGAAACGCCCTGCAATGGCTGCCGCCCGGTCGCCATACGCATTGTCTTTGGTTACATACCAAAGCTGGGCAAGCTTTTCAGCAAGAGGCCTGATCCATAGCCATTTCTCATACCACGCATGAGCCTCAAAGTAATAAGGATAACCACTGCTGTCTTCATAATAACGGTAAACCTGCCGTGCACCGCCCGGCGCTATAATTACTCTCTCACGATTGTTGGGAAATTGTTTATTGGGAAATACCATCCCGCAATAATTGCAGCGAACCTTTGAGCCCATCCCTGGCTTCCAGCCTAATACATTCACTTCCTCAGCTCCGCTATGGCAATTAGGGCACCCTATAAAAAAGATACCCGCTTCTTCCGGAACTTCGGCAATTACTTCTTTTAATGACATTTGCATTAGCGGCTCAACTGATTTTTTCAGCGCTTCAATGTTTGAAATACTGGGAGCATATACAGGATGCCCGCTAATAAAAGGCGTATTGTTATTTTGGGAAAAGGCGACAGCAAATGAGAGTACAAAACTAAGTTGTAACATCATCCTTGTTACCCCTTTAAATATTAGAACTAAAGACATCCTTACCTGATTTTTATTAATATTATTAGTTCTCCCCTAAGCAGATTCCTTCATTTAAGGATTCCCTTTATTTTCCTGCAAATAAGGTATAACGCAATGACCCTTCATGCTGATCCTGCGGAAAGGTATAAAACTGAACTTTACCATTTTTTAAAGTAAACCCGGGATCATCCTTCAATTCAAGCCTGTTTCCATGAACTGCGGCAACAGGGCAATAATAGGTTCCCCCATCTGAAAAATCCAACCGTACATAGCTCACTTCAGGCGTTTCTTTATCTAACAATAAACTCCACTTCCCTTCTTTATGATCCAATGCTTTTACCTGTCCGGAAATTTTTGTACCTGATCTATATTGCCATCCCGCTGACGAAGTGACTGATACATCTTCTCCATCAAGGGTAATACGGTCTTCAACTTTATTCCCATTTAGTGTATAGCTTACCACTATCGCTTTGCCTTCCATTTTTACAGACTCTATCCAGGGAGTACCCTGAAAAGGTTCATGAACAGCTATAAAAGTTGAAGCCCCACCTGAATGACGTTGCATGATCCCATTACTCATATAATTATCAAGCTTATTGTCATCTTCATCCGCTAATCGTATAGAAGGCGAGCGAAAACGGAATACTTCAGTTCCCGGTTGGGAAAGGATATGGGAACGCAAGTTTGCGCTATCATAACGCCATGTGGCTGTCCACGATCCGGTGGCTGTCCCATTTTTTATATCACGAAAATAGGAGTAAGCGTGGAAGCGTTTGGGATCTGTGTCGAATTGATTTTTGGGCGCCTCCTGTCCTCCCCACTCCGGCACAATAGTCTTTAATGAATGATCAAGGGCAATAGTTGTTTGCAGCGTTCCTTCCTGCTCACACATTCCATGCAGGAACCAATCATGGACTTCGCCACCCTTCACATCAAAACGATCTACTACGTAATCATGCCCGGAGCCTGCATGCACCATCACCAGTCTTCTTCGATATACATCAGCAATCGAATAGGCCGGCGAAGCGTCCACATCCACCACTTTTACATGTGCATCCTTATCATCATAAAACTTTAATCTTCCTGTTACCGGATTCTTCATTGTGCCGGCATCCTGCCCTTTTTGATCAATGACCACTGTATTATGCGAGGCGGTATGGATAGCCCATCCCCGGTATTTCGCATGAGTATATCCAACATCTGAAAGCAGCTCTTGCCCCTCTGCATACAGAATGATTGAGCCGTTATCATAATGCGAGTGCCCATAGTTTCCACTCCAATTTACATTCAACATAACCTGATTATCGCCCCGGCCGGTACCGACAGCAACATTACCCAATGCAGGCCACAGCCGTGATACGGTACTATCTGTTTTTTCACCACGATTATATCCCCATGTGTCATTAATAGGGATCTTTCGTCCATTGGGCAATACAGCTTCGCGGCTAACCAGCAGCGCTTTGCCATATAAAGGTGTTTCTTTAGCCAAATCAAGATGGTCAAACCGCTCTCCTTTCCAGCCGGCAGGGTCCACATAACCTTCAAGGGCATTCACTACCGATCTCAGTGAATTGATGGTCATATCATGATAGGCAGGAGTCCCTTCCTTCCACCATCCATCAGCAAAAAATCCTTTTGGAAAAAATTCCCTGAAACGTTTTACCGCTTCATGCACCATTGTAGGATCGCCGAGGATACGGCCCACACGGATCATCTCTGAATACATACCAGGCGATTTATTAGAATACTCTTCCGGATTGGCTGTAGTAAATTCATAGCCAAGACGAAGCAGGTCTTTGGCAACCCGCTTATCTGTACCTACCCCAATCGCTTTATCCATCCGCTTCCAGTCATATCCTGATTCTAAAATATCATACACGTTAGCCAGGTAGGTTGGTATATCATCGTATCCCCACCATCTCCATTTTGCACCCCGGTAAGGCGTTAAGCCTTTATAAGGCCACTTCTGATCAGCAGGGAAAAATTGTACAGGTTTGCTGGGATAATCATAACGAATTGCATAGTCAGGAAACACCTGTGCAAAACGCCCTGCAATGGCTGCCGCCCGGTCGCCATACGCATTGTCTTTGGTTACATACCAAAGCTGGGCAAGGTTTTCAGCAAGAGGCCTGATCCATAACCATTTCTCATACCACGCATGAGCCTCAAAGTAATAAGGATAGCCGCTGCTGTCTTCATAATAACGGTAAACCTGCCGTGCACCACCCGGCGCTATAATTACTTTTTCGCGATTGTTGGGAAATTGTTTATTGGGAAATACCATCCCGCAATAGTTGCAACGGACCTTTGAACCCATACCCGGCTTCCAGCCCAGCACGTTCATCTCCTGAGCGCCGCTATGGCAATTAGGGCAACCTATAAAAAAGATACCTGTTTCCTCAGGCACTTCGGCAATTACTTCTTTTACGGACATCCGCATTAATGGCTCAACGGATTTTTTCAACGCTTCAATATTTGAAGTCCTTGGTGGATAAACCGGATGACGTTCAAGATGTGTGGTATCCTTATTTTTTGAAAACGCAATACCGGTAAATAAAAATGCAAAAACAAATTGCAGTATTATTCTTTTAAATAATGAAATTAAATACATTCTTTTATGTTTTTATTCAATAATCAATCCTTTTAAAAATTCTTCGGCTCTTTCACAAAAAGCGTATAACGCAATGGGCCGTCATGCTGATCTTGCGGGAAAGTATAAAACTGAACTTTACCGTTCTCTAAAGTAAATCCAGGATCATCTTTTAATTCTATCCTGTTTCCCTGAACCGCAGCAACAGGGCAATAATAGGTTCCGCCATCTGAAAAATCCAATCGTACATAATCCGCTTGGGGCGCCTCTTTATCTAACAATAAAACCCATTTCCCTTCTTTATGATCCAATGCTTTCACTTCTCCTGAAAACGCTTTCCCTGATTCATATTTCCACCCTGCCGATGAACTGACCGTTACCTCATTATTATCATTTAAGGCAATGCGATCTTGAACTTTATTTCCATTTAATGTATAGCTTACCACTATCGCCTTACCTTCCATTTTTACAGACTCTATCCAGGGATCATCACGAAAAGGTTCATGAACAGCTATAAAGGTTGAAGCCCCGCCTGGATGGCGTTGCATGATCCCATTACTCATATAATTATCCAGTTTATTATCATCTTCATTAGCTCGCCGTATAGATGGCGAACGGAACCGGAATACTTCAGTACCCGGTTGAGAAAGGATATGGGAACGCAAGCCTGCACTATCATAACGCCATGTGGCTGTCCACGATCCGGTAGCCGCACCTTTTTCTATATCGCGAAGAAAGGCATAAGAATGAAAACGCTTGCCCGTTCTATCCATATCTTTTTGATTCTTTGGAAGATTGTTTCCACCCCATTCGGGTACCAATGTCTTCAATGGCTGATCGAGTGAAATACTTGTTTGTAATGTTCCTTCCTGCTCACACATTCCATGTAAGAACCAATCATGTACTTTTCCTCCCTTTACGTCAAAACGATCTACTACATAATCATGCCCTGAACCTGCATGCACCATCACCAGCCTTCTTCGATATACATCCGCTATCAAATAAGCCGGTGATGCATCTACATCTACTACTTTTACATGTGCATCTTCATCATCATAAAATTTTAATCTTCCGGTTACCGGCTTTTCCTTTGATCCCGCATCCTGGCTCATCTGGTCAATAACTACTACGTTATGTGAAGCTGAATGAATGGTCCATGGGCGATATTTTGAATGAGTATATCCAATATCTGAAAGCAACTCCTGACCTTCAGCATACAGAATGATTGAGCCGTTATCATAATGCGAATGCCCATAGTTGCCACTCCAGTTTACATTCAACATCACCTGATTATCACCCTGTCCGGTACCAACAGCAGCATTGCCCAATGCAGGCCACAACCGGGATACAACGCTGTCTGTTTTTTCATCACGACTGTATCCCCAAGTGTCATTGATCGGGATCTTTCGCCCATTGGGTAGTATGTCTTCATCATTAACAATTAATGCTTTTCTAAACAGAGAAGTTTCTTTGGCTAAATGAGGATGATCAAACCTTTCTCCTTTCCAATCAGCAGGATCAACATAGCCTTCAAGCGCGTCAGCTACTGTTTGCAGGCTTTTTATCGTCATATTGTGATATGAGGCAGATCCTTCCCGCCACCATCCATCAGCGAAAAAACCTTTTGAAAAAAATTCCCTGAAACGTTTTACCGCTTCATGCACCATTGTGGGATCGCCGAGGATACGGCCCACACGGATCATTTCAGAGTACATTCCAGGTGATTTATTGGAATACATTTCCGGGTTGGCTGTGGTGAACTCATAGCCAAGGCGAAGCAGGTCTTTGGCAATCCGCTTATCTGTTTCTACCCCGATCACTTTATCCATCCGCTTCCAGTCATATCCCGATTCTAAAATATCATATACATTGGCCAAATAGGTTGGTATATCATCATATCCCCACCATCTCCATTTTGCACCCTGATAAGGAACCAATCCTTTATAAGGCCATTTTTGATTGGCAGGAAAAAACTCTACCCGGGAATCGGGAAAATCTGCACGGACTGTATAGTCAGGAAATACCTGGGCGAAACGCCCTGCAATGGCTGCCGCCCGGTCGCCATACGCATTGTCTTTGGTTACATACCAAAGCTGGGCAAGGTTTTCAGCAAGAGGCCTGATCCATAACCATCTTTCATACCAGGCATGAGCCTCAAAGTAATACCGGTGCCCGCTACTATCTTCATAATAACGATAAACCTGCCGTGCACCGCCCGGCGCTATAATTACTCTCTCACGATTATTGGGAAATTGTTTATTGGGAAATACCATCCCACAATAATTGCAGCGAACCTTTGAGCCCATCCCTGGCTTCCAGCCTAATACATTCATTTCCTCAGCTCCGCTATGGCAATTGGGACATCCTATAAAAAAGATACCCGTTCCTTCAGGCACTTCGGCAATTACTTCTTTTACGGACATCCGCATTAATGGCTCAACGGATTTTTTTAACACCGCAATATCCAGGCCTTTCGGTGAGTAAACCGGATGATGCCCGGGATGTGTAGTATCATTTTTAGAAGAAGCAATAACAGCAAATGGCCATACAAGAAGAAGCTGTAATAAGACTGATCTCATTCCCGCTTTAAAAAAAGGAATTAAGTACATTCTTGCTTTTTAAATTTTTAACCAATTACAATGCTATCTTATTTATTTTTTATTCTACACTACCTGTTTAGGATGCCTTTAAGATGGGCTGCACCCATCTTTAGCATATAACGCCCTTTCAGGGCTCACCACTTATAGCCCTGTAAGGGCGTTATATGCCAACACATGGCAAAGCCATGTGATTTACTATAATTCCTATTCTTCCTGCTTCAAAAAAGCCAGCAGATCAGCCATTTGTTGTTTATCAATTTTCTTTTCCAGGTCCAAAGGCATTGCCGACATGCCTAATGCCGTTAATGAAGCAATATCCTGGCGCGCTATATTCGTTTCTGCTCCTTCCGTATTCTTCAGCGTTATGGCTGTAGGCGTTTCTGTAGTAATGATTCCCTGAATGGTTTTACCGTTGTTTAACTTCACGCTCCACAGGTCATATCCATAAGCGATAGACCGGTTAGGATCCAGGATATTGGTCATAATGTCTGATGATGCCCAGGCGTGAACGGTTCCCAGATCAGGCCCCAACTTCATCCCATACTTGCCATGCACCTGGTGGCACATAGAACAATTTATTTGATATACTGACATACCTTTTTCTTTGTCGCCTTTCAATTCCAGCGCCGACTGATATTGCTCAATCACATCTTTCCGCTTGTCATCCTGCCTGGTTAGCAGAGCCCTTGCCCGGTCTCTATACTCCCCTCCTGACCTGAGGCGCACACTTTGAGGCCAATTGACCTCACTTTTATTAATAGTGCCTGATTCAATAGCATCAAGTAATAACTTAACTCTCGGCGCACTGCTTATCAATGTATTAATGGCTTCGCTGCGCGAATCGGGGCTTAACGACGACCATTGCTGCAACAAATATTTGCTTATTTCTTCACCTGGTATCACTCCTAAAGTTCTTAATGCAGATAACTGAACCGGCAACGGATTCTTTGGCTTAATTAATTGTTTAAGGTTTGAAGAATAAGGTTCAGGGTTTCTAAGCGCCATAAAATCTATCGCTGACGTCCTTACCTGGGGCGACAGGCTTTCATTCTCTGCTATCTGTAGCGCTTTCGACATTGCTGCTTTGGCTTGCGCTCCTTCGGGAAGGCCAATAATTTGCAAAACATGTAAAGCTCCTCTTCTCACGGCATTAGAAGCATTTTCCAGGCTGGCGCCTACTAACAGGTTTCGTTCAGCGCCTATGTTAGCCGGTTGTGTTGTTCTATTCCCCAATCCCTGGGCTATTCCTTCGATCAAAGGCGCCTCCCAGGTGCTCTTTTCGGCCTTTGCATTATTGATCGCTTTCTGAAGGAACTGTTCTATCACCGGTGTGTTCTGGCTCTTTCCTATAATGCCGCCTAATAGCTGAACCAGTGACCCATAAGCTGAGACTGACGGATCGTATTTCGCAAGCACTGCATTTAATAAATCAACTGATTGCGAAGAAGCGGCGCTTAATGCAGCTATCTGCATCCACCTGTCATTGATCTCTTTAAAGAGAAGGTGTTGCCTTACTTCATTCGCCTCTGGTTTGTTTATAAAGCCTAGCGTACATAATAACTGGAACCTTACTTTTGCATCAGCATCATCCTGTAACGTAAGTAAAGCCGGAACGAGGTTAGCATCTTTATCTAAATGAAGCTCGGCTAATTTAATAGCATTTTCCCTGATGCCTGCCACAGTATCTTTTAAAGCGTTTATGATTAAATCTGATGTAAGTTTATCCATCCCTTCTAATGTCCACAGTGCATGAAGCCTTCCCATAGATGACTTAGAATTCTGAGCCATTTTAGTCAGCAATGGCAATGCTTTATCAGAATTCCTATCTACCAGCAGCCTTTGTGCATTGAGCCTCCACCAGACATTTTTATCCTCCAGTTTATTAACCAACTCTTCATCTGAAGCATCTCCTAACTTTAAGCCACTGGTCCATTTCGGCGGTGCAGCATCCGTAGCGCTGATGCGATAAATACGTCCCTTACCGGTTCCGTTATATAAATTCACTTTTTTTAAAACATCTTCCGACATGAACTCAGGGCCTTCTATTACCTGGCGGTAAAAGTCAACCACATACAAAGCGCCATCAGGCCCTATATATGTATTTACCGGCCGGCAATAAGGGTCGGTCGAGGTAAGAAAATCCTTATGGTCAAGCATACTTTTTGCCTTGAACGTAACTCCATCCGGCACCAGGTGGTCCACATGGACCAGGTTGCTCACAGGTTCGCATACAAAGGTTACATCGCTGTTATATTTATCCGGGAAAGCTCCTCCTAAATATGCAGTGAGCCCGCAGGCAGATGTAAATACCCCGATATTGGTTAACATCTGGTATTCAGGATTTTTAGTCGTGGAAAAAACTTCTGAATGATCAGCAAGCGTTTGAGTTGCATTGGAAACCACCAGGTCAGGATTACGGTCAAGATACCGCGCAGCTATTACTTCCTGATAGATATGGTTGCTGTTATTTACCATCAGATCGTTGCCCCATTGATCAAATGTTTGCCCGAATTGTGTTTTTCCGGACAGTGACTCAAGCTTATGTTGCTCAGGACGGAACCTTACAGAGCTCTCCGGCAATACCATACTGGTATCGCCGGCATAATGGATCCCACTACTTTTTCCCACCGGCAAAACGGCGAGATAGATCCAATTGTCTAATCCGTAAAGCGGGTTATTTACATTTGCTTCCAGGTTGGAAGTGTCAAACCCGGTTAGCATTGTTTTTTTAATATCTGCTTTGCCATCATTATTGGTATCCTCCATATAATAAACATTCGGGGGATCTGTAACGATAACTCCTTTTTTCCAACGCATTACTCCTGTTGGCAAAATCAATGAATCAGCAAAAACAGTACTGCTATCCATTTTGCCGTCCCCATTGGTATCAGTGAGTAGCATTACTCTTCCTTTACCTGATTTATCCAAAGGCATGCCCGGCATTTCTACCACATACATTCTTCCATACTCATCCACTTCCATATCCACCGGATCACTGATCAATGGATCGGCAGCCACCAATTCTACCTTAAAACCAGGCTCTATCGTAAATGTAGATAATGCAGCCTGAGCTGATTCGCTGAATGGAGAGGATGAACTACTTTTGCAACCCACCATCGAAGTCGCCAGGCCGATACATAGTGATATTAACAAACAGTGATACGTAGTGGAACAGAGACATTTTTCTTTCATGAGATAAATTATTATTTTTTAAAGAGGCCAAAATTAAATAAAGCGATATAAATAATATGCCATTAACCAATCACCTAAATACCTGCCGGTCAGGTATTTTTCAGGGCATACAATTTGGATTTCACTGAAAAAAATATCTTTCCCTTTGGCGTAACGGTGGCCATTGAAACATGCCCCGGCAGAGAACAGAGCTTTTTTTGCATACCCGTTTCAACGTTCACTTCATAATATTCATCGCCACAAAATACACCAATTATATTTTTTCTTACATTTATTATCCATGAACAATTTTTCTTTGTGTCCAGTTGGACGGTGTTCACTATACTTAGTTTGGAAGGATCGAAAATCACAATTTTATTGGCCATCCCAATAGCAACCTTCCGGCCGGCTACGGCAATAGCCTGATTAAGCGTCTCTCCTGCCTTCAGTTCAGTATCGTGGATAATTCCCTCCCCGGGTTTCCAAACTACAAAATGGCATTTTACATCCCCGTTATAAGCCAAACCACTTGCTTCTCCATTTGTGGTGAAATAAAGATACCGGCCGTCTGAGGCCAGGCCTGCAACTGCCTGATGGGGAACGGGATCGTACCAACTTGTTACTTCGTGTGTATCGGTATCAATGCAGGATAAGCCTCCGCCATAAGTGCCATACTTCGCAGACCAGCCTGTCCAGATATTACCATCAGGGCCAACAACACTCCTTCCTGTAGGGCGGATCAGCGCCGGGCTTACGGATTTCAAAGTCTTAGGATTCACATTATCCAGTTGATTCCATTCTTTACTAGGGTCATATACAATATGGTCTCCCCCTACGTAGGCAGTAAGGAATAATTTTCCCTTAGTGAACGCCATTCCATATACCTCGCCGCCATTATCGCAAACACTTGAAGAGTTCCAATACTTTTTTGTAACAGGGTTAAAAGAAAAGATAGTTTGCCCGAAACCGCATGAGCCCCATATTACTCCATCTTTGTCACTACCCAGCGTATGAATAGAAGTTGGCGAAGGCTCTACAGGTATTCTCTCTAATTTAATGTTCACAGGCTTGTTTCGCTCAATCGCATCAGGCGGGTACTCTGTTACATAATAATCCTGCCCCCTTACGCCAGCTATCATCACATCAGTCAGCCTTCTGAATCCAAGCGTCTGCCCATTCTGAATTTTAATTGATCTGTTGGCCAGTTCGCTCTCTCTGCTTTCAATCGGTTTTAAGGTTCCTGCATCATAAAAAAAGAGCCGGCCATTATTCTCTAAACAAATAAATTTATTGTTTACCTCCCTTATCGTGTCATTGCTGTTTCCAAAATCTTCAAACATTCCGCTTGAAATATTATATACCCTGACACCCTTAGTATCAAAACCGTACTCAATAAATACCCATCCCGGAGCGTCGCAATAAACCGGCCTGCTATATAAGTTTTTAAGGTTCCCGGACACCTTCCCAAGGTTTTTAAATTCATTGGTCACGGGATCATATTGGGTAAGAGTGCATCCGGGATAAGTGCCTCCATATACTTTATCATCAGACGCTAAACCCATCTGCCAGAAATAAGACTCTCCCTTTGATACAACCGGCGCCGCAAATGTTCTTTTTGCCAAATCAAAAACATGGAGGTATGCCCGCCCTGTGCAGGTACCTATAATCAACTTTTTATTATGCCAGTTGACTAATCCCCAGGCGCCGGCTCCCGCAGGCAGCATATAATTTTCACCTTTCCCCGAAACCGGGTCAATAATTATAATACTTCCCGTTTCTCCCGCAACAAAGTTGGACAGCACAAACTTAGGGCGGTTATCAACCGGGTCTATAATGCTTTCAGTAGCAAGGATATTAAAATTCCGGCAAGGCGCTCCCAGCAATTCAACCGAACAAAGCCCTGGATTATTTCTTACAAACGATTGCATTCCAGGCAAGGCAAGAAGGCTCAACCCGGACGTTGTCAAAAATTTTCTTCTGCTAATCACAACTAATAATTTTTTATGGTGATATCACCGGCATAAACCATATTAATTTATACTGCGCAAGGGGCAAAATCGTGAATGATTTAGCTTAAAAATATTCACTGATTTACACCTTGCGCAGTATATGATAACCTACCATAGCATTATGGGGTTATTGTAATGTTCATTTCTTTTACCACTTGTTTACTTTCATCAATGGTGTTATTTGAAACAACAAAATATGCTTTATAAGTACCCGGAATTTTATAAGTATATTTAAACACAACAGGCTGTGTAAGATAAATTCCTGAAGTAACAGAAGTTGCCCAATCATTTCCTAAGTTCACTTTACCCACAGAGATGGGCCCTGATACAGCCCAGTTTTCACTATAAGGATCATTGTACGGACTATTGGGATCATAAGCTACATATACCGGAAGTTGTGCATTAGGAACATATTGAGGGCTCGCAGGATCATAAATCGGATTCTTAGGATTAAATCTCGAGTAGTTGGGATTATAGATCGAATCAGTAGGATTCTTATAAATAGGCCCGTAAAGAGTTACCCTCGTATTAGTAATAGTAGATCTTGCAGGCGCATTTACCGGATTTTGATCCACAATCCTAAAGCCTGTATGAACCTGATCGGCTATAGTAATAGGCACCTTATTCAATGAATCGTTGCTGGTCAAGGTAAAGTTCTCTATCTGCCATTGTTTTGCCCATCCACTATCAAGCTGGGGCCAGTTAACATATTTCAGCGCAAAATAAATTGGTTTGCCAGCAACCAGCAAATCCGAAATATCTTTTCTACCGGAAGCTACGAAGGTTGCAGTTGTACCAAGTGTAAACCTGTTGGTAATATCTATCCAGGTAGCTGCTTTTACACTAGCTAAGTCACCATAATTACCATTAAAATTAGTAGAGGCCAGGATAGAAAATTGATTTTTCTGGGTACCCGCAGGCGTACCAGGTGCAACCGCACTATTAAAATTCAAATTAAGGCCTTTCCCTGTAACATCCACTTGCCTTCCATCCTTAAAGGTATAATCACGAAATATTTCACCTGAATAGAACGAGATAACATCTGCGCTACCACGTATGGAAAAAGTAACGGGCGTCCCTGCTTTATAAGTGGTAACAGAATCAACAATAGATACTGAAAAATCAGGAGTATCTTTTACAATAAGATTCTTTTGGCAAGATGCTATTACGAGCAACCCGAACAGTATGATATAATATCTTAATTTCATATACAATATAATTTAATTTTAATAGTTAAAAATTACCACCCCGGGTTTTGAGTCATCAACAGGTTATTGGTCATTTCTGCATCAGGTATAGGCATTAACACATCCCTCGGCTGTACTCTTGAGAAAGAAAGAATAAAGGCTGATCCAGGCGAATCCTGCTGGGCCTCATTTCCCATATCCTGGTTTACTTTTAAGAAAATGCCCCATCTTAGTAAATCTGCTTTACGCTGCCCTTCCATATTGAACTCTCTCATTCTTTCATCCTGGATCATAGACAGGAAAGCTTCTTTAGATGCTGATTGCGCCGGTGTTACATCTCCGTCATGAATATTATATATAGTAGCTGTAGCCGTAGCGCCGCTTCCTCCGCCGCCTGAGATAGTTATTGTCGGCGGAGTAGCATATTTGCCTTCCCTAAAATAGGTAACCCCCGTAGTATCGCGCTTTAAAGTAATTCCTGTTACCTGTCCACCCGATATAGTAGCTGTTCCTTCTGCCGTACCTCCATTTCCGGAAGAGAAAGTTACTGTTGGCGCAGTAGTATAACCGGATCCACCATTGGTTATTGTAATACTTTTAACTCCTGATGACCATCCCCTCTCTCTTACCTTATTGACAGCAGCTATTGCGTCAGCAGTAGGCCCGTTGATCGCATTTTCAGCTTCTGCATACATGAGTAACACATCTGAATAACGCAACAAAGGATGATTGGTCGCATTCTGGGTAGGTGAATTGGTACCTACAAGCCTTGAGGAAAGTGGTTCATATTCCCGCCTGAATTTTGCGGGTTGAAATACCCACTTGTCTTTTTCGTTGTTAGGAATGTCTTTCATCGCCTTTAACCCGGTTTGTGCCGGATCTGTGGTAGTCACATAAGTAAAGTGCGCGATGGACCACCATTTTCTTAAATCTCCATCTTCAAATACATTATAAAACTTCGCAGTGATGGACATATAAGCATCACCACGCCCGGTTATAGAGCCATTCGAAGCAGTAACACCATTGATCCACCCGGTGCTTGTATATTCTCCATAGGATTTTGAATCATTAATATTATCCCCGTAGTATTCTGCTTCCCATATATTCTCCCCGATATCATATTTGTTCTGGGCAAGCCCTATCCAAATGCCGGGGTAGCTCGGGTTAAGACTATGTCCGGCTTCCGTATCGTCCATTACTTTTTTAGCCCAGTTCTTGGCATCCTGGTATTTTGATACATCTTTAAGCGGCTCACCGGCCATGGTAAGGCAAACCCTGGCCAACATACCACGAACCGCAGATTTACTAATAGCTCCGCCATAACCAATCTCCTTAATACCCGGTACCAAAGGCTCAGCGGCAGTCATGTCTGCCAATATCTGGGTATATACTTCCTTAACAGAATTTCTTGCGGCATTCACATTTTCTACTGAAGCAGTAGGAGTAGTTTTTATAGGAACCCCTCCCCAGTATTGTACCAGCATAAAATAAAAATATCCCCTGAGGAAAAGTATTTCACCTCTTATCTTATCCCTGAAAGACTGGGCTATTGCCGGATTTTTATCCAGATTGGCCAACAATACATTTGCCCGGTTAACACCATCCCACAGAGCATTCCAACAGCCATTCATGAATGGATCCGCCCCCGAATAATTATAATTGAACGGGCCATTCAAAGTAAGCCTGTTCATGTAGGACACATCCGCCTGCCACCCCAGGAGGTAGTTGGCATAATGCCCCCAGACAGTGGCAGTCGCTACATTATTATAGACGCCTGCCCGCGCAGAAAGAAGTTCGCCCTGGGTATTATAGTAATTGGTGGTACTAAGAAAATCCGTTGGCTTGGTTTCCAGGAATTTCTTACATGAAGCAAAGGCCAGTAAGAAAAGTACGATCGGTAAATAATATTTTCTTTTCATTTTATTTTATATAATAATAAGTGAATGAATATGATTTAAAATGATGCCTTTAGTCCAAAAACAACTGTTTTAGCCTGGGGATATCCAGAAAAATCATATCCCGGTTGAAGCACATTATTTGCTGTAGAAACTTCAGGATCCAATCCTGAATATTTGGTCCATGTGATCAGGTTTTGAGCTGATACATCTACCGTCAGGTTACTTAAATACAGTTTTTTAATAAGCCTGCCAGGAAGAGAATAAGCAAGAGCAGCAGTCTTCAGCCTCAGGTAAGAACCGTCTTCCAGGTTCTTTGAGGAGAAATAGCCAATAAAGCCTTGTCCGCGGGCCCTGTAATTTTCATTGGTCTGGTTTTCAGGCGACCAGCGATTGGCATAGCTTGCATACTGGTTAATACCGTGGAAACCATTACTATTACCTTCCAGCAAGAGACGGTTAGCATTGTAGAGATTATTTCCGTAAGACCACTGGAAAAATAAATTAAGGCTGAAACCTTTATAAGCAAAATTATTATTGAACCCGCCAATATGAATTGGCTGGCCACGGCCAATAATAGTCATATCGGCTGCATTAATGGTACCGTCGCCATTGATATCTTTCAGTTTTATATCTCCGGGCTGTACTATATTCCTTCCACTGCCATTCTCTGCTACGGTGGACTTAAGAACATATACGCCGGGAGCAGGATTATCAAAATCCGAATATTGATAGTTACCTTCCCATACAAAACCGATCATCATTCCGATAGGCTTCCCTACCGCATGAAGGTACAAGGGCTTGTCGAACTGGGATAAATAAGTAACTGTATTGCTTAAAGATGGCTGGCCATAAGTAAGCGATACTATTTTATTCCGGTTAAAGCTGATATTAAAGCTGCTCGTCCAGCTAAATGAACCTGTGGTAACGTTAGTAGTGTTTAAGGTAAATTCTATACCGTCATTTCTTAATTTACCTACATTTTCCGTAGCTGACGTAAACCCTGAACTCGGCGGTAGCTTAGCTGCTAACAATAAGTTTTCGGTATTTCTCCGATACAGGTCCACTTCAAGCGCTATCCTGTTATCCAGCACCCCAAACTCATACCCGATATCTGCCTGCTTGGTTTTTTCCCATTGCAACTTTGAGTTTCCAAGAGAAGATAAATAAGCCCCTGCGGTGGGCACCTGGTTGTTAAAAGAGTATCCCTGTCCGGTGTTATTCAGAACCAATGTAGGATACGCAGCAAAATCTCCAACCCTGTTGTTTCCGGTCTCACCATAGCTCACTCTTAACTTCGAGTTAGAGATGAAAGGCAGCGCCTTCCTGAAAAAATCTTCCTGGTCCATGTTCCAGGCAACAGCTCCGCTTGGAAAATAACCCCAGTGGTCAAAAAATTTGGATGATCCGTCAGCCCTGAAATTGACAGTAACCAGGTATTTGGATTTATAATTATAATCTACCCGGGCAGCATAAGATGCCATAGTATTGATGGTATTAGATATCTTCGGAGTTGTAAAAGAAGCAGTAGTAGATTCGTCTAATCCATCCATTCTCTTTGCCTCATTAGGCAAATTAGTACCATTAAAAGAGGTGGAGAAGGTTTTATAGCCATTAACTCCGAAGAGCAATAACCCGCTGAGTGTGTGGTCGCCTCCAAATGTCTGCTTATAATTAAGCGTATTTTCATTGGAAAAGCTTCTTCCATCCGTCATTGACAAAGAGCCCCACACCCCATTCGTATTTGCGGGGTTAAGTGGGCTACCCTGTGAAGTTTTTGAATTATAAAATTGCTCACCGCGGGTCTTAACCTGCAGGATACCTGCCTGCGACTTAAAAGTCAGATATTTGGTGATATCATAGCTCACATAAGCATTCGCCTTTAAAATATCATTAATAGTATGTTGGTATTGGTTTTCGAGGTCAATCACCGGGTTGATTCTGAAGTCACTCGGAGTGATAATGGATAAGTCGCCCTGATCTGTTAAAAGATCGTCGTTAGGATTGCCTGAAATAGGGCGGTACATCCATGCCCTTACCAACGCAGAGGCAGTAGCATTAGACGTGTAAAGCGATCTTACCACTTGTCCGTAAGTATTGGTTTCCGTATAGTCAGCGGTAATACCTGCCTTTACTTTATTACTTATAGTCTGATCTACGCTCACCCTGCCGGAATATCTCTGAAGTCCCGTATTGATGATCACTCCTTTCTGGTCAAAAATATTCCCGGATATGGAATACCTGGTTTGATCGGTACCTCCTCTTATGGCCACGTTATAGGTTTGCATCACCCCGGTCCGTATCACCTGATCCTGCCAGTTAATCCCTTTTTCGTTCTTATAATCGTCCAAAGTTTTTCCCTGTGCAAAATAATATGGAGTAGCATAACTGGTAGGGTCCAACTCCTGCTGGTATTTGACAAATTCATAAGGGCTCATCATGGGTATTGATTTGGGAGGAAGCTGGTATCCCAACGAACCGGTTAGGGTAACCACAGGCCTTCCGGGTTTTCCCCTTTTGGTATTGATCAACACCACGCCATTAGCTCCTCTTGACCCGTAAATAGCGGTAGATGATGCGTCTTTCAGGATACTGATGGATTCTATATCTTCAGGATTAATAGTAGAAGGGTCAAGGCTTTCAATAGGGAATCCGTCCACTACATACAAAGGAGTAGTACTTTGGGTAAGTGAGCCCGCTCCTCTGATCATAATATTAATACCTCCACCAGGCTGCCCATCACTACTGTTAACTTGCACCCCAGCCACACGGCCTGCCAGTGCACTGGCGAAAGATGGCACAGGAGCCTTAGCCATATCTTTTACATCTACATACCCTACTGAACCTGTCATATCAATTTTTTTAACCGTTCCATAACCGATTACCACCACCTGGTCAAGGGAAGAAGCTTGTGTCTGCAGGCTAACATCTATTTTAGTACGCCCACTAACCGCTACGGTTTCAGTTTTGAAACCAACAGAAGAAAAAGTAATCGAGCTACCCGATGGTACCCCGGTTAACCTGTAGGTTCCTGAAGGATCGGTAGTGGTAGCATGAGAACTTCCCTCTACCTGGACGGTAACGCCATTTAACGGCTGGTTATCCGCAGCAGAAAGAACAGTTCCTGTTACAGTTTGCGCTTGCACCTTATTCATAAATGAAATAAGGAAGAAGCAACCAAGTAATGTCAGCAAAAACTTAGTTTTGTGCAAGAGTTTTCTAGTCATAAACGTTTTAGATTGTTTTAATTGATTTAATTAAGAAGGAGTAGGCGCTTTTAGGCTTTTAGCAGTATTCGTGGTTTATTCATTTTTTTTATCAGTAGCCAGATCTTATTCTTTTTTTAGCCGACATCTTACAATTACAGTCTTTTTGAGCCATAAATAAAGAATAATTTGTCTTTGTTTCTTTTTTTTTATTTTTTTACTTAAGAATTTAAAAGATTTTTACCCAAATAACAGAAATAGGATTAAACAAACTCTATCACCTGAGAATGTTAATTCAGAAGAAGACATTTCTTCTTTAATATATGCTGCATCGGAATAGAATAATCTTCAAATTATTTTTCAACTCTAAAAACTGTAGATTTTGTAATGGATTTAAGGATAACCATAATTGATATAAATATAAATTATTCCTTTATCGCGCAAATATACGTGTTTGGGTATAATAAAAGATGGAATAAAAAGATTTTTCATTTTTGGGATGATTTTAAATATATTTGATTTACTTATAGCAAATTAAATATTTAGATTAATAATATTGTATATAATATTTTTATTTTGTAAAAATATGGATTCGTATTTTTTTTGCTTTTACATCTTAAATAAAATGATAAACAAGTAAGTTATTTATAAAATTTATTTATTTTACTTAATTCAAACAGCTTTTTAATTTTACCAAAATATATTTTATATGTTACAGGAAGAACGGTACAGACTTATAATGAAAGAGATCAATCTGCACAATAAAGTGCTGTCCTCAGATTTAAGCGCTTTATTAAATGTGACTGAAGATACTATTCGAAGAGACCTAAAAAACCTGTCACAAGCGGGAAAAATAGTTAAAGTGCATGGGGGAGCTATCGGTAAAACATTCAATGCGCCCTTTCAGCCTCAAAATGAAGTATATGCCCAGCAGGAAAAACAAATTATTGCTGAAAAAATAATTAAATTATTCAAGAATGATATGCTGATACTAACAGAGGGTGGAACCACTATGATAGAGGTAGCAAAAAAAATTCCGGACAATCTCAGGGCTACTTTTTTCACTTTAAGCCCTTTGGTAGCTTTGGCGCTTTCCGATCACCCTAATCTTCATGTTATTACTATCGGCGGCACCCTTAAAAAGGATGTAAGCCTGGTAACAGGAGCGAGTGTCATTAACCAGCTTACCTCTATTAATGTTGATCTTTGCATAATGGGAGCCAACGCTATCTCAATCACCAAAGGCCTTACCGATTCCAACTGGGATGTAGTACAGATAAAGACTGCCATGGTTAGAACCGCCAAAAGAACAGGGGTAATAACCATATCGGAAAAACTTAATTCTTCACAAAGAATGAATGTATGTGGGATCAATCAGATCAATTATCTCGTTACTGAACTTTCTCCTGATGATTCCCTGCTTGCCGCATATCGCCAATTAGACCTCGAAGTACTTTAACGTTTATACGATTTCTTTCAATTTTTTCTGTGCCGATTTTCTTGCTTTTTCCCATATCTTATCCATATTCACAGAGGATCCTTTCCTGCGTTTACTTTCATCCGCAGCTTCCATGAAAGCGCATATCTCCAAAGTGTCTTCTGCTTTTACCGGTACCTGTCCGGTTTGGAAAAATTTAATGATCTCATCCAGCAACCGGTTATAACCGCCAAAAGGGCCTAAAACTGCATCACCTTTTTCACCAAAAGCAGTACCTCCATACGTATGCTTCCCCGTGCGCGTGCCGCGGAAAGTGCCTATGCGCCCATCTTCCCATGTACCTACCGCCACATCAGTGCCTTCGGTATGTACGCGCACCACGCTCTTACAGCCTGTACCCATTACCGTGTATAAAAGCTCTACCCCATGTATGCCGTACCAAAAAAAATCAGGATGTGTTTTCTCTAAAGAGCATGGGCTATAGGCATCTGCCCCCAATACTTTACCTATCTTTCCATTAGCAATCTCTTGAGCGCTTTGCATAAATCTTAAGGAAGAGGAAGAGAATACAGGAACTTTATAATGCTTCGCTGCTTCAAAAATAACGATGGCGTCTGCCAGGGAAGCTGTGATGGGTTTATCAATAAACATGGTTTTTCCTGCTTTCAATACGGGTATGGCCTGTTCCAAATGACGGCGGCCATCATTCGTTTCCAACAGTACCACATCTACTTTATCAAGCAAGGCTGGTATGCTATCTACTATTTCCACACCTTTCTTTTTTACCTCATCAATATACCCCGGGATACGTGATGTGGACGATTCAATGTCAAGGCTGCCTTGTGGATAAGCAGCTACGATCTTATATCCCCCGAACTCTCCAGAAACATCAGTAGCATTTAATACTTTAGTGTATTCTACGCTATGCGATGTATCTAATCCGATAATGCCGACACGCTTTCCGGCCGGTATGCGCCCTTTGGCAAACAGAGAGCCGGCATTTCCCATAAGCCCCAGGCCGAGGCCGGTGATAGCCGTGGTTTTAATGAATTTGCGACGATCAAAAGATGGTGTCATAAATGTATGGTTTATTAGTTGATTGGTTAATTGGTTTATTTGTTTATTGGTTAATTAGTTTCGATAGCTATCGGGATAGTTCATTGGTTAAACCGCCACTATTCCCCTTCGGGGGTTAGGGGGCCAATGCTTTTTCCAACGCCTGGGTTGTGGTATAATATTTCGCCAGCATCGCCGATATTTCCCACTCCGGCATATTTCCATCACGCAGGTACTGCAAATATTTTTTTACAACGAGTGAAAATTGTTGCTCAGGATCTACCTTCAAATTGTCAGGCACCACTACTTCCCATCCTTCATTACTTTTCTTAAGCGACAACCCCGGGTATTTTTTCTTAAGGATGTCCATTCCTTTTTCCACATCTTTCTGCCAGGCATCGCTTTTGCTTTTATCTGCCGGCTCCAGGTAAAGAACAGGTTGATATTGCTGTTCTTTGCCCTGCCTGATCACCAGGTTCGTTTTTGTACCGCGTAATATAGAATAATACGTATCACTGGTGCCCTTCGGCGGCTCATATTTCCACACTACAGAAACCTTCGCGTGCAGATCCCTGATGGTATAGTTCATTTCCCCATTAGCATATACGCTTAGAAGGCTATCCTTAACATCTTTCTGAAGAAAATCCGGGTAAGCTTCCTGCTTGGTAACTTGCTTAAATTGGGCAGGAGTCAGCACAGTAGCCCAACGCTTTGCTGAAAGCATTTTAATATCTTTCTCGTAGTCAAAGTTGGCTTCGGGAAAACATTCCCACTGAATTAAATCCACCAGGTGTGTAGTTACATCAACTATTCCCTCTCCTTCCTGTTCTACATCCAAATACCAGGCGGGGCGGGTGAGAGGCACTCCTGAAACTTCTTTGAAAAAGAAATGCACGCTCTCGGAAACCATAGCAGGATTTTCAAGGGTTCCTTTTTCAAGCTCGCCAAAAAGCTCCGGAACTTCAGAAAATGCTTTTTGTAAAATATTAGTGATCTCATACCGTGAGGTCATAATATCGTACAATAAAACTTTCTTTTCTTTTGCTTCAGCAAAAGCTTTTTTTAATTCATCAAAACCTGCTTTGGAAATAGCCATTGGCTTATCTGCAAGTACGTTCAAACCCGCTTCTACCGACTTTTTAATATATTCAGTTTTTAGCTTGTTATTGCCTGAGATCGCCACTACATTACCCGGTTTGGTAGTCAGCATTTTCTCAAGATAATTGGCGCTTGTATCTACTTCCTCTTTCCATGCAGTCGGATTTTCTTTCCGGTTATTGTATTCGTCAATTAAATTCAGATAAGACTTTACCTCCGGCCCCGCAGGCGCAAATACATGTACCGTAGAATCAATTTCTTTGTACATATATTTTTGCAACAGAGCCGCATGAAAGTGGCCCGGCGCTAATACAATTAGCTTCACTAAAGAAGAATCAGATGTTTGGGCTTCGTTGTTACTGGCGTTATTGGTACATCCCTGGCTAAACATAAACAGAATAATTAAATAAAATAGTTGTGTTTTTTTCCAAATCCGATTGCTATCGGATGTTGCATGAGCTGGCTTACTATGGGCGGTGGGGACACCGCCCACGTCGTGCTGCCCCGGTTGGTGTCTCCACCAACCGGAGACAGAAAAGAACCTGTTCAATCTGTGCATCATTTTTTAAATATTTGGTTAATAACTGTATCCTTTATAACATGGAAGCGCTTTCCTTATCTAAATACAGAACAGCATTTTCATGATTTCTAAGAATAGTGGACGGATATTTTTCATTTACCTCATCATTCAAAGTATGATATACCGCCTGCGCCTTATTAATGCCGGGCACCATGCAAAAGATATATTTTGCATTAAGTAATGCAGGCACGGTAAGCGTAATGGCCGATACAGGAACTTCATCAATAGTTGCAAAACAACCATCATTTACCTGCTGCTGCCGCGACGCTTCATGAAGCTGAACTTCTTTTACCAAAAGCGGATCCTGGAAATTGGCTTCATACGGATCATTGAAGGCAATATGTGTATTCTCGCCAATACCCATGCATACTATATCTGCAGGAAATTGCCTGAGAAGGCCTGCATATCTTTTGCCTTCCTGCGCAGGATCAGCTTCCCCATCAATATAATACACTTCATTAAAAGAAACTTTACCGAATATTCTTTGCTTTAAAAATTCTCCAAAACGTTGCGGTGCATTCTTATTCAGGCCTACATATTCATCCATGTGAAAGGCATTTATCCTACTCCAGTCTATTCCTTCCTCTTCTGATAAAGCGGCTAAAAATTCGTTCTGAGAAGGCGCGGCGGCAAAAATGATATTGATAAAATCCTTCTTCATCAATAGCTCTTTTATTTTTTTAGAAACATCATGAGCAGCGTTCTTACCCATATCGCTCCTTGTTTCAAAAACCTTTACATCTAACTTGTCAGCAGTCCATTGTTTTATTTCACTCATATCCTTTATTAAAAATTTAATTTTTTTATTTATGCAATGGACTGAAGTCCATTGCTACAAAATCGGTCGTTCCTACGGAACTTGCTTTTCCTGGATCTGTAGGATCCTTTTTTAAAACATCACCTCACAACAATTCCACTCGTTTGCCCAATCGGGCACTCTCGTAGATAGCACATATTATTTCAACTGATTTACGGCCCTCATTTCCATCAATCAGAGGCGTACCATCCGTTTCAATGGTATGTATCATATCTTCTATCTGCTTTTGATGCCCTACAAAACTAATATCACCGGGATTAGAAGCTCCCCCATGTGAGGCAGCGCCTGCCTGCATTGAATTTCTTATCTCTTTATCTTCATCTCTCTCCTGCTCGAATTGCCATTGAACGAAGCTATCTTCTTCTAATACTACTGTTCCTTTAGTGCCCATTATTTCAATACGCTTAGGCGAACCGGGGAAAACAGCCGTTGAGCATTCGATAGTTCCCAAGGCGCCGTTTTTAAATTTTACGGTAGAAACTATAGTATCCTCTACCTCAATATCCTTGTGCCATACATTGGCAGCAACAGACTGGACTGATTCAACAGGCCCCATATACCATTGCAATAAATCTATGGAATGAATACCCTGGTTCATCAAAGCTCCGCCCCCATCATACTTCCAGGTACCCCTCCATGCTCCTGACTTATAATATGCTTCTGTCCTATACCATTTTACATAAGCATCCCCCAGCACAAGGTCGCCAAATCTCTTTTCGTCTATCGTTTTCTTTAACTGCATACTCGTTTCATAAAAACGCGAAGGAAAAATAGATCCTACTTTTACACCTGCTTTGCGGGCGGCTTCAAGTATTTTATCGCATCTTTCAACAGTTACTTCCAATGGCTTTTCAATCAGGCAATGTTTACCGGCTTCAATACTGGTAACTGCCGGCTCCATGTGTACGCCCGATGGAGTGCAAATACAAACTATATCAATTTCCGGGTTAGCTAACATTTCCTCCAAAGTTGCATAAGCAGTACAATTGTGTTGTTTAGCAAAATCATCTGCATTGACAACACTATACACCCCTATCAAACTGGCATTGGGTATTTCACTGATAGCTTTTGCATGGAAATGAGATATCATTCCTGCGCCTACTATTCCAAAACCAAAATTTTTATTTGTCATAATTACATTTATTTAGTCCCATCCCAACCCTTCCCCGAAGGGGAAGGACGCGCTTTAAGTTTTAAATATTTATTGTTTTTATTAGCATTTTGAAAATGAATTTGGTTACAAGACTGTGTGCAGAGAAACACTCACAGCATCACACCTCTATTTTTCAAAAACAATTTTTTCATTTTTAATCACCCTGCTTATGATGATATCTTTACCCTCCAATCTGAAAATAACTTTATCATTATTTTTTTCATAAAAGGAAGGATCATGCTTAATAAGCATTTCACTCACATTAACGGATGCCAATTCCCACGCCTCTTTAAGTGTGGCCAGGTTATGATCCATTAAAGTTTCCACATTCTCCAATAATGATTTTGCTGCTCCTGCCAATATACCGGGTGAACCTTTAAGAGAAACTCTTTTATCTTCGTCCAATATTACTGCACCGCCGATATGGCTAAAGTATTCGCCGGGAGCCATTCCGGCATAGCGTGTTGCATCGCTTACTACCAGCGTTTTCTTTCCCTTATTCTTCATCACTACTTTCATAAATGAATCCGGCGTATGAATACCATCGGTAATGATACAGGAATAAAGTCCGTCTTCAGCCAACTGGTCCCAAATCATATTCGGATGCCGCTTTAATAATAAAGGAATTCCATTTCCCAAATGTGTTGACAAAGTCATACCTGATTTTACCGCAGTGCTGATCTGTTCAGTATTTGCTAATGAATGCCCCATAGCAACGATAATTCCCTGCGCTTTGCATTTTTCAATAAATGAAACCGATCCTTCCCACTCAGGCGCTATTGTAACTAACCTTATTCTTCCGCCTGCTGCCTCCTGGAATTTGCTGAAGAGTTCCCAATCAGGCGCTTTTATGTACTGCTCATCATGAGCGCCCTTAGCGCCTTCTTTTGGAGAAATAAAAGGACCTTCGAGATGAATGCCCCATACACATTCATTTACCAGTGGGTCAGACTTACATGCTTCATCAATCGTGCGAACGATCGTCAATATATTTTCATCTGAATTAGTAATAACAGTTGGCAAAAATGTAGTGACTCCCTGGCTTAATAAATAGTGAGTGGTATTTACCACATCTTCCTGTGTAAGAGCAGTGGTATTGTAGTCTATCCCATTGATTCCATTGATCTGTAAGTCTATCAATCCCGGGCCAATGAAAGCAAGATCCTTATCTGTGGTTTCCTTCTCAATAATACCCGTTAATTTATCATCTTCAAAAGATACTTCTTCTGTTTTACCCGTTATACAATTTCTACAAATAATACGATCTATCATTTTACTATTTTTAGTCAGTAGCTTTTTTAAGGGAAGTAATCATATTTTTTACTCTTTCCGGAACCACTTTCGTTGACAAACCTACGCCAACGAATACAATTCCTGCTATTATGGTTGGCAAGCCCACCTCAATAGCAAGGCTGTGCGTATTCATATCTTTTGTGATAACAAATGTTAGTAAGCCAGCAAGAATAGAAGAAATGGCAGCAACTGGGCCACACTTTTTAAATGCAGGAATGAGGCCTAACATCAAAGGCATAGCCGTAGGGCCGAGCAGCGCTCCAAACCAATTCACGATCAACCCAAGCACTCCTCCAAAGCGTTCATAATTTAATGCAAGAATTAGGGTAGCCAGTGTAAAAATAAAAGTAGTGATCCGCGCAGTACGTAATGAATGTTTGTCGTTCCTGAATTTATCCGACATGATAGGCAGTATATCCCGAGTGATCACTGCTGCAATGGTATTTACATCCGAAGAGGTCATACCCATAGTAGCCGCAAACAAGGAAGCTATCACCAAACCTATCATTCCCTGCGGAAGTATCTTAAGCATCAGGTAACCATAAGATTCACTGGGATTTTCAAGGCCTGGTAGAATAAGAGGCGCTGCCCACATAGGAAAAAATAAGATCAAGGGCCAGATCAAATACAATATTCCTGATAACCGGGCTGCCTTGGAAGCTTCTTTTTCACTGGGTGAAGAAATATATCTCGTAGCCAGGCTCCAGCTACCTCCATTATAACTTAAAAAGTAGAGGAAGAACATAATGCCTACAAAAGCCGCAGTATAAGGATCATTGAACAATTGGCTGTGTTCAGGCGGCAATTCTTTCCATATTCCTGTTATGGAACTCCAACCGCCAAGATGTTTCACTACTAAAACAAACATCACTACCCCTCCGAGAACCTGCACAATGAACTGGATCAGATCTGTAATGATCACCCCCCAAAGGCCTCCAAACGTAACATAAATAATGGTAACCACTCCCGATACAAGGATACCTGTCATCATTGGAATGCCGGCTACCACATGAAGTAAAATACCAATTGCCGCCCATTTGGCCCCAACATCAAATACTTTTAATATTACCCCGGCCCATGCAATGATCTGTTGAGTCCATAGGTTATACCTTACCTTAAGGTATTCGAGCGGAGATTGTATCTGAAAATTCTTTCTCAACCGCACCCAGTAAACAGGAAATATTTTAGCGCTTGCAATGATCACAACACCAACGGGAAAAGCCCACCACATATACATGGTAAAACCATGAGTATAAGCTACGGCTGCATAAGCAACAAATACAGCTCCGCTATGGCCGGACACATGATGTGAAATTCCTGCCAACCACCAGGGCAACTTACCACCGGCAACAAAATAGTCTTCGGAATTTCTACTTTTAAAGTAAGACCACACTCCTATAACCAGCATGCTTAAAAAGAAAAGGATAACTACAATTAAATCTATCTTATCAAGAACCATGTATTTGTTTTTAGTTGGTTATTTAAGTTGGTTATTTAAATTATTGTCAGTCTTGAGCCTGTCAGGTGTCATCGCCTATAAACCATTAAGGGATTAAGAATAGTTAAGAAATGCTCCTTAACTTCTTAATGTTTAGGCTGAATAGTTGCAATTATATAACGTATACTTTTATAAATCACAAAATATATTTTTATAAAATTTTCAACTTATCATCCTTCAAAGAGATTAATTTTTTATGAGCGCATCAATCTCAACTCCACATTATATTAATTTTCATTTTTTTAATGCCCATTTAATTGCATTAAGCAATAAAGTTTTAAACTCTGCCATTTCAAAATCAGCCGGATACCCCAATGAGGTATAAAACACTTTGCTTTTACCCGCAATCCGTGTCCATGCAATGGGCTGTGTTATGTCGTTGGATTTTCCGGTAAGCAATACCTTCGCTTTCTTATCAAGCAAAGGCGCAACAAGATAAACATTTCCTTCACTATGCCATTGTGAAGGCTTAATATTACTCACTATTGGATCATTGGCCATTTCCGGAACTACAGATACATCAATGCCTGGCCCTACCGGCCCATAGCCACGATTCTCACATCCCAGGATGCTGGTAACGAATTCAGGCCAGTCTTCAAATCCTTTTCCTATTTTGTCGCGCGCTGTAAAAGCATGGTTGGCGGTGCGTATGCCAATCAATGGTTTTCCTTTGGCCAGGTAGCTTTTAATAATATTCATCTGCTTATGTGGCAGAGCAATGCGCCTGGCAAAAACCACAAGTAAGTCTGCTTTTGAAACCGCCTCCATATTGGGATAACTGTAAGAACCACGATCTCCGCTTCCTAAAAGAACAGTAACATCATACCCATGTTCTTTTCTCAGCATTTCGGCAAAGAGCGGCACTGTTTTATGCGCTTCATAATTATCCGGGTCTTCTGTAATGAGAAAAACAATCTTTGTTTTTTTCATTTTTTCAATCTTGTTTTTTTGCAATTGATGAATATCTCTTGCCATAAGAGCATTGTTATTTGGCAATATAGCAAATGCAAATAATACACTTAACAAAAAATTTTTACGACATTTAAATATCCTCATGTTTTCAAATTATTTTTAGTATTATCAACGTACACAGGCTAATACTCCCCTGAAATGCCCAATACTTTGGGCTATACCCATAGCAGGGTCTGACCTCGCTTCAAATTCTAAACTACAGTGCCCCCCATATTTGGTTTTATGCAGCGCTTTAACGAAACTTACAAAGTCAATTTTCCCCATACCATTAATTACCGTCTTTCCACTCTTCACCGGTTCATCTACATCCTTTAAATGCATATCATAAATACGGCTGTGGTATTTTACAAGTATGGCTGCGGGATCCTGCCCGGAACGGAAAGTATGGCCGATATCCATACAAATCCCTAACACGGGATCCATGTTTTTAATTCTATCATAAATGCTTTTCACGTCGGGAAAGAGTTTGTCTTCCGGGCCATGATTGTGAATAGCTATCCTGATCTGAGATTCCTTAGCTTTCTTTTCAACATAAGGAAGCAGGTCGTAAGCAGGTGAAGTAATGATCAGGTTTACTCCGGCCCTTTTTGCATAAGCGAAAGCATTATCCACATCCTGTTGGGTCTTCATATAAATTACTCCAAGCCCATACACGTTTATGGATGCAGCTTTGAACTTGCCAATAATTTCATCAGTCTTTTCCTGTGTACTATTATAAGGCAATGAAAAATCTTTTAGCGAAACATAATTGATATCAACGGCTTTGCAAATATCTATCGCTTTATCTACGTCAGCTTTATAGGCTAAAAAACTATAGCCGGCAATTGAAAGATCAAAAGTCTCTTTAACAGGAGGATTATCCACAGCATTTTCTGCTATAGAAATAAAGGGCAGCATACTACCTGCAATAGCTCCTGTGCCAGCCAATTTGAGAAAATCCCGCCTTGATTTCATAATATTAAAGATTTGTAATTCCGTGAGATATTCTAAACTATTCTAAACTGTACGTCCACCGCGGTCTGACCTACGGTACCGGCCGCTACCTAAACTATTCTAAACCAGCAATCAAATAGTTGGCTCCCATCCTGGCTGGTATTTACGTTTCCAGTATTTTTTTGCTTCTTCATTGTTAAGGATATGGCCATTCTTCTCATCAGTTTTAAGCGTAGCGCCTGTACGCACTGCAATATTACCTAAGTGAGTCAATAAAGTACTTTGATAACCTTTTAATATTTCTGCATTTAGTGAAGCCCCTTTACGAATACCATCAAAAAAGTTTTGAATGTGCAATGCATCTAAATTCCTTGAAGGATCTACCGTATTGCGCGCATCTATAGAGAAGTCATTTTTTACATCTTTCAGTAATTTATTTTTCAGGTCATATATTTTGTAAGAGTTGCCGCCATCAATAACAACCGTTCCTCCTTCACCATAAAATGCGACCCCTACGCTTGCACCTTCTATATCACGCCCATTGCAGCTTCTGCCTTCCCAGTCCATTAATTTATTACCGGGAAATTCCCAGGTAACTATCTGCGTATCCGGCGTTTGCCAATCATCCTTATAACGGTAGCGGCCGCCTGAAGAGCTAACGCTTACCGGGTATTCAAGATCCATGCCCCACCGCAGCAGATCTACCATGTGAGTGCCGTTGTTGCCTCCTTCGCCTGTTCCCCAATTCCAGAACCAGTGCCAGTTATAATGAAGTATATTATCACGATACTCTTCCCGTGGCGCAGGGCCCTGCCACAGATCATAATTTAACCATGATGGAACCGCTATCTTTTTGCCGGTTCCTATTGAAGGCCGGTTATTGGTGTACCATCCTTTGCCATAATAAACCCTTCCGATCACTCCGTCCTGTACTTCTTTAATTGCTGCGATAACGTTAGGCCATGAACGGCGCTGCGAGCCCATTTGCACCTGGCGTTTGTATTTTCTTGCAGCAGCTACCAGTAATTCACCTTCATGAGGATTATGGGCGCAGGGCTTTTCTACATACACATGCTTTCCGGCTTTACACGCAAGTATTGCCGCCGGCGCGTGCCAATGATCAGGAGCTGCGATCACCAATGCCTCCAATGATTTATCTTCCAGGGCTTTCCTAAAATCCGGCACAGCCTTGGGGCGCTTGCCCTGAATTTTTTCTACCGTATCAATACATGTATCCATGGATTGGCTGTCCACATCAGAGATATAGATTATTTCACAATTCTTTTGTTGTGCATAATTTTTTGATAAGGCTAATCCACGGGCATGAACTCCCATAATGCCTACCTGGATGCGTTCATTGGCTCCTAAAATATTAGCATAACTTTTAGCGCCAAATGATGGCAATATACCGCCCAGTGAGACTGCTGCAGAAGCTGCCATAGTTTTTTTAATAAAATCCCTTCTCGAATCTTGCATAGTCATAATATTTTAAATGTCTTTAAATAATGATTATTTATTCTCCTGATTGGCTTTATTTATTTTTGCAGTGTGGTTATTAAATTAGTTGCAAACAAATCTATTATAAAATGCGGTTAAAATTTCAACAAAACCGTCAAATAGCTACTACAACGTTTGAAATACTTGTCCGCCACCCGGTTTTGGCTTAATTTGTATAAAAAAATTGAAAAGGCTTTATGGTAAAAAGGGGAGTAACATTAAAAGATATAGCCAGGAAGTTGAACATGTCTGTATCAACCGTATCAAAGTCTCTGAATGATGATAGCTCGATAAGCGCCCTTACGAAAGAAAGAGTAAGAAAATTTGCCAATGAATGTAACTATATTGCTAATGAATCAGCCCGTCATTTTCAGCAAAACAAAAGCTTTACGATTGGATTGATATTGCCTGACCTGTTGGACCATTTTTTTGTAATGGCCATAAACGGGGTAGAAGAAATTGCCCTGAAAGAAAACTATAATATGCTGGTGACCCAATCTCATGAGGACGTTAAAAAAGAAGAAAATATAGCCAACCTGATGATCAGGAACAGGGTGGATGGCTTAATAGTAGCAGTGACAAAGAATACGGTTGACATGGCTTTATTCCAAAAATTCAAGTCAGTGGGTATTCCTGTGATCTGTATTGTCAGGGAACCGCAAAGCCATTTATTTACGCATGTATCTGTGGATAATGTAGAAGGCGCTTTTAAAGCAACTAATTTTTTAATTAAAAGAGGCCATCAAAGAATTGCGCATATCATGGGGCCAAAAACTTTACAAATATCCGTGATCCGTTTAGAAGGATATAAGAAAGCGCTCAGGAAAAATAATATCCCGTTAGATCCGGAATTGGTAAAAGAAGTAGATTTCACAAGAGCAGAAACAGAAAAAGCCATGCGCGAGCTGATGAGATTACAATCCCCGCCCACTGCTATATTCACGTTCAAAAATTATATCACTCTTGATGCAATAGGCTTTTTAAAACGAAACTATCCTGATAAATTGGATAAAATTGATTTTACAGACTTTGGAAACCTTCCCTTGTTTGATTATTTGGAACATAAACCCGTTGCCTCCGTTAATGAAAATTTTTATGAAGTAGGCAAACAAGCCGCTACGTTACTTTTTCAGATGATCAATGAAGAAGATGAAAATCAGAATGAAAAAATTAAGAATGTGGAAATTCCCTGCAAGCTGGTAATTCATACATAGATCAATTATTGCTTCTCTTTACCATAATATTCTCAATACTTCCTTCCAATCTTACAGTTTAACCCCACTATTGTTGGCGTCCCCGCCAACAATCTATCAATATTATATTGACTGGTTTACATTAATCAAACTTTGTAAAATACTATATCTGAAACACCGTTGGCGGAGACGCCAACAGTAGCCTGGATTTCTTTTGTGTGTCGAGCATCGTCTCCCGACAGGGGACGATGCGTTGGTGAAAAGTTGAGTAATAAATCCATAACTTTAAAGATGTCTATTAAGCTAAATCAATCAGAAGATTTCCAAACTTATTTCTGCACATTTACCTGCCTCCATTGGTTACATTTATTTGAAATAACTAACCTGTATGATGAATTGTATAAATGGTTCAATATTCTTACACAGAGAGGAAACCAAATTGAAGGTTTTGTGATTATGCCTAATCATGTGCATCTCTTGCTATTTATAAACAAAGATGAAAATATAAACAAGTTGCTTGGAAATGGTAAAAGATTCCTGGCATACGAAATTGTTAACCGGCTGGAACAACTACAACATCGCGACATTTTATCACAACTTGCATCTGCAGTAACTCTAAAAGAAAAGGAAAGAAACAAGAAGCATCGTGTATTTGAAATATCATCAGATATTAAGGCATGTTACACTGAAGAATTCTTTTTACAAAAGTTGGATTATATTCATAATAATCCTGTTTCAGGAAAATGGAATTTAGCGGCTACGGCTGAGGATTATTTTCATTCAAGTGCGTCTTTTTATACTTTTAATAAACAACATCCATTAATAAATTTATCACATTATAAGGGATTCGGGTTTAGAGTTGCCGGGTTTACATAGCGCATCGTCCCTTCGGGAGACGATGCTTGACTACAGTTTTGTTTACATTGCTATGCTAAATCTGATGGGGAAAAAATTTAATTAACTCAAACAGCTTCTAAGATTAAGGAAAATAATACAAAATATTTGATTCCAACTCCCATTACTTTATTCATGATTTCCCTGTTTAAGTTTTTGTAAACAGCAGCAATATACGATACATTTTATAATTTTTAAGTTGAAAACTATCCTGAAACTTATAGCCTGAAATCATCCCCTTACTGCTCTTATTCTTCTGCCGCGTCATCCTCTTTTTCCTGCAGTAATTTGCCTGCCTTATCTTTTTTTAATTTCACTCCGGGATTTTCACTTGTGCCTGAAACGGTAAACGGTATCCCTATAATACCAAGCGGCGGCAAACCGATTCTTCCTTTCAGGTTTAATAAACCATCAAGGCTAACCTGCCCTTCAAACCGCGGGCGCAGGCCTGCTATGCGAAGCTTAACCCTGTCGAGTGTGATGATATTATTATTGATAGTGGTTTTTAACGCAACGCCTTTAAGAGCCGGATCTTTTAAATCTTCATGGTCTGTTCCCCTGCTTACCGCATTCATTAATTTAAAGCCTGCAAGCTTTACATTTTTTAATGATAGAGTACCACCGCCTTTGAGTGAAGGATATACAACATTCATATTTTCATCAAGCCTTCCCGTTAATGTATAATCCAGCCCGGTAACGCCTTGCACCGATGATGCGGATGATGCCATTTCGCGAAACATCGGAATTTCATTATAGGCTTTCGCTATAGAGAAAGAATCAGCCTCTACTTTAAAATCAAAAAATGCTTTGCGTGGAGTTTCTCCGTAATACGATGCATTCATTTTAAACGATGCATCTATCAACCGGAAAGCAACATCTTTCAATTTAATTTTACCGCTGTCAATAACCAATTGCCCTTTAAGATCATTCAAAGATATGCTATCATAATTCACCTTCCTGATATTCGCATCAAGGCTTACCGAAAGGTTATCCGGGATCATTACAACGCCCTGGCCTGTGGCTGTATCTGTCACCCGGGCCTGTGTTGAATCGCTTACCGAAAATGCAGTAAATTCCTTCACGTTTATATAGTCGGAATTTACCGTGAATTTTCCACGAAGCTTTTCATCATTACCAACAAAATAATTGATAACATTATTAAGATAGCCATTGATGGAAAAAGAAGAGGAACCATAGCCGACATTAAAATCGTTGAACCACATTTTATCCTGTTTAAAACTAAATACACCGGAATGTACCGTGAACGGCGCGGGGAAAGATTCAGTATATAGCTTCACTTCTTTCAACTTCAGTTCACCCGAGTTTACCAGCAATTGATACCTGCCCGCAACGGCATCACTCTGCCTTCCTTTTAAGCTGAAGTTCGCTTCTATCAACCCGGTAACATCATAACTATCTACGGCAAATACTTTATATATTCCCAGGTCAATGGTCCCGTCTGATACGATATCATACTGGACATCATCCTGGTTTTTAATCTCAGCTTTCATTGTAAATGGCTGCCCTTCAAACTCAAAATTAACCGGTTGAACCTGTACTTCTGTACCAGCCAATGTTCCATCGGTATTAATGATGTTCGTAAGAATATTTATTTTTTGTATCGGGTTGGGATAATATGCGGTTTGAATTTCACCGTTTTGCACCTGTAGCTTTGCTTCTGTAACAGGAAATAATTTTTTACCGGGATTATATGTGCCATTTACTTTGAGGATTAATGCCAGGTCGCCGGCTATATTAAAGCTTTTCACAGGAATAAACTGCTTTATATCCTGTAAATGAATATGAGTCGTTATATCCGCTTCAATCCGGGGCTCATCAGGGTTAATAATCTTTGCATAACCTTTAATAATATTATTCAATGCTATTGCATTCAGGTTATCTATTTCCAAAGTGGTATGCCGTAAATTACCATCAGGGCAGGCACTTTTAAGATTGAAGCTGATATCATGCAGCGCCTGTGGCAATGATATAAATTTCAAATACCCATTCTTCATAGTTGACTGCAATTGAAAAACGGGGATACTGGTGACGATAATATCTTTCCTCCATTTGGAAGGGTTCTGTCCCTTACTGTATTTACCATTTGCTTTAAGATCAACAGTACAATTTCCTTTAAGCTCAATATCCGTCAAGCCCATTGCTTTATCCCATTTATCCAAATCAAGGTCAGCTTTTACCACCGAGTTAATAAACGGCTGCTCCAATCCTACTGTGTGCGAAGCTGCGCTGAAATACCCTTTATCTAATTTGAAATACAATGTATCAATATCAACACGTAAGCTATCGGTATTCAGAGAGGGCCACTTTGCACCAAGCTTCAGCAAAAGGCCTTCAACAGGGGCAGGCGCGCCTTTATATGATATGTACCCGCCGCTTATATCAACGTTCATATTAAGATCAGGTGCGGCATTCATTTCCTTACTGTAAATACCTTTTAATTCCATATTGAATGCGGCCTTTCCTTTTACTGTTGTATTATCCAGCCAGCCTGTAAGATCGGGTGGAATAGCGGTAATAATTTCTTCCAATGTAGCTTTAGGCGAAGCCAGTTTGAAATCCATATTATACCCGTTCTTCAAAAAGTCAAATGTACCTTCAAACATTACAGGCAGCTTATTAATACGGATCCTGTTTTTTTCAAAAACAAGCGCAAGCGAATTGGTATTCACTCTTGTAATCAGCTTTGCCTTTAAGGGCTTCTTATTTATATACGATTCGCCATCGTACATGAAGCTGAATGAATCTACCGACAACCGGGTTGTTAAATCAAAAATATTTTTTGACAGATCGCCCTTGCCTGTATAATCCAGGTTGTTTGCTGTTACCGTAACAGGAATAGATTGATCATTGTAATGCAGGTTACAATTTTCCAAAACAATACTTTCAAGGCGTAAGCCGGTATTGGAAGAAGTTGTGTCTGTTGTTTTAGTCTCGGCAGATTTGTAAATATTATAGCTTGCTTTACCTTCTTTGCTCACCGTTACATTAATATCGGCATGGGAAAAAAATATTTTGTTGATGTTAATGGCGTCGGAAAAAATGGTAGTTATATCAATCCCAAATGCGACTTCCTTTGCGCTCACTAATGTATCTTTTTGAAATGGCACAGCGCTCATAATGCTCACATCTTTTATGGTAAGAGTAAGCGAGGGAAAATGGTTAAAGAAAGAAAGCGATGCGCCTGAAAAATCCAGCTTGCTGGTTATGGACTCATTAGCCCATTGTTTTATTTTTTTTGAAATAGCACCGGGAAAGGCAAGCGGGAGTATGAACAATAAAGCAAGTACTGAAACAATACTTATTCCACATATTTTCAATACTCTCACAAGATCTCTTTTAGCAAACGGATTCATAAGTTTGAATGATATCGGCGGCAAAAGTACCGTTTAAATATAAATCTGCTGAGCAATTATATACCAATGCATTTTTTGCTTCTATCTGTTCAAAAGCGTTTGCATCGCCTTCATCAAAATGCCTTCTGAGCCGGGTGAAACGTTCGATTGATCACTCGTTTCATAACCGCCATTTCCGTATGCTTCTGCAGTGCCGATGTAGCTTGTGCCATAGTCGCCATAAGCTGCCATAGTAACAAAAAGATCCGGCCGCATGGCTTTGGCGGCAAGTTGGTATTCAACGAACAGCTCTCCCGGCATAAACAGTATTCTTGCATTTTTAATTTTGAGGCAACCGCAATCTATCTTTTCTCCTGCTTCATAGCGATTTAAGAATACTATTTTTTGAGCTATTGGAGCCGTTAGTACAGTATCGTTTTTTTGTAGCTCTCTCCGTAATTTGTATAGATCTTTATTAGGCGGCAAGGCTACAGGATCTATAAACCAATCCACGTCTTTTGCGGTCACAGGCTGGCGTTTGGTCGCCTCCCATGCCCGCTTCATTCCATCAGCTAATCTTTCGGCTAACACAAGCCGCATTATGTGAGAGCCATCATTATATTTTCCTGCTGCCACATCTCCTGCGGCGCCATTGAAATGAATGTGAAGGGCATCCGGCACTGCAAGTTGCCTAAAGAAACGTGCAACCCCGACAAAGTCAGGGTTGGCTATGCCCGTACGATAATAGCTTTGGGGATGTGTTGCAAAGAAACTTAAAATGGCAACCGGCTTATCATCATCCCAGAAACTAACTACGGATACGGTTGAATCAACAGTGCCAACAGGTAAACTACGTAATAAAGAATCTCCTTTTGTACTCGAAAACCGGGGCCTAATCACTTTTCCGTTTTTGTCTTTATAAATATCCCTATTTGAAACCACTTCGTGGACTGCCGCCTTACCCAACCCAATGTAATTGACCGGTTGAGAGCGGCTGAGGGATTTCCTGACTGCAATAGTCAGATTTGAAATCGTTTCCCTGCCCCAGGTACCATCAAATTCAATATGCTGATATGCCTTTGGATCATGTCCCGCCTCAAGAAGAAGCTTCTCAGCGCTGGGATCAAACCTGGGTGCATCGTGTTGGTGCAAAGTATGAACAGAAACCCTTTCAGGCGTAGTGCCTGCTGCTGCAGCCAATGCCTGCCTGAATAAAACATTGCCTTCATCGCCAATTCCAATGGCATCAATAGCACATAATACGATCGGCTTTCCGGCTCCTAAAATTACAATACCCTTTGCCCGTAAGCCCAGGTCCCATTTGTTTATCTCAATGTCATACGCCAAGGGATAGCCTACCGGTGGCGTAACATCAATATCAAAAGTTGACACCCGAAGTTCACTCTCTACAGGTGAATCAGGTTTTACAGGACTGATAATTTCGTTTGTCCATGACTGTAAGGCCAAAAGAATAAAAAAGATAAACCACTTAAATGATCTGTTTAAAAAATTAAGACCATAAAACTCTTTTCCGATTTTAGTTTTTGTTTTCATGTTTTTTATGAATGGCTTCAGACAGGATCACACAAATGATACGGAGTATCCGTGTTAGTCCGTGCAATCCGTGGCTAAAAATGTTTTACCGTCTTGTTATCTTTAATGGTTGTCATGGCTTTCCAAAAAGCTCAAATGCTGCTACCACCATTGCCTTTACTCCTGTTTTTATAGCAGGATCCGGTAAAGGTGCAAAAAGAGGCGAATGAAGCGAAGGCAATTGCTCTCCCTTTTCTCTGGCAGATTGTACTTTAGCAGGATCAACTGCTCCCAGCCAAAACATCAGTATCGGCACTTTTATATCCTGCCGTCCAAAAAAGGCAAAGTCTTCACCAAACATATAAAGCGGCATTTCCACCACATTGTCACTTCCAAAATTTTTTGAAAATACGCTGACGATCCTCTTTGCCAACGCAGTATTATTGATCAATGGAGCGCTATATGGTTCGCGCAATTTAATAACAGGTATTTTATCCTCTGGCAAGCCCGCTGCCAAAGCCAGGTTTTTACTGATCCTGTGCATGGATGCAATAATATGATTTCTTACCTCTTCCGAATAGGAGCGAAGTGTTAGCTGCAGTTTTACTTCATCGGGGATAATATTATGAACCGTACCTCCGTGTATAGAACCAACGGTTACTACAGCAGGTTCCAAAGGATTGATCTCCCTGCTTACAATCGTCTGAAAGGCCATGATGATCTGCGCACTCAATACGATCGGATCTTTGGTAGTATGAGGGGCCGCCCCATGGCCTCCTTCCCCAAAAACAGTCATATCCACCATATCTACTCCCGCTAAAAATGCTCCATCACGGTAACCTAACTTTCCTGCTTCTAAATTTGGATTATCGTGAAGCGCTATGGCATAGTCAGGTTTAGGTATTTTGTTATACAATCCTGCTTTAAACATCAGGTCGGCTCCCTGCCCCGTTTCCTCAGCAGATTGCGCTACCATCACCAATGTTCCCTTCCATTGATCTTTGGCTTTTATCAATGTACGTGCGGCACCTACGAATACAGTCATGTGAAGGTCGTGGCCACAGGCGTGCATCACGCTTACTTCATTGCCTTCTGCATTTATTGCTTTTACTTTACTGGCGTAAGGAAGCCCGGTTTTTTCTTCCACGGGTAAAGCATCCATATCGGTACGGATCAGAAGGGTGGGGCCTTTCCCGTTCTTATAAATACCAGCCATACTGTAACCGCCTAAGTTTTTGATCACTTCAAAACCCAGGCTTTGTAATTCTGAAGCTATTAACTCAGAGGCATTTTTTTCCTGCAATGAAAGTTCAGGGTTTTGATGTAAATGCTTATACAACTTATCGAGAGAGGAATAATTATCCCGTAAAAAATCATTCGCTGATTTCAGGCCTGCCGATTGAGCCATAGCGCCTGACATAACCAGAATTAATACCAAGCTCAGAATAAACTTCTGCATATTTTTGATTGAATTACCTTTCATTCCCTGATTGTTTTTATTTTACTTCAGTATGCTACCTATTATGGTTCGGGGTGTAATGAGACCAATAATATACTCTCGTCGCTGTTAGTAATCCTGCCAATAGTTTGGTTCATATCCGGTAACGAATTTAATATTTTTTCTTCTAACCTGCCTCTGCTGTAGGCTAATTTTTATTTTGAGACGCTAAGGCTTTGAGGTTATTTATGAATCAGCATTAGATAAAACCGGTACGGGTGGCACTTTGGTAGAAAAAAATATCCAAACCACATAGCCCCGTCAGGGGCGATAGTTTTAACCCGGAAGTTTTAAATAGGTTAATTTAAAACTGTCGCCCCTGACGGGGCTTTGACTGGATTAATCTATTTAAAAACTACCAAACTAATGCCCCTGCTGGACCGGCAGGCAGGTATATGAGGCATGACATACGTGTAGTAGTATTTTTTTGAAAGGAAGAATTCCCTATATGCCCCCGTAGCACCTCAAAATAAAAAATTAACCCTGCTGTATAAATAAATGATAAAACCTCTTGTTAACCCTTTTGACACTTCAGATGCCAGCACGAGTAATCCCGCTGCATTCCGCTCTATCCTACCGATAGCTATCGGGATTCCTGGCTGTGTTTCAAAGCTAAAAATGAGGCAACAAGAAACTTATTATTTAATGCTTCGATCTCACTATCGCTTAATCTGCCCAAGTCGTTGTAAAAATACTCAACTGCTATTTCCTTGTTGGAAAGTATATTCCTGGTGAAATCATCAGGATGATTTCATAACTGCCTCCTGTAAACATCTTTGCTGTGAGAATATACGGCGTCACAATCAAAGCTATTTTAATTCTACAGCCGGGTTATCTCATACACATGCTGACGTGGAATACAGTTTTGATGGATGGATTGAAATAAAGAGTCTGATTTTAATATCATGTCCTTCTCTTTTAATTTATCAGTCATGTAATCAGAAAAAATATTTTTTAAATAATTGTAGCTCTCCTCCTGTTTGTATTTTTCAAGAATATCATCGAAAAACTTTCGGAGACCGGCCATATCATCTTTGTTTTTAGGATTATTGAGGTAATTGTACTCAACAAATTTTATCCTTCTTAAGGCATATTCTAATTTCCAATATTCCTCAAAAAGAGGCAGCACATTGGCAGCCTGTAAATACTGCGGAGTATTTTTAAAAAAGGAAAGGTTGATGCCATTATCCAAATCTTTATTAGAAAATACTCCAATATTATTTTGATCAATCCTTAAACTGTAATTGCCCTTTTTCAATCTTTTCACCCGGATAGTTTCTGAATTCAATTTATTTGAAAAAGAAAAAAATGAATCCACATTCACGCCTTCCGGTGTTGGAAAGGGTAACGCTTCACTTTTATGGTTGAATGACAATTTGGTAGATGAAGATTCAAGCCCGGTAACTGAACAATTCACCTGCCGGATTAATTTATCACCCTTCCCGTCAATAACAGCATTTGAAACGATTGGGTTTCCAGGCAATGTTTTTAAGAACTGGCAGGCCATTACAAAATATCCCATTCGACTGACATGAACGCGATCTTTTCCAATAATAGAATTTGCAGGATCTTTTTCTTGTACTATTTTATTTATCTCTTTTAAAATCGTCCAGCAATCTATCAGCGGTAAATTATATTTTTTAGACAATTGCCTGAGATAAGCAGCACATTTTTGCAATGAATCGTTTACTCCATAAGCGTTCTCGGCAGGTAAATTTCCGGTTTGATCATATATAGTCGGGGTTTCCAAAATAATTTTAACGTTGGCATTCTTTAGAATCCTTACAATGCTGTCGGCATTCTTACACCAGTTCTCAAGGCACTTTTGTCTTTTTTCAGCGATACCGGGTTCCCCTTGCCTGGACTTATAATACAATCCTGGTTGAAGGTCGTTTTCTTCCAACATTATGACAACCCAGGCCGGATTTTTACTCAATACATCCTCTTCCAGCCTTTCGATGATTTCATTTGTAATATCGCCACTGATACCACCGTTTAAAAAAGTAATTCTTCTGTCAGGATACCGGGTTGCATAAAATAAATTTATATAGTGGAAATTACTTCCTCTCATGGCAATACTACTGCCTATAAACATTATACGGTCACCATCTTTAAAAATGGGTTGCTGACAAATAGCTATAGTTGCATAACAACATACAATTAAAATTATAATTGAACGGAGATATAATTTTTTCATATTTTAAAATGATTAAGGTATTATCAATTTGATGCAAATATTTTATACCTGTATTAATTTTTCACCAAACACTAATTTCACTACCAGAGTGGTATCAGAAAATTCATTGACCGGTAAATTAATAAGATACAGAAAGCTTTTTATATCCGGATAATCCCTGGGAGACTTGCTTAAAATGCATTCGACTCTTCTTCCATCATTCAATAAAATGGCGCTTTGGGGCAAAACATTTATTGGTTTTAGTGAAAGCCCCTCTGTAACCGCTGGCTTATTCAGATGGATATAATAAACTGAATTTTGCCGCGTAACAGAAACACCGGGCGACTTTATTAGTTGAGTGACCAGTTCAACATTTTCAAACGATTCTTTTACCGAAGCATACCATCTCCCAATACGTTTCAAAATAGCCGCAGCTTTTTCCGGTATCAGGCCTTCTGCCGTAGGGCCTACATTTAGAAGATAATTCGCCCCGGCAGAAAAATATTTATCAATGCTATTAATTAAATGGCGGTCTGAATAATATTCTGCATTTTTTCTGTACCCCCAACTTAAGCTATCTACCGACTGGCAGGCTTCTGTTGGTTCCTTAAATGCCTGGGCTTCTCCGGCATCTTCATCCCGTTCAGGGGTTCCATAATCTCCTTCATCAAACCCCCGGTTATTGATGATTGCTTTAGGCTGTAGCTTCCTGATCATCATATTAACGGAAGGATCGTAATACTGTGGTACATTCATGTCCCACCATATACCATGTATTTCTCCATAGTTGCTGCAAAGTTCTTTTATCTGTGCTTTAAGAAATTCCATATATTTATCCCAGTCTGGCTGGTCGCCTGGCTCAGGCTTTAGTAACTCATGATGCCGCCCCTGGTTCGGATAATTTTTATGATTCCAGTCTGCAATAGAATAATATAGGCACAAGGGAATTTTCCTTTTATGGCAAGCGTCCGCTAATTCTCTTAAAATATCTTTTTTGTACGGCGTATTCATGATGTTGAATGTTGTCTGTCTGGTATCCCACATACAAAATCCATCATGATGCTTGGTAGTAAAGGTTATATATTTCATACCAGACTCCTGCATTAAGTCAATCCACTGATCAGGAGAAAATTTTCGGGGATTAAACTCATCTGCAAATTTTATATATTGCGATCTGGGCATTCCCATTCTCCACTGAAATTGCTCATGCCATGCCGGGATAGAATAGATACCCCAATGTACAAACATGCCGAATCTGTTTTCAAAAAACCAGTCTCTTCCATCTTCGAATATTTTTTGATCTTTCTCATTTCTCCAGGGAGTGATCCATGGATTGCTGAAAGAATTTTTAAATACCAAAGGAGGAGTGCCAAGCGCAAGCAAGGATAGCATTTCTCTTCTTTTCATATTTTAATTTTTATTTGCGTTGGTAACAGGATATGTTTCGTGAATTAAATTAGTTCAACAGTAATAGTAATAAAATAGTTTTGTGTATCTCTACGGCATTACTTATACACAGCCCTTGCTACGCCTGCAATACGAGCCATCCTTGCCGCCTCATTTAAGATCACCGCCTCTATATCAGAAGCCCATGTGCCCGGCAAACCATACACTAATTGCGTAAATATCCCTCCTTCATAAGCAACAGCATCGTGATTGGCAGGATCATAAAAGGCATAACCTGTTTCCTTATCATTCGATTCTCTTAATATCTGCGCAGTAGGGATATAGCCCATTACGTCATTAGAATATCCTAACACAAATGCATCGGATCCAAATATTCTCCTTATCTCAATAGCATAATGTATTACCAATTCGCCACCCAAAGCAAACAATGATTGCTCACCAATTTTCCATACCTGTACCGGGTAAGGATAGGATTTTATTTGCGCTATACCTTTGTTAATTTGTTGAAGCAGATGGATAGCAGAGCGCCTCTTATAGGCAGCCGATGTATCTTTTGCCATCAATTCCAACTCTTCTTTTGATGGCGGAGCATTTAATGGCAACTGAACTTCAGAGTAAGCAAAAGACAAATGCGAAGATTGTTGCTTCATAGATGCACTGAGCGCCGCTTCTACAGCAAAGGCTAATTCTTTACCATACTGCCTGGCAAGAGGCACGGTGCGCCGTGGCAATGGATTCTGGTCTCCCCCTGCGCCCTGAAAAAATAAGGCAGTAGAACCCGGGTACATTTTTTCTAATTCCAACTGGGCATAGCCTGCATAGTCGCCAGACCACTGATAGCCGTTTAAAACTGTATTGTGGCAGGCATATCCAAATGCAATAGCACGGATAGTCCCTGATTTATCAGCAACTTTTATCACGGGTACAGCATAATCATCCGGCCCGTTAAGTTCTGGTTGTATCAACAAAAATGGCTCATTGTTATTACGCCTGTTTACCTGGAAGCGTGCAAAGCCATTCCCTGTAAATACCTCTGCCGGTTCCAGCGATTTTATCGCATCGCCTGCTAATTGAATGATTTGCTTTGATAATTGATCCGTATAAGATTTTATCTTTTGAGTTTGTTCCTGGCTCAAATCATAAGCATTCTGAACTGCGTTGGCAACCACCGGCCCGGAATGAGTATGAGAGCTATTGATAATGATCTGCGCTTTCTCCAGTTTATATTTTAATTTCAGTTGGCCCCGAATGTAATCCGACATATCCTTGGGTATGCCGCACAAATCAAGAGTGATCAGGACGCATCGCTTTCCGCCGGCATCTTCAAGAACAAGAGCTTTTGCCCAAAGGTCTTGTAATGTACCTTCAGCAACGTGGTCACGACTGGCATAGCCTGCCATCCATAACCGCTCTTGTGGTGTAATTACTACACGGGCTACACCTGCCTTCCAGCTTGGCGCAGCATTATTACCAATGGCGCTTACCGGCTTTACCATAAGCAGAAAACAAATACTCCATAAAACAGAATATAATTTACTCATTGTATTATCATTTTATTAAAATCCTCGAATCAGATTTAATATTTCCTATTTCCACCTGCTGTCATTACTTATCACTTATTACTTAGCCGCCAGGTATTGCAAACTTTTTAGGAGCCATCTCTACCCCCACCTGTTTTGCAAGCTTCAGCACTTCCTCAATGATCACAGGTTCTATATTTAATCCCCATTTCACTCCTCTGGCCAGGTAAGAAGAGAATGGTGCGGATGAGCCTTCATACCCTCCCTCATTTAATATCAATGGTGTGCTGATATAAGACATGACATCATTTGAATATCCAAATACAAATGCTTCCTGTCCAAAGATCAATTTTAGCTGTATCGCATACTCCACTACAGGTTCGCCACCCAATGTAATGACAGGCAAATCCCCGATTTTCCAAACCTGAACAGGATATGGATAAGTTGCAACCAGCGATTCACCCCTGTTAAGTTTATCAAGGTCTGATGTTGCCTTATTCCGTATGCTGTCTGAATTGCCGGCATTTGAAGCAATTTTTATCAATTCATCTTTTGTGGGCGGAACCTGGTCTGATTCCAGGTTTATTTCCGAATAAGATGTATTGAGAGAGGCTGGTAATTCCTTCATCGGTTCCGATAACACTCTCTCAACTGCTGCTGCTAATGATTTCCCTGCCTGCCGCGTGGCTTCAACCGTATTGCGGGGATACCCTATCTGGTTGCCACCGGCCCCCTGAAAGAAAATCGGTGTAACGCCCGGAAATATTTTTTCCAACTCCATTCTGGCAAATGCCGGATAGTCTCCCGAAATTTTATAATCCCGCAACATGGAAGCATGGCAGGCATAACTAAATAATACCGCTAACAAATCACCGGATACTTTTTCAACTTTAATGACCGGTACTGCATAATCATTGGGGCCATTGAATTGTTCCTGCAAATATAATTTGTATTGGATGTTGTTCCTTCGGTTTACCTGGAAACGGGTTACCCCATTCCCAGAAAAGATTTTCACGGGTTGTAATGATTTTAATGCCTTTCCTGTAATTTCTATTATCTGGTCTTCCAGCGTTATTGCATATTTCTCCACTATCTCCTTTTCTTTTTCATCTTTCAGAAACCTGGCGCTGGTAGCGGGCCCCGTGTGTGTATGGGAACAGTTTATCACCACCTGTTCATTGGTAAGGTTATAAGCCGTCTTTAATCTTGCCCGGATTACATCGGAAAATTCTTTTCTTATTCCGGCATTATCAATAGCGATAAATGCTGCCCTATGGCCGCTTTCATCTTCCAGCACCAGCGCAGAAGCCCATATATCTGTTGTCACTCCTTCGGATGGCTTGTTGCGAAACCCAAAGCCGGCCATCCATATCGGCCCATCCGGTGTAATGTTTGCCCGGGCTACTCCTGCTTTCCAGCCTGGTTGCATTTTACCTTGTTCTATCTGGCCCGAAACCAGTAAAGGACAGACAAAAAGGCCTGCTATAATGGTAACAATTAAATTTTTCATTTGCTATTTGTACTTTTAATTTTTTCTGCATTAGCATGAATTTTTTCAATCGCCGAATAAATAGCATCCATCTCCGGTTTACCGGTAAGGAAAAGATATTGGCTAAACCATACTGCTTCCTCATTACATAAAATATCATTTTGCGGGCACCGGTTTTGTTCCATATATCTTGAATAATCCAGTCTCTTTTTTGAGTATGTTTTTACAAAATTTTTTGTTTTGAATGTGTCTTTAAGAAATGGCATTTTGTTCAATGGGGTATAGCCCTCATAGCAAGGAACGCCTTCTGCATTCAAAGCGTTCATAAAAGCATCTCGTGATAATTCCTTAAAAGCTTCTTTTTTATAACGGAAAGGAAACAGATGATATACTCCTCTTGTTACTTCAGGATAAGCCTCAATGGGTAAAATGCCCGGCAACTGTTTTAGTTTTACCTTCAGGTACTCCGCATTATCTGTTCTTGTTTTTGTTTGGCTCTCCAACCGTGATAGTTGTGCCAGGCCGATTGCTGCCTGGTATTCTGTGAGCCTTAGCTTGTTTCCATACCGGACGGGACCCCTATTAGCAGTACCGCTAACAGCGCCATGGGGATAGCCCAGATTATGATAGGAATAGCACCGGCCTATAAAATTTTCATCGTTACTAACGATAGCTCCTCCTTCACCGATGGGTAAGTTTTTTGAGTTTTGAAAACTGAAGCCGCCGGCATGGCCGATGGTTCCTGCTTTCTGATGGTTGTATTCTGCCAAATGGGCCTGGCAGGCATCTTCCACTACCACCAGGTTATGTTTCTCTGCAATCGCTATTATACGGTTCATATCGGCTGGAAGCCCGGCCAGGTGAACTGGTACGACCGCCCTGGTGCGGGGCGTGACCTTAGCCTCAATTTTAGTAGCGTCTATTTGAAAAGTGGCCGGATCTGTATCAACGAAAACGGGTATAGCGCCTGTTGCCAGCACTGCTTGTGCTGTTGCTATGTAAGTATAGGGAGGAATAATCACTTCATCGCCTGCCCCAATGCCTAATTGGATCAGAGAGGTAATTAAGGAATTAGTTCCATTCACTACCGTGAGGCAACGTTTGGCGCCTAAAGTTTTTGCCCATTCTTTTTCAAACTCGCCCACTATTTTATTTCGTGACCAAATACCACTTCTGATTGACTCAAGTAAAAAATGCTCATCAGTTTCGGGATCCCATATAGGCCATTTAGGCCAATTTATTTTAGCAACAGGCTTCCCGCCTAACACAGCAGGGATTAAGGACTGTTTTGCCCTGCCCACAAATACAGAGGGCGCAATCCCTGACGAAATAATAGCTCCTGCTCCTGCCATACTATTGCTTTTAATAAATTCACGCCTTGAAAGTTTTTTATTTGTCATTTTTTACTTATGACTGCTTAAATAATTTTATTGTTTGCTCTAAAGTTGTTACACTTAAATGCGTAAGAAAACTTTCTTTTTATACAGAAAATATAAAAACAGCCACTGTAAGGCAATATTTAATAAATCCATCACATACTCTCCGCCTGGCGCCCCTACCCATTGCCCAACCCATTTGAATAAGCCTTCCGTCATGTATGGCCAATCAATAAAGCGGAATGATATATAAATCAGGATTGAATTCATGCCGATAACCCTAAAGAATAAAGTCCATCGCTGATAACCACGAACATCAATGATATAATAAAAGAGTGATAATAAAAGCAGGCTTAATCCACCTGCAAATAATACAAATGAACTGGACCAAAGATTTTTGTTGAATGGAAAATCAAGATTCCAGATGATTCCAAGTACAATTGAAACTACTCCGGCAACGGCTAACCATTTCGATTTGGTTAATGGTGATGCCGGGCTGTTCTTCAAAAACCTTCCGGTAAAGATGCCCATCAATACAGTGCTTATACCCGGGATGGTGCACACCAACCCAACAGTATCATGAATACCACGGGACAACCTTCCCGGAAGAACACTGCGGTCTATATAGGACATAAAATTTCCCGGCTCTGTCAGGTCGCCTGGTAAATAACCCGGTGCAGAAGTAAATTTTAACAACAACCAGTACCCTATTAGGAAGAGCCAAAACCAAACCCATTGCATCTTTTTTCCCGCATACAAATAAATAATGTTGGCAAACATATAAGTAGCCCCGATTTTACCTAACACACTGGGGAAACGAAAATCAGAAATAGGACGCAATTCCAATCCATTATTATAAACCATGCCCAGTAATATAAGTATCACACCACGTTTTACAACTTTGAAGAGTAATTGGCTTCGGGTTTTCCCTTTTTCCAATGCTTTATCAATTGAATAAACGGAGGAAACCCCTGCCAAAAACATAAACAGGGGAAAAATCAAATCCCAAAATGCAAAACCATTCCAGTAAGGATGTTCAAAGTTGTAGGCTACAGTGTTCCAGAAAGGAGAATGTTTTGTTTTTGCGAATCTTAAAATTAATTCCCCAAGCCCCATAATCCAAAGCATATCAAACCCCCTAAGAGCATCAAGTGAATAAAGCCTTTTTGTTTGAGTTTTTATTTGACTCATGGTAAAAATTGATTTAATGTTTATTGGTGATAAAATTTCAAATAAACATTACCAATCTAACCATTCTTGCGCTGAACTCAAAGATAAAGCTGGAGAACCTCCCTCAACCCCTTCGAGGATAATGGTTTCTATAGAAGTGCCTCTCAAATCAACCCCACCTACACTTACAAGTAAATTAGTTGTTCCGGCTTTATATACTCTGATAGTATGCCGTTGTACTTTCCAGTTACCTTTTGTTACCGGTACCGTCATAAGTGTATAACTGGAAACTGATTGGGGTGCAATATTCGACAATACCACTACTTCAGGCTTAGGCTGTGGAAGTGAAGTATCTTGTAATTGAATCGTGATATCTACATTTCCCGCTATCGAAGCCAGATTAGCAAATCTTATTTTTGCTTTGTCCGGAGGCGGCGGAGTCAGGTCATCTTCGGTAAGCCATAATTTAGGCGAAGCAACACTGCCTGACAGAAACAAGGTGTAATCCTTATTGGGAGCCAGTTGAATATTTTTTCTTGCAAAAGTATCCGCAGTATTAGTACTGTAAAACTTAGCCTCTCTTGATCCCGCTATTGTCACGTAATATTGTGAAACCACATTGTAATCGAGCGTACCATCCAACGTAAAATTTAATGTATCAAGATAAAATTTTACATCTTTACGCTCCGGAAATCCGTTTACTACTCTTAAGTTTGATGCGTCAAACTTCTCATAAGTATCGGTAGGTTTCTTACAACTGCTCATGATTATTGGTATCGTAAACATTACCGAAATTCCAATAAGAGTAAGAGGAAAAGTCTTTATTTTAGAGTTATATAATTTCATATCATTAATTTTTTTCCATTTAAGTTTTAGTATCCGGCATTATTTGCCCATCCCTGGGATATAAGATCGCTGTATGGCATATTCCATAGATAAAACCTCATATTGAAACCACCCACCGACTGGAGAAACGGCTTATAAAGTTCCATCTGTTCAATTTTTTCTTTTAGCACTCCCCATCTTCTTAAGTCTAAATACCGCTTACCTTCATTAATGAACTCCATTGCCCGTTCATTCCACACCGCTTTTCGAAATTGGTCTTGCGTCAACGCGGCCAGATCTGGCAGTATGGTTCCATCTGTTTTATGGGCCACAGGCCTTGCCCGGTATCTTATACCATTTATTTGTCTGTAAGCTTCAGAGGAAGGCCCTCCTTCAGCTTCATTAGCCGCTTCGGCATACATTAGTTTTGCTTCTGACAATCTGTAAAAAGGCCAGTTAGTTAAATGATCCTGCCAATAACCTGTTGAAGGGTAAATTTTTTGCCATGTTGAAATGCGCCAATCAGCGGTATCACCAGCAGGAAAGGGAACTTTGGCCCATCCGTCATAGTGATAGTCTGCAATATTCCATTTCCAACGCTCATCCCGGGGATCTTGAGTTCTCAACCATTCTGGTATCGGCCGTAAGTTTCCGTTTCCCCCGCCTTGGTCTGGCCCGGAAGGATATGTTCCAAATACATAAGGAAAATTACTACCAGCCAAATCAGTAAATTCAAGATCAAAAATTACTTCGTTAGTTAGTTGATCTTCGGACAACTTAGTAAATACATCACTGTATTTCGGCTCCAGGGCATATACTCCTGCAGCTTCCATATCCAATACTGCCTTAGCTGCATCTCTTGCCATAGGCCAGTATTTGGGGTTCCCGGGTACCATATCGCCCTGCGAAGACCTGCGCCAACCAGCCAGTTTCATATAAACATCGGCTTCAATACATTTCAACGCTCCCTGAGAAATTCTACCGGGTGATGAATTAGGGGAAGGTAGTTTGCCGTCGGCAAACGCAAGGTCAGGTAATATTATTGAATCGTAAATTGCCTGCGCCGGGCTTCTTGGCATCATCAAAACTGTCTCTGTTGTGGGCTTTAATCTCAAAGGAAGATCGCCAAACAAACAGGCAAGGAAGTTGTATAGATAGGCCCTGAAAGCCTTCGCTTCTGCTAACTTAGGCGTAACCCATGGATCTTTATTAACATCCCTGGCTTCTAAAGCAGCAATGAGATTATTGGCAGAATTGATGCCTTTCCAATAGTCATTCCAAAACGTTTCTTCAGAATTATTTCTGGAGTTTACAAAGTAGCCCCACTTAACAGGACAATAAGCTACATCATTTTGTACACTCATCCACAATCCACCCACATAATCCCAAACTTCACTTCCAAAGTCACCTCTCAGATTAGTATAGCAACCGTTAAGCGCAGCGTCAGCTTCTACCGCACTTGTGGGGAAGTTTTGAGGCGTTAAGAAACTGTAAGGTGTTTCTGTTATTACCTTTTTACATCCTGAGAAAAAAAGAGCAATTACTATAAGGCCAAAAAATATCTTTTTCATATTAATAAGTTGTTAGATTTAGAAAGCAAGGTTTAATCCGAATGTATAAATTTTGCTACGCGGATAAGCGCCTAAGTCTGCTCCAGGTGTAATAAGTGAATTGAGAAAATTAACCTCTGGATCATACCCTGTATAATGAGTAAGGGTTAATAGGTTTTGAGCGCTAACGTACAGCCGCAATCTTTTAAGCGAAAACCTTTTAAGCAAATTTTCACTGAAGTTATATGCCAATTGTACATTCTTAAGACGCAGATAGGAACCATCCTCAACCAGATAAGATGACAAATTAGAGTATTCATTTAAATAACCATGCCCCCATCTTTGCCTGTTAATTTGGGGATCCGAAGGCGTCCACCTGTTTAACATGTCCACTTTCCCACCCTGATACCATTCAGCAGATTCAAATAAGGCTTTATCAGCATTCAGCACATCATTACCATAACTATAGGTGAACAAAAAGCTAAACTCTAAATTGCGATAAGAAAGATTGTTGGAAAATCCACCAAAAAATTGTGGGTTACCATTTCCAATCACAGTTCTGTCAAAGTCATCAACAACCCCATCGGGTTTACCGTCCGGGCCACTGATATCTTTATATTTCCGGGTTCCTTGCCTAATATTTAAGGAATTGTGAGGCACAGTAGTTGCTAATTCGTCCTGTGTATTAATTACACCATCATACACATATCCAAACATTGCCCCCAACTTCTGCCCTACTTTCACTATGTAAACATCAGAATACCTTCCAATAGAACCGGTATAGAAATATTCCTGGCCCTCATTTAGATTTAAAACTTTCGACTTGTTAAATGATATATTGAAATTTGTCGTCCACTTAAATTTCTTTCCGTTTACATTCACTGTATTCAAGGAAATCTCCAGCCCTTTTACCTGCATATCCCCAACATTTCTTGTAACTGCCGAAAACCCGGAATAACCTGGTAAGGGAGCCTGAAGTAATAAATCTTTTGACTTTTTAGTATAAGCGTCTGTAGTAATAAAGATCCGATCGTGCAATATACCAATATCCAGACCCAAATTTTGCTGGATGTTCGTTTCCCACTTCAAATCAGTAGATCCAAGTTGCCGTGGCACTACACCAACCACTATGGCATTGTTTTGCACAGCAGGATAATAGGTAGGGCCATAAGAAGTGTATGTTGAATAAGGCGCTATACTTTCATTACCCGTGTGGCCGTAAGTGAATCTGAACTTTAAAGTAGAAATAGATTGAATTCCTCTCATGAATTTTTCCTCATTAACCTTCCATGCAATGCCCCCCGAAGGAAAATAGCCCCATTTATGTATCGGAAACTTTGAGCTGCCGTCTGCCCGAATGGTTCCAGTGAATAAATATTTATCAAATAACGCATACTGAACCCGGCCAAAATAACTTTCAATTCCACTAACTTCCTTTGATGAAGATGGAGCGGAAAATTGAGTCCCCAAAGACAGGTTGTTGTATCCTAATGCCTGAATTGCAAAATTTTGGTTAGATGCACCCGTATAGGAAGATATTGCTTTCTGAACCGAATAGCCAGCAACTGCATCTAGCTTGCCATACTTACCAATAGGTCTTGAGTAATTCAGTGTGTTTTCATTTAATAGCCCTATATATACTGAATTGTTTTTTGCTCCTATACCCTGGGTATAAGTTCCATAGGATGTATTGCTGTTATAGAAATCATCACTTTCATCAACGCTGTAATTCATTCCGCCCGCAATTTTCAAGGTTAATCCCTGCAGCAGTTTAAAACTGAAAGAGGTATTAAGGCTTGCGAAATAATTTAAGTTATGAATATCTGGTTCTAATAAATCAACCAATGGGTCAACGCCGTCAGTACCGCCTATGGGAATTCCATTCTGAATCAGGTAGTCATTTAAGTTGTGATAGCGTTCGGGCTTGTAGGGACTTCCTTTTATTGCAGAAAAAGATAAGCCGCCCCCGCCGTTAAGTGAGTTACCTGACCGGTCCTGGTAGGTGAGTGAAATATCTGTTGAATTTGAAACTAACTTATTAATATTTGCATCAGAATTGAGCCTTGCAGAATATCGCTTATAATTGGTTCCAATAGCAATTCCATCCTGATTCGTAATGTTTACTGAACCTATCATTTTTAGGTTTGGGGTTCCCCCGGTAAATGAGATGTTATGGCTATACATACCGGCAAGGCGATACAATTCATTCTGCCAGTTATGAGTAACCGAATCCTTAAAATCAGGCCAATGATAAAAAGTTGTATCACCCATGTCAGAGTTAATCGGATCAGTAGATATATAATGCATTAGTTGCGCATACTGCAATGTGTTCAGCACTTTTATTTTCGCACCCAGTTGTTGAATTGAATAATAGCCATCATAATTAATACTGAATTTACCGGTCTTTCCTTTTTTTGTTGTAATAATTATTACCCCATTAGCGCCCCTTGATCCATAAATTGCAGTAGCTGATGCATCTTTTAATACTTCTACTGATTCTACATCATTCACATTAATATTCAGATTAGAGCCTCCTAATTGTGGAAATCCGTCAATAACATAGAGAGGATCGTTGCTGGCAGATATAGAAGATCCTGCCCGAACGTAAATAGATACAGCAGCGCCGGGAGCCCCTTCGGTAGAAACAACAGAAACACCGGCAGCCCTTCCTTGTAAAGTTTCATTAAGTGACGTAGCAGTACTTTTAACCATATCCGATGACTTTATTGTAGCAACAGATCCCGTCAAATCTTTTCGCTCAACCGTGCCATAACCTATCACCACCACATCACTCAAATCCGAAACTTCCAATTCCAACACCACATTAATCTCACCCTGCTTCCCAACATTTACTTTCTTCGTCTGATACCCCACACTGGAAATTTCGAGCGCAATATTTTTATCATCGGGAGCAGTCAAACTAAAACGCCCCTCACTGTTTGTAGTGGTTCCTATCCGGGTACCTACAATCAATACCGATACATTCTGCAAAGGTTCCCCCTGCTGGTTCACCACTCTTCCATGTATCTCTATTGGCGGTGGAGGAGGAGGTATTACAGGAATAAGAGCAGGCACTCCTACTTTTTCATCAGGCATTACCACAATCGTTTTTTCAATAATAGCATAGGTTAATGACTGGTCTTTAAAAGATTGTTCGAGCACTTCTTCAATTGAAGCGCCTTTAACATTGATAGTTACCTCCTTCCCATCCAGTTGTTTGTCATTGTATAAGAACAGGTACCCGCTTTGGTCCCTGATCTCATGAAAGAGTTTTGCAAGGGACACATTTTTTTGAGAAAGGGTAATTTTTTGTGCATACCCTCCACCTGCATTTACCTGCAGGCAAGCAGCGATTAGTAAAATAAGAGTCAGTTTCATAGCCAACAGTGTTTTGAGTGAAAACAGTCTCTGCCCTTTGGTGGGGCCTTTGCAAAGAACATTAGGTTTCATACTTTTGTAATGTTTGGGTTTAAAATGTTAAACAGTCTTATTGTCGATTGTATTAAGGGTTTAACCCAAATATTCGCCGGGGACGCCGTAATCGTTCCCGGTTTTCTTTAGATCAACCACTGTTTTATTTGGGGGTTCATTCCCAATCTGTTCTCTCTGGTTTCAGCGAAATCTTTCAGGTAAATCTCTCATAGCATCGTTACTGTTATGGCGAAACAATAACCTTCGCTCCTTCTACTTTAAAATGTACCTCCTTTGTGAGTTGCAGCATTTTCAATACCTGTGACAAATTCGTATTTTGCGATATCACACCGGAAAAACTTTTGTCTGCCACATCACCGCCCTGGTAAACAACTTCTATATCATACCATCTGCTTAACTGGCGCATGATGGATTTAATGCCCATATTATTAAATTCAAACAAACCATTCTTCCAGGCTACCGCCTCTTCTATATTTGCTTCACCAACTTTGAAACTTCCCCCCCGATCATCCAAAACGGCTTCCTGTCCTGGCTTTAGTAAAGCATCTGAATTTTCCTTGGTAACGCGGACAGATCCTTCGAGCAAGGTGGTTTTTATAAAAGATTCATCGTCGTAAGCTTTAATATTAAAGTGAGTACCAAGTACCTTCACTTCCATTTTGCCTACCTCCACTTTAAACGGCATGGCTGCATTTTTAGCTACTTCAAAATAAGCCTCACCTGTGATCTTCACCCGTCTTTCATTACCTGTAAATGCTGTCGGAAAAGTAATAGACGAAGCAGCATTAAGCCATACTTTGGTTCCATCAGCCAGCACCAGGCTATACTGCCTCCCTCTTGGCGTAGTCATGGTGTTATACAAAACTTCACTTTTGGAAACGCTTTGCTCATCATAAACGATCTTCCCATCTTGTTTTACAATATTCGTACTACCCTGCGCAGTAAGCATACCGTTCCCCACACTATCCAGAGTTATTTGTTGACCATTGGCTAAGGTTAAAATAGCGCCTTTATATCCCGGGGCTACGTCATCTTTTATTTGCCTGGGAATAGTTTTGTTTTGGACAATTTGCGGGGTTGTATTTTTATTCAAAATATAATAAACACTACTTCCAAGGATCAATATAATAACAGCCGCTGCAGCCCACCATATTTTCTTATTTTTCCCTGGTGAGAACAGAGGTATTGACTGGTCATCCGGCATTGCATTCAAAACAGAAGCAAATAATTCATCTGCTTTTTCCTTGTTTATTTCATGATCGGGCTCTGCAAAGTTTACAGCATTGCTTATTAAGCTATTTAATTCCGGAGTGTTTTCTTCCTGCTTTACCATTTGAATAAATTCATTTCTCTCTTCTGTAGTACAGCTATTGTCAGTATATTTTTTAAATAAATAAGAAAGTCTTGAAATGGAATCCATATAAATACTTTAATAAAATGAGGATTTAAAACTATTATAATTTACCCCTTCTCTCTTATCAGACACATGAGTTAACATATAGGACGGGTGTAAATAAAAATATTTTTACAGCAAGCTGAACAACAATGGACAGGCCTGTAACAGGATCAATAAACTTATCACACCTTCGTGAGCATTTAAAAAAGCCTTAATTGATCGAAGGGCTTCCACTATATGGCCTTTTACAGTAGATTGTGAAATGTTCAGTTTCGAAGCGATCTCTGTATGCTTCAATCCATTCTCTCTGCTTAATTGAAAAACTTTTTTCTGTTGTGGCGGGAGTTGTTGAATGGCTCTATGTAGAAGATTTTGCAATTCGCTATAAAGTACAGGATCGGAAGCATTTTTGGTATTTACAGATTGTTGTCTGATCAAGTCTTCCAGGAAAGTTTGTTCATAAGCAACCTTTCTCAAATTATTCAAAATGTGATTGCGGGTAATCGTGTTCAGATATGCATTAAAATTTTCAACTTCAACCAGTTTTTCCCTGTTCATCCACAATTTGATAAACACTTCCTGAACTACATCTTCCGCTGCAGATTTCACCCCGGTAATTTTCCATGCTATAGAAAATATCTTATTTCGGTACTGATCGAACAATATACGAAAAGCGTATTCATCGCCTTCCGATATTTGCAAGATCAGGCCTTTATCAATATTTGAAAGAGATTGTAACAAGTGCAGCAAGTTTGTAACAGAAGACAAACTTACTGAAAAATAAAAAATGACGGAAAAGGATTTTTTGGGGTTAACTCTTACCTGTTTGCGTTAGTCAAAGTTTTGAAAAACTATTATTGTTTTATTGGGTGTTTGTTACATTTTAGCAGACACATCAGTTATTTCAACACTTTGATCTTAATATCTTTGAACCTTACTTTTAAAGATTGATCGCTTGCGCTCTGATGCACCTGGAGGCCTATGAATCCATTGGAGTCTAAAGAATCTACCAGTGTAGCTACAGGAACATTGTTGAGCCATGTCTTAATGGTGTCTGCATTTGCATATATTTTGTAATGGTTCCATTCTTCATTTTTAAATGCTTTCTGAGCTTCGGGTTTATCTTTCAGATCTACCAACCATCCCCTGCGGCGCGAATCATAGATTCCGCCGCTCCATGCCCTGCTGGATGGATCAACTTCTATCTGGTAACCATACACTTCCTTATTGCCGTTTACATGACTTCTGATCTGGATTCCCGAATTCAAGGCAGTATCTACTTTTATATCCATTTCCAAAATAAAGTTGGCAAAGGTATCTTTGGTACATAAAATACCATTAGGATTTTTAGGAACGGTGGCGCCTATTATTTCTCCGTCTTCAACGGTATATGTTGCTGTGCCCTCTATCTGTTCCCAACCGGAAAGGTCTTTACCGTTAAAAAGGCTTACCCATCCGCTGTCTGAAGAATTATCCGGTGTTGATGATCCATCTTTTGCAGAAGAGTTATTTGATCCATCAGAACAGGATATTCCTAACAAAATAGCCGCAAGCATTAAAGAGCTAATGGCAAAGCTTAATGTTGATTTTTTCATTTTATTGATTTATGTAGAAAATTATCTTCTCTTCTTCATGGATGATCGTACTTTCCTGACAAAGGATTCTGGTACGCCTGCAAAGTTGGCAATTTCCGGCACAGTGAACTTTCCGTTATTAATAAGATTTTGAACGATTTTTTCAATACCCTTTTCAAAGCCTTCTTTTCTGCCTTTTTCAATACCTTTTTCGATACCTTTCTCAAAATATATATCTAGTGTATTCATAACGTCTGTTTTTATCGGATCCGGTAACGAATTTAATATTTTTTCTTCCAACCGGCCTCTGCTGTATAAATAAATGATAAAACCTTTTGTTAATCCTCTTGGCCCTTCAGATGCCAGCACGAGTAATCCGGCTGCATTCCGCTCTATCCACTCCTTTTCCTGGCTGTGCTTCAAGGCTAAAAACGAAGCAGCAAGGAACTTGTTATTTAACGCTTCGATCTCACTATCGCTTAACCTACCCAAGTCGTTGTAAATATACTCAAATGAAGGTAAAAATTGTTCCCATTCCTTGTCAAGGCCTTCAAAAAGATTGGCTAATGTCCGGTATTGCCATTTTGCTTTACCGTGGTAAAGCAATACAGAAATCACCAGTGATAACGGTTCTTTATTTAAGAGCTCTTTTACCTGTTTACTATTTGGTCAAACCAAATTCAATTTTGGGTATTCCTGATTCTTTAGACAATTGAACCATCTGGCTGAGGATAATTATTTCAATATCAGAAGCCCACATACTTGGTAGATCAGTAGTCATTACTGAACTCGCCCCTTCATATCCTCCTTCATTAATTATAGCTGAAGATGGAATGTAAGCCATCACATCATTAGAATAACCCAATACAAAAATATGCTGCCCGAAGATCTGTTTAAGTTGTATAGCATACTCTATTACAGCTTCTCCTCCCAGCATCATCATTACCTGATCTCCAAGCCGCCATATCTGTAACGGATAAGGATATGAAGTCATAAGCGGTGTACCTCTGTTAAGCTGATCAAGCTGGCGGGTTGCCCACCGCTTTTGATACCCGGAAAAACGCTTTTCCAATTCCTGTAATTCTTCTTTTGTGGGAGGCGTTGACAGAGGTAGTTTAATTTCCTTGTATGAAGTATAGAGTTGTGGAGATAACTCGTGCATATCTTCTTCTACTACACTTTCAACTGCTGCAGCCAGTGTCTGGCCATATTGCTTTGCAAATGCTGCAGTCCCACGAGGAAGAGGGTTCTGGTCGCCGCCACATCCCTGGAAGAACAATGCTGTTGTACCGGGATACGCTTTCTCTAATTCAGCCTGCGCGAATCCGGCATAGTCTCCTGAATATTGATAGCCGCTCAAAACTGTATTGTGGCAGGCATAGCCAAATGCGATAGCTGTTATTTTTCCGGATCCATTCACCACCTTTATCACCGGAACCGAATAATCATTTGGCCCCTTTAATTCTGTCTGTGAGGTCAATAATGATTCATTATTATTTCGCCTGTTCACCTGGAACCGGGTAATACCGTTGCCTGAATAGAGCTTTACCGGTTCCATTGAATGCAATGCTTTACCAACCAGAGCTATGATCTTTCCCACTAATTGATCAGTGTATTTTTTAATCTTTATCGTTTGATCTGAATCAAGCGGATAAATGTCACCAAAGCCTTCTAAAACCGGGCTGCTATGTGTGTGAGAAACATTTAGTATTACCTGCGCCCTGGATAAATGGAACTTCATGTTCAACTGATCTCTGATGCGGTCAGAAAGGCTTTTGGGGATCTCTTCCAAATCCATTGTAACAAGCACAGACTGATGTCCTTTGGCGTCCTGCAACGCTAAAGCTTTTATCCACAGATCATTTAAGGTTCCTTCCGAAGGATGGTCGCGACTGCCATATCCGGCAAGCCATATAGATTCGGACGGGGTAATAATCGTGCTTGCGACCCCTGCTTTCCAACCCTCGTAAACTTTTTTCTGTAAGCTGCTATGAGCAGTTGCATCGCAAAAAGGCAGTATTAAAAAGAAGGATACAAAAAGAAAAATTATTTTTTTCATACTTCGGTTTGATAAAAGACAGAAATTAAGAAGAGTGAGATTATACTTTGCGCCGGATAAATTTGTGTAACAATCCGGTGGCAAGTATAATTTCTCTATCAATGAATAGGCATTTATTTTTTAAGATACTTCTTATCGTTTATGAACTTTTTTTACCACACTGTGCACCCCTTTGGCAATACGGTCTTCCACATTGCCTGCCCATCGCCATGCAGGATGCCCATATTCATCCAAATGCGGGCCGCCTTCATAACCGCCTTCTTCCCATACACGCCGCGAAGGAATGTAGGATACCATCGTATTGGTGTACCCTAAAACCCAGGTAGAGCCTTCCCCAAATTCGCGTTTGAAGCGAAGCGAATAATCCACTACTGATTCACCGCCTATTCCTATTAAGAGCAATTCTTTACCAAGCTGCCATGCCTGTACCGGATAATAATGATAGGATGTTGGAAATTGAATATCCTTATCCATCGCTTCCAACATACGTCTTGCCCAGCGCGCGTGTATATCATTATCACCAGTAGTTATAGGAAGTAATTTCTCTTTGGTTACCACTTCTTCATAATCAAGGTCAACAAATTTGAAAGCGGTTTGCAGCTTTGATGATACAGGTTCCATTGGTTTGGCTACCACTTCTTCTACTGCATCTGATAACATCTTCCCATATTTCTCACATAGCTCTACAGTACGGCGTGGTAGCGGATTCTGATCGCCACCACATGCATTAAAGAACATGGCTGTAACGCCAGGATAGCGGGCTTCTAAATTTACCTGGGCAAACCCCGGATAGTCACCTGATAATAAATTTCCGGATAAAGTAGTAGGATGGCAAGCGTATCCAAACAGGATTGCCATAAGATTTCCTTTGGCATCCTTCACTGATAAAACGGGAACATAATGATCTGTTACTCCTTTAAGTGGCTTGCCCGCCGCCAGTATTGCCGGCACCTCTGATTCCACATTGTCACGCCTGTTAACCGCAAAAGTGCAAAGCCCTTCACCCTTAAAAATCTGTGCAGGCTGCATATTCTTTAACGCCTCATCCATTGCGTCAATGATCTGGCCCTCCATCCAGTCGGAATATTCATCTACTAATTTATTTTCAGCATCATCACTAGGATAGTAATCCACCAGATCACCACGCAGGCGGGGACCCGAATGATTGTGAGAAAATGTCAACATAAATTCAGAGCGATCGAGTTGAAAACGTTCATGTATTTTTTTGTAAAGGTTTTCATAGATCGTCCTGGACATACCCTGGTTATCTGTAGTAACCATAACGGCACGTTTGCCATTTTTACTTTTAAGAGCTAAAACCTTTACCCATATATCGTGTAGCTTTCCTTCTATCGGGCGCTTAGTGCCATAACCCGCCAACCATACATCAGTAGTGGGCGTAAGGACACGGCGGGAGATGCCGACAAGCCACATTGATTCTTCTGCGGGCGGGATACTATTATTAATGGTTCCCTTTATTTTGTCATTGATTTTGTTTGTTCTCCCAAAAGATGAAAAAGTACACCCTAAAATGATGATGAAAAGGCATGATGTTAGCCTAATTAATCTGTGCCCGTTACAATCTTTGTTTGCCATGTTTTAAAATTTTAATGTAATATCATTAAATCAAAAATTAGAATATAAATCAAGAGGAATGATTTCAAAAATAGTTTTAAAAATCCTATAAAAATCACTACTAAAACCAAACATTATAATTTATTCCATTGAGTTTAGAATTTATTTCCTTTTCCAAAGATTGTCTTCACGAAAATAGCATAGCTATTCGTTATAGGTCTGTTTTATTACTCTTAAAATATATCCTGCTTACTCTATAGGCGTTTCAATTGGCGGAACATTACTGGCTGCACCTTCATATCCTTCATTTTGATTAATAACCCCTTTAGTATTTGCAGTAATAACATTGACATCAATTGGCCAAAGAACATTAAATGGTTGTATGGTGAAAATACTGCCCCCTATATTACCAATTTGATAATGGCGATTCCGGGACATTACTCTATCATAAAACCAATTGTGATTAGTAAAAGTAGCTAAACTATAGCCACCTTTATTGAGCCTTGCCATAATATACGCGGCCCTTACCAGTTCAGTGTGACGCATCTCTTCTATATATAATTCACGGGCACGCTCGTCAAAAATATAATCAAGAGTTACCTTATCGGCTGTAATTGGTAAAGCATGTGCACGTTCTCTTACTGCATTTATATCATCCGCAGCAAGACCAGGCTGCCCTTTCCAAAAGTAAGCTTCTGCTCTTATAAGATAGGTTTCGGCCAAGCGATATACATAATAATCGCCATTCCCACCCATGGGCGGACCGGTGAAGCCTGGCGCCTGTGGATAATATATTTTATAATGAGCAGTAGGAAACAATGTTTCAAGCGTATCGGATAATTGTGAAAAATAGTTAGGATTAAACGGTTTGCCAAAATCTACGGAAGTAGGTACATTGTATAAATAATCATTATCATCATACCAATTAGACTTAGATCTTCTCAAATCAGGAGTATTATACCAACCATAAGTACCCTCGTCCCATAGTTCATAACCAGCCCATGGCGTTGGAACAATATCCGGATTGCCTCTACCTAATGTATCATACATTGGAGTATTAACCCCGTTCCACTGAGGCGTAGTTGCCCCCAGGCCTTTGCTATCTTTTACCATTCCGCCCCACCACCAGGGATCATAATTTCGCATGGTATAAGTACCTACACTCTTCGCACCTACAGGAGCTTCAGCCCGGTCAATTAGAATAAATATAGCTTCAGTATTTTGTGCAAGAGCTTTGTTTTCCGGGCGATGAAGATCCCAAAGTAAATCATAATGAGAGTTATTGGCATAGCTACCGAATCGCTGTTTCATCAAAGCAAAAGGCCCATTAATAATAGAAGTGGTTGCTTCTATCGCTTTATCAAACTGCAGGTTTACCAAATAAATCTTTGCTAAAAGTTGTAACCCGGCATATTTTGAAGGTCGGTCTTTTGGCCCTGTTTCAGGAAGCCATTGTACTGCAAATTCCATATCTGACTGAATTTTGTTAAGAATAGCCCACCTGGAATTTGAGAAAAAGTCCAGCTTTGCACCTGTTAATTCCTCACCAAGAAATGGAACATCACCGTAGGTATGTACCAAACGATAATACCACCAGGAACGATAAAAATAAGCCTGTGCCAGTATTGCATTCCTATCTGCTTCGGTATTCCACTTTATATTATCTATTCTCGAAATAATAACATTGGTGTTTTTTATGTAGCCATAAATTTTTCCAAACATGGGAAGAATCGGCATATATGTACCTGTAGAAGGAGTAATCTGGCTCCAATCGGCTGCGAAATCCATATTACCCATATCTGTACCATTAACGTCTGCAGCCATATCACACTTATCGCCATAAAATTCATTTTTCAAATCTTTCCTAACCGTTACCAGGCCGGCTTCAAATCCAGCTTTATCTATATAGACGTTTTCAGGTGTATAAAAGGAAAGAGGCTTAGGTGCCAAAAAATCTTTATTGCATGATTGAAACAGTAGCAATAATGTAAAAATTGCTATTATATTTATTATTCGTTTCATGTTCTATATTTTATTTGTTTTCGTTTCGGACTACAATGTTAAGTTTAGGCCAAGAGTAAAAACCTTCGGCATTGGAGTCATTCCTGATTCAGGATCAAAGCCCGGATAATTTGTAAAAGTGAAAAGATTCTGCATAGAAGTAAAAACCCTCAGGCTCTTTAATCCTGACCGTTCTATTAAGGCTGATGGAAAATGATAGGATAAACTCAAATTCTGCACTCTTACAAATCCTGAAGGCCTATATATTATCAGACCTCCATTATACTTACCTGTATTATCGGGAAAGTCATTTCTTGCATATTCATTTGAAGGATTCTCAGGAGACCAATAAGGAAGCGACCAGGTATTAATCCTGTCAAATACTGACTTATTATATGTAAGAAATGGCATGGAACGAAGGTGGCCTAGATCAGCGCGAATAAATATAGATGCGGAAAAATTCTGAAAAAAAGTAAACTCATTTCTTAGTCCGATTCTATACCTTGGCGCTGTATAGCCTATAAATTTTTTATCATCAAATTGTAAATATTTTTTATCCCCATTTACATCTGTTACTTTCCAATCTCCCGGTACCATTCCATAAGTAGCAGCTTCGTCCTTTTCACTCAATTGCCAAATTCCGGTAACTTTATAATTCCACACTACATCAAGGGCTTGCCCCGGAAACCATTGATTTGTAAAATCAGGGAGCTCGCCAGATCTGGTTTTACCCAATAATTGATAAACTCCCGTATCGCCATAAAGACTCTTGATCTTATTCCTGTTTAATGAAAAAGTAAAACTTGACCTCCAATCGAAGTTTTTCGTTTTAATATTTTTTGTGTTTATCAAAACTTCAAATCCACGATTATCTAACTCACCAAGATTTGCCTCAATACTGCTAAATCCGGTAATTATAGGGAGCTGACGACTCATTAATAAATCAGTAGTAACTTTAGTGTAAGCATCTATACTCATATCAATCCGGTTTTGAAATAACCCAATATCTAACCCTATGTTGGTTGATTGGGTCCTTTCCCATCTCAGACCGATATTCGATAATGTTGAATTATATACTCCGGATTCCACATTGGCGCCATCATATCCTAAAGTTGATTCCAAGCTTGCTAAAGCTGAATATATTCCAATATCCCGGTTCCCATTAACACCCCAGGAAGTTCTCAGCTTCAACTGGTCCATCCAGGGGATCTTATAAAAAGATTCGTCGGATATTTTCCATGCAAAAGCAAAAGCCGGAAAAACAGCAGTTGGGTTTTGTTGTCCGAATGCGGAATAACCATCTCTTCTTATGGATCCGGTAAACAGGTATTTGTTCAATAGTGTGTAATTTAGCCTGGCCATAAGCGCATTGCCAGAGAATTGTTCATCATTATCTGAGAGTGAAGGCTGAATACCAAATTGTAATGCATTATAGGTAAGGTTTGGATTTGGAGAAAAATTGGAATTCGCCTGCTTTGATAACCAACTTTTAGAAAGCTCTGTATTAGCGAGAAGTGTCAGATCAAATTTATGAATTCCTATTTCTTTGTTCCATGTCAATATATTGTCTAGTAACCATCCGTACGATAAAGAATCTTCCCTGGTACCGTATCCTCCTATATAAGATGTACTACCTGTTGTTGTATTAGTTGACCAAAAATTATAATTTTTTGAGAATGCAAAATTTGGTTGGAATGAGATTTTATATTGAATTCCAAAGGGAAGTTTAATTTGAGCATACAGGATAGAAAATAGTGTATTGGTTATATGTGATCTCTTCTGCCCATAATAATTTTCTAAGGGATTTGGAGTTTGATCATCTGGAAGAGCCTTCAAACTACCATCCGGATTCCACATCGAACCATAAGGACTTTCAGAGGCCGCGTTACTTAAATTAGCTGGCGCCACACTTTCATTTCTGCTGGCGAACTGGGTATTTGTCCCTATGTCTAACCAGTTGGTAACCTTAAGATCAAGATTTAATCTTGTACGAACCGTAGAAAATTGGTCGCCCGTAATAATTCCTTTATTGTTGAGATAACCGGCAGACAAGTAATATTTAAGATCTTTCGAGCCACCCCCAACACCTAAAGTATAATCTTGTCTAAGAGCAGAGCCCACGACTAAATCATACCAATCTGTAGCTTTTCCCGCTTTAAAATTTTCAATCTCAACAGGCTTTAAACCAATTCGGGTAATCCATTCATCCACATTGTCCGCAGCAGGATTAGCGCTAAAATTCCTCCATTGGTCAAGAGTAATCCCTGCAGGGAGTTGATCAGGCTGAAAATAATAACCATAAGGAAGATTGGGATTAAATTGTGTAAGATAATCTCTATGTAAATTTAAATACCCCTGAGGGCTAAAGGGTCTCAGATCATGGGTGGTTTGGGCTATACCTACGGTAGAAGAAAAATCAATGGTAGGTTTACCATTTCTTCCTTTTTTTGTATTAATCAGGATAACACCTGAAGCCGCTTTAGAACCAAAAACAGCAGCCGAGCTTGCGTCTCTAAGAACATCTATACTTTCAACATCGGCAGGGTTTATATCACTGACACTACCATTGTATATTGCTCCATCAAGAACAATCAAAGGCTCAGTTCCGGCGCCTATTGATGAAGGGCCTCTGATTTGCATAGCACCTCCTCCTTCAGCCGAAGTTGACTGAGTTGTATAAACTCCGGGGGTCGTACCCGCAAGCATATCAGTAACCTGGGTCATACTTTGATTCTGAAAAGTTTTAGCGTCTAACCGTGAAACCGATCCGGTCAAATCACCTTTTTTTGCTGTTCCATACCCGATCACCACCACATCATTTAACCCGGTAATATCCTGTTCTAATATAACATTAACTTCGGTTTGCTTCCCTACACTTACTCTTTTTGTTTGATACCCCACACTAGAAATTTCAAGAGTAATGTTTTTATTATCAGGAGCAGTCAGCCTAAAACGGCCATCACTGCCTGTAGTAGTCCCTATTGTAGTACCTGCTATCAATACCGATACATTCTGCAGAGGTTCTCCCTGTTGATTAATCACTCTGCCATGAATTTCTATTGGCGGTTGGAAGGGAGGCGGCGATATTTTATTACTTGCATTAACCATGCTCATCTCTTTAGGCTGCACTACCACCGTCTTATCTATAATTTTATAAGTGAATGGCTGATTTAAAAAACAGATGGAGAGCGCTTCCTGGAGAGTAGAATTTTTTATATCCATGCTTACTTTGTTTGACTCTTTCAACATGGTTTCTGTGTACATGAATGTATAGCCAGTCTGTTTTTTAATCTCGTTAAACACTTTACTTAACGAAGCGTTCCTGACATTCAATGTAATACCTTGTGAGTTAACTTTTGCGCTGACCTGCAGGCAGCAGGTAAAGAGAAGGATAACGGTAAATTTCATAATTCTCAGCGTTTTGATGACGGATCGCCGCTCATAAAAAAGCAGCTTATAAAAAGCATTTAGCATAACTTTGTTTTGTACCGGATACCCCGGGACAGGTTTGAGTTGATAAAATAGTAGATCAGTATCTATGGTTTTATATTAAATTAGCTCAGGCATTCGGCCAGCTCCCGGTCCAGGGGATCTGGCTTTTTTTCTTAAGCCAATCGTAATACCTTGTTCAAACACTTAAAGTGTTACTTATTGCCTTCCGTTTTCCACCATTGTCTATCATCTTTCGCCAGGCATCACACTAATTGTATTCGCTTCAATCTTAAATTTCACTGCCTTCGTGGCTTCCAGCATCTCTAAGAGAGTGGATACACTTGTGCTTTTCAAAACTTCAGCGTAAAACTTCTCTCTTATCGGCTCTTTAAAAATTACATCTACATTATACCACCTTGATACCTGCCGCATAATACTTTCAATATCGGCGCCTTTAAAAGAAAACAAACCGTTCTTCCATGCCATCACTTCATTCAGGTCAACTGAATGATCCAACTGAATATCTCCATTCTTATTCACCTGTGCCTGTGTTCCGGGTTCAATTACTTTTGGCCGTATAGCACGATTAGCCATAATACTTACACTTCCTTCCAATAAGGTCACATTTAATGAACTTTCATCATCATAAGCATTTACATTGAAATGAGTACCCAATACCCTAATACTTGTACCTGCCTTGCTTACAATAAAGGGCTTATCAGGGTTATGTGCCACTTCAAAATAAGCTTCCCCGGTTATTTCTACCTTTCTTTCATTGCCAATAAAAGCAGTCGGATACGTTAGCGAACTTGCAGCATTTAACCAGACCTTGCTTCCATCGGCCAACATGAGACTGATAACTTTACTTCCTCTTGGATTATTCAGGGTATTATATTGAATATTCTCACTACTACCTCTATATGCGATCTGGCCATTCGATAACTTGATCACATTCACGGATCCCTGTAAAGCTATTGTTCCATTGCCCGAAGTATCCAAAATGATCTTTTGCCCATTGCCCAAAGTGAGAACCGCATTCACTGTATTAGGAGGCGCTATATCATTGGCCTTAGCTTGCTTATTTTTCACCAATTCATTTTGCTGTGTCTGCTCTTTATGGGTAAAGAAATAATAGCCCGTCCCTAATAATAAAATAATTACTGCTGCAGCGGCCCACCGGGGCCATGATATTCTCCGGATCATCAGATCAGCACGCTGCTTATTTTTTTCGTAAGTTATTTTTTGATAAAGACGCTCCCAATCTGTCGCAGGAACCTGGTCATTGGATTTATATTCAGCCAATAATTTTTTAATATGCTTTTTAATAATCTTCTTGTCCTTTACAATTTTTATGAGATTGAAAAGTTCCTGCTCTTCTCCAGGAGTAGCCCGGCCGTCTGTATAAATTTTTAATAAATCCTGTATCCTGTTTTTGGAATATCTCATATTGTTTTTTGTCGGCCTGAGTTTGTCGAAGGCAGTTAAATTAACCTCATCTTCCCAATAGAGATGAACGAGTATACCGGAATGTACCAGTGGTTTAAAAAAATAAATTATAAATGCATCAGAATAACAGCCCAGATAATAGCAGATTCACTCTTTTTAAAATAGGCGCGAAGATAATCTACTGCGGAAGCAAGGTGATTCCTTACCGTATTAGGAGAAATGTTTAATTTTCTGGCTATCTCTTCCCTGCTGATCCCCTCTTGCTTGGCTAATTTATAGATGAGCTTTTGTTGTGGTGGAAGCTGGCTGATCACATTTTCCAGTATAGCCCTGTTTTCCTTTTCAAGTAATAAAGTTTCTATTGGATTTTCATTCTCCTCGATCTCCTGCTCCATCTTTGATTTTAGTTGGCGCTCTTGCACAAGTTTTCTAAAATACGAATAAATGCAATTGTGAAGAATAGTGAATACATAGCCTTCCGGCCTTTTTGCTGCTCCTATAAAATTTCTTTTCACCCAAAGAGTGACGAAAACTTCCTGCACAATTTCTTCTGCAATGTCCACAGAATGCGTCATCTTGAAAGCAGTTGCATAAAATGGTTCTTTATAATGATCAAACACCATACGAAAAGCCTGCTCATCGCCTTCTGCGACCTGCTTTAATAGTACTGGAATATTGTATGGTAAATCTTTGTGCATGTTAGTTTGTAAACCAATAAGCCTGATGTAAAGGTAAGATCATCTAATAAATTTTCCAGATGTTGATAAGGAATTCAAAAACAGCCATTGCGTATTCATCTTTAACATACAGTAAATGGCCCCAAAAATTTCTATTGATCCGGGAAAAGAAAAGAAAAAGAAGATAAATTCTAAAGGCTCAACGAATACCGGATAAATCAGCTCTTCTTGTTCATGGAAGACCGGACTTTCTTAACAAAGGTTTCTGGCACACCGGCAAAGTTGGCTATTTCCGACACAGTGAACTTTCCGGTGTTAATTAGATTTTGAACAATTTGTTCTTTACCTTTTTCAAAGCCTTCTTTTCTGCCTTTTTCGATGTATATATCCAGTGTATTCATAACGTCTTTTTTTATTGGATCCGGTAACGAATTTAATATTTTTTCTTTCAACCTGCCTCTGCTGTACAAATAAATGATAAAACCTTTTGTTAATCCTCTTGGCCCTTCAGATGCCAGTACGAGTAACCCGGCCGCATTCCGTTCTATCCACTCCCTTTCCTGGCTATGCTTCAACGCTAAGAATGAGGCAGCAAGAAATTTATTCTTTAACGCTTCAATCTCACCATCGCTTAGCCTGCCTAAATCATTGTAAATATACTCAAAGCTCGGTAAAAACTGTTCCCATTCCTTGTCAAGGCCTTCAAAAAGATTGGTCAATGTCCGGTATTGCCATTTTGCTTTACCGTGATAAAGCAATACAGGAATCACCAGTGACAACGGTTCTTTATTTTGTATCTGTTTTTGAAGTGCAGAGAATATGTAGCCGCCAATTTGCACGGGTGCATATTTATCAGGGGAGCTTTTATGCTCCAGCAAGAAACTTACTTTTATACTACCTTTTCCATCCTTTAATCCGCAAGCATAAATAATATCTGATAGGGTTTTCCTCAATTCATCAGATAAATAAGTACCTGACAATTGTTGCAATTGAGAAAAATCCAAACGTTCCTTTACAAAATCCGGCAGATAATTTTTAAAATACTCAACCGCTATTTCCTTATTGGAAAGTATATTCCTGATGAAATCATCGTGCGATGGAAGATGCTCGCTCATGTTGTAAAAATAGCTTTAATCTATTCAGACAGCAAGGAATAAAACATCTCACAGGTATTCATCAGAACAATATCAAAAAAACGCTGCTCTCTGTGTTTAAAAATATTAACTATAACTCTACCGGTTTCATTTTTTTTGTAAGTAATTGAATGATCAGCCATGCTGCAAAATAGGTGGTGCCGCATATAATAAATAAGATGTTATATCCTGCTGAAATATTGCCAAGGGTTTTATAGTAGGCAAGAAGAGAGCCGACAATCAATGGGAAAAGCGTGGAAGCGATAGACCCTGACATACCTCCTATTCCTACTACAGAACTCACTGCTTTCTTAGGTACAATATCTGATACGATGGTAAAAATATTAGTGCTCCATGCCTGGTGCGCAGCAGTGGCAATACTTATAATGGCTACTGCTACCCAAATATTGGTGGCGAAGCGGGCAAAGAGAATAGGAGTTACTGCTATAGCAACGATCAGTAAAGTAGTTTTTCTCGCTTTTAATACCGGCCAGCCATGCCTGATAAGATAAGAGGACAAATAGCCGCCGCCGATACTTCCAAAGGTAGTAGCAGCATATACTATAGCCAATTGAGGGCTTGGTTTCGTGAGATCTAAGGCAAAGGTATCTGCAAAATACCCGGGAAGCCAGAACAGGAAAAACCACCAGATAGGATCGGTCATTACTTTGCCGACAATAAAAACCCATGTCTGCCGAAGGCCAAGCAACCGTATCCATTTTATTTTCACCGGAGTTTCCGTAGCGTCGGGATCACTATGGATATAATCGTATTCAGGTTTTTTAAGCCGCTTCTGCTTCGATGGAATTTCATAAAAAATAAACCAGAATATCAGCCAGATAAAGCCTAATGATCCTGTGATCCAAAAGGCCTCCTTCCAGCCATAGCTTCCCAAAACCAGGGGAACTATGATGGGAGCCACTACTGCGCCAATACTGGTTCCCGAATTAAAGATACCGGTCGCCAGTGCACGTTCTTTCTTCGGAAACCATTCTGCTACGGCTTTAACAGCTGCCGGAAAATTACCTGATTCCGACAAACCTAATAATCCTCTTACAACCCCGAATCCCAGCGTAGTTCTAACGACTGCGTGCAGAACAGAAGCGACACTCCAGACAAAAACAGATATGGCGTAGCCTACTTTAGTCCCCACTTTATCTACAATACCACCGAAAATAATGTATCCTAAAGCATACATGGAGGCAAAAGCCATAACAATATAACTATAGTCCACTTCTGTCCAATGGAATTCTTCTTCAAGAGTCGGCTTTAATAAACCTATTACCTGCCGGTCAATGTAATTAATAGTAGTTGCAAAAAATAGCAAAGCGCAAACGACCCACCGGTAATTTCCAATCTTATTTGATTCCATATATGGTTAAATTGTTTATTGCCCGCCCGGCTGAACGCCCTGCCCGAATAAGGTCAGGCGGACGGGTGGAGTTTATTAGTGTATTAGTTTGACTTAATTCTCTTAACTTCTTAATGGTTAAAATGATTATTTATTCTTTGCTATTTGTTATTTCTTATCTTCTATCTTGTCAGACATTTCTAACAAATCTTTTTCTGTGAGTGTCCTGTTTACTTTGTTCCTGAGCTCTTTTATTTTTTCTGTACTGATTCGATCGGTAGGTGTCAACACAAATGCGTTGTGCAAATAACTGATCACATCTCCAATTTCTTTGTCGCTGAAGTTATTGGCAAAATTAGGCATGGCGCCGTTAAAGGTATATAATTTGCCCTTAATATGCACAGGCCCTTCCAGGCCATGTAGTATGATCATTGCTAATCTCTCAGATGGGCCTTCTACATATTCAGAACCATTTAAGGGAGGAGCGAGGTTTTCCATTCCTTCTCCATCTTTACCGTGACAGGTAGCGCAGGTAGTTTGAAAAATTACCAGGCCATTTGTTCTTGTATCTGTTTGCCTGGTTTCTTTTATGAAGATAGAATTCATTTTACCATCTTTCTTATTGGCGATAGTTTGTGCTAATATTTCTTGTAAAGAAGAATCAGAGGTTATTCCATCGGTTGTTTTGCCGGCCATCTTTTTAAAATCTTCTTCAAACCCCTTTAAACTACTTACAATAGCCTCCTGGTAAATAGCTTTTCCTGAGTATGTTTGTGATAATTTTAAAAGTATTGGTATAAAGCTTTCATGAGCTGTTTCAACCCAAGGGCCTAAAGCAAGAGCCACATATAGATCGGTAACTGTATCTTTTTTATTTACCAGCTTATCAACTAACGCTTTCATCTGTTCCACATTATTGGGGGAATTATATCTCTTTAAAAGAAGAAGTGCATGAGCCGATAACATAGAGTTTGATGATAATGCTGCTTTTTGAAGCAATTCAAAAGACAGCGCATCCAACCCATCAAGGGTATGCAGTGCATGAATAGCAATTACATCATGTTTATCATCCTGTGCTAATTTTTCTAATTCAGGCACCACAGATTTATCCTGCTTAAATACTAATAATTGTTGCGCTCTGTCTCTCACCCATCCATTGTTGCTTTGTAATAATGCAACGAGGGTAGCAGATGAAGCATTGATAAAATCAGGTATTTTATCAAGTTCTTTATTTTTATTCTTTACTCTTAATATCCGGCCTTTAGATAAAAGAGTATCCAGCTTTTTGGCAGCTATTCCATCCTTGTAATACGGAGTTGCATAAGCGATATGCTCCACTATTCCACGGTGCATATCCACAACATACATAGCTCCATCCGGGCTATTTGAAAGAGATACCGGGCGGAAGCCTTCATCAGCAGAAGCTAAAAATTCTTTATCGTCCCATGCCTGCCTGGCTGAGGTGTGAATGCCGTCAAATGTAAGAATATCGCGTTTTATCAGGTTAGCTTGCGGCTCACATACAAAAACATTCTGATCATAATCCTGCGGGAACTGTCCGCTCCTGTAAACTAACGGGCTACAGGCTGCAGTAAATTTTGCCAACAAACTATCTGAAGTAAGTATGCCTTTGGCATAGCCGCGGTTGACTGTTGTAGGATGTAACGGATAAACTCTTTGATTATCGGTCAGATTCTTATTAATAGCCTCTTTTGGTTTGAGATACGGATTATTAATAAAAGAATTCGGTAAAACATAATCACCTACCAATTGATTCTCGTTATAGTTGTAATAAAGCCTTCCGTAATTATCCTGGCTAATGCCATACTGCCCACGGAATGAAGTGGGTTCTATGACCCACTTTCCGTTTTTCATCTGGTATCTTTTGTTAGAATTGGCATTGTATATCCAGTTATCAATATTCATCAACAGCCCGTTGGGTTGATGTTCTGGGTTTCCACCTGCCGCATACATCGAGTCAACAAGTGTTTTTTTACCAGGCTTGTCATTATTGATCTCTACAAACCAAAGATCAGGCGGAGCTACATACAACAAGCCTCCATACACGTGTGCCAAACTTCTCGGAAGTACAAGGCTATCTAAAAAAACTTTTGAATGGTCTGCTACACCATCGCTATCGCTGTCTTCCAGGATACTGATCCTCCCATTGGGAATATCTTCCCCTGTACCTGAAAGATTAGTCGCGTAGCCGCGCATCTCCACTACCCACATCCTGCCTTTATTGTCAAAGTCCATAGCAACAGGGGCTTCAATCAAAGGTTCGGAAGCAACTAACTGTACATCAAAGCCATCGGCAATTTTATATTTATCAGCCGGGAGAGAAGCGTTCTTATCAGAATGAGTCTGGCAGCCTGTGATAAAAAAATTTACAGAGAAGAATAATAAAACAAAATATTTAATTGGCGTCATAGTCACAGTGTTCTCTTTTTAGATTGAGTATTTTTTTCGTTGTTTTATTTTTTTATTCCGGTAGCTACCGGATCAGGCATTGCTAACAGATCTTTTTCTGTAAGCGTTCCCGACCTTTTATTTCTAAGGCCACTTATTTCTTTAGGGCTGATGCTCTTTGTAGGGGTAGATACAAAATAATTGTGCAGGTATTGAATGATGTCAGCTATCTCTTTATCATTAAAATTATTTCCAAAGTTAGGCATGCTGCCATTGAAATTATAGAGCTGCCCTTTCACATGCACGGGGCCTTCCAAACCATGCAAAATGATCATGGCCAATCTTTCTGTAGGGCCTGCCACATATTCGGAACCTGTTAATGGCGGCGCCAGATTCTCTATGCCTTCACCATCTACCCCATGACAAGTAGCGCAGGTGCTGCGGAAAATAGCCAGCCCATTCGTTCTCGAATCTACGGGGGCCGTATCCGTTACAAAAATGGAATTCATTTTTCCTTCCTGCTTATTCTGAATAGTTACAGCCAATAAACTATCCAATAGCTTATTAGTATTTTTATACTCGTTCGACTGAGCTACTGCCTGGAATTTTTCTTCCAACCCTTTCAAACTATTCACAATGGCTTCCTGGTAGATGGCCGTACCTGAATAAGTTTGAGATAGCTTAAGAAGCATCGGGGAAAAGGTTTCATTGGAAATCGCTGCCCACGGCCCTAATGAAAGCGCCAGGTACAGGTCAATAATACTGTCTTTTCTGTTCAACAGATCACTGACCAATTCCGCCATCGGCTTTACATTATCTTTGGTATTATACTTTTCTAAAAGAACCAGGGCATGAGCTGATAGCATCGGATCTTTTGAAGCTGCTATTTTTCTAATAAGATCAAAGGATAATGCATTAAGCCCGTCCAGTGTATGCAAAGCATGTATGGCCGTTATGGGATTGCTGTTATCCTGTGCCAGTTTTTCCAGTTCAGAAACTGCTGATTTTTGCTGCTTAAAAATCAATAATTGTTGTGCCCTATCCCTGATCCAGCCATTCTTACTTTTTAATAATGCAACCAATTCTGCGTCTGAGGCTTTATTCAAATCCGGAATTTTATCAAGCTTTTTATCCTTGTACTTCACTCTTAATATGCGCCCCTGATGTAAGATCGTATCAAGCTTTTTAACTGTTAATCCATTATTGTAATAGGGTGTTGAAAAGGCGCCGTATTCCATGATGCCGCGATGCATGTCCACCACATACATAGCGCCATCCGGGCTATTGCATAAATTTACAGGACGAAATCCTTCATCGGTTGAAGCAATAAATTCTTTATCATCCCACGCTTGTTTTGCCGTTGTTTTTATGGATCCAAAAGTAAGTATATCACGCTTCACAAGATTTGCCTGCGGCTCACACACAAAATAGTTTTGATGGTAATTATTAGGGAACAGGCCGCCACGGTAAATTACAGGGCCACAAGACGCGGTAACAGCTACCAACAGGCTATCTTTATTTAATATTCCTTTTTCATAACCGCGGTTCACCGTAGTAGGATGTAAAGGATAAACCCTTTGGTTATCGGAGAGCATCTTATTGATGGCTTCTTTGGGTTTTAAATAAGGATTGTTGATCATGGTATTGGGCAATACATAATCCCCGGCTATTTGTACGGAATTATAATTATAATAAAGCCTTCCGTAATTATCCTGTGTAATGCCAAACTGGCCACGGAATGAGGTAGGCTCTTTGATCCATTTTCCATCTTTAAGCTGGTAGCGGAAGTGAGAGCCTGCGCTGTAAATCCAATTATCTATCCCCATCATAAGCCCATTAGGCTGGGATTCAGGGCTGCCTCCTACAGCATACAGCGAATCAACCAAAACTTTTTCAACGGGTTTATCATTATTTATCCTGGCAAACCAAAGATCAGGCGGAGCTACATACAATACGCCCCCATAAACAAGCGCCAGCGCCCTTGGCAGCACCAGGCTATCTATAAATACTTTAGAATGGTCGGCGATACCATCGTTATCCAGATCTTCAAGGATACTGATCCTTCCATTAGGCACTGTATCTCCTATCCCTGATAAGTTAGGCATAAAGCCGCGCATCTCAACCACCCACATTCTTCCCTGGTTATCAAAATCCATAGCTACCGGCGCTTCTATCAGAGGCTCAGCAGCAGCTAACTGTAACTCAAAACCATCCGCCACTTTATAAGTATCAAAAGAAACAGAAGAATTCTTACCGGAATTGCTATGGCAACTAATAATTAAAAAGCTTATTGAAAAAGATAATAGAATAGAATGTTTGATCTGCATATAATAATTGTAGCTTTCTTTAAAACGGTTATTTATTTTTCAGTTTGGAAATAAATAATTAATCTTTAAAAGAGATAGATTTTTTCGGCTCCTGATACGTAGAGATAGTGTTTCCTACCTTGCAAAATCATCTGCCAGTGCATTTAATTGTTTGGCAGAAATGGTTTCTTTATTTTCATCAATAACAATCCTATATTTAAATGTTACTGATTGCCCTTTCTGAAGATGAAGATCTTTGGTAAGTTTCCCATTAGTGAAAATGTGCTCCCCCAGTGGATTTGCCGCAAATAAACCGTATCCGCGCGCATGCCAGTAGGTTGGATAGTTAGGATTTCGAGGATGATCAATAATAGCAATACTTACAGAATCATTATTCATTTTTCCATATACTTTGCACCATACGGCACGCGTACTCCAAACATCATCTCCTGTTTTGCCCTCACTCGAAACATAGTTCCCGTTTGCAACATGGTCATGGCCTGCTTTTACAATGGTTACATTGCCTTTATCATCTTTAAATTTTTGATCCTCTTTTGATGGCATTTGCAATTCATGTGCAAGCCTGAGGCCCAGCAATCCGTCTTTAGCATCTTTAAATAATACGTCGGTATTTGCTTTTAAAACAGTGATCCTGTCAATGATACGTTGATGGTCATTGCCTGAAAATTCATAGCGGGTGGTTTCCTCCAGCAATACATCATTACTCTGATTCACCCAATTGGCATGATAAGATAAGGTGCCTTTCTTACCATCAGTAGTTTTAAGCAGGCGATCTGTTTTTATCCAACCGTACAAATGTTTTTTATCTGCCGGAATAGCATAAGAATTATTCCAAAAATCAAGTCCGTTTACATTTTCAAAATTGAACCATAAACCCAGGTGATGTGGATGGTCAGTAGGTTCGCCGGCTTTCGGATGTATGGGAAAGCCTCGTGTTACTACAGTTCCCTGCGCAGTACGCAAAGGATACAAGACGGGCTTTTCCAAAGAATCAGGATATAAAAAACTGGTGAATATTTTTCCGCCAATAAAAACATCTACTTTGTTTTGGTTCGGCTCCTTTACCAGCTTTACCATTTTATTTTGTGCAATTGAAGCATATCCCAAACCCGTGATAATTGCCCACAAGATAATTCGTCTCATTGTTTTATATTGTTAGATTATTGTTGGGGCAACCCTTGCGGTTGCCCTTTATAAATTTTATCCAAAGAGGCAGGGGTGAACCCCTTATCCAAAGGGCAGGGATAAACCCTGCCCCTACGTTAATATTTAAATACTTTTCCTTCAACCATTACCTCCTGGGTGCTTTCATCAAAAGTAGCCCTGGAACCTCTGTGTATCGCGGCAGTTGTCATAATGTTTGCAATAGAATGATGGTATCCGGCTTCAACCGGAGCATTGGGCTGTTTACGGCTGCGCACACATTCCATCCAGTTGAGAATATGGTTGGAAGTAAGATTGTCACCGCCGGTATCTGCTGAAGCCACCACTTTTTCCACTTCTGATAAACTAAACTCCGGTAATAAGTTAGGCTGCATGCCCATGGCTGCAGCAGCTTTTTTGCTTAAACCTCCTTTGGGAGATACTTTGTTATTAATGAGATTTAATTCGCCTCCATTGGAATAATAAATTTCGGAAGGGTCGTCATCACCATTATGCATTCTTGATGCAAAAACAACCTGGAAACCATTAGATGGATCGTTAAGCGGCCCGTAATCAAAAACGGCTGTAGTAGTATCCCAGTTTCTGCGGCCATCTTTCCATACATAGATTCCGCCATTGGCTACCACGCTGCGCGGATGAGGCAATCCTGTGAACCAATGTACGGTATCAATCTGGTGGCTCATCCACTGGCCTGCTGCGCCTGAAGAATAAGGCCAGAATAAACGGAACTCTAAATATTTTCTCGGATCAAAAGCCTCGTAAGGCCTGTTTAATAAATAACGTTTCCAGTCAGTATCTTCCTGCCTTAATTGTTTTATTAATTCCGGCCTGCGCCAGCGTCCCGGCTGATTTACATTCCATGTGAGTTCAACCATGGTGATCGGGCCAAATTTACCCGATTTAATGAACGCATCCGCAGCATGATAATTGGCTCCGCTCCTTCTCTGCGAGCCTATCTGTATGATTTTCCCTGATTCCTTTATAGCCTTTAAAGCAGCACGGTTATCTTCCATAGTCTCTGCAAATGGCTTTTCCACATAAGCATCACACCCGGCTTTTACTGCTTCAATCGCATGTTGCGCGTGCTGGAAATCGGCGGTGCTGATGAATACGGCATCTACCAGCTTTTTACTGTATAATTCCTCATTGTTCCTGCAGGCAACTATATCATGGCCTATTTTTTCTTTCCAGATAGCAGCGCCTTCCTCTCTTCTTTTTTTCCAGATATCCGAGACAGCTACCAGATCAAAATTTAATTTTTTGTAATGATTTAGAAAACAGGGAATATGTGAGCTACGATGGCGGTCAGAAAAACCTACAACGCCAACTCTTACTCTATCATTAGCTCCGATAATTCTTTTATAGCTTTGTGCGCTCCAGCCTGCTTTTGCAGCCAGTACACCGGCTCCTGCCAGAGCAGTTTGTTTAATGAACGAACGACGTGATTTTTTCATGTTTTTTGTTTTATGATGAGTTATTTAAGTTCTCTTATACGAATACTTCTGAAACTTACTTCATTGCCATGATCCTGTAATAAGATATGGCCCTGCTTCGCTTCTCCGAAATTAGGCCATATTTTATATTTACTGATGGCAACCAGGTCGCGAAATTCTTTCGAGCCTCTTACATACTCCAATACCTTTACTCCATTGAGATAATGTATTACATGGTTGTCAGGACTGACAACCACACGGCCTTTGTTCCATTCGCCGATCGGACGCACAAACCTTGGTTGTTTTTGAGCAGTAATCAGATCGTACAATGAGGCTAAAGTCCTGTCTCCATCTCTACCCAGTTTGGCATCGGGATGTAAGGCATCATCTAATATCTGGTATTCTAATCCAATGGCTGAACCTTTGTTATGCTCGCTTAATGTTACAAAATATTTTACACCACTATTCGCTCCCGGAGTCAATTTAAATTCAAAAGAAAGATCAAAGGCCGAGTATTCATCCCTGGTCACAATGTCACCGCCATTAGCGCCTTCCTTGCCTTCGGAAGAAAGTACCGTGATGATACCATCTTTTATCTGCCATCCTTTTTCAGGAAAACCGGGTTGATACGCGCCTTTCCAGCCGGTAGTGTCCTTACCATTGAATAATAATTTCCAGCCGCTGTCTTCCTGGTAAGCATTCAGATTGTCAGGGACATTATTAACTACAAAGATCCCTTCCGGGAATGGCGTTGGAGCAAGGCCGGCAGTTTTAATTCTTATGTTTTTCCAGTAAACTTTTTCACCCGCAAATTCCGGCTTACTTACTGCATGTACCTGCAGGGCTATAAAGCCCGCCTTGTCTAATGTATCTACAAGATAAGCGACTGGCTTATCATTGATCCATGTTTTTATTTCATTGCCAATGCACTCCATTTTGATATGATTGTACTCTCCCACCTTGAATGCATCCCTGGCTTCCGGATGTAAGTCCAAAGGATATTGCCATCCTCTTCTACCCTCATCATAAATACCACCCGACCATGCACGTGAAGAAGGATCAATCTCGAACTGGCAACCATATACCAGCCCTTTGCCCTCATGCCCTGTGGAATCATAATGACTCCGTATTTGAATACCTGAATTACTGGTTGTATCCATAATTTTGACATCCATTTCCAGGATATAATCTCCATATTCTTTATCGCTTACCAGAAAAGTGTTTCCTGAATTGACAACAGTAGCACCTACAATAGCTCCATCTTCTACTTTATAGTCTGCAGTGCCTGCCATCCGTTTCCAGCCGTCTAATGTTTTTCCATCAAAAAGATTTGTCCAGTTATCATCACTTTTCTGTGAATCCATATTGCAGCTAAAAAATGAGAGGGTAATGAAGGCAAAAAGAATAAATAAAAAAACTTTTTTCATGCATTGAAAATTAAAATGAGGAATGAAAGTAATAAAACATCTTGTAAATATGTGCAGTATAAATTAAAAAAACCGGCTGAAATACTTTTCCTTTTCTTAAGATAGGTATAACCCATTATAGCTGACGTATTCATAGAAAAGTTTTTTGGTTAAAAAAGTTGTCTTAGCCTGGGTATCTTAGGACAGAAATTTTCTATAACAAACTTATGTTTAAATCTTATAAGGCTGAGATTAAATTACGGAAACGTTTGCAGGCATTCTTCAATCTTATATCTTTATCCGATTATAGCCTTTATCAAAACATTTCTGATATGGCCTTTCGGCGCTCTTAATTGCGAAAATATTTGTCATCAGCATATTAATTCATTGATGAAAAAATGGATCAATCTATAGCAAAATAAATTACCTACTTTTAGTAAACATCTCTTCAACATAATGATGAAGCTAAACAGGCGCGAATTCATAAGAACAACTTCGGTAGTAACAGCGGGAGCCCTTGCGAACCAACCGGTTTTTTCAAGTAGTTTAAATAAAAAAAACGCGGCTTATCCTATTTGTATTTTTACGAAGTGCCTTCAATTCCTCGATTACAATCGCCTTGGCGAAACCCTTGCCTCAATTGGTTTTGATGGGGCTGATATACCTGTCCGTAAAGGTGGGCATGTGCTTCCTGAAAACGTAAAAGTTGATTTACCAAAAGCAGTAAAAGCTTTACAAAGGGCCGGAATAAAAGTTCCCATGATCGTAACAGATATTACTGCCGCAGACTATGCAGGTATTGATAATTTATTGGGAACTGCATCTTCATTAGGTATCAGGCATTATAGAATGGGATATCTTACTTATGATCCGGCAAAGACGATCCCGGAAAACCTTGATCTACATAAAAAAACCATGGAAAGCCTTGAGAAGATCAACCGTAAATACAACATACACGGCGAATACCAGAATCATTCCGGCACAAGAGTAGGTGGTCCTGTATGGGACGTTTACTGGATCTTAAAAGATTGTGACCCGGCCTATATAGGCTCTCAATACGATATTCGCCATGCTACGTGCGAGGGTGGCAATTCATGGCCCATAGGAATGAAGCTTCTTGCTCCCTGGATAAAAACTACTGACATCAAAGATTTTATCTGGCAAAAACAAAATGGAAAATGGCAGGTAGAAGACGTTCCATTAGGAGAAGGCCAGGTTGATTTTGATGCATATCTCAAGGAATATAGCAGGCTCGGTATTAATGGCCCGGTCTCTATTCATTATGAATATGATCTTGGTGGCGCTGAATCGGGAAAGGTTAATCCGACGATGAGCCTTGATAAAATTTCATCGTATTTAAAAAATGACCTCAAATGGTTCAGAGCAAAAGTTGAAGAAAACCAGCTTTAATAAATGGATAAATGAAATGATTAAGCGGCAAGAATTTTCATCCAAAAAATCATTCAAACCTTAAATCAATAAAATGAAAAAATCAACATTAAGCTTTGCTATTAGCTCTTTAATGCTTGTGGCTATTTTGTTAGGAATATCCTGTTCTGATGGATCAAATAACTCTTCTGCAAAAGATGGATCATCAACACCGGATAATTCGTCAGACAGCGGATGGGTAAGCCTTTTTAATGGCAAAGATCTTTCCGGTTGGGAAATCGTTGAAGGCACTGCAACCTACACCGTTGAAGACGGAGAAATAGTAGGCGCCACTGTTCCTAAAAACCCTAATGGCACCCTATGTACCAAAGATACCTTTGCCAACTTTATTTTAGAAATGGATATAAAAGTAGATACTGCCTTGAATTCGGGAATCCAGATCAGAAGTCATGTAAACGGCAATAAAGAAGTATATGGTTACCAGATAGAAGTTGACCCATCCAGCAGGGCATGGAGCGGCGGCATCTATGACTCAGGCCGCAGAGGATGGCTGGTAGATCTGAAAGATAAACCCGAAGCTCAGAAGGCATTTAAAAATGAAGAATGGAACCATTACAAAATATATGCAAATGCAGATACCATTAAGACATGGCTCAACAATGTTCCTGTAGCTACCCTGGTAGATTCTTTGGACTCCAACGGACTCATAGGCCTTCAGGTGCATCAGAGCAATAGCAATCAACCTTTAAAAGTAAGATTCAAAGATATTAAGATCAAAGTGCTGAAATAAATACTTATCAAAGAGTTTGATGTGTTCCGCCCGGGATAGCCGGTTGCATTTTTTTATCAACTTAAGCAATTCGTTTCTTAAAATGCAGGACTGGTTTTGTCTTTGCAGAAATTCTGAAATCCAAACCAACTATCTTTGAACTATGAAATTCCAGGTAGGAGATACCGTATTATTGCTGCATTCCGGTGAAGAAGGAGAAGTAGTTGAAATATTGAATGATGAGATGATGCTAATTGATGTGGCAGGAGTACAGTTCCCGGTATATACGGATCAGGTGGACTTTCCTTACCTTAAAAGATTTTCAGAAAAAAAGATCATCGTACCTAAGAAAGAAAAAGTGTACATAGATAATCTGAAGAATGAGAAAGAAAAACAAAAATATAAAGTAACACCCGGTGTATGGCTTTCGTTTTTGCCCGTTTTTGATAAAGATATTTTGGATGATGATATAGTGGAGAAGTTCAAAATTTACCTGATCAATCAAACCGATGATTCACTTGATTTTTCTTACCAGATCGTTTTCAAGGGCACGCCTGATTTGCATTTGGCTAATACCATTCTGCCGGTCACTGATTTTTATTTACATAATATTCCTTTTGAAGATCTGAATGATTCGCCAAAATTTGAATTTGACTTTTCCCTTACCAGGCCTGATAAACAAAGAGCAGGACACTTTGAAGCAACCTTTAAAATAAAGGCCAAGCAACTGTTTCAGAAGATTGAAGAAATGAAATTAAAGAACGAGCCTACGTTTGCTTTTATTCTTTTTGAAAAATATCCTGATAGGATAGACGAAATAATTCCTGAATATTCCGACACTCATGGAAGGCTTTATGATATTTCACAGGCAAAAGGAAGGCTGGAACCTGCCCGTTCGGCAGTTGATTTGCACATTGAAAAGATAACCGATAACTGGAAAGGCCTTAGCAACTTTGAAATACTCACCATTCAGTTAACTTATTTTGAAAAATACTATAATCTTGCAATTGCACACCGACAACCTAATCTAATTGTGATTCATGGAGTAGGAACAGGGAAACTGAGAAATGAAATCCACGAAATATTGAAAACAAAAAAAGAAGTACGGACTTTTGCGAACCAGTACCATAGTGATTTTGGTTTTGGCGCTACTGAAATTTTTTTTCAATATTAATAGTAAAAAGACGCTTCTTTAAATAGCAATGTTACTATCTAACGTTCTCCGTTTGACTTGACTTGTATCGCAAAAATTCTTATCTTCGGGGTTACTGCAAACCAGGTTATCGCTCCTGGCCCGACAACTATCGGGACAGGGGAGGAAAGTCCGGACAGTATAGAGCAACACACCGGTTAACAGCCGGTTCCATTCCGATGTTCATTGGATGTGGAAAGATAGTGCCACAGAAAATAACCGTCCCAATCCGAAGGATCGGGATAAGGGTGAAAATGTGAGGTAAAAGCTCACATCCCGATTTGGTAACATATCGGGAGGGTAAACCTTGTGTACTGCAATGCCACGTATATCAGCGTTTGAAGGTTGCTCGCCTGATGCTGAAGGGTAGGCAGCTAAGATTGTTGCAGTAATGCAACAGCCAGATAAATGATAACCGCCGTTGTCAAGCGGAGACAGAATCCGGCTTATAAGTTTGCAGTAAATGAATTTAAAGGGCGGCCATTTTTGGTTGCCCTTTTTTAATGTATCAATCGTGTCATTCATTTGTATCCTTTTGATAAAAAGGCCGGTTAAGTCTTTAATTTTAAGAAATGTTTCTCTACCTATTTTATCAGTATGTAATTCTTTGTGCTTAATATTGGTTGATCTAAAACCCCAAAAATTATGATGAAAACATTTCTTGTTACGCTCCTTATGTCTTGTTCTATCTATGGATTTTCTCAAAAAAAATTTGACCCCAATGCAGACAGGGAAAATTTTTTTAGAGTGGGAGCTAAGGCCGGAGTTAATATCAATAAAATAACCGGGCAATCTTATAAAGAAGGATTTAATTACAATTACCTGCTTGGCGGCTTCATGCAATTTAATTTTTCAAAGACATTCGGCCTTCAGCCAGAGGTAAATTTTGTACAATCTTCATCCCGGTTTTCTGACGATGCATCCGATGTGTATGACGATCTTTTCAGGGATGGCAGCCAACGCAAAGCCCGGCTCAATTATCTGAAAGTTCCTTTACTTCTAAATATAAATATTGGTCCCAGCAAAAGAGTAAAGCTCCAGGCAGGCCCGCAAATAGGCGGTTTGCTCAACCAAAGTGTGGATAGCTTAAAAACCGATCGTAATATTTTTAAGAAAGGCGATTGGGCAGCAGTCGGCGGGCTTTGGATACAACTACCTTTTGTAAATATTGGCGGGCGATATGAAGTAGGCCTCTCTAATCTGAATGATATAGATAACACTGAGAAATGGAAGAGCCAGGCCTTTACAATTTTTGCCGGCATCACATTCTAAGGGTGCAATTCAAATTAGCCGAGTTGTGAGACAGCAAATCATAGGATATAACCAACTGAAATTAAAGAGTGGGAGCCTCATCCCAACCCTTTCCCAAAGGGGAAGGACACGCTGGTTACAAGTGAACCCGTTGTAAAGTGTTTTATTTTTAAATTTGTTTACCCCGTTTTAATAACGGGTTTTTTTGTACATTCATTTTACCAAACAAAAAATTCCATGAATCAAATAGCGCTTGAAAATTTATTCCTGATAGATATTGAAACTGTATCAGAGAAAGAACATTTTCATTTTTTGGATGATATATGGAAAGAATTATGGTCTGAAAAAATAAATAAGAGCCTGCCGCCAGGTACTACTGCTGAAGAATATTACCCGATGCGCGCCGCCATACTCGCAGAGTTTGCAAAAGTAGTTTGCATTAGCTTTGGTTATTTTAAAAAGAATAATACCAATTCTGCTGATAATTATCAATTGCGTATAAAATCTTTTTGCTCTGAGAATGAAAAGGAAATTTTAACCCGCTTTGTTGAAACACTAAATCAATTTCACAACCAAAATCATCAATGGGTTTTCGCCGGGCATAACATTAAAGAATTTGACGTGCCTTTTCTATGCAGAAGGATGTTGGTAAATGGAATGACAATACCATCTTATATTGATTTCCAAAACATGAAACCCTGGGATACGCCTATATTAGATACGCTTCATCTCTGGCGTTTCGGAGATTATAAGCATTATACTTCATTGAAGTTATTAGCCGCTGCATTAGGAGTTCCATCACCAAAGGACGACATTGATGGCAGCCAGGTTGGTCATGTGTATTGGAAAGAAAAAGATCTTGAGCGCATTGCTATTTATTGCCAGAAAGATGTTTTGACAGTAGCTAATGTAATACTAAGATTTAAAGGAATGCCTTTATTGAAAGAGGAACAGGTAGTATTTGTAGATCAACAATAATATAAAGGAGAGTTGATTTTTTTTATTTAAATAGTTAAATACTTTACTGTATATTAACATACTATAAAGATGGAAGAGGAGTTCTTAGTGGTATATGGGTTGAGGCGGGTGATCATTACAGTTACCGCAGTGGTTTGTGCTTTGCTGCAAATAATTGACACTACCATTGTAAATATTGCACTGCCTACTATGCAGGGAAGCCTTGGCGCTTCCCTTACAGAGATTACCTGGGTTATTACAGCTTATGCCATTGCCAATGTGATTGTGATGCCTATGACAAGCTGGCTTAGCCAGCAATTTGGCCGCCGCAATTATTTTGCAGCATCCATTATGATCTTCACCTTTACTTCCTGGGCCTGCGGAAATGCAACCAGCATTGAAGAGTTAATTATTTTCAGGTTTATCCAGGGAATTGGAGGAGGCGCTTTATTGGTAACTGCACAAACCATTATCACAGAAAGCTACCCTATAGAAAAGAGGGCTATGGCTCAGACCATTTATGTATTGGGAGTTATTGTAGGACCTACGCTTGGCCCGCCATTGGGAGGCTATATCGTAGATAATTATTCATGGCCGTATATATTCTACATCAATATTCCTGTGGGAGTTATTGCTACTTTACTCACACTTCAATTTGTAAAGAGCCCGAAATTTGCTGAAAAAATTAATACCAGAAATGTTGATTGGCTGGGTATCGCCTTACTGATCATCTCAGTAGGCACGCTGCAATTCATTCTGGAGAAAGGCCAGGAAGAAGACTGGTTCAGCAGCCCGATGATCATTACCCTGTCTGTCATTTGCTTTTTTGGTTTTTATTTTTTTATATGGCGGCAACTTGTTTATAAACATCCGATTGTAGAGCTTCGGGTCTTTAAGAATAGAAATTTATCCGTTGGCACCATCCTTTCTTTTGTATTAGGCTTTGGCTTATTTGGTTCTACTTTTATTATTCCCCTGTACACACAAACTATTATGGGATGGACTGCTCTGCAGGCCGGAATGCTTATGATACCGAGTACTGTTTTTACGGCTATTATGATGCCTTTTGTAGGAAGAATGATGGACCGGGGAGTATCCTTTCGTTTACTCATATCTTCAGGCATGGTCATCTTCTTTATCTATAGTATGATGGCTTACAAGGTGCTTACACCCAATACGGGAAGTGATGCTTTTTTCTGGATATTAGTGATTCGAGGAGTTGGCCTGGGCTTATTGTCTATTCCTATTACTACGCTTTCTCTTTCTACATTAAAAGGCCAGGAGATTGGCCAGGGAGCCGCTCTATCCGGTATGTTACGGCAATTGGGTGGTTCATTTGGCGTGGCTATTATTTCTACCTATCTCATTCGCGATAACCAGTATTACAGGAGCAACCTGGTAAGCAAACTCTCTGTTACCGACCCTAATGTACAGCAACGCGTTGAAAGCATCGCCAGGGGATTTGAGACTAAAGGGATGACATGGGATATAGCAAAAAAGGCTGCTCTTCAGTTACAGGATAGACTAGTAGATGTTCAGGCTACTGTACTTTCTTATATGGATGTATTTCTCTGGATCGGAGTTATGTTCCTGGTTTGTGTTCCACTTGTTATTGTACTGGTAAGAAAAGGAAAAAGAAAAACAGGTATGGCTCATGTGATGCAGGAGTAATGCTTCGTTCAGATGTAATTCATAAACCTATTTGCAATGTTAGTATGAAAGACGCCTGATAAGATAAAGGTGCATTTCAAATTTTCGCTACTTCAAGCGGCTACATTGCAAAACTCCTTTTTGGCAAGTTCGACAATTTTTGACCACTGCTGATTCTTTTTGGTAACTCTCAGATGCAACATATTTTGAGCGCC
>Ga0209941_1000084_pt1 | contig 197987 bp, 193 predicted proteins | sample ThiBiot_300_plan_FD_183945 | JGI IMG/M metagenome (GOLD analysis project Ga0209941, IMG submission 183945) | Wastewater bioreactor microbial communities from Cape Town, South Africa - Thiocy_solids_1 (SPAdes) | ecosystem: Engineered > Bioremediation > Thiocyanate > Unclassified | place: South... | reverse complement strand
GAACTAATAGAAGTTATTGCATCCAAAACTTTAAGTGAAAATTCATCTAAAGGCCCGGTAAAAGCTGCGCCATTCTTATCGTAAAGACCATAAACGCCTTCACCATTTTTTTGTATAAAAAAACCAGGGACATTTTTTATTGTTACACCTCCACTACCAAACCATATAGAACCTAACCAGTTCTCCAATTTTCCCAAGTTATTATTTAATTCCCACGCAGCAGAACTACCCCAGTCAAATCTGTTCCCACTTAATTTATTTTGTAAATCAATAGTAGAACCGGGATCCCATCCATCTTCTTTTGGTGTAACAGGCTTCATCCCATCCGGGTCAATAAACCTTATTGGATTATTATATCCATAATTATACGGGCTCCATTTGCGGCTTGTTTCTGCTAAAGGATCTATATTGTGCCAGCGCCCAATTTGTTGATCATATAAACGAGCGCCGTAATCATATTCTTCCAGGCCGCTGCCATCTGCAAATTCATGGCTTTGCTGCTCTTTGCCATTGTACCTGTACTTGTTTTCTGCTGCGCCGGTTAACGCCCTGCTGCTGATGCCCGCCATGGCCAGGCCAAAGGGGTAGTAATGCGTTTCTTCAAGTATATGCCCTGAAGTGTGCGATACCTGCAAATTGTCAAAGAACACATCAATATTGTTGCTCTCGTTGCTGGTATAAATATAAAGATAACCGTTTTATTTTTTGATCCATTTTGTAATTTCCTTTTTTGCTTGCCCAAAAAAGGAACAAAAAAAGGCCCCCGAAACCGATATACAGCCCGGTTTCGGGAAACAGCTTTAACCATCTTTTGTTCCCTGGTAGCATGGGCATTTGTAATACTACTCCACGTTGTATTGTTTACGGTAAGGTTTTATTGGGGGAATGTGGGGCATATAAATGATTATAGTTTTAGTAACGTTAGGGAACCCCTGCGCCTTTATTAGCCATACCTGCAAATAAGCGCTTAAACTCCGGATGAAGTTTTGGAAAATATTTTTTGAAATTATTCTTAAACCTCTGGCTCCGTATTTCCTCATTATACTCATCTAAATAATCATTAAATCTCTCATACGTTGTTTCCTGACCTAAAAACACTTTTTCAATTTTTTGGGTTCTGATATTAATATCAAAGGAATGAAAATTTTCATCCATTATAAATCGGTTATTCATTAAAATTGTATCTTGATAATATAGAATGTAATAAATAAAAACTATTGAGTCGTTCTCTTGTCTAATTTTCCAAGGTACATATTTACACATTCCTACAAGTAATGAATCTGAATTAGAGAACATTTTAAACCCATTTCTACCATAAAGATATTTGATGCAGGTATCATTTATATTTTCAACTTTGTATTTTTTGAGTGAATCATTTATGTTTTCACCAACCTCAGTTTTTATTATTTCTTTTGGTATTTCCCGATGCTTAATTTTACAACTGCACAACATAGCAAAGCAAAGCACAGAAATTATTAATTGAATCTTCATTTTTAATTTTTTAGCGATTAATACTAATTTTATAAGTCCCAACTGGCGCAGATATGCGGCTTAGCTTCGTGTGTCAGCGTATCTGTGCCTATATTGGTCTTCATACAATTAAACTTTCTAAAATTAATATCTCCAACATGCCTTTTCCACTCCCCAACTGGCGCAGATATGCGGCTTAGCTTCGTGTGTCAGCGTATCTGTGCCTATATTGGTCTTCATACAATTAAACTTTCTAACATTAATATCTCCAACATGCCTTTTCCACCCAGGTAGTCTATCGCACTGCTGTATTTCCAGTCTTCCGGTTTCTCTACAAACCCTGCTTCCACCGGATTGTAATGTATATAATCTAACTTCTGATGTGCCATTTTATTGTTATCTAACTGAATCGGATGGCTTTCGGGCTGCCATAATTGAAACTTTGAACTGTTACTATATTTCCTGGCGGCCCGCTCACACATCCATACTATCCACTCCCTTCTGCTTTCGGTTTGGTTACTTTGGATACTTTTATGCAAGACTTCTGAGGTATGTCTTTTTAGATCCCGCATTATATTCTGTAATGGGTTTCCTGTTGTACCGATAATCAGATGCACATGGCTTGTCATGATACACCACCCATACAGTTCCAATCCTTTGTTTTCCTGGCAATATCTGATACTATTTATAATTTCCTCTTTATAGATTTCTCTAATAAAAAGGTCAATCCAGTTCGTTACTGCAAAACTTACGAAATACAATTTATCATTGTCTGAAAATTTGTATTTTTTGCTCATCCTTAAATATAAGAACTAAAATTAAAAAGCTCAGATACTATTCACGGCACAGATACGCCACTCACAGAACCTCGAGCTGCATATCTGCGCCAGCTGGGGGGGGAAAGTTAAATTGGGACAGTAAAGCAAAAGCCCCGATTATGGGGCTTTGAACCGATATATTTCAACTGCATTTATATTCCTTTACTGATATGGATTGTTTTAATAAGATTCAGAGAGTTTTTAATAAAGCTCTTAGATATTGAATCGTTTTTCCTTGTCAATAATTCATACTGGAACTTTATCAGATTACTTTTAATTGTTGTTACAGCCAGTACTCTTTTTACCTGCACTGTATCAGATTTCTCCATAGCAATTATTGAAAAATACCTATCGTTGATATTCTCGATAGTATCAAAAATTATTGGTGGATTTTGAGGGTTAGACATTAGTTCCTCCTTAAGATGTTTATGCCTTATAATATTTTTTGCGGTGTCTCCATCATGAAAAGGATAATCTAATGTATGACTTATTGTAAAACGGTCTACAGAATCTTTCGGCTCTACCCATATCCAACCAGATTCTTTTAATAGAGAGAGTTCTTTCGGTTGGAAGCGATACTTCTGTTCATCGCAAGGCTTACCACAATCAGAGTGATGTACCCATGAAAAAGTTGTATCATAACGAAGAGGAATAGAAAAATCGACTATCCCTAAACTATCTATTAATTGCAACTGTATAGCTTTCGAGTTTTCAGGAAGTAAAGAACTCCCTTTTTGCTCTGCTACATTAGTACATGATATAAGAAAGGCTAACAGTATAATTATAAATAAACGGTTCATATAAATCATTGTGTTGGTAGTGCTGTGTTTCCAGTAGGAGTTTTATTACCAAATCTGTGGATGTACATTTTCTGTATTGATATATACCCATTATTCGCTGGTTGTCTATTAACAGGCGATGTTATAAAACTTTGAAGGCTTTGACCATTAAGACGGTTGCCCTCAGACATAACATTAGGTCCAACAGGAACAAATGCGTTAGGGTTATACTTTCCAGTTTCATCATACCCATTATTTCCCCCCGCATGATTCATATTTGCATTATGCCCCGCACCATGATTTATTACAAAAGCTGCGCCTTCTTCAAAAGTTGCCTTTGCTTTATTTGCAAATACTTCTGTGGCTTTTGTTCCCACTGCAATTATGTTACCATCGCTTTGTACATTACTTCCTCTGGGATTCTGACTTTGCTCTGGATTAACTCCATCTGTAGTTCCTCCAGAAGCTCCAAAGCCGCTGCCTAATTCTTTTGCAAACCCTGAATTATAAGTAGCAATTGATTTTCGTACTGCATCAGGATTCCCTATAACAGCAACTGCATCGGTTTTATCAAGTTTCCCATAAGCCTCTTTATTAAAAGCTCCTTTAAAAACTCTTACTTCAGTTTTTAGGCCCATTGATGCAAAATTCGCAGTGGCTTGTTTTGCTATTTGCTTAAGTTGCTTTTTTGATACACTTCCATCAGCAGCATACAAATAAACTATGTTATCCCTTCCATCAGGGTCTACAAATAACATAGGATTATTAAAAGCATACATATAGGGGGAGAGACTTTGATACTTCTCAGATAAAGGATCAGGATTATGCCACACACCTATCTGGTTGTCATACATCCTGGCACCATAGTCCAGCCACTCCAATCCACTTCCATCAGAGAACTCATTTCGCTGTTCCTCTTTGCCATTGTACTTAAACTTATTATCAAGTGAGCCTGCTGATTTTGAAGAGATGCCGCTCATAACTAAACCGAAAGGATAATAATGCGTCTCCTCCAGTATTGGCCCCCGGCTATGAATTACCTGTAAATTATCAAAGAACACATCGTACTGGCTTTCGTTGCTGCAATACACATAAATATACCCATTTTTTGGTATTATGATATCGGGTATGCTGGTATTATTATGATTTTTAACAACAGCGCTGCTACCCGTCATATCAAATCCGCCACTTACATATTTAAAATTATCGTCAAAAATTATCCAGTTAATGGCTGCTTTTAATGTGGTTTCGGTTTGTGGGGGTTGGTTTCCAAGTAACCCAAGTATGGAAGATGGGAAATTTACCTGGTTTATTATTTGTGTACTTGTTATTCCTTTAGGACTTATAAGGGGTTGCGTAATAAAAGTATTTAAAATGTCTAGTACATTTAATGGAGATACAGGATTGGTGTAATTCCCTCCAGTAGGTACTTTATGAAAACTCTTTCCAAAAATATTAATAACATCCCCACTCATTACTTTTAGTACTATGCCTAGCCCGGTTTTATTGGTGCTGGCATTCATTTTATAAAGGCGTTGGCTTTCGGCAGTAGTGTTACTGTATGGATTATTATTGTAAGGCGGACTGCCATTGTTATTATAAATAGTGGTTATGCCTGGGGCAGATTCTTTAGGTACCCCAACTGGCGCAAGTGTTCCAACGGATCACTTGTGACTTCTTTGACGGCAAGTCTGCGACTGGAATTAGCATTGCAAATGTTCAATTTCTATTCTGCCTTTTCTGTTTGTACAATAGTCGGTTCCGCTGCCATAAACATATTCTTCTGGTGCAAATACAATGCCCGCCCTTACAGGTTTTTCATGCAGGTAATCTAATCGCTGTTTCAACAATTGCACACTACTTAATTCTATCGGATGATTATCTAATTCTTTTGGGATTTGAAAAAATTTTAAACGTAGCTTTTTTATACACGTAATTTGTACACCCGGTCGCAGACCGGTTTTCTAATTTGGCACAAGTGATCCTACGGAACACTTGCGCCAGAACGGGGGTCCACCTGCGGCTTGTTTCGGCTAAGGGATCAATGTTTTGCCAGCGCCCAATTTGCTGATCATATAAACGAGCGCCGTAATCATATTCTTCCAGGCCGCTGCCATCTGCAAACTCATGGCTTTGCTGCTCTTTGCCATTATACTTAAGCCTGTTTTCTGCAGTACCGGTAAGTGCCCTGCTGCTGATGCCTGCCATAGCCAGCCCAAAGGGATAGTAATGCGTTTCTTCAAGTATATGCCCTGAAGTGTGCGTTACCTGTAAATTGTCAAAGAACACATCTATATTGTTGCTCTCGTTGCTGGTATAAATATAAAGATAACCGTTTTATTTTTTGATCCATTTTGTAATTTCCTTTTTTGCTTGCCCAAAAAAGGAACAAAAAAAGGCCCCCGAAACCGATATACAGCCCGGTTTCGGGAAACAGCTTTAATCATCTTTTGTTCCCTGGTAGCATGGGCGTTTGTAATGCTACTTAACATGGTATTGTTTACGGTAAGGTTTTATTGGGGGGAGTTGGGTATATAAATGATTATAGCTTTTAGTAGCAATAGGGAACACTTGCCAGTTGGCGCTCTTAAACCGGTAAACGAAATTTTAAACTGCTATTATCTATTAATCAATGGGGTAATTTGTCCAGTCTGCCATGATCCAACGGATAAATTCAGGAAACCATTTTTGCCAGGCTTCTTCATTGTGCCGGCCTTCTGCATCAATAACCGTATAAATTAAGCCGGATGAACGGGTGGCTAATTTTTCGGCAATCGTTTGGAGATCTTGTATATTTTCTTCGCCTTCCCGGCCACCCATGTAAAAAAATAATTTTCCATTTATTTTATTCGCCTGCGTAATGGTGAGGCTATCCATTTGCGGGGCAATCCAAAAAGAAGGGGAAAAAACACCTGCTTTGCCAAACACCTGCGGATACATGATGAATGCATAATAAGATATAAGGCCACCCATTGAACTTCCGGCAATCATATTGTGCTTACTATCTGGTATTGTGCGGTAATGTGCATCTATGTATGGTTTCAGGGTATTCACCAAAAAATCCACATATTCTTTTCCTTCTCCTTTACCAAAACGGTCATTGTTAAATGGGTTATATTCAGTAAGCCTGCGGGGGCCATTATCTATCGCTACTACAATAGTGGAAATATTTTTTTGTGCTGCTAATGAATCCAGGCTTTCATCTACCCCCCACTCGCCAAATCCGGAAGTATAGGCATCAAAAACATTTTGACCGTCCTGCATATATAAAACGGGATACCGGTTCTTATTTGTTGTATATCCCGGTGGCAAATAAACCCAAATTCTGCGTGTGGTATGTAACTGTGGTATTGAAAATGCAGTATCCATTACCATTACATGGTTACTGGCTGTATGCTTCTTTACCCGGGGCGTAAAATGATCCTTCCAGGCATCAATTGTGAATTGAAAAGCTGTATCTGTTTGTACCCTGATCTCGTTATTGGGTATATCTGCACCCTCTTTATTACATTGTACTTTTTGCCAGCTGCCTCTTGTAAATTTAAATTCGTAGTTACCGCCAGGTAATTCTATACGGAGTACCCATGCCTGTTTTAAAGAATCAAAATGCAATGCGGTAGCGGCAGGATCCCAGCCATTAAAATTGCCGGCAGCATATATTTTTTCATGTTGCGCAAATTCACCGTTATCTTTTACGGTAATATGTACAATGTGTTTTGACTGGCTGTAAGCAGCAGCCAGGAAAACCCAGGAAACCAGGAAACTTACAAATAATTTTTGCATTGCCTTATACTAATTTTGAGCAATAACTCTTTACCTGTTGATGAAGTTCGCCGCTTAACGGTACTGCCGGTAACCTCAGTACATTTTTTATTAAGTCCATCTCTGCCAGGAATGCTTTTACACCGGCCGGGTTATTTTCTGCAAACATGAGGTTATAGGCCGGCATCAGTTCATCATTTATTTTTTTGGCTTCTTTAAAATCCTGCTGCAAACATAATGTTACCATTTTGCTAAATTCACCTGGAAAAGGATTGGCTGCAACACTTATTACCCCATCCATTCCGCAGGCCAGTTGCGGCAAGGCCAATGCATCATCGCCACTAACTACCAAAAAACCGGCTGGCCTGTCTTTTAATATCTCCATACACTGTTGCATATTTCCACTGGCTTCTTTAATGCCAATAATATTTTCTACCTCGGTAGCCAGGCGTAAACTGGTATGCGCTTCCATATTTTTACCGGTACGGCCGGGTACATTATATAAAATAATGGGCTTGGGAGACTTTTCTGCCAAATACCGGTAATGCTGAAAAATGCCTTCCTGCGAAGGTTTATTATAATAAGGGCTGGCGCTTAATACGGCTGTTGCTTTTGCTAAGGGCAGCGTTTGTAAATCGGTTGCTACCTGGTGCGTATCATTGCCGCCAATACCCACCACTACGGGGATGCGGCCATTCACATGGCTATACGTTGCTTCAATTATATTTATCTTTTCTTCTTTTGAAAGTACCGGTGTTTCACCCGTGGTGCCCAATGTTACTACATAATCTACCCCATGATCAATAATATGATCCAGCACTTTACCCAAGGCTTCATAATCTACCTTTTCGTCGGCAGTAAATGGGGTAATGATGGCTACCCCGGTTCCTCTTAATTGTTCTTGTATTGACATAAAGCTATTTTTACAAAGGTAAATATTTACCCGTATGCAAGGCGACCATGAACAGGAATACAAATAAATGCAATGGCTTTCAGGGCAATGGCATTCCTAATTTTTTAGCATCTTACCCGTTTCGCCATTGGCAAACTTAATGAAATAAATACCCGGCAAAAGTGTGTTGAAATAAACGGTTTGCTTTTTTGTTTTTAAATGAATCTTCATTACTTCTTTTCCTGTAAGGGAGCAAACCCGGGCATCGGTTTCCTGTAAAGCAGCACCAGATTCAATAACCGCTTTATCTGTAACCGGGTTAGGATATATCATTACCGGGCTTGTTTCTCCTTTTAAAAATAACCGAACCCACTCACTGTAATATAATTTCCCGCTATTATCTGTTTGTGCCAGGCGATACAGGTTGTTGCCCGGTTTTAATTGCAGGTCGTGGTATTGATACAGGGCGCCATTGGCAGCTTGCTTTGAGGGTACCCATGCAATATTCGTCCAGCTTGCCCCGCCATCGTTTGAACGCAGTAATGTGTAGCCAGAATTATCTTGTTCAAAACTTGTTTTCCAGTATAAATAAGCAGATTTATTTTTTATTTCACCCGTAAAATAGGTATACCGAACTGGGGTTATATCTTCACCCGTGCCTTGTATGGCAAAATTAAAAACATAGTTTAAGTTACCGGGTATATTTATTTGAGCCAGGCGTTCCCCCGGGCCGGTACTATTAAATTGTATGGTAAATGAAGTGCTTTGGCCCGGCGACAGGTTTACAATGGCAGGGTTAGAAGCAATTGAAAAATCAGAAGCATGAGGTCCTGTTATATAAAGGGGATCGAGCAATAAATTGGCGCTGCCTGTATTGGTAATTAAATAACTCCTGAAAACACCGGGCGCTGTATAATCACCAAAATAAGTGCCATTGGCAGAAGAAGGCATATTTTCTCCATTACTGATGCAAACCGAAACCCATTTTACTACCATATTAGGATAATTGCCGGCGCAGGTATTGCTTAATACCGGGCTATTTGCCACCCAATTAGATTCGTTACCTGATAATGCAAAATTATATAAAGTGCCGGTAAACTCATCACATGCATGGGTACGGCCCAGTAAACTGGTTTCAGTACTATTACTCCCATTTGCAATGCCCTGGTTAAAATTATAATAAGCAACCAGTCCGGGTTCATCGCCGGTAAGCTCGCAGTTCATATCGGCCATTATTTCTGCTGCGGTTCTCTCGGTATTCCAAAAACGTACTTCATCCATCAATCCTTTAAAGAAATTGGTTCCCTGGAAGCGGCTAAGCTCCATACTTGATTCCGTTTCGGGCAATACACCACTGGCTGAAGATACCAGGATCCCGTTTTTATATAATTTCATATTGCCGGTAGCCGCATTAAAACTTACGGCTACGTGTACCCAGTTTAAAACAGGGGTGGGTATGGGATCCCTGAGTTCTAAAAAGCCGCCGGATATATGGCCGGCTGATAATTGATTGCCATAAAAAAACAAAGCGGTATTTGTTCCCGTAAATATTTGCGGGTATCCAAAACTTAATTCCAGCGGATATATCCACGCTTCTTTAGTATAAGAACCTTGTAAGGGAAGCGGTAATGATACATAACTCCCCAGCCCATCGAAACTTAATGATTTGCCACTTTGGGCAAATGCGGGGGAATACCCCCAAATAAAAATGAACCCCAGCGCCCATTTAATAAAAAGCCTGTTTTTTTTACTCATACTTTGTGTAGAATATTGATTCCTTTTATACCCTGCTAAATTATAAAAGCAAAAATCAATCCTGTTTTTATGAAGGTATAATAAGCGTAACGTGTTATCTTAGCCTTATATACTTAAACTTACTGCAAATATTATTATTCTTTTTGAAAGAATAAGTATTTGATTATGCACATAAAGAGAAATGTCAACAAAACCCAAAATATATTTTCCGCACCTGGACGGATTGCGTTTTTTCTGTTTTTTATTAGTTTTTTTCTTTCACAGTTTTTATTCAGAACAGCCCCATATTTATAATTCATTCCTGTTTCGATTTTTAAAAGAAAGGCTGTTTCATAATGGGAACCTGGGGGTAAATGCGTTTTTTGTATTGAGTGGTTTTTTAATTACGTACCTGCTTATAAAAGAAAAAGAATGGAAGGGCAAAATTGATATCCCCAATTTCTGGATCCGGCGCATCTTACGTATTTGGCCCTTATATATCGTATGCGTATTGTTTGGCTTTTTTATTTTTCCATTAGCCAAATCAATGGCCGGGGGTACCTCTACCGAAACCGCCAATCTTTTTTATTACCTGGGCTTTGCCAGCAATTTTGATTATATACAAAAAGGGATGCCCGATTCACCGGGGCTGGGGGTATTATGGAGCATTGCCATTGAAGAGCAATTTTATTTAGTGTGGCCCGTGGTACTTTCTCTCTTTCCCATAAAAAAACTATGGATCCCATTTTCGGTAATTATACTGGGGAGTTGGGTATTCAGGGCAACCCATGATATACCCATTGTACATGAGATGCATACCTTAAGTTGTATTGGCGATATGGCCATTGGCGCTACCGGCGCCTGGTTACTTAGTATTTTACCTACTTTTGTAAGATGGGTGCAGCATCTCTCCCGCTTTTCAATTATATTGATTTATGCCTCTGCGGCCTTTATTTTATTGTTCCGGCAAGAGCTGATGATCACCCATTATTATACCCGCATTTTTGAACGCTCGGTTACTGCCCTGGTATTTTTATTTATTATTTTAGAGCAATGCTATGCCGAAAAATCTTTTTTTAAGATGGCCAATGCAAAGGCTCTATCTGCACTGGGGATCATAACGTACGGGTTATATTGTATTCATTTCATCATCATTTCTGCCGTTACAGGCCTGGCTAATAAACTGGGGCTAAACCAGCATTTGTGGCAGGTGGTTCTTTTACAGCCGGCCATAGCGCTCAGCCTGTCAATCATCATAGCTAAATTAAGTTACCAGTATTTTGAAACGTATTTTTTACAACTTAAGAATAAGTTTGCCTACATCACAAAAGCCTGACAGGTATTACTGCTTTACCACTTTTATTGTTTTGGATTCACTGCCTTTGTGAATGCGGATATAGTACACATTTTTAGCATAGCCTGATAAGTTGATATAATGGGATACGGCTTTGCTGCGCTGAAATTCTTTTTGCTGCAATACTTTTCCCGATGCATCATATACCAGCACAGCTACATTTTCTTCTGCCGGATTATTGATTGTTACCGTAGTGCCTGTACCGGTGATAACGGGATAGGCATTTGCCTGGAAGCTGCCAGCCCCTTTTAAAACTTTTACTACAGGAGAATATTTTAATGAACCGGATGGATCTACTGCCATTACCCGGTAATAGTTAATGCCGGGTGCAGGATGAGGATCTGCTGTAACCGCATATTTGAGCCTGTAATTATTTTGTGCGGGCACATCTGTTGCTATGGTTTTAAATGTTATCCCATCGGTACTTGATTGCACTACAAAACTTTCAGAAGAACAATACACTGACCATTGCAACAGGATATGATCATTCTTATAAATAGCAGATACATCCTGGAAGCTGCAAGCCAAAGCCCCGGTGAGAATACTTTTTAAGATCACCCTGTTTTTTAATTGTAAATGCCCGGCTTCGTTCAGGTGAATTAAATCACCATTGGCAGCATATTCGGGTTTACGTAATAAAGAGGGCTCTTCAGTAACATCAGTCCAAAAGTCAATAGCATTAGCACCAAAAGTAGATTCAATTAAAAATTTGAGGTCTTTTAATTTTTGCCTGTCAGTAGCATTAAAATCATCCCTCGGTTGGGTAGTGCTGATAAAGCAGGCGATGCCACTAGCCAATGCAGAATCCCGGATGGTTGTAAATGTTGCCATGATCTCGGGATAAGATAGCCAGCCAAAATTATTGGATGGAAAATTTAAAATAATAACATCGGGCTTGGGTACCAGGTTTACGGCCCGGGTAATATTATGATCTACATCCGGTTGATTTCTTCCGGGAGGCGGCGTATAACTCGATGGCATGGCGGAATAGGTATCGGTACCGGGTACGGCTAAATTAAAGAGCGTATCAATTAGCCCCAGGTCTTTATAATATTTTTTCACCCGGTTTGGCCAGCTGCTGTCCGCTATCACACTGCTACCTGCTGCAGTGGATGATCCCAATACACAAATCCTTTTTTGTGCAAGGGTATTATCTAAAAAAAAGAATAATAAAAGAGTTGCAAGAAGTATATTTTTTTTCATGGAGTGTAATTAGTTTTAAGAAAGATTGATGCACCCTGTGCCTTCTGCAATAGATTGTATATATAAAATTACACAATTACATACATAAAAAATATACGCAAAATGGCCTACCCGCTATTTGCCATTTAATGCGTATTTTTATCTTCCAAAACAGAAGCTAAATCATTATGCCCCAAGCCCTAACTAATGCTGCACTCATTTCTTTCCTAAAGGAAAATTATGCTTCTGCCGGTTTTATAGAAGGGCTTAAGATAAAATACCGTTCTCTTATATGCCCGTTTATAAACCTGTTGCAGCACATAAAGCCGGGTGATAAAGTGGGTGATGTAGGTTGTGGTTCGGGGCAATTTTTATTATTGGCTACCGAATTTGCCCAACCCCAATCGGTATATGGAATTGAAATTTCTGAAAGGCTGGTTGGCAATGCCCGGGCTCTTTTTAAAAAAAGGGCAAACAGTGATTTTGGATTTTCAGTGTATGATGGCATTCATTTTCCTGAAAATTTACGGGAAATGGATATTCTTTTTTTGATTGATGTATTGCACCATGTAGGAAATAAAAACAGGGAGCTGTTTATTAAAAACCTGGCAGGTGCTATGAAACCCGGCGCCCGGCTGGTGCTTAAAGATATTGATAAGGCAAGCCCTTTTGTATATTTTAATAAACTGCACGATATGATTTTTGCCGGTGAAATAGGAAATGAGATATCATTGGCCAAAGCTGTTTCGCTGCTTCAAAAAAACGGGCTTCGTATTGTTGAACAAAGAAAACAAAGAATGTATGTTTATCCGCACTACAGCATTGTCGCAGAAAAAGAGGCAAATGAATAAATGGTTTATCCTTATTTGTTTTGCCCTCTTATCAGTATATCCCATCTATAGTAATTTTTATTATAGCAATGGGCTGCTTACGTATGAGCGGCACCGGGCTGTAATTGAAAAAAGATCTGAATTCTATAACCCCTGGCAATACCGGGTGCTTTGTCCGTACCTGGTAGAAGCAGGCCTTTGGGTTTATAACCATACCCTTGATAAAGTGTTTCCCATTGAACAAAAATTTAATTTTAATATAGAAAGTACTTCCGGCACCAGTGCCGAGACGGATACCTTTGTACAACTGATGCAAACACCGGGGGCAGTAAAATACATGCTGATCTTTATCCTATTCCGGTGGCTGGAACACATGCTGATCTTTTACTTAACCTGGAAGCTTTTACAATATTTTATCCAGAGTGATTGGCTGATATTTTTAGGGATCAATTTCCTGGCGCTTAGTTTTGGCAATGCGGTTAATGCAGCAGACCTTTCTTTTAATACCTATATGGATATTATTTTTTACCTGCTTACAGCCCTTCTTATCTTATATCATAAAAACCCGCTTTGGCTTATTCCTATAACGATACTGGCTGCACTAAACCGGGAAACCGGCTTGCTGATACCTGCCTTATATTTTATTTCTAAAACCGATTTTACTGCCCTTGCACAAAAGCCGTTCCGCTTTAAAAACATGGTATTCCCCGGAATAAAAACATGGGTATTTACGGTTGTGTTATACATCCTGTTCATGGGCATTTTTATTTATTTACGCTGGTATTTTGGTTACCGGCCGCAACAGGTATGGAAGGTACCCGCAGGATTACCCATGCTTAAATTAAACTTACTAAGTGCAGTAGGTGTAAAAGCCTGGCTGGAACTGATTGGTACATTTGGCATGTTGCCCTTGCTTATTTTGTATAAATTTAAAAGTTTTCCGCACCTGTTAAAAAAATGGTTTATCTTTTTGGTTCCCGTGTGGTTTGGGGTGCATTATGTTTCGGTAGTAGCGTATCAAACACGGCTGTTCATGGTACCCATGATACTGATTTTTATACCCATGGTATTGTATTGGGTAGAAAATGATATCATTCGTAAATCACAAACACAAACAGCAATAAACTGATCATATGAAAGCCTGGATAAAATTATTAAGACCAAAAGACTGGGCAAAAAATTTGTTCATATTCATTCCTTTGTTTTTTTCCGGGCAATTCTTTAAAGATGATTATATGTTGCCGTTACTGGCAGGTTTCATTTGCTTTAGCCTGGTATCTTCCAGTATTTATATTTTTAACGATTACCGGGATATAGAAGATGATCGTATTCATCCAATAAAAAAAGACAGGCCCTTAGCATCGGGCGCCATACCGGTAAGCATGGCATTGTTTGTATCTGTTTTATTAATGATCGCCGGCCTTACAGGGGCCTGGTTCATACGGGATAAATTTTTATTTGTACTGGGCTTATACGCTATGCTCAACCTGGCCTACAGCCTGGGGTTAAAAAATATTCCCATTTTGGATATTGTGATCATTTCAATTGGGTTTGTATTGCGCATCAAGGCCGGGTCGGTTATTGCAAGAATAGGGTTAAGTGAGTGGCTTATCATTATGGTGTTTTTGCTGGCGCTGTTTATGGCTTTTGCCAAAAGGCGTGATGATGTAATGCTTGAAAAAGCATCGGGGAAAATGATGCGTAAATCCGCCAGTGGGTATAACCTTGAATTTATAAATGTGGCCACAGCTGTAATTTGTGCCGTAATGATTGTATCCTATTTTATGTACACTATGTCGCCCGAAGTAAAACACCGGTTAGGCACTTACCGTATTTATTATACTACTTTATTTGTTATTATGGGCTTACTGCGGTACCTGCAATTAATATATGTACACCGGGACTCTCAGTCGCCGGTGAAGATTTTATATAAAGACAGGTTTATACAAGCCTGTATCCTATTATGGATATTTTGCTTTTACGTGATCCTGTACGTAAAGGATTTTAATTTATTTAATTAATGCATTTGCAACAAATTGCTTTTTTCGATTTTGATGGCACCATTACCCGGCACGACAGTATGCTGGCGTTTACCCGGTTTTATAAAGGGAGGTTTCGGTATTATGCGGGCATGTTTATTTTGTTGCCCTGGCTATTGGGGTATAAACTGAAAATACGGGATGCAAAATCTACAAAGGAAAAATTTCTTACCTATTTTTTTAAAGGAGAGCCGGAAACCGTATTGAATAAAAAAGGGAAATTATTTTGCGAGGTATTTTTACCAAAAGATATTCGCCCGGCTGCTATGGAATCTATTTTAAATCATAAGAAAAACAATCACCGGGTAGTGGTGGTATCTGCTTCAGCAAAAAACTGGATTGGCCCCTGGTGCGATGCTTTTGATATCCCCTATCTATGCAGTGAATTAGAAGTACAGGGAGGAATGATTACCGGGAAATTAAAAGGGAATAATTGCAATGGCCCCGAAAAAGAAAGGAGAATAAAAGAAAACTTTACCCTTTCATCATTCAGTAAAATATATTGCTATGGCGATAGCGAAGGGGATAAAGAAATGATGGAATTGGCGGATGAGCGTTTTTATAAACATTTTTAATAGAATGCCAGATTTCATTAATACTTATTACAAAATTTTTAATGAAGTATCTGCTCCTTATTATCTGCCAGGTTCGTGTTTTTCTCCCTGATCGGTATCATCCACTGGTACTGATGCGCCAGTGGGGGTGAAAATTACTTTGGAATTTTACCTTTCCCATTACAAACTGAGCAGGTAGCCGTTCCGTTTGCTACAACTTTATTTTCATAAACCGGATTACTCAATGCCACCGTAACTTCTTTAGGTGCAGTATGAGTACCGGTATATTGCTGGTATGTACTGTATGTGCCGCCTTGAACCTATACTTTTACTGTAGCGTAATTGTCTATTATTCCCCTGCCCCCACATGTAGGGCAGAGCATATAAAAAGCATCATTCGATTCATTAAGTTTTTCAAATGGCATTCCCTGTTTAAGTTTCGTTTTATCAGAAAGAATAACCCATCCCCTGTAGCTCTTTGAAAAAGTATGTTCATCCCATGGCTCTTCAATAACGGCTAATTTTTTTCCGTTCACTTTTACCACATCACCTTACCGCAATGAATTAACGGTAATTATTTCATCCCCGCTGGTGAACGTACCATTATTAAAATTTCCGCTTTGCGTATTCCCATTGCTGAATCTTCGGGTGCCATGCCCATTTAAATTACCAACACTAAAATTTCCTGACTCAAACACAATTTGCTTATCCCATTCTTTTTTGTACCGGGTACCATAGCCATCAGGTAAATATTTCTCATTTACTTCTCCTACGTAAATATCACCCTCTTCGGTAACAGATGCTTTTTGTATAACGCCATTTTTAAATTCCCCAAGTACAAAATCCATGCTGTTGTATTTATCACCCCTGCTAAAGTTGAGTGCTGCCAAACCATGCAGTTTTCCTTTTTTGAAATACCCAAATTTCACATGCTGGTGATCACTACCAATCCATTCGCCAAGCCCTTCGGGTAATCCTTCAAATACTTCTCCACTATACAAGCCATTTTCAAAAGGCATTTTTATAACCGATGTAGTACCCATATTATATTCCGATACAGACAGGGGTCTAAAATCTGTTATTTTTTGTTGAAACCGATGTGGGAAAAATTCTACTGAATCTTTTTTGTATTTCATGGCCAGGCCGGTACCAGAACTGGTGGTAAACCCCTTGTATTCTAATTCAGCATTCTCTTCTTTTATGCTTCCATAAATTAATTCATTCCGGTAAAAAATTCCTGCCATAACTTTTCTATAGCCATTAATACAAGTACCTTCTAACAGAACTCCATTTTTAAAAAAACCGAATGAACCCTCATGCCCCGTTCCGTTTTTTAAATTATTAATCCAATCCAGAGAATTATATATCTCATTTACTGCTTCCAGAGAATCAAAAGGGACTGCCTTTTTCAACGGGAAATTTTTACCATAATACAAGGTAATTTTACCAAACCCATTCAAAAACCCGTCTTTAAATTCCCCTTCAATGGAATACCGCTCCTCATTTCTTTGTGCATTTTTTGAAAACTTATTGGTCACTAATAAACGGCCTTTACCATTTACACAATCTCCCCATATACAATCAATATTTTGTTTCGATAAGTTTATCGCTTTTTGTTCGGAAGCAGAATAAACAGCGGGTTGAGTTGTTAAATACTGTGCTGTTACAATTGTTACTGCTAATGTAAAAATGAGCAGTGCCATTAGCTTTTTCATGTTTTAGTATTTATTTGGGTAAACTCAATTATATACAAAGATTAAAACACTATAAATATCAAATTTTTATCTTATTAAAAACATACCCTACTGTGGGTATTTATGCGATAGTGGTAGGGTTATGTGTTCATTTTTTAATTCGGTTCCCATTCTTTGAATGGCGAATAAAGGCAGTATCACGGAGGGGTGACTATGTAAAACAGGCAATGAGCATCTTTATAAACTTTTTTTACCTGCTAAATAATTTGCAGATTTCATTAACATTTTTTGCAACATTGTTAATAAGATAACCATTCCTTATCTTTATCGGCAGGTAAATATTACTATTTTTACAGATTACCCAATGTGCTAACTGTTCATTTTTTTTTGAATGAAAAACCCAATTATGAGATTTTATTTTACATTCCTCACCATCTTATTATTTTCTTTACCTGCTGCTTCGCAAACTTTCACAGGCACGGGTGGAACCATTCCGGGAATAAGTACAACACGTACCTGCTTTAGCATAAATGTAAGTGGCGTAGGAAACATCAATAATACCTATGGCCTGGCTTCGCTTTGCTTAAATATTACCCATCCGTATGATGATGAATTAGAAATTGTATTAAAAGCGCCGGATGGTACTACCATACCCATTAGTATTCAAAATGGGGGGAGTGGAAATAATTATACTAATACCTGTTTTACGGCTACAGCTTCCACACCCATCAAATTCGGCACAGCTCCTTTTACCGGCAGCTTTTTGCCCGAAGGTTATTTGGGTGCTGCTAACAATGGCCAAAATGCAAATGGTACCTGGCAATTATGTATTCAGGATAGAAGGGGTAGTGGAAATGCGGGTTCCTTATTAAATTGGTCAATCAGTTTTAATAATACCCCGGCACCTGCCCCGCCTGCTATGCCAGCATGTGCCAACAATTTACCCTCCACATCCTCCTGTTCTACGGCAACCCTTATCTGTGATTTTAACGGGCAATGCGGAAGTACCGCCGGCACCACCACGCAAACCTGGCCCGGCTTGTCCAGCGCAGCTTGTTTTGGATTGCAAAATAATTCGTTCATTAAGTTTATTGCATCGGCCACTACAGCTTCTTTTTCAGTGTGGGTGCCCACCACAGAGAATACATATAATTTAGGGGGCATCCAGATGTTATTCTTTAGCGGACCTTGTAATGCCAGTACGGTAAATACCTTTGGCTGTTATCCTCATATTTTAGCGTATGAAACACCGGGGCAACCCATCATCAGCATTGTTTCTGCATCGGGCCTTACACCCGGCAATACTTATTATTTAATGATTGATGGCTTTAATAGTGATCATTGCACTTTTACTATTGCGGCAAATACCGGGGTAAATATTTTAAATGTGAGCCCGGCAGACCCGATGATATGTGCAGGCAGTAGTGTGAATTTAACTGCCAGTGGCGGTAATGGAGTTTATAGCTGGTCACCAGCCGGATTTTTAAGTGCCACTTCGGGTACAACCGTTACAGCAAACCCACCCTCAACTACCACTTACACCATTAGCAGTACAACTGCTACCGGTTGCCCGCTTACAAAAGATGTTACCGTAACCATTAACCCGCTACCGGCAGCAGCAACTATTACCAGTGTACAACCAAACTGCAGCAATGCCACCGGGAGTATTACCATTACTTCTCCCATTGGCGCCGGTTTACAATACAGTATTAATGGCAGCACATTCCAGGCGGGTACTGTTTTTAATAATGTAGCCCCGGGCAATTACAATGTAATTGTAGAAAACCAGGCTACCGGTTGTAAATCTGTTGCAACAAGTGTAACAATCAATACGGCGCCTGTAGTTCCGGCAGTTGCTACTGTAAGCGTATCTGCACAACCCACCTGTACAACTCCAACCGGTACGATAACGATTACGGCTCCTATAGGCGCCAATCTCCAGTATAGTATAAATGGAGGAACCACCTATCAAACAAGCCCCAGCTTTACAGGCATTGCCCCGGGCAATTATAATGTTACCGTTCAGAATACAAGCAGTACTTGTATTTCAAATGCCAGTACAATAACCGTAAACCCGGTTCCCGCCCCACCGGTAGCGCCCACTGCCAGCGTTACTACGCAACCTACCTGTACGATTCCTGCGGGTACAGTTACCATTTTGGCACCATTGGGCGCCGGCTTACAGTATAGTGCGGATGGAACAAATTACCAACCCGGCAGTGTTTTTACAAACCTGTCACCGGGAGCTTATAATATATATGTTCAGAATACCACAACAGGTTGTATATCATCTACAACTCCTGTTACTGTAAATACCATACCTGCACCCCCCGCCATACCTACCGCATCGGTGACCGTGCAACCCACCTGCACTTCGCCCACAGGCACTATTGTGTTTACGGCGCCTGCGGGTGCCAATTTGCAATACAGTATTAATGGTACTACTTATCAAACGGGTACCATCTTTAATAATGTAACACCCGGAAATTATAATCTTACAGTTCAAAATATAGCTACCGGCTGTATTTCTGCAACTGCAGTGATAACAGTAAATGCACTGCCTCCATCACCGGCCATGCCGACTGCATCGGTAACAGCCCAGCCCACTTGCACTACGCCCACAGGTACTATTATGTTTACGGCGCCTACGGGTGCCAATTTGCAATACAGTATTAATGGTACTACTTATCAAACGAGCACCCTCTTTAATAATGTAACACCCGGGAATTATAACCTTACAGTTCAAAATATGGTTACAGGTTGTATTTCTGCACCTATGGCGCTTATTGTAAATGCAGCGCCCATCACACCGGCAGCGCCCACTGTAAGTGTAACCACGCAACCTACCTGTATTACCAACACCGGCACCATTACCGTAACGGCACCTACCGGCGCAAATCTTCAATACAGTATAAATGGTACAACATTTCAAAGCAGTACTGTATTTAATGGGATCGTGCCGGGAAATTATGCTGTTACTGTTCAGCAATTGCCATCGGGTTGTATTTCATCTGCAACTGCAGTTACAGTAAATGCAATACCTACTGCACCGGCGGCTGCCCAATTTACAATTACCCAACCCACTTGTATATCGGCTACGGGCACTGTACTCATTACAAGCCCTGTTGGCAGCAATTTAGAATATAGTATTGATGGCATGAACTACCAGGCATCAACAGGATTCTCCAGCCTGGCCCCGGGCAATTATAATGTTACTGTTCAAAATATTGTAACCGGTTGCACATCTCCCATAGCTGTGGCAACTATTAATGCGGCACCGGTTGCGCCGGCTACACCCGTCCTTTCAATTTCAACGGCGCCTGCCTGCACTTCGCCGGTGGGGAGTATTACGGTTACAGCACCCCTGGGCGTTGATTTGCAATATGCATTAAATGGAGGCGCTTACCAATCATCACCCGTATTTAATAACCTGCCCGCAGGCAATTACAGCATTACTGTGCAACACATAACAAGTCTTTGTATATCTGCACCCGGCAGCATTATCATGCCGGTAGCTACAGGGGCGCCTCAAATACCCGAATTCAATATTATACATGCAAATTGTACAAATACTACCGGGAGTATAAGCATCACCTCTCCCCTGGGCGCCAATTTAGAATATAGTTTAAATGGAGGTCCCTATCAAACGGCTACCGCATTTACGAACCTGTTGCCGGGGGGATATACGGTTACTGCCCGTTATATAGGAACATCCTGTATCTCCAGCCATCCCATTGCGTTCCTGAAAGCCGCTAACCCGGCTGATTGTGCAGGGCCTGACATTTATTTTCCCACTATTTTCACGCCCAACGGAGATGGTAAGAATGATGCATTTGGGCCGGGCCCTCAATCCAATTTAGCATTGGTAAAAGGATATATTTTACAAGTATATAACCGCTATGGTGAAAAGGTTTTTGAGACAAGGGATCCTTATGAACAATGGAATGGAAAATACCATGGAAAATTATCAGCCAATTATAATTATACATGGATAGCTTCTTATTCTTATGCAGGAAAACAAATGCTAAAGAAAGGAAATGTTTTAATTTTAAAATAATACTCTCTTTAACGAAACTGGATGGCCGTAACCGGGTTTACTTTGCGTACAAGTAAAGTAGGAATAATAAGTGTGGCAATACAAACTATAAAAGCCAGGCCATCTACTATTAACACCTGCATCCAGTTTATATCTACGGCTGCGGTAGAAATAAAATAAGACTCTTCATTGAGCTTGATGAAGCCTGTTTGCAGTTGCAAAATACAAATGCCAATGCCCAGGATGGTACCCAGTAAAATTCCGGATAAGGCAATAAAACCGGTATTGTATAAAAATATTTTCTGAATGGTCCAGTCAGTAGAGCCCAGTGCTTTTAGGGTGCCGGTCATGCGTACCCGTTCCAGTACCATAATAATAAGACAGGTAATGAGATTTACAGCAGCAATAATAATCATAATCCCAATGAGTATGGATCTTACCTGTTGTTGCAGGTTTAACCAATCAAATATATTAGGATAAATTTGTTTTATACTTTTACTATACCATCCTTGTGGAAGTTGTTTATAGGCCATGGCTGATACGGAATCTGCCATCCGGTAATCTTTTAAATAAAGTTCGTACCCTGCAATATCATCCGGTCCCCAGTCATTTAACCGCCTGATTAAATTGATATCGCAAATGGCAAAATTTTTATCATACTCTTCTAATCCTGTTTTAAAAAAGCCGGCTACTGTAAGTTTGCGGGCTTTTTTGGTACCATCAGGTTGAAAAAAATAAACCAGTAAAGGGTCTCCCGGTTTTACTTCTAATTTATCTGCGGTGTACTGGCTTATATCAATTTGCATACTGTACCCGCTATCCGGGAATGCCAGCCATTTACCCTGCTGCAGAAAATCCTGCATCCGGTTAAAATTAAAATCCCTGTCAACGCCTTTTAGCAATACACTTTCAATATTGGTTTCATATTTTAATATGGCAGATTTGGTTGCATACTTTTCAACAAACTGCACCTGCGAAATGGATCGTAGATATTTTTCTGCCTCTTTATTTTCTTGTACCGGGAAATCTTCTGTGGTGCCCTGGTTTGCAGCAAATCCTTCCTGCACCCTTACATGTCCCCAAAAACTAAACACTTTATTACTGATCACTTTATCGAAACCATTGGCAAAACTTAAAGCAATGATCATTACCATCACACTGAGTGTGGTAGCGGTAATGGCGAGCCCGGCAATAAAGCGGCTAAAACTTCCCCGCTTTACCGAAATAATACGCCTTGCAATAAAGTACGATATATTCAATCAGCTTATTTTAGTATCTTTCAAAAGTAAATGAATTCATGTATTAAATGAAGACTAAGCTTTTCTTCCTGCTCATTTTATCCTGCTTCAGCATTTCCATTGCCCGGTGCCAGCTGGTAGAAAAAATTTACAAACCTTTTATTGCAACAGCCCAATTGCATGCTTATGGTAACCAGCAAGGCTTACCCATTTATATATTGAACAGCCAGGACCGCATGCAGCTTGAGTTTGACGACCTGGAGGGTAGTTTAAAGAATTATTATTATAGTTATCAACTTTGCGATTATAACTGGCAACCTGTAAATCTTAGCCCTTTTGATTATATGAAAGGATTTACCATGAACCGGATTTCCACCTACCGGTACTCCAGTTTAGCCTACACCCGGTACACACATTACCAGGCGATATTGCCCGACCGGAATGCAGCACCCACCCGCTCAGGAAATTATTTGTTAAAAGTTTTTTTAGACGGTGATACTTCAAAGCTGGCTTTCACAAAACAATTATTGGTTCTCGATATTAAATCTACCGTGGCAGCAGAAATTGTACAACCTTTTTCGGCCCAATATTTTCCTACCCATCAACGTGTAAATTTTAATGTACTCCTTTCAAAAGACCTGAATGCATTCAGCGCCTCGCAACAAGTAAAAGCGGTAATCCTGCAAAATAATCGCTGGGATAATTCACAACGGGATATTTTGCCCACATTTGTAAGAGGCAATACTTTAGATTATACCTCTGAATTTAAAGGATTGTTTGCCGGGGGTAAAGAATGGCGCTGGCTGGATTTGAGAAGTTTCCGGCTGCAAAGCGACCGGATTGAAAATGCGATTTATAATAAAAATTCTACTGAGATTTTTTTGAAACCCGATGTGGACCGGCGGGCACAACGCTACGTGTATTTTCCTGATTACGATGGCATGTACCAAATAAGTACTTACGAAACCATTAATCCATATTGGCAGGGCGACTATGCTACCGTACATTTTTATTTCGCCACAGCCGATGGGAAGCCATACGATGGAAATTCACTTTATTTAAATGGCGCTTTTACAAATTACGACACCCAATCAGGCACCTGGAAAATGAAATGGAACGAACAAAAATTAATGTATGAGTGTACGGCCTTTTTAAAGCAGGGCTATTACAATTATGAATACGTTTTAAAAAATGAGGCCAACCCCGAAAAAACCCAAACCATGGAGGGCAATTACTGGGAAACAGAAAATATGTATGCCATTCTCATTTATTACAAATCATTTACTGACCGGGCAGATCAGTTAATTGGCATTGGACAATTAAACTCCCGGAAAGACAGGCCCGGCTTTAGTTTTTAACATTTACAGCGCTGCCGCCGTAAGTTCACTTTTCTTTTTGATGCAACTGTTTTATCTTTGCAGTGGCAAGTCTTATACGACCAGCTCCTGCTGAACTCCCCCAGGGCCGGAAGGCAGCAAGGGTAGGTGGTTGAGCGGTGTGATATAAGTAACTTGCCATTTTATTTTTAACCTCTTAATTCATTTTAATATGAAATTTTTTATAGATACTGCCAACCTTGGCCAAATAAAGGAAGCGCATGAAATGGGGATTTTAGATGGTGTAACGACCAATCCTTCTTTAATGGCCAAAGAAGGTATTAAAGGGAAAAAAGCGGTAGAACAACATTATATTGATATTTGCAATATTGTAGACGGGGATGTAAGTGCAGAAGTGATCTCTACCGATTTTGACAGCATAATAAAAGAAGGTAAGCATCTTTCGAAACTGCATGAAAAAATTGTGGTGAAAGTACCCATGATTAAAGATGGCGTAAAAGCCATGAAATGGTTTACCGATCATGGAATTGCCACCAACTGCACATTGGTTTTTTCTGCCGGCCAGGCCATTTTAGCTGCTAAAGCCGGGGCTAAATATGTGTCTCCATTTATTGGCCGTATTGATGACAGTGGATGGAATGGCGTGGAACTGGTTCAGCAAATCAGCCAAATTTATTCTATACAAGGTTATAAAACACAAATCTTAGCGGCTTCCATACGCAGCAGCCTGCATATAATACAATGTGCCGAAGCCGGGGCAGATGTTTGCACCTGCCCATTAGATTCTATCATGGGATTATTAAAGCATCCCCTTACGGATATAGGGCTTGCGAAGTTCCTGGAAGATGCCAAAAAATTTGCTTAACATTAAACCGGGTTAGTTCCCGGTTTTTTTGGGTATAGTACCAAACATTTGTTGCAGCATATTAAATAATTGGGGATGCTGTACTTTGAGTAAATCGGGCCGTTCAAAAAAATACTCTGCCACCACAGCAAAGAATTCGGTTTTATTGGTATAGGCATAAGGGTCAATATCAGATTGCCCCGCTTTTATTTTCTCCATTTCAGTATGAATCATCTCCAGCCAGGGAATAATATATTGCTGTTGTAATAATACAGCCGGCACACCATCTGTATCACCATCTGCTTTGTCAATCAAATGCACAAATTCATGTATCACGGTATTGTGCTTATCTGTTTGGTTTAAAAAAGAATCATGAAGCGCCCGTTGCGATAATAACATTTTACCTTCCAGGTAACCCGTGCCTACCATCCCCAGAATATTCCTGTCCGTATTGCCTTCACTTTCAAAATCCCGGTTAAATGTGTCTGCATACAGCAATACTTCTTTCAGGTTCCTGTATTTCCATGCCGGGAAATTAAAAACAGGAATAACAGCCCCGCTCGCAACCAGCAACAGGTCCTGGTTGCTGAGGGTGGTATTGATGCCGGTTATTTTAATGCCGTTTAAAAAATCGGTTATATCCCTTATGAATTGAGCTTTTTGCTTTTCATTTAAATTTTTATAAAATAGGACTTCCCGGTTAAGAAATGATTTATCTATGGTAAATACATTCGCTTTTATCTTTTTCCTTCTTACAAAAAAATAGATACTGGCCAAAACAATAAAAGCAAATAATATAAAAGGTATCATATCATTTTATTGAGTAGTAAACCAAATGGATTTATCATTATCGAAATCACCATTATAGTTGATGGTCAATTCTTCACCGGCTGCAACCGGCTTAATGGTTTTCACCCACATGGATGCGTTATCAAAATCCATAAAATATTCACAATTGCTGTTATAGCTATGATTGTAAACGGGTATATAACCCAATGCCATGGCACATTGATCTTTATTGATTCCCCATTCAAAAATATAATCGTGCAGCAGCGTTTTATCTAAATGGCTGCGATCTGCCCCGCTCATCACAATCACAGGAGCCGTTTCTATTATTTCATTTGCCTCAATCGGGCAATGTGTAAAAACCCCCCGGCCCTTACCGGGCACCTGCTCAATATATAAATAAGTTTTTTGCATAACCTTTCATTAACCGATATACATTAAATTGCATCACTAAATTAATCATTAGCCATTATGTAAATGGATTTAGAAAAAAGTATATCATTAGCCGACCAGTTTAAAGATATTATTGCAGCCGAAGATAAGTTGCAAATAAAAGAATTTTTAAACGATCAAAACATTAGTGATGTTGCAGACTTAATATACGAGTTTCCCGAATTTGAAACACAGATTGTTTCAAACCTCTCCATTCACCGGGCCAGCAGTGTATTTAAAATACTGGATTTAAACGAACAAAAAAGGATATTTAAGAACCTGCCTCCCTTAAAATCGGCAGAACTGCTCAATGAACTTTCGGTAGATGACCGGGTAGATTTTATTGAAGAGCTGCCAACCGGTACCGTAAGAGAGCTAATAAAATTATTAAACCCCGAAGAAAGGAAGATTACACTTGAAATGCTGGGCTATCCTGAAAACAGCGTGGGCAGACTGATGATACCCGATTATGTTTTTGTGTACGAATACAATACCGTTTCTGAAGTATTTGAAAGCATTCGGCACGATGGTTCGCATTGCGAAACCATTGATGTGGTATATGTAATTAACAGAAAAGGTGAATTGCTGGATGATATCAGGATACGGGATTTTTTACTGGCCGCCCCCGATGTAAAAGTGAGTGAACTGATGGATAACCGCTTCATTGCATTACATGCAAATGATGACCAGGAAATCGCCAGTGAAATATTTAAAATGAATAACCGGGTGGCTTTGCCTGTAATTGATGAAAAAAATATCCTTTTAGGAATTGTAACGATTGATGATATTTTATGGGTAGCCCAGGAAGAATTTACAGAAGATATTCAAAAAATAGGCGGTACCGATGCCCTGGATGAACCCTATGGAGATATACATATCTTTAAATTAGTAAAGAAAAGGGCCGGTTGGTTAGTCTTATTATTTTTTGGAGAGATGTTTACCGCAACTGCCATGCAATATTTTGAGCATGAAATAGAAGCCGCAACCGTACTGGCTTTATTTATCCCGCTTATTATGAGTAGTGGCGGAAATACCGGTTCCCAGGCTTCCACATTAATTATACAGGCCATGGCCCTGGGTGAACTTACCCTGGCAGACTGGTGGAAAGTGATGAAAAGAGAAATCATTACAGGATTGGCGCTGGGGGCTATATTAGGAAGTATCGGTTTCTTTAGGGTTGTGCTGTGGCAAAACCTGCATATCTACGATTATGGGCCTCACTGGCAACTGGTGGGCTATACAGTGGCAGTATCCCTATTAGGCATCGTACTTTGGGGCAGCTTGATGGGCTCTATGTTACCCATGATCTTAAAACGGTTTAAAATGGATCCTGCCACTTCATCGGTTCCATTTGTGGCAACCCTGGTGGATGTAACCGGGATTGTTATTTATTTTTCAGTAGCTTACTTTTTCTTAAAAGGAATATTGCTTTAAATAATATCCTCTTTAAAAACAGGGATAACTTAGAATGGCTATTCGAAAATTTAAAATATGATTAACCCATAAAAATCAATAATTTTACAGGTTATCATTTAACCAATAAACAGAAAAAGAAATTATGTGTGGAATAGTAGGTTACACCGGCCCCAGGCAAGCATACCCCGTAATACTGAAAGGGTTAAAAAGATTAGAATACCGTGGCTACGATAGTGCCGGGGTGGCGCTTTTGCATGAAGGTAAAATAGATGTTTACAAAAAGAAAGGAAAAGTAGCCGGGCTGGAAGAAATGCTGGTAGGTAAAAATTTAGATGCCCATATGGGAATTGGCCATACCCGCTGGGCAACCCATGGGGAGCCCAATGACCGAAATGCACATCCCCATAGTTCATCCAATGGAAAATTAGCGATGATCCATAATGGGATCATTGAAAATTATGCCCAGCTTAAAAACGAACTTATTAAAAATGGCTACCAGTTTACCAGCGATACCGATACCGAAGTTTTATTAAACTTTATAGAATACATACAAACGAATAATGAGTGCGGGCTGGAAGAAGCCTTACGCATTGCTTTAAAACGGGTAACCGGGGCGTATTGCATTTTATTAATGGAGCAGGATAATCCCGAAACCATAATTGCCGCACGCAAAGGCAGCCCTTTAGTAATTGGTATTGGCAAAGGAGAACATTTTTTAGCCAGCGATGCCTCTCCCATTATTGAATACACCAAAGAAGTAGTATATGTAAACGATTATGAACTTGCCATAGTAAAACCCGGTGAACTTATTTTAAAAAACCTGGGTAATGAAAAGGTAACGCCATATATCACCAAATTAGATATGCAATTAGCAGCCATTGAAAAAGGCGGCTACGATCATTTTATGCTCAAAGAAATATTTGAGCAGCCCAGTACCATTCATGATTGCCTGCGTGGCCGCCTGGATGCCCAGGCCGGAACCATTACCATGAGCGGTGTTCAGGAACATATTGAACAACTGAAAAATGCAAACCGCATTATGATCATCGCCTGCGGAACCAGCTGGCATGCGGGCCTGGTGGCAGAATATGTAATAGAAGAACTTTGCCGCATACCGGTAGAGGTTGAATATGCATCGGAATTCAGGTACCGCAACCCGATCGTAAATAAAGGAGATGTGATTATTGCCATTTCTCAAAGCGGTGAAACCGCCGATACTTTAGTGGCGCTTGACCGGGCTAAAGAAAATGGTGCTTTTATCTTTGGGGTTGTAAATGCCGTAGGATCATCCATTGCACGTATATCCCATGCAGGCGCATATACACACGCAGGCCCCGAAATTGGCGTGGCTTCTACCAAGGCATTCACAGGCCAGCTGGCTGTACTTATGATGATGGCTCTTAAAATAGCCCATGAAAAGAAAACCATTACAGCAGAATATTATCAAAAATTATTAACAGAGCTGAATGACGTACCCGAAAAAGTAGATGCCATTTTAAAAAATGCGGCAGAAATAAAATCCATAGCAGAAAAGTACAAAGAGGCAACAGATTTTCTTTTCCTGGGCAGGGGGTATAATTTTCCCATTGCCCTGGAAGGCGCTTTAAAACTTAAAGAAATTTCTTATATCCATGCCGAAGGGTATCCCGCTGCAGAAATGAAACATGGCCCCATTGCCCTGGTTGATGAAAATTTACCCGTCGTTTTTGTGGCCACAAAAGATTCTTACCACGAAAAAATTGTAAGCAATATGCAGGAAATAAAGGCCCGTAAAGGAAAAATTATTTCCATCATTACAGAAGGCGATACCATCAGCCCTACTTTAAGTAATGACTGCTTTAGTATTCCCCCTGCCGATGAGTTGATTGCTCCATTACTCAGCGTGATCCCATTACAATTACTTTCTTATTATACAGGAATTGCAAAAGGTATTGATGTAGATAAACCCAGGAACCTGGCAAAAAGTGTAACAGTAGAATAATTAAAACGGCCGGCCAATATGGGGAAATAATTATTCTTAAACGCAAAAGCTTAACTGCAGATATGAATATTATACAAACACACCCGGTAAATAACCTGGGCTATAATTTTATAGATGAAAAGTATATCCCAAAAAATAAAAATGAATATTATTTAAGGGATATACAAAATCGCTCCGGTATTCAATACAGGGCGCTGAGTGCCGACCAATTAGAAGTTTTAATAAAAAACAACAATACTTCAGATAACTGGAACAATATACTGGTATCAGAAAAATTTGATGCGAACCTGGTAAAAAACTGTAACTTTTTCGGGCTCGTGCGTATTGGTTACATGCAATCATATTATAAAGAGTTTCATAACCTGCGTATGCCGGTAGGGTTATACAACAGTACCATCATCAGTACCGATATTGGCAATAATGTATGCATTAACAATGTAAATTACCTAAGTCATTTTGTAATTGAAGACGATGTAATGATTGCCAATGTAAATGAGCTTGCCACTACAGGCACTGCTAAATTTGGGAACGGCATCATAAAGCAGGGAGAAGAAGAAAAACACAGGATATGGTTAGAAGTATGCAATGAAAACGGAGGCAGGAGCATCATTCCATTTAATGGCATGCTGGCCGCAGATGCCTATTTATGGAGTAAGTACCGGGATGATGAAGCGCTTCTTGAAAAGTTTAAAATTTTTACACAAAAAAAATTCGATAAAAAAAGAGGGTATTACGGAAAAATAGGCCAGCGGACCGTTATTAAAAACTGTGGCATTTTAAAAGACATCTGGATAGGTTCCGATGCCTATTTAAAAGGTGCCAATAAAATAAAAAATGTAACCATTAACAGCGATGAAAACCGGAAATCGCAGGTGGGCGAAGGTTGCGAACTGGTGAATGGCATTGTAGGGTACGGCTGCCGTCTTTTTTATGGTGTAAAAGCAGTTCGTTTTGTAATGGCATCTCATTCTCAATTAAAATATGGTGCACGCCTCATCAATTCATACCTGGGAAATAATAGTACCATTTCCTGTTGCGAAGTACTCAATTCCTTAATTTTCCCTTCGCATGAACAACATCATAACAATTCTTTTTTATGCGCTTCTTTAATCATGGGGCAAAGCAATATTGCCGCCGGCGCAACGATTGGCAGCAATCATAATAGCCGCAGTGCAGATGGTGAAATCATTGCCGGGCGTGGCTTTTGGCCAGGGCTTTGTGTTAGTTTAAAACACAATTCAAAATTTGCTTCCTTCTCTATAATTGCCAAAGGCGATTTTCCTGCTGAACTCAATATCCCCATCCCGTTTTCTTTATTGCATCATGATGTGAGCAACAATAAACTGGTATTGATGCCGGCCTATTGGTTTATGTATAATATGTATGCCCTGGAACGTAATGCATGGAAATATGAAGACCGGGACAGGCGCACTGAAAAACTGCAGAAACTGGAGTTTGAATACCTGGCGCCCGATACGATCAATGAAATATTTGACGCCTTAAAAATATTACAGTCGTTAAAAACCGATAAAGAAGGTTCGGCCATAGTACAAGGCTGGGAAAATTCCGATCGCCTCATTGAAATTATTAAAGTACCCAAAGCCGTATCGATATTTAAAGAACTAATTGTATTTTATTTTGGGAGCTTGCTAATTCGCCATATTATACAACATAAAACTAAAAGTTTTTCAGAACTTAAAAAAAGCCTGCCCTCTCAAATAAGCCGTAGTGTGTGGCAAAATATTGGCGGGCAGTTGATTCAAAAAAAATCAGTAGATAAATTAAAGAAATCTATAAATGAAGGCCAGATAGAAACCTGGGACGCCATGCACCAGTATTACCGGGATATGGGCAATGTATACGAAAAAGACAAACTGCAGCATGCCTATACCAGTTATTTAGAGTTAAAAAACATCACCGGCGCCCAATTTACTCCAGCCAGCTTAAAGAATGTACTTAAAAATACAGTCCGCATCAAAGAATGGATGTGCCAGCATATTTTAGAATCCCGTGCAAAAGATTATACCAACCCTTTCAGGAAGATGGTTTATGACAATACAGAAGAAATGAACCAGGTGGTAGGCCGCTTAGAAGATAATAGCTTTATTCAGCACCAGTTTGCTTTATTACAACAAATGAAAGATGAAGTAAAACAAATTGGCGAAAAATTTAAACTGAATTAAAATATCATCATGACAAAGCTTTCAGTAAATATTAATAAACTGGCAACTCTTCGCAATGCAAGAGGCCATAATAATCCTGACATTATACAGGCAGCCAAAGACATTGAATCTTTTGGTGCAGATGGTATTACGGTACATCCCCGGCCCGATGAACGGCATATCCGGTATGCTGATGTATATGCACTTAAAAAAGTAATAAAAACTGAATTTAATATTGAAGGCAACCCCACCGAAGAAAGTTTCGTAAAACTGGCACTCGAAAATAAACCCACACAAGTAACCCTGGTGCCGGATGCCAAAGGACAAATCACCAGCAACCACGGTTGGAACACCCTAGAGCATGCCGGCTATTTAAAAGAGATCATTTCCGTATTTAAAAATGCGAACATACGGGTATCTATATTTGTAGATCCAGTGGTAGAGATGGTAGAGGCAGCAAAGGCAACCGGTACCGACCGGGTAGAATTATATACGGAATCGTATGCCCATGAATACACAAAAAATCATAAAGAACTAGCCATACTGCCTTACCGGTTGGCTGCAAAGAAAGCAATGGAATTAGGGCTGGGCATCAACGCAGGCCATGACCTGGATTTACAAAACCTCCGGTTTTTTAAATCGGAAATTGAGGGATTGCTGGAAGTTTCCATTGGGCATGCACTCATTTGCGATGCAATTTACCTGGGGCTGGAAAATACAGTGCAATTATATAAACGTTGCCTTCAGTAGTTTAGGCTACATAATCCACATCATCGGGGTGCAGTATTGGCTTTCCTTTTAATCTTAAAAATATATTACCCACGGTTACCACATCTTTTTGGCAATACACGGCAATGCGGGGCAAATCGTTTTGAACCCAGTATACTTCTCCTACCATGCTGCCATCAATATCATCTTTAGGTGAAGGCACTTGTAATGCAGCCGCTAATAATTTTAAAGAAGTAAAATTTTTATAATCGCCAAACCGCCAGTATTGAAATGTATCTATCAAATTCGTTTCCCAGGGTTTCATATTCTGAAAATCTAAAAACCCGGGAATGGGTATATTATTTATCAGCAAACGGCGGCAAATAAATGGTATATCAAACTCTTTAATATTATGGCCCGCAAAACACCATTTATTATTATGATTTTCTATTTTTAGCATGGTGGCTAAAAAGTCTTGTAGTATCTTTTTTTCATCATGGCCATAAAAAGATTTTACCCGCATTTTTAATTGAGGCTCCTTCATAAAATATCCCATACTAATGCATACAATTTTACTGAACTCAGCCATTACCCCCGCCCGTTCTTTATAAAATGCTGCCGCATCTTTTTCTTCGGGTAAAATACGTACCGTCTTATCTGTCCATAAGTGTTGCCAGTATTCTTCCAACTCAGTAAAAGATGATTTTTCTGATACGGTTTCAATATCAATAATGATAATATCTTCTGTACGGATGTGCATCATAACAAATATTTATTACTGTTAAAATACAAAATTTTATTTTAATAAAATGGCTTTACCCATCCCTAGAATGTAATACCAGCAAAAACCTGGATGGCTTCGCTTTTCCATTTTTGAAGATCATCAATGGCATTTATATTGGTGAAACCCAGCTTGTACCGGGCGCCAATATGTACCAGGGGAAGTTGTATCCATAACCCACCGATTGCACTCCACTCTGCTTTTTTATATACATTCCCCGGGTATTGCAAACTATCCAGGGTTTCTTTTAACAAAGACCCAAAAGACGGCCCCACCTGTAATTTTATTCTTTTGGAAGGCCCTATATTTATATTTAATAACAGGGGAATTTCCAGGTAATTGAGTTTCCCTTTTCGCTGACTGCCGGCATAAAAAATATCTTCATAAATATCATTGGGATCTTTGCTGAAGGATGCAGCCGACTGTACCAGGTTTACTTCCGGCTGTATGCCCAATCGTTTTGTAATATTAAATTGTAAAAATCCGCCCAACTGATAATTATAATGGAAGCCTGATGTATAGCTTTGCCCATTTATCCTGTTTACATTTACGCCGGCTTTTGCACCAAACCGAAAAAAGTTTTCATGGTTCATTTTTAAAGGAATTCGTTGGGCATAGGCGGCTCCTGAGAATCCTATACAAACCAGGAAGATGAATAGATATTTTTGCATTGCCCGAAATTTTAACCACTCCAAAAATAACAAACTAAGTTTTAAACCGGCTTTATTTACGAGAAATGATTGAGCAGTAGTTGTAAGATAATTAAAAAGCCTGTTTTATAAAACAGGCTTTTTAACGAAAATGTTCAAGAAAATTAATACGTATGAATTCAACATAATTTTGCTTGCACTGTAAAATATAGGTGTTTTCACAGGTGCCAACGGCTTGAACAATTTTACATGTATAATAGACCCCATTGTCTGATAGTAAGACGTATAATTTGGAGAAAAAATGCTACCGGCACGGTATATTTTTTGCTAAAAAATAAATGCCTCATTATAAAAATGAGGCATTTGAGTTATTCGCTTGTTAAAAACAGCAATGCTTAATCTTCTACTTTCAATTTACCTTTTTGTTTGGCCATTACTTCTTCTGCAATATTAGTAGGTGCAGGAGCATAATGACTGAACTCCATGGTAGAAGTAGCCCTTCCGCTGGATAATGAACGCAATTGGGTTACGTATCCAAACATTTCACTCAAAGGAACTTTTGCTTTAATAACCTGTAAATTAGCACGGCTATCCATTCCTTCCAGCATCCCCCGGCGGCGGTTCAGGTCACCGGTTACATCACCCATGTATTGATCGGGGGTTAATACTTCTACTTTCATAATGGGTTCCAGTAATACCGGTTTTGCTTTTTTGCCTGCTTCACGGAAACCTTGCTTAGCACAAAGTTCAAAGCTCATGGCATCAGAATCCACCTGGTGGAAGCTACCATCTTTTACAGTTACCTTCATGCTTTCCATTGGGTAAGCCGCCAGTACACCGGTTGTCATAGCTGTATCAAAACCTTTTTGAATGGCAGGTACAAATTCTTTAGGAATTGAACCTCCAAATAAGGCATTTACAAACTGGAAGTTTTTCTTTCCTTCTGATTCTTTCAGGAATTCTTCATCAGCAGGCCCTATTTCAAAAATGATATCGGCAAACTTACCCCGTCCACCGGTTTGTTTTTTCAAAATTTCACGGTGTTCAATTGTATTTTGAAATGCCTCTTTATAAGCCACCTGGGGTGCTCCCTGGTTAACTTCTACTTTAAACTCACGGCGCAAACGGTCAATGATAATTTCCAGGTGAAGCTCGCCCATACCTCTTAAAATGGTTTGGCCGGTATCTTCATCTGTATTTACACGTAATGTAGGATCTTCCTCTACCAATTTGGCAATAGCCATACCCATTTTATCTACGTCAACCTGGGTTTTGGGTTCAATGGCAATGGCAATAACCGGTTCGGGAATAAACATATTTTCCAGGGTAATGGGATGGTCTTCATCACAAAGGGTATCCCCGGTTTTAATTTCCTTAAAACCAACGGCAGCGCCAATATCACCCGCTTCAATAAAGTCAATTGGATTTTGTTTATTCGCAAACATTTTCATAATGCGGCTTATCCTTTCTTTTTTTCCACTTCTCACATTCAAAACATAAGAGCCCGCATCCAAGTGCCCGCTATAGCAACGGAAGAAAGCCAAACGGCCCACAAAAGGATCGGTCATAATTTTAAATGCCAGTGCAGAAAATGGTTCTTTTGCATCCGGTTTGCGGCTAATGGTTTCACCGGTATCAGGATCCAGGCCTTCAATCGCTTCAATATCTACTGGGCTTGGTAAATAACGGCATACTGCATCTAATGCAGTTTGTACCCCTTTATTTTTAAAAGAAGAACCACACATCATGGGAACAATGCTCAAATCGATAGTTGCTTTACGAATCGCTTCATGCATTTCTGCTTCCGTAATGGTATCCGGGTTTTCAAAGAATTTTTCCATCAGCATATCATCATATTCGGCAACAGCTTCTACCAATGCCGCTCTCCAATGGTTTACATCTTCTACCATATCAGCCGGTACATCTATTTCATCAAAAGTCATCCCCTCTGTTTCCATATGCCAGATAATGCCTTTATTCTTAATTAAATCTACTACCCCGGTAAAATTATCTTCAGCGCCAATGGGTAATTGCAGCGGAACTGCTTTTGCACCCAGCATTTCTTTTACTTGCTTTACTACATTTAAAAAGTCAGCCCCTGCCCTGTCCATTTTATTTACAAAACCAATACGGGGAACTTTATATCGGTTTGCCTGGCGCCATACGGTTTCGCTTTGAGGTTCTACCCCATCTACCGCACTAAATAATGCGATCAAGCCATCTAATACACGCATACTTCTTTCTACCTCCACGGTAAAGTCCACGTGACCGGGCGTATCAATAATGTTAAATGAATATTTTTTGGTTTCAGGAATTACTTTCCCTTTATCAGTTGGGAAATTCCACTGGCAACTTACCGCTGCCGATGTAATGGTAATCCCCCTTTCTTTTTCCTGTTCCATCCAGTCGGTTGTTGCTGCGCCCTCGTGCACTTCCCCGGTTTTATGAATCATACCCGTGTAACGTAATATACGTTCGGTGGTAGTGGTTTTACCAGCATCAATATGAGCAGCAATTCCAAAATTTCGTTGATAACGTAAATCTGCCATCGTTTTTTATTTAATATTTAAAGTGTAAAATTTTTATTGGGGTCTCCCCCCATGATTTGTTTTCTAATTATTTTGTTACCAGCAGTAAATCATTCATCATCTTTATAGGCGTCGCACTCTTGTACGGCGCATCGCTGCTGATCTTCTCCCGGCAATAAGCTTATTGGCTAAGGGGGAGGTTATATGGTAGTATTGCTGCTCTCATAATATGCTAAATTGCCGTGCCACCATCTACCAGCACGGGCATTTAGCGGCGCAAAGGTAAGAAAATACTGCATAAAAAAGCCCGCTGTTTGTAAAAAAAATCACAAATGCAAGCCCCTCATTTTCAAGCATAAAAAAGGCTGCCCGGTTGGGCAGCCTTATAAAAGTTTGTTATTTACTTATTGCTTAAACACTTTGCCTGCACCCAGTTTCTTCCCATTGGCATCTTTCACTTCTACCATATAGGTTCCTGCGCTTAGGTTACTAATGTCAACATCCATTCGGCCATAAGGTCCTACCACATTATATTTTTTTGACCAAACCCTTTGTCCTGTTGATGAATAAACATTTATAAAACGTTCAGCAGATACATCGTTGCCTACTTTATTATAAAATCTCACCAGGAATTGGCCCTTGGTAGGATTTGGATAAATGAATACCAAATCACTTCCTGCCGCTTTTAAGGTCACTTCATTTGTAGTGGTGCTGCATCCGGTGGTTAGGTTGGTTACTACGGCACGGTAGCTACCAAAATCATCCCCTTTTAAATCAACCGATGAACCGTTAAAAGCTGGCCAGGGTTGTCCTTCTTTAATCCAGCTATACCCGTAATTACCCATTGCAGGAGCAACAGTTACGTATAAACCAGCCCGGATATAAGGATTGATCGTATTTCCGGAAGCAAGTGTTAACACAGCACTTGGTGTTTGATTCACAGTTAATGAAGCAATATCAGAGATCACGGCACCGCAAGGTACACCAGATACAATAACACGGTAGCGGTAACCATTTTGCAGTGTACTTAGGTTGGTGAAAGATATACTGGTGCCGATCGCATTGGGTATATTCACAAACGGCCCGTTATTGATACTTACCTGCCATTGATACGTAATAGTAGAACCGGTAGCCGCTACACTAAAGCTTACCTCATCTCCGGAGCACCTTACGGCACTTTGCGGCTGGCTGGTAATATTTACAGGGCTGTTTACCTGTAATGTAGCTACCGCAGAATTGAATGCTGCAGAACAGGTGCCAGATAATTGTACCCGGTATTTATAACCATTCATAGCTGCCGTTAAACCGGAAAGGTTTAGCGTTGCTGATGTAGCACCAATTACATTGGTCCAAACGGTACCTCCATTGATACTCACCTGCCATTGGTAACTTACAGCTGTACCTGAAGCAGTTACTGAGAAACTAGTTGTATTGGTTGGTAAACAAACAGATGCATCTACCGGCTGAGCAGATACTACCACCGGTGTATTTACTGTTAAGTTCACACAATTAGAAGTTACGGATCCGCATGCTCCTGTTACAATTACATGGTATGCGCCGGCATTGCTCACTTGTGCCGAAGCAATATTATAAGTAGCTGAAGTTGCGCCTGCGATATCGCTAAATGTACCCGTACAACTGGTTGCATATTGCCATTGATAGCTTAATCCGGTACCCGAAGCAGCAGCAGTAAAGCTAGCTGCATTTGTTGTACATATAGTTACATCAGCAGGTTGTGTACCAATACTCACCGGTGTATTTACTGTAAGTGTTGCTGCATTAGATACAATAGGAACGGGAGTACAGCTATATACCAGTGCATGGTATTGATTATTATTCATACCTGCAGTTACAGCATTTAATGATAAGGCAGCAGCAGTAGCGCCTGTAATATCTGTCCAGGTAGTTCCGCCATCGGTGCTTACCTGCCATTGATATGTTAAGTTAGTGCCGGTAGCTGCTACTGTAAAGCTGGCATTTGCGCCCGCACATAAAACAGTAGATGCTGGTTGGCTTGTAATGCTGGAAGCGTTTCCTACCGTTAAAGTTGCTGCTGCTGAAGTAGTAGCGGTAACAGAACAAGTACCTGTTATATTTACCCGGTATTGATAACCGTTCATACCGTTTGCTACAGAAGTAATATTATAGGTAGCCGCTATAGCGCCCGGAATATCTGACCAGGTTCCGCCCCCATCAGTACTTTGTTGCCATTGATAGCTGAGCCCAGCGCCTGAAGCAGTTACGCTAAAGCTGGCAGCTGAACCTGCACATTGCAGTACATTTTGTGGTTGGGCGCTAATTACGGGAGAAAGACTCACGGTTAAAGTTGCTGCTGCAGAAGTAACCGTTCCGCACTGGCCATTTACAATTACATGGTATTGATTATTATTAAGTGCTGATGTAGCGCCTGTAATGCTGTAACTGCTACTGGTAGCGCCGGCAATATTACTCCAGCTTACGCCACCGTTGGTAGATATCTGCCATTGGTAGCTGGTAACAGTTGCACCGGTAGTTGTTACACTAAAGCTCACATTGTTTCCCTCGCAAATGCCCTGGCTTGCAGGTGCAGTTTGTATGGTAGGAGCTGCACCGGGCTGTACAACAAAAGGTACAATTACCGTTTGGTTCGATACGCCGGCAATACCATTTAAAGAAATATTATATGTACCGGGAGTTAATGTATTTACACCGGTTAAAGTAACGGTAGCACTGTTACCCGGTGTTAACGGGTTGGGTGTTACTGAAGCAGTTGTTCCCGAAGGAGCGCCGCTTATGGTTAAATTAATGGGTGTAGTGAACCCGCCTGTTGCAACGGTTGCAACGGTACTATTTGCACTAGCCCCTGCTCCACAACTGATGTTTACTGCAGCAGGTGTGGTAAATGTGAATCCACTAGGGGGTAATGTTATTGAAAAGTTAGCATCTGATATATCAAAGAATATATTACCAACAGACTCAATTTTTACACGGGCAGTTGTTGTGATTGTTCCCGGTAAGGTAACCACTTCTGATCCATCATTCGTGGTATTGGCTGCCAGGGTAACAGGGAAGGTTAATCCCCCATCGGTAGATAATAATATATTTACATTACTACAACTAACCGGTGCCGCCGTGGTATTGGCCACATCCCAGGTAATGGTTTGTGAGGAACCTGCAAACCAGGAAACGGGGGTGTTGGGTGAAGTAACTTTAAATGGTCCCGAGGTTGCAGTTACAGTTACCACCATATCCGTATAAGCTGTTTGACCTACACTTACAGGAGGGGTAGAAATATAAGGGCTATTATCTCTTACCGTCAACCTAAAGTTTAAAGTACGGCCAATAGAACTTAAGGCTTCAATTGTTGCAATGGCATCACCACCCGGTAAAGGCCCTGTAACAAACTGCCCTGCTAAAATAGTTGATAGCTGGGGGAAAGTACGTGTGGGTGAACTGGTTGGCAAAAAGCTAAGCCAGTTTGGCCCCGTAGGTTTAGTGATATAAGCCCGGCTATTATTTCCTGTTTGGCCGGTACCATCATTATTTTGTTCCCAGCAATATGTTAAAGCATCGCCGGCATTGGCATCGGTAGCAGAGCCGGTAAGCGCAAAGGGTGTACTGATAGGAATAGTATAATTATTCACGGGCGCTACTACAGGTGTTGCATTTGTTGCCGTAATATTAGTAGTAACCGGGCAGGTTTTCAATTGCAGGTTATTTTGTATTTGCTCAATAGTAGTTTCATGATACATCGCAATGGAGTGAGGGGCAACGTCCTGGCTGGTAATGCCTGCATATCCCATAATGGTAATACCAGAACCCACTTCTTTATTAACACCTGTACCTTCTGTACTCATTGAAAAAGTATGGTTACCACCCAATTGGTGGCCCACTTCATGTACTACATAGTCAATATCAAAATTATCTCCTTGTGGAATTCCGTCTGCAGGAGATGTAATACCACTTCCTTTATTGGTACCGCATACACAACCAATACAACCGGCATTACCACCACCGCCGGAAGCGCCAAACATATGGCCAATATCGTAATTTGCAGATCCTATTACTGTATTTAATGTACTTTGTAATTGTGCATTCCAGGATCCTAAATTGTTTGAATACGGATCCGTAAGCGGATCATAATAAATAACCTGGTCAGTATTGGGAATTAAATTTAAGTGTAATGCCAGGTCTCTTTCGTACATACCATTACAACGGGTAAGGGTTGCATTAAAAGCAGCTAACACCAAACCAACCTGTGAGGCATTAAAAGCGCCAAAATAATTGGAATATTCTGCATTACAAGATTGGGCTAAACGCATGGTTCTTAATTCACCTGCAGAACTATTGGTATAGTTATTACTAAGCACTTTTGCATTTAATTCTGTTGTAAATTTTTCTTCTACAGTAGAACAAGTCCAGGGCAAAGGACCTGACTGGCGGCTGGGATTAAAAACAGCATATACCGATCCGTCTACAGAATATTGTTCAATAAATTCATTCGGCTTACCGGTTCTAAAAACCATGGTTTGTATGCCTTGTGGCGAAATACTGATTTTTAATGAGGCATATTTATCTGTTACCCCCCTGCCAGAATAAGCTCTTATTTCGGGGAACCGGGCTTGTAAGGCAGGATCAAAATTAGAAGCTTCAAATACTTCAAATTGTTCCACGTTACCTGCTACATTGGGTAAACTAATCACCGTAGAGCGGCTTGCAGGATGATCTCCTACAATGGAGAACAAGGCTGCTTTTAGGGGCTGCAGATTTAAAGTAAATAACTTAAACTCTTTTGGAAACGATTGCCTGCTTACTGCATGGTTCGCTTTTATTGTTCCTGGCCGGGCCATGTTTGCTGACCAATAAGTATCTTTTTGCGCATACGTCAATATAGATACCAGCAAGAACAATACTGAAAATAGTAAAGATTTTCTCATGTTAATTTTGCTTTTTAGGAGTTACGAAATTATTGTATTTTAACATTAAAAAGGGAGATGGAACCATTTATTCTTAAAATAAATTTTCAATCGTGTAAATCAGGATGCTCTAATGTCAATTGTTTTACAAAAACCGAATGGTTCCCCGCTTTTATTTGATAACTTTCATGAATTGCCGGATCCTTATATAGATTATCAAAACGAATAATGGATACTCATCTTTAACCCACTTACCTAATTATAAAAAAGCTGAAAATTGAAGGAGACAAAAATAAATACCCCTATTGGCCTCCCTATCATTACACAGTGGCTGGATACTCATCAAAGAAAAGCGTTCCCTTTTCAATTACAAACCTGGCAATCTATAGCCCATGCAAAATCGGGGCTTGTTAATGCGCCTACCGGGTTTGGAAAAACGTATTCTGTTTTTTTGGGTGTTCTTATTCATTTTATAAATCAACATCCCCATACCTATCGTACCCAAAGTAAAAATGGTTTACAATTATTATGGATTACCCCTTTAAGAGCATTAGCTAAAGATATTGGCCGTGCCATGGAAGAAGTACTTACAGAACTGGAAATCCCCTGGAAAGTATCCATTCGCAATGGAGATACATCTGCTTCAGAAAGGCTGAAACAAAAAAATAATATGCCGGAGATTCTCATCATTACCCCGGAAAGCCTTCATTTATTATTTGCCCAAAAAAATAACAGCTCATTATTTAATACATTAGGCTGTATAGCGGTTGATGAATGGCATGAACTGATGGGAACGAAAAGGGGCGTGCAAACCGAACTCGCCATCAGCCACCTGGTTCAATTAAAAGAAAAAGCAAATCTCCCAAAACCTTTGCTATGGGGAATTTCGGCAACCATTGGAAATTTAGACCAGGCCATGCAGGTATTAACTTTTTCACTGGGAGAAAATAAAGAATGCGAAATCATTAAAGCCAGCATTCATAAAAAAATAGAATTGGATTCTATTATTCCAGGTTCTATGGAACAGTATCCATGGGCAGGCCACCTGGGTTTACACCTGGCAGACGCTCTCTTACCCATTTTAAATACCCATACAACCACGCTCCTGTTTATCAATACCCGGGGTATGAGTGAGCGATGGTACCAGCACCTGATAAGTATTTCACCCGATCTTGCCGGAGCTATCGCCCTGCACCATGGCAGCCTTGAACCTGGCATACGTATATGGGTAGAAGAAGCATTGCACAGGGGTACTTTATCTGCCGTAGTATGCACCGCCAGCCTCGATTTAGGTGTTGACTTTCGGCCCGTAGAAATGGTGATTCAAGTGGGATCACCCAAGGGTGTGGCCCGGTTTTTACAAAGAGCCGGCCGCAGTGGCCATCAACCGGGCGAAACAAGCAAAATTATATTTTTACCTACCCATTCATTAGAATTATTAGAGGCTGCCGCTTTAAAAGAGGCTATCGCCACCCATTTTATAGAAAGCCGTGAACCCTTACAATTGTGTTACGATGTTTTAATTCAGTTTTTAGGAACCCTGGCGGTGGGAGATGGATTTTACAAAGAAGAGGTGTACCAGGAAATAACCCATACCCATTGTTTTGCAACATTGATGTATGAAAATTTCTTACAAATATTGCATTTTATCACACAGGGCGGAAAAGCATTACAGCAATACGATGATTTTAAAAAAGTGGAGATTATAGATGAACGATATAAAATTACAAACCGGCGAATTGCGATGCGCCACCGTTTACACATTGGTACCATTGTGAGCGATGCCATGCTCAAAGTAAAATTAATAAGCGGTTCCTATATGGGTGTTATTGAAGAATGGTTTATCAGCCGGCTAAACCCGGGTGATGTGTTTACCCTGGCAGGCCGGAATTTAGAATTTATCCGCATTAAAGACATGACGGTACAGGTACGTAAAAGCAATGCCGCCAAATCAATTGTACCCAGCTGGAACGGGGGTAGAATGCCATTAAGCGCTAACCTTGGCTTTATGTTAAGAAAAAAATTGAATGATGCAGCCGAAAAAAAATATAACAAAAATGCCAAAGAACTTACGGCTTTGGAACCGCTATTTGACCTGCAAAAAAAATTATCGCATGTACCTTTGCAGGATGAACTGCTCATTGAACATATTTATACCAAAGACGGTTACCATTTATTTGTGTACCCTTTTGAAGGAAGGCTGGTACATGAAGCCATGGCAGCATTACTGGCTTTTAGATTATCACAAATTACCCCTATCAGTTTTTCAATTGCTATGAATGATTATGGTTTTGAATTACTGAGTGATCAACCCATTCCTTTAAACGATACAAATGTATATGAACTGTTCAGTGAAAAAAATTTATTGTATGATATACAAAGGAGTGTAAATGCCAGCGAAATGGCAAGGCGAAAGTTCAGGGATATCGCCGTAATTGGCGGCCTGGTATTTAAAGGTATGCCCGGCGAGCATACAAAGCAAAAGCATTTGCAAAGCTCTGCTTCCTTATTATTTAATGTATTCCAGGAATATGATCCCCATAATGTATTATTGAGGCAGGCATATAATGAAGTTATGGAACAACAGATGGATGAACCCCGGCTGAGAAACATGCTAAAGCGAATACAGCATGGCAAAATCATCATTCGATTCCCGGACCAGTTAACCCCCTTCTGTTTTCCTATAAAAGTAGATAGTATGCGGGAACATATTAGTTCAGAAAAATTAGAAGACCGGATTTTAAAAATGCAAATGCAATTAAAAAAATAAAACAATCATCAAAACGCTTTTACCAAATTAGGGATAGGCACTTCAATATAATGCTGTTCATTTAAATACTCACATTAAAATCCCGTAAGGCATCATTCAAACTTGTTTTTAAATCGGTTGACTCTTTTCTTTTTCCAATGATCAAAGCACAACCCACACCATATTCTCCTGCAGCAAATTTTTTATTATACGTACCGGGTATTACCACACTTCTTGCCGGCACCACGCCTTTTGTTTCAATAGGCTGGTTACCACTTACATCTATAATCTTAGTACTTTGGGTAAGTACCACATTAGCGCCCAATACGGCTTCTTTTTCTACTTTCACCCCTTCTACCACAATGCAACGACTTCCTATAAAACAACCATCTTCAATAATCACCGGGCTGGCCTGTACGGGTTCCAGCACTCCCCCAATACCCACACCGCCACTCAGGTGAACGGCTTTGCCTATTTGTGCACAACTGCCTACCGTAGCCCAGGTATCTACCATGGTTCCTTCATCTACATAAGCACCAATATTTACGTAAGATGGCATTAAAACAACATTCTTTGCCAAATACGATCCATAGCGTGCAATGGCATGTGGAACAGCACGGACACCCAGTTCTTTATAATTTTTTTTAAGCAACATTTTATCATAAAATTCAAAAGGGCCCAGTTCCCATGTTTGCATTTGCTGTATACCAAAATATAATAAGATAGCTTGTTTCACCCATTCATTTACCTGCCATCCCGGCCCCATGGGTTCGGCAGTACGCAACCTCCCTTTATCCACTTCTTCTATCACCGTTTTTACTGCATTCGCATATGTTTCCTGCTGCAATAGCGACCGCTCTGCCCAGGCTGCCAAAATTAATTCCTGTAAACTCATGATGAATATATTTTTGCAAACTTAATCAATAAAAACCTTCAATTTTGCAATGCATGCACCCGGTAAAGAACATACTCATCAGGTTGCCCAACTGGCTGGGAGATATGGTAATGGCTACGCCATTGGTGAAAGCGATCGGGCTGCAGTATCCCGATGCTACTATAGATGTGATTGCCAAAAAAGGAATCGATTTTTTATTGGATTCATTTCCCCCGCATCAGCATACCTATTCATTTGATAAAGCAGCTTACCCGGGGTTAGCAGGTGCCTGGAAATTTGGAAAAGAAATTTCTAAACAAAAGAAATATGATCTATTATTTTGTATGCCCGATTCGCTTTCATCGGCCGTAATGGCCAGGGCCACAAATGCAAAAAATAGAATTGGATTCAGCAAAGAAATGCGCCAACTGCTCTTAACCGATGCATATAAAAAACCCAGGGGCAAACACCGGGTAGAAGAATACATGTGCCTTCTGGAGAAATACACAAAACAAAAATTAAATACGCCTCCGGTAGAATTAAAAGTTACGGCACCCTTGCCTCCTCAATTTACAGCGCCCTACTGGGTAATCAATATCAATTCAGAAGCCTCTTCAAGGCGCTTGCCTGCTGCAAAAGCCGTTAGTATCATTCAAAAAATAAGAACCATTACACAAGATACAATCCTGCTTATTGGAAGTCCGAAGGAAAGCGATTTTGTAAACGAAGTTTATGCCCAGCTGGAGAATAAAACGAACATCATATCCATAGCTGGTAAAACCAGTATTGCTGAATTAACCGGTTTATTATCTCATGCAGAAATAATGCTTACTACCGATAGTGGCCCGGCACATGTATCCTATGCGCTGGGTACACCCACTTTGGTTTTGTTTGGCGCCGGCAATGAAAAAAACACAGGCCCCTTTAATAAAAATAACAGTTGTGTAATTCGATTGGGTAAATTAGCTTGCGAACCCTGTATGAATAATGTTTGCAAAATATATGGAATACCCGAATGCTTATTACAACTGGATGAAAACAAAATTGCGGAATCCGCATTACAATTATTAAAAAATAAGAATTGATTTTTGAAGACGATATCGCAACTTGCCTGTCTGTATTAAAAAAAGGAGGAATTATTTTATACCCCACCGATACCGTATGGGGTATTGGCTGCGATGCAACCAATGAACAAGCCGTTCAAAAAATATATGCGTTAAAAAAAAGGCAGCAGGATAAGAGTATGATCATATTACTAAGCCGGGAAAGTGATATACTTCAATATAGTAACCAGGATTACCCTAAAGTGTATGACTACATCAAAGATGTAGCAAAACCGGTTACCGTCATTTATAAAGAAGCTAAAAACCTGGCTAAAAACCTGGTAAATTCCGATGGGAGTATTGCGATTCGGATCGTAAGAGATAAATTTTGTAAAACATTAATTGATCTTTTTGGCAAGCCCATTGTAAGTACATCCTCCAACATCAGCGGCTATCCTCCCCCTACCTATTTCAGGGATATAGATATTGAAATTAAAAACGGGGTTGATTATATTGTACAGTACCGGCAGGATGATACTACCATGGCCAGGCCCAGCACCGTAGTAACCATTGATGAAGATGGAAAAATTGTAATTTTACGCCCTTAGAAAGCAATGCCGATCCCCAATTGAAAACCCTGGCTTTTCCATTTTTCTTTATTATCAATATCATTCAGGTTGGTTAAACCCAAAGCATACCGGCCGTAAATTTTAAATTTAGAAACATTTACCTGCACCCCGCCGAGCATACTAAAATCACCTTCTTTAAAAGCTTGCTGGCCTGTTTGCAGTAAATTTTTATCGGCACTTTTTAAAATACCAAACTGGGGGCCTGCCTGTAAATAGATAAAGGGGTTCAATTTGTAATTTACTATCAAAGGGATTTTAAAATACCTCAGTTGAGCGCCTTTCATATTCCCGAATTTATATACATCACTATAATTACTGCTGCTGTCAATATTTACCGAACTGAATAGAAATTCGGGTTGAATAGAGAACTTGGGAGAAATACCAATTTCTGTAAATACCCCCAGGTGATAACCATAAGAAAATTGTTCACTAAAAGTTTTGCTATTTATTTTTTGAATATCCGTACCTGCTTTTACACCAAATTGAAAGCCTTGTGCCAGGCAGGTAACACCTATTAAAGAGAAAGCAAAGACCAGGGTGAGCATTTTGTTTTTCATGAAAATTTATTTTCTGTGTTGATAATGGTTTTTCCTGTAAAGCCAATCTTTGTACCAAATTAAATATTGATTGCCAAGTAGCTTGTTAAAAAAACAATAAAGCATTCCATTATAAGATGCCTGTACTTGCAAAAAGTTTAAAATAAGGTTTGTTAATAACATGAAATAGCATACCTTTGCGGCGGTTTTTACAATTTTAGAATTGCATGACGTGCTAAGATGCTGTTGATAACAGTGTAAGAGTTATCTCCTCTTTTTTTTCTCTCCAACGGCCGGGGCATTACATGTAACCAGAAACAATTTTTTGTGATGATACATGTTATTGCCAACGCAAATGCAGGGCGTCACTTTATATTAAACATTATAACATGAACTTATTTGAGTCATTAGGGCTTAACGAAAACATCGTAAAGTCAGTAGAAGCATTAGGCTTTACCGAACCTACCGCTATACAGGAAAAAGCGATCCCCATCTTACTTTCAGGAACCACCGATTTTGTGGGCCTTGCCCAAACCGGTACCGGTAAAACTGCCGCTTTTGGATTACCGCTTTTACAACTCATCCAGGCGGCAGATAAATTTCCGCAGGCATTAATAGTATGCCCTACACGTGAACTTTGTTTACAAATCACCAACGATATTACCACTTTTGCGAAATTCAGCAAGGGTATGCACATTGAAGCCGTGTATGGAGGCGCCTCTATTGTAATGCAAATCCGAAACCTTAAAAGAGGCGTACAAATAGTAGTAGCCACACCAGGCAGGCTGATTGATTTGATAGAACGTAAAGCCATCGATCTGCAAAAAGTAAAGTATGTAGTATTAGATGAAGCCGATGAAATGCTGAATATGGGTTTTAGAGATGATATAGATTTTGTTTTGAAAAACACTATTAACCGGGAAAGTACCTGGTTGTTTAGTGCCACCATGCCGCCTGAAGTAAGGGCCATCTCTAAAAATTACATGACCCAACCCAAAGAAATTACCGTAGGCAAGAAAAACAGCGGGAATGCAAATATTGCTCACCAGTATTTTGTAGTGCCGGCCCAGCACCGGTATGAAGTGCTAAAAAGGGTGATCGATTTTAACCCCGGTATGTATGGTATTATTTTTACCAGGACAAAAGCCGATGCACAGGATATAGCTGAAAAACTTTCCCGTAGTGGTTACGATATTGAAGCATTGCATGGCGACCTTACCCAACAACAAAGAGATAAAGTAATGGGCCGTTTCCGCAACAAAACATTACAGTTGCTTATTGCCACCGATGTTGCCGCCAGGGGTATTGATGTAGATGGTATTACCCACGTTATTAATTTTGAATTACCTGACGATTTGGAAGTATATACTCACCGCAGCGGACGTACAGCCCGTGCCGGAAAGAGTGGAATCTGTATTTCTATTTGCCATAGCAGGGAGTTGTACAAGATCCGTTCGATAGAAAAACTAATTAATGCTTCTTTTCATAAACTGGATGTACCTTCCGGTAGTGATGTCTGCAGAAAACAATTTTTTCATTTTATGGATAAATTAAATGCGGTAGATATATCAAACGGCGAATATGAAAATTATTTACCCGACCTGATCAAAAAATTTGAAAATGTAAGTAAGGAAGAAGTTTTACAACGGGTGGCGGCTTTGGAGTTTAATCAATTTTTAAAATATTACAACAATGCCGATGATCTGAATTCTAAAGAAATACGTATCCCCCGTAATGAATCCAGGGAAACAGGAGGCCGCCGGGAACGGGGATCTTACAACCGGCGGGATAATGGATATACCCGGTTATTTATAAACCTGGGAACAAAAGATGGTTTTTATAAAGCCAGTTTTTTACAATTCATTTTAGATGAAAGTAATTTAAATAAAGAAGTGCTTGGCAAAATTGATATGCGAGATATGAATACCTGGGTAGAAGTAGATCAGCAAAACGCAGGTAAAATGATAAAATCTTTGGATGGCAAAAAATTCAATAATCGTATTATCCGTATGAATGAAGCGGATGGCGGATTTAAAAGACCCTCTGATGAGGGCAGAAGACAGCATAGCAGCCAACGCAAACGGGCTTATTAATTGTCATTACGAATATGTATTTACAGGGTTGTTTTAATTAAACAACCTTTTTTTATTTATTTTTTTACAAAAAACTTACCCCCCATTACCCCTTTATGAAATGAGTTCTATTGACTTAAAATAAATTGGCGCAACATATTTAAACCATGCATAGCTGTTAATTGTATATTTTTTTGCCGGTCAAAACGCAAATTCAATTTTTTAGTTTGTATATCCAATGCACTGCCTACCGCAATCCAAACGGTGCCTACCGGTTTTTCTGCTGAGCCTCCACCGGGGCCCATAATGCCGGTAACAGCAATCGCATAAGTAGATTTTAATTTACTCAAAACACCTGTTAACATTTCCCTTGCTACCGGCTCACTCACAGCTCCGTATTGCTGCAGTATTTCACTGTTCACTGATAATACTTCTTCTTTTACCGCATTGCTATAGCAAACCACGCCCCCATTATAATAGGCAGAAGAACCTGGCATGGATGTTATTAAATGAGAAATATAACCGCCCGTACAACTTTCTGCAAGCGCTAAACTGGCATTTTGCCGGGTAAGTAAATGAGCTACTACTGATTCTAAAGTTTCATCTTTATCCGTTACCATATATGCAGCAACCAATTGCTTCAATTGCCGGAAAAGTGTATCTAACAAGGAAGATGTTTGCGCTTTATCTTTCCCGGTAGCAGTAAGCCGGAGCCGAACCATCCCATGGGCGGGTAAGTATGCCAGGCGTACTGAAGAGGGCAATGATTTTTCGTAATCATTAATCATTTCTGCCAGGAAGGATTCACCAATACCCGCCGTTAACAAAGTTTGATGTACGATGCACTCCATCCCAAACTCCTTTATCAAATATGGAATTACTCCGTCTTCCATCATACCCATCATTTCATCAGGCACGCCCGGCATACTAATAAATATTTTTTCGTTCTGCTTAAATAGCATCCCCGGGGCAGTACCTCTTTTATTTAGCAATACAGTACAGCAATCCGGCACCTCGGCTTGTTTTAAATTGATTTCCTGTAAGGGCCTTTTAAAAACTTCTTCAAATAAATATGTTACATTCTTTAACGCTTCAGTATCTACAATCATCTTACCTCCAAAATATGCGCACAATACATACTTAGTAATATCATCGTTTGTAGGCCCCAATCCACCAGTTATCAATATCACGGAAGATTGTTTTCTCTCTTCATCAAGGGCATGTATAATATCCGGCTTATTATCGCCAATAGCAACCCTGCGAATAACCGCAAAACCTGCTTTATTTAATGCCTGAGCCATCCAGGCGCTATTGGTATCTACTACCTGGCCAATAAGCAATTCGTCGCCAATGGTAATGATTGAAACAGGGATCATACTTTAAAATTAAATTAGGCCAGGAACAATACGCTTATTGAATCTGCAGAAAATACAACTTCATTTCCGGGCACAACAAAATTAATTCATTTAGCTTTGGAGTTATAAATATGTTTATGAAAGCCTTACTCCTTCTTGTTTTTATAACTTCTTTCCAGGCTGGCCTTACCCAGGAACTTCCTGTTACCCTTTCAGAATATTTTTCAAAGATGGAAGAAGACCCCCAATTTTCATCAGCCATTATCGGGTTTTATGTGCTGGAATCCAAATCCGGTAAGATCATTTATTCTAAAAATGAAAATACAGGCCTGGCGCCTGCCAGTACTTTAAAAATTATTACCAGCGCCACTGCTTTTGAGATGCTGGGAAAAGATTATAGATTTAAAACAACTATTGGGTACAGCGGGAAAATTACGAAGCATGTATTGGATGGTAACTTAATTATTACCGGATACGGAGATCCCAGCTTTGGCAGTGACAGATGGCAACAAACTTCACATCCTGAAAAAGAAATAGCAGCCCTTTTACAAGCCAGAGGAATAAAAAAAATTACGGGGGGTATTTTTGTAAACGATCTCAAATGGGGTTATGACCCCATACCCGATGGCTGGATATGGCAGGATATTGGAAACTATTATGGAGCAGGAGCACGTGGTTTTAACTGGCACGAAAACCAGTTTGATTTATTCTTACAATCAGCAGATACAGCAGGGGGACCTACAACCCTTATAAAAACAGCACCTCCTTGTATAGCCAGAAATATGATAAACGCAATTGGCACCGGCGAAAAAAACAGTGGCGATAATGCTTATTTATATTCAACACCATATAACAATAAAATATTTGCTAAAGGAACCATTCCCCCGGCTAAAAATAATTTCAATGTAAAAGGAAGCCTTCCCGATGCTGCCCTAACTTTTGCTGAGGTATTGGGAAATTACTTAACCGATGCCGGTATTTCTCACCCTGCATTATATCGTTCATATGGGTACCTGTATTTGCAAAATGAACCCTTTCCACAACAGGCAGATACTTTACAAACGCTTTATTCCCCCATTTTAGATTCTATTAACTATTGGTTTTTGCAAAAAAGCGTAAACCTGTTTGGAGAAGCATTTTTAAAAATGATGGCAATTGAAAAAAATAAACCCGGTCTCACCGATTCGGGCGTACATATCATCCGTAATTTTTGGGCAGCCCAACAAATTGAAAAAAACACATTGAAGATAGTAGATGGCAGTGGCTTATCACCCGCCAACCGGGTAACGGCAAAAGCATTGGTGAACATACTTTCATATGCCAGGAAACAGAGCTGGTTCCCCCGCTTTTATGATGCCTTACCGGTAATACATGGTATTAAAATGAAAAGCGGGTACATAAGTGGTGCCCGGGCATATACCGGTTTTATTGAAAACAAAAAAGGAGAAAATTTTACATTTGCCATTATCGTAAACAATATTGATGGTAGCCCAACCAGTTCCCGGGAAAAAATATGGCAACTCCTGGATTTGCTTAAATAAAAAGCGCTGTCGAAAGGCGGTTTTACATACATGTAAGGCCTTCTTTATTTTGGCAATACATGAGGGTGTAAAAAAATCCCGATAGAAGTACTTATCGGGATCTTATTTGCATTTGTAATTAATATATTTTTAAATTTCTTCTTTCCCTTCTAACCAAAGTTTTATTTGATCGGTAGTAACAGATTTAGGCCTTTCCAATGGCAGGTTCAGGGCCCGATCCCAGCAAAGGCTGGCCAATACGCCCAGTGCACGGCTTACACCAAATAGTACGGTATAAAATTCATATTCCACCATGCCGTAATGCACCAATAAAGCACCACTGTGGGCATCTACATTGGGCCAGGGGTTTTTGATTTTTGCAATAGATTGTAAAATGGGCGGCACTGTTTCATAAATATTCCACACTGTATTTACCAGGGGATCATCTGGCATATGCTTTTTACCAAATTCCATTTGGGCAGTAAAGCGAGGATCTGTTTTGCGTAATACCGCATGGCCATAACCCGGTACCACTTTACCTTCACTCAATGTTTTTTCAACGTATTCCTGTATTTGTTTTTTACTTGGGTTTTTGCTGCCGATAGATTCCTGCATATCAAAAATCCATTTAATCACTTCCTGGTTTGCTAACCCATGTAACGGGCCGGCTAGCCCATTCATACCTGCTGCAAATGCCAGGTAAGGATCGCTTAATGCAGAACCCACTAAATGGGTAGCATGGGCAGAAACATTCCCGCCTTCATGATCGGCATGGATGGTCATGTATAAACGCATCAGTTCTCTAAATCCTTTATCTTCAAACCCCAGCATGTGTGCAAAATTACCAGCCCAATCCAGCAATCCATTTGGCTGAATATGATCACCGTTTTTATATTTACGACGATATATATAGGCGGCGATCCGGGGCAGGCGGGCTAATAAGATCAGGGCATCATCAAAAGTAGCTTCCCAATAATCTTTTTTATTCATGCCTTTGGCATATTTTTTTGCAAATTCACTCTCAGTTTGCAAAGCCATGATGCCTACAACAAATTGCGTCATTGGATGAGAAGAAACCGGCATGGCTTCAATAGTTGCAAATACATGATTGGGTACATGGCTTCTGCGTTGCAATACATTGGTTACATGTTTTACTTCTTCTGCATTGGGGAGGTCGCCAATAAGCATTAAATATAAAAGGCCTTCGGGCAATGGTTCATTACCATTGGGCGCCTTGGGTAGCTTTTCCTGTAATTCGGGTATGCTATAGCCCCGGAAGCGGATCCCTTCCTGCGGATCGAGCAAGGAGGTTTCTGTTATTAATCCTGTGATTCCCCGCATTCCCTGAAAAACCTGGAGCAAATTATAATCTGAAACTACTTTTGAACCGTGTTCTTTTAATATCTCTTTAAATTCGGCAGCAACTTTATCTGATTTAGCTACAAACCTGTCTTTCATTATTCCCATGTCAATATCATTATAAAAGGTAAATTATTTGGTATAAAATTACGATGACTGTAACTGGAAAACAAATCTCAATAAAGAAAATTAATAAGCCAAGCGATACAACCCTTATTTGGGTGCTGTTTTGTAAATATAAAAAGCAAGCAAGCCAAATACCAAGTTAGGCGTCCAGGCGGCCAGTAAAGGCGAGAAACTGCCTTTGGTTGCAAATACCACACTAAAGCGGCTGAATAAAATATAAGTTACACTCAATAACACGCCAATGGCAATATGCGCTCCGCTTCCTCCTCTTACTTTACGGGAGGCAAGCGCCATACCTATTACCGTTAAAATGATTACTGATACCGGGATGGCATCCCGGTTATACCGCTCTACCAATAAATCATTCAACCCTTCTGAGCCTCTTAATCGTTCATTTTCTATATAGGCATCTAATTGCCGGGTAGGCATTTGATCTTTTAAATATTCATCTTTACGAAGATCAATGGGTTTAAAATTATAATTCATCAGCAACTGCCGGGCATGGCTTACCTGTTCGGAAATAGGAAATATTTTCCTTTCTACAGCATTGCTCAATCGCCATTTTAAACTGGACGTGTCCCAATTAAATGTAGAGGCCCTTAAATTATAAAGCAGTTTACTGCTGTCATCAAATTTTTGATAAAAAAATCCATTCCCTGTTTTGGTAACGGTATCGTAACCCCGGATGCCTACATATGCATTTTTATCTACTTTAAAATACAGGTTTTGTATATAACTCTTATTGGTATTAAGCATACCCCTGTTTACATCAATATAGGTTTTACTAAAATCGCCATATTTCATATTGGCTTTGGGTACTACATATTGATACCCCATCCATAATATGCCTGCCAGGATAAAGGCGCCGGCCATATATGGAACCAACATGCGCCTGAAACTGGTGCCGCTGCTTAGTATGGCAATTATTTCTGACCGGCCGGCCATTTTGGATGTAAAATAAATTACCGATAAAAAAACAAATAAAGGAAACAGCATGGCATCAATACGAGGTATAAACCCAATATAATATTGAGAAAAAATTTGCCATGCAGAAAGATTCGCTTTTACAAAATCATCGGTTTTCTCACTTATATCTACTACTACTATAATTACGGTAAATAAAATAATACAGAAAAAAAAGGTAGTAAGAAACTTACCCAATATGTATTGATCTATTTTTTTCATTACTGGCCTGAAAGATAATTTAATTATTGCTCCCGTTATTTTTCATTTCGTTAAAAGTAGCCATACTATTTGCTGCTATCCAGCCACTGGTCCATGCATGCTGAAAATTAAACCCTCCGGTAATGCCATCAACATCTAAAATTTCGCCGGCAAAATAGAGGCCCGGTATAATCTTACTTTGCATGGTATGGGCATCTACTTCACTTAAATCAATACCTCCTGCGGTTACAAATTCTTCTTTAAAAGTAGTTTTCCCCCGGATAACAATAGCATAATTACATATATTTTTTGCCAATAGATTTTGCCTTTTTGCCGGTACATCAGCCCAGCGGATTGACGTATCCAGGCCCGATTCCCGTATTAAAAATTCCCATAGCCTTGCCGGTAAATCAAATGGGTTTTTATTTATTAATTTTTGCCCGGCCCTTTCAAAACGTAATTGCTGCAATTTCTCTATGGCTGTATTTTCATTTAATGAAGGATACCAATTGACCGATATTGTAAAATCATATTTTTTTTCTGCCAGTATACGGGCTCCCCAGGCACTTAATTTCAAAATTGCCGGTCCGCTCAGTCCCCAATGGGTAATCAGGATGGCGCCCCTTTGCTGAAGCGGGGTTCCGTTTATTTTTACCTGGGCCTGGCTTACCACAATTCCCATCAGGCTTGTAATTTTTTTTTCTCTTGCATTAAAGGTAAATAAAGAGGGTACCGGCATTTGTATATGATGACCTAAAGCCGTAAGAAAATTAAATTTTTCAGCATTTGCAAAACCGCCACAGGCAACACAAACAAAATCTGCTTGTAGTATTACCTGGTTTTGCATTTCTACTGTAAATATACCGGACTCCTTTTTCAAGGATTTCACTTCGGCATGGGTGCGAATTTCTACCTGGTATTTATTGGCTTCGGCAACTAGGCATGCAATAATGGTTTGCGCATCATTTGTAACCGGGAACATGCGGCCATCCGGCTCTGTATGCAGGTGTACCCCTCTTTCTAAAAACCATTGGATGGTATCGGGTGTAAAAAATTGATGAAAAGATTTCTTTACAAAAGAAGCGCCCCTGGGATAATTTTTAACCATTTCGGCAATACTAAAACAGGCATGTGTTACATTGCAGCGGCCCCCTCCACTTACTTTTACTTTGGATAAAAGCTTTTGTGTTTTTTCTAAAATAATCACTTGCCATTCCGGTTGCCTGCGGGCTGCATTAATGGCGCAAAAAAAACCGGCAGCACCTCCTCCAATTACCACAAGTGATTTTGTTTTCATGTATTGCTGCGAAATTAATTACAATTCGCTTAATCGTGGCACCAGCTCAGGTTGATATTGGCTCTTTCTGCTTTTTCAAGTTCGGCATACGAGGAAAGAATATCGGGGTCGCCGGTGGTAATACATACATCATGTTCAAAATGTGCCGAAGGTTTCCGGTCTTTTGTAAGTACCGTCCAGCCGTCTTTTAAAAAATCTACATTTTTTGTACCCATATTGATCATCGGTTCAATTGCAAGTACCATCCCTTCTTTTAACTTTTCCCGGGTTCCTCTTTTTCCATAATTGGGTACTTGGGGGTCTTCGTGCAATTCACGGCCCAGGCCATGGCCTACCAGTTCTCTTACCACCCCATATCCATGTTGCTTTTCAGTAAATTCCTGGATGGCGTGAGCAATATCGCCAATCCTGTTTCCTTTTCGGGCTTTATCAATACCGAGGTATAACGATTGCTTGGTTACTTTAAGCAGTTTTTTTACTTCATCACTTACTTTTCCTATTGCATAAGTATAGGCACTATCACCATGAAATCCATTTTTATAAACGCCTATATCCAGTGAAATAATATCCCCCTCTTTTAATACATACGAGCCGGGGAAACCGTGTACAACCGCTTCATTTACCGATATGCAGGTAGCTGCCGGAAACCCGCCATAATTTTTAAAAGATGGGAGACCCCCGTTATCTAAAATAAAGGTTTCTACCCAATCATTTACCTGCTGGGTAGTGATGCCCGGTTTTAACTGAGCCGCGGCAACAGCATGGGCACTGCCTACCAGCAGGCAGCTGTGGCGCATTATTTCTATTTCTTCTTTTGTTTTATATTGAATCATTGTATCACCATCTTAAAATATAAACCCTAACGAAGAACGTCAGGGTTTACAAAAATGAATTTATTTATTTTTTTACATGCCGGAAGGAATACCCGCCCTGCCTGCTAACCTGGCGCCACCACTCATTAAGCCATCGTACTGGCGCATGAGCAATTGGGTTTCTATTTGCTGTAGGGTATCTAAAATTACACCTACCATAATCAATAATGAAGTTCCGCCATAAAAAGTTGCAAAATTATATTGCATCCCTACAAATGCCAGTTCTACTAAACCCGGTAAAATACCCACCAGTGCCAGTAAGATAGCGCCCGGGAATGTGATCCTATCCATAATGGTACCAATATAATCAGCTGTATCCTTTCCGGGTTTTACACCGGGAATAAAGCCGTTATTTCGTTTTAGTTCATCGGCCATTTGTTTGGGATTAAATATAAGCGCTGTGTACAGGAATGTAAATGCAATTACACATCCACTATACACCAGCATATAAACCCCATTCGTATGATCGGTAAAATAGCGTGCCCACCCGCTATTGGTAAAGCCGGTAAGGAAGGTTGGTAAAAACAGGATTGCCTGGGCAAAGATGATAGGCATTACACCAGAAGCATTTACTTTTAATGGTAAGAAGTTCCGGGCTCCGCCAAATTGCCTGTTGCCTACTATTTGTTTGGCATAATTCACAGGTACTTTACGGGTTCCTTGTACCAGCAATATTAAACCTAATATTACGATGATAAGGAATAAGATTTCTAATAAGAGAATTAAAAGGCCTCTTGCGCCACCATCGGCGGTTCGTGAGCTCCACTCTTGCATAAATGCCTGTGGTAAACGAGCCAGGATTCCGATCATGATGATAATAGAAGTACCATTGCCTAATCCTTTATCCGTAATTTTTTCACCCAGCCACATTACAAACAATGTTCCCACGGTAAGTAATATCACGGTAGAAATCCAGAAGAAAGCGCCATAAGCCGGTATCAGGGCTCCAGCATTTGCCGGGCTTTTCAAATAGCCGATATAGGCTGCCGCCTGGAAAACCGTTACGATTACAGTAAGGTAACGGGTCCACTGGTTAATTTTGTTCCTGCCACTTTCACCTTCCTTTTGCACTTTGGCCATTTGAGGAATCAGGATGGTAACCAATTGCATAAAGATAGATGCCGAGATATAGGGCATAATACCCAGGGCAAATATAGAAGCCTTGGAAAAAGCGCCTCCCACAAAGGCATCCAGTAAGCCCAGCATACCACTACCTTGTGTGCTGGCGTGCAGGGCATCTAATTTATTGGGGTCAATACCGGGTAAAACGATGAATGATCCTAAGCGATAAACAAAAAGAAGGATCAAGGTGTAAATTATTTTACTCCGTAATTCTTCGATGCTCCAGATATTCTTAAGTGTTGTTATGAATTTTTTCACAGAATCAATGCTGTTTAAATGTTCCTCTAAAAAGTAAAAAACGCATTTTTAAAATGCGTTGGCAAATATCGGCAAATTATTTTACTATTTCTACCGTACCGCCTGCGGCTTCAATGGTAGATTTTGCTTTTTGGCTCATGGCGTTCACTCTAAAGCTATATTTACCTTTAATTTCACCGTTACCCAAAATTTTAATTCTATCGTTTTGGCTAATTAACCCGTTGATATACAAATTTTCGGGTGTTATTTCCGTAAAATTATATTTTTCAGCCAGGTGATCAATATGCCCCAGGTTGAAAACTTTATATTCTACACGGTTGATATTTTTAAACCCACGTTTTGGAATACGGCGCTGGATAGGCATCTGCCCGCCTTCGTGTGCTTTTTTGCTTTTATAACCGGCACGGCTTTGTCCGCCTTTATTACCTTTAGTAGAAGTGCCTCCTTTACCGCTCGCTTCACCGCGGCCCAGGCGTTTGTCTTTGTGTGTAGCGCCTGTTGCAGGCTTTAATGTATGTAATTTCATTTTGCTTTTATTTTAAACTTACGCCCCGAAAGCATTCGGGGCTCGCATTAAAAAATTATTTTTTTTAAGAACAGGATTATTTACTTTCTTCCACTTTTACCAGGTGGTTTACTTTGGTAACCATGCCCAATATTTGCGGGGTAGCTTCCAATTCTACACTGGCGTTTAGTTTTTTTAAACCCAATGCCAGCATGGTGCGTTTTTGACGCTCCGGCCTGTCAATTACACTTTTTACTTGAGTTACTTTAATTTTTTTCATCCTAATAAATTTACAGCGCTTCACTAAATCATTTAGCGTAGCATGCTTAGATTATCCGTTAAAAACTTTTTTCAAAGAAATATTGCGCACTTTTGACACAGCAATGGGTTCACGCAAAGTAGCCAACGCTTTGATGGTTGCTTTTACCACATTGTGCGGATTGGCAGAGCCCAGGCTTTTAGCCAGCACATCGGTAATGCCTGCACTTTCTAATACAGCACGCATACTGCCTCCTGCAATAACACCCGTACCGGCAGCGGCTGGTTTTATTAAAACTTTAGCAGCGCCATCTTTTACGTATTGATCGTGCGGAATGGTACCATGCATAACAGGAACTTTAATAAGGTTCTTTTTAGCATCTTCAATTCCTTTGGTAATGGCTTCCTGCACTTCTTTTGCTTTACCCAGGCCATGGCCTACCACGCCCGCTTCATTACCTACTACTACCAGGGCAGAAAAGCTAAATGCACGGCCGCCTTTGGTCGTTTTTACCACACGATTAATAGCCACTACCTTTTCTTTAAGTTCCAGGTCTCCGGCTTTTATTTTGTTAGAAATTACGTTTGACATTATTTCGTTTTACGATGATTAGTTAGTGTATATTAAAATTCCAATCCGCCTTCTCTTGCGCCTTCTGCTACTGCTTTTACCCGGCCATGATAGATATATCCGTTACGGTCGAATATCACTTTTTTTATGCCCAGTTCCCCGGCTTTACGGGCAATAGCTTCACCCACCATTTTGCTTTTATCAATCTTTGCCACTTTTTGTGCAGTAATATCGGCTTGTTTTGATGAAGCGGCTGCCAGGGTGGCGCCATTGCTATCATCAATCAATTGTACATAAATATCCGTATTGCTTCTAAACACACTTAGGCGTGGTGCTGCAGGCGTACCGCTTATTTTTTTACGGATACGAAATTTAATTTTTTGTCTTGCACTTGCTTTTTTGTTGCTCATTTTATTATTTTTTATTCCCGATACTGCCGGAAATTAATTTGAATGATTTATTATTTACCTGCTGATTTACCTGCTTTTCTTCTCAATACTTCGCCTACAAATTTCACCCCTTTCCCTTTATATGGTTCCGGCTTACGTAAGCTGCGTATTTTAGCACATACCTGACCCAGCAATTGTTTATCGATGCTTTCTAAAGTTATAACCGGGTTTTTACCTTTTTCCTGGGCGGTTACTACTTTTATTTCTTTTGGCAAATCAAAAATAATATTGTGAGAATATCCCAATGCAAGGTCTAAAACATTACCCTGGTTTGCGGCTTTGTAACCTACCCCTACCAATTCCAGTTCTTTTTTAAACCCTTCTGTTACCCCTTGTACCATATTGCTGATCAAAGAACGGTATAGCCCGTGTAAAGCCCGGTGGCGTATTTGTTCTGTTGGCCTGATCAATTCTACGGTATTATCTTTTATTTCTACCTTAATATCCCGGTCAATCATTTGTTTCAATTCTCCTTTAGGCCCTTTCACCGATATTTCGTTATTCTTACCTACAGAAATGGTTACGCCATTGGGAACATCTACAGGTTTTTTACCAATCCGACTCATTGTAATTTGTTTTTGTTTATACGAACTTTAACTGAAAATGTATTTTTTTAGAGATTGTGTTCAGCCATGTATAAAAGGCTTAATTGTCAATCTGTATAAAGCCACTGTATCCATTTTCAAAAAAAATACAGTCTTTTTTATTTTAATAAATATTACAAAGTACTTCTCCGCCTACATTTTGTGCTTTAGCTTCTTTATCGGTCATTACCCCTTTACTGGTAGAAACGATAGCAATGCCTAACCCGTTTTTCACCCTGCGGAAATCCTGGGGTTTAGAATAGGTACGCAACCCCGGGCGGCTTATGCGTTCCAGGCTTTGAATAACGGGCAATTTAGTAACCGCATTATATTTCAATGCAATTTTAATGATGCCTTGTTTATTATTTTCCTCAAACTTATACTTCAGGATATATCCTTTATCGTATAAAATTTCTGTGATGCGTTTTTTTAGATTGCTGGCAGGTATCTCCACGATGCGGTGATTTGCCATTTGTGCATTTCTAATTCTTGTTAAATAATCTGCAATTGGATCAGTAACCATTGTTATGTTTAGTTAATTGATTTTAATAAATTGTTTACAATGCGATATCCAGGTATTCGTACCGGGTACCAGGCGCTCAGCCCTTCTTTTTTACCAGCTCGCTTTTCTTACCCCTGGTATTTTACCCTGCAAAGCCATATCCCTGAACATGATGCGGCTCAATCCAAAATGGCGCATATAGCCTCTTGGACGTCCCGTAAGCTGGCAGCGGTTTTTAAGCCTTACCGGTGATGCGTTTTTAGGGAGTGCATCCAGGGCTGCATAATCTCCTGCTGCTTTAAGGGCGGCCCTTTTTTCAGCATACTTTGCTACTGCCTTTTCTCTTTTTCTTTGCCTGGCTTCAATTGATTTTTTTGCCATGTTATATGTTATTCTTTTTTAAAACCTACTTGCCGGGCAGGTAGTGTTTTTAAATTATTTTTTTATGTTTTTAAAAGGCATGCCCAGTTCTTTCAACAATTCATATGCCTCTTCGTTTGTATTTGCTGTGGTTACGAAAGTGATATCCAGCCCGGTAATTTTATTTACTTTATCAATATCAATTTCAGGAAAAATGATTTGCTCTGTTACACCCAGGGTATAGTTCCCACGGCCGTCAAATGCTTTATCGTTTATACCTTTAAAATCTCTTACACGGGGTAGCGAAACAGAAACCAACCGGTCTAAAAATTCATACATTTTTACTCCCCTTAAAGTTACCCTGGCGCCAATGGGCATATTCTTACGTAACTTAAAGTTGGATATATCTTTTTTAGAATTTGTAGCCACTGCTTTTTGTCCGGTGATATTTGTTAATTCGTCAATAGCGATATCAATTAATTTTTTATCGTTAACGGCGCCATTTACACCCCGGTTAAGGCAAATTTTAGTAAGCCTTGGAGCCTGCATTACAGTTTTGTAACTGAATTTTTTCATTAATGCAGGTACTACTTCTTTTTTGTACTTATCTGCTAATCTTGCAGTGTTAATAGTTGTACTCATTATTTAATTACCTCCCCTGATTTTTTTGCTATACGAACTAGTTTACCATTTTCACGGTTACGCTTAATTTTACTTGGGCCACCACTCTTTGCATCCCAAAGCATCACATTACTGATGGCGATAGGCGCTTCTACTTTTACAATGCCCCCTTTTGTATTTTGAGCAGTTGGTTTTGTGTGCTTGGTTACAATATTTGCACCTTCTACCAATACCCTGGCTTTATCTACAATCACTTCTAAAACCTTGCGTGGTTTTTTAAGGTCTTTATCTTCACCGGTAATAACAACAACCAGGTCGCCTTTTTTAATGTTGAACTTGGGTTTAAATCTTGTACTCATTGTATTTTTCTTTTAGCGCCTGTTTAATTTGCAGGTGCCTGTTTTACTTTTTGTTTTTGCTTTGTAACCCGTTTTCCGTTATATATTTCTGATAACAGGTAACGAGATGTACAAACGCATTTATAATACTTCGGGAGCCAGTGATATAATTTTCATATACCCCTTATCCCTAAGCTCACGGGCTACGGGGCCAAAAATACGGGTCCCCCGGGGCTCGTCAGCATTATTTAATAATACCACTGCATTGTCATCAAAGCGGATATAAGATCCATCTTTACGACGCAGTTTATTTTTAGTACGCACAATTACGGCCTTACTTACAGTTCCTTTTTTTACACCGGCAGCAGGCATGGCATCTTTTACGGTTACCACAATTTTATCACCGATCTTAGCGTAATCCTGGCCACTGTTTCCCAATACCCGGATACACAATACTTCTTTTGCACCGCTGTTATCTGCTACGTTTAACCTGCTTTCTTGCTGAATCATTTTATTATTTTTTACGTACCTTATGGTACTTCGTACAAATAGTTAATATTATTTTACTTTTTCAATTATTTCTACCAGCCTCCAACGCTTTGTTTTGCTGAGCGGGCGGGTTTCCATAATTCTTACGGTATCGCCAATGCTGCACTCATTCTTTTCATCATGTGCATGAAAACTGTTCGATTTTTTTACGAACTTACCATACAGCGGATGTTTTACTTTACGCTCTACCTTTACCGTAATAGATTTATCCATTTTATTGCTGGATACTACGCCGATCCTGGTTTTTCTTAAATTTCTTTCTACTGATGTGTTTGTTGCTTCCATCTTTATCTTTTTATTGCAGGATTATGCTCCGGCTGTTTGAGTTTTCTTTAATAAGGTTTTCAAGCGGGCTATATCTTTTCTTAAAGAACGAATACTTTGCGGGTTTTCAAGGGGAGCAATAGAATGTGCAATGCTCAGCTTTTTTAACCTTTGCTCATCTTCTTTAATCTTAGCAATGAGATCAGCTTCGTTAAGAGTACTTATGCTTTGTAAAAAATCTATTTTTTTCGACATGATATTCAGTTAATGAGTTTAATTAATGGGAAGCATTAAAATCCCTGCTTACAACAAATTTTGTAAGGATTGGCAGTTTTTGAGCGGCTAATGCAAAAGCTTCTTTAGCTACTTGCTCAGGCACACCGTCTGCTTCAAAAATAATACGTCCGGGTTGTACAATAGCTGCCCATCCTTCGGGGTTACCTTTACCTTTACCCATTCTCACTTCGGCTGGTTTTGCTGTAATGGGTTTGTCAGGGAAAACCCGGATCCATACATTACCCTCTCTCTTCATGTGCCGGGTAAGCGCCTGGCGAGCACTCTCGATCTGGCGATTGGTCAACCACACACTATCCATTGCTTTTAAACCAAAGGTTCCAAAGGCCAGGGTAGCACCACGTTTGGTATTGCCCTTCATTCTGCCTTTTTGTGTTTTCCTGTGTTTGGTTCTTTTTGGTTGTAACATCTTATTTTAAATTTGTCAATTCTTGAATGTAATATTGCTGTTGCCGATTATCTTCTGCCGCCGCCACGGTGTCCGCCCCCTTCTCTCCTGTTTCCACCTCCTCTTCTATCATCCCTGCGATCGCCGCCAAAACCGCCTGCGGGCCTGTCTGGTCCATCATTTTTACCACCGGCTAATACGTTGGGGTTTAAATCTCTTTTGCCCAATACTTCGCCTTTACAAATCCATACTTTAATGCCTATTTTACCATATACCGTTAAGGCAAATACATTGGCATAATCAATATCCATACGCAGGGTATGCAATGGGGTACGGCCTTGTTTTATTTCTTCGCTACGGGCAATTTCGGCACCCCCCAGGCGGCCACCTACTTTTACTTTAATTCCTTCTGCACCCATACGTAAGGCAGAAGCAATTGCCATTTTAATAGCCCTTTTATAGTTAATTCGGTTTTCTAACTGGCGGGCTATCGTATCTGCCACAATGGTTGCATCTAATTCCGGCCGGCGAATTTCAAGGATGTTGATCTGAACATCTTCTTTCCCTGTTAATTTTTTAAGTTCTTCTTTAATACGGTCTACTTCGCCACCACCTTTACCGATGATAATACCCGGTTTGGAGGTATGAATGGTAACGATTAATTTATTAAGGGTACGCTCAATTACAATTTTAGAGATTCCACCTTTGTTAATACGAGCATTCAGGTAATTCCTGATTTTATCGTCTTCAATCAGTTTTACAGCGTAATCTTTTTTGTGTGCGTACCAGTTACTATCCCATCCTCTGATAATTCCTAACCTGGCGCCTACCGGATTTGTTTTCTGACCCATATTTTTTATTTGCTGGTGCCATTTTTTACAGCACCTTTTTAAAATTTATTTGTTATCCACTATTACGGTTACATGGTTGCTGCGTTTACGTACCCGGTATCCACGGCCCTGTGGGGCGGGGCGCATACGTTTTATTACTCTTGCACCATCTACAAATATTGTTTTTACTACCAACCCGTTTTCATCAGCGCCCTCGTTTTTTTGTTTCCAGTTGCTGATGGCGGAAATTACCAGCTTACGCAGGGGAACTGCCGGGTGCTTGGGGTTGTGTTGTAACACAGCCAATGCTTTTTCTACTTCCATACCACGTATTAAATCGGCTAATAACCGCATTTTACGGGGTGAAGTGGGGTAGTTATTCAGTTTTGCTATTGCTTCCATTTTTATTAGTTTCTTTTTCTTGTTTATGAATTTTTGTTACCTGTGTGTAAGCTATTCATAAACAGGAAATACCATGATTACATTTTTTTACTTGAGTGTCCTTTAAAGTTCCGGGTAGGTGCGAACTCGCCCAATTTATGGCCTACCATAAATTCAGTAACATATACGGGAATAAATTTGTTTCCGTTATGAACTGCAAAAGTATGGCCTACAAAATCCGGAGAAATAGTACTTCTGCGGCTCCAGGTTTTGATAACCCCTTTTTTTAATTTCCCTTCTGTCATCGAAAGCACTTTTGTTTCTAATTTCGATTCGATGTAAGGGCCTTTTTTTAATGAACGACTCATATTCTTTTTGTTTGTTTATTTTCCGGAGCTACCGGATATTTTAACAGTCTTGTTTACTTATTACTTAATTTTTTACCATTCTTACGCTGGATGATCATTTTATTGGATCCTTTGCTGCGGGTACGGGTAATTTGGCCTTTAGCATATTTACCGGTACGGCTGCGGGGGTGCCCGCCTGAAGCTTTACCTTCACCACCACCCATCGGGTGATCTACCGGGTTCATTGCCACTGCCCGGGTACGTGGGCGTACACCTAACCAACGATTACGGCCGGCTTTACCTGCTCTTTCCAGGCTATGATCACTATTGCTAACTACACCTACCGTGGCGTAGCAGTTTACCAATACCCTGCGAATTTCCCCGCTAGGCATTTTAAGAATAGCATATTTTTCTTCTTTGTTGCTCAATTGAGCTGAAGTACCTGCACTTCTTACTAAAATACCGCCCTGGCCGGGTTGCATTTCTATATTGTGCACATTGGTACCCAGGGGCATATTTTTCATCATTAATGCATTGCCCAGTTCGGGTGCCACATTATCACCGCTTACGATGGCTTGTCCTACCTGCAAACCTTGCGGGGCAATGATGTATCGTTTTTCTCCATCGGCATAAGCAACCAGTGCAATAAATGCAGTACGATTGGGATCATACTCAATTGTTTTTACAGTGCCGGGAATATCTTTTTTATTTCTTTTAAAATCAATTTTACGGTACATGGTTTTGTTTCCGCCTCCCATATAACGCATACTTCTACGGCCCGAACTGTTGCGGCCGGCAGTATTCTTTTGTTTTTCCAATAAAGATTTCTCGGGTGAACTGGTTGTAATTTCTACATAGGCATTACCAATTCTCCATCGGGTTCCTGCTGTGGTTGGTTTGTATTTTCTAAGTGCCATTTTTAATTTCTATTTTCCTGCATTTGCGGTAGCAGGTGTACCATTCATTTTACAATTTTTGTAACTTATACTGTTTCGTATAAGTCAATAGTTTCTCCTTCTGCTACGGTTACAATTGCTTTTTTCCTGGCAGGCTTACGGCCTACTACGTAACCGGCTTTGGTGTATTTCGATTTTAATTTTGACGGGGATACGCAAGTGTTTACTTCTTCTACCTGCACGCCGTAAAATTCCTGGATAGCGTTTTTAATTTCCAGTTTGTTTGCCTTACGATCTACAATAAATGTATAGCGATTTGATTTTTCTGAAAGCTTATTTGCCTTTTCAGATAAAACAGGCTTTATTAATACATCTGACAGTTTCATAATCTCTTAATTTGATAGTTTACAACCGCTGCCGGTTATTATGCTTCTTTTGCTTCTTCTGAAAATAATTTAGCTGCTGTTTCAGACATCACCAATACATTTGCATTGAGTATATCGTAAGTATTCATATCACTAATAACAGTACCGGTAACGCCTTGTACATTACGCAGGCTCAGGTAGAGGTTATCATTATATTCCGGAATTACAAATAAAGATTTCTTTTGGGCAATGTTGAGGCTTTTTAAAATACCTGCAAATGTTTTTGTTTTGGGCGCATCCATTTGTACATCTTCTAAAACTACTATTGCGTTGTCTTTAGCTTTATAAGATAAAGCGCTCATTTTAGCCAGGTCTTTTACCTTCCGGTTCAGTTTTATATCATACCCGTGAGGTTTTGGCCCAAAGATAGTACCCCCGCCTTTGTACAAGGGGTTACGCAGGTTGCCTTTACGGGCGCCGCCGGTACCTTTTTGTTTGTGTAACTTTTTAGAAGAACCTTTCACTTCCATGCGGGTTTTCACTTTATGTGTACCCTGGCGCTGTGCACCCTGGTATTGTTTTACGGCCAGGTATATAACATGGTCGTTGGGTTCAATACCAAATATTTCAGTCGGTAAATCTAAGGTTCTACCGGTTTTTTCTCCTTTTATATTTACTATATCTACTTGCATAATTATTTCTGAATTAAAACGATGGAACCATTATGGCCGGGAACCGAACCACTGATAAGTATATAATTTTTTTCAGGGAAAATTTTTACTACTTTCAATCCTTTCATTTTTACCCTGTCGCCACCCATACGGCCGGCCATACGCATCCCTTTAAAAACCCGGGAAGCATCGGATGAGTTACCGATAGAACCGGGTGCACGCTGGCGATCATGCTGGCCATGAGATTGTTCGCCCACGCCATGAAAGCCATGACGTTTTACTACACCCTGGAAACCTTTTCCTTTAGTAGTACCCACTACTTTCACGCTGTCGCCTTCAGAAAAAATTTCTACGGTGATGCTGTCACCTACATTTTTATCTGACTCGCCATTGCGAATTTCTTTTACTACTTTTTTAGGGGCTGTTTGTGCTTTTGCGAAATGGTTGATTTCGGCTTTGATGGAGTGTTTTTCTTTTTTGTCGCCGAATGCGATTTGGAGCGCATTATAACCGTCAGTTTCAACGGTTTTCTTTTGTGTAACCACGCATGGCCCTGCTTCTATAACAGTAACGGCAGTTTGTTTGCCGTTTGTGTCAAAGATGCTGGTCATGCCAACTTTCTTACCAATAATACTTTTCATCTCTTATTTTTTGTGCCCAGCGCTCCTTATAACTTATTTTTTTCAAGCATTTACTAAAATGCTGTTATAAGGAGTTAAGCGTTTATATAACCTAAGAACTGTTCTGGCGCCTTTCTCTTCAAGTTAAACTGAAGAGACGGTTCGTCAGGCTTTAATTTCTACGTCCACACCGCTTGGTAAGTCTAACTTACTTAAAGCATCTACGGTACGGCTGCTGCTGGTATAAATATCCAGCAAACGTTTGTGCGTACACAATTGGAATTGCTCACGGGCTTTTTTATTCACGTGAGGGGAACGCAATACGGTAAAGATTTTCTTATGCGTAGGTAAAGGAATAGGTCCTGTTACTACGGCTCCGGTACTGCGTACTGTTTTTACAATCTTTTCAGCTGATTTATCTACCAGGTTGTGATCGTAAGACTGTAATTTGATCCTAATGCGTTGTGACATAAACAAAGAACTTTAAAAAATCCGTTTTTAAATTTGGAGTGCAAAGGTAAGGGCAATTTTAATATCAGCAAAAGAAATAGGGAAAGAATTTTTAAGTTTTTTTTACTTGCCGGGATCAGGAGCTATACTTACCGGGATTTTTTGAAACATTTATACCCAAAAACAAGTTCGGGAACGGTTTTTGGAAATGTATCATTACTATAAAAAACCATTATGAAATATATCCTGGCCATTTTGCTGTTTTATTCACCTTTTTACCTGGCTGCTCAAAATTTTCAATGGGACCTGTATGCCGGGGTAGCCAACTACCAGGGCGACTTACAGGGGCGCCGTTTTACATTCGAACAATCTAAACCCAGTATAGGCCTGGGCTTAAGCTATGGTTTTACGCCCCATTTCCTGGTTAGGGGCGCCGCCCATTACATGACGGTATCGGGTGACGATAAAAATAACACAAAAGCTACCGGGATATTATATCGCAACCTCAATTTTACATCTAAGATTTGGGAGGCTCAATTGGCAGTGGAATACCAATTATTTAATATACAGGAAAGAAGCTTTACCCCTTATATTTTTGCAGGTATTGCTGCATTTCACTTTAACCCCTATTCTTTCGACAGCCTGGGAACTAAAGTGTATTTACGATCATTAAGTACCGAAGGCCAGGGCCTGGCGGCATACCCGGATCGAAAACCCTATAAAAACAATCAAATCGCCATTCCTTTTGGTGGTGGTTTAAAATTAGCCATAAGCCCCAAAATAACTGTGGGAGTGGAACTGGGTTTGCGTAAATTATTTACTGATTATTTAGATGATGTAAGTACAACGTATGTAGATTCTGCTACATTATTTGCAGCCAAAGGAGCCCAGGCCATTGAGTTTGCTTACCGGGGAAGCGAAATACACGGAGCGCCACCCTACCCCGCAGCCGGTTCGCAAAGAGGAAACCCAAAGATTAAAGACTGGTATTATACCACCGTTTTTAGAATGAGTTTTAATTTGGGCAATAACTTTACTGCTGGTAAAAAAAGCAAACTGGGCTGCCCGGTAAACATATATTGAAGCTGAATTTTTTAAAAAATCAATTATTAATAGATTGTATACTTTTCAACCTTGCATTCCATAATTTTACTGCCAGGTAAATAATTAATTGTTTTCCAAAAATACATTTTCCCTTTTAGCTTCTTTCGATCAGCAGAAAAAGTAATAATTTCTTCGGGTTCTAAAAAACTTTCTTCAACCATTACATGATTTTCATATTTATATTCACGTATTAGCGTATCTCCCAAATTAACCACCTGTACTATTCCATCAATGGGGAAATAATTGGAATGATATATTTTTTTTATATCATTACAACTTATTTGAATGCTATTATGCATTTTATTTTTCGGGGAAATTAATATCAGTTTAGCGCCAGAAAATCCATTTTTAGATTTACGAATCTCAAAAATCTGGTCTGCCACACTGTCTTTTGGAATAATACTGCTGAAAGTATTACCAGCCAGGGGAATAGTTATTAGCTTACCACTTGAAGCAGACCTACTATTGAAAATACAAACCGACAGATCATTATCACTTAAATTCGATGCAATTTGCTGAATGAATTTTTTCTTACTACCGCTATCTTTTTCGGCTGTTTGGTACAACCAGTTTTTAATAGAACGAATAGTGATTTCTTCGTTAATATTATCGGCATTCCGGTCTATACCATTTTGCGCCTTTAACGTATTACTGAAAAAAAGTCCCGATAAAAATCCTAATATAAGAACTGTAATAATTTTCATTTTAAAATTTTAATATTACTGAAAAACGATTCTGGCAGTAAAATAATTAGTATTCCCAAATCCCGGTATAGAAGGTACTGCAGGGCTGTTAAATGAAATGAGCCAATTAAAAATACAAAAAAAACTTTGTTATTATCAAAACGATTAACGTACAAAGTTAAAACTCCAGGTATGAATGCCACGGTAGGTAAAGGGTATTATTTCCATTGATTAACTGAATAAAGCCATTTTCAAAAATAGGAACCCTAAAATAAAAGACTGGTATTACAGCACAGTTTTTCGCTTAAGTTATACCATGCAGATAAGTGAAAGCGGTGGCATAAGATGGATATTGGAATACCGGGTAAATGTTTTTTAAATTTTTTTTGTAAAATTTGATTAAATAGCTAATTCCATTAATTTTAGTAAAATTCGTTCCTAAAGAAACTAAAAGATTTTATATGTTAAATAGGATTTTAATATTGGTTTTAATTCTAGTTTTAGAATTTATTTCAGTAACGGCTCAAGATTTAATGAATGATATGCCTCGCCAAACTATTTCAGTTAATAGCGTTCCTAAAAGCTGGTTTCAAATTGAAACTGGCTTAGGTATAAAAATCAATAAAAAATCATTTGAGAAAATAACAAGGTATGCTCTACCCAGTTTGCTTCTTAGATTTGGTCTTACTAATAAGGTGGAGGCGAGGTTCATTACAGGAATAGCTTATAGCCGTTATCATTTTTTTACCCCCAATCAAGATAGTAAGGGAAATACATGGGGTTCTGGTCCTATTGAAATTGGAGGAAAAATAAAATTACTTAAAGAGAAAAAAAAATTCCCATCGGTGAGTTTTACTGCACATTATAGGATAAATAAAAATCTACGTCTCAGTTCTGATAGTATAAATGGTGGAAATTTTCGCATTTCATTTCAAAACAGGTTATCTGATAATTTTCAACTAGATTATAGTACCGGTATTAACTGGATTTCTTGGCCGTCACCAGAAAGATATATTTATACTGTATCACCTGTTTGGCATATTAATGAAAAATGGAGGGGGTATATTGAAGCATCTGGTATTATTTGGAGCGATATCAGTCCCCTTCATTTTATAAGAGCAGGTGGAGGCTACCATCATTTCCAGCAATATTCTATTGATCTAATTTGTGGCAAAGCCTGGAACAAAAAAGAAAGTTACAGGTTAGAAACCTTTCCGAGTGGGGAAATTTTCCTGCAGTTTACCTGGCGGATAAAATCTACATCAAATGATAATTATTACTTAAAGAATTTTTGAGAAAGGAAATAGTTAAACAATTTCTTCTCTTCCGAGATTAAAATTAAAGTGCCTTATTCAAATTTATTTTACACTACCTCCGCTGCTTTCTCTCTTATTCACTTGAGGTTTCCCGCTGTAGTGTATGGAACCCCCGCTACTGGCATTGGCATTTAAAAGCATACTGGCATATACATCCACGTCTGCGCCGCTGCTGGCTTCTGCATCAGTATTTTCGCTCAACAGGTTCCTGGCATGTATTTCTGCACCTGACGAAGCCTGGGCGGTAAGGGTGCGGGTGCGACCTGAGATTTTAATTTGCCCGGCACTGCTGCTTTGCAGGTTAATGGATGGCGCATTCGCATTAATTTTTACTTCACCCGAACTGGATGCACTGATAAAAAATGCATCCGCAGTTTTAAAAACCCCGGTTGCTTTTATTTCTGCTGATGCACTTACTTGAATCTTGTTTAATTCCGGTACAGTAATATATACGTTACAAGTTCCATTACGCAGGTTTACGTATTTTTCAAAACCAATACTCAGGGTGCTACCGCTCACATCGGTTAATACATCTTCTATCAAATTATCGTCGGCCTCTACTACCACGCTTACGGTATTGCCCTGGGTAAGGATTACCTCTACATCTCCCGAAACCTTTAACCCCTTAAAATCACTTACCTGCCGGGTTTGCTTTACCAGGTTGCCGCTACCGGATTTGTACCGGCAGCCATAAAAAAGGAGGATACCTAATAAAATGAAAATAACTCTTTTCATAATAACCTACTTTACTTTTATTTTAAAGAATAAAATAATTAAATACAACTTTTACACCCATCCTGCATCTAAGGATTTAATTTACATTTGCAGACAATATGCAAAATAAAATTCTCATTCTCGATTTTGGATCTCAATATACTCAATTAATTGCCCGGGCAATACGGGAACTTAATGTGTATTGCGAAATAATCCCCTATCATAAAAATATTGATTTTACACCTGGTTTAAAAGGAATTATTTTATCCGGCTCTCCCTGCTCGGTAAATGAAAAAGAAGCGCCGGTAGTAAATATTCCCCGGCTCATAGAAAAAGTGCCGGTATTGGGTATTTGTTATGGCGCACAACTCAGTGCCAAATTATATGGCGGGGTGGTAAATAAGAGTAATAAAAGGGAATATGGCAGGGCACAATTGCTCATCAGCCGGTCTTCATTACTTTTAAAACACATAAACAGCAATAGCCAGGTGTGGATGAGTCATAGTGATTCCATTCAGCAATTACCCCCTGATTTCTCCATTATTGCCCATACCGAAAGCATTCCTGTGGCTGCATTTGAATTTATGTCTTCCAGGTATCCTTTATATGGATTACAGTTTCATCCTGAAGTATATCACAGCACAGAAGGAAAAACTATTTTAAAAAATTTCCTGCTGGAAATTTGCCAATGCCAGGCAGACTGGACCCCGGCTCATTTTATAACTCAAACTGTTCAGGAACTCAAGGAAAAGATTGGTGACGGGCAAGTGGTGATGGCCTTAAGTGGCGGAGTAGACAGTACCGTAGCAGCCACCCTTATTCATAAAGCGGTTGGCGACAGGCTGCATGGTATTTTTGTAGATAATGGCGTTTTACGCAAACACGAATTTGAACAAGTGCTGGCAGATTATAAACAATTAGGTTTAAACGTAAAAGGTATTGATGCACACAGGCACTTTTATACTGCACTGGCAGGGAAAACAATGCCCGAGGAAAAAAGAAAAGCCATTGGCCGGTCCTTTATAGAAATCTTCGACCAGGAATCTCATAAACTTTCCGGTATTGATTTTTTAGGGCAAGGCACTATTTATCCTGATGTAATTGAATCGGTATCTGTTCATGGCCCTTCGGCTACCATTAAAAGCCATCATAATGTAGGAGGATTACCCGAAACCATGAAACTTAAATTAATAGAACCCTTGAGGCTTTTATTTAAAGATGAAGTACGCAGGATTGGTGCCGAGCTCGGCATCCCACCCAATATGCTTGGCAGGCATCCCTTTCCCGGCCCGGGGCTGGCTATTAGAATTTTAGGAGAAGTTACAGAAGATAAGGTACGGTTATTGCAAGATGCTGATGATGTTTATATATCGGCATTAAAAAAGTATAATTTATATCATGCAGTATGGCAGGCAGGAGCCATTTTATTACCGGTAAAAAGTGTAGGTGTAATGGGTGATGAAAGAACATATGAATATACATTAGCATTAAGGGCAGTTACCTCGGTAGATGGTATGACGGCAGACTGGGCACAGCTCCCCTACGATTTCCTGGCTTATGTAAGTAACGAAATTATAAACACAGTAAAAGGCATTAACCGTGTTGTATATGATATTAGTAGTAAACCCCCGGCCACTATTGAATGGGAGTAAATTGAAAAAAATATGATAAACCCAATGAAATATATTGCACTTGCCTTTTTTTTAACTTTTGCTTTTACATTCAGCAAAGCACAGGTAACAGACACGGCTGTAAAACCTTTTGTTTTAAAAAGTGATCCCGTAATACCTGCCCATACCATTAACAGTTACCATATTGCCATATTTGCCCCCTTGTACCTGGACTCTGCATTCAATGGTAATGATTACCGGTATGCCAAAAACTTTCCCCGGTTTACTTTGCAAGGCTTTGATTTTATACAAGGCGCTCAAATGGCGCTGGATAGCCTGGGCATTACAAACAACAATATTACGGCCAGTATTTATGATTCCAAATCATATATCCAACCCGTGGATATGCTTATAGAAAACCATGCCCTGGATAGCGTAAACTTAATTATAGGATCGGTAAAAGATTTAGATTACACCCAGCTTGCCGATTTTGCACAACAAAAAAACATCCCCTTTTTATCTGCTACGTACCCGAATGATGGCGGTATTACCCACAATCCTTTTTTAGTGATTATGAACCCCACTTTAAAAGCCCATTGCGAAGCCATATTCAGTAATATTTTACAGAATCACGGCAGTAAAAATATTGTACTCGTTCGTAAACCCGGCAGCCAGGAAGATAAGGTAGCTGCTTATTTCGATAATATTAATACACCGGACGGAAAGCCTCTTTTGAAACTGAACGTGTTGAACATAGACAATGATGATTTTTCTTCTTTAAAAAATGCATTAGACAGCAACAAACAAAATATCATAATTGGAGGTAGCTTATCTGAAGCATTTGCTACCCGGCTGGCTACTGCCTGCAGTAGTTTAAATAAGGGATATCCATCCCTTTTATTTGGGATGCCGAATTGGGAGAATTTTACTTTCATTAATAATAAACCATTAAAAGATTACCCGGTATATTTTACCAGTTCTTATTATAACGGTAAATGGGATAATACAAGCAAGATGGTGCAGGATACATACCGTACAAAATACCAGGGCAACCCTTCAGAACTGGTATTTAAGGGATATGAAACCACATTCCGGTTTATACAGTTGCTTACAAAATACCCCGATGATTACATGAGCCATTTAAACGATTCTGGTGTAAAAGTTTTTAGTGACTTCAATTTCATGCCCGTTTTCTTAAACCGGTCGTCAAAAGTTCCTGATTATTTTGAAAACAAACACCTGTATTTTTTAAAAGCATTCAATGGAAACATAAGCCGGGTATGGTAGGTATTACCATGCCCTCTGCATGCTGTATTCAAATGCACTGAGGGTTTGTACTTTTTCCTTTTTTTCGCCAAAATATTTTAAGGGTGCTTCTATTTCTGAAGGCTTCATATAGCCGGCAATGGGTGCCGGTATGGCTGATACCGAAGAAAGAAAAATAGTATTGGGAAACTCAAGTTGGCCATGGGTTAAATATACCGCCAGTTCATGCACTTTATTTTCAGGATCATATTTATAAATAGTATTATTAAATTTCACCGGTTTTTTAAATTCGGCATTGAATTTTATAGCATAATAATGGGCATTGATATAATCTGCAACCCTTTTATCCTTATAAGTGCTTTTGTCCATTATTTTGCACCAGCCGCACCAATCGGTATATACATCAATTAAAACAGGCCTGGGGTCGTTCACATACAAACTGTCTGCCTCCTGAATATCAATCCAATTCACTTTCCCTTTGGGAGCCCATGACCAGGCTAAGCATAAAATTATTATGGGTACAGTAGCCCATGTCCATTTTCTTTGTTGCATCCTAAATTGTTTTGTAGCTTACAGCATCAATAAAACGGCAAAGGAATGCAAAAAATTGTGATTGCCATCACAGGTGCCAGTGGCGCCATATATGCAAAGCAAATATTAACAAAATTACAGCGTATACAGCCAAAGGAACTGGAAGTAGCCGTTGTAATGACGGAAAATTCAAAAACAGTATGGAAAACAGAATTGGGAGATACCAGCTACCAGGAGATACCATTTACACAATACAGTAATTTTGATTTTTCGGCCGCCTTTGCATCGGGCTCGGGAAATTTTGGAACCATGATAATTATACCCTGCAGCATGGGTACATTAGGCCGCATAGCCCATGGCATTTCCAATGATTTAATTAGCCGGGCGGCTGATGTAATTTTAAAAGAAAGAAGAAAATTAATTTGTGTAGCCCGGGAAACACCTTACAACTTAGTGCATATACGCAATATGGAAACCATCACTTTGGCCGGGGGTATTATATGCCCGGCGACCCCCTCTTTTTACAGCAAGCCACAAACGGCAGATGAAATCGTAGCCACCGTGGTAGACCGGGTTTTAGATCTGGCAGGAATAGCCATTGATACTTACCGGTGGGGTACACAAAAAAAATAAACCCCGGTTTTTTACCCGGGGTAGCATTCATTTATATTTTGCAAAAACTCATTACCTAAGATCAACCACTTCTACACCCGGGTATTTTTTTGCATCAAAAACAAACATTGCATCCGTAATAGAGCCATTTGTTTTTAATGCCGATGTACTATAAGTATAGCGGTTACCGTTTTTTTCAAATATTTTGGTTGCGCTTATTACATTATTTTCCACGTACACTAAAACTTTATGAAAAGGTTTTGTTTTATCTATCGGCGTAAGCTCCACCTCTTTCATATTCTTACCATTCATTTTTACCGGGCCGTTTAATTTATATAAGAAGGCTTTATCGTAAAAATTGGTAAATAATTTTTGAGGTGTAATGGAATTGGCATTGGGGTCTATTTTTGTAATGGTCACTTCATTGGATGCTTTATCATAGGTCCAAACATTGGATCCATCAGAATAAATTTCCTGGCCATTGATACTTACCCGGTAATTAGTGCCTTTCATAAATACTTTACCCGTTTTAGTACCTAAAGATTTTCCGGCGCTGTTTTCAATTTTAAGTAAAAAATTGGCCTGTACGGTTTTGTAGGTTTTAAACTTAGCGCTTACTGCATCTAAAATCTTTTTTGCCTCCGGGTCACTGCTGCCCATTCCTTTGGGCACCTGGGCCTGTGTATAAAAAACAGTTCCTAATAAAAAAACTAATAGGGATAATTTATTCATTGATTATTCATTTCATTAAAATGGTTGCAAAGATAAGAATAAGACCCATTTATCATCCGCATGTTTAATCAAAAAAGATAAGAAACTGTTAATACCAAGCCGGCCGCTTTTATTTTAGGGTTACAAATCCTTTATTTTGAAATGAATATTTAAATTGCAAATACTTCAACACAACTCTTCTTTTTGATTCAACGCTAAATCAAAAAAAAAATAATTCATTCATCATATGGAAAAGAATATTGCCTTATCCCAAAGGGAGAGTTATACCCCATCTTCATGTACCCATTTCTTATGGTGGCTGGCCACTGCAGAAAAAGAAATAATTACAGATGCCCTCATCGACCGCAACCGCTACCGGATTATTGGTATGACGGTATTGGGTACCTGGATTTTTGCAACCGCAACATGGACCTATTTTTTCAGCACCATGGTTACGGCCCCGATCATTTATATTTCACTGGGATTCTTTATGGGGTTCATCATACTGAGTATTGACCGAGCTTTGATAAAAGGAATCACAAAAAACAACAAACGAAAATTAACGCCCCTCTTGCTGAGGGGATTACTGGCTTTAACCATTGGGAGCTTTATGGCACAACCTGCCGTATTGTATATGTTTGATAAAGAAATAAAAGTGCAAACCTCATTTGATAATGAAAATAAAAAGATCGCTAAAAGGTCAGAACTTGATTCTTTATTTAAAAATCAAAAAACAGAATTATCAGATACTAAAAATAAACTCCTGTTACAAAATGAAACCCGCTACCAGGAAATGCTGGAGGCAAAAGATCATTTTCTTGCAGAAACCGATGGCAGCGGGGGCAGCGGAAAAATCGGGATTAGCACCATTGCCAAAGCAAAGCAAAAAGAATATGAGAAATCAGATTCAGCATACCGGGCACTGGCAATGGAAAATAAAATTAAAACCGATTCCATTGACAGGGCCCTGGGCATTATCGCCGATCATATTAAAAAAGAAGAAACCCGGTTTGACGCCCTGATGAATAATGGTTTCTTAACCCGTATTGAGGCGCTGACGCACTTACTGGATAAAAATAAAGCATTGCAATACCGGTATTATCTTATTGTATGTATTTTAATGCTGATTGAACTCATGCCCGTGATTGCAAAGACCCTATTGCCTGCCGGCACTTACGATGAAAAAGTAAAATTGCGGGAAGAAATGGAAATTGAAATGGCCTCTTATAATATACACCGGGAGCAATTATTGAAAGAAGCCTATAATCAAATGGCGTTTGAAAATGATAAAGAAACCATCAGTGCTTTTTTTTCGCTCACCCAGGCCGACCGGTATGAAAAAATAAAAGCATTTAGCCGACGCTGGCGGGATGAGAACCATCAAAGCTTTGACGGCTTTTGGGAAAAAATTAAAAGAGATATCTTAACCCGGCAGGAAAATTAAATATGCACAACTACCGGCGTCTTTTAATTACGAGAAAGCAATTCCTTATTTTTGCCCACTATGGCAAAAGCGAGTAGCGATACCCCATTAATGCAGCAACACAATGCTATCAAGGCTAAATACCCTGATGCCATCCTGCTTTTCAGGGTAGGTGATTTTTATGAAACATTTGGGCAGGATGCCATCATCACCTCCCGGGTGCTGGGCATTACCCTTACCAAAAGAAATAATGGAAGTGCAGGGTCTGCAGAGCTTGCCGGCTTCCCGCATCATGGCCTGGATACCTATTTACACAAACTGGTAAAAGCGGGTTACCGGGTGGCTATATGCGATCAATTAGAAGACCCCAAAGCAGCAAAGGGAATTGTAAAAAGAGGAGTAACAGAATTAGTAACACCGGGTGTAGCAACCAGCGATAAATTATTAGAGCATAATAATAATAATTTTCTGGCTGCCCTCCACTTTTCTGATCACCTCATTGGAAGCGCTTTTTTAGATATTTCAACCGGCGAATTTTTTATTGCAGAAGGCAACCGGGAATACACGGATAAATTATTACAAAGCCTGCAGCCGGCCGAAGTGATTTTTGAAAGGAACAAACAAAAATTATTTAAAGAATATTTTGGTACCCACTTTTTCACTTATACATTAGATGAATGGATCTTTAGCCCGGTATATGCAGCAGAAAACCTGCTAAAGCATTTTGGTACCCATAGCCTGAAAGGTTTTGGGGTAGAAGAAATGGAAATGGGAATCATTGCATCGGGAGCCATATTGCATTACCTGAAAGATACCGAACATCCCAACCTGCAGCATATTACCAGCTTACAACGTATAAACCGGGATGATCATTTATGGATGGATCGGTTTACCATCCGTAACCTGGAACTCATCAGCAATCATGCAGATGCTCATACGCTCTTTAAAACCATCAATCATACCGTATCTCCCATGGGTGCCCGGTTGCTTCGCCGCTGGCTGCTGATGCCTCTCAATAACCTTATGAGCATCAATGAGCGGCTTGATACCGTAGAGTACCTGATTAAAGAAACAGATACCCGAAATAAAATTACCCAACATATAAAGCTTGCCGGTGATGTGGAAAGGTTGGCTGCAAAAGTGCCTTTAAAAAAAATTAATCCCAGGGAAGTGTTGCAAATTGCCCGGGGATTGCAGCAAACCTTAGCTTTAAAAGAAATTTGCGATACCGCCACAAATACGCATTTAAAAAGATTGGGCTCATCGCTAAATGGCTGTTCCTATATTTTAGAAAAGATTACGAAAGAAATAAATGAAAACCCACCCGTTGCTATTCATAAAGGAGGACTAATTGCCCCCGGTATACATGCCGGGCTGGATGAACTGAGAGAAATTGCAACAGGAGGAAAAAATTATTTAATCCAGATGCAACAAAAAGAAGCCGCCATTACCGGTATATCTTCTTTAAAGATTGGGTTTAATAATGTATTTGGTTACTACCTGGAAGTAACAAACCTGCATAAATCTAAAGTACCCGAAAACTGGATCAGGAAACAAACACTGGCCAATGCAGAGCGATATATTACACCAGAATTGAAAGAATATGAAGAAAAGATAACGGGCGCCGAAGATAAAATATTACAAATAGAGCAGGACCTGTTCCAGGAATTGCTCAACGAATTGCAGGATTATATTGCACCCATGCAGGTTAATGGCCATGTAATGGCAGTACTGGATTGCCTTTGCTGTTTTGCCAGCATTGCTTTACAATACAAATACAAAAAGCCCCTCTTGCATGAAGGCAATGAGCTGGAGTTGAAAGATAGCCGGCACCCGGTTATAGAAAGGAACCTGCCCGCAACCGAACACTATATCAGCAACGATATTACACTGAACAACGAAACGCAGCAACTTATTATTTTAACCGGTCCCAACATGAGTGGTAAAAGCGCCATACTCAGGCAAACAGCACTCATTACATTAATGGCACACCTGGGATGTTTTGTGCCTGCCGCATCGGCCAAAATACCCCTTACCGATAAAATATTTACCCGGGTAGGCGCCAGCGATAACCTGAGCGGCGGCGAAAGTACATTTATGGTAGAGATGAATGAAACGGCAAGCATCATCAATAACCTTTCTTACAAAAGTTTAATATTATTAGACGAAATTGGCAGGGGCACTTCTACTTACGATGGTATTTCCATTGCCTGGAGCATTGCAGAATATTTACATGAATCTCCCCATAAACCGAAAACATTATTTGCTACCCATTACCATGAATTGAATGAACTGGAACATCGCTTTGCCCGAATAAAAAACTATCATATTACCAATAAAGAAGTGGGGAATAAAGTGATTTTTTTAAGAAAACTGGCACCGGGTGGCAGTACACATAGTTTTGGTATTCATGTAGCCCGGATGGCGGGCATGCCACCCAGCCTCATTAACCGGGCCAATGAAGTGCTTGCCCAGTTAGAAGAAAAAAATGGGGAAGGCCAACAGGAAAATATAAAAGATAAAATAAAAGAAATAGCATTGCCCAAAATGCAACTCAGTATTTTTGATGCACATTCCGCTACTTTTGAGGAAATACGCCAATTGCTTGATTCGGTAGATATAAACAGGCTTACACCTGTTGAAGCCTTGTTAAAATTGCAGGAAATAAAGAATAAAATTAAATAATAGAAACGGCCATAATATCTTGTGCAACAATTTTACTACTTGTGTAGTCTTTCTTTTTAACATGATGATTCGTGCAAAACATATCTTTTTTTTAATACTCAGTTTATTTTTTAGCAGTTTGGGTTTTACGCAAGTGTGTACTACTTTAGGGCAAACGCCGGCATCGGCATTCCCCGTTTGCGGTACTACCAATTTTCATCAGCAAACAGTTCCTATCTGCGGACTAACGCCATTATTTGTTCCGGGTTGTACCGATGGTGCAAATTATATGGATACGAACCCCTTCTGGTATAAATTTACATGCTATCAAAGCGGAACCCTGGGCTTTTTAATTACGCCCAATGATCCCAATGATGATTACGACTGGCAATTATATGATATTACGGGTTTACCTCCCGAAGCAGTATTCAGTAATCATAACATTATTGTAACCGGTAACTGGGCGGGTACTTATGGTACCACAGGTACTGCAGCCGGTGGTTTAAATTATATTCATTGTGCCAGTGACCCCGCTGCAGGCGCATCTACCTTTGCCGCCATGCCCAACCTGGTACAAGGCCACCAATATTTATTATTAGTAAGTCATTTTACACAAACACAAAGCGGCTATTCATTAAGTTTTAATGGAGGCAGCGCCATCATTACAGATCCTAAACTTCCGCTCATTAAAAGCGCCGTGGCTCCCTGCGATGGTACAAAAATTTTAGTAACTTTTAATAAAGACATTAAATGCAATACTCTGGCTGCCAATGGGAGTGATTTTAGATTAAATATTCCCGGTGCCGCTATCATTGCTGCCAATGCTGCCAAATGTAGTTCATCTTTTGATTTTGATAGTTTGGAATTAACGGTAAATATGCCTTTACCACCGGGAACACATACTTTGTATGCAAAAATAGGAACCGATAACAATACTTTAAAAGATAACTGTGATCATGAAATTAATGTAGATGACAGTGTACAGTTTACCGTATATCCCTTATATCCCACCCCCATGGATAGTATAGTTCCGGTATCATGCGCTCCCCAAACTGTAGAATTGGTTTTTAGAAAAAGAATGATGTGTAACAGTATTGCCGCTGATGGATCTGATTTTACGATAACCGGGCCCTCTCCCATCCTTATTACAGGCGCCCGGGGTAATTGTGAAAATGGGTTAAGTTTTACAATTACCCTCACCCTGGATAAGCCAATACAAAAAGGCGGCGTATACACGGTGCATTTAAAAAACGGGTCGGATGGCAACCCCATTTTAGATGAATGTGCCCAGGCTACACTGGTACCCAGTAGCCTAAACTTTATTGTAAAAGATACAGTAAATGCAGATTTTAGTTACCATACAAATTTTGGTTGTGCTAAAAACCAGGTAGCATTTTTTCATAATGGCCAAAATGGCATTACGCAATGGTTGTGGAATTTTGATAACATACAAACTTCTACACTGCAAAACCCCGTAAAAGATTATTATGATTTTAACCCTAAGAATGTAAAATTAATTGTAACCAATGGGGTATGCAGCGATACCGCAGAAATAAACCTGGTTTTCAATAATTATATGAAAGCCAGTTTTGAAATTACATCCTTAGTATGCCCGGGCGAAAAAGCGATAATAAAAAATCAGTCTGTTTCTAACAGCCCCCTCAGTTGGAATTGGAATTTTAATTATTCCTCAAGTTCCACCTTACAAAATCCACCGCCTCAAATTTTTACAAATAATTTCCCCAATACCGTGATTGAAGTACCGGTAACCCTGGTTATTTCAAATGCCTATGGCTGTTATGATACGGCTACGCAATATATAAAAGTGATTAATAATTGTTTTATTGCCGTACCGGCCGCTTTTACACCCAATGGAGACGGGCTCAATGATTATTTTTATCCACTCAATGCCTATAAAGCAAACAACCTGCAGTTTGCTGTGTATAATCGTTTGGGGCAGCAAATTTTTTATACTACCGATTGGACGCAAAAATGGGATGGCCGTTTCAAAGGCAATGAGCAAGATCCCGGAACCTATGTATGGACCTTACGCTATGTTCATGCGGATACTAAAAAATTAGTTGAACAAAAGGGTACCGTCATTTTAATTCGCTAAGGCCCATTCCGGGAATCTAAAAAAAACAAGCCCGCTTACACCGGAATAATCAGATAAGCTGAATAAAAGTATTTTATTCAAAATCACCTGCAAGCGTAGTTTTCAAAAATATACCCAGTATTTTTGCACAAAATTGCCATTATGAGTCATACGCCCGTTTATTATGGAGAATATCTGCAATTAGATAAGATCATTGATGCCCAGTTTCCTGAAAGTTTTAAAGAAGGACAAACACCGGCACATGATGAAATGCTTTTTATCATCATTCACCAGGCTTATGAATTATGGTTTAAGCAGGTATTGTTTGAGGTAAGCTCTGTACTGGACATCATGAACCAACCTTCAATAAACGATAATTCATCTGAATTACAAACAGTGGTTCACCGCTTGCACCGCAGCGCAACCATTTTAAAAATATTGGTACAGCAAATAGATATCTTAGAAACCATGACCCCCATGGAATTCCTTGAGTTCAGGGATATGCTCAGGCCTGCATCAGGTTTTCAAAGCTGGCAATTTAAAATACTGGAAGCCAAACTGGGTTTAAAATTTGATGATCGGTTTGGAAAAGAATATTACACATCACAATTAAAACAAAAAGAAATTGACATCATTAAAAGAGCCGAAGATGGTGCCTCGCTGTTACAATTAGTAAACCGCTGGCTGGAGAGAATGCCTTTTTTTGATAATTATAAATATTGGGAAGGCGAAATTATCGGGAATAATGCAGATCAACATCCATTCTGGAAAGAATACCAGCGCATCTATACCGAAGGACTTATGGAAGGTGAAAGAAATAATATTGAATTCTTTAAAAATGTTTTTTATACAGAAAATGAAAACCGGGGGTTAAGTGCAAAAGCATGCCGGGCCGCATTATTTATCTTATTATACAGGGGTTACCCCATGCTGGAACTTCCGTTCCAATTACTGGAAGTACTGATAGAAATAGATAATCAACTGGGTAATTGGCGGTATCGCCACATTAATATGGTACGCAGGATGATTGGCAGCCGCATTGGTACAGGAGGCAGTTCGGGTGCCGGATATTTACAGGGCGCTATGGATAAGCATACTATTTTCAGGGAAATTACCCAACTCAATAGTTTTTTAATCAACACAAAAAAATTACCTAAACTACCAGCCGTACTTACACGAAAATTAGGGTATAATTTGTAATGAATAAAGATTGCCGGGTACCCGTTTTAAATGAAAAAAAGCTTAGCTTTTTTTGTACCGGATCCATATAGGAAGAAAGAAATTAAATTAATTCTTTTAATTTAGATACCACCGTATCTACCTCATCTTTTGTATTGTGCTTACAAAAACTGAAGCGTACCGTAATTTGATTGGGATTATTATTAACTGCCCGGATTACATGGCTTCCCTGTTCGGCGCCCGAAGTGCAGGCGCTTCCGCCACTGGCACAAATATTTTGTATATCCAGGTTAAATAAAAGCATCTCTGTTTTTTCTGACTTAGGAAAGCTTACACTGAGTACTGTATATAAACTGCGGCCCAAACAATCGCCATTAAAACTCACACAGGGAATCTCCTTTTTTAATTGTTCCTGCATGTAATATTTTAATGTACCTGTATAAGCGCTATCATTTTCATAATCGGCCATTGATAATTCCAAAGCCTTCGCAAAACCTACAATCCCATATACATTTTCAGTACCGGCCCGCATATTTCTTTCCTGCGAACCGCCATGCATAAAAGGTTTTATCCTGATATTTTCATTGATGTATAAAATACCCACCCCTTTCGGGCCATGAAATTTATGTGAAGCCCCGGTAATAAAATGCACGGGGGTATTACGTAAATCAAGGGGGAAATGGCCCAGCGTTTGTACGGTATCGCTATGAAAAATGGCATTGTATAATTTACACAGGTTACCCACTTCATGCAGGTCAAGCATATTGCCTATTTCATTGTTGGCATGCATCAGGCTCACCAGCGTTTTCTCTTCAGAAGCAGCCAGTAATTCTTCCAGGTTTTCTACATCTACATGGCCATTGGGTAATAATTTTACATAACTCACTTTTACCAAATCCTGGTTATCTAAATATTCAATTACATGCGACACGCCATGATGCTCAATGGGTGAAGTAATAATATGTTTACAGCCCAGGTCCCGTACCGAAGCAATGATGGCCGTGTTATTACTTTCTGTGCCCCCGCTGGTAAAAAATATTTCAGCCGGGTGTGCATTCACCAGTTTCGCTACTGATTTTCGTGCAGATTCAATGGCGATACGGCTTTCACGCCCATAAGAATAAATGGAAGAAGGGTTTCCAAACTTTTCTGTAAGGTAGGGCAACATGGCTTCTACTACAGCCGGATCTATTGCAGTGGTGGCGGCATTATCAAAATATATTCTTTTCATTGCGGATAATAGTTATAAAACTTCCTGTATATCTTTTATCAGTTTCATGGCAATATTATTTGCCGTAGTTTCAAAATTACTTTCAGAATAAATACGAATAATGGGTTCGGTATTGCTGGTTCTTAAATGTACCCAATCATTCTCAAATTCTATTTTCAACCCGTCTTCGGTATTGATGGGATTGGATTTATATTTCGCTTTTATCTTTTCAAATATCTCGTTCACATTTACATCCTGCTTAAGCTCAATTTTATTTTTGCTAATAAAATATTCGGGATAGGTATTGCGAAGTTGTTTGATGCTTTTTTTACTTTTTGCCAAATGGGTTAAAAAAAGTGCAATTCCAATTAAAGCATCCCGGCCATAATGCAAATCAGGTACAATGATACCGCCATTACCTTCACCGCCAATAACGGCCTGGGTTTCTTTCATTTTATTTACCACATTCACTTCTCCTACGGCACTGGGCGCATACTGCCCGCCATGTTTTAAAGTAATTTCTTTTAGCGCTTTCGTGCTGCTCATATTGCTTACCGTATTCCCCTTTTTACAACTCAATACATAATCGGCAACGGCCACTAAGGTATATTCTTCACCAAAAAAAGAGCCATCTTCGCAAACAAAACAAAGGCGATCTACATCAGGATCTACGGCAATACCCAAAGATGCTTTTTGAGCTACTACTTCACGGCTTAAACCGGTTAAATTTTCCGGTAATGGTTCGGGGTTATGAGCGAATTTTCCATTCATCTCACTATTCAATAAAGTAAACTTCGAAACACCCAGTGCCCGGAACAAAGCAGGCAAGGCCAGCGCCCCGGTACTATTAATCACATCTGCCACAATAGAAAAATCAGCTTCCTGAATGGCCTTTACATCAACCAGTGGGTACTGTACAATAGCGTCTATGTGTTTAGCCAGGCTATCTTCATTTTTTGTAATAGTACCCAACGCATCTACCTTTGAAAAAATGAATTTTTCTTTTTCTGCCTTATCTAAAATAATTTTTCCATCTTCGGCACTAATGAATTCACCTTTATCATTCAATAGTTTTAGGGCATTCCATTCTTTAGGATTATGACTGGCTGTAAGAATGATGCCTCCGTCGGCATGTAAAAAAACAACCGCCATTTCTACCGTGGGTGTTGTGCTTAAATCGGTGTCAATTACATCAATTCCCAATGAGATTAAAGTATTACTTACCAGTTCTTTCACCATGCTACCGCTTATACGCCCATCCCGCCCTATTACAACGGTATTATTGTTTTTTTTTGTTTTTTTCTTCAACCAGCCTGCATAGGCAGCTGTAAATTTCACAATATCAAGAGGGGTAAGGTTTTGGCCGGGCTCGCCACCAATGGTGCCTCTAATGCCAGAAATGCTTTTAATCAGCGACATGAATCGGTATCATTTTAGAATTGCAAATATACAACACCCCGGCCGATTGTAGGTTTTAAAATGATCCATTGCCCATTTGATACCCACCGTAAAATATTACGCATAATTCCATGGTTTCCCGTTTACATCTTAACTTATCTTTGCAATTATGCAAAATACCTGGTTTAAAAATTGGTTCAATTCACCTTATTATCATTTGCTTTATAAAAATAGGGACAGGGCTGAAGCAGCCGCATTTATTGATAAGCTTGTGCAATACGAAAACCCGGCAGCCAACAGCCTGATGCTTGATATTGCCTGTGGTAAAGGGCGCCATGCCCGCCAATTAGCAGCCAAAGGCTTTGATGTAACCGGCATCGACCTGAGTGTAGAAAGTATTGAAGCAGCCAATCAATTTGCTACTGATAATTTGCATTTTTACCGGCATGATATGCGCTTGTTATTTTGGATTAATTATTTTGATTATGCCTTCAATCTTTTTACCAGTTTTGGATATTTCAGAACCCAACGGGAACATGATGATGCCATGCGTTGCATGTCGAAGGCGCTAAAAAAGAACGGGATCCTGATTATAGATTATTTAAATATGCATTACGCAGAAGACCGGTTGGTTGCCCATACAGAAAAAGAGACAGAGGGAATTCATTTTTCAGTAGATAAATGGTATGATGATCATTATTTCTTTAAAAAAATAACGGTTACTGATCCTTCGGAACCCGGCCCCATGGAGTTTACCGAAAAAGTAGCTAAATTTTCATTGGGAGACTTTACGGAAATGCTGTCTTACCAGGGCTTACAGATACAAGAAGTATTTGGAAATTATGAACTGGGTTCTTATGATATCCGAAAATCGCCCCGCCTGCTTATAAGAGCAAAAAAAATATAAGTTCACTTATTCCGGTTATTTACCAGCATCCATCTTGCCGTTTCGTAAATGGCCGAAGTAAGAGTGGAAAGATGATGCTTCACCGAATCTCTTTGCACGGCTGTTAAATGAAGCGAATCCGTTTTTACCGGCACCATTTCTTCCTTATTCATCCTGATATTTTTCCGGTAAAAATAATCATCTGTAACTAGGCCAATCCATCCTGGTGCATGATAAATAACAAATGCGGCATTTTCTTTTTTTGCAGGATTCAATAAATCCCGGCCAAGGGTAGAGTTAATATAAGTTTGTTGCAGCATACCGGCCAGGGTAGGTAAAATATCTATTTGAGATACGGCCTCTGTTCTGCGTTGCGGAGCTATTAAAGCCGGGGCATAAAACAAAAGGGGTACATGTTCATCACTGAGCCTTTGCTCGGTCCATGCACGGGGGTAAAGCGCCGAAGCATCGCCTTCTACCCCATGATCGCCAACAAAAACAAAAATGGTATTTGAATAATATTTTTCTTTTTCAGCAGCATCCATAAATTTTTTAAAACAATAATCAGTATAAGAAAATGCATTAAATTCTTTGAGTGATTCAAACCCATATTTTTCCAGTTCTTCCGGCTTTATATTGCGGGATACAAAATCACTGTCTTCGGCAGGAATATTAAATGGGCGATGATTATCTGCCGTTTGAATGATGGCAAAGAAGGGTTTTTGTTCTTTTTTTAAGACCTGGTTGGCTTCCAGGAAAAGATTTTTATCGCTGATGCCCCACACGTTTACCACCGGGGCTTTAAAATCTCCTTCTTCATAAATTTTTACGTCATTGATATTATTGATAAGCCCCCTGAAATTATTAAACTGGCTCCGGCCCCCAATAAAATAATATTTATTATAACCTTCAAAATTATTGATAATGGTACGTTGGTTTACAGAAGCTTCATTACGGGTTGAGAATTTACTCAGTTGAACATCGGGAATGCCGGTAATAGTGGCAAATACACCCCGGGCGGTACCAAAACTGGGGCTAAAGCATCTTTCAAAAAATATTCCCCGTTTTGTTAAGCTGTCAAAAAAAGGCGTTGTCTCTAAAGGGTTGCCACTCATACTGCTTTTATACATGCTAAAGCTTTCACAGATTACGAGAACTACGTTGGGCTGGCTTTCAATGGCTTTACTACTGGGCCCCACAATACGGGTATATTGTGTAGCCTCACTATCTAAACCCAAAAAAGATTTTATTACCGGGAAATATTCGTTGGCATGGGTGTGATAGTCGGGTTCCCTGAAACGGAGGGTAGTAAAAAAATTTTGCATCGGGTTTAAAGCCAGGTTACTTTTAAACTCATCATTCAAACTAAATGCCCTGAAAAAATTCAATGGTTTCCACATAAAAAAACCATATATAAACCAACCCAGTAAAAGTAATGCCAGTGCATGCCAGCGCCTGCGAAAAGAAAATTTATGAATATCCATGTTCCGGTCACTTACATGAACATGCGTTCTCCGGAACATCCAGGTCATCATTAATACAGCGCCAGCCAAACCGATCAAAATCCAAATAACCGGGTAGCTTTGCCAAACCATTTTTAAACTTTCTGCAGGGTCTTCTGCAAAAATGAGTGCATCGGCATTCAGCCTTGCATTAATGTACGCAAACTGCCCAAAATCGGCGCCATAAAAAAACAATACAAGCAAGGTGGTAATACCCAGGTAAATCGTCCATACCCTTTTCATTTTATTACTGTAAAAGGGAGAAAATTTGGGATATAAAGAAAGTACTGAAATGGGCAATAAAATGATAGCAATCCAACGCAGGTCATATTTTAAACCAAGCCAAAAAGCGGGGAAGAGATCCAGTACCGGAATATCTGCAGGCTTAAAGAAAATGACGGTGGCAATACGGAAGGCTGTGAATATGCACACATAAATCACAAAGAGCTTCACCAGCCATTGAACGGTTTTAGGAACCAGCCATTTTTGTAATAATTTATTCAAAATAAATTCCGTTGTTGGGATGCGAAGATAAAAAGATTAAAAACGATGATCATGGCTTTTTCTTATTATTCAGCAAAAGGTACTGGGCTGTTTCATAAAATGCACGGGACATGTTGCGCATATAATTCTTTGCACTGTCGTTTTGGGGAATGCTGTTATCAATTACGGATACAAAGTCTTCGGCCCCGGTTTTAAAATCATGTGTAAAATAATACCGGTCGCTTACTACGCTCTCATTGCTTTTGTTAGGATCGGCAATAAAAGCCAGGCGGGGTACTTTCCGGCTGGTATCAAAAAGATTAATACCCATGGCGGTATTGGTATGTGAAATTTTGGCCAGTGCGGCTACCGATGGTAAAATATCCAATTGAGAGCATACTTCTTTTATTCGCCGGGGTTTTAATAAAGCGGGTGCATAAAACAGTAAGGGTACATGCTGGGCCAAAATACCCTGCTTACTAAAGGCTTTGGGAAACATTTCGCCGGCATCATTTCCACGAAGGCCATGGTCGCCAACAAAAATAAAAATCGTGTTCTTAAAATATTTTTCTTTTGCGGCTGCTTCCATAAATTTTTGAAAACAAAAATCGCTATACCGGAAAGCGTTCAATTGGCCATTATCATCAAATCCATACTTCTTAAGGGTATCATCCGGATAATTTACTTTTTTAAATTCTTCCAGGTCTTCATGCGGAATGGTATACGGCCGGTGGTTATCGGCCGTTTGGATAATACTAAAAAACGGGGTTTTCTTAGTGGCTAAAATTTTATTGGTCTCCAGGAAAAGATTTTTATCACTCACTCCCCATACATCTACTTTAGAAGAATTAAAATCATCCTGTTCATAAATCCTCAGCCCGTTAATATTATTGGTAAGCAAGCCCCGTATGTTTGCCCAACTGGTGCTGCCGCCAATAAAATAATTCTTATCATACCCTTTAAAATCATTGATAATGGTATGTTGATCAACCATAGCGGGATTGCGGCTGGCGGTTTTGGTTTGCTCCACATCAGGTACCCCTGTAATTACCGCCCACACTCCTTTTGCCGTGCCAAATGCGGGAACAAAACAGCGTTCAAAAAAAACGCCATGGTTACATAGTGAATTAAAAAAGGGGGTAGGATTTAATCCATTGCCAAACATAGAACTTTTATAGGCACTAAAGCTTTCGCAAATTACCAATACTACATTGGGTTTATCAACCAGGGTATCGGCAAAATGAACCGTACGGCTAAAATTTAAAGTGGCAGAATCAGCCAGGGGCAGGCCATAATATTGAGCCATTAACGGAAAATCTTTCTTTACGGCAGAAAGCTGGTATCCTGAATTTTTAAATTGCAGGGTGCTGAAAAAACTTTGCACCGGGTTCAATGCAGTAGCGGCTTTAAAATCGTCGCCCAGGGAATAGGCATCGCTCCAGCGCAAGGGATATTGGCCCAGCCTGCCAAAAATAAGAACCGCAAACAGCAGCACCATACTGGTATATAATACCCACCTGCTTCTTTTACCCAAATCTGCTGTTTGCCTGCGATCGATTTTATGAAACCAGCCATTTAGCATCCAAATGAAACCCGCAATGAAAATAAAAAACAGCAGCAAGATCTTTATTAACGGGTACGTTTCCCACATCATGTTAAATGAGATGGCAGCATCTTGTAAAAAGTTTACCACAGAAGCATTTAACCGGGCGTGTAAATAATCAAAATAATAAAAATCAGTGCCATAAAAAATAAGCAACAGCAATACGATGATACTTAGTAATATTTTCCAAAATAAGCGGCTGCTTTTATTTTTAAAAGGATTCAGCGGCCGAATGGCAGATAATATAAGCATCGCCAAACCCAGTACCGACAATACTCTTGCATCATAACGAAGGCCCAGTAAAAATGCCGATCCTGTAAAAGGCCGGTTAGGAGGTTGATAATAAAAGAAAAATAAAAAACGGTATAGCGTCATGAACAACAGTAAAAAAAGCAAAAAGCTGCCAATCCATCGCACCAGCGGGGTTCCATATTTTTTTACTGCCATGAGTATAAAATTTACGGGGCAAAGTTAATATTATTCATTACTAAAGCAACCAGCCCGGTAAATGCCTTTGCTAAAATTAACAGAAGGCTAAAACCGGGCATTCCCCAGTGAATCAGTATTTTTGCTTACTATATATACTATGCATTCCATTATTGCACTCGATAAACAATTATTTCATTTTATAAACAGCACATGCGCCAATCCATTTTTAGATTGGCTGGCGCCTGTAATCCGTAACCCCATTACCTGGGCCCCCTTATACCTCTTCCTCATCGTATTTGTACTGGTAAATGCCTGCAAAAACAAATTACTATGGATCCTTTTTGTAATCGCACTGGCAGTATTGGCTAATTATATAAGTAGCGACCTAATTAAAAATAACATTTGGCGGGTACGGCCCTGTAATGATCCTGAACTTGCGGGTAAAATGAGATTTTTGCTCAATTACCGGCCCATCAGTTCTAGTTTTACTTCTTCACATGCTGTAAATCATTTTGCCCTGGCTGCTTTCTTTTATTATACCTTAAAAATGTTTTTGGGGAAATGGGCGCTTTTATTCTGGTTTTGGGCATTTATCATCATATTCTGCCAGGTGTATGTGGGTGTTCATTACCCATTAGATGTGATATGCGGCGCTGTTATTGGCTTTATTTTAGGATATTTGCCGGCAAGACTGTTTAATACAAAATGCGGTTTCAGATAATATAATATGACAGAGATACTCATTGTTTTATTTCTAATATTCTTAAATGGTTTATTTGTAATTGCAGAAATTTCCCTGGTAAGCGCCCGGCGTAGCCGCTTAGAAGCCTGGGCCAATAAAGGGGACCGAAAGGCTAAATCTGCCCTGGACCTTGCAGAAAACCCCGAAAGGTTTTTAAGTACAGTACAAATTGGCATTACCCTTATTTCTATTTTAACGGGTGTGTACACCGGCGAAAAATTTGGCGGCCATTTAAAACCATTTATTGAAAATATAGAAATTGTTCGCCCCTATGCAGGGCAAATTGCTACTGCCATTGTTGTTATTATTGTTACTTTTTTTTCCATCATCTTTGGTGAATTGATTCCTAAAAAATTCGGGCTGCTAAGGGCAGAAAAAATTGCCAGGGCTGCGGCTACCCCCATGAATTTTTTATCCCGGCTAATGATGCCTTTTGTATGGCTGCTCTCTAAATGCACCAATTTTATTTTTAAGATATTTAATATTAAAGCCTCTACCGATAATGCAGTGACTGAAGAAGAAATAAAAGCCATGGTAGCCGAAGGGAGTGAATATGGTTCTATTGATGAAGAAGAAAAGGAAATTATTGAAAGGGTATTTCACCTGGGCGATCGCAATATCACTTCACTTATGACGCACCGTACAGATATTGTATGGCTCGATATTAATGACAGCGTTCAGGAAATAAAACAAAAATTAAATACCATTGTTTTTAACACTTACCCGGTGTGCGAAGAAAGCATCGATAATATTAAAGGACTGGTGTATGTAAAAGACCTGCTGAAAGCAACACCCGAAACAAAATTAAACCAACTCATAAAAGAAGCCCTTTTTGTTCCGGAAAACAATAAAGCTTACCAGTTACTTGAAAAAATGAAAGGCGCTAAAATCCATACTGCCTTTATTGTAAATGAATATGGTACTTTAGAGGGCATGATTACCCTGAACGATATACTGGAAGCCATTGTAGGCGATGTGCCGCAAACTGACCAGGAAGAATATGAAATTATTAAAAGAGAAGATGGCAGCTACCTGGTAGATGCTCAAATTCATTTTTATGATTTCTTAAGTTATTTTGAAAGAGCCGACTGGATGAATGAAGGTGAACATGATTTTGATACCGTGGCAGGGTTCGTATTACATGAACTGGAACATATTCCGCATGAAGGTGAACAAATAGAATGGAAAGATTTTAAATTTGAAATCCTGGATATGGACGGGCAACGGATTGATAAGATTTTAGTTACCATTTCGCAGCAACTAAAAGAAGAACTGGAAGAAGCATAATATCGGCCCGGCAAAAAAAACAATTAAAAGCGAAGGTCTGTACTACTGTCCGGGTTATTGAGCTTGGTACTTTTCCGGTGCCCATCTATAATTACATGCATGATGCCCATTTGCTGTTGCTGGTATTCATAAAGCAGGTTATTAAAAATAGAAACGGTATGCACTTCCTGAATATGATCTGCTTCAAAATAGCTATAAATACCTTCTTCAATTTCTTCGTATCCCAGGAATTTTAAAGTAACTGGTTTACCATCTATTTTTAAGCTGAAATGGTTTTGTATATAATCATTCACCAGCTTGTCCATATGGGCCCGGTTAGCCGGGTTTACCAGGTCCACATGTGTTTTATAAGCAGCTCGTAATGTTTTTTCAAAATCATCAGTAAATATTTTACAGCTTACTTCCAGTGTGCTCTTTGGTCTATTCCAGTTTATTTCTGTTACACTTACATAAATGGGATGCTTTCCAAAAGAAAATATGCCCATTAGCAAAACGAAACCAAACAACCATTTAAAGTATTTATTTACCATTAAACCCTTCCATTTTTTTAATTACAATCAATACCGGATATTTACAAAGTTATCATAGCAATCTTATATGCATGAGCGATTTTACATTTTATTTTAATATTGGCTGGCATCATATTATAAATATTAATGCCCTCGACCACCTGCTTTTCATTTTGGCATTGGCCTCTTTATACTTATTAAAATATTGGAAACAAGTGCTTATCCTGGTAACAGCATTTACTGTGGGCCACTCATTAACCTTAGCATTAAGTGTATATGATGTAATCCGTTTTAATAATAACTGGGTTGAATTTTTAATTCCGCTTACTATTGTAAGCACGGCCCTGTTTAATTTGCTACAGAAAAAATTAGATGCCAAAAGCCTTCGGCTAAATTATTTTTTAGCGCTTAGCTTTGGCCTGGTACATGGTATGGGTTTTGCCAATTCTATTCGTTTTATGCTGGCCCAGTCACAGGACATCCTGGTTCCTTTATTGAGTTTTAACCTGGGTTTAGAAGCAGGGCAGATCGTTGTGGTAATATTCATCCTGCTGGCAAGTTGGATTATTGTAGATAAGCTAAGGCTAAACCGAAGAATTTGGGTAGCCGGATTGTCATTGATAACATTACTCATTGCCACAGAAATGTGTATTGAGCGCTGGCCTCTTTAATATTTTATATATCTTTAATGAAGAAAAATTATAGTACAAATTTTATGAAAAATCTCATCCTCACTTTGTTTACAAGTTGTTTATGCCTTTTTCTGTCTGCCCAGGATATCAGGAATAATCCCGGTAGCAACCATGGTAACCGTTTTGAACAGCTTGGCACCATTCTCCCCACGCCTAATGAATTCAGAACTGCCAGTGGCGCACCCGGGCCAAAATACTGGCAACAACGCTGTGATTACGATATTGTATGTGAACTGGATGAGCCAAACCGTAAATTAACCGGGAAAGAAACCATTACGTATTTTAATAACTCACCAGATATTCTCAGTTACCTATGGCTGCAGCTGGATGAAAATCAACACAGCTTAAAAAATAATTCAGGATATGAAACCAGTAATGGGATGCCTTCTTCCATTAGTGTAGATGGACTTAAAGACAATCCTTATGATAAAGAATATGGAGATAATATTACAGCCGTTACAGATGCAGTGGGCAACCGTTTAAAGTTTACAATCAATAAAACCATGATGCGGGTAGAACTGCCGCAACCATTAAAACCGGGCCAACAATTTAAATTTAAAGTAAACTGGAATTACAATATTATTGAACGCACCAAATACGGTGGCCGTGGCGGTTACGAACATTTTGCAGCAGATGGAAACGACCTGTTTACCATGACGCAATGGTACCCTCGCTTATGTGTATATAGCGATTTCCAGGGCTGGCAAAATCACCAGTTTACAGGATCGGGTGAATTTGCATTAACCTTTGGTAATTTTAAAGTGAGTATGACGGTGCCGGCCGATCATATTGTAATGGCTACAGGTCAATGTGAAAACTATGCACAAGTACTTTCCGCAACAGAATTGAGCCGCTGGCAAAAAGCACAAACAGCAAAAGAGGTAACTGAAATAGTAACCCTTAATGAGGCAAAAGCAAAAGAAAAAACAAAATCAAAATCTACAAAAACCTGGAAGTTTAAAGCCGATATGGTGCGTGACTTTGCCTGGGGCAGCAGCCGTAAATTCATTTGGGATGCCATGCCCGCTTTTGTAGAAGGGAAAAAAATTATGTGCATGAGCGCATATGGCAAAGAGGCTTATAACCTGTATCGTAAATTCAGTACCAAGGTTGTGGCACATACCATTAAATCTTATTCAAAATTTGCAATACCCTATCCTTATCCCGTTGCACAAAGTATAGAAGCCGCTAATGGTATGGAATACCCGATGATTTGCTTTAATTACGGTCGGTGTGAGCCTGATGGTACTTATAGTGAAGCTACAAAAAACGGAATGATTGGTGTAGTAATTCATGAAGTGGGCCACAACTTCTTCCCGATGATCATCAATAGTGATGAACGGCAATGGACCTGGATGGATGAAGGGCTGAATACTTTTGTAGAATACCTTACTGAAGAATTATGGGATAATAAATTTCCCGTAAGCCGGGGACCTGCTTACAAGATTGTAGATTATATGAAGCTTCCTAAAAATATGCTGGAACCCATTATGACCAATAGTGAAAACATCATCCAGTTTGGTCCCAATGCATACAGCAAACCATCCACCGGGTTAAATATTTTACGGGAAACCATTTTAGGCCGGGAACTCTTTGATTACGGCTTTAAGGAATATGCAAAACGCTGGGCTTTTAAACATCCTACACCTGCAGATTTTTTCCGCACCATGGAAGATGCCACAGCCGAAGACCTGGATTGGTTCTGGCGAGGCTGGTTTTACAATACTGACCCCTGCGATATTTCATTAGATTCTGTGCGGTGGGCTGTGGTAGATGCCGATGCTGTGAACCGCGGCACACAAGATGTAAATACCACATCAAGGGTTTCTAAACCCATTTTAAATTCTTTTGATGATATCTCTAAAATAAGAAACAGGGAAGATAAGAATATTGTATTTGCTACAGATGCCGATACCAGCCTGCGTGATTTTTACTGGCGCTACGACCGGGGCTTAGCCAAAGTAGATGATACACCTGCCACCATTACTTACCCGGGTAATACCGATACGTTAACGCCCCAGGAAAAAAGAGAAATTGCCGGTAATAAATATATGTATGAATTAAGTTTCTCTAACAAAGGAGGATTGGTAATGCCCATTATTATTGAATGGAACTATAAAGATGGCAGTAAAGAAACAGACCGTATAGCAGTACAGGTGTGGCGAAAGAATGAAAACAATGTAGTAAAAACATTTATCAAAAATAAAGAAGTCGAATCTATCCTCTTAGATCCCATGCGTGAAACGGCTGATATAGATGAAAGCAATAATGGATGGCATATAAAATCTGAACCTTCTAAATTTCAATTGTATAAAGCAAGAAGGTTCATGCCAAGAGGCGCCAGCACGGGAAATAATCCCATGCAAAAAGAAATTAAATAAAACTAAGGCTGCCGGTTTCCGGTAGTTTTTTTTTAACACACTCACTATGCGTTTATTTTTTATCTCTCTTTTTTTTATATCCTCTGCCTGCCTGTATGCCCAACAGCGGAATAATATTGACACCCTGAATATCTTTAGCCTTGCCATGAATAAAGATGTAAAAGTGGTGTTGATAAAACCGGATGGGTATAAAAAAACAAAATCAGGATTACCTGTGGTTTACCTGTTACATGGGTATGGTGGCGCTTATAATAGTTGGGCAATAAAGATGCCCGGTATTCAAAAACTGGCAACGGAATTCAATGCATTTATTGTGTGCCCCGATGGAGGCTTTAGCAGTTGGTATGTAAATAGCCCTATTGATAGCAGCATACAATACGAAACATTTATAAGCCGGGAACTGGTAAATTATATTGACGCTCATTATAAAACAAATGCAACCATACAGGGACGAGCCATTACCGGGTTGAGTATGGGCGGGCACGGCGCTTTAATGCTGGGCATCAGGCACCAGGATGTATTTGGAGCAGCCGGCAGTATGAGTGGCGCTGTAGAACTCACAAAAGAAGTGGCCCGGTTTGGCGCCGAAAAATTAATTGGCGATTCGGTTACACAGCTTTCATTATGGAACTCTTATTCAGTGTACAGTTTGGCAGATACCCTGAGCAATAAAAAATTTCCAATGATCATTGATTGCGGTACCGGTGATATTTTTATCAGGCAAAACCGGCGGCTGCATGAAAAATTAATGCGATTGAAAATCAGGCATAGCTATATGGAAAGAACAGGCATACATAGCTGGAACTATTGGACCACCGGTCTTCCCTACCAAATGATTTTCTTCAGGGCTGTTTGGGAACAAAAATAATGGGCAGAAACCTACCCCTGTTATTTTAATTTATACCTTACCTGTTTCCCGGGTACCCGTTCTATTATTTTCCTGGCTTCTAAATCTAATTTCACGGTTTCTCCATACCATTGTACCCCACCCTCAAAATCATCTTTTACTTTGGTATATAAAGCCTCCATCATTTCTGTATGCGTAGGATTTGAGCCGGATAAAATGGTGAGCAGGTTCTCTTTTATAAAATGGTATTTTGCTGCATCAATTTTTTTATTGGTTTTACCGGGGATTGGGTGTAAGGTTTGGATGCTATCCTTTTTAATTACGAAATAAAATTTTTTATTTTAAATGAATTTTCTAAAGTTGCTGCCCAAAAGTGAGTAAATTATAATCGGGATCAAGTATCGAAAATTCCTTTTGGCCCCAGGGTTTTAGGGCTAACTGCCCATTGGGATGAATAGCCACTTTTTTATCCAGGAAAAATGTATAGAGCCCGTCAATATCACCGGTACGGATATATGCCTGGCCATAGTTTTCTTCGGGCACCAGATTTTTATATTCAAAAAAATGGATTGAGATATTATCTTTTTCCAGCATCAGGTATCCCTCATACTCCAAATTTCCATACTGCCGGAATCCCAATTTAGTAATATAAAACTCTTTTGTAACGGCTTTATTCCTCATGGGTAACTTGGGATGTACTTCTGTGAGCATATTTTAGTTTGTAGCGGGTTTTGGTTTCAATATTTTTTATACAACTATAAGATCAGCCATATATTACAGACCTGTACGTCCTTCTCTCAGCGCTTTCTTTTTACCGCTATTCTTTTTTTCCCATTCCAGCATTTCTGCTGTTTTGGGTACTTCTTTCTTTTTCGTAACTATGGGTGCTTCTGTTTTGGGTTTGGGAACCACCAGTACATTTAAATTATACTCTTCTTTTTTTATGAGTTCGCCGGTAGCCGGATCATAAAATTTCCATTCCCCGTGTTTTACACTGTAAGGTTCTGCTTGTACAATTTTATAATCCAATATCTCGCCACTGCCGGTACCATATACAGCAATGGTATCATAAGGATTTTCGGGGTCGTAGCCTTTCCAGCTTTCTTCTCTTACTAAATCTCCTAGTGGCGTAAAGTATTGCTGTATGCCATCTTTACCACCATTTTTATAATTTTCTACCGCAATGATATCACCCTGTAAATTATATTTTCTCCATACGCCATCTTTTTCTCCTTTTTTACTGTAAACACCTTCTTCCTCGTAACCCGGTTCGCCCCTTAGCTCATCTACATGTATCACCCATTTACCCACCTTTTTATCCTCTTGCGTAATCGCATTGAGGGTATCTCCTTTAGGGCTTAATGTAAAAGATTTATATGCCTGGGCATGGGCAAATAATATAGTACCCAGGAAAAATAAAAATGAAAAGAAAAATTTCATAACGCTCCCATTTGGTGGTTTATCAAGAAAGAAAATTACATCAAAAATAATACAAACAAGGCCTGGTAAATGTTAATTGTTCTTAGCTTTGGTATTCAATGGCTCATATGAAAGATTATAAAAAATATTACATTATCCCGGCCCCGCCCCAGGATGTATATAAAGCGTTAACACAAGCTGCTCTATTAAAATTGTGGACGGGTGAAGAAGCCATTATGGAACCCCTGCCCAATACGCCATTTTCATTGTGGGATGATAGCATTACGGGTATGAATATTGATTTTGAACTCAATAAAAAAATTGTTCAGCACTGGGATTTTGGAGAACAGGAAGAAGCTTCTGAAGTAGTGATTTTAATTCACCCGCATAAGCAGGGTAGTTCTGTAGAGTTAAGGCATAGCAATATCCCCAATGAAGCATTTGAAGATATAAGCCGGGGTTGGGATGAAGTTTATTTTGCCGGCCTGGCCGAATTTTATGAAGAAGGGTAAAAGGAATTCCTGCCGCTCCTGCCGCCGAATGTGATCATCCCGTATGCAGGCAGCTGCTTGCGTCTCCCTACCAGAGGCTGGAGGGCACTTATAAAGGAACATTCATAAAATCTTACGCTCGCTTTCTGAAGCGTTAAGCGCAGCGTCTCTTCGGGTGATCAATAAAGGGCAGTTTTCAACTTTCCGCAATAAATTTTTATTCTTTAAGCAATTTACCTATCCTGCTAGGTAAGAGTTATTAGGTTTGTTGCCTGTTGTGTTGCTGATGGCGGCCTGTTCATGAAAAGCCAAGACGCACCCGATAAAATAGGATACCTGCCTGCTGAGATTTTAACCCACAAAAAAACCACCGATTATATTCGATGGTTAGTGAACCCTGTGGTACAAAACTCGAACCACTTTTTAGCGGATTTAAAGCTCTTGACCGAGATTACGGCGTAAAGATATAAATCACTTTATAATTAAGTGAAATATATCTACAACTTTCTTACATGGTGGACGCTACGTTATACATGAACCAGCTATCTTCCAGTTACTTGGATGTGTTAGGTTATCCTGTGAAATACGGGAATAATGCCGTAGCCTGTTGCCCAAAGCGGATTATTGGAATATTGTGGGTGGGGATTCCGCTTTGGGTAAGTGGCTACACCGCTTCTCCGCGCAGCGGTGTTCCGCCTACGGGGAAAGGAATGCCGATGCGCCGCCCTCGGAGGGCTTTAAGCGACCTTTATCGGTTGGGTAGTGAAGTTGTCAAGGTTATGAAAGAAGCCCTTATTTTCGGTCATTCCGTGACGGAAAAGGTTCCATAGCAGGGAGCAACCCATTGCAGCAAGAGAGGAATTAATGTACAGGTCTTGCTTTTCTAATGCTTCAGCCAGTGAACAGCTTGGGGTATTATCCTTTTCTTCGGATTGTTTCAGCAGTTCGCCATATATAGTGGTTATAAAGGGCAGGTTGGCGACCGCCTCATATTTTTCAGATTTCGGTTGCTTGATATTTCCAATGGTGGACAATAGCACCTGCCCTGTGGCTTGGCTATTACCATAATCCATCCAGTATTTGGCTCGGTTGCGAAAAGCCCTGTAATCAACCAGTTCGTTAAGAATTTCTGCAATCTCAAACCTTGCCTTCACGCTGTCCACACAGGAAATGTAGATAGCTGCCTGTGCATGTTCGGGCAACCTGCCTAAACTGTCTTTTCCAAATTTCAGGGTTTCGGCTTTCCAGTTTGTACCCGCCCACCTGTTAGCACGGTTTATCAGGGCGACCGATTTATATAGCCCAACCTCGCAGTCGGCAAATCGTTGCCTGCCTAAATTGGCATCGGTTACTATGTCGTCATCCCAAAGCCTGACAGATAACCCTGCATGTCCTAATTCATTCAGGCTATAATTCATTTCCACTAATGCGGTCAGCACTTTTGAACCTGTTCCACCAGCTCCTATAAGATTTAATTCAATAGGATTGGTGGGAGCGATCAGATCATTGTCTGTAAAATGTACCTTTATTTTATCCGTTTTCATTTTAGTATATTTTTGATTGTCCTATTAGCTTTCTTCAATACGTCTTTTGGGAATGGCTCACCCGTTTTGCGTAGCCTCTTCCATAGGCTAACACAGTTACCTTGTATGGGATTATGATTTTGCATCAGGTGGCTGAAATAGCTGTTAAAGAAATAGGTTTCCCATGCTGCTGTAAATTCCTCCAATGACGCAGACTTTCTGATATTTACATCTACCGAACCCATACATACATTTCCATCCGCATACACATTGAAAAAGGGAGCATGGTAAAGCGGTGTGCGTTCAGTCGGCTTCCTGTCACTTTTCAAAGCGTAGATATATAATTTCTGCTTACTGGCTATCCAAAGCAGGGCGGGCACACTCGCTCCGCCATTAGAGATATTCAATCCATCAATAAAGAAAAGGTTTTTGCTTGTTGCCTTTGTAAACCACATTGCAAAGCCATTTTCAGATGGGTCTGTATAGAGGATATTTCCTGCTATAATGCTTTTAGGCTTTAAGAAAGCCTTATTCCTTTCCTTTGTGGTGTCCAATGCTTTTGATAAATACTGTGCTTCCTTAACAGTCAAAGGATGTGCATTAATTGGATTGCCATTCCTATCCATATCAAAATACTCTACATAAACCCCTGTATTCGTCCCTTTAGCTTCGTAAAAAACCAAAGCCGTTTTGGGATGATAAAGTGTGCCGATATTTTTCATTACATCTTTCATAGTAATTTCATTTAATGATTATTCAACAGGTAGCACAACTCACCTATCAGGGGAAATAACCTGTTTTCAAAATCAAGATTGCAATCAGTAATATTTGCTCCGCTAAATGTTTTTACTATCGTTGGTTCCTCGGTTGTGCCATATTCATTAAACTCATTATTGACACTTTCAGCAAGCGTTTCATAAAGCCATCCATTAGCATTTGCTATAAAGGAGATATACTTGTTCATGGCAATTACCTCGTCTTCTTGTTCTGCATCATCATTAGCACACATGGCATGTTGGAAAACAGTTGTTGCAGGATAGTCACTATATAGGGTGAAAAAGTCATTTGCTATATTCAGGCACTCCTGTTCAAAATCGTTTATCGGTCTGAATGACTTTAGCCGTTCCGCAAAAACATCAAGGTTTTTACGGTTAAAGATTTTTTGCTCTACTTTGTCACCGCACCATTTCGCTACCTTTAATTCGTCCTTACGGCTATCTAACTCGGTTTCATCATCCTGCTCTATCCAATCGGTAATCATTTCATACTGCCAATAGATGTAGGCATCTTCCTGCCTGTAATAAGGTATATCCGCTATATGATACAGGTAGGCGAAAACAGAAAGCAGTAACCGGGCAGTATTTTTTGTTTGCTTATTCCTCAGCATCTTATACAGAGGTACGACAGGGATATAGTACAAGGTCGCTCCTGTACAGTATTGTTCTTCACTAATAAAGAAAGTTTTTCCCTTATTATCCTGCACCAGTCGCAAGCTGTTCCAGCTCCTAACGTTTCGCTTTAAATGGGTTTCTACTTCCCAAACAGATAAGGCTAAATTGTATGGGTAGCCGAAAGTTCTCGTATCCATAGGCTCGAAGCCATCATAATGCCTGGCTACTTCACAAAGGGAGTGATAAAAGTCTCTTTCTATTTTCTCCACTTCCATAGGAGATTGTACAGACTTCATCATCTCCAGTTTAGGCAGAAAAGTTGTTTTCAGAAAAGCATCGGCAACATTTGCACAGGAACGGACTTCCGTTTGTCTTTGCCTATTTCGTGTGCATCCTTTGCGTGTTGTATCAATACTGTGAACTCGCTCAACTGTTTGTACAGTTTTCTTTGTTTTTGCTTTTGGGGCATTTGAATTATGCCTGATATAATATTGTGCTGCATATTCCATTGCTTTATGTTTTAAGATTAACCTTTGGTTCCCATTACACTTTCAAAACGATACTGTACGGTATCTTCCTCGATGCGTGGCGCTGATATTTTGGCGGTAGTGAGTATAGGATAAGTATTGGAATAGAAGTTCATTACCGCTTCAACACTCCATGACGGTTCGGGGTCTGTTAGTCTTAAATCCGTTCCGTTTTCTGTGAGCAGGAAAACCCTGTCTAATTGCTTTGCTATTAACATGACCTTTCGTTTTACAGATTAATAATTGAGTTAATTGTCGTCTTCGGATAGTTCAGGTACTTCTTCAGGTTCTGTTTCCTCCTCTGCATCTACATCTTCCCTTTGTGATTCTTCATTAGCAACTGCCGTTGAAGTACCGCCGAATAAATCAGGTGCAAACTTTGCCGATAATGCAGATTTTCTTTCGCGGATAGTTTCAGCCTGTTCAGGATATTCAGTCGGGTCAGGCACTTTCATCCAAGCGTCCCTGTATTTCCCCTCCTTTTCCAGTTCATCAACCTTTTGCATTGCCTCTTTGTACTTTTTTTCCTTCGCTTCTTTTTCCTTTCGTCCCCTATCTGTCTTTTCTTTTTCCATAGCAGATTGTTTCTTTGCTTCTTCCACCTGTTTCATAAAACCTTCCATATCCACCATTAAACCTGAAGCAATCTGCATAGGCGTTGTAATTCGTTCAAAGAAACCGTTATCCAGTTCATCGGTAGTACCTCGCAGATTAAGTGGCGGTATCGGTTTTCTTGCATCATCACCACATTGTTCATTATTGAGCATGACCGATACTATCCAATTATTTTCCGCTCCCTTGCGTATCGTCAGTTGCAAGTCGCCTTTTATGTTCAATGCGGCCACATTGCTGAAAAAATTTGTTGTTTCCATTGTTCAATATTTTTGATTAAATAATTTCTGTACTGTCCTGTACCGTTTCATTTAAAGAGCCATCCCCACAGTCCCCACAGCATCAGGGCAAAAGCTGTCCACTTCAATACCCATTCAATGAAAAGTGTAATCAATCCCACGAAATAGTTATCAAAATGCTGTAACCCACCTAAGCCCCTACGGTTGAATTGTCGCATACCGACAAATAGCCTTATTGCCAAACCGACAAAGAACATGGTTGGGAAAGTCATAGCCTGCAATAATTTTATTAATGCTTCCATAACCTTGTATTTATGGGTTAAAAAGTAAGTCAATAGCTAACGAAAACTTATGAGTAGGATGCTTCCGTATAGTGGTGTACAAGGTCATGCAATGCACCATATATATAGTGATATAACCATCAAACAACTGGTCGGCAAATAATCTGCTCTGCTTGTGCATTCGCTTTCCGTACCTCTCTATCTTATTCCTGACTTCTTCGACAAAGGATAGCCATGCTTCTACGGTTAGTAAGCCGTTTTCCCATTGGTTTCGTGTTAACTGTTCATCCTCCTGTATGGTAAGGCACATATCGTTAACATATTCCAATAAGGCGGGAATTTCCTGCGGAAACAGTTCATGCAGTAACCTCGCTTTCTCTACGTTTATCAAATTCTCTAAAGGTTTCATAATACCTGAGTTTAAAGTGAGTAATAAGGACAGGCAGACATTGCCGCCTGTCCTTTGGTTGTTAATTCAGCATAAGCACGTCTGCACCATCCTTTGCAAACTGCTTGCATAGTTCAAATGCCCTTTGTGCTTTAGCCTGTGCTGTACCACCCATTACAATGGATTGCAGTTTGCTTTCATCATCCTTGTAATTGCGTACATTCTGATAATAGCCTGTTACTGCATTGTATGCTCCGAACACAGTTCCTTTGGTAGTATTCAACTGTTGTGTATCTGACATCATTGCGTAGGCAAAAGCATCTTCAACGGTGTTTTTGAATACGGTTGACAGTTCATCCTCTGCACCCTTTTTAAGTGCATCCAATGTTTCCTTATTGGGGCAAAATGCCAGTTGAATAAGTTTCTTTACTTCTGCATCACAGATACGCACCTGTGTCCATTGGTTAAATATTCCTTCCAGCTGGGTACTAAGCTGATTAGCCAGTCCCATTACCTTATGAGCATTTTCCAAACGCTGTTTTGCACCTGATGTATGGCGGATGCGTACCACATTGGACATATTACCCAATGCTGCGTTAAGGGTGTTTTGGCATACAATGCGTACAGGTGTAAAGGCTGCGGTAATGCTTCCCGTACCATCGTGGGAGGTTGTCAGAAAGATGTACTTCTCTGTAATATCATCACCATTGCCCACACGGATATAGTCAGGAAGTTTAGCGGTTATAAATATCCTTTCTCCGCTCCCTAATGCTCCTGCTGTTTCGTACAGAATGCCATCACCACCACCTACGATAGCATCAAAAAATGCAAAGGCATCTGCGTTCTGTACTATCTGATAATCCTTACCTACTACGCCAAAAACCGTATTAGTATCGGTACGCATGGTTGCGAAATTGTCAGGCAGTAAGATGTTGCCACCTTCTTTAATTTCACCATCATCGCCTATGCTGATACCTGCACCACCACGAGTATATAATGGTGATTTGATAACCTCAAAATCAAGTCCTGCATATTTAATAGCCTCGGCACTTGTGGGATATCGTTCTACTACCTGTCCCAAGTTGTGCCAAGCCTTTTGCTGTACACTAAAGAAGCTGTATTTGCCTGTTCCTTCGTTATAATTAAGATTATGTGCCATGATTGTAATTTTTAAAAGTTGATAAATGAAAGTTGATTGTTAGAAAGGCAAATCGTCTTTGCCATTGTTAGCAGGTACTGCGGAATTGTTACTGATACCACCTGCTACGGTTTCAGGTCGCTTGCCACCTCCGTACAATTTGATTTGCGAAGTGTGAAAATTGAGTGCTGCATGTGCTTCGCCATTGCCCCCAATCCATGCCCTTGCACTTACTCTGCCCGTGAGTTCTACTAATGTTCCCTTAGTAAGAACCTTAGCTACATTCGTTGAAACCCAATAGGCACAGTTGAAATACTCGGTGTGTTCCACCCGTTCACCCTGTTTGTTACGGAAGCTGTCGTTTACCGCTACGGAAAAGTTCACTACCTGTTTGTCGCTCGGCAAGGTGCTGATTTGTGCGTCCCTCGTTAATCTGCCAATGATGTTCATGATTTTTAATTTTAATTGTGAAACCATTTTGTTTTTTTTTTCACCCGCCTGCCCTAAAAGCATTTTTCCAAAAGAAAAAACGGGAAAAAAGAAAGCAGCGATAGAGTGGAGACGAAGGCACGGAGAGCTATAAGTCCCGAAGGGTGCAAGCGAAGCGCAGCATTATGCGCTCGTAGTAACGAAGGCGTAACTATCTTAGCTGCCTTTTTACCCGTTTCGTTGGAAAATGCAATAGCAGGCTGGATGGCAGTCTCAGCCAATACAGCCTTGACGGTAGCTTCTATCATAAAGCATGAGGGGGGTGTAAGGCGGCGAGGAACGAGCCGGTCACGATGAAAGAGTGACGGAAGTGAAACGTACCCTGGAATGACCCGGCCCGAAGGGACATGCCATAAAAAAACCGAAGACTTCGCTTCGGTTTAATACATTACAGTTACACAAACTATCCTTTCTTAACAACCAGGTGAGCCAATCCCGGATCATTCAACAGACGTTCCATTTCAGAGTGAATAATATCCTGTATATCCTGCTTTATTTGAAAGTAGTTACGCTGTACCATACTGGTATCGAGCTTACGGATAACTTCTATATCCTTATAGCCTTCTTCCTCTCTTTTCAGTGCCTCATGGTCGTTAATAATTTCACAATGGAAGGCTTTCAGTTCAATTTTGTTGTCCGGGTCGTCAGCTACCATTCCCACAAATTCACCGGAACTCAGTGCAGATATTCTTGAGGGAGGTATAGCAGTTTCCAATTGCTTTGAACGACTAATAGATGTGTCACCACTATTGATAGAATAGCTTTCCCTGTCCTGCATGATTTTACCGAAGCGTTCTGAAAGCTGCTTTGCTGTATCTCCTGTTACTTGTCCAGCTACAATATTTCCTGTGATATTCATGATTACATCGGCCTGTTCCCTGCCATAATCCTTACGAAGCTGGCTGAAATCCTGAATGCCTAAGCACGTAGAAACCTTATTACTCCTCGCCGTTGCAATCAGGCTATCCATGTTGTTCAGATAGATTGTAGGAAACTCATCAAACACTAGGCTGCTTTTTAATTTTCCTTTTTTATTGACCTGTTTTACTAGACGGGTTACATATAGAGAAAGCACCGCTCCGTAGATCTGTATCTTCTGCGGATTATTACCCATGCACACGATTTTGGGGTCGTCGGGATTGTTTACATCGAGGTTGAAATCGTTGCCGGATAGAACATAGTATAGTTGAGGCGAAGAAAGCCTTGCCATTGCCACTTTCGCGGATGCTATCTGGCCTTCAAGCTGTTCCATTACATCGTTCAGGTAGGCATTCAAAAAGGGATTAATCAATACCTCGCATTCTTTGGCGGCTTCTGTTCTGAACAGCGTAAACAAGCTATCATAGTCGGCCTGCATCAGCTCGATAACGTGTGGCAACGTGCAAAATTCACCGTCCTTGTATTTCTTCAGATACCATATCACCGCAGTCAGGAAATTTATTGGTGATTCCACGAAAAAATCGCCCTGGCGTTTTATCCACTCCCTGTTTAGTCCCATTAAAATTGTACGTGCTGATTCTGCGGCATCGGTAATGTCCGTCATGGCAGACGGCTCTAAAGGATTGCAGCGATGGCTTCTTGTCAGGTCGTCAAAATTAATAACAAAAAATCTTGGTGGTTTAGGATACCTGTGCTTGTTTTTTAACCACGAATTATAGGCGATCCTGGAAAGGTCGTCAAACTTGAAATCGTACACGAACATCGTAAATCCTTTGCGGATATGTTGGGTAATGACGTGCCTGATCACAAAGTAAGATTTACCTGCTCCTGGTGTGCCCAATACCATGATCGCGCGGAAGGGATTGATGATATTTATCCAGCTATTGCGTACCTTATTTTTCAGCCTGTAACGTGCCGGAAGATTGATCGAAAACTCATTCTCCAGAAAGCGTTCTTCCTGCGGAAACGTCTCGTTTTCCCTATTGAAGATGTCCTTGTTGTTAAACTTGCTCTTGATAATACGTGAAAGCAATGTGCCGCCTGAAAGCACCAGCAAAAAGCCTATTGAAGTTATGCCTGCGTAAACGATTGTTTTCTCCTGTGCCTCTAACTGAAGCAGCAGGGAAAGATAACTGGCAAAGTATAGCAATAGCCCTGTAATGAGATAGGCGAATGCTGTTTTGTAGCTCAGTTTTTCATCTTTGCGGCCTTTTGCTCCGAGCAGGGAGATAGCCAAAAAGCCTAAAGAAATCAGCTTGCTTTTAACGAAGTTGCTGAATATGCCTGTGCGGTAAATATTACCTAAAATCCGGTCGCTGAAACTGCTTGTCAATCCCCATTCATGGAATGCAGCATAACAATAATAATAGAAGTGTATCACTAAAATAACGATACTGATCAACCTGGTCATGTCCAGAATTTTCCTCAGCGCCTGTTCGTTTTCACCTGTCTGTACTGCCATAGCTTTATGGTTTATTGGTTATTGGAAATGTTCTTTCTTCTTTTCTTTTTTCTGCCCTTTTTCTTTAGCTGGCCGGGTATATAATCGGCTGCCTGTTCCGACTGTATAAGGGCATCCAGCATATTGTCTTTAGGCATTTTATCAGCCGGATTAGTATTGTTGTGTAAGGTGGATGGAAGACTTGTGTTAGTATTGTGGGCAGGCAATGAGGATCGTCCTGTTTTTTGACCTGCATTTGGTAACAGGTCTTGTTTGAGAGCTTCCGGGGAACTGCATCTTTCCTGTATGGCTTTGGCACTGTATTGCTTTCCTAATGCGCTACCGTTAAAGACACACCTGGTCTGGTGATCCACGTAAGTTATCCCGTAGATTAAACCTGTATCGCTCCTGCGCAAAGCAATGTGAATGCCCTTCTTTTGAAGTTGTGCGACTAACTCATCAAGCGTGGGCGTTTTGCCAACAAACAACCTGTCTATTTCAGTTTTTACGCGGGCTTTGAACCGCTGGCGTTGGGCATCATTAGAATTGTACTTTTCTTCCAGAAATTTCAGTGTAGGCTTGTTGTAAAAGTCGCTGGCTTTTATAGGTACACCGATAGGTTTTCCTTCTTCATCGAGTATCCGGTAAACAAGTCCGCCTCCCTGAAAAATCCTTGATTCTTCACTGCCACGATCAGCCATTATGTTGTACTGTTTCAAAACCGAATTCAGTTCCGGCAAGCTGGTGTATTTGTATTTATCCAGCACCGCATCCAGCACATTTGTGATGGCTCTTTTAGTTTCAGTACGTCCGTATTGTACCTTCTTTACATTTACCGGCTTTAACCTGAACGCCTCCCGTCTTGCGTGTGCATCGGCTACTACAAGACCGAAAATTTTTTCAATCTCCTTACGTGCCGGTTCCGACTTGCGAATACCTAAGTGATGCAGGTCAATTCGCTTGCCATCGGGCTGAATATTGGTGGTAACTACGTGTATATGGGGGTGGCCTGCATCGTGGTGCTGATAAACAAGATAAGGCTGCTGCCCAAAGCCTAATTTTTGCATATATACATTGGCAATTTGCATCAGTTTTTCTTTGCCCAAATGAGCTTCAGATGGGTCAAAGTTGAGCGAAATGTGTACGCTGTTTCGTTTAACATTCTCGTTCAATTCTGCCCTTTTCAGCAGGTAGCCCAGCTTAATTTTCAGGCTCATTTCATCAGCGTTCAAAGGGAAATTTTCTGCCCCGATGCACTCCGCTACACCTTCCTTTACCTTGTTTTCATTGTAGTTGAAAATACGGTGCATTGAGTGACCGGCTTTGATCACAGCAACCATATTTCCAGTATTTTTTTTACGTTACTCCTGACCTCATCCACCTTATTGCTAAGGATCTTTTTCTCTACTTCGTAAGCAATCAACCAACTCCTAAATTCAGCGATCTGACTAAGCGTATGCAGCTTTTTAACGGCCTGGTTGAAGTTGTTTCCAACTGCGTTTAGCTCGTTGCGAAGCCGTGTAAGTTCTGCCATTAAGTCATCCTGTGAGGTGTTACGGTAGGTCGTAACAATGGGCTTGTCGAAGATGCTGCGACGTACATAATCGCTTAGCTTACGACAGGTAGAAGCCTTCCATTTCTTTTCAATTTTTGCATATTCATCGGGCGTTAAACGCAAGCCGATAATGCGTGTCCTGTTTGAATTTTGTCCTTCCATCACTAATCATTTTAACGTTTTCAAACTCATTTTCACCTTTCAGACGCCCTGCCCACGAGTTCCGAGTGTTGGGCAGCCAGATCCGGTTGTTTAACAACCGTTCATCTGGCCGATTGCGGGAAAGTTGCAATCTTTCAGCCCTGTGAACGTCTTTAAGACATTTCAAGGGCTCCGGAGTATGTAAGGAAACAACAGTTTCAAATGAACTAAAGCCTGCCTTACAGATTCATTATTACTTATCTAAGTCTGTGTCTTATATGCTTCTTCTCAAACTTACCGAAATTCATTACCCAGTCGTTGAAGTCCTTATGGTTTTGATAAAGGCTGCTTTCATCTTTGTATTTGGCACTTAGGGAAAGTGCATAGCGGCTGCAATTTTGTCCGGTTGCATCCCTGTCCAGATAGAGCTTGATAGCTTTATGTCTTTCCATAAAGGGACGTGCAGTTTCAAAGAAGGAAATAGAGTTCAGCACTACAAAATCAAAGCGGTCTTCGGGGTCTTGTTGATGGATGGCCGTGAAAGAAAGGAAATCGGTAAAACCTTCAAAGACGATGACCTCATTGGCATTGTTATCAAAGCTCGTAATGCCTTTAGGGGAACTGCTGGCCTTAAAGTAAGGATTGCGTATTTCAAAACCTCCCAAATCATTTTTGAAGCCGATACCATAATAGACTTTTCCGCTAAGTTCATAACGGACCTCCCGGCAGTAGTGGTCAGCTACATCAATGGGTATTTGCCGTTGTTGCAAGTACCTTAAAAGGGCGCTGGAAGACAGAACAAAATCGCCTAAAATCTTTATCTGCTTTTCCTGTTCTTCTCTCGCAAATGATTGTTGGAAAACGGGCTTTTGAAGGGAAAAATTACCGTTTAAATTCTGGAGTAATTCGGACACGGTACACCCGTGAAATAGGATACCAAAATCGACCAGGTTGCCACCTTTGCCAAGACCGTGATCGTACCATCGGTTTAGCCTCCTGTTAACTTTAAATGAAGGTGTCTTCTCATCCCGTAAAGGGGAGTGATACCAATAATCGTTGTTCCTGATCTTCGCTGGTTCATAACCTAAGCCCGCAAGGAAATGAACCATGTCTATTTCTTTGGCTTCGCTAACCGAAAGCTTGTTTTTACTGAAATCCATAACCACGCATTTATCAAACACACATTCAGTTCTTCTAAGCGAAGTTAAACAGGCGATATGGAATTCACATATCCTCATCATATTTTGATGAGGATGCAGAGAGCCGTGTTATTTACTTTTGTGCAGTGAGTATTGTTTAATTAAAATCGTGTGATTATGCTAACGACAAGTGATGTAGCCAAAGTGTATGATACTATTCTCAGTATCCCTGGCATGAGTGAAACAGTGAAGATTGACATGAGAATCTCCCGCAAAAATGTATTGTTATTGCACAGTGTCCTCAAACGTGGGCTGATGGCGAAAGATGATGATAAATCGTCTGCGTTGCTGGAAAGTATTCCGCAAGAAGCATTGCAGGAATTGCATGTAATTGCTGATGATTATCTTACAAAAGCAGGCTTAACCGAACTAAGTGAAAAACTAAAAGCACTTAGTACCAAATAGGCAGGGGTAACGTCAGAAAGCTACTTGGAGAGAATGGATGTTTAAAGATATAAACGCTGATCCTTCAAGTGGCTTGTTTATGTTGTAATTTAAAAATGATGTCAATAATTGCGTTTTACAATAATAGTAGTAACAGTTACCTTTTTACCAAAGTGCGGTTTTCACCACTTCGGTTTTCAGGTGTTCCGGCAGGCTCGTTAAAGAATACGGTAGCAGTGCCATTAAAGCCTTCAGGTAGCAGGTATATATCTGCCCGCTTTTCGCAATATGTCGTAATGAAAATAGTTGTAGTGAACAGTAATACTACGCTGGTCAAAATGAGCGGTATTTTGTACGAATCTTTCAATAAAAAAAACTTGCTTTTCATAAGTACGGTGATTTTTGCTTAGCATTTTGAATAGATGGTAGTTGGGAAGTAAATGGGGCGTAGTTGCTGCGGAATATTGTAGCAGTTCTTATGTTTTCTTAGTTATGACCCATCCCTGCTCTCCTCTGATGTTTGCTATATTATTCTGCTCTAACCATTTTTTGAAAGCAGGCATGTCTTTAGGGGTAAAATGAACGATGTCACCATTTTTTAGCATAATGGTGAAAAAGTCGCTTGCAGCAAGAAACTTCGATAATTGTCCCGCAGGGTATTGAAATTCGGGGTAGTGATCGGCTGAAGTCATGGTCTGTTGCTTTTAGTTAGTTTCCTCTGACTGTTGCCTGCACAAAAAAGAGCGCAGGCAACAGCTCACCGCACTGAGGTCTTAGGAAACCCGGCAACGATAAGTGCGCCCACGCCGTAGCATGAGCGTTCTCACTTATGTCCCATTGCCATTTGAAAGTTCCTAAGTTTCAGTACGGGACTTAAAGCTTAAACGCTTCAAGAATATCTTGTTGCAAAGGTATCAATTTCAGGTAGTAATTCACTACCTAAAATGCACATTATACACAGTATTGGAAATAATTTACAGGCCGGAACTTCTTCATGATTTACTTTTTCCCTTCCAACTTCCAAGTATCGCATCAAAGCAAATTACTTTACCAGTTGCAGTTATATTAGACTTAACCTTCTGAATAATCCTAAAAAGGCCACTGAATCCTTAGCTTTATGCTTTTGGGAGAAGGTATCGGGTTCAGCCGCCTTTCAGCCGCGCTTCGATGGCCTTTCTTGCAAGTTCAGATCACCACAATAGATTTATAGACATTAGGTTGTAAATTATATGAGAATATATTTTGTGAGCACCCCCTATGATATTTGATATTTGCAAGTTAAAGTAACAATATGCTACCAAAAGAATTAATCAAGGATCTGCAAGTGCGGCTTAGCTCAATACAAGGCCAGATTGGAGGCATAATAAAGATGCTTGAAGCAGATAGTGACCCGGATAAGATACTCAACCAATTCAAGGCTGCCGACCAGGGATTGCAAAAAGCTCACTACCTGATGATGGATGAGGTATTCAGGAAAAGTCTTGCTTTAAAACTTGTTCAGGTTATGAATGCCTGTCCGGGTAATTGTCAGGATGCAGAGAAAATAGAGTACATGAAAAAACAGTTCCCGATGCTTGAATTTGACCAGCTTACGACGAATATGAAAGAAATAAATGCCATTGATAAACGGCTGGAAAAACATAATAAAAATATTTTGAACAAAGATTTGGAAGACACCCCACCTGCCGGTTGACCTTTACAGTTCAATAAAAAAATAAACGGTGATGGAAACGATAAACAAAAGAAAAATTGAACTGTTCACTGCCGGTTGTGCTGTTTGTGAACCTGTAGTTGAAATGGTTAAAGGAATGGCTTGCAGTGATTGTGATGTTGTGATTTACAACTTATCCAATCCTTGTGAAACGAAAGAGTGCCTTGAAAAAGTTAAGACGTATGGGATAAAAGCCTTGCCTGCTATTGCAGTAAATGGTAGGCTGTTATCTTGTTGTCAGAATAGAGGTATTTCGGCTGAAGAACTTCGGAATGCCGGGTTGGGGCTGCCTGTGTTAAATTGATGTGATGCTGCTTTATTTTTAATCACTCTTTTTATTCAAATATTATGGCTATAGAAAGTGTACAAATGAAGGTTTCAGGGCTGATGTGTTCCTTCTGCACGATGAGTGTAGAAAAGGCTTTGAAACGTTATCCTGCCATTAAAAGTGTTATGGTAAATCTTGTTCATGGAGTCGTATTGGTTGAAGCTGACACTGCTAAGATGAACCGTGAACAATTGGCTGATGCTGTAGAGAAGCTGGGTTATAGTGTATCTGCTACGGAAGTGCAGCAATATAAGACGGATGAAGAACTGTTTGGATTGATTAAGCAACGTGGTACAATTGGAATGTTGGCTGCTACTATTGATTTGCTTGTTGACCCGTTGAACCTTTTTGGCTTGCCTGGGCAATACCGTGCTTACTTTAGTTTGGCTGTTGCTGCCTTCGTGTTGTTTTGGGTGGGTTATCCAATCCTTCGCAAAACAATCATGGCTGTAAGGCAAAGGGTAATTAATGCCAATGTATTGTTATCTGCCGGTGCATGGGGTTCTTTTATTGTTGGTGTGTTCTCTCTCTTTAATCCGGCATTGCCAAACTTCCTACCTGTTGCTGCATGGCTAATGTCGTTGCATTTATTCTTTGGTTACTTTAAGTTGGATACCCGAAAAAAAGCATCGGATGCTGTACGCAAATTGATTAACCTGCAACCTGCGAAAGCAAGGGTGTTGAGGGGTGAGCAATTTGTTGATGTATTGACGAAAGATGTATTGGTAAATGAAGTTGTGGAAGTAAGACCGGGTGAACGCATCCCTTTGGATGGTGTTGTATTAAATGGAAATGGAAGTGTTGATGAAGCAAGTTTTACAGGTGAAAGCACACCTGCCAATAAAGAAGCTGGTTCTACTGTAATCGGCGGTACGCTAAATCTTGATGGTGCTCTACAAATAAAAGTTACGAAGGTTGGTCAGGATAGCTTTCTTAGTCAGATAGTAAGTTTAATGAGCCGCATTGCTGAAAAGAAACCGCCTGTTGAACTGCTTGCAGATAAGCTAATGAATTATTATGGTCCTGTTGTTTTTGTTGTCGCTGCCATCGCCTTTGTAGTATGGGGATTGGTCACTGGTAATTACATTCAGGCAACACTTGTGTTGCTTACTACTATCATCATGGGTTATCCTTGTGCATTGGGTATTACAACCCCCATGCTTGCAGCCATCGCAGGGGGTAAAGGAATATCTATTGGACTTCTGGTAAAAGCAAGTGAAGTGTTTTACGGATTGTCAAAAGTTGATACGATTGTATTTGATAAAACAGGTACATTGACTTATGGCAAGCCTACCGTTACTGATGTTCATGCACTAAATGGGAATGCTCTTGAACTATTATCTGTTGCTGAAGCATTGGAAAGTAAGTCTGAACATCCGTTAGGACAAGCGATTACCTTTTTTGCTCAAAAGGAAGATGCTAAGAAATTATCAACAAATGATTTTAAAGCGGTTCCTGGAAAGGGTGTTACTGGCACGATTGACCGTGAAGTTGTTTTAGCCGGTAAACCTTCGTTTATTGAACAAAGCGGTGTGGTTGTTACTGATATTATTAAACGTTCAATCAATGATTTTGGCAATGATGGTAAAACGGCTGTTGTGATAACTAAAGGTGGTGTTGTGATTGGAATAATTGCCTTACAAGATACACCACGTCCTACCGGCAAGCAGGTTGTTGAGAAAATGAAACAACGGGGCATTAGGACTGTGATGCTTACCGGTGATGCAAAACAGGTGGCGGAGCCAATTGCAAAAGGGTTAGGCATTGATGAAGTGCAGGCTGAATTATTACCGGGTGAAAAAGCTACCGCTATTGATGGATTGCAAAAGAAAGGATACAAGGTTGCAATGGTTGGTGATGGAATAAATGATGCTCCGGCTTTGGCACAAAGTGATGTAGGCATTGCCATAGGTGCAGGAACTGATGTTGCAATAGAAGCTGCCGGTGTTATATTGATTGGTGACAGGTTGATTGATGTATTGAATGCAGTGATATTAGGCAAGGCAAGCTATAAAACCATGACAGGAAATGTGATTGTAGCCGTACTATTCAATATTGTGGGAATGCTGCTTGCTACACTTGGCTTCATTACTCCTATGCTGGCTATTGCCGTAATGATTGTAAGTATTTTTGTTATCTTAATCAATACGATTCGTATAAGAGCCTTAAGGCTTGAAACGATAAACGTTGAAGCAACAGCATCTTTGACGGAAGCAAGATTTAAGGTAACCAATATGGTATGTGAAGGGTGTGCTGAAAAGATAACTACTGCTTTAACTGCCATGCCTGGTGTGAAGGAAGTGAAGCCAAAAGTAATTTCAAAGCAGGTGCAGGTCAATTACTATCCCGATAAAGTGAAGCAGGAAGAGCTTAAAAAGATGCTGGAAAAAGAAGGTTTTAATGCGGTAGAAGTATAGTATCAATCAATATAAATAATAAAATACTTAACTCATGTTCATTAAGAAAACAACGATTATGAAGCTATCCATTTCAATGGTTATGGTAGTTGCACTTGCCATTACGTCCTGTGCCCAGGATAACAAGAAAACAGAACAAAATACTCCGAAAGAACAAACGAAAGCTGTAGCAATGCAAAAAGTGAAAATGCCTGTTGATGGTATGGTGTGTAATGCTTGCCAATCGAATGTAAAGAAAACAATCAAGTCTGTAGATGGTGTTGCAGATGTAGAAGTAAACCTTGAAAAGAAATTTGCCTATTTCACTTATGACCCCTCTAAAGTGAAACTGGAACAAGTGCAAAAAGCTGTAAACGACAAAGGATTTACTGCCGGAAAAACAGTTGAAGTAAAGCAATGACTTTAGAACAATTTGTACAACAATTCAGCGAAGCATTGGCAAATGGTTCTGCCTATAGCTTGCTGATTGCAATGGGTGCAGGGGTTGTTACTACTGGTGTATGCCCCTGCACTTTACCTGTTGGACTTGGCATTGCGGGGTTGGTTAGCAGCAATACTGCAAGTAAGTCAAACAGAGGTTTTATGATAGCACTTGCCTTCTTTGCAGGCATTGTTGTTTGTCTTTCTATTTTGGGAGCTTTAGCAGGTAAGTTAGGTGTGTTTCTTACTGAAACCTTTGGGCAGTATTGGGCTTTAGCTATGGCTGCCATATCTGCTTTGGCTGCCCTGTTTGCTTTTTACGGTCCAAGACTAACGACAACAAAACTTGCGGCTTTGCGTAAGCCGGGTGTAGGCGGTTCTTTTGCTTATGGATTGATATTTAGTTTGGGAACATCTGCTGCTCCTTTGTTGTTACTCCTGTCTGTTGCGGCTGCAACAGCTAATCCTTTTTATGGTTTTCTCCTTGCCTTTGTATTTGCCATTGGTCGGGGCTTGCCTTTCTTAATTGTAAGTGCCTTTGCCGGTGCAGTAACAAAGTTTGCTCAACTAACGTGGTTGAGAAGAAGTATTCAAATAGTAAGCGGTGTGGCTCTGCTCTATGTATGCTACTATTATGTCAGGGTGTTTATTGACTTGCAGTAGCAATAAGGATTATAAAAAATCAGGCTACTTTGCATTAATAATACCAAAATCCCCTGTTATTCTCCTGCCTGAAGCACCATTGAAATTGTTGTCTAAGTACAAATTAAACGTCCCCCTAATTGCTTTATCACTTATTTCCGTTATTGACAACGTACCTGAAATGGCATAGGGTTGAAAATCTAAACCATCCGTGTAATAAAACTGCATTAATGTTAATGGATTAACATTGCCCAAACCGGTAATGTTTTTTAGATGAATGTTGCAGCGGTCAAAATAATAGCTGGTAGCTTCCAAATCTGCATTTCCTAAGGTGTCAATCCATTTAGCTATTACTGTTTCCCACTTAATGTCTTCTTCCTGTCCTTCTATTCTTAAATTTAAAAAGCCATAGGGTTTTGTTATATTCTCCTTGCTGCATCCTAAAAGGTTGCATATGAGGAACAAGCCTATGGCAATTCGCAATAGCATATTGCTACTTATTGTTTTAACTAACTAAACTCTCGTATGCTTTAGCATCCATCAACGTAGTGGCTTCTGAAGCATTTAATTGCTTAATCTTTATCATCCATCCGTCAGTAAATGAGGCTGTATTTACTAAATCTGCATGGTCTTTTAAAGATGTATTGACTTCTAATATTTCACCGCTTACCGGCATAAATAAATCTGATGTTGTTTTAACTGCTTCTACAGAACCAAACACTGCATCTTTACTGAATTGCTTGCCAATGTTGGGAAGGTCAATGTAAACAATCTCCCCTAATTCACTTTGTGCAAATTCGGTTATGCCTACTAATGCTTCGCTGTTATCTAAAACCTTTAACCAGGTGTGTTCTTTTGAGTATTTGTAGTCGGCTGGAAATTGCATTTTATTTAGTTTTGATGGTTAATAACCTTTCCGCAACATATCAGCATATTCGTTTGGTAAAGGGCTTTCTTCAACTGCTTTTGCTGCTTTTTCTACATCGTAGTCGAACCTGATAAATTCTACCTGTACTGCATCTTTGTTCGTTATGCTGCTGTCCGCATTGATGGTCAGCATTACATAACAGCCTTTTGGGTTCCCATCTTTTGGCTTGCCTACTGAACCGGTATTAATTGCATGACGGTAATGTGTGTTTTCGGTTGGCTCTGTTGGCAGTATTCTGTGATAAGGCTTGTGTGTATGACCGAAGCACATAATATCTGCATCTGCCTGTTCCATTATCCGCAATAAACTTTTCTCGTCTCTATCTTCAAACAGGTATTCGTTTATCTTTCTTGGACTGCCATGAACTAACAACAGGTTGAGCTTATCGTTATTCAACTGGAACTCTACTTTGATGTGTGCCGGTAACGTTCTTAAATATTTTCTTTCTTCCGGCTTCACAATAGAGTTGGTGAAGCTGATGGAGATTTTGCCCATGTCTTTTTCAGGCTCGGTCTTGTAGGCACAACCACATTCATCACTCATTAAACCAATGCCCTGGTCGTAGTTGCCTGCAATGGTTGGTATGCCCCTTCTTCTTATGTCATTTACTACTTCGTTTGCCCAAATGTTATACCCTACTAAATCACCCAGGCAATAAATAGCATCGGGCTTTTGTTCTTCAATGCTTTTTAAACAGGCATCCAAGGCGGGAAGGTTTGCATGAATATCTGAAAAGAGTGCAATTTTCATAATGATAGATTATTTTACGTTTGAAATGTTGAAGTAATTCAGAATAATAAGTTTCTCATCCTGATTTAGAGTTTTTTGCTTTTGTTCTGCCCATTCTAAAACTTCTTGGGATGTATTGTCGGCGTAAAAATTAAACGTAGGTAATTTCAGGTCTGCAATCTCAAAGGCGTGTACATGTTGGTCGCCTGACTGAATTACAAAACTTATGTACGTTTTAAAAGTTTGCATATCTATAAGATTAATTTAGTGAGATAATAAACAAAGGCTGATAAAAAAGAAGTAATCGGTATAGTAATAATCCAAGCAATAATTATACTTTTTGTAACACCCCACCTTACAGCACTTAACCGCTTTGTGAGCCCTGCGCCAATGATTGCACCTGTAATAGTATGTGTGGTACTTACAGGGATACCTAACATGCCTGTTGCGAAAAGTGTTATTGCCCCACCAGTTTCGGCACTAAATCCTTCAAAAGACCGAAGATGTGTTATACGTGTACCCATTGTTTTTACAATTCGCCATCCGCCCATCAATGTTCCAATTGCCATTGCACTTTGACATGAAAGAACAACCCAAAAAGGAATATGGTCTGTGGCATTTGCCATGTTTGCTGCTATAAGAGAAGCGAAAATTATCCCCATTACTTTTTGGGCATCATTAGCGCCGTGCCCGAGGCTATACATTGCAGAAGAAATTAATTGCAACCTTTTAAAAATAGAATTAGCCTGCCCGTAGGCAAGATTTCTTGAAAGCAGGATTACAATACCTGATATAAGTATAGATGTCATCATACCTATTACGGGTGCAAGAAATATGAATGCAATTATTCTAAGCACTTCACCTAAAAAAATAACTGAAAACCCTGCATGAGCAACTGCTGCACCCACAAAGCCACCTATTAGTGTGTGGGATGAACTTGAAGGAATACCGAACCACCATGTTACTAAATTCCATGTGATTGCACCTATTAACCCTGCAAGCACTACCTGCAGCGTAATGGTTTCCGGATGAACTATGCCTTTGCCGATAGTATTTGCCACGTGGAGACCAAAAACCAAATACGCGAGAAAATTGAATAATGCGGCCCATGCTACAGCCTGAAAAGGCGTTAGTACTTTTGTTGATACAATAGTAGCTATCGAGTTGGCGGCATCATGAAAACCGTTGATTAAATCAAAGATTAGAGCTAAGGCGACAACTATAATTAAAAGTGTCATATAGTGACTCGTTGTTTTTTGTAATATTTTCTTTTCAGCCAAAAAGCCACATTGACCAAACCAATGAGAACAGGCACTTCTACTAATGGACCAATAACCCCGGCAAAGGCTTGACCGCTGTTGATGCCAAAGACACCTATTGCAACCGCAATAGCTAATTCAAAGTTGTTACCTGCCGCCGTAAAAGCTATTGATGCGTTGGTTGAGTAGTCTGCTCCCATTTTCTTGCCGATAAAGAAGCTGATAATAAACATGATGGCAAAGTAGATGACTAAAGGAATGGCTATTCTAATTACATCAAAAGGTATCTGGACAATCAATTCCCCTTTGAGGCTAAACATGACAACGATGGTAAATAGTAATGCTATCAATGTAATTGGGGAGATAGCCGGAATAAACTTCTTTGTGTACCACTCTTCACCCATTGCTTTGCGAAGAATGAGCCTGGTGAGAACTCCGGCGGCGAAAGGAATACCTAAATAGATGGCAACACTTTCCGCAATTTGTCCAATGGTAATATTAACTTCTGAACCTGTAATGCCAAAGAGTGGCGGCAGTAAGGTTACAAAGACATAAGCATAAACGCTATAAAGCAAAACCTGAAAAATGCTGTTTAATGCTACTAAACCCGCTGCATATTCTCTGCTACCTTCTGCTAATTCGTTCCATACAATCACCATTGCAATGCAACGAGCCAAACCAATGAGTATAAGCCCAATCATGTATTCAGGATAGCCATGTAGAAACACGATAGCAAGGATGAACATGAGAATTGGACCTATAATCCAGTTCAGCAGTAAGGATACTCCTAAAACCTTTGTATTTTTAAATACTTCCCTCAGCTTCTCGTATCTCACTTTTGCAAAAGGAGGATACATCATCAGTATTAATCCTACGGCTAAAGGAAGGTTGGTTGCACCTGTTGAAAATGAATTAATAAATGTTGAAGACGAGGGAAAGAAGTAGCCAATGGCTACTCCTGCACCCATCGCTAAAAATATCCATAGGGTTAAATACCTGTCTAAGAAACTTAACCGCTTTCGTTCGTTTGCCGGAGCACAATTGTTTACTGACATAGATTTTTTAATGTGAATTGGATTAATTACAACAATCAGTACCGCAGCAAGCTTTTTCTTCTTTTGTAGGCTTTTCTGCATAAACCGTAATGCTTCTGATACCTGTGCCCGATTGCTTAAATTCTGCAATTTGGTCTGCTGTCAGGTAGTTGCTTAAAATATCATCAGGGATAATGATTGCCTTGTCTTTTTGCATTGTAATGTTTTTAAAACCGTTTGCTTCTATCAGTTCTAAGTACACCTGTTTTTGAATAGCACCAGCTACGCAACCTGCATACATTTCGGCAGCTTCCCTGATTTCTTTAGGTAACTGACCTTCTAAAACAATATCAGAAATGGAGAAGTGACCAGCTGGCTTTAGCACTCTGTATATTTCCTTTATTACTCCGTCTTTGTTGGGTACAAGGTTCAAAACACAATTGCTTACAATCACATCGGCGGTATTAGCAGTAACAGGCATCTTTTCAATATCTCCCTGCCTAAATTCTACGTTATTAAATCCCCTTACTTCATTGTTCTGCCTTGCTCTTTCAATCATTGCCGGTGTAAAGTCAATGCCGATTACTTTACCTGTCTCACCTGTTTCATGTCTGGCTATGAACGCATCGTTACCTGCTCCGCTGCCCAAGTCAATAACAACATCGCCTTTTTTGATTTTGGCAAACTGTGTTGGAAGCCCGCAGCCCAAGCCTAAATCAGCATCAGGGTTGTAACCTTCCAGTTGTGTATAATCGTCAGCCATGATGTTGTAAACTTCGGTACTACAACCACCAGCCCCACAACATGAAGACTGGTTGGTTTCTTTGTCCTGTAAAGCAATCTCTGAATACTTCTGCCTTACCAGTTCTTTTACTTGTTCGTTAGTTTCCATTGTACTTATATTTTTTATATTATCGGAATATTACGATGATTATAAGCAAAAAAAAGTCAACAACAATTGCTGCCGCCTTTATAACTATCAAATAATTGATTAAGCCAAGCCTGTGCAGTCTTCCACTCTTTCTCCTCAATGCAATAGCAAACTTTTGCTCCTTCAATTTCCCCTTTAATCAGTCCTGCTTCCTTCAATTCCTTTAAATGTTGTGAAACGGTGCTTTGGGATAGCGGTAGTTCTTCAACTATGTCTCCGCACTGGCAGGTTGCCTTTGTCGCCAATAGTTTCAAGATGGCAATCCTTGCCGGGTGTGCCAATGCTTTAGCATATTTGGCTAACCTGTTTTCTCTTGTGCTGAACTCGTATGATTTAGTTGCTCCCATAGTCTTTGTATCGCAATATTACGATAGCATTTTAAATCAGCAAAATTATTTTTCAGTAACGCAGGAGCCGGCTCTTTTACTTTTATTGCCTTTCGGCTTGCTTTAGGAGAGAAATGATGAAGGCTATGCTTGTGATTGCAAAGATTGTGATGCCTACATAAACTTGTGGTTCGTTGAGAATGGGTAATGCAAAGCCGAACATTGCACAATTAAATGCTTTTGTAATGATGACTATTGATTTTTTAAATTTTGAACCGCCCCTGTCTATTGCAACAAGGTTAAGCAGTCCTGCAAATATGATAGCCATACCTGCATCGACAAACCAAAGTGTATCGGTGTTGATGTGTAGAGGAAATGCAAAACTGATATTCACTATTCCTAAAAGGATAATAATGTATGATACTATTTTAATGAATGCTATACACAACAAGATTTGTTCATTTGTATTGGTGGACAAGCTACAGTAGCATAGCTACAAAATACGCAACAGTCACCTTGCTTTGGTTTTAATACTGTTTCGCAGTTGGTACATTTATAGAAGTATTGGCAAGCATCTGTAAGCATTGTTTCTTCTTTATCAAAACCACAATTAGGACAAGTGATTGTTGACTGAAGTGTTAGTGTTTTTTCCATGATTAGTTTGTCGGAGTAACGGTCTTATAATCTTTTACTGTGTAGCCTGTTTTATTAATGGCTGCTTCAATTGTATTTACATCAACTTTTGATTTATCAAAAGTTATTAAGCTGTTCCGGGATGCATAGGAAGTTTTATAAGCCAATACGCCTTTTACTTTAGCAAGTTCATTGTTTACATGCTCTTCGCAGCCTTCGCAGGTCATGCCCTGTATAGTGAACTTTATCTGCTGTTTGTTATCTACTGCTGCAATAACTGCACTTTGTACTTTCGGCTTTGGGTAAAACGTTTTTGCATACAAAGGAAATGTTATCATCAGTATGGCAAATACTGTTACGATGCCTAAGAATGTTTTTGTTTGAAGGAATGAAGCCTTCTTAGTCGTTTCGCAATTGCAATCCAAATCGTTTGTTTTAGCGGGTTTTAGTTTCTGAAACCATGCAAATACTAATACAGCAATTGACAATCCTATCAGATAAGGTCTTGCAGGTTCTATCCACGAAAAGTTAGGAGCTATGCTGTTGCTGCCGGCAAGTAATGCTATCCCAGGAGTTATACAACACAGCGAAGAAGCAAAGGCTGAAAGAAGCCCTGCACTTGTGAATGTACCAGGTGATTTTATACTTACCATACTGTTTCCAGTTTTTGAGTTTGTACATTAATGTGTTTAAAGAACGGCTTTAAAATCTTCAGGTTCTCCTGTGTAAGAGAGTAGTAAATTGTTTGTCCTTCCTTCCTTGTTTCTACAATGTTCCCATCTTTCAGTTTCCTAAGATGTTGTGATATGGCTGGAATACTCATGCCTAAAATGTCGGCAAGGTCGCATGGGCATAATTCCTTTTCTTCTTCTAATAAGTAAACAATCTTTAGCCGTACTTCATTACCTGCCAAAGCCAATATGTACGAAAGGCTTTCAAATGACTTCTGTGCTTTCTTTAGCTTGTCTTTACAATTTGTTATCTGCTCCTGGTCTGCAAAAAGTCTTATACAGGTGTTATTGTCCATGTGGCAAAGATAATTGGAATAAGTATTTAAGCAAATGCTTAAATAAAGTTAAACTGCATCTAACATTTTGTGTCTATAACGGTGAAAAAGAAAGTCGAGCAAAAAGCAAGTCCATGAGGAACGAGTGGCTTTTGCTGTGGTGAAGCAAACCTTTAATCTCTTTTATACTATCCGTTAGGGATTGAAGCGAAAATTCCTTCAAAGAAGATTGAAGCGGAAAGCCCGGCCCGAAGGGTAACGGCAAACAGAATTACTTTTCAGATTAGGTAACTTGCCAAGGAATAAGAAGTAACTTAAAAATCGTCATATTTTTTAACTGAATGCGCATTCGCTACTGTAAAGACTTAAGTAAAGTCATAAATTATGAAGAAGCATCATTCAACGGGTAGAATTAAGCAAACACATGGGAGACCAAATGTTCCGGGAGTTAAAGTGAAACCGAAAAAGAAAAGAATTTCCTTTACCTGGAAAGACATTCTCCTTTTTATCTTCTGTTTCATAATTTTTGTTGCAATGGTTCTGTTTATTTATGAACACGTCAAGCTTTTGTTTAAGTAGGTGCCTGTTATGTTATGGAAATGAATTAAAAAATGTTTGAAAAGAAACGCCTGATAAAAATTATAAACAAGACAGGCCAAGCTAAGCAGTTTTACTTTGTCATTGCACTTATTTGATACCCAGAGGAACAACGCCCTTGTTTTAAAAACAGATAAAACTGAAAGTATTGTAAACGAGTTGGTTAATTTCTCCTATATTCGCAGATGTTTTAAACATCCTTTCAAATGGCATAATGAAGATAATCAGGCACATAGCTTTCTTTTTATCCCTCCTGGTAATGATGGGGCATGACATTGTACCTCACCTCCACCAGGATGAAATGGAGCTATGCGATCACTCGGCTACAGTGCCTTTATCTTCAACTGCTCCGCAATCGGGCCTCGACAACTTTTTTAGCCATTTTCAGCACAGCCCTGCGCAACGCCATTTAGTTTATTTGCAATCTGTTGAAAAGAAAGCAGATTTCAAGATCAAAACTGCTCTTCCTTTCACCTTTGTTTATTCTTCCCTGTCGTCTTTGTTGTGGTATGCCAATTATAAAAAGCACCGCTTTCGTGAAAATAATATACCACCGCTACATCACTACTTAGCATCTTCTTCCTTTCGAGGTCCCCCTTCCTGTTAATTCCTCATCGTACTATTGCAATTACTTCAATAAGGAGTGCCCGCATTCCTGCTGTTTTTTCATGCGGCATTGCTGATGTAATTACATTTATTTCCTGCCTTAGTACGTTAGCGGCAAGTTAGCCGCATGATTTAGGCTGCGCATAGCTGAATAATTATTTTTTGTACACCGAGCAGGTATTAATAGCTGGTGCTGTTTAATGCCAATTTCACTCCGTTAACTAATAAGTGATGTTAGATAAAATCATTCAATTTTCCATAAAGAACAAACTAATCATAGGTCTTTTCACTCTTGGTTTAATCATTTGGGGAACCTATTCTGCTTCAAAACTGCCGATAGATGCAGTGCCCGATATTACCGATAACCAGGTGATGGTGATAACCGTAACACCCTCCTACGCCGCACAAGAAGTAGAACGGCTTATTACATTTCCCGTCGAGCAAACGATGGCCAGCATTCCTGGCATTAAGCAGATACGCTCATTTTCACGGTTTGGCTTATCGTTGGTAACTATTGTATTCAATGAAGACGTAGACATTTATTGGGCGCGACAACAAATCAATGAACGCTTAGGAGATGCAGCCAAACAAATTCCAGAAGGTGTAGGCACACCAGAAATGGCGCCTGTAACAACAGGACTGGGCGAAATTTACCAATACGTAATTCATCCAAAGCCCGGGTATGAGCAGAAGTATGATGCGATGGAACTGCGCACTATACAGGATTGGATCATTAAAAGGCAATTATTGGGTACGCCAGGAGTGGCAGAAGTGAGTGGCTTTGGCGGGTTTGTAAAGCAATATGAAATCGCCGTAAACCCTGACCGCCTTCATAGCATGAACGTCACGATTTCTGAAATTTTTGACGCTCTCCAAAAAAATAACCAAAATACCGGTGGTGCATACATAGATAAAAAGCCAAATGCCTACTTTATACGGAGTGAAGGGTTGGTGAAAAGTGTAGACGAGATTGGGAAAATCGTTGTTAAACCTACAGAAAGTGGTGTGCCAATCCTGATAAGGGATGTGGCAAAAGTTCAGTTTGGAAGCAGTGTACGTTATGGTGCGGCAACCAGAAATGGGAAGGGTGAAATCGTGACGGGTATTGTAATGATGCTTAAAGGAGCAAATTCTTCTGAAGTCATCAAAAACGTAAAAGAAAAAATTGAGCAGATTAAAAAAACACTGCCTGAAGGAGTAGAGATTGAGCCTTTTTTGGACCGTAAAAAGTTAGTGGATAATGCCATCAGTACCGTGGAAACAAATCTAATTGAAGGCGCCTTGATTGTAATCTTCATATTAATTCTCTTTTTAGGGAACTTAAGAGCGGGCTTGGTGGTGGCCTCGGTCATCCCTCTTTCGATGCTTTTTGCCATTGCTATGATGAACCTCTTTGGAGTATCCGGCAACCTAATGAGTTTGGGGGCAATTGACTTTGGTTTGATTGTGGATGGCGCCGTAATTATTGTAGAGAGTGTATTGCACGGCATATATCACTACCGCCAAAAAAATATTGACAGGCTCACGCAAGAGCAGATGGACAAACAAGTTCATGGGGCTGCGTCCCGGATGATGAACTCTGCCGTCTTCGGGCAAATTATTATCCTCATCGTCTATCTGCCTATTTTGGCATTGATTGGTATTGAGGGAAAGATGTTTAGACCGATGGCACAAACAGTTATGTTTGCCATTTTGGGTGCTTCAATACTATCGCTTACTTATGTCCCAATGATGTCGGCCTTGTTCTTAAGCAAGAAGACACAGCACAAAAGAAATTTTTCAGATAAAATGATGGATTTCTTTCAAAGATTGTACAATCCATTAATCGTAAATGCTATTCGGAAAAAGCTATTGGTCATTGGGATTGCCGTTGCACTTTTTGCCGTCAGTATTTTCGCTTTTACCCGCATGGGGGGTGAATTTATCCCTCAGTTAGACGAAGGTGATTTTGCCGTAGAAACTCGTGTCTTGCTGGGAAGTTCCATCAGCCAGATACTGGAAGCTTCCACAAAAGCCCAGAAAATTATTCTTGAGAAGTTCCCGGATGAAGTGAAGCAAGTAGTGAATAAAATCGGCTCCGGTGAAGTGCCAACCGATCCGATGCCGATTGAGGCCGGTGATATGATGATTATCCTAAAAGATAAAAGTGAATGGAAGAAGGCAAAAACGAGGATTGAACTGGCAGAATTAATGGCTAAGGAACTATCGGTGATACCCGGTGTCACGTTTGGTTTTCAGCAGCCTATTCAAATGCGGTTCAATGAACTAATAACGGGTGCCAAGCAAGATGTGGTGTTAAAAATTTACGGGGATGATCTTGATGTGCTGACAGACGAAGCGGCTAAAGTAAGTGCGTTAATCAAATCTGTACAGGGTGTAGAAGATCTTTATGTTGAAGAAGTAACGGGCCTTCCGCAAATTCAAATTCAATATAATCGGGACAAAATCGCTCAATATGGTTTGAATATAGAGGATATTAACCGTGTCATCAAAACCGCCTTTGCAGGTGAAACGGCCGGCATCATGTATGAAGGCGAAAAACGCTTTGATATGGTTGTGCGGTTAGACAGAGAAAGCCGCCAGCGATTGCAGGACGTGCGGAATTTATACTTTCCAACACCCGGTGGCGAGCAAATTCCATTGGATGAAGTGGCAACGGTTGATTTTAAAAGTGGTCCAAATCAAATCCAGCGGGACAATACTAAAAGGCGTATCACTATTGGTTTCAATGTCCGAAACCGGGATGTAGAAAGCATCGTAAAAGATATACAAGCGATCATAAATAGCAAGGTAAAATTCCCTCCCGGATATTATGTTACCTACGGCGGACAGTTTGAAAATTTAAAAGCAGCAAACCAGAGATTAGCCATAGCAGTTCCAGCCTCCCTTTTACTCATCTTTTTGTTGCTGTACTTCACCTTCAGTTCCATTAAACAAGGATTGCTGATTTTTTCAGCCATACCGCTTTCTGCCATTGGTGGAATTTTTGCCCTGTTGATAAGAGGGATGCCCTTTAGTATATCGGCAGGGGTTGGCTTCATTGCTCTTTTTGGTGTTGCTGTATTAAACGGCATTGTGTTAATCGCAGAATTTAACCGCTTGAAAAAGGAAGGCATGACCGACATTAATGAGCGGGTTCTCACAGGTACACGAGTAAGGCTCCGGCCTGTTTTACTGACGGCTGCAGTGGCTTCGCTTGGCTTTTTGCCAATGGCATTATCCAATTCCTCCGGAGCAGAAGTACAAAGGCCGTTAGCAACCGTAGTAATTGGCGGCTTAATATCAGCCACCTTTTTAACCCTTGTGGTGTTGCCGGTGCTTTATATAATGTTTGAAAAGAAGAATAAACCTAAAAACATGAAATCGGTAACCACTGTAGCAGGAGTGATTATATTTTTTATAGCCGGAAGTTTATTCCCTGCAAAATCTATAGCGCAAATTACAAATCCCGATGTTCTAAATGCAAGGTCAATTACGCTTCCCGAAGCATTAGACCTCGCATTAAAGAACAATCTGAACATAAGAGCTTCCAGCTACGAAGTAGATCTCCAAACAGCACTTAGAAAAGGAACGAGGAACCTGGATAAAACCATAATTACCACCAATCAAGGGCAAGTAAATAGTATCAGTTGGGACAATTATTTCAGTGTGAGCCAGCGCATAGAATTTCCCACCGTGTATAAAAATCAGGCACGCTTGTCCGATGCACGCATTGAAAGCAGCAAGCAACAGTTAGCTGTTCGTCAAGCTGAATTAAAAAGAAGTGTAAAGGAGGTTTATTACCAACTGGTCTATCTAAAGCTAAGGCGCTTGTTATTAAGCGCCCAGGATACCTTGTATGCCAATCTTGTGAAAGCAAGTGATCTGCGCTATAGAACCGGGGAAAGCACGTTGCTTGAAAAGACAACGTCTGAAACACAATTCCTTGAAGTAAAAAACAGTCTTGTACAAAATGCTGCGGACATTAACATTGCCCAACAGCAATTACAAACACTGCTGCAGGTAACGGAACCTGTTACCGTTTCCGATACGGCATTCAACAGGAAGGAAACAACGATGTTTGTTGACAGTGTTGCTTTAGCACAAACTCCTTATCTCCGCTTTTATCAACAACAAATTGAAGTAAACAAGAGAGAAACAGAACTGCAGCAGTCCAAAAGGTTACCCGATTTTATCCTTGGCTATATCAATCAATCATACCGGGGCTATATGAATGTCAACGGAGTGGAACGAAAATTTTCCGGCACGGATCGTTTCCACGGTTTCCAGTTGGGTGTGGCAATACCTATTCTTCCCTCTGATTATAAGGCAAGGATTACCGCCTCTAAAATCAATGAGCAGATTGCAACGACCAATTTTCAATATCAACAGGTTAATCTGCAAAGTCGCCTGAGAGTACTGATTTTTCAGTATCAGAAATATAAAAGTGCCCTTGACTATTATGAAACGAGTGCTTTGCCACATGCCTATCTGCTGATCAAAAATGCGGAACGGGCTTTCCGGAGTGGAGAAATTCCTTACATACAATATCAGCAAAATCTGACACTGGCCATTAAGATTAAGACGGATTACCTGGAGGCAATGAACCAGTTTAACCAAACCATTTTATCCATTGAATACCTACTCGGCAATTAAGTTTTCAAACTCAAATAAAAAATGATAATGAAAAGTTCTTTAATTATAAGCATGTTAATGGTTGCAGTCTTCCTGATGGCAAGCTGTGGTAATACCAATAAGCAAGAAACGAAAGTTGAAGCAGAAACGAAAGATTCTGTTATTGTAAAAGATGAAGTTGTGTTAACAACGGAACAATACAAGGTAGCAGAAATCAAAATAGGCATCGTAGAACAGCGTAATCTAAGCAGCCTCGTTAAAGTTAATGGCGTGTTGGATGTGCCACCGCAAAATGCGGTGTCGGTTTCCGCTCCAATGGGAGGTTATTTAAGAAGTTCTGGATTACTACCAGGACAAGCAGTACACAAAGGGCAGGTGCTTGCTGTTATCGAAAATCCGGAGTTTGTTGATATGCAGCAAGAATACCTGGAAAGCAAAAGCAGAATGATTTTTTTGGAGCAGGAATTAAAACGCCAACAGGAATTACGCAAGGAAGATGTGAATGCTGCCAAAACACTTCAACAAGTTTCGTCCGAGTATAATATGATGGTTGCAAAAATGGCAGGGCTTCGTCAAAAGCTGGCACTTATTGGTATTAATGCCAACTCGCTTACACCGGGAAAAATTGCCCGTACTGCCAATTTGTATTCTCCCATCAATGGCTTTGTCACTGCAAGCAATGTCAACAGAGGCAAATATGTGGCACCTACAGATGTGTTATTTGAGCTTTCCAATAAAAGCGACATGCATCTGGTATTGAACGTCTTTGAGAAAGACGTGCGCCAACTACGAGTAGGACTTCCCATACGGTTTGCTTTAGCTAACGAAACCGAGTATAATAGGCAAGCCACTGTTTATTTAATTGGCAAGGCTACGAGTGCAGACGGCACCATACCGGTACACTGCCATTTGCCTTCATCAACTGATCCTTCCCTGTTGCCCGGCATGTATGTAAAGGCATTGATTGAAACCCGCACGGATAATGTAAATGCGTTGCCTATAGAAGCAGTAGTAGAGTCAGATGGCAAAAACTACATTTTTGTTCAAAAAGATACTGCCCAAGGCACAGTCAATTTCAAGATGATCCCTGTGGTGAAAGGAACGGAAGAAGGCGGATATGTCGCTGTTACATTTCCGGAAGGGTTTGACGCTTCTGCCGCTCGGATTGTAGTGAAAGGTGCGTATGCTGTTTTATCTGCTATGAAAAATGTAGAAGAATAGCACCTACAAAGCATATTAAATGAAAAGCCAATCCCCGGTAGTTTAAACGTAAAACTATTTTAATGTCATTCAATGATATTCTAATAATCAGGAGGTCATTCTCCTGCCGGGGACCACAAAAAAAGAGAATGAAAGCTATCCCTGTTTATTGTTGTATACTACTGGCTTCTTTTGGGTTTACAATTAAAACCTATGCCCAAGACACTACGGTCAAAGCATCCTACAAAACGCAAAAAAAGGAAAAAGTACTGCTGTCTGGCAAAATCATCAATGGCCAAACAGGCGAACCTTTAGCAAGTGCCTCAATTTATTTTCCTGATTTAAGAATGGGAGCCACTTCTGATACACTGGGTGTATATACAATAAAAAATCTTCCTCAAGGCCGATATTTGGTAGAGGTTAGTTTTCTTGGTTTTAGTTCTATATTGGAATCCGTTCATTTGCAGGGAAATGTTCAGAAAGATTTTGCCCTGTCTCCAACTTATGCCGAAGTTGAAAATGTAACGATTACAGGTGTTTCTGCTGCTACATCTGTAAAGCGAACGCCAATACCTGTAAATATTATACGGCAGCAGGAATTAAACCGGGGAACGTCCACCAATCTCATAGATGCGCTGACAAAAACTCCAGGTGTCGCTCAGGTGTCCACAGGTGCCGCTATTTCAAAACCCTTTATCCGGGGATTGGGTTATAACCGGGTAGTGGTAGTAAACGATGGCATACGCCAGGAAGGCCAGCAATGGGGAGATGAACACGGTGTTGAAATTGACGAATATAATGTTAGCCGGGCAGAAGTTTTAAAAGGCCCTGCGTCTCTAATGTATGGCAGTGACGCATTAGCGGGTGTCATCAACTTCATATCCATCGTTCCGGTAGCCGAAGGCACAGTGAAAGGCAATTTGTTCGGCAACTATCAAACGAATAACAGGCAACGCGGCCTACATGGAGATATTAGCGGAAACACCAACGGATTTATTTGGGGTGCATATGGCTCTTATAAGGTGGCGGCGGACTACAAAAACAATTATGATGGTTATGTTTTCAATTCAAAATTCAACGAAAGGAATTTTGGTGCTTACGCAGGACTGAACAAAACCTGGGGCTTTACGCATTGGTACATTTCTCAATTCAACCAGCGGGTAGGATTGATTGAGGGCGAAAGAGACAGCACCACCGGCAATTTCTCTAAAATCGTGAATAATAATGGAATGGAAGACGTAGTGCTGGCAACTGCAAAAGATTTCCGTTCTACTGAACCATATCATCCTTATCAGCAAATCAAGCACTTTAAAATTGCCGCTGACAACAACTTTCATTTAGGCAATAAACGGCTTACCCTTACCCTTGCTTATCAACGAAATCAACGACAGGAATTTGGCAATGTGCTCTCCCCTAAAGAAAGGGCTTTATACTTTGATTTACATACCATTAACTATAATTTTCAATTTCATTTAGCTGAGAATGCTGGCTGGAAAACTTCCGTTGGTGTAAACGGAATGCAGCAAGAAAACAAAAATAGAGGAATGGAGGCGCTGATTCCGGAATACTCCTCATTTGATGTGGGGGTCTTTTTATACTCCCAGAAAAGAATGGAAAAGCTCACATTAAGTGGCGGTATCCGCTTTGACAACCGGTCAATTAATTCCCAGGAACTACAAGACGCCGGCGTGGTGAAATTTGAAAAGTTTAGGAAAAACTTCTTTAATATTTCAGGCAGTGCAGGGCTAAGTTATGAAGCGTCAAAAGCGGTTACTCTAAAATACAATATAGCAAGAGGTTTCAGGGCACCAAGCATCCCGGAACTCTCCAGTAATGGTGCGCATGAAGGTACAAACCGCTACGAGTATGGAGAGCAAGACTTAAAATCAGAAACCAGTTTTCAGATTGATGGCGGCATAGAAGTAACGTCACCGCACGTGGTATTTTCAGCTAATGTCTTCTATAACGGCCTCAAGAATTTTATTTATTACCGACGATTAAGTTCCTCTTTTGGAAGTGATTCAATTATCATAAATGGCACAGAACAATTTTTTGCCTTTCGATTTGATCAAAACAAGACAAGCCTATTTGGTTCTGAATTTAGTATTGACATTCATCCGCACCCTTTGGATTGGTTACACATTGAAAGTGTTTTTTCCCATGTAAGAGGAAGACTGAATCAGGAACAAGACGGCAGCAGAAATCTTCCTTTCATCCCCGCTACAAGATTAATAAATGTACTGAAAGGAGAATTTGCAAAAAAGAATAAAAACTTCAAAAATGCTTACGCAAAAATAGAATTAGACAACTCCTTTGCCCAGAACAACCCTTTTACAGGGTTTAACACAGAAACAAGCACGTCTGGCTATTCCATATTAAACGCTGGTTTGGGAGGTGATGTGCTAAGCAAAGATCGGACTTTATTTAGCTTGTATTTGTCCGCCAACAATATTGCGAATGTCACCTATCAAAATCATTTGAGCCGATTGAAATATACAGCGGTAAACAATGTAACTGGCAGAAGGGGAGTATATAACATGGGGCGGAATTTTAGTATAAAAGTGAATGTTCCCCTCACATTTAAAAAATGATTTGATGTGAGTGTGCGGGATGTTTTTTGGTTGAAAATATTAATGGTTACGCTTATTGAGGCAAATATGAAAGTATATAAGAGAATAACTTCTGACGATCTCAGAAGTCTTGTCGTCAGGCCTGTTACAAGTTTAGCTGAATTGGAGGCAAAAGTCAACCCAATAGTAAGCGCCGTTAGGGAGCAAGGTGATGCGGCCATCCGACACTTTACAAGAGAATTTGATCAGGTGGAATTGAACTCATTAGAAGTTACAACTGAGGAAAAAATCCAAGGACCATCACAATTGGATGAAAGCTTAAAAGGTGCAATCAAACAGGCAAAAGAAAATATTCAACGCTTTCACGAGGCGCAAAGAGAAAAACAAGTTGATATAGAGACCATGCTGGGTGTTCATTGCTGGAGACAATCTGTTCCCATAAAAAAGGTGGGGCTTTACATTCCTGGTGGCAATGCGCCTTTGTTTTCTACGGTTCTTATGTTAGCCGTTCCTGCAATGGTGGCAGGATGTTCGGAAATTATCATCTGTACACCGCCGCAAAAAGACGGAACCATACACCCTGCCATACTGTATGCGGCGGAAATTTCTGAGGTGCACCGGATATTTAAAATAGGCGGAGCGCAAGCCATTGCTGCAATGGCCTATGGAACTGAAACTGTTCCCCAGGTATTTAAAATATTTGGACCGGGTAACCAATATGTAGCTGCCGCTAAACAGTTGGTAAATAGAGATGGGATAGCCATCGATTTATTTGCAGGTCCTTCCGAGGTTTTAATCCTTGCAGACGACAGCGCAAACCCTGCCTTTGTAGCAGCGGATCTGCTTGCGCAGGCAGAACACGGGACAGACAGCCACTGTTTATTGGTAACAACGTCAAACGCTTTATTGTATCAGGTTCAGCTTCAGATTGAGAAACAGCTAACATCTCTTTCAGGAAACAGACACTTACAAAAATCAGTAGATAACTTCTGCTTGGTTTTGGTGAAAGATATGGAAGATGGCATTGCACTGAGTAATTTATATGCACCCGAGCATTTAATTATTTCAACACATAATGCAATGGGCATTTCAAGCAAAGTAGAAAATGCTGGTTCGGTATTTATTGGGCATCATACGCCAGTGTCCCTTGGTGATTATGCTTCGGGAACCAACCATACGCTGCCCACAAACGGTTCAGCGGTGGCATATAGCGGGGTTTCCCTGGACAGCTTTCTCAAAAAGATCACCTTTCAGCAAGCAACAGTACAAGGCTTACAAAATATTGGTGGTATTGTCACGCAAATGGCAATTGCGGAACAATTGCCTGCACATGCAAATGCTGTGGCGGTCAGGCTCAAGAGTGGAGAATGATTAGCGTTTGGACAGCACGATGCTTATTCAGTTTGATTTAACCTTTATACTATTTATCATGAATTACGCTCAAACCTTTTTCTCCCGCCAATTTCTCTGGGAAATCGTTAGAATCCTAACCGTAGGAATAGCCAGCCTTTTATACTATTTGAATCTGATCCCGCTTCCTGTTTTATTAGCCGCAATGGCTTTTGGCCTTTATTCGCTGGTACAGACAGCCGCAAGCGATCTTATCCGAGAGCGAAAAATAGGAACCGAACTGTTTATTACCATTGCCGTAGTTATTTCCGTCCTCGGCAAGGAGTATTTGGCAGGCTCTGTTGTATTAATGATTATCCTTATTGCCGAATACATCGCCAGTGCTAGCGGTGAGCGGGCAAGAGCTTCCATTAAGGAATTGATTGGCTCTGTTCCCAAAACGGCTATTGTAAAAAGAGGTGATAAAGAAGAGACAGTTCCAATTGATGACCTGAAAGTTGGCGATATAATTCTTGTAAAAGCAGGAGAAAAAATTCCTGTTGATGGGAAAATAATGAATGGCTCCGGCTCCGTTAACCAGGCTCCTATTACCGGCGAGAGTGTGCCCCAGGAGAAGATAGCGGGGAGTGATGTTTTTGCAGGAACAATAGTTGAACTGGGAGCACTGGATATTCAGATGACGAAAGCAGGGAAAGACACTGTTTTTTCGCGCATAATTTCTCTGGTTGAAGAAGCTGAAAGCCAGCAAGCGCCTATCGAAAAATTTACAGACAAAGTGGCCTCTTATCTTATTCCCATTGTATTCGTTTTTGTGGGTGTCGTGTATTTCTTCACCCGCGATGTTAGGATGGTTATTGCATTGCTCATATTCATGTCACCCGCAGAATTAGGCTTAGCCACTCCCCTTGTAACTATTGCAGCTATTGCCCGTGCTGCACGGGAAGGCATTCTTGTAAAAGGAGGACTTTTTTTAGAGGAACTGGCAAAAGTTACCACGATTGTTTTTGATAAAACTGGAACGCTCACGGTTGGAAGTCCCACCGTTAACAGTATTGAAATCATTGATAAAAAATATACCGAGAGCGAGTTGGTGCAACTAGCGGCGGCTGCCGACCGGCGTTCCAGCCACCCGTTGGCAAAAGCAATTTTGAACTATGCTGGAAAGTCAAATTTATCGTTTGGAAATCCTACGCAGTTTGAAGTAATCAAAGGAAGGGGGATTAGTGCAGTTGTTGATGGCAAATTACTTTTCTTAGGCAATAAGGCTTTAATGGAAGACCGTGGCGTATCGGTACTAAGGGCTACGAATAACTTAACCGACACCTCCATTTTCCTTGCAATAGACAATAAGCTTGCAGGTATCTTCTATGTTTCGGATGCTATACGTGAAGGCGCTAAAGAAATGGTTGAAGAATTAAGAAAAGGAGGAGTGCCCAATATCCTTATGCTGACCGGCGACAATCCCGAAACGGCCAAGCATGTCTCCGAACAGGTAGGTATCTCAGAATATAGAGCCAACTTACTACCCGAAGATAAAATCAAAATGGTTCGGGAACTACAGGGGAAGGGCAATAAAGTAGCGATGGTTGGTGACGGTATTAATGATGCCCCGGCTTTGGTACAGGCTAACATTGGCATCGCTATGGGCGCTATGGGAACCGAAGCGGCAATGGAAGCAGCCGATATTGTGTTGATGCAGGACAAATTGGAAAAAATAGCCAGGGCAAGAGCGATTAGTAAAAGAGCTTTTCGCACCATCAAAGAAAACATTATCGTTGGTGTTGGCGTGGTACATGTGGTTGGAATTACGCTTGTATTACTCAAAATACTTGGGCCTGTGGAAGCGGCGGCCATACATTTGTTGCCTGACACACTGGTATTCCTGAATTCTATTAAATTATTACGAGTAAAAATCAATTAAACGGTTTATTAATTTTAAAAATCAACAAAAATGAAAAGAATCAAAACAATCATTGCCTCATTCGCCATTATGTTTGCTGGTTTATCTTCAGCATCTGCTCAACATTCTCACGATGCTCCACATGGAGGAACACTGCAAGAGGCCGGTGGTTATCACATCGAGATGGTAAAAACCAAAGACACACTTAGTTTTTATGTAATGGATGGTAGTAATAAAACCATTTCTAAAGCAGTAACTGGTAGCCTTCAATTTGAATTCAGCAACAAGACCAAGTCTACCACTAAACTTGTTTCCTGTAAAGCAGGTGGCTTATGCACACCGCTTCCAAAAGCAAACATTTTTGAATATTGTACGGCGACGTTTAAGGTAGACGGCAAAACATTTTCAACAAAATTCAAAAACTCAGTTTCCGATGCTCAAAAAGCGCATGGACACGAACATTAATCAGCCTAGATTTAGGCTGTGGTTTTGATTTCGATTGCAGTGGCTTTCGCCTTCCACAGGCGGGAGAGAGCCCCTTAAAAAAATTAGACAATGACTATAAAAAAAATATTGGCTGTTTTTATAACACTCCTTTGCTGCTGTATCTGGCAAACTGTTCAGGCACATGGAGTAGATGACGACACTCAGGCGTTTCTGTCCGGCAATTCCGGAATTGCATTTGGGCCGTTTTTATACATTGGCGCCAAACACATGCTTACCGGGTATGATCACCTGCTATTCCTGGTCGGAGTAATATTTTTTCTGTATCGCACGAAAGAGATATTACTTTACGTAAGCTTCTTTACTATCGGACATAGCACGACCTTACTGTTAGGGGTGTTAGCCGATATGAGTGTCAACGCTTATCTTATCGACGCAATTATTGCACTTTCCATCGTGTATAAAGGTTTTGATAACCTTGGCGGTTTTAAGCGTTTCTTCGGAACACAACCCAATACCAAAGCTGCTGTTCTGATCTTCGGACTATTTCACGGATTTGGTCTTGCTACCAAATTACAGGAATTCAAATTTGACAGGGATGGACTTGTTGCAAATTTGATCGGTTTTAATATAGGTGTGGAGATCGGCCAGTTTATCGCATTGGCGCTCGTGCTTTCTCTTATTGCTGTATGGCGAAAAAAACGCAGCTTCTTAAAATTTTCAACGCTTACGAACACATTGTTAATGGCGGCCGGATTCGCTTTACTGGGCTATCAATTAACCGGTTATTTTCTTTACCGCTAACTCAACTTAAACAAATAAAAAAATGGCAGAAATATATCATCCCGTTTTAAGCAGCAGAAAAATTATCAGAGCGGTAATCATAGCATTATTTCTTGGAGCCTTACTGGTATTTTGCGCTATCCTACCCGCCGAATACGGCATAGACCCTACAGGGGTCGGCAAGGCTCTCGGATTTACCAGGCTTCACGCTTCCTCAAGTGAAGCAGGTGCCTCTACTGTCCGGATGTCTTATCCCCGTTTGAAAATGGAAAAAGCAGGATCTGATCCAAGCGTTAAAAAACCTATAGAGGCAGATAATCCTCCTCCCACCCAACAATATGACGTCAGAGAAGATAGTGTGCAGGTGACGGTACCGGCAGGTAAAGGAATTGAATACAAGGTCTATATGCTTAAGCACGGTCAAATGAAGTATGAATGGTCCACGGAAAAGGATGTATTATATATCGATTTTCATGGAGAAGTGAACGAGGCCGAACCCGCTAAAGATACCTATTATGAAAGCTATACGCTTGCATATGCCGATAATATGGTTGGGACCTTTCTTTCGCCCTTTGAAGGTAAGCATGGCTGGTTTTTTCGAAACAACGGACAAAATGATGTAGTGGTAACCATCCGGCTTAAAGGACAGTACAGTTTGTAACCGATGGCTCTATATACATGCCTGGCGGATAAAAAAACAATCGATATAATCCGCCAGCATGTGCAAGAGCAGACCTGCCGCTACCAGTCTTGTTAACTTAGGAATAAGCAACAGGATGTATAAAATCACCGCAAAATAACTGTGCAAAGGATGAAAACCGATACTGCATCTGCAGGCATCAAAGATCGGCGAGGTCAGCAAATGGTCAATGTCCACGAGCATGGTAGCAAGTAAAATGAAGTATATACGAACCCATCGATCCTTGTTAATAAACAAGGCCAGTACAGCGGGGAATACCAAGTGAAGGAAGTAATGTACAAACTGTTGCATGCAGCCTGCAAAACTAAGACAATGTTAGTTTTTATGAACGGGGTCAATACAGGAACCGAAGCGGCAATGGAAGCAGCCGATATTTAAAATACTTATTCATAATTAAAACGGAACGTATGTCATCACTACTCGTCGCGAATTTTTGTCGCATATAGCAGGAGCTACCATTCTTGGATTTGCAGCCTCTTGCGCTTCCGGTAGAAAAACCGCTGCTGCACCTGTCGGAACCGGAACTTCTTTTTTTGATACCTCAATGGAGTTTCCACCGTGCCCTGTTTGCAAATAAAATGTCCTTTCTTCTTTTTAGTGGTATAAAAAGCCCCTGTAGAAACAGGGGCCGAACCAAAACTAACTGCTTATGAGAAAGTTTAAATGATTTCTCGTTCGGATTAAAGCGTTACAATAGTAAGAAATTATCCTTTACAACTTTATTTGCTTCTGGCAACTGCAGTAATGGCTTCAAGAGTACCACAAAATCTTATAACTCATTTCCATAATTGTGTAACAACCAGAGGTTAACGCTATAGTAGCTTTGCTGTATCAAAATATATTAGATATGGCAAATGAAAATAACCATTCTGTTTACTTACCCCTTGAAGGTGTTGAAAGTGAACATTGTGCCTTAATAGTTAACAAAGGGTTGGGAAAAGTAGAGGGAATTACTTCGCATAAAATAGAACTTAATAATCATAGGGCAGTCATTAGTACATCGGATGAAGTAGAGGTTGTACCTAAAGCGGTAAAGGCTATACGTGACTTGGGCTATGATGTTGATACGGTAAAAAAATCTTTTCCTGTCCTTAACATGACCTGCGCCTCTTGTGCCAGCAGTGCTCAAAGCATATTAGAAAATCAACCGGGTGTGGTAAATGTTGCAGTAAACTATGCCAACACTACTGCACAGGTAGAATATATACTTACTATCACCGACCCACAAAAGTTAAAAGCGGCTTTACAGGCTATCGGGTATGATTTAATGATTGATGAAACCGATGAGGCAAAAGATGCGTTAGAGGATCTGCACAAAAAGAAGTATCAAATACTGAAGAATAAGACGATTGGTGCAGTTTTGCTATCCATTCCCACGGTTGTTATAGGTATGTTCTTTATGGATATGCTTTATGCCAACTACATCATGTGGGCATTGGCTACTCCTGTGGTTCTCCTCTTTGGTCAGCAGTTTTTTGTCAACGCCTGGAAGCAAGCCAAACATCGTTCTGCCAACATGGATACGTTGGTGGCTCTGAGTACCGGTGTCGCCTACTTATTCAGTGTATTTAATACTTTGTTTCCTTCTTATTGGCACAGCAAAGGCTTGCATGCCCATGTTTATTTTGAAGCGGCGGCAGTCGTAATCGCTTTTATCTTATTGGGCAAGTTATTAGAGGAAAAAGCCAAAGGAAACACCTCATCGGCTATAAAGAAGCTGATGGGCTTACAACCCAAGACAGTAACGGTCGTTCATGAAGGCGGTCATCAAATGGAAATACCTATTGCAAACGTAAAGGTTGGTGATACACTTCTTGTAAAACCGGGTGAAAAGATTGCCGTAGATGGCACGGTGAAGTCAGGCAGTTCTTTTGTTGACGAAAGCATGATAAGTGGTGAACCGATACCCGTTGAGAAAAAGGCGCGTGAAAAAGTATTTGCTGGCACCATCAATCAAAAGGGAAGTTTTCAGTTTGAGGCTGACAAGGTAGGCGGTGATACGGTATTGGCGCATATCATTAAGATGGTGCAGGAAGCTCAAGGCAGTAAAGCACCAGTGCAAAAGCTCGTAGATAAAGTGGCAGGTATCTTTGTTCCTGTCGTTATTCTAATAGCTATTCTTAGCCTTATTGCCTGGCTGATGTTGGGTGGAGAAAACGGCTTAACACAGGGCTTGTTAGCAATGGTTACAGTATTAGTGATTGCCTGCCCTTGTGCTTTAGGTTTGGCTACGCCAACCGCCATCATGGTAGGTGTAGGCAAAGGTGCTGAAAACGGCATCCTGATTAAAGATGCCGAAAGCCTGGAAGTGGCTAAAAAAGTGAATGCCATTGTTCTTGACAAGACCGGCACTATCACGGAAGGCAAGCCGGTTGTTACTGACATACTTTGGCTCAACAATGATAAAAACGGCTTACCGGCTTTAGCTTCCATTGAAAAAGGCTCAGAGCATCCCTTAGCCGAAGCGATTGTAAAACATTTGGGCAATATAGAACACTTGCCTGTACACAACTTTGAAAGCATTACAGGTTTTGGTGCCAAAGCACAGGTAAACAATCAAATTTTTTATGTAGGTAATGCTTCTTTACTGCGTAATAACAACGTCACCATTGTCGGTCAATTGGATGAAGCTGCCCAAAAATGGTTAGCAGAGGCAAAGACAGTTATATACTTCGCAAATGATAAGGAAGCCCTCGCTGTTATTGCCATTGCAGATAAAGTAAAAGCTACTTCCATTGATGCGATAAAACAATTACAACAATTAGGTATAGAAGTTTATATGCTTACAGGTGATAATCAGAGCACAGCAAAAGCTATTGCAGAACAGACGGGTATTAGAAATTTTAAAGCCGAGGTGTTGCCTGCAAATAAAGCAGCGTTCGTAAAGGAATTGCAGCAAAGAGGCAAAATTGTTGCAATGGTTGGTGATGGCATTAATGACAGTAATGCTTTAGCACAAGCTGATGTAAGTATTGCAATGGGAAAAGGAAGTGACATTGCAATGGATGTAGCCAAAATGACTATCATTTCATCCGATCTCTCCAAAATTCCGCAAGCCATCAAGTTATCAAAGTACACAGTGACGGCAATCCGGCAAAACTTGTTTTGGGCATTTATTTACAACATTATAGGCATCCCCATTGCTGCCGGCATCTTATATCCTATCAATGGGTTTTTACTCAACCCCATGATAGCTGGTGCAGCTATGGCACTAAGCTCAGTAAGTGTAGTAAGTAACAGCTTACGTTTAAAATTCAAATCAATTCTTTAATCAATAAAACAGAATAAAATGGAAACTCTAAAATTAAAAACAAACATTAATTGCAGCGGATGTGTTGCCAAGGTTACGCCTTCGCTAAATGAAACGGTAGGTGAAAACAACTGGAAGGTAGATACCCAAAACCCAAACAAAATATTGACTATTTCGGGCACGGGAGTTAATAAAAATGAGGTAATTAAAGCAGTTGAAAAGGCAGGTTTCAAGGCGCAGGAAGCAGCCTAAAATTAGAGGTAAGCCGGGTCAGGTAAACTGATCCGGCTTTTATTAGGTGTAAAAAATTAACTTTGTTGTAGGTATCGCATAATGTTACCCCTAACAGGGGAAAGGCTTTTGCAGTGAAAAAGTGCTTAGTAACCATATTAGCAGTTCTATTCTTCATAACCTCCACAGGAGCTACTATTCACATGCACTTTTGCATGGGCAAGATGGTTTCCTGGGCATTATGGCATAGCCACGAAGAGAAAGATGAATGTGATAATTGCAGCATGACTAAAAAGGAAGGCTGCTGCGAGGATAGACACCAAACTATTAAGATTGAAAGTAAGTACAACTTTCAGACAGCCACTTTCCATCCTTTAAAAATATTTATTGACCTCCCACAATATGATTGGAATAACTACACCTTAATCGCGTATTGTCATCCAATCATCAATTATCCGCTTACCAACTCTCCGCCGGGTACGGGCAAAATTCCAATATACATCAGCAACTGCGTTTACCGTATTTAATTAGCTTTTCTCCTCTGTCGCAGGACCTTCTCTGTCCATCCTATCTGCCTCAACGGCTTGATATACCTTAATTGTTATTCGCTTTTTTGTTGTGCTACATCTGTTAGCACTATTATTACGTCTTATTACGTGTAAAATAATTCAACATGCTTCTATGAAGTTAGCTATAAAGAACATGGTTTGTAACCGCTGTATATTGGTAATAAGCCAGGAATTGAAGAAGGTACGATTAAAAGCTACCGCCATTTCACTTGGCGAAGTGGTATTAGCGAAAGACCCAACTCAAAACCAATTGGAGAAGTTTAGGAACAACATCGCTGCCCTTGGCTTTGAACTGCTCGATGACAGCAAAAAACTGGTAACTGAAAAAATTAAAAACATCATAATTACTGAAGTACACCATAGTGATAAAGTAAGTAAATACAACTTTTCACAAATACTTTCCGAACAATTAAAAAGGGATTATTGCTATTTGAGCAACCTGTTTTCAGAAGTGGAAGGCATAACCATAGAAAAGTATATCATCAACCAAAAAATTGAGAGGGTGAAAGAGTTGCTTGTTTATGGGCAGTTATCGCTGAGTGAGATTGCTGACAAATTAGGTTACAGCAGCATTGCACATCTTTCTGCTCAGTTTAAAAAGGTAACTAACCAAACACCCAGTCATTTTAAAAACATTGGTAAAATCAGGCGAAAACCGCTTGATGAGGTTTGATGTTAGTGATTTTTCGCACTTTCTTTAGTGAAGTGCAAGTTTGTAAAAAGACTATTCTTCTTTTTTGTTTTAAGCCGAATTAAATATTATGAAAAACAGCAGAACCATTGAACTATTAGGAGATAAAGCAGAGGGTCTTTTAAATAATACCTGTACCATTGATAAAGAAAGTATTCACCTTCCTTCTCCTGATATTATAGAAAACATTTGGGTTAACAGTAACCGAAATAACCAGGTATTGCGAAACTTTCAATCTTTATTAGGTCATGGACGTTTAGGAGGCATAGGCTATTGTAGTATTTTTCCCGTTGACCAGGGTATTGAACACAGTGCAGGTTCTGCATTTGCTCCTAACCCTATCTATTTCAATCCCGAAAACAGCATTAGGCGGGCAATGGAGGGCGGCTGCAATGGCGTTGCTTCTACATTTGGAGTTCTGGGCATCATGGGCCGTAAGTATGCACACAAAATCCCTTTTATTATAAAGATCAATCATAACGAATTTCTAAGTCTTCCAAACACATATGACCAAACCCTTTTTGGCACTATTAAAAGTGCCTGGAACATGGGTGCTATGGGCGTTGGCGATACTATTTATTGGGGAAGTTCGGAAAGCAGGCGTCAATTGAAAGAAGTAGCTGAAGCTTTTGAAATGGCACATGAACTTGGCATGGTAACTATCTTATGGTGCTATACCCGTAATAACGGTTTCAAAGTAAATGAAACAGATTATCATACATCTGCCGACTTAACCGGACAAGCAAATCATTTAGGCGTTACTATACAGGCAGACATTATACAATAAAATAAAAGCTGCCTACTAATAATGGAGGCTATTTAGCTACCAAACATGGTAAAACCCATAAGCTGGTATATGAAAAACTAACCTCCGATCATCCTATTGATTTAACCCGTTATCAGGTGTTGAACTGCTACAGCGGGCGGGTAGGTTTAATTAACAGCGGTGGCGAAAGCCTGGGAGATAGTGACTTGCAGGAAGCGGTCATTACCGCCGTGGTGAACAAACGTGCAGGAGGTATGGGGCTTATTCTCGGGCGCAAGGCATTCTAACGTCCATTCAAGGAGGGAATAGATATGCTTAAGACAATACAGGATGTGTATTTGGATAATGAAATAACAATAGCGTAAATCCTTAAGATAAGTTAAGGTATTCGATAATCAGATTATAAATCTTTTCCAAATTTGTGTAAATAGTTTTTCTTGATTTATTACCTTTGCATCACAAGCTGTGAAAAAGTTTCTTGCAACCATATTAGCCATTCTGTACTTAGCCGCTACCACTGGGGCTACTGTACACCTGCATTATTGCATGGGCAAGCTGGTTGAACAAAACCTTTGGTACACTGAAAAAGAGCAATGCGGCAAATGCGGAATGGATGACAGCCAGCAAGCCGACAAACGCTGTTGCAAGGATGAACACAAGCAAGTGAAGGTCGAAAACGACCATTACACATCCGATATTGCTTTTCAGGCAATGCAATTGGCTGCCGTAACTATACCTGTTTCTTTCATCGAAATTCCTCAAATAGCTTTTTCTTCTATTACTGAAGAAAATCCCACCAGCAATGCGCCACCCCGAAGTAGCAGCATCGCCATCTATAAGCGCAACGGCGTTTTCCGTATTTAAAGTTTACCTCTCTTTTTGAGCCGGGCAGCACACTGTCGGGCTAAAGGCATTTCTGTATGCCTTTGTTTCTCGTTTATTTCTATTACAAAAATTTTATGAAATCACTACAATTTATTCTCATTGCGCTATTTGCAATAGTAACATCTTCTTCGTTTGCCCAACAAACAACACAGCAACAAACAGATACCATAAAAGTGTATGGCGAATGTGGCATGTGCAAAAGCCGTATTCAAAATGTTTTGAAACTGGATGGCATTACTGCTGCCGTATGGGATATGGAAACAAAGTTGTTAACCGTAACCTACAACCCAAAAACAATCAGCAACGATGACATTCATAAGAAGGTGGCTGCCGTAGGGCACGATACCGACAAGTACCAGGCTGATGATAAAGTATATGATAAGCTGCCCGGTTGTTGCCAATACGAAAGAAGAAAGGTTAAAGCAAAAAAGGATCATTCACAGCATCACTAATAAGCAAGTAAGATTATGGTACATCGTATTATAGAATGGTCGTTGCGCAACCGCTACATTGTTTTGATAATGGTGGCAGGCTTATTTGTTTGGGGTGCTTTTTCTGTAAAAAACAATCCCATTGATGCCATTCCCGACCTTTCAGAAAACCAGGTCATTGTATTTACCGAATGGATGGGGCGTGGACCCCAACTGATAGAAGACCAGGTAACTTATCCTTTGGTTACAAACCTCCAGGGCTTACCACGCATTAAATATGTAAGGGGCACGTCCATGTTCGGCATGAGCTTTATTTACGTCATTTTTGAAGATGATGTTGATGTGTACTGGGCAAGGGAAAGAGTGCTGGAACGGTTAAGCACCATTTCCCGCAACTTACCAACAGGCGTAAGCCCGCAGTTAGGTCCTGATGGAACAGGCGTAGGGCATATTCTCTGGTACACATTGGATGCTCCTGGAATGGATTTGGGCGAGCAAAGAGCCTTGCAGGACTGGTACATCAAGTTTGGTTTGCAAAACGTAAAAGGCGTAAGCGAAATCGCTTCCTTTGGCGGCTTTCAAAAGCAATATCAAATCACACTCGATCCCAACAAGCTTTTATACTACAAACTCTCTGTAAACAATGTTATCAGCGCTGTTCGTTCCAATAACAACGAAACCGGCGGCAGCAAATTTGAGTTGAGTGATATAGGCTATGTAATTAAAACCTCCGGCTACTTAAATTCCATAGAAGAGATCCAAAACATTCCCCTGAAAACCGATAATGGCATTGCTGTAAGAGTGGCTGATATAGCCAGTGTGCAAATGACCGGTGAAACAAGGCTGGGCATTTTTGACCAGAATGGAGAAGGCGAAAGAGTAGGCGGCATTGTGGTGATGCGTTATGGCGAAAATGCCGATGAAGTGATTGACAATGTAAAAGCTAAAATGCTGGAAGTGGCAAAAGGTTTTCCTGAAGGTGTAAAATTTGATATTGTTTATGATCGTGGCGAACTGATTAATCAGTCCATTTCTTCTATCAAAACCACCCTCATTGAAGAAATGATTGTGGTATCGCTTATCGTTATCATCTTCCTGTTTCACTGGCGCAGTGCCTTTAGCATTGTTATCCAAATTCCCATCACCATTGCCATCAGTTTCATTTTGCTTAATGCCTTTGGCATTTCTTCCAATATCATGTCCCTAACCGGTATTGCACTGGCAATTGGGGTCATTGTGGACAATGGCATTATCATGAGTGAAAATGCTTACAAACACCTGGCAGACCGCTATGCACATTGGCAACAGGAACAAAAAAACAAAACCGAATTATGATCTGGCGTAGAAAAAATAAAAAGATAAAAGAAAACTGGATTACCGAAGAAGAACGGCTTGCCATTATTGAAAAATCCAGCAAGCAGGTATCCAGGGGCGTATTCTTTGCAACTGTTATCATCATCACTTCATTTCTTCCGGTGTTTTTACTCACCGGTCAGGAAGGAAAATATTTCCACCCGGTAGCCTATACCAAAACATTCATCATGATAGTGGATGCCTTTCTGGTAATTACGTTGGCACCGGTGCTGATTTCCTTTTTTATGAAAGGAAAATTCAGGCCCGACAATGCCAATCCGGTAAACCGGTTTTTGGAAAGAGTTTATACCCCAATTATCCATTGGGTAATGAAATGGCGAAAAACAACGCTTGCCATCAATATACTTGCACTGCTCATTTCCATTCCGCTGCTACGAAGCCTGGGTACTGAGTTTATGCCGCCGCTCGACGAACAAAGCGTTTTGTTTATGCCGGTTACATTGCCTGACGTTTCCAATGCGGAAGCAAAGAGAATATTGCAGGTACAGGATAAAATCATCAAATCTGTTCCTGAAGTGGACAAGGTATTAGGCAAGGCAGGCAGAGCCAGTACGGCAACAGACAATTCCCCCATCAGTATGATTGAAACCATCATTACATTAAAACCACGTGAAGAATGGCGGGAAGGCATTACGAAAGCCGGCATCATTAAAGAACTGGATGCCAAGCTGCAAATTCCCGGTGTGGTAAATGGTTGGACACAGCCCATCATCAACCGCATCAACATGCTATCTACCGGCATCCGTACCGATGTGGGTATTAAAGTGTATGGGCAAAGTCTTGATACGCTTGCCGCCGTTTCCGAACGGGTAAAAACAGCCCTTGAAGGCACTGCCGGTGTTGCAGATTTATACGTTGAACCTATAACCGGCGGTAAATACCTTTCTATTGATGTTCGTCGTGCCGACCTGGGTCGTTATGGCTTGAATGTGGATGATGTAAACCAAACCGTGGAAACTGCTTTAGGCGGCGCTCCTATTGGACAAACGGTAGAAGGCCGGCAGCGTTTTTCAATCAATGTACGTTTAGCGCAGGATTATAGAAACAGCGTAGAGCAAATCAAAAGAATACCGCTTCAATCAGCAGGTTTTGGCGAAGTGCCTTTAAGTGCTGTAGCGGATATTAAGTTTGAAGATGGACCGCCGATGATTAATTCTGAAAACGCTTTGTTGCGTGGCGCTGTCTTGTTTAATGTAAGAGACCGTGATTTGGGCAGCACGGTAGAAGAAGCAATGGAAAAGCTCAACCAGCAAAAAGGGATTTTGCCTGCCGGTTACTTCCTGGAATGGAGCGGACAGTACGAAAACCTCATTAGAGGACAGCAAACACTCATGTGGATTGCACCAATTGTACTGGTCATTATTTTCTTCTCCTTATACTTTGCTTTTCATTCCATTCGTGAAGCATTCCTAAGCCTTATCACCGTTCCGTTTGCCCTGATCGGCGGCGCTTACATTATCTACTTCTGGGGTGTCAATCTTTCGGTAGCAGTAGCCGTTGGTTTCATTGCTTTGTTTGGCATTGCAGTAGAAACAGGCATTGTGATGGTTATTTATTTGAACGATGCCATGCAACAACTCATCAAGCTAAAAGGAAATTCAAGGGAAACCATTACAAAGGCGGACCTGCAGGAATACGTTATTCATGGTGCGGCAAAAAGATTACGTCCTAAGATCATGACGGTTTGCGTTTCCCTGTTTGGTCTGGTCCCGGTGCTATGGGCAACCGGTGTAGGAACGGATGTGATGAAACCGGTGGTATTGCCGATGATTGGCGGCGTGTTTACTTCCGCTATTCATATCCTGCTGGTAACGCCGCTCATCTTCTTAATGGCAAAGGAATACGAATTACGCAAACACGGAAAATTGGAGGTGTACGATGTGCAACATTAAAAAATATCTCTTCTTGCTCTTACTGCTTCCGGTTAGTGCATTTGCACAGCAAAAAGAAGTATTGAGCCTGCCGGAAATCATACAAAAGATAGACAGCAATAATATTCTGCTTAAAACTTACGGCTTACGGGCTGAAGGTTACAGATACAGCGCTGATGCGGCCACTGCCTGGATGCCGCCAATGGTAGGCGCAGGCACATTCATGACGCCTTACCCGTTTCAAAAAGTGATGGACGGCAGCGATAAGGGTTCTGTAATGCTCCGGCTGGAACAGGAAATTCCCAACGGAAAGAAATTGCAGGCAAGAAAAAACTATATCCAGTCGCAAGGGAATATTGAAAAGGCTACCCGTGCGGTTACACTGAATGACTTAAAAGCACAGGCAAAGGGGCAGTATTTTAACTGGCTGGTAGCGGCGCAAAAAATCAAAGTAATTGAAGCCAATGAAAAGATACTGGAAATGATGAAGAAAATTGAAGAAGTGAGGTATCCGTACAATCAGTCGCAGTTAAGCACAGTCTATAGAGCAGAAGCCGAAATACAAAAGAACCGCAACATGCTACTGATGCCACAGGGCGACATTGCGCAAGCAAAGGCTTATCTCAACTCATTAATGAACCGTCCGGGCAACGCTGATTTTCGTATTGATACCACTTACGAACCACGCTTTGTCGCATCAGTTACTTACGATACGGCAAGCCTTGCTACCCAACGAAAAGATGTGCTGCAAATGAATGAAAGCATCCGTTCCATGAAGCTAAATATTCAGTCTATGGCGCTGGATCGAAAACCAACCTTCCGCATTCAGTTTGATCACATGACGCCGCTCACCGGAATGATGCCGAAGGCATATAGCGTAATGGGCATGATGTCTATTCCCATTGCACCCTGGTCAAAAAAAATGTACCAGTCCGAAATTAAAGCTATGCAGTCAAACATCGGTGCAATGGAAAGCGAAAGGGCTGCAATGCTCCAGGAAACGCAGGGCATGTTATACGGTATGCAGGCGCAAATACAAACCATGCAGCAGCGTATCAAATCATTAGAACAGAAAGTGATACCTGCCTTGCAAAAAACCTTAGATGCCAGCTTTTTGTCGTACCAGGAAAATAAGCTTACCCTTACCATTGTCCTTGACAACTGGGAAGCACTGAACATGATGCAGCTTGATGTGTTGGACGAGAAACAAAAATTATTTCAAATGATTATTGATTATGAAAAAGAGTTATTCAGGTAAACTGCTCATACCGCTGCTGACAGTTCTGTTGTTGTTTTCCTGCAAGGAGAAAACAGAAACAACCAGGACGACAGAAACAACGCATAACCACAGCGAAGCAACTAAATATACTTGTCCCATGCACCCACAAATCGTCCGGCATCAACCCGACAAATGTCCTATTTGCGGCATGGACTTAGTGCCTATGAGCAGTTCCCACGAATTGCATGTTGACAGCAGTTTATTGCCTTTATTAAAACCGGTAAATGAACAGGTGGTTTCTTCCATGCCAACTATTAGAGCGGAAAGCGGCTCAAGGATTTTCTCTTTGCCGGTGCAGGGTATTGTTACCTACGACACCAGGAGCCAGGAAAGCATTTCCAGTCGTGTTGCCGGAAGAATTGAAAGAATGTATATCAAATACAATTACCAACCGGTAAGCAAAGGACAGCTTATCATGGAAATTTATTCTACCGACTTGGCTGCTGCTCAAAGGGAATTAATTTATATCAGCAGGAGTGATAACAATCCTTCGTTACTGCAAAAAGCCAGGCAACGCCTTAGCCTTTTAGGTATGCAGCCGGCACAAATTAACCAGGTAATTAAAAGCGGAAAGCCGCTATACCGGGTGCCGGTTTATAGCAGCGTTAGCGGTTATATTGTAGAAAAAAATGTAGCAGTAAATGCTGCCTCTTCGGGTGTTGCCATGCCTTCTTCATCTTCAGCTTCTTCCGTTGGAATGGGTGGCATGGGTGGTGATGCTTCCGCTGCGGCTACCCCTACACCCCAGGCTGCCCCCAGCCCCACACCAGTGATGATTAGGGAGGGGCAATATGTAGGTGCAGGAGAAACGGTTTTTACCATTTACAAGGATAACAGCATGGTGGCAGAATTTTCTTTTGCCCCTTCATTGGCTGCTGAAATCAAACGAGGGCAAAAGCTGGTGTTTCATACCGTTGCCAACCCTAACGATGTAAAAACCGGAAGTATTGGTTTGATTGAACCAAGCCAAAGAAATGGTGAAAGCTTTACGGTTGCCCGTGTGTACTTATCTGGTACCGACTTAAAACCGGGACAATTGCTTACTGCAAATATACCTGTTGTAAAAAACGGAGCGTACTGGCTGCCTGAAAAAGCAGTGCTACAATTGGGAACAAAAGCCGTCGTTTTCAAAAAAGAGAATGGTGTTTACATTCCGAAACAAGTACAAACTGGTATTAAAGTAAATGGCATGGTAGAAATAATAGACTTCATTGGCGACTGGCATGTAGCTAAGAATGCCAGCTTCCTGGTGGACAACGAAAGCTTTATCCGACTGACTTCAAACAATTCAAAATGAAACAGACACTAAAAATACTTTCCGTTATTCTGCTTGCCGGCACAGCCCTTTTGGGCTTTCCTTCCTGCAACGACGGAGAAAAGGAACAGCATACGGAAACAACGCACAAGCAAACCTATACCTGTCCTATGCACCCGCAAATCATTAGCGACAAACCGGGCACCTGCCCTATTTGCGGAATGGATCTGGTGCTGTTTGACAAAAGCAATGTTTCCGATTACCTCACATTAAGTGAACCGCAACAGGCATTGGCAAATGTTACGACCGATACCATTAAAACCGGTTCGTTCTCTTCCTTCAAACAATTAAACGGAAGGCTTACAGTGGACCCTTCGCAAACCGAAGCCGTATCGAGCCGTGTAGCCGGAAGGATTGAAGCTTTGTATGTGAAACAAACTGGTGTTCCGGTTCGCAAGGGACAGCCCTTGTATAAAATTTACTCGGAACAATTAGCGGCGCTGCAACAGGAATATCTCATAACCATAGCGCAGGCAGCCCAATTTCCGGACGACAACAAGTTTCAACAATTGGCAGATGCAGCAAAGCAAAAGTTGCTTTTATATAGCCAAACAGAAGCGCAGATACAGCAGCTAAGAAATAAAAAGCAAACCAGCCCTTATGTTACATATCCTGCTCCGGCGGATGCCGTTGTGTCTGAACTATTTATTACAGAAGGTCAATACGTGGCAGAAGGTTCTTCCATTATGAGTCTTGAAGCGTATCATACCATTTGGGTGGAAGCCGATTTATACTCTGGCGAAGCAAGCCTTGTAAAGAAAGGCGATGTAGTAAACGTAACCGTAGCAGGATTTGAAAACGAACCCAAAAAAATGCGGGTTGAATTTATGGCGCCGGCGCTACAGGCAGGCAGCCAGTTGCTTACTATCAGGGGCAGCATACCTAATTCTAATAATCAGCTCAAAGCAGGAATGCAGGCAGTTATACAATTGCCTGTTGCCAATACTTCCAAAGCCCTTACGCTACCGGTAGATGCAGTTATTCATGATGGTAAAGGGGCCCATATTTGGGTAGAAACAGGCGAAGGAAAGTTTGCACCAAAAATGGTAGAAACAGGCGCTGAAAACTTTAACCGCATAGAAATAACCAAAGGTGTAGAAGAAGGTGATGTGGTAGTGGTTTCCGGTGCCTACCTACTATACAGTGAGTTTGTATTAAAAAAGGGCAAAAACCCGATGGCAGGGCATAATCATTAATAAACATTCAATCATACATCTAAAAACAAAAAACAATGCAACATTTATTGAAAACAGTAATTCCTTTCGCAGCAGCCCTTATTATTTCCTCCTGTGGAGGCAACAGCAGTTCCGAAAACAAGGCCGGAACAACAGACAGCCACGATCATGCTGCCACAGAACAAATGCAAAGCACCGCCAGTTCAACACCTGTTCTAAAAAACGATAAGCTCAATGCCGTTTACCAGCATTACATTCATTTAACAACCGCGCTTACCAATGATGATATGGCAGAAGCTAAAGTTGCTGCCAATGCAATTGAAGCCGGTGCAAAAGATATAGATGGCGCAAACACTATTGCATCAGCAGCTTCAAAAATTACTGCTGCATCAGGCATCGAAGCTCAAAGAGCTGCCTATGAAACATTGAGTAATAATATGACTGCCTTAATTAAGAAAGAAGGTTTATCCAGTGGTGAATTATATGTGGCACATTGCCCAATGGCTTTTAACGACAAAGGCGCTTCGTGGATCAGTGGCAGCAAGGAAATTCGTAATCCTTACTTTGGTGAAAAGATGTTGGGTTGCGGCGAAGTGCAGGAAACGATTAAATAAGAATGTTTTTGGGATTTAAGAAGAAAAGCACTATGAAGTCAAAAAATTCGGCATAGGATGAGTTTGCTAAGGCAGAGATAGAAGCTTACTTATTTCGGCAAATCTAAAAATTATGTAAATCTTAATAAAAATAATATAACAGTGGGCAGCTTTCGACTGGCTACCTTTGTATATGACTTAGTCTTGGGCAAACTGTGATGAAAGAAAATCAATCCATACAGCTAAAAGCAGCATTTCTGTTAATCGTGTTCTCACTAAATACGGTTATTGGATTTGCTTGTTCTCTTGGTTTGGATTTAGGTTTTAACGCTACTCATCACCATGAGGAAGCAACTCAATCTTCAACACATGTGCACGGTGATGGTAAAAAACATCAGCATCACCATCAACATAATCATCAAGAGAAAAACCACAACCAAACAAGCCATCAGCATAACTCAAAAGATGGTAAAGACAATTGCTGTAATGAAAAAGCAACGAAATTTGCTCATCTCGAAAAAACCGTCCCCCAATCCGTAAATGCTGTAATTAATCCTGTATTCTTTGCAGCATTTCTTTCTATATACTTTGATGTTGACCTTTTATTTACTTCGCAGGCTGTTCCAAATATCAAGCATTTTGTCCGAAGTTACCATCCTCCCATACCGGACATTCGCATAGCCATTCAGAGCTTTCAGATTTGATTTAATGTTTCATTTCTGCATGGCATTATTTGCCCATGCCTGCACTTATTTTTTGTAAACATTAAATCATTTCAAATGAAAAAGCTAATCGTAATAGCAACATTATTTTGCTTTATTTCAGTGTCAGCATCTGCTCAACACGACCATGGCAGCCATAAGACTAAATCTTCAACTTCGACTATTAATGCGGGTGATAATCAAAATCTCTCGCAATTACTTACTTTCTATTATAACATAAAGGACGCCCTGGCTGCGGACAACGCCACTGTCGCTTCTGCTAAAGCAGCAGAATTTGTAAAGACTGCCAATAGCATAGATTATAAAGTAATTTCGGAAGGCAATATTCACGCTTTGCTTAAAGATGCTGGGCGGATTTCCGAAACCAAAGACATCAAACAGCAACGTAATCTATTTGCCAATCTCTCCACCAATATGTCTGCCGTAGCTAAAGCGGTAAAACTCACTGACCAGCCTGTTTTTCAACAATATTGCCCAATGAAAAAGGCATATTGGTTAAGTAGTGAAAAGACAATCAAAAATCCATATTACGGTAGCAGCATGCTTACCTGTGGTAAGGTAACAGAAACTTTCAACTAACTCTTTTTCAAAATCAAAGCACTGTTGAGGTTGCCTTTTGTAAACCTCAAATTTATTCACTTTAAAGTATTACAAGAATGAAAACTATAGCAATCGCCTTAATGATGTCCTCTGTTGTTTTTACAGCCTGTGATAATGGCAATAACAAATCTGATGAAAACGCAGAAACCAACAAACGTTCCGCTTCAGAAACAACACCTTCTTCAAACCCAAATGCAGAGGCAACTCCTATTGAAGGAATTGTAAGTGGCTACCTCAGTCTAAAAAATGCGTTAGCTAACGACAATAGTAAAGATGCAGCTAATGCGGGAAATGCAATTGTGGAAGCAATGAACAAGATAGATAAATCATCTTTAACGGAAGATCGAATGAAATTGTATGCTGATGTAGAGGAAGATGCCAAAGAACATGCAGAGCACATTGGTAGCAATGCCGGTAACATCAAACATCAGAGAGAACATTTTGATATGCTTAGTAAGGATATGTATGACCTGGTAAAATCATTTGGGACGGGTCAAACCTTGTACCACGCCTTTTGCCCGATGTATAACGATAACAAAGGAGCCTACTGGATTAGTGAAACAAAGGAAATAAAGAACCCCTACTTCGGCAAAGAAATGCCTACGTGCGGTGAAGTGAAAGAGGAAATTAAACAGTGAGCATGAGCCGCATAAAAAAGATGTTGTTAGCTATCCTAATTATACTGATTGTTATTCAATTTATACAACCTGCCCGCAATACAAGCGGGCAGGTATTGCAGACGGACATCGTAAAGGTTTCTAACGTTCCGCAAAGCGTACAAACTGTTTTAAAAACAGCCTGCTACGATTGTCATAGCAACAATACCCGCTATCCCTGGTATGCCAATGTGCAGCCTATGGGATGGCTTTTAGCGAGGCACGTTAAGGAAGGCAAAACTGAATTGAATTTTAGTGAGTTTGGCGCATACTCAACAAGGCGGCAGGCTAACAAGCTTCGTGCTATTGAAAATACTATTAAGGATGGTACGATGCCCTTGTCATCATACCTCTTGCTACACAAAGATGCCCGGCTTACTGAAACAGATAAAAAGGAAATCATTAATTGGGCACTGCAAGCAAAAGACAACCTTGAGCAAAATAAACCGTAATGAAAAAAATACAAAAAGTAATATTCACTATTCTAAAGGCAATTTTTCTTCGCAAGAAAAAGTGTTGTCAATAAACTTAATAAAATGAAAAAGATATTACTCCTCACAATGCAATTGGTTTTGCTTGTTGTTTTTGCACCTGATATTCAGGCACAAAAACAACAAACACAGGTTGTGTATACTTGTCCAATGCATCCGGAAGTGAAAATGGACAAGCCCGGTAACTGCCCTAAATGCGGAATGACATTGGTGAAAAAAACAATTAAAGCAACGCAGCCAAAAAATGGTAAAAAAAAGGAGCAGCCTACCAAGCAGGCAGGTACCCCACCCGTTAAAAAAGAAATGAAAGAAATGCCGGGCATAGATGAGAAGAAAGATATGAATATGAACATGCCCACGCATGATAAAATGCAAATGGATCATACGGAAGGGAATGCCATTAACCAGATTGGAGGTAAGGTAATCATCAATGGGGGCAAAACCGTTCGTTACGATTTATACGTAACCGATACAATGGTGAACTATACCGGTAAGCCAAGACATGGGCTTGCGGTTAATGGTTCTATTCCTGCACCACCACTCATTTTCTTTGAAGGGGATACGGCTGAAGTTTATCTGCACAACAGGCTGAAAACGCAAACATCTTTCCATTGGCATGGTATTATTTTACCAAACGAGCAGGATGGTGTTCCGTTTTTAACCACTTCTGTCATTCCCGGTGGCACTACCCATTTGTATAAATTCAAAGTGGTACAAAATGGAACCTATTGGTACCACTCGCATTCAGGCTTGCAACAGCAGGTGGGCACCTACGGCGCATTGATATTTAAAGTGAGGGAAGAAGATACTGTAAATAAAAGTGAAAATGAAATGAGAAATATGGACAATTCCTACACGGCGGAACTGCCCCTGGTATTAAGCGACTGGACAGATGAACACCCTCACCAGGTGCAACGCAGACTAAGAGCTGCCAACGACTGGTATGCCATTAAGAAAGGAAGTGTGCAGGGCTACGCTGAAGCCATTCGCAAAGGGTATTTTACCACAAAACTTGCCAACGAATGGAAGCGAATGAACGCAATGGATGTGAGTGATGTGTATTATGAAAAATTTTTAAGCAACGGCAAGCCCGAAGCCGAGGCGTCCCAGTTCAAGGCAGGCGATAAGGTCAGATTGCGTGTGGTGAATGGCGGTTCATCCTCTTATTTCTGGTTGCAATATGCCGGTGGTAAAATGACGGTTATTGCTAATGACGGAAACAATGTAGAACCCGTAGAAGTGGATCGGTTGATAATAGGCGTGGCAGAAACGTATGACGTAGTTGTAACCATTCCAGACAACATGAGCTATGAATTTCGGTCCACACCAGAAGACCGTAGCGGCTATACATCTCTGTGGCTGGGAAGCGGCATGAAAATGCCTGCACCAACCCTACCAAAGCTGAAATATTTCGAGGGTATGAAAATGATGAATGGCATGATGAAGATGAATGGCGATATGAAGCCAATGCCGGGCATGCAAATGAGCCTGCAAACAATGGATATGAATAGCGTAATGTATCCTGAAATTACCGGCAGTGAAGAAGAAAAAGGCAGTAATGGAATGCATGATCTGCACGGCATGAACATGGATGGAATGAAGGATAAGGAAGCTGATACCACTACCTCCGGAAAGATGCATGACAGGAAGGCTATGGACAACGGCAAAATGGATACTTCAAACAGCATGAAGATGCATGACATGCGCGGTATGAATATGGGCAGTAGCACGGGCATCGTAACCCTTAATTATGCCATGCTTCGTTCACCAGTCAAAACAACGATGCCGGATATGCCCACCAAAGTTTTGCATTTTACATTGGAAGGAAACATGAACCGTTATGTATGGTCTATCAATAATAAAACCTTGAGTGAGTGGGATAAAGTTTTAATTAAACAAGGTGAAAAAGTACGGATCATTTTAACCAACAATTCTATGATGCGGCATCCCATGCACCTGCATGGACACGACTTCCGGGTGCTGGGTGCACAAGGCGAATATGCACCTTTTAAAAATACGATAGACATCATGCCAATGGAAACCGACACCCTTGAATTTGCGGCTAACAAAGACGGCGACTGGTTTTTTCACTGCCATATTTTATACCACATGATGGCAGGTATGGGTAATGTTTTAAGCTACCAAAACTCACCGCCAAATCCCCAATTACCCAATAAAGCATTAGCCTGGCGGCAATTCAAACGCAGCGAAAGAATGACCCTTGCAACGGCAACTATTGGTTTAGAAAGCAATGGCAGCGATGCAACATTTCAGGTGGCAGGCAATCGGTTTGAATTACAGGGATTGTGGCATCTGGGGCTCAAACCCAAACAGGGTCGAGAAGTAGAAGTAAATTTTGGGCGATACCTGGGAAAGATGCAGTGGTTATTTCCGTATGTTGGGTTTGACTATCATTATAATAAAGTCAAAGGGGAGAAAATTGAAAAAAATTCCTTTGGGCAAACAAGTAATAAAAACAATCGTAAAACTTTTGTGGTCGGTTTGCAATATACTCTTCCCATGTTGATTGTGGCGGATGCAAGAGTAGATGGTGACGGCAAATTCCGTTTCCAGTTGGGCAGAGAAGACATACCGCTTACCAATCGTTTAAGAGGAAACTTTATGTGGAATACCGATAAAGAATATGCCGTAGGCTTGAGATATGTATTAAGAAAATGGCTTGCCTTATCTACTCACTACGATAGTGATATGGGTTTAGGTGCAGGTATCGCCATCATCTATTAAACATCATAAATACCAACTTATTTCTTCATATAAAAAACCAAACAATTATGACCGGTTATCACACGTACAAAAGTTGTATCGAAGCATGCCTTAGATGTGCTTCCATCTGTAATCATTGCGCTTCTGCCTGCTTGCAGGAAGATGATGTAAAAATGATGGCACGCTGCGTTCAGTTAGACATGGAATGTGCAGCTATATGCCATGCCGCCGCACAATTAATGAGCCTGGGCAGCGATAAGGCAAAAGGCTTATGCCGTATTTGTGCCGACATCTGTGAAGCATGCGGAGCAGAATGTGATAAGCATGCGCAACATGGAATGGATCATTGCCGCGAATGTGCAGAGGCATGCAGAACATGTGCCGAAGAATGCCGCAAAATGGCAGCTTAGTTCAGAAGGGTGGCTGATAATTAATAAAAGCCACCCTTTTGATTAACCTTTATTGATAAATCGAATTTTAAAAACTTTTAAAGAAGGGTATGAAAAAGACAATATTTCTATTAGCAAGTGCTGTTGTTCTATTATTAACAGCCTGCACAAAAGACAACGGCAACAACCAGTATCTGCAACCTCATGATGATAACCGCATGATGGATACCATGCATGCAATCATGGATAGAATGATGGCAATGCCGATGACCAATGACCCCGAAATTGATTTTTCCAAAATGATGATTATGCACCATCAGGGGGCTATGAACATGGCGAATGTGCAATTGCAGGATGGTAAAAATGATAGCCTGAAACGAACGGCCCAAAAAATCATAAGAGATCAACAAATGGAAATACAACAATTTCAAGCAATCCTTGCTACCCTTACTGTAGATAATACAGATATGGAATACATGATGGAACAAATGGAGGGGATGAAAAAGATGGATAAAGCCATTGATGTACAGCTAATAACAGGGGATATTGACAATGATTTTGCAACATTGATGATTTGGCATCATCAGTCTGCAATAGACGATGCATCAGGGTACCTACATCATGGGAATAATGCACAATTAAAAACAATTGCCAACAATATCATCAAAGCCCAAACAATGGAAATTCAGGAACTGTCAGATTGGTTAATTGCCAACAGATGATAACAAAAGATATTAAAATACTGTTGCAGTTATACATAGCTGCACGGTATTTTATCTTTTAAGGTTGATGAACAGCCTAAGCATTTGATACAAAAAAGATCAACTTAAAAGGCACCCCGAAAAAATAAAGTTTATGACAATGTATAATCTCAACTAAGCCGTTTACAATGCAAAAGAAAATGAATTTACTTACTCTGCTTATTACAATTACGCTGCTGTCAGTTACAGCACAGGCGCAAAAAAATGAAGAGGTTTGCTACAACCCAAACTTAGTAAAAGATACCAGTAAGAAAAGTATAAAATCTATGGCTGTGGGTACAATCAATGGCGACAGCGTTAAGATAGTGTACCATTCACCCGGTATCCGTAAAAGAGTTATATGGGGTGGACTTGTGCCATACGATGAGGTGTGGGTAACCGGAGCACATGATGCTACTACGCTTGAAATTGAAAAACCTTTTATCGCAGGTGGCAAAGAAAATTCCCGCAGGCAAGTATGCTATCTTCACTATTCCGGGTAAAAATGAATGGACTGTGATCATCAATAGACAGTGGAAACAACATTTGGCTACTGAATATGATGAAAAAGAAGATGCTGTAAGATTGAGGGTAAAACCAGTGAAAAATACCCATACAGAACGACTGCAATACTTCATAGACCACACTAAAAGCAATAATGGAAAAATTGTTGTGGCGTGGGAAAAGGTGAAAATTGAGTTTCCATTTACAATCAAAGAATAAATACGTGGCACATCAATGATTGCCTGATAAAGAATGATATGGTAGAAAAGGTATTTTAAAAATTTAAACTATAAAATGAAACAATTCTTTTTTAACCCCAACATCTATTGTGTAAAATTTACAGGGGATAGGAAATAATTTATGAGAGCTAAAGATAATGCTGGATTTTCATTAACTGAGAATACGATTTATAGCGCCACCCTTGAAAAAGCGAAGCCATGCAATACCTAACGTCAAATAATTCATTATGAACCATGCTCATCACAATCAGTCAAATCAACGGACACAAATGTTCACCTGCCCTATGCACCCTGAGGTACTGAAGCCAGCACCGGGCAAATGCCCGAAATGCGGGGTGGATTTGGTGCCTGTGGAAACGGCAGCAAGTAATGTAGTAGTAAACCCCGAACATGATCATACTGAACATGCACACCATACCATCAATACTGATGAGGAAATTCATAAGGGGCATTCAGCTCACGATAAGCATGCAGGACATCATACGCATGACTTTCTAAAAAGATTTTGGATTTGTCTTGTCCTTACGATCCCTGTTTTGTTGTTGTCGCACATGATACAGCAATGGATAGGATTCGAATTAAAATTTCCGGGTGACAAGTACGTCTTGCTAACGCTGGGCAGCGTTATCTACTTCTATGGCGGCTGGCCATTCCTTACCGGAATGATAAGTGAAATAAGAAACAAAGCAATAGGGATGATGACATTGGTTGCTTTAGCCATTTCGGTTGCTTTTATTTATAGTGTAGCAGTTGTATTTGGCTTGCCGGGCATGGATTTCTTTTGGGAATTAGCCACGCTGATTGATATTATGTTGCTTGGGCACTGGCTGGAAATGCGTTCTACAATGGCAGCATCAAGGGCCTTAGAAAGTTTGGTAGCATTGCTTCCTTCCAAAGTGCATGTAGAAAGATCTGGCGAAGTTCATGATATTGATTTAAAGAATTTAAAAAGCAATGATATTATTCTAATAAAGCCAGGAGAAAAGGTTGCTGCTGATGGAGTAGTGTTAGAGGGTAATAGTTATGTAAATGAAAGCATGCTCACTGGTGAAAGTGCCCCGGTGAAAAAAGAAAAAGATGCGAAAGTAATAGGCGGCGCTGTCAATGGCGATGGCTCGTTAAGAGTTAAAGTAACCGGAACCGGAAGTGATAGTTATTTGAATAAAGTTATCAATCTGGTTCAGTCCGCACAAGATGCTAAATCAACTACGCAGAACCTTGCCGATAAAGTTGCTAAATCGCTTACGATTATTTCTATCATAGTTGGTGTAGCCACTTTTATTTATTGGTATAATGTCGAGAAGGATTTATCGTTTGCATTAGAGAGAATGGTAACCGTTATGGTTACTTCCTGTCCTCATGCTTTGGGTGTAGCTATTCCATTAGTAGTTGCCATATCAACTACCCTATCTGCAACACATGGCTTGTTGATACGCAACCGCACAGCGTTTGAGAATGCAAAGAAGCTCACAACTATCATTTTTGATAAAACAGGAACTCTTACTAAAGGATCGCACGAAGTACAACAAGTAATTGCATTGGATAACAGCTTCCCTGCTGATGAAATATTGCAATATGCGGCAGCCATTCAGCAAAATTCAGAACACCATATTGCACATGGGGTTATGCGGAAGTTAAAGGAAAAGAACCTGCCTCTATGGAAGTCAGAAAACTTTAAATACATACAGGGTGTAGGGGTTACTGGAATTGCAAATGATAAGAGTGTGGTAGCCGCAGGTCCAAATTATTTTAAACAAAGTCCTGTCTCACTACCTGCTATCCCTGAAACTGTTGACCAAGATGTAGAAACGGTAAATTTTGTTCTGATTGATGATAAACCCGTAGGCATTATTACTCTGGCGGATAGCATAAGAGAGACATCGGCAGAAGCAGTAAACGGACTGAAGCAAATGCACATTAAATCCTTTTTGCTTACAGGAGATAACGAAAAGATTGCTGCTGCTGTAGCAAACAAATTAGGGATGGATGGGTACTTGGCAAATGTGCTGCCTCACGAAAAACAAATAAAAGTAAAAGAGTTTCAGAACAAAGGAGAAATAGTGGCGATGACTGGTGATGGAGTGAATGATGCGCCTGCTTTAGCTCAGGCAGACGTTGGTATAGCTGTAGGTTCAGGAACCGAGGTTGCGGCAGAAACAGCCGATATTATCCTGGTCAATAGCAAACCTAAAGATGTGGTACAAATGATTTCTTTTGGCAAGGCAACATATAAAAAGATGATACAAAATTTGGCTTGGGCAGTGGGTTATAACGTAATAGCAATCCCTTTAGCAGCCGGTGTATTGTACCCATACTTTACATTAAGTCCTGCAATGGGTGCAGTACTTATGAGCTTGAGTACTGTTATTGTGGCAATCAATGCCAGCTTGTTAAAGGTTAGAAAAATATGAGTTCTAAACTTCTGTAAAATAGTAAACAAATTAAATGAGTAACCTATGATAAAAGCTCAATACAGTGATAAAAAATTGGCAGTAGATATACTTGCCAAATCATTTGATGCAAATCAAAGCGTTAACTACATCGTAGAACAAGATAAAAAAAGAATACAGCGGGTTCGTTCTTTAATGGATTACTCTTTTGAGGTCTGTTATTTATTCGGAGACGTGTTTTTATCGGACGATAAAAAAGCATGTGCGCTGATAACGTATCCCGATAAGAAAAAGACAACTCTCAAATCTATATTACTGGATGTTAAGTTAATCCTTTCTGCAGTTGGTCTGAAAAACATAAAGAAAACACTTGCAAGGGAGGCAATGATAAACAAGATACAGCCAAATGAGCTAAAGTATTATTTATGGTTTATTGGCGTTGATCCGGAATATCAAAATGAAGGTATTGGAAGTATTCTGTTGGACGAAATTATAGAGGATAGCGAGCATAAGAAAAGACCAATCTATTTGGAAACCTCGACCTTAAAAAATTTGCCCTGGTATAAAAAATTCGGTTTTCAGATATATCATGAACTTGATTTAAGCTATAAGTTATTCTTTTTAAAAAGAGAGTTTGATAAAAGGTAGAATAGATGCTGGTCTTTGGAACACAAATGCACATTGTCACATTTCTTTTTGTAAGTATAGAGATAGTTATCTTTCTTTATCTGGTAATATTTCGTTTAGCCCGTCCGGATGATAAGACCACTACGCTTAACCTTATCCTTATTTTTTTACTGCTTACCTACAATATCACAGGAGGCCTGCTTCCCGATCCTAACCTGCCTGGATCATATTTCTTGCAGAACGTAATTGCGTATGCGACCGGTTTCATCACACCATGTTACTTTCCGTATTATGTCTATAAAGTCTTTGGTTTAACGAAGATGAAATTTCATGCCTATAAGGGCGTCTATTTATTTCTGATTTTACCATACTGTATTTTCATTCTGGTCTTTTGGTTTACAGAGGATTTGAGGGAGACGCAAAATCTATTGATCTTTCCTGTACTGTATGGCATCTGGGTAATTGTCTCCTTAACTAAAGCTATTCATCATAAATACAATTACGATCTTTCAAACATCAAGGGTAGGCAGGAAATGGTTGTGTTCTTGTTTAGCTTAACACCGTGGATAGGTTTACCAATCATTACTTACTTTGCTTTAGGTCAGGCAGTTGAGGCTTTAGTTACAAACATAGGGTTCCTACTTTTGTTTGGATTGCAAGTAATAAGGAATATTAAAGAGCTAAGAACAGAGCATGAAAAACTGATAGAATCAGAGCAGCGCCTGAGAAGCTGGAATACTGATCTTAAAGATGAAGTTCATAAGCGTACTAAGGAACTGGAGAAAATCAATGAACAAAAAACGAATAATTTTATCAACCTCGTTCATGAAACCAAAACGCCTCTAACACTGATAAAGAATTATCTGGATGAGTACATCAGTAAATATGGCACTGGCGAGGAATTGAATATTATAAAGGGAGGGGTAGATAAACTGACTGCTGATGTAATCAACCTATTCGATATTGAACGTTTTTCAAAGGGAATTGATACATATAAGCATAACCATGTTTCAGACTTTAGTGGCATCCTTCAGGATAGCCTTCCTTTGTTCAAGCATTATTGTGTTAAACATAAAATCGAGTGTTCAACGTGTATTGACGAGAATATTTTTATTAAGGCAGATTCCAACGCGATTCACCGGATAGTAAATAATATTGTCGAGAACGCCATTAAATTTACCGATCCCAACGGCGAAGTGCTTATCTCGTTAAGTGGTCAGGAGAATGAGATAATCTTTTCAGTAGTGGACACGGGCATAGGCATTTCGGAAGATTTGCAAAAGAAAGTTTTTGACCCTTATTACCAAATCGGGTATAAACATACCAGCTTACAAGGCATGGGTCTTGGTTTACCGATAGTAAAGAAAGTAGTTGAAGGAATCGGCGGCACCGTATCTATCGAGAGCAATCCAGCTAAAATGCGGGGTACAAAAGTTATCATTACGCTACCCAGGTACACACCCACCGAAAAGGACAGACCTGTAAAGAAAGTGGAAACATTGAATAAACTCAATTATAGCTTCAATTACGATGAAGTAAATGATACTGATTACGATTCGCAAAAAAGAACAATACTACTGGTAGAGGATAACCTTGCGATGACTAATTTCCTTTCCAACAAACTCCGGGTTAGCTATAATGTATTTGTTGCTCATAACGGCTCCGAAGCGTTAAAGAAACTATTTGGAATGCCTGTGATGCCAGATCTCATACTATCCGATGTCATGATGGATAAAATGGATGGTTATACTTTCGCAAAAACTCTTTCAGAGCAAGATAAATACAGTCACATACCCATTGTATTTTTAACCGCTAAATCAACACCTACCGACCGCCTGAAGGGCCTGCGGCTTGGCGCAATAGACTTCATTTCAAAGCCATTTTCATTTGAGGAATTGAGCCAGAAAATTGAAACCATACTTGATAATATCTTAAAGCAGCAAAAGGCGATATTTAACACATCCATTGCCGCTTTAAAAACAGGCAAAAGCCACGACCCAGACAATGTGGCTCAATCTTCGATTCCAAAATTTGAGCAGAACTGTAAGCTATTTCATCTAACGACCCGCGAAACAGAAATTGCCCGGCTAATATTTAAAGGGAAAACATATAAGGGCATAGCAAGGGAACTGTTCATATCTGAGAAAACCGTAACAAAGCATATCCAAAACATCTTTGCGAAAGCCGAGGTTTCCAATAAGATAGAACTTATAAATAAGCTGAGTAAATAGCCACAAATCATTGATTTACTACTAATTAAGTACGAAAATAGTAGGAATTGCGTATAGGTTGCCCTAATAGCCAATCCTACCTTTGTAATGGCGAATAGTCGCTAAAACTAAAGTAAGGGATATGCGTGAAGGTTATGTATTAGAGTGGCTGGATACTTTGGTTACTGTAACATTGAATCCAGTAAAAAGTAAAATAGATATTGCCGTGTCCGGTGATATTTCAAAAATCACGGACCAGGTAATTACTCAAAAAGACAAGGTTCAAACTGCCATTAAGTCCACCGTATTTACCCTTAATGACGAAGCAAAAATCAGGTGCTTGATAAAGAAATATCATTCAAGCCTGATTACGTTATTAGATCAGGCATTAGAAGACCTGGCGCTCATTAAGGACAATATTCCTTTAAAGCAGGTATTAGACACCATAATTGTCTGCATTGATGAGTTGCTCACTTTAATTGAGCACAGATTTACAAGTTATTTAAGTGTAGACGAAAGAGTACCGGCTACCTATCTTGCTGTTCTCAAAAAAGAATTGACAAAGAGGCTATCGGCGGTAGATAGAAAGCTGCGTGATTATGGCATGTATCTGCCTGCCTTTAGAATATTAAAACAGGAATTAGAGAAGTTTCTAACTCAGCCATCCAATAAGCATACATATATCTTTCAGGAAATACTTTATATAAAAGACTTATGTCTGGAACTGGAACACCTCGAACCAGTGGATGAGGCTGCTGTTTACTCCAGGCTTGATGAATTACTCATCAGCATGAACTTCAATAGCAAAACCTACATTTATAGCCTGACACAGAGGTTAGCAGCCAGTATTAACGACCTTGAAAAACCCGATGAAAAAATGGATAGGCTCTTATTCTATCTCAAATTGTTTAAGCAATACCACAAAAGGCCCGGAATAGTATTTAATCGGAAAGACGCGGAGTTGCACAAGCAAGTTTCCAATTGGTTTACACAGGAGGTATTTTACCTTGAGAAGCAGATACATTATTCAATCGTGCCCATAAAGGGAGTTGCCGCTCCTAAAGAAGTTGTTCAGAAAGAGAAGCCCAAGCTCCTGTCTATACTTTCGGTTGATCAAATGGCATTGATATTAAGAGCAGCAGACGACCTGAAAGTTGTTATGGCACGCTCTCTAAACAGTGTATTTAAAAATATTGTTCCCTACCTATCAACTCCTTACCAGGAAAATATATCGTATGATAGCATGAGAAGCAAATCTTATTCAGCAGAAACAAGGGATAAACAGATCGTCGTAGAAACGCTTCAACAGATGATTAAGAGAATAAATGAATATTGAAACCTCAGCGCTGCTTATCCAGTTTCCATCCCGTGTCAAAATGAGAAAGGCTTGCACGTTCAACTTTCTTTTCGGAAAGGTCACGTTTCATCAGCTTGGCAAAAGGTGTGATGTTCTTATATGCGATAGTATATTCCACAGTAGCACTTTTGTCGTCTTCCTGCAACTGAATGCCCGTAACTTCTGCTAAGTCCATATCTGCCACCTTCACCACCTGTACATTATCATACTTCTCATCTATGCGAATAAGGTAGGGCTTTGCCTTCTCCGTAAAATGGACAATAGGTTGTCCCGCGTCTTTTAGCTTCTGCGTTTTATCTATAGTTACCAATCCTTCTGTCTCCAATCCTGCCTCTAATAGCTTCCTGGCACTTGCCGGATCACTCACATTAACCTCATACTCGTACACCTTCGGGTAATTCTTTTCAGAACGTATAACCGACGCTGCTTCTTCTTTCTCCAGCTTTGTCTGGCTGCAAGATGCCATGAGTAAAATGGCAAGCCCTAATACACTTACTGTTTTCATAACAATGCTGTTTTAGCTATTCAACAATAATGGTCAATCAATATTTCCGACTACTAATTTAAAAAAAATAATCGGTTTTCAGCCTCTGGAATAGCTGATAATCATAGGGGTACAAGGGGTACAACTTTCAATGCAAGAAATGTTGGACTTGAAACGCCTTGCTCGTCTTCGTTTTTTTGCTATCAGAAACAACAGAATACAACGGCTTTCAAAGCCGGGATGAAAAGTGTAAACGAAAAAAGCAAGCGTATGTTAAAAAACATTTCATGGTCAGACTACATTATTGCAGTTGCCATACTATTAGCCATCTATTACCTCTTTGTAGGTATGAAGTATTTCTCTGGTGAGATCAAGGATCTTCTATCCGGGAAAAGAAAATTGAAGTTCAGAGCAGCCGTTCCTTACGATCATGCTGCATATAATCCGGACAATGAGCAAAGCCTTCAGGAAATCAGTGGTTTTGAGAAAACCACGGATGACGAATTTTCAGAAGTTGAGCATCTTATCGAACGCCTGAAAGCGGTAATAGCAGATGCTTCCCGCAGAAAACTCATTCCCCAGGAATTTAAGCAATATCTCAGCATGGTGCTGAAAGAATACCCTTCTGTAAGATACTCTCCCCTTCGTTCATCTATCAATGAACTGATCGTATCTGAGTGTCAAAAATATGGTGCTGTTACACTTAACGAGGATGAAGTGGAACTGCTGTGGAAAGAAGCAGTGTAGCAGACCTAATGGAGTGCGCTTCCCTGTCCCTCCCGGTGCGTAAGGGCGAAGTGTGGTAGGAATAAGCGGGACGTGTGACGGCGAAGCCACTCCATTTTTAATTAGTTGATTTCAAACTTTAATAAACGTGTGTTATGGAAATGTGCAGCAGGAAAACAAAAAAAAATAACCGTAAAAGGGTTATTATGGTCTGTGCCGCTCTGGCACTATTGGCTATCCATTATGGGGCGTTTGCTCAGGATGGCATACAGGGTATCAACGAAGCCAACACTAAGGTGCGAAGCTATTTTGCAGCAGGTACTAACCTGATGTATGCAGTGGGCGCATTGCTCGGTTTGATTGGCGCAGTTAAAGTGTATCAGAAATGGAATGCAGGCGATCAGGATACCGGAAAGGTAGCAGCAGCCTGGTTTGGCAGTTGCATTTTCCTGGTAGTGGTAGCCACAGTCATTCAATCCTTCTTTGGAGTTTAAAAATTCAGGACGTATGCAAAGTATGCTAACGGAAAAGTTGTGGGCGTATATCGTCCACAACCACCCTGACCTGATACTCAACTTACAGGAGGACTATTCAGTTACACGCTACCTGGAGGACAAGGTAGCCGCAGTAATGCCTATGGCAGCGCAGTTTCTTAGCGAAGAAAAGCCGCAATACATTATTGAGGAATTGTGCCTTCAAGCTATGACGGAAGATTTAAAGCCGTCCCGCTATCAATACATCCGCTCAGTTATCGAGGAAGAATTTAATAATGACTATCTGCGGCTGAAGGAAAACGGAACACTCACCTATGAAGTAGTGAACCTCATTGAAGCCTGCAAAAGCATCTTCAGTGATTTTGATTTTAACAGTGAAAATGAAGCAAACAGGCATTTGAGATATGCCATCATCGGACAGGTGCATGACTATCTCTCCTAAGCCAAAAGGAAAAGTGAAGAAAGAAAACGTGTGGTTATGGCTTACAATGTTTCTCAAAAGCTGCAGGATAATCTTGATGCTATCCGAATAGCGTTGGATTATCAGAACGGTCGACCGCTTACAGCGGAGGATGTCGCCAGCCTGAAAAAATACGCAGGTTTTGGCGGCATCAAGGCCGTTTTATATCCTTACGGCACGCCAGAGGAATGGCAGGCTAATGGGGCTACCAAAGAAGACCTGAAGCACCACCAGGGTATTACGCAATTACATGAGTTGCTCAGGGAAAACTATGATGACGCAGCCTATAAAGAAATTATCGCTTCATTACGACATAGCGTTCTGACCGCTTTCTACACACCAGAGGTCGTACCCCAAACATTGTATAGTGTACTTGAAGCCCAAGGCATACAGCCTAAAAGGTTATACGAGCCTTCTGCCGGTTCCGGGGTATTTATAAGCGAGGCTGTAACAGCCTTTCCTGAACTGGAACAGATCACCGCAGTCGAAAAAGACAGGCTTACCGGATTGGTGCTTTCTGCGGTTAACAGTACACTCCCTATTAAAACAGCTACTCACATCACGGGATTTGAAGAAGCTCCGGTTAGAGACAATGGCGGCTATGACCTTGTAGTAAGCAATATTCCCTTCGGAAACTTCTCGGTATATGACGAAGCATTTCCTGACAAGGAAATATCTGGCAAAATTCACAATTACTTTTTTGCTAAAGGTCTGGATAAACTGGCCGAAGGCGGCCTTATGGCATTCATTACGACGGATGCCTTTTTGAACAGCTCTTCTAACCATGCGGCACGGGAATACCTGTTTGAGCGGGCAAACTTCGTGGGCCTGGCTGTAATGCCGGACAACCTGATGAAAGATACAGGTAACACAGAAGCGCCGAATCACCTGTTGATCGTTCAGAAAAATACAGCAAAGGAAAAGATAAGCTGGGAAGAAGATTGGCTGAATGATGTACGTGAGAGGGAGAATGAGTTTGGCCGCTTTCCTTATAACTACTTCATATCTACGCATGATCATGATGTTGTCATGGGCAATGTGCGTAAGCCCGGAAAAAACCAATACGGCAGGGCTTCAGAAGTAGTATGGCAGGACGGTGATATTAACCAGATACGGGATGCCCTTTATGCCAGCCTTACCCATCAATTAAAAAATCGCTTCAACACCGAACTGTTTGCGAAAACACAAGCATTCGCCCTACCAGTTTCAGAAAACGAAGGCAAAAAGCTGACCTACCTGCCGATGCCGGAAAGCAAGGCAGAAATTCCGTCAGTACAATTAGGGTTATTTGATACCGCACCGGCAGAACAAATCAACCGGGCAATGGCCTATATCAACTCGCTCGATGAAACCATCGTACAAAAAACAACAGCTCGTATTGTCGGTACAATCCGTACCACTGATAAGCCAAGCCACGAAAATGTAGTATTGCTTACAGCAAAACAGCATAAAAGCAACCGATTTTTATATAAGCTCTATTCCAACGTCAAGGAAGTAAATCAACTGTCTGTAAACTGGATGGATGCCCGCTTATTGGGGCATGAACTTACAGGTATTTCCAATTACCTTAAACAGTTTGATCACAGTTTCAAATATGAAGGCGATCAAACATTGGAAGGTTTTTTCCGCTTTGAGCAAAAAACACCACTTCCTTTTATTGGCCTAAAATCTTATTACCAGGAAGGAACATTGGTGGTGCACATAGGCAGCGTCGGAACTATAGGCAGTCCAGATCCAGAATATAAACAGGCAGTTTTCCAGCCTCTCGGTCTTCAAGGTAATATTCGCTTTTATGAAAATTACACCGCATTACGCGATGCTTATCTCGAATTATCCGGCAAGGAAGTATCAGGGGAAACCATCACCGATGTTGACAGGGACAGCCTTAACACTACTTATGAAAAGTTCATTGCGGAATACGGGCTTTTAAATAGTTCCGATAATCGCAGGCGCATCCTGGAAGATACCGCCTTTGGTGTTATTACGCTTTCCTCTCTCGAACGCAGGGATGGCGAAAGGTTTGTAAAAGCCGACATTCTTACTCACGCTATTCATTATGTAAAAGAACGGTTCATTACCGATGATCCCATTGAAGCGCTGGCACACAGTCTTAATGATACAGGCAAGGTAGATGTAGGGTTTATCAGCGCCGCAATGGGGTTGGAAGAAAACGAGGTGATCGGTCGCCTGGGCAACCATGTATACATGAATCCTGCCAGCAATGAATGGGAAACTGCCGATCAATATTTAAGCGGCAATGTGGTAGAAAAACTAAGACAGGCAGAACGTCTGTTTAATGAATTTCCTGAGAATCCGCAATATAAACGAAGTGCTGAGGCCATATTAAAGGTGCAGCCGGAGCGTATTCCATTTGAACTACTGGATTTCAATTTAGGTGAACGCTGGATACCCACTTCTTACTATGAGCGTTTCGCAACAGCATTGTTTGAACAGGACGCTACTATCAATTATTTCGCTTCGCTGGATGCTTTCAAAGTAAGCATCGGGATGAACATCAAAGTATCGAGGGAGTTTGCTGTTACACCTAAAAGCGGTCGCACAACTTACGGCTACACGCTGATGGAACATGCACTGGAGAACACCACTCCCTTCTTTACTTATGAAGTAAAGGGGCCGAACAATACAACCATCAGGCTGCCGGATAATGAAGCCATACAGTTGGCTCACCAAAAGATTGAGCAGATTCGAAGCGGTTTTATCAACTGGCTGAATGAATTGCCCGATACAGAAAAAAAGCACTTAGAAAATCTGTACAACGATACGTTCAACTGCTATGTATTACGGGAGTTCGATGGCACTCACTTGAACTTTCCCGGACTTGATAAAAAGACTTTGGGCATTGAAGACCTATACAGCAGTCAGAAAAATGCAGCATGGCGCATTATACAGAACAGGGGTGCTTTGGTTGACCACGAAGTGGGGTTAGGTAAAACGCTTACCATGATCGTTTCCGCTCAGGAAATGAAACGCTTGGGCATTGTACATAAACCCATGATCGTTGCACTGAAGGCAAACGTTAACCAGATTGCCGAAACTTATAAAAAAGCCTATCCAAAGGCCCGCATACTGTTTCCCGGACAAAACGATTTTACACCAGCACAGCGGCTACGGCTCTTTCATGAAATAAAGAATAACAATTGGGATTGTATCATCCTTACACATGATCAATTCGGAAAAATACCACAGTCACCAGAGATACAAAAAGAAATATTCCAGGCAGAGCTGGACAATGTAGAACGTGATCTGGAAACGGTCAAAGAGCTTAGTGGTGAAATCTCTAAGAAAATGCTTAAAGGCTTAGAGATACGCAAAAACAACCTTGAAGGCAAGCTGAAGGGAGTGCTTAAAGATATAGAGGAAAAGAAAGATGCAGGTATCAATTTCAGGGATATGGGCATTGATCACCTCTTTGTGGATGAATCTCATAAGTATAAGAACCTCACGTTTACAACCCGTCACAACCGGGTTGCAGGCTTAGGCAATATGGAAGGCAGCCAGAAGGCGCTTAACATGCTGTTTGCCGTCCGTGAGTTGCAGAGCCGGTTTAACAGTGACTTGTGTGTAACCTTCCTGTCCGGCACACCCATATCTAACAGCCTTACAGAGATGTATCTGCTGTTCAAGTACCTGCGTCCGAAAGAAATGGAGCGTCAGCATATTGAGAATTTTGATGGTTGGGCAGCCGTATTCGCACGTAAGACAACAGACTTTGAGTTTTCAATAACCAATGAAATCATAGCTAAAGAACGCTTCAGGCATTTTATTAAAGTGCCGGAATTGGCTTTATTCTATAATGAAATTACCGACTACAAGACGGCGAAGCATATTAACCTTGACAAGCCTGATCTGAATGAAACGTTGGTGAATATAAAACCAACACCCGAACAAGTCGAGTTCATCAAAAACCTGATGCAATTCGCTAAAACAGGTAACGGCGAACTTATTGGACGTGGCAGGCTAACGCCTGAAGAAGATAAAGGCCGGATGCTGATTGCCACCAACTATGCAAAAAAGATGGCCGCAGACATGCGACTGATTAGTGAATGGAAGTACAGCGACCATCCTGATAACAAGGTAAACGTCAGCGCCCGCAAGATTGCGGAAATCTATAAGGAAAGTATGCAGTATAAGGGTACGCAGATTGTGTTCTCCGACATTGGCACACCTAAACCCAACGACTTCAATATCTACGATGCGCTTAAAGAAAAGCTCGTAAGGGACTTTGGCATTCCTGGGCGTGAGATCACATTCATACACGACTGGACAGATACAAAAAAGCCTGAGCTGTTCCGAAAAATGAACCGGGGTGAAATACGCATTTTATTAGGCAGTACCGAAAAAGCCGGCACAGGGTTGAACGTTCAGCAGCGTGTGGTGGCTATGCACCATCTGGATATTCCCTGGAAACCTTCAGAGCTGGAGCAACGCAATGGCCGTGGCGCACGCCAGGGCAACCTGATTGCTAAAGAGCATTATGAAAACAAGGTGCGGAACTATGTATATGCCGTAGAGCAGTCGCTTGATAATTACAAATTTAACCTCCTGAAAAATAAACAGACGTTCATTTCGCAAATGAAAAATTGTGAGCTGAATGTCCGCACTATTGATGAAGGCACAATTGATGAAAAGAGCGGGATGAATTTCTCCGAATACATCGCTATTCTTTCCGGTGATACATCGCTGTTAGAAAAATCAAAGCTGGAAAAGAAAATAGCTGTAATGGAAAGCCTGAAAGTATCTCATTTCAGGGAAGTGTCCCGTAACAAATACCAGTTGGAAACCTTGCAAAACGAGCAGGCTTCTACGGTCAAAACACTGGACAAGCTACGGGCAGATGAAACGGCGTATAAAAGCGTCCTTCAACTGGATAAGGATGGAGTGAAGGTCAATCTCATTAAACTGGATAACATCAGTTCATCAGATAGCGAAGCTGTCGGCAAGCATATTATCAAACTGTACCAGGACTGGAAACCAACTGATGCAGGTGAGCATACTGCACAGGTGGGTACATTATATGGCTTCAACCTGTATATCCGCAGGCAACAGGATGCCTACGAAGAAAATGGCGTTTTTGAGTACCGCTACTCAAATAGCTTTTATGCCCAAAAGGACAATGAGGGCATTAAATACACCTATAATAATGGCCTTCCAAATACAGATAATCCTAAGCTGGCCGCAAGACATTTCCTTAATGCCATTGACCGGGTGGAAAGCCTGAAAGATAAATACGAACATACATTGGCCGACCTGACTACAGCTATACCGAAACTGGAACAGCTTACTACGAAGCCTTTTTTACAGGAGGCAGAATTATCACAAATGAAAAGCGAACTGGCTAATCTGGAAAGGCAGATAGCCATTAAAATACAGGAAAAGCAACTGAAGCAGCAACAGGTAGCAGAAAACCAGCCAGACGAAGTGGCTGAAGTACCTGTCATTCAACTAAACGAAAAACTCAATGGACAAACTGTTCCGAAGGAAGTAATACTTGCCACACAACAAATGGCAGAACGTCCCCGAAGCAGAATGAGATTATAAACCAATTAAAGGAAATGGTTATGGCAAATAGTGTATATCAGATCAACAAAGGAATTAACCAGAGCATAGAGTTCAAGGGTTTGAAAGCGCAGTATATCTGGTATCTGGGCGGTGGTGTTGTTGCCCTGCTTATCGTCTTTGCGGTAATGTATATCATCGGCCTGCCTACATATCTGTGTATCGTCCTTATCCTGTCCGCAGGAGCATTCCTTGTCATGAAGATCTATGCCATGAGCAATAAGTATGGAGAGTATGGCCTGATGAAAACCCTTGCCCGTAAGCATGTCCCGAAGCTCATCAAGTCGCGGAGCAGAAAAATTTTTATAGGACTAAAAGTAAAACAATCATGAAAAGAGAATTGCCGGTGTATAGCATCGAAGGAACCGACTTTGTGGTTGATGTAGCTAACCTACAGCTTAGCGAAAAGGCAAACCCTGAAAACGTAATACCTCTGGCAGACATGCGGGATGTAGGCGATGGATATGTATTTGACTACAGTCCAAAAGAAAAGAACATACCGATGATGTTCAGTGATGATACGGATGTAAGAACAGTTAAAATACCTGAGTTGGTACAGCTTGACCCTGTTGGAATGTCGGAAAAATATGGCTGTTCCACCCACGAGATGCAGGGCAAAACAGATTTTTCATTAATGGTGGATCAGCAGGCGCTTGGGAGAAGATTAATGGGACAACTGCCGACGGTAAATATTGCCGGTCATACCTTCTTTGTTGATATCCGCATGGACATGCTTCGTCCTAAAGACGATTTTCTTTCCAACGGAATTGTATTAAGCCAGATTGATCATTTCTATGATGATGACCGTAAAGTTTATACCATTCCTTATAATCCAAAGACGCACGAATTTCAAGATCTGGACTACGATAACATTACGTCTATCCCCAAAGACCTTATCGTTGTTTCGTTCCCTCACGAAAGTATGTTAGACCCGGTAGGATATAACCGGAAAGGCGGCTGGGATGAAACATACGGATTAAAAGAAACCAATGTAAAATCTCATTTCGAGGCTAAGCTCGTGGATTGGAAGGAAACAGGCATCGAAACAACGATACAAGAAAATATCAATAAGCAGCATAAACAACAAAAGCTGCCTAAACAAACCGATAAAGAACAAAAGGCTGGCAAGCGGCAACGCAGAGGGCCAAAGCTATAATGCTGCAAGGATGCAGTAAGTGACAACAGGTAAAATAAAGTGAGATGGAAAAAGTGTTGGATGATATATTACCGATAATGGATGTGGAGCATGACTGCATCCTGAGCAAGCAAGGCGATGTAACAGTCGTTTTTAAGGCAGACCTGCCGGAAATATTTACCCTTTCCGATCAGGAATATGAAGCCTTTCACCAGGCATGGATAAAAGCGATTAAGCTGCTTCCCAAATTCAGTGTGTTTCACAAACAGGATTGGTTTCTCGAAAGCAGTCATAAACCCGATTTCTCAAAAGAAGATACCAGTTTCCTTAGCCGGGCAAGCGAACGTTTCTTTAATGAACGTCCTTTTCTCGCACATACCTGCTACATCATGCTTACCAAAAAGCCGGAAGGCCGGAAAACAGCCAGCTCGATGTTTTCAAGTCTCTTGCGGAAATCCATAGTGCCGGAAGAAACTTTGAGGCCGCAGATGTTACAGGACTTTCTGGACAGTACGGGACAATTCAAGCGAATCATGGAGGATAGCGGGTTTGTGAAGCTGACAAGATTAAGAGAAAAGGACCTGCGCAGCCATAGCCGTAAAATGGGATTGGTAGAACAGTATTGCTACCTGTCTGAGCGAAATGATAGCTTCCTGATGGGCGATATCGTTTTTGATGAAGCGATGCGTGTGGGCGATAAATACTGCCAGTTATATACGCTGGGCGATGCAATAGATCTTCCTGCACTATGCGGCAGCCGCATCAACTACGATAAATACAGTACAGACAAAACGAAGTTCAGTGTTGGGTTTGCTTCTACGTTAGGGCAGCTTTTGCCCTGCAATCATATCTACAATCAATACATCTTTATTGAAGATCCACAGAAAACCATCCAAAAGCTGGAGAGTAAAAGGCTGAGGCTGCAATCTCTTTCTGCATACAGCAGGGAGAATTTAATTGCAAGAGACGCTACGAACGATTTTCTGAACGAAGCCATCAGCCAGCAACGGTTGCCGGTTAAGGCGCATTTCAATGTGCTTGTATGGACAGACAATAAAGAGGAACTCAAAGACCTGAAGAATATGGTATCCTCTGCACTGGCACAGATGGATGCAGTAGCCAAGCAGGAAACCATTGGCGCTCCGCAGATATTTTGGGCGGGCATTCCTGGGAATGCCGCAGACTTCCCGATGAATGATACGTTTGATACGTTCGCGGAGCAGGGAACCTGTTTCCTAAACCTCGAAACCGGCTACCGATCTTCTTTAAGTCCGATAGGTATTCGCATGGGCGACCGGCTTACAGGGAAACCCGTTCATGTGGACATTAGCGACGAGCCTATGAAAATGGGCATCTGCACAAACAGAAACAAATTCATACTTGGGCCTTCCGGTAGCGGAAAATCATTTTTTACCAACCACATGGTACGTAGCTATTATGAGCAAGGTACGCATATCGTGCTGGTGGATGTGGGACATAGCTATAAAGGACTTTGCGACATGGTGAAGGGCTATTACTTTACTTATAGCGAAGACAATCCCATCCGCTTCAATCCCTTTTACATAGGCGAAGGAGATAGCCTTGATACTGAAAAGAAAGAAAGTATTAAGACACTGCTCCTGGCACTGTGGAAGAAAGACGATGAGGCATTCAAGCGGAGCGAATACGTTGCCCTGTCAAATGCCATTAGCGGTTATTACAGTTATCTGGAAAAAAATACTGCTGTGTTTCCCTGTTTCAACAGTTTCTATGCTTTTCTGCGGGATGAATACACACTGGTGCTGGAGGGTGACAGAGTAAAAGAAAAGGATTTCGACATAGACAACTTTCTCTATGTGCTGCGCCCTTACTACGAAGGCGGCGAATTTGATTACCTGCTGAACGCTACCGAAAACCTGAATTTGCTGCAGGAAAGGTTTATCGTATTTGAACTGGACAACATTAAGGATCACCCTATCCTGTTTCCGGTAGTAACCATTATTATCATGGAGGTTTTCATCAACAAAATGCGGAAGATGAAAGGCATCCGCAAAATGATATTGATAGAAGAAGCCTGGAAAGCCTTAATGAAAGAAGGCTTTGCAGAATACATCAAATACCTGTTCAAAACAGTCCGCAAATTCTTCGGTGAAGCAATCGTGGTAACACAGGAAGTGGAAGACATCATTTCTTCTCCGGTGGTAAAGCAAGCCATCATCAATAATAGTGATTGCAAAATCCTGCTCGACCAAAGCAAGTACCAGAACAAATTTGATCAGATACAGGAACTATTGGGGCTAACGGAAAAAGAAAAAGCATTGGTACTCTCGGTCAATAAGTCCAATGATCCCGCTAAGAAATATAAAGAGGTATTCATCAGCCTTGGCGGTATGATGAGTAAAGTGTACCGGACAGAAGTAAGTCTTGAAGAATATCTCGCATACACTACTGAACAAACAGAGAAGGTAAAGCTGATGGAATACGCTGCAAAGTTTGATGGCGACATACGCAAAGGCATTGCGGCAATGGCAGAAGACATTAGGAATAAAAGTTAATAAATATCCGATGAAACTGAGAAAACTGATACGGGATCTGTGCTGCGCAATTAAGGTAATTGTGCATTTCGGCAGGGAGCATCATGCCACCATTTCTATGATGTTGGGTATCTATGGAAAACAACCATTGCACAATGATATGGTTGCAGGAGTGGATACCATGCTGAGCATAACATCCTGTGGCAGCTTTTATAAAATCACACGCACCGATTACATCAGCAACATACCTGAGAACGAAGAAACCTGGCTTGCTACTTACGGATGGCATTCTAATGGGCATCTGATTGAAATAGGCGGTGATCGGTACTGCATTTTCGATACAGCTTCAAAATCGCTATACCTCGAAAAGCTAACCGAACAAGGAAAGACAACAATTGAATTATTTACTAAAATCTTGAAGCAATGAAAAAATATGTAAGAATGATGCTTGTGGCTCTTTGCATTTCCTTCACCGTTCTTCCGGTACAGCAGGCAAGTGCTACACCCATAGCCATACTGGAAATCATCAAGGCGGCGGTTAAAAAAGTGATAAAGGCGGTTGACTTAAAAATTCAGCGTTTGCAGAATAAAACGATCTGGTTGCAGAATGCTCAGAAGACACTGGAAAACACCTTATCTAAGCTGAAGCTGGATGAAATTTCTGACTGGACGGAAAAGCAAAAAGAACAGTATCGTAAGTATTACGATGAGTTGGCGCAAGTAAAAGCAATTATCTCCTATTACCAGCGCATCCGGGATATTACCAAAAAGCAATTGCGCCTTGTGGACGAATACAACAGGTCATGGGCACTGATCCGACAGGACAGCCGCTTTACAGCAAAGGAAGTAATGTATATGGAAAAGGTGTATTCGGGTATTCTCGATGAGAGCTTGAAGAATATTGACCAGATCAATCTCATTATTAAATCCTTCACCACGAAGATGAGTGATGCCAAACGGCTGGAGTTGATCAACAATGCAGCCGACCAGGTAGATGCCAACTACTCCGATTTGGTACAGTTCAACAGGCAGAACACCTTACTAAGCCTTCAGCGTGCTAAGACCGAAACTGAAGTGCAGGCAGTTAAAAAATTATATGGACTTCCTTAAATCAACACGTATGAAAAAGATAATCTTATTTCTAATACTGTTCGTATCGGCAGGGAGCAATCTGAAAGCACAAACTTTTGCAGAATGGTTCCAGCAAAAAAAGACACAGAAGAAATACCTGATCCAGCAAATAGCAGCACTTCAGGTATATATCGGGTATGCAAAAAAAGGGTACAATATAGCCAAAGAGGGCCTAACAACTATCGGGGGCTTCACCAGAGGCGAATTTAACCTGCATACAGATTATTTCAATTCATTGAAATCTGTCAACCCCGAAATCAAGCGATATGCAAGGGTTGCAGATATAGTAGCCTTACAGCTCGAAATTGTACAAAACTACAACCGCACATATCGCAGGCTTAGCAGCAGCGATGCACTTTCAAATGATGAACTGGCATACATCCACAGGGTCTTCAGCAGACTGCTTGATGATTGTGATAAAACACTGGATGAGCTTATCACAATTACCACCGATGGAAAAATGGAAATGAAGGATGATGAGCGCATGAAGAGGATTGATATGCTTTACCTGGATATGCAGGATAAGCTCACATTCTCGCAGAGCTTTTCTAATGATGCAGTATCACTTGCAGCATCAAGGTTAAAGGAGAAAACAGATGTACAAACCAGCCGTGTACTGCATGGCATTAAAAACGAGTCACGATGAAAAAGATAATCGTAATTATATCGCTGTCATTCCTGGGTTTGCTTCCTGCTTTCCGAGCATCTGCGCAAGCCGATGAAATAGCACAGCTTTTACTCAATGTTGAGAAGCTGGCGCAATTCAAGCAGATCCTGAGTGACATGAAAAAGGGCTACCAGATTTTGGAAGGTGGCTACAACACCATAAAGAATATTTCCGAAGGCAACTTCAGCTTGCACAAGGCTTTTCTTGACGGTTTAATGGGTGTAAGTCCTACCGTGCGCAGTTACAGGCGTGTAGCGGATATCACCAACTACCAGATCGCCTTAGTTAAGGAATACCGCAACGCTTATGATCGGTTCAGGCGGGACAATAATTTCAATCCCGATGAGCTGGCGTATTTGGGCCGGGTGTATGACAACTTGTTTAAGGAGAGCCTGCGTAATCTGGATGAACTGCTCACGGTCATCACGGCAGGCAAAGCCCGTATGAGCGATGATGAACGACTGCAAACCATTGACAGGATTTATGCCGACATGCTGGATAAATTAATGTTTCTGCGGCACTTCAATAATAACACTACAATACTGGCCGTGCAACGGGCGAAAGAACGCAACGATGCACAGACCATTCGTAAGATCTATGGGTTAAACAATTAAATAAACAGATATGGCAAAGTGTGGAAAGACCGCCTGGCTGGCGGTGGTGGGGTTGATAATGCCTTTTATAAGCCGTGCACAAGGTATAGCCGATGAAATGAGAGGAATGCATGGTGTATTGGAACAATTGTATGATGAAATGATGCCTTTGTGCAGCCAGTTGATCGGTGTAGGTCAAGGATTGGCGGGATTTGCTGCTATGTGGTATATCGCATCAAGGGTATGGGGACATTTATCGAGAGCGGAACCTATTGATTTTTATCCGCTGTTCCGTCCCTTCGTTATTGGATTTTGCGTGATGATATTTCCCTCCGTTTTGGGATTGATCAATGGCGTAATGAAACCTACTGTGACAGCCACTGCCGCAATGGTAGAAAATTCAGATAAAGCTATTTCGGTGCTCTTGCAAAAAAAGGAAGAAGCCATCAAGCAAACGGATGTGTGGCAAATGTATGTGGGAGAAAGTGGTAGCGGTGATAGGGACAAGTGGTATAAATACACACATGATAATGAAGACCCTTCAGAAGAAGGCTTTTTTGAAGGCATTGGAAACGACATCAAGTTCGCCATGTCCAAAGCCTCTTACAACTTCCGCAATTCGGTGAAGGAATGGATGAGCGAAGTGCTCAGGGTATTATTTGAAGCGGCATCCTTGTGTATTGATACGCTACGAACATTCCAGTTAGTCGTATTGGCGATACTTGGTCCTTTGGTATTTGGCATTGCAGTATTTGACGGTTTTCAGCATACGCTTACCGTCTGGATAGCCCGCTATATCAACATCTTTCTATGGCTACCTGTCGCCAACATCTTCGGAAGCATTATAGGGAAGATACAGGAGAAAATGCTGGAGCTGGATATATCGCAGGTGCAGGATTACGGCGACACATTTTTCAGCAGAACCGATGTGGCTTACCTGGTCTTCATGATAATAGGCATAGTCGGATACTTTACTGTTCCCTCCGTAGCGAATTACATTGTTCATGCAGGTGGTGGTGGCGCGTTAGGCCACAAGGTCACAAGCATTTTCGGCAGTTCTTCAAGAACGGTAGTCAATACAGCTTCAGCCGGTGCAGGCATGGCCGTAGATGCAATGGGCAGCGCGGCAAACCGTATGACGCAAAGCATGGCCAGTAGCGGCAATTCCAATCCTTATTTCGGTGAGGGCAGTAGTGGCAAATCTGGCTATATGAACGACAAGCTAAAAGGCAATTCATAATAATTAAAAGGGAGATATATGTTCAAGAAAATGAAAAACATTGATACAGCTTTCCGTCATATCAGGAGTTTTACCCTGGTAGTGATTATAGGTTGTGTACTGATATGCTGCTTTGCATTATACAAGAGTTTCAGCCTTGTATCCCAGATGCAAAGCAAAATATACATCCTTGCAAATGGCAAGGCACTGGAAGCCTACGCATCTGAACGGAAAGACAATATTCCTGTAGAGGCAAGAGATCACGTAACTACATTCCACAAACTATTCTTTACGCTTGACCCTGATGATAAAGCAATCACAGCAAGCATTACCAAAGCCTTGTACCTGGCAGACGGAAGCGCCAAACGAGCCTACGATGATCTGAAGGAGAACGGGTACTATGCAGGGCTTATATCCGGCAACGTCAATCAAACCATTGTTGTGGATAGTGTGGCGGTAGATATCAATGATTACCCATACAAATTCCGTTGTTATGCTACGCAGAGCATTATTCGACCGACCAGCATTACTACCCGTAGCCTGGTGACAGACGGTGCATTGCGGAATGTATCACGCAGTGACAATAATCCACACGGTTTCCTTATCGAGCGATGGAGTACGATTGACAACAGGGATTTAAAAACAGTAAGCAGGCGACAATAAAAATCAAGATCATGAAACTATTTCCAAAAAGAAAAAAGGACGATGCTGAGCTAAGGCCCAATGCGCTTTCCAAAGGAATAACAGCGGGCTACCAACGAATACAAGTTGGCTGGGCAAGTTGGATGATGAGGCGAACAGAGAATTTCTCACGGCGTACATGGTTTGTGCTGCTTATTCTTTTCGTTCTGTGTACCGGCACATACAGCATATATCTGGGCGTAAGTGCTTTTACCGGCAAAAAAAGCACTTCAATAACCATAACACCCATCAAAAAGCCTAAGCACGTAACTGAAACGGGAGAAGCAAATATTGAACCAGCGGAAGTGTCTGAGGCTGAATACAGCCGCATCAAGAGGTTCAGGATGTATATGGATAGCCTGGCACGAAGTCCTGCGGGGAAAACTCTTTATGACAGCATAATCCAGCATCGTCCGGGACTTATGGACAGTGTGCGGTTTATTGAAAATTATTATCAACAATTAAAACAGAAATAAAAATGGAAAAGCAAGTAAAAACTCCGAAGGAGATCAGGCAGCGCAGGTTCTTATTGGTATTGCCACTTCTCGCATTGCCTTTTATGACCATGATTTTTTGGGCGCTTGGCGGTGGCAAGGTTGAAAAGGTGGAAGCCCAGGCATCTGCAAAAAAGGGATTTAACATTAATCTGCCGGACGCTAATCTAAAAGAGGACAAGTCGATGGACAAAATGAGCTACTACAATCAGGCTCAACTGGATTCTGTCAAATTTCAGGAAATGATAAAGAATGATCCTAATTACAGGGATATTGGATTGACAGATACCAATGAATATCTGTCGAATGACGAAGATACCTTTCAGCAACCGAAAGGTTTGAATACATCCCTTCAGGGAAGCCGAGGACACAATGATCCCAATACTGATAAAATCTACCGTAAGCTGGCAGAACTGGATCGGGAGATGAATAAATCACTACCGACATCATCAGACAATAACGAGTATGATACATACCAACCCACTTCATTGAAGAACCGCAACAGTGCCACAGTAAATTCTTCTGATGTGGAAAAGCTGGAACAAATGATGAACACGATGAATCAGTCGAATGGCGAAGATCCTGAATTGCAGCAATTGAATGGTATGCTTGATAAGATATTGGACGTACAAAATCCCGAAAGAGTGCAGGAGCGACTAAGACAAACTTCTGAAGCGAATCGAGGACAAGTGTTTGCGGTATCATCTAAAAAGAAAGATAATAGTATCACGCTGCTTGATACCGAGCATATATCGGGCAACACAGCCAATGGCTTCTATTCACTTACCGGGGCAACAGCTATCGAAGATTCGCAGAATGCTATACAGGCTGTTATTCATGAAACACAAACCATAGTAGATGGCTCAACTGTTAAGTTGAGATTGGTAAATGATGTTTTTATAAATGGCGTTCGCATTCCGAAAGACAATTTCCTCTTTGGAATAGCCTCGCTGCGTGGCGAAAGATTAAGTATCAAGATTAACAATGTACGCTTTGGCAATTCTTTATTCCCGGTTGAATTATCGGTATATGACATGGACGGCCTGGACGGCATTTATATTCCCGGAGCGATTACAAGGGATGTTGCAAAGCAGTCGGCAGACCGTTCTATGCAAACAATCGGGCTGACCAGTCTTGATCCATCGTGGGGCGCACAGGCAGCAAGCGCAGGCATTGAAGCTGCAAAAACGCTTTTCAGCCGAAAAGTAAAGCTAATCAAGGTAACTGTCAAGGCAGGGTATCAGATACTTCTGCGTGACGAAAATCAAAAACAATCCAACTAAATATTTCAATCACTTAAAATTCCAAAAGATGAAAAAGATCAGTCCAGTAATGGCAATAGGAATTTTCCTGCTATTTACAATTTTCAAAGCTCAGGCCCAAACAAACACAACCTGGCAAACCAAAGCAATTGAAACGTATCATGTAACAGTTGCTTTCTCCAAAACCACCAACATCATCTTTCCTTATTCTATCGTCAGCGTAGATATAGGAAGCAGAGATGTACTGGCGCAAAAAGCGAAAGGTGTAGAAAACATTTTGCAGATAAAGGCTGCAAAGGACAGTTTTCCGCAAACCAATATCAGCATCATTACGGCTGACGGCAAGCTCACGTCATTTCTTGTTGATTATGACAACCAACCGTCAGTGCTCAACTTGGCCCTCACAGGCGTAGGCAGGCAAAATATTATCTCCATTCCTTCAGAGAACATTAACCAGGAACAAATGGAGCATTTTGCTAAGATGGCTTCAGAATCAAAATCGAAGGCAAGAGGTATAAAGGATAAAACTTTCGGCATTCGCTTTAAGCTGAATGGAATATTTATTCATGAGGACATAATGTTGCTACGCTTCAATATTTCCAATCAAACCAATATCAATTATGATATTGATCAATTGAGGCTTTTTATCCGTGACCAGAAGAAATCTAAAAGGACAGCAACACAGGAGATTGAAATATTACCTGTACTCGTGCAGAATAATACCAGCAAGGTAGCAGGTCAGTCGGATAATACAATTGTGTTTGTTGTACCAAAGTTCACCATTCCTGATAAAAAATATCTCGCTGTGCAATTGATGGAGAAGAATGGAGGTCGGCATCTGGAGCTGCATGTGAAGAATAAGAAGATTGTAAAGGCAGTTCCGATTGACTAACAATCAAGGTCGTTGTGAGATGGAAAAAGTGAGTAGGAAATACGACATCATTTACGCAGACCCTCCCTGGGAATACAGGGTATGGAGTAAAAAGGGTTCAAAGCGGTCAGCAGAAGCGCATTATTCGACACAATCGTTAGGCTATCTCGCCTGCATGGATATTGCGTCTTTATGCAACCTTGATTGTGTGCTGCTTATGTGGGCCACATTTCCGTGCTTACTTGAAGCATTCGCATTAGGAAAGGCTTGGGGATTTATTTACAAGACAGTTGCTTTTGTATGGATTAAGCGAAACCAGCATAATCAAAATCTTTCAACCGGTATGGGCTATTACACTCGGGCAAATGCCGAAGTGGTACTGCTTTTTACAAAAGGCAGAGCCTTAACACGGGCAAGCAAAAACGTTCCACAAGTTTTGATCAGCCCTAAAGGAAAGCACTCGCAAAAGCCACCTGAAATACGCAAGCGAATTGAACGTCTATTTGGTGATCGCTCCCGACTTGAACTATTTGCCAGAAGTCGAGAAGGCTTTTTTCAGGACGTTGAATATGAAGGCTGGGATGTATTCGGTAATGAAGCCAATCATTCCATTCCCATAAATCTCAATCAGCATCTATTTCCTCTAAAAATTTGAACTATGAAAATCAGGAAAGACGATTATCAGGATGTCCTTGAATACCTAACAAATAAACGTTGGGAAGGTGAAGAATTTGTAACGTTCCTCAATGATGGTTTACCTGTCAGTAAAGAAGAACTACATACATTCTCTACGGAATATGATGCCAGGGAGTTCTGTTACGAAATGTCCACCGACATAGACTTTTACAACTTCTTGTCAATACGGTCGGCGTACAGGGCAATGCAGGAAGCTGCGGAAGATAGTAAGTTAATGATTGAAAGGGATGGCGTCATTGACGTTTCTCTCATGGTAGCTGTGCGATATGAAAGATTAGAAAGAGAACAATTAAATAACAATCAAAATTCAAAAGTCATGAATCAGAAAAATTTTGAATACCTGCGTGACCAGGTAAAGTACACGGGGTTTGGTGAAGGGTTGGAAAATGACCTGAAGCAAAAAATTCAGGAAGGAAACCCGGAATTTAAGTTAGCCTACGAAACCAAGTACGGCAACGATACAGTAAACGCAACATTGAATTTCAGCCAATCCAAGCAAAGTGATATGTACTTCTTTAATTCCTATCAGGTGAATGTACAAAAGGAGAATAATGCTGAAACAATGGATCAAACCTTCTACATCAACAAAGGCAACAACATTACCCTGAAAGAAGCCTATAACCTGATGGAAGGCAGGTCGGTCAACAAAGATCTCACCAACAAGGAAGGACAAGTGTACAATGCCTGGGTACAGATGGACTTTAAACAAAGTGACGATAACGGGAATTTCAAGCTGAAGCATTACCACCAGAACTATGGCTATAATCTGGAAGCTGTCTTGTCTAAGCATCCTATCAGGGAACTGAGTAATGAAGAATACAAGGCTAACCTAATGGATTCTCTCAAAAAAGGCAACCTGCAATCTGCAACGTTTCAGATCAACGGCGCAGACCATAAGCAATACATCGAAGCAAACCCTCAATTCAAGACAATCAACATTTATGATAGCAGTATGCAAAGGGTGGATAACCGGCAATCAAAAAAAGAACAACAATCTGAAGGCGAAGGCCAGTCAATTAAACAAGATGGTAAAAAGGAAAAGCAGACACCTGCTGAAGATGATGGCCCTGAGATGCCGAAGGCATCTAACAAAAAGAAGAAACGGCAAAGCATCAGCTAAAGATTAAACAGACCAGCTTATCATAAGTAGCCGTTATGTTGGATGTGTGAAAAGGGAAACTATTTATAACAAAAAAGCAAAGTCAAATGAAAAGTCAAATAATAATGCTGTTAGTATTCATCATCGGTATTTCATCATGTAAGAAGGATAATAATGCAACAGTAACCGAGAACGAAAATAAAACGGTGCTGCTACGATCAGGTTCAGGCGCAGTTATGCCAGATAATCCCAACAACGCCTATGACAGCATAGGTTATTGGCATAACGAGATCGTTGCGTATGTGCAGGAATGCAAACAGCCTAACAATGAGCCGGATGTAAAAGCATCAACACAATGTATCCTCCGCTTTTGCAGGGAGAACCAACGTCCCGAACCACCTGCATCGCTGTTTATTGCAGTGGAGCAGACGGTACGGCAAAGCAATGAAAGCATTGAAAACCTTATTGCGAATTGTCCTTATGAAGAGCCAGTAAAGGCTGCCTTGGATTCGCTGGTGCAATTGATAAAGGGACTGTCAGACAACGAAAGTCCTTATCCGGTCATTAAAGCCACTATTATGGACTATGAGCGCAGGATAATGCAGAATGACATGCTTACTCCTGAAGGACGCGGTATTGCACTTAAAACCGCATCGGTGGCACGTTACTCCATTTATTATTGGATAAACACGCTCCCTCCTCCGGTTCCAATGGCAGCTTTTAAGTTTAAGAACATTGTGAAATGGATTGCTGCGGTAACAAGTGATATAGGCGGTGCTATTGTGAGCGGCAATGTGGAGTATGCTGCCGATTGCAGCACCTATGCTTATGATCTGGTGACTTACAGTATGCCTTAATTGTGTACTCTTTAAAAATCAGGTTATGAATAACAGCCTTGTGAACAGAGTGGAAGCGGAATTGAATCAATGGCGGTCAAGGGAAGAACGGTTTAGCAAACTGTTCTCCTTTAACCTTTCATCGAACAGAGCATTGCTAAAAGAAAAGCTGGATTACTATGACCGTATAGCGGCAAAGTACAAAGGCACGCAGGATCTGGACGAACGTTTTGCGCTTAGGATGTTGCGGCAAGAACGCAGCCGCATTGAGAAGCAGCTTTACCCTAACCTGTTAATAAGGCTGTTGCGGCGGTTATTGGTAGCACCCGTAAAGGAACAAATTGTGATTAGGCAGGATAACAGGAAGACAGAACAAAACAGCCAGGCACTGCACCAACAGGTGCAGCGCACTGGCTTTCCTGACCTTTCGGCAAAAATTGATGAACAGCTAAGGCAGGGACAACAACAGTTTTCCATTCCGGTTTCATATTACCTCAACGATAAGGAAAGAGTTGATCACCAGCTATCATTTGTAAAAGACCAATCCGGGCAATACCATTTTGAAGGGTATAAAACGGCTTTGTATAATGAAGCAAAACCGGATGAAAAACGCCAGCAATACTTTAGTATGCGCCACGAGCATAATCTCAATACTTCGGAAGCCTATAACCTATTGTCTGGCCGGTGTATTCAGAACGGCGGAACCTGGTTACAGCTCGACCTTAACGATAAGGACCAGCATGGCAACTTTCGTATCAAGCAATTTCATTCCGATTACGGATATGATCTTGATAAGGTGCTACAACAGCTTCCTTTGAGGGAGTTAACGAATACAGCCGAAACGGAAAAGCTGAAAGAGGCTTTAAAGAATGGCGAAAAGATTTCTGTGAGTTTTATAAAGGATGGCAATGAACAACGCTTTTACATTGAAGCAAATCCACAGTTTAAATCAGTCAATATTTATGACGAGCATTCCAGAAAGATAACCCTACATACGGCATTAGGTAATAAGACAATGGATGCCATGAAAGTAACCCACAAGGTGAATGAGCAGCAACAGCAACAACATTCTAAAAAGAACGGTATTAAAGTAGGTTAAAAAGATATGGGCAATGGACAGGTTAAGTTACTTATCGGATTTTTTTGAAGCCATAGGAACTGATCCACGCATCAGCATTACCCATATTGGTGTATATGCAGCCCTGTTACAATACCGGATGCAAAAAGGTTTCACTAATCCGATACAGGTATTCAGCCATGAGATTATGAACATCGCGAAATTATCATCGGCTATAACCTACCATAAATGCGTTAAAGAATTAAGCAGTTATGGATACATCAGGTATGAACCTTCATTTAATCGTACAAAAGGCAGCAAAATTTACTTTGCCGAAAGAAGCGATTGAAACTTAGAGTTTAATAATAATCTAAGCCCGTGACGGGCTTTTGTTATCAAAAGGGAGGTGTGAGATGGAAGATGAAAAGTTGATAAGAATAACTCCTGACAAGGCGATAGAACTATTACAGAAAGACGGTATTTACGTCAATATGGAAGAAGCTCAGATTATACTCGACTTCTTGTACAGCATGGCAAATATTGTCGTGGAGCAGTTTGTCAGCAGGCAATCTGATGCCATAACCGCAATAAATGAAAAAAAATAGCAGCTATGAAAATTGCAGACCTTTATATCAGGGTGAGTACAGATGAACAGGCAGACAAAGGTTATTCTCAACGTGACCAGGAAGAAAGGCTGCGCAGGTACTGCAACATCAATAACATCCAAATACGCAAGGTTATTTTTGAAGATCATTCAGCAAAGACTTTTAGGCGGCCAGCATGGCAAAATCTGTTGGTTGATTTACGGAAGCAAAGAGGTCATTCTGACCTTATCCTTTTTACAAAATGGGATAGGTTTAGCCGTAATGCCGGGGATGCCTACCAAATGATAAGCCTGTTACGTCATCTTGGAGTAGAGCCGCAGGCAGTGGAGCAACCATTGGATTTGTCCATTCCTGAAAACAAAATGATGCTGGCGTTTTACCTCGCAGCACCGGAAGTAGAGAATGACCGCAGGGCATTAAATGTATTCAATGGGATGCGGCGTGCTAAGAAGGAAGGCCGCTGGATGGGCACAGCTCCAATTGGCTATCTGAACAGAATTACAGAAGATGGCAAGAAATACATTGCACCGAAAGATCAGGATGCTAAAATAATGAAATGGGCTTTTGAGGAAATCTTTCGCAATAAGCTGAATACTGAACAAGTTTGGAAACAAGCCCGTGAAAAAGGTTTGAAATGTAGCAAGAATAACTTTTGGGTAGCAATAAGAAATCCAATTTATTGTGGGTTGATTTTTGTTCCGCAACATAAAGACGAGCAAAGCCAGCTTGTGCCGGGGCAACATGAGCCGATCATAACCACTACATTATTTTTTGATGTGCAGGACGTGCTGGACGGCAGAAAGAGAAAGGCGGTCAGTAAAAAAGTAGTTTCACAGGATGATATTCCTTTAAGGGGCTATCTGATTTGTCCAAACTGCGGTAGGTTTTTAACAGGCAGCGGTTCAAAAGGCAGGAAGAAATATTATCATTACTACCATTGCAGTTCTGAATGTGGTGTACGTTACAAAGCAGATGACGCAAACAATTTGATGATAGACGCAATCGGAGAAGAAGTGCGTAATGTTCCGCAACTAAAACTGTTCAGGGAAATTATTGCAGCCACTTATATGGACGTAAATCGGGTTGAAAAAACAGATCAGAAGCGCATGATGTCACAACTCGACCAGATAAAGCATCGCCTCTCAAAAGCTCGTGAACTTTTACTTCGTGAGGAAATTGAGGGGGAAGACTATCGTACTATTAAGACAGAGGCCAGCGAAAGAATTGCTGATATTGAAGCAAAGCTAAAAGCCTCTAATTCCTTTTCAGACAGTATGGAACTGCTTTGGGATCTTCCGATTTCCAAAGTCTCTCATTTAGATATTTTATTTCAAAACGGAACTGTCATACAGAAAAGGAAAATTGTAAGTACAATGTTCCCTGATAACCTGATATACGACGGTGTAAAGCTCCATCGCACCAGGGTTAGCGCAGCAATCAGCTTGTTGACCACCCGCAGAAAATGTCCACAGGAAGCTGTTGCAAATAGCAACCAAACTTATCGGGCTGAAAGTGTTCATCTTAACCGCAAACATGCCGTAACTGCATTGCGAAACAGAATGTAGTTTTGCTATTTAGCGTCAGGCAACTTTGCTACAATCTTCCCATGTAACCGCTCGTTGACCAAATAACCAAGAAAAGAAACAAACGAAGTAATGTCATGTCCTACACTTGCCTGCTCCAAAGCCTGCATATACTCATCCCTTCTTTCAACTGGTATTATTGTCCACGGGTAACCTCCCGAAGCCAGCATAGCATTCATCAGAAAACGTCCGATCCTTCCATTACCGTCCATATATGGATGGATAAAAACGAAGATAAAGTGTCCTAATACTGCTCTCACCGATGGTTCAGTTTCATCCTCCAGTAACTCAAAAAGTACAGGCATAGCATCTCTCATTGCATCTACATTCAAAGGAACATGCTTGGAATTACCAATGTACACTTGGTGGTTTCGATACCCTGCAAGGTCTGTGGCTTTTAAAAGTCCTGCGGCTACACTTGGGTCAAACAGTTGCCTGTACCATTTTGAGTGATCCTTGTCAACCTGCTTTCCTGCATTTGCGCCCTTCAGTATAGCTGTGATGGTATCTTTCACCTGCAGGAAGGCTTGGTAGTAACCTCTGGCTGCCATCGCATCCTTTTGTTTCCGGTCTTCTTCGTTCTCCTTGCTGTTCCATTGGCCGCTGCTTACCCTTTCGATCAGTTCCGGGGTTACACGATACCGCTCTATGGAAAGTGAATGGTATGCGTCCGTAACGTAAATGTCGTCAACATCCTTTAAGTAGGCTTGCAGATCATCCGGTATGCCTGGTGCTTTAGGAAAGCTGGCAATAACAATCTCACGCATCTGCTCCCACATGAGCCTGATACGATTGGCGTAGGGAGAGCGTTCACGAGAGGACAGACTAAGGGTTAGTTTGGTTTCAAAAGGATCTTCTTCCCGTATATCATAATCAGCTTGTTTAAGGGTGTCAACAATTTGATCAGCTATCTTGTCTCTGTTTATATTTCTGAAAGCACCTGCTAACCTGCCTGCAAAGGTTGTATGCCCATTCTCCAGTAGGATAGGCAATACTTCCGAAGCATCTCTTATCAATGCAAGGGCTGTGCGGGCATCAATGGCATTTCTTGTATAAATACTTGGAGAGCTATAAACCAATGCAGCCGGAAGATTGTACATTCTAATCCCATTTGCTATGATGGTTTGATCCGCAGGCGGGACATTTGCCTTTAAATTGAACAAAGAAGTATTATGCGGCAAGGGTGTAGGGTTATTATTGCCCTGTGGCGAACGTAACATTAGCTGTTGCGGTACAGCACTGTTTCCTGCATGGATAAGAAGGGATTGGTCTGGTGATAAACACCATTCTTCCCCAAATTTGTAATTCAGGAATTTGGCAACAAAGTCCCAATAAGAGCTGTACCAGGAAGTTGTTTCTCCTGCTTTTTCCGCAGGGTCAGTAGGTATATACCAACCCTTTGTAACTTCCCGAATAAAGCCGTTTTTAAGTAGTATCTCTCTGTATTTCCGATTGGGTATTTCATCGGTATGAATACCAACAACCCCATTATCCTGCAATTCTTTCAGAAATTTCAGGGATTCTACTAACCGTTCGCGTGGTGTTGCCATATCTTATTTTTATTGAAAGGATGTGCCTCCTATTAAACCGTGTCGCTTTCTGTCTATTAAACAAAGATGTGACAAATTTAGTAAATTTTGCAGTGATAATTCTATTAAATGTTGTTCATCCGGTATTTCTTTGTACCTTTACATTGTACCACACTTAATTTTTATAGTATGAAAATAGCAGACATTTATGTACGGGTAAGTACGGACGAACAGGCCGATAAGGGCTATTCGCAACGTGACCAGGAGGAACGTTTGCGGAAATACTGCGAAATAAACAATATCCGGGTCAGGAAAGTGATACTGGAAGACCACTCTGCAAAGACGTTCAAACGACCAGCTTGGACTGGATTATTAGGCGACCTGCGTAAGCACAAAGGACATACTGACCTTATTCTGTTTACAAAATGGGATAGGTTCAGCCGTAACGCAGGGGATGCTTACCAGATGATCAGCACCCTTCGGCGTTTGGGTGTCGAGCCGCAGGCAGTTGAACAACCGCTTGACCTATCTATTCCAGAAAATAAAATGATGCTGGCGTTCTACCTCGCAGCACCTGAAGTAGAGAATGACCGCAGGGCATTAAATGTGTTTCATGGTATGCGCCGTGCTAAAAAAGAAGGGCGCTGGATGGGAACCGCTCCTATTGGATATGCGAATAAGGTTACTGAGAATGGCAAGAAATATATTGCTGCGAAGGATATTCAGGGAGACATAATGAAATGGGCGTTTGAGGAACTTTCCCATAGTCAGCTTAACACGGAACAGGTATGGAAAAAAGCGAAAGAAAAAGGCTTGAAATGCAGTAAGAATAACTTTTGGGTTGCCATAAGAAATCCGATCTACTGCGGATTAATATTTATACCAAAGTACAAGGAAGAAGAAAGCATGTTGGTAAAAGGACAGCATGAACCGTTAATTTCTGAAACTCTGTATTATGACGTTCAGGATGTATTGGATGGACGCAAGCGGATTTTAGGAACAAAGGTTACGGCAGACGATAATATTCCGTTGAGAGGCTTCTTAATCTGTCCAAAATGCGGAAGGATGCTTACCGGCAGCGCATCGAAGGGAAGAACGCAATACTACCATTATTATCATTGCAGTTCTGCTTGCGGAGTTCGTTACAAGGCAAAAGAGGCAAATGACAAAATGGTTGAGGAAATCAGGAAATATGTATGGCCTCTTTCAAGACTTGAAACATGCAAAGACGTAATCACATCAACGTACAAATCAAAAGAACGTGGTGAAAGAGATGAACAGAAAGATTTAAAGCTGCAATTGCAGGAAGTGAATAGCCGGATTGTAAAAGCAAGAGAATTGCTTTTGTGTGGCGATATAGAAGGCGACGACTATCGTGCAATCAAATCTGAATGTGAGGAGAAGATCAATCGTCTGGAAGCAAAATTGAAAGCTGCTGTAAGTTTTCAAACAACGGTAGAGCCATTGTGGGATAAGGCTTTTAGCAATATCGCTCAGCTTGATATTTTGTACAAAGAAGGTACAGTAGAACTTAAAAGAAAGATAGTTGGTTCGATGTTCCCTGAAAATATCGTATTCGACGGTTGCCAACATCGAACCAAAAGATTGAACGAAATCATCAACATTATATCCTTGATAGATAGGGAATTAAAGCCCAAAAAAAATGGGACAAGTCGTTTTAATTTTGACTTGTCCCATATGGTGAACCCACTGGTACGTTTTTCGAACACGATCATTTTTCAGTTTAGAAAGATTGCAGCCCTTAAAAGGGTTGCATAGCAAGATCTCGCCATTATAAAAATGGCTGGTAATATTCATAGCATCCCCGTTATAATTGGCGCCACTAAGGTGCTGGTGTCCCAGCGGGAGCTTAGGAATAAGTACCAAACTAACCGGGATATTAAAACCTGGTCCTGCTATTTTCTTTTAAAGTCGCTCACCACATCGGGATTGCTGCAAAACTGGATCCGCCAGAAGCAGGACATTCTTGAATTCCTGCAATGCAATGAGCAAACCTTCCGCACCCGCTTAAAAGATATGCAGCGGCTGGGGCTCGTGGAAATTTTGCCCGGGTATTGCCTCCAGCTCACATCCTACAAAAAAGCTTCATCAGTGCTTGGTATAGATTACCAGGGCACTGTCAACATAAAGTACGACGACACAGTAGGCAAAAATTATTTTGCCTACTTATTAACCGCCGACGAGATTCGTCGGAACCAGGAAACACAGCGCTCAGCGCTCATATTTCATTTAGACAAAAATCCCTTGTTGCTTAATCTGCTATTGCAATGCCTGGTAAATCAGGGTTGCGATGAAAGGCGCTTGGTAGCCGATCCTGTATATCTGCAGGAGCGATTACTACAGCTGCAGGTTACAACCTTTAAAGAGGGGTCAGCCATCATTGATGAGATCATGAGCCGCCGGGCAGACGTGAATCGTGGGGTTAAAAAAATTGCTGAAGATCATGGGTATAAGCATCCACGTTCTGTGACTTATTTAAAGCGTGTGCTACAAAAATTGGGCATTTGTAAGGTGGTTAAGAGATTCGTTTTAAGCGATGCTCGTTGCCGCCGGTACTTCACCCAGGCAGGTGTAAGAAAAGACGGCTATATGTGGCTTAAAGACGCTAAACAAACACGTTGGAATCTGTGTGATCAGCTCATCATTAATAACAAAAACTTCAAAAAAAATGAAACGGAAAATTTTTCTCCGGCTTCCCTGGCCGCATAGCCCCCCTTGGCCTCACATTAAAAATTGCTAATTACAGAAGTGGTTAGTAATAATTGATAAACTTTTCTAGTATCTCCAGTTGGCGAGTATTGACCAGAATGTTATCTAGAATATTCTAGAATTGAGCCAACTGAAAAAATCAACCAAAATGTACACAAAACCGACAACAAAGTTTAATGAGCGAATGAGGGCTTTAAATGCGCTACATGAAAATAATTTGAAACATTTCATCATGCCATGGCTAAGTTTTAGGCTGCATATTTCCTTTAAGCAAACAACAAAAGCCTTCTCACAAAAGAAGCGGCATTTCTACGGGAACGAGCACACCTGCACATTGAACCAGGTATTGCACGGCTATCGGGCATACGTGGAGCTGGACCGGTACAAAGGGCTTAAAGATCTGATAGATTTGGTTGAGAAAACCTGGGCAGGGAAATGGAGCAGCGCCACGATCTACATGCGTAATGCTCCCGGGGATCAATTCAACGTAGTGGTTCGACAGTATTACCAGGGTGAGTTGCAGGAAGAACAATCGCCGGTGCTTGAGGAGCCGGTAATAAAATTATTTTTCCACGGCATGGATGGAGAACAGTTGCCGGTGTTTAAAACAGAGCCTGTGAAGTATGAGGATCTTCCGGATTTTAAAAAACTGGTAGCGGAGGGCTTAAGTTCTGCATGATAAAAATTGAAAGCCGTTGCAAATAAAATAACCACCAAAAAAAAATACATGACAATAAAATTAAAATTACCGTTGCATAAGTTCAATGCTTTCAATACAGCCGTATTGCAGTATATCCCAAGTTTTTTAAACAGCAACCGAATAGATATCAGGGATTTGCCAGAAGACAGCAGGGAGCGGCTCTCCCGCCGGGTATTACTGAGTTTAGTTGAAGGTTTGCATTTAAATCTGCAAAAGCTTCAATTAAAGAATTCAGAAAATATTTCAATCAAAATGAGCGAAGCGGAATGTATTGCTTTATTCTATTTGTTGCGGAATATCCCAATCCAGGCGGGCGATATATTCACATACTCAATCATAAATCAATGTATACAGGATATACACCGGCTGCTGATACAGCCAAGTTATAACCAGCAAGCTTCATCTATTTTCAAACTTTTAAATTAATTTTTATGAACAAAAGATCAATTTTTGGAATAGCCATTTGTGTGATGTTGATCATCGCTACACGTTTTTTAGGGCCGTTTCATTTACCATCCATCCTGGCCGGCATGGCTATTCAATTCATAATTTTTACAATCATTGGCGGTCTTTGGCTGAAAGCAGCAGTAAAAAAATTAACCAAGTAAACTTACGGATTATAAAACGTAAATAATTATGATAATTAGTAAAAAAACAAAAAAAAATGTCAAACAAATTTAAGGATGATCCAGAAAACTATTACAAAATGAGCGAGCCTCATGAAAGCGCAGATAAGGCAAATGAGGCCCTGCAAAAATTTTACGAAAAGGTTTCAGAAGCTCGCAAGGAATTTAAGATTGCAGATATTCTTATTGTAACTAAAGACAGCGTTAGGTATGAAGATGGGAATATCGGACAATTTATGCAACATAGTCAATATGGAAATCAGCTAAACGGTGTTTCTATGGCTGCGTATGCGTATGGCCAATTGCAGGCAGAAGATCGGGAAAGAATCAATAAACTTATCGCTGGTAAAAGGTAGTAGCATTGCGCCTTACGGCATCTGCTTTGCGAAGTGGCGGTTTTGGGACACTACAGCTTCAATATAGCACTGCCGTTCAATAGAATTACAAGGGTTCAATATAGCACTTCACCCGCCATTTTGCAAAGCAAGTGTTAGCGGTTCGGGCTTCTCCGCTTTTAGAAGTCCAAAGTTTAAATAACAAGAAAATGAGTTACGAAAAAATCGCCTTATTTGGCAAACAAAAAAGCAGAGGAACATTTGATGATTTCTTTGACACTACAAAATTTGAAACAGTAGAACAGGCTTATGATGCGAATGATTACGTTGAATGCGATTTTGTAAAAGATGAAAATGGAACGCTTTTTATTGAAGCAAGAAATGTCAGACAACCTGATGTTAGAAAATACCATAGACTTAACTATCAAAGACCCGTTGCTGGGTTAGATGTTTCAGATGATAATGCAGGTTGTGAATTGGCGGCTTCACTTTTTTAGGGTCGTTCATAGCATGACCGCTAAC